>Ga0316205_10000017_pt1 | contig 447815 bp, 435 predicted proteins | sample 3monthpyrite_MG_FD_204941 | JGI IMG/M metagenome (GOLD analysis project Ga0316205, IMG submission 204941) | Microbial mat bacterial communities from mineral coupon in-situ incubated in ocean water Damariscotta River, Maine, United States -... | ecosystem: Environmental > Aquatic > Marine >...
TTATATTGAACTACTAACGACATATTTTATTTTAATTTAACTTTCCTATTAAGCCGTCATTCCCGCGTAGGCGGGAATCTATGCAATATAGCGATTTTATCAAAGCTACTTGATTCCCGCCTACGCGGGAATGACGTTTTTATGGCATGCCCACCGATTCAATTAAATCGATTGTTGCGTTACGCTCTTCACCTAACTTGTACATAGATACTGGTGCAACTTTAAAGCTATTGGCTTTTGGTAACATAGGTACAACAGCAACGTCAGTTCGTGTTGGATACTCGCGATTAACTTCTGCAAATATCTTTTGCCCTTCTGGTGAACTGACAAAAGCCATGAATTTCATTGCGATATCTTTATTTTTACTATGCTTGGTAATTGCAGCACCGGCAACATTCCAAGCAATACCCATTGCATCCCCTTTATCTGATTTTTGATCTGGGATAACCATACGTATAGGTGCGTTCGGGTTTTTATTTAAGTGACGGTAAATATAATAATGGTTAACTAACCCAACCGATTTTTTACCTTTTGCAACAGCTTTAACAATTTTGCTGTGCTTGTTATAAACGCGTCCTTTACTATTGGCTTTCATACCTTTCAACCAATCACGTGTTTTATCTTTCCCTGCCGACAACATATAAACTGTGGTACCGGCAATGTAGCTTTCGTTACTGCTATGCGTAATACCAATTTTACCTTTCAAGCGTGGATCAGCTAAATCAAAAACTGAGTCAATAAAATCGATATCTTTTGACTTAGTGTTAACAACTAGTACACGCGCCCGAGCTGATAAACCTAACCAATTGTTGTCCTGCCCTCGAAATTCTGGTTTGATAACTGCCGCAATATTATTAGTGACGGGTGAAAATAAACCCGCTTTATTACCACGCTGTAAATTGCCCGCATCGTTACTAATATAGACATCCGCATCTGTCTTACTCTTTTCTAACTTTAGTTTATTCAAAAGCGAAGTCGAACTGCCGGCATGAATAATCGCTTTAATTCCAGTCGCCTTGGTAAATGCCTCAACAACGGGTTTAACGAACTTGTCACTACGGCCTGAATAAATAATTAGAGGGTCAGACTTTGCTGCAACTGCACTTTGACTCACTGCAAGACTAGAAACTGAGGCAACAAGGAGGAAGAACATTTTTGCTAAAACTGAAAAATTTAATGAACTGTTTTTCATGCTACACCTATAAATAGTGAATAATTAATTACTGACATACGTCACTTAATGTAAATGATAATGATTCTCATTAAGAAAAGCAAATATTATTTCTTGCTTATATAGGTTTTTTCTAACTTATTGATTTATAAGTTTAACCTTCCATTTCTGGGTCACATTTAGACCGATTTAACTTTTCTTCTATTTGAGTAACCAAATAATCGACATTAAATATCGTCTCTGTCTCCACCGTAATTAAGGCATGTTGCTCACCCGATTCAATGGGCTGCCAGTTTTTAATCTGATTTTCTAATACGCTTAAATCTGCATCCGACACATCATTTGTTCGGTTTTGTATCCTTTTCCGTAAAGTCTCATTGCTCGCTCTAAATTCCAGAATAATAAAGCCAACTTGTTTTTCAACAGCTAATTGTTTGAATAATTGCCGTTGATGGCTCTTGGAGAATGTCGCATCGATGATAACTGTAAAACCTGAATCAATAACGAGGCCGGCAAGTTCATATAACTTAGTATAAGTAGCTCGCGTAGCATCTGCAGAATAAATACCTTTGCCGGTTTCTGCATGAGCTGCTTTGCTTGCTTTAATATTAAATAAACGCTTTCGTTCTACATCGGAACGAACCCGGATAGCAGACAACTTTTCAAGTAACGGTTGCGATAAAGTACTTTTACCTGAAGCCGACATACCGCGCGTAATAATAATATAAGGTGTTTTATTAATTTTATAGCTCGATGCCAATTCAAGATAGTTTAGAAACTCTTGTTCTACCTTTTCTTTTTCCTGTGGCTGCTCATTCAATTGACCAAGTCGTATAGCCGCAACTTTTGCACGCACTATGGCGCGGTAAATCAAATAAAAACGTAGAAGCAGGCAACCTTGATAGTCACCAGTTAATTCTAGGTATTGATTTAAGAATCGCTGTGCTAATTCGGGCTGATTATGATCATGCAAATCCATCACTAAGAAAGCAATTTCGTTTATCACATCAATCCAACGAAAATTGTCATTAAACTCAAGGCAATCAAACGCAAGTGACTTATCTTTATACCAGGCAATATTTCTCAAATGTAAATCACCATGACACTCACGAATAAAACCTTGTTGTTTACGCTGTTCTAAAATCGTTTCTAATTGCTCAAAACTATCGAGACTCCATCGATACAATACAGCTAATAACCTAAGTGTTTTTAAATCTCTTACTTTTTCGCAAATTTGTACAAAATTTTCTTCGATAGGCGCCAAGACATGCTGCGGATCACCAAAATCAGAATCGTTACCCGCAACATCAATCTTTTGATGAAAGCCCGAAATTAAACGGGCAATCGAATCAATCATACTTGGCTGCAATTCATCCCTCTGTAACACATGATCAAGCTGCATTTCTTGCGGGAACTGTCGCATTTTTACGGCATACTCAAATGGCTCATCTGCCCCGTTTAATATCGGTGTAGCCGATGTTCCTGATAGGTGGATGACTTCAAGGTATAACTCTGCGGCTAAACGCCGATTTAACCGAAACTCTTCTTCACAATAAAACTTTCGCTTAGCTAATGTTGAAAAATTCAAAAAACCAAAATTAACTGGTTTTTTAATTTTATAAACAAACTCACCCGTAAGAATTACCCACGAAATGTGCGTTTCAATCAGTTCGCAAACACTAACAGAATGATCGTAAAATTCCGGATTGAGCATGGCATGAATAAAGTCAGGAATAACGACGCCAGAATATTCATTGCTCTTCATGTTATAACAATTTATGTATCAGCGTCATTTCGTTTTTACGCTGTATTCAGAAGAATTCAGTGCAATGTCCGCCGCATGATTTTTTTGATTAAATGATTTGGATGATAAATTATTGGGCATACCAATAATGTTAACTACAAGAATCAATCCCCATAACGCAATCACTGTAAGACCCTGAGTATATTTTTTTATTATCCAATTTTTCATAGTATCTCCCGAATATAATTCTCTTTCACCTACACGTGAAAAAATAATATAGCGTTCTCAGAATTTATCTATTTGAATTATTATTTTGAATGTCATTATTCTGAGGCACATCGTGGCAAATATGCCACACCTCATATTTCTAACTTGTAGAAATACCCAACAGCATCATTGTATCGTTTGAGTGAAATATTATATTGAGCTAGATCAAGTTAAGAATCTATCTATATCTAAAATTTAAAACTAAATTATAAAATTTATTAGGAATCACTAAATGGACTACATAAGTACATCCGTTTTTACTTATACGACCCCTATGAAGCTTAGAAATATTATTCTAAATAACGAGCTTGCCATTGTAGATAAAGTTTATGCACAAACTCTGAGTAACTTGCCTTATCTTTAAAATCAGTAGGATTTATCGCGTCGTACTGATAGTAATTCACCCGATTATTCTTTGACTGCATAATGCGCCAGAACATCCCAATGAGTGTATAAGGTTCCCGCCACTCAAAAGTATCTTGTGCTTCATAATGTAAAAAAACGGGTAAAATCGGAATACCGGTTTTTAACGACATATCAAATGCGCCGTATTGAAATTGTTCAAATATTCGACGCCCTTTGCAACCACCTTCAGGGAACAATGCGATATTTTTTCCTTGATTTAATGCATCAATCATTTGATCTACAGCCGCACGACGTGACTCTGAATTGTCGCGTTTGACATAAATGGTATCTGCCGCATAACTAATCCGGCCAATCAAAAACCAATCTCGAACACCCTGCTTCGCAAGCGGGTATACGTTGAATAAAGTAGGAATGGCAAAATCTTCAAGCGCAGAAGGATGATTTGCTATCAGAATATATTGTTTAGGCAAGGGGTTAATATTTTTTTCATGTAGGTATAATTTCACCCCAAGTGCACGAACAAAAAAACGGCACCACACACGGGTTAATTTATGGTAAAAAGAACAAATAAACCGTTTAGGTAACCAGGAAATAATAAATAGACATACAGTGAGTACAGACAACTCAACCCAATTCCAAACTAACCACAAGCTGCGAGCAACTGATGACAACATTACAGATATGTCTCTTGATTCATTTTGAAAGTATAGTTCATTGAATTAATATTGCTCTCTTAGTCAACACCGAATGAGAAACATCACTCACCTTTAGACAGTTTAAAAACTAAATGAATCATTGTATCGTCACCATAAAGTCATCGTTATGTCACATTCTTAAATTAAGTTATCACTGCAAATATGTATTTAATTTATTTTTAGATAATTTAACAATGAGGACATTAATTATGATTTCAAAAACGTTAGGCATTTGCTCAATTGCATTGGCTATGGGCTGCTCTACTGGTGTCATCGCCGATAAAGGCAAACATAAAGGACATTTTAACTTTAAACCATTAACCCAATCAGCCAATAGTGCAGATTGGGATGCATCGGCACCTTGGAAGTTACCTAAAGGTTTCACCCAAACGCTTGTTTCAGGTGAAGATGCTTTAAATATATATGATGGTGGTCGAGATGATTGGCATGACATGAATACGGTTAATGAAACAGGTCCTCATGCTGGCCGTTATATGTACCGCACACATGAAGTTCGCAATGTGCCTGAAGGCGGAGCTATCTCAGTAGTTGATTTAACAACTGGCGACACTAAAATTTTAGCGCAAGATGTTAGCTGGAATGCACTTGATGGTATCCGTTGGACACCTTGGGGTAGCTTAGTATTCGCAGAAGAAACAGCCGGAGGCCGTTTATTTGAAATTATTTTAGACCCCAACAATCTAATGTCTGTACTTGAAGTAATTGATAGACCTGTTGTTGGCCGTTTGGCACATGAAGGTATCGATATCGATACTGATGGTAATGTCTATGTGGTTGATGAACATCGTGGCCGCAGTTCTGGTTGTGATGGTATTACCCCTTGTGGTGGTGGTGTTTACAAATTTGTGCCGGATACTTATGGCGACCTTTCATCTGGTTCATTATATGTACTTGGTATCACAGAGAATAGTCGACGTGATAATACCGGCCAAGGTGAATGGTTAGGTCCTATTGATGCATCACATGCCCGTGAGTCTGGTACTGATTTTGGTGGTACAAGTTACCAACGCCCTGAAGATCTTGAAATTATTCGTGACACATTATACGTAGCGGTTACAGAAGGCTCTCGAGACGAATACGGCAAAGAATATTATGAAGGTCGCGTTCTAGCTGTCAATCTGGAAAACATGAAAGTTACCAATTTCGTTAAACCTGGTGTTAACGTAGCTGTTGAAATTGGTAAGCCTGGTGAAGAAGACCATCAAACAGGTTTTGATAGTATAGATAACCTCGCAGAGTCACCAGATGGTCGTTTGATTATGATTGAAGACAACAAACCTTCTGATATTTGGTTTGCATCAACTAAAACGAATAAGCTTGGCGCATCTAAAAAAGTTGAACTGTTTAGTTCTTTAACAGACCCTGGTGCAGAAGGCACCGGTATCTACTTTAGTCCAACTGACCCAAAAACTCTGTATGTGAATATTCAACATTCTGCTGCAGAAGATGGCGACGGCACCTGGGCTATCACTCGTGGTCACGAGTAATGCGTTCTGTTGAGCACAGATTTGTATTAAATTAGACCAAGAGGTTGTCTACATAACATTGGGCAACCTCTTTTTTCTTACCTGCGCAAAACACATTCCAAACACAGCTCTCACAATATACCCATATACATCAAGGTTAATCTCTATTGCAGATAGCCATATAATTGCTAGACTTGCCGGTTACCAATGAAAGATCAAGTTTAGGAGTTTTGTAGGTATGAGACTATCAAATAAGAAATCAATAGCTACAAATATTATTATTTCAATTGCAATGATGGCAGTTGCCAGCCTATTTCAAGCAATATTCTACAAATACAGTTCTGACTCTATATCAGATTTATCCGATGAAGTAAAAAACATATCACAACAACGATTAAGAGTTTTACTTTTACCGCAATATTATCAAGCTTATTTACAAAGCAACGGAAAGAAAAAATATCAAGAACATGTTTTATTTAGAGAAATAAAAATTTATAGTGAATTTATTGCTCACTTAGAAAAAAAGTCAAATAAACAAGAAAACTTATATACGACTAATGATACTGTTATTCCCTCTTTGCTCAAACAGTACAAAAAAATATCTACACTTGCACTAAACTATAATACAAAAAGAGCCGCGGCCTCATATTCGGAGCTTAATCACACTTCTATTCAAAGTGGCATATACCTTGAAATTATCAATAATCATATGGAGTCGAGGCTATCCCAAAGAAAAAAAGATCACTCAACCATATCGATAGTAATATTATTTTCGATATTGGCAATTTTAGTGTTTATTATACTTAATTCAATTCAATCTATATTTAAACCACTAAATCAATTAGTAAATATTATTAACACGTTATCAATGTCCGATTCAGATGATTTAAAAAAAACCAGTCACTTCGAAGAATTTCATAATATAAACAATGCCTTAAGTCAAGCTCAGAAGAGGTTTAATTCGGAAAATAAAATTCTTAAGAAACAGGCCTATTACGATCCATTAACTGGACTTCTTAATCGTAGAGGATTTGAAAAAGTATTTATGGAAAATTACAATAAAAGAAAAGCATCATGTTTATATTTTTCAATATTATTACTTGATGTGGATCGATTTAAGTTAGTAAATGACACTTATGGTCACTCAGTAGGTGATGAAGTATTAAAACATATTGGTGAAATACTGTCTGATGTAATGCGTGATAGTGATGTAGTCGCTCGGTATGGTGGAGAAGAGTTTATTTTTGCTGTCCCTTGTGCAAGTAAAGAGAGCGCTTCTTATATTGCTGAACGTACAAGACATTTAATATCTACCCATAACATAGCCATTGAAGATACTATTATTAACATAACCATATCTATCGGCCTATACTTTTCTATGCAAGAACATATGGATTTAGAACAAGCTATCAAATATGCAGATATTGCATTATATGAAGCAAAAAAAACAGGTCGAAATAAAGTTGTTGCATACTCAGATGACTTAATATGTAAATAATAAACATGTAATTTCAATCCATTACGTTAGCAGTAATTTATCAATAAAATTAAAAATTACATCTCCTTGTAATAAATATTCCATTCAACTGAAATAAATTACCTTTATCCTTCCAATTGCAGACGCGTTTAGTTTGCCTTACTTATTACTATTAATAAAATTAAGGGGTACATCATGTACAAAAAAATAATATTAGCCATTAGTGCTATGACGACTGTGTTAGTTCTCGTTAGCAATATTTCCTACGCAAATGAGTATAAAGGATCAAAAAACAATACTTACTATAAGAAATATCAAAACGTTCAATTAGGCCCACGACCATTTTTTCTTGTCGATGACATGGATGATGGAAAACTTAAAAAAGATCTAAAAAAATGTTCCAACGGCCCATTTAAAAAAACAGATTTTTCAATTGGTCATCGTGGTGCAGCAATGCAATTCCCTGAACATACAAAAGAATCCTATGAAGCAGCAGCCCGAATGGGCGCGGGCATTGTGGAATGTGATGTAACGTTCACAAAAGATCGTGAATTAGTTTGTCGTCATTCACAATGTGATTTACATACCACAACAAATATTCTTGCTACACCACTCGCAGCACAATGTTCAACTCCACCTGACTATAATAGTGCAACACCTTTTGCCAATGTAAAGTGCTGTACCAGTGACCTTACGGTAGCCGAGTTCAAAACACTACAAGGTAAAATGGATGCGGGTAACCCAAAAGCCAAAACACTTGCTGAGTACATAAATTCGACTCCAAACTGGCGTACTGATCGTTACTCAGGTAAAGGTACGCTAATGACACATGCGGAAAGTATTAAACTATTCAAGTCACTCAATGTGAAAATGACTCCTGAACTTAAATCACCAAGCGTGGCTATGCCTTACCAAGGTGATTACACTCAAGAAATTTACGCACAACAAATGATTAACGAATACAAGGTAGCTGGCGTTGAACCCAAAAATGTATTCGCGCAATCCTTTAATGTTAACGATGTAAAATACTGGATTGATAATGAACCCGAATTTGGTAAACAGGCAGTATACCTTGATGGTCGTTATGATGATTCTGGTTTTGATCATACTAATCCTGGAACATGGTCACCGAGTATGGAAGAACTAACAGCACAAGGTATAAACATTATTGCTCCACCTATGTGGATGTTAGTGGCTCTGGATGAAAATAATAATATTATTCCTTCAACTTATGCAACGGCAGCAAAAGAATCGGGTCTGGATATTATTACCTGGACATTAGAACGTGCCGGTTTATTGAAAGATGCAGGTGGCTGGTACTATCAAACTACAAATAGTGTCATTAATAACGATGGTGATATTTATGAAATGTTAGATGTATTAGCACAAGACGTTGGTATTCTCGGTATTTTCTCTGACTGGCCAGCAACTGTCAGCTATTACGCAAACTGTAAAGGCTTAAAATAGCTTTTACGTTCCCCAAAAGGTCTGGCTAGTCACCTCGCCTCTTTCCTTGTATAAATCCGCACTATTCCCAATAATGGATGGGCTTAATAGCCTATCCACCTTTCTTTTCTCTGCGAAATTTAAATAGTCATTATTTTCACTTGCTAGTTTTAAGGTTCAACTCAATTGTCAATAAATTGAAATACTACGATCACCATTATGCAACATTCTCTACATAAACTACTTCTGAAATTACACTTATACAGAATTGAAATGGAGGGCCACATCATGAACGTATTGACAAAAATAGTTGTTATCAATTTAATGACAGTAACCACGATAGCTTATAGCAACAAAGCAACCGCGAGTGAATTCCATCATCATGAAAAGCATGATAGTGACAGTGCTCAACTGCGTGCAGAAGCATCAGAAAGTAATTATTGGCGTGACTCAAACGCTGCACATCCCAACTCATGGACACGTTTCAAAATTCTTGGCTTTAACGACTTTCATGGTCAGCTTGAAGCCCGTGTTTTATTTGGTCGTCCGGCAGGTGGTGCAGCCGTACTTGCATCTTATCTGGAAACTGAAGCGAATGAATCAGACAATGGTGCATTAATTGTTCATGCGGGTGATCATGTCGGTGCAAGCCCACCAATTTCGGCTTTGTTACACGATGAGCCATCAATTTCATTTTTGAACATCTTAGCTAATGAAGAATGTGAAGAAGAATATAAATTAAATCCTAAATGTAACTTGATTGGTACCTTGGGTAATCACGAATTCGATGAAGGTGTTAATGAAATGCAACGCTTAATAAACGGCGGCATTCATGCAGATGGTCCTTTTCTGGATGACAACTATAAAGGCGCTAAATTTCCGTATGTGAACGCTAATGTCATTAATAAAAATACAGGTAAAACAATATTACCAGCCTATGTTATCAAACGCGTTAAAGGCATGCCCATTGCCTTTATTGGTGCTGTACTCAAACAAACACCCAGTATTGTTACGCCATCAGGTGTAGCCGGTGTTGATTTCCTTGATGAAGCCACTGCAATTAATAGTTATGTGCCAGAACTGAAAAGAAAAGGCGTGCGCGCGATTGTTGTTACGATACATCAAGGTACACGTCAATCATTTTTTAACGGGCCAACCAATACAAACCCTCAAGATCTAGGGAGTGCTATTGGTGATATTGTACGTAACCTAGATGATGAAATTGATATTGTTGTTTCTGGTCATGCACATGGTTTTACCAACCAACTAGTGCAAAATAAAAATGGCAAACAGATTCTGGTTACACAAGCTTTTTCAGCTAGTACAGCCTATGCAGATATCGATGTTGCGATTGATCCTAGAAGTAAAGACATCGTTGAAAAATCGGCAGCCATTATTACAACTTTTGGTGATACTGGTCCGGGTCTAAAACCAAATAAAAAAGTGACAACGCTAGTCGCAAGTGCAGCCAAGGTTGTCGCACCATTAGTTAATCGTATTATTGGCGAAACAACCACGGATATTTTACGCTTAGAAAACGCTGCTGGTGAGTCTGCACTTGGTAATTTAATTGCTGATGCACAACGTACTGCGATGAACACGGATATTGCGTTTATGAATCCAGGTGGTATTCGCGCAGACATTACCGCAGGCCAGGTTACCTGGGGTGCATTATTCACAGTACAACCATTTGCTAATGACTTGGTACAAATGACATTAACAGGTGAGCAAATTATCCGCTTGCTTAACCAACAATGGGCAAATCCAACACGTACTCGAATTATGAAAACCTCTGGTATTCAGTATATATGGGATGCAAGTCAACCTGCAGCCAATCGTATAATAGGCAATTCCGTTGTGATCAATGGGCAGCCAATCGACATGCTAGCCAGTTATACAGTTACTGTAAATAGTTTTATGGCAGCTGGTGGAGATGGTTTTACTGTTCTAACCGAAGGTACTAATCGAGTAATTGGTCCAGTCGATCTTGATGCTCTGGTGACACATATCAGTACACTTCCACAACCCTTTACGGCTATTCTAGAGAATCGCATTCAGCGACTGAACTAATACAACCCCATCAATATAATATCTCATTAAGGCGTACAACCATTCTTGTTGTGCGCCTTGTTTTTAATCTACTTGCACGATATTTCACAATATTTGTTGTAGCACTCTAATAAATCACTTTCTAAAGGTTATAAAATGATTCTTCGCGCAGATTTGCTTTCATTAACTTTCATGATTTTTTTAATTCAACCATCCATTGCTTTTAGCCAAACGTTTAAAATCGCTACACTCGTTCCCGAAAATTCTTTCTGGATGGAAACATTCCGTAAGCATACTGCTCAAATTGAAACACAAACTAATAAGCGAGTTCGATTTAAGTTTTATCCCGGTGGTGTCATGGGCGGAGATAAAACGGTATATCGAAAAATACGCTCCGGACAGCTGCATGGTGCCGCAGTTACCAATGGTAGCCTTAATCGACTTTATCCAGACATCCAGCTTTACAGCCTTATAATGAAGTTCTCTACACTAGCAGAGGTCGACTATATCCGCAAAAAAATGGATCTAACATTAATGGAAGGACTTGAAAAATCTACAGTGGTACCGATGGGTTTCGCAGAAATGGGCTTCGCATATCTCATGTCAAAAAATAATATAAGTAATATAAACGATTTATGCAATAATAAAACTTGGATACCTGAAGATAATAATGTGGCCGAATCAGCCATGAACGCCTTATCTATCCTGGCTATTCCACTTACCATAGCCGATGTACTCGTGGGCTTACAAACGGGCATGGTCGATGTCGTTGCCGCATCGCCGGTCGGTGCGCTAGCGCTACAATGGCATACGCAAATACATTATGTCATCGACCTGCCAATATCTTATATTTTTGGTGTTTTTATTCTCGATAAAAAAATATTCCAGAAGTTATCGGTTGGAGATCAAGCTATCGTGAGAAAAGAACTTGCGCAGGCAATGAAAGATATTGATACAAAAAATCGACAAGATAATATTTCCGCATTACAAGCCATTTATAATCTGGGTATTAAAAAGGTTACTTTTAATCACACAGCAATTAACGACTTAAATCATTCAGTATCAGCCGCAAACGATCAGCTTATTGCAACGGGTAAAATGTCACCTTCCCTGGTGAATGAGTTGAATGCACATTTGAAAGAATATCGTTTGATTAATGGCATAGACAGTAGCATCGTTAAGAATGACGAATAGATATATAGCGCGGCAATCTGATGATACGCACCTCACATAAAAAAGATTGCCGCGCTAGACTGCCGCGCCATAGTGACTCGCAGCTAAAGGCTCACCGCAATGACCGTTTCATAATAAACTATCGTCCAATACTATAATATTCAATATTATTCGATTTCATTACTTTTGGTGTGTACTGATTACGTCCGTCGAAGATAACCGGTTGCTTTAAAAGTTCTTTAATAGTCTCTTTATCGGCCACTTTAAACTGCTGCCATTCTGTTACCAGCACAAGCGCGTCGGCGCCCTTTAAGGCTTCTTCTTTTGTTCCTGTTAATCTCAAATCATCACGATGGCCGTAAATTCGCTGACACTCATCCATTGCTTCAGGATCATAAGCTTGTATTTTAGCGCCAGCTTCCCATAAAGACTCCATTAGTACTCGACTGGGTGCTTCACGCATATCGTCAGTATTAGGCTTAAAACTTAAACCCCAAATCGCAAATATTTTACCACTAAGGTCACTACCAAAATGTTGTTCTATTTTCGAAAACAAAACATGTTTTTGCTTATAATTCACCACCTCAACGGCTTTAAGAATATCGCAATTAAAACCGATCGTATCAGCTGAGCGAATCATGGCTTGTACATCTTTTGGGAAACAGGAACCACCATAACCACAGCCAGGATAAATAAAATGATATCCTATTCTGCTATCCGACCCAATCCCTTGCCTAACAGCTTCAATATCTGCACCAAATTTATCAGAGATGTTTGCAATTTCATTCATAAAACTGATTTTAGTCGCTAGCATACAGTTAGCGGCATACTTCGTCAGTTCGGCACTTCGTACATCCATAACAATAATACGATTATGATTTCTGTTAAAGGGCGCATATAACTCATGCATTTTTTCAGAAACCAAATCATCATTTGTACCAATTATAATCCTATCCGGCTTTTGGCAATCATTAACAGCCGAACCTTCTTTTAAAAATTCCGGATTTGACACGACATTAAAGGCAAGTTCACTTTCTCTAGCATCTAATATGACTTGAACAGCATCTCGAACTTTATCAGCAGTACCAACAGGAACCGTACTCTTGTTGATAATAATTTTAGAATCTATCATGTAGTTAGCAATATTTTCTGCCACCTCGATAACATATTGCAAATCAGCAGAACCATCCTCATCAGGCGGAGTACCAACCGCAATAAATTGATACTTACTATATTTAACACCTTCATCAACGTTAGTCGTAAAAACTAGTCGCTCTTCCTTATAATTATGTTCAACCAGAGAAACTAAACCAGGTTCATAAATAGGGATAATACCATTCTTTAAATTTTAAGTTCATCTATATCAACACAACATACATGGTGACCTGCATCAGCTAACACTGCTGCTTGCACTAACCCTACATAACCAACTCCAAAAACGGTTACTCTACTCATTTTATTTATACTCTCAAATTTTAACCATATAAAACATGATTATTGAAATTTTTAAAGGCTTGCTCAAACAAATGATTTTCAAATTGAGGCACGATGTCATCCCAACTCTGACCTCGGGCATATTGGCTTGCCTTTGTTTTTATTTTCTCCAGAAAGTCATAATCTTCCAGATAATGTCCGGCATTGCTTATAAATTCGACTGAATCACCAAAGTCTGCAAGGCGACCATTTTTATTGTGACGGATGTGCATTTTAGCTGCAGCGTAATCATATGCGATTACACCCAAACCACTAGCCATCGCCTCCAGAATTACATTACCAAATGTTTCGGTCATACTCGGGAATACAAATATATCACTAGATGCATAATGCTTAGCTAAGTCTTCACCGCTTAGCATTCCGGAAAATATAAATTCGGGATTTTCTTTTTTTAATTTATTGAGTAATGGCCCATCACCTACCAATACAAACTTTATAAGTTTATTTTTCTTCTTTAGTGCGTAATAAGTCTCAATAGCTAAAGTCAGGTTTTTCTCGGCAGCAATACGCCCAACGTAGAGCAAGACTGGTTCATTACTACATGTCACACCCCATTTTTTCCGTAACCAGACATTTCTTTTTGCTGGCGAAAATAATTCTGTATCAACACCTCGACTAAGAACTGAGACGTTTTTTATATCCATACTCTCAAGCATATTTTTTTGCTCAATTGTAGGCGTCAAGGTAAGGTCGGTCTTGTTGTGCAAAGAAACCAAGTAACGAGCAACAACTTTTTCGAGTAACCCGACACCATAGTGACTACTATAAGAATGGAAATTGGTATGAAAACCACTAACCACGGGGATACCAAAGCTATTTGCAATTTTTATTGCTCGCCAACCTAAGGGACCTTCTGTTGCAACATAAATAACATCGGGACGTTGTGCATTCCATATTTTTTTCAATAGTGCTTTGGATGGCAGACCAAATTTTGCTTCGTTATAACCGGGTATCGAAATACCCCGCACCGGATGATAGGAAACATTTTTTGGTAACGTTGTTATATCTCTGTTTATTGCTTCAGGGCATACCAGTTGAATTTTATGCCCGGCATTCGCTAACCCTCGTAACAAGTTACCAAGTGTCATAGCAACACCGTTTATATCAGGGGGAAATGTTTCTGTTACAATCGTTACCAGCATAATAACCTCCTACATTAATATTACTGCTTTATAAATCACACATATGAAGCTTTATATCATTTCAATTAACGACGAAGTATATGTTTCGTTTTTGATGTTTCTGTGTAAGTTTTATGACAGTTTCATTAAATATACTTAATGTTTTTTTCTGCTTTCTGATAAAACAAAAACCCATGTCATTCAAACTCATTAAAATATAGACAGTCATAAATATGTCATCATTAACATGCACTATATTCAGTGTAATCGTCTTGACACATTATGTTGAAGACGTATCTGAAAACTTATATTAGGAAGAATTGAAACGTGACTATAATTTTGAATGTAACTTATTTTTTAATAGGTATATATATTTTAAGAAAAATTCAGGTTCGGCTACGCTTATCAATGGCTAAACACCCATCTCTCACTGGCCATTCAAAAATGATGCGTCGTATATCGAAAATCATCCCTGCTTATCAAATTAATAATGAACATTTTTTCTCCGCTGATAATGCAACAGTTGATATTATCGAAAAACGAAAATTCGGGTTTTATAATTTAAGTAAACATTTTTCTGAAAAGATGCCAAAAACTATTCAGGCAGGAACAGAACTTAAGAATGGCATCTCAGATATTGATTTCACTAGTTCCTATCGTGTGCCATTTCAGTTTGCAAATTTCGTAAAAAAAAATATCAAACTCGGATCACTCATTAGTGAAACTAAAGGTACAAAAGTAAAAGATCTTGATGGCAACTGGTCTTATGACTTAACCGGCTCCTATGGTGTTAATCTTTTCGGTTATGACTTTTATAAAGAGTGCATGGATAAAGGTTCGCAACAAGTTAAAGATCTGGGTCCGGTATTAGGCGCCTACCATCCTGTTATTATCGAAAATGTGAAATACTTAAAAGATATTTCCGGATTAGACGAAGTATCCTTCCATATGTCTGGAACAGAAGCTGTCATGCAAGCCGTTCGTCTAGCTCGTTACCATACTAACAAGACGCATCTAGTAAGATTTTGCGGAGCCTATCACGGCTGGTGGGATGGTGTACAACCCGGCATTGGTAATCAACGTAGCAATAATGATATCTACACGTTGAAAGAAATGGATAACAATACTTTAAAAGTTCTTAGAACGAGAAATGATATTTCATGTGTATTAATAAACCCATTACAAGCCATGCACCCCAATTCAAATCCACCCAGTGATTCCATGTTAATTGCAAGTGGCAGAACAGCACATTATGACAAAGAAGCTTACACACAATGGTTACAGGAACTTCGAAAAGTATGTACTGAACGTGGCATTATTTTAATTATGGATGAAATATTTGTAGGTTTCCGTCTGGCTTATCGCGGTGCGCAAGAATATTTTTCGGTTAAAGCCGATATGGTCACCTATGGAAAAACACTGGGTGGCGGTTTGCCAATTGGTGTTGTTTGTGGCAAACGCGACCTTATGAAACGTTTTAAAGAGAATAGGCCAATTGATATTTGTTTTGCGCGCGGTACGTTTAATGCGCATCCCCTAGTGATGGCGAGTATGAATGAATTTCTTAAAAAAATTGATACGCCAAAAATACAAAAGTCGTACATAGATATAGACGCATTCTGGAATAACAGAGTAAATGCAGTCAATAAAAGACTAGAACAGAATAATCTGCCTATTAAAATTGTAAATATGGTATCTGTCTGGACAATTCTTTTTACTGTTCCCAGTCGCTATAACTGGATGTATCAATTTTACCTACGCGCTCAAGGTATGGCAATCAGTTGGATAGGCAGTGGCCGCATCATTATGAGTCATGATTTTTCAGATGATGAATATGAAGAAGTTATGCACAAAATCATCAGCGCCGCTAAAGAAATGAGAGCTGATGGCTGGTGGTGGAAAAATGAATCGTTAACAAACAAATCCATTAAGAAACAAATCGCACGCGAATTAATATCGAGTTTATTCCAAAACTAATTTCGATTAACAACTCTTAAAATGAATTCTATATATCAATAACTTATACTTTTGAATTATCCTCAACCTTCGATAAATAAAAACTTTTTGTAATAATTACTTAATACACCAGACATTATTTGGTAACAATTAATTTCTAAACTACTTGCAAACTTTAGGAGTTATCTAGATGTCTGTATATCTTGTAGAAAGAAACGAAGGGAGTTTACCCATATATCGTCAAATTCGCGATGTACTGGCTAATGAAATCCAGGAACTATATCAAGCAGGAGATTCATTACCTTCAGAAAATGAATTGGCGCAACGTTTCGCTGTTAACCGCCATACATTACGCAGAGCCATTGATGAACTCGTTTCTGACGGTTTTGTAGAACGACATCATGGCAAAGGCGTTTATGTTCTTGAACCCTCAATATATTATTCCATAGGCAGTACCACTCGCTTCACTGAAACACTTCAATCACAAGGTCGTAGTACCACAAGCCGAGTTATACGTAAGCAAGTTATCGATGCAAGGGGGAGTGTTGCATCACGTTTGGGTTTAACCGAGGGTGAGCAAGTACTTTTTTTAGAAACACTCCGAACCGTAGAGTCAAAACCCTTTTGTGTGATATCACATTTTATTCCCTTTTCTGGCTTTCAGAACGTACTGGAAAATTACGATACTGGATCCTTACATGCTTTCTTAAAATCACACTACAACATTAAATTGAAACGTGATGAAAGTTTAATAAGTTCTATTTTGCCTGAACCTTCAGATGCAAGTTTGCTAAACATGTCAAAACAAGCACCTGTATTAAGAGTGAAAAGTATCAATGTGTATCAAAACACTAATATTCCATTTGAGTACTCCGTGACTAGATTTCGTGGCGATGCCACACAGTTATCCATAAAACCCTAAGTAATAAACACAATGAGGAAATACTATGAAAATTAAAAATCTAATCGCCGTTGGCATAACAACTGTTATGTTAACTAGCACGGCTTATGCAGGAAACTTGCAAGATGGGTCAAAAGAACATCCATTGCGTGTACTGATGGTTCCTGCTGACACAGGTACAAATGACATCACAAAAGATTATGCGCCAGTATTTGAAGGTATTACTAAAAACTACGGTATTCATTTCGATATAAAAGCAGGTAGTAGTTATGCCGCTGTCGTTGAAGGGATGTGTAATAACCAGGCTGACATAGCATGGTTTGGTGCGTCAACTTATGGTGAAGCAAACAAGAAGTGTGGCGTCAATCTTTTAGCTGTAGACGTTAAGAAAGGTGATTCATCTTATTATTCTGGTATTTTTGTTCGTAAGAATGCAGGCATGAAAATTATAAGTGACTTAAAAAACAAACGTATGGCTTTTGGTAGCACTAGCTCGACTTCATCGTTTAACTTTCCAGTTGCGATGATGATTGCAGGTGGCGTTAACCCGGTAAAAGATCTCAAGAAAGTAATCATTGCAGGTTCTCACTCAGCTTCATTAGCTGCTCTATCTGCAGGCAAAGCTGATGCAGCTGCGGCATCTTACAATTCTTTCGGTAAAGCTGTTAAGAAAGGTGCGATAGATCCTACAAAATTTAAGCCACTTGCAAAATCTCAGCCAATTCCTAATCCACCATTAGCAATGAATAAGGGATTATCAATTGCTTTAAAAACAAAATTGCGTACAGCATTCAATAATATTCATACTAAAATCGACCCGGCCAAAATTCGTGGCTACGGTGGTAAAAGAGTTGACCGTTATGATGCAAACTTTGACGAGAAAAAAATCTTTGCAGCTTTAGCCAAGTTAGGTGCCGTTACCAAACAAGTTAAAGAAGGCATGATTGATAAAGCTGGTGAGCGTTAATTTAAAGAAACTGCAATAACATGAGAGGGAGGTGAAATCATCCCCTCTCAATTGAGGAGATTAGGTCATGTTGAAATTTGAATCTGTAAGCCGCGTTTTTGATGATGGTACAAAAGCAATCGACAATGTTTCATTACACATAAAATCCGGTGAGTTTTGCGTACTACTTGGGCCATCAGGTGCAGGAAAATCCACACTGATGAATATGGTTAACGGAGTTGTTGAACCCAGTAGTGGCAAAGTTACACTAGGTGATTTGATTCTGAATAAAAATAATTTAAACACGATACAACGTCGTATAGGCATGATCCATCAACAATTACATTTAATACCCCGCCTATCAGTTTTACATAACGTGCTGGCGGGAGTATTACCAACGACTGGCTTCTGGCAGAGTTTAATTAAATCATTCCCGTTAGATAAACAGCGTCGTGCTTTTCAATTACTTGACGAAGTGGGTCTGGAAGAAAAACATCTTACTCGTCGTGCATCAGAATTGTCCGGTGGCCAACAACAACGTGTCGCAATAGCGCGAGCCTTTATTGTTAATCCAGATGTTGTTATCGCCGATGAGCCTGTTGCAAGTCTTGATCCTGCTATGAGTCGAAGTGTGCTTGATAGCTTAAAAACAGCCGCAAAAAATAATGGTACGACCGTTATTTGTACTTTGCATCAACTTGACTACGCGCTTGAATTTGCAGATAGAATTATTGCTTTACGCGATGGTAAAGTTTTTTTCGATGGCTCACCTGATAATCTCAATACAGAAACTCAAGATAAACTTTATGACCTTGCAAAACCAGTAGAGCAGTCTATAAAACGGGTGGCAGCGTGAGTACAAATTTGAACAGCAACTTAAATGCGGACACGAATTCGGTTAACTCCTGGCATCAATGGGAACTTTATCGAGCGGTTACCCCAAAAACCATCATAATTCTTTTGGTCTTATTTGGTTTTCTTTCTTTCTCCGCTCATAACACTCAAATGGATAAGGCGGCACTTGAAACGTCAAAAGCTGTCTTGTCAGCTGTTGGAATTGGCGAATCAGATGTTTTAGATGGTGCAGTTAAATTTGCAAGTAAAGCATTTCCCATTCAAATATCTCAGCGCACAGCGATTAATCGATTAAATGAGTTTGATCGTAACAAATTACCCTTATTTAGTTACATCGAAATAGGCGAAGACAAGGAATATGATGCCTTAACAGAAACATGGACAGTTGAACAAACTGAATTTCTTGTCGAACCGATTGGTTACCTAAATAAAGTTTTAATTAAAATGCTGGAAACAATCGAGATGGGATTCTGGGGTACAGTAATATCCATCATGATTGCTTTACCGCTAGGCATTCTTGCGAGTCAAAACTATACTCCGCATCGATTTATGTATACGTTCGCTCGCAGTTGGTTGAGCTTCCATCGCGCCATGCCTGAATTAATTATTGCCTTGCTGCTTGTGCTTATGTATGGCTTCGGTCCAATAGCAGGTGTGCTTGCATTAGCTGTTCATACCAGTGGTGTGCTTGGAAAATTTTTCGCTGATGAAATTGAGAATGCACCACCAGGGCCACAACTCGCTCTCGCAAGTTCCGGTGCTGGTGCGTTGAAAGTATTACGTTATGCCGTTTTTCCACATGTTTATCCTGCCTGGATAGCCTATGTGCAATACATCTTTGAAAGAAACATACGTACTGCAACCGTATTAGGGATTGTTGGTGCCGGTGGTATTGGTATGGAGTTAAAAGGTCGCTGGGATTTATTTGATTACGACCATGTTGCTACTATTTTAGTCGCCATTTTTATCACTGTTGTACTGCTTGAATACTTGTCACAAAAACTTCGTAAACAAGCACTTTAACAAAACTATTGTTGGATACCTCTATGCATAATTTCAACATTAGGGTTATCTAGACATCCAGATGTCCAAGCAATTTTTAAAAGAGAAAATAATGACAGATCAAATATTACAAAATAGAACTAACTGGGTAAGCGCATTAAAAACATTACCTATCAATGAACTTATCAGTTCGACAACTGAATTATCTGAAAGCTGGACTCTGCGTCCAAAATCATTACCGCAATCAGGTTTGGGTATGTTGAAAATAAAAGAAAGTGCCTTTAATGAACAATTTTATTTAGGCGAGTTTTGTCTTTCATCCGCCTGGTTAGAAGTAACCACAACAGAAGGCCTGGTAGCAGAAGGTGCCGCACAAGTAATGGATGACCGGGTAGAATTGGCTGAAGCACTCGCACTGTGCGATGCCATCTTATCGGCTCAACTTCCCGGTTGGGAGAAAGTATCTACCATGGTTGAAAAAGGACTTTCGCTTCGCAAAGCAACCGAAACAGAGCGTAAAAAAATGTTGGCTAATACTCTGGTCGATTTTTCATTACTCGATGATGCGGATAAAGGACAAGACAATGCTAGCAATTGATCCTATCTGGCAACCCGAAGCACAACAAGCGACTTTTCGTTTACTGTTGGATGCAATGTCATACCCTGGGAAATGCCTGAAGTTAAATGTAGTACCTAGAGACGGTCTGGTAGCATTAACCGTATTATCAACATTGCTCGATACAGAGGTATCTCTCGCCGATCCTCATAATCTTTTAAAAGCAGAAGACTGGCTAATGTTACAAACAAAATCTGTTCATCAAGATAATGCTAATTATATTTTATGTGATGCATCACAACTGCCTGACTTCACACCAAAACCAGGAATACTTAAAAGTCCTGAACAATCAGCTACATTGTTATTAGTTGTAGATAAATTAGGGGAAGGAGATCTTCAATTAAATCTTACCGGTTCCGGTATTAAAGACCATCAATCATTAGACGTCACTGGCCTGAATAGAAAATGGCTATACATACGTAACGAATGGAATTGTTCTTTTCCATTAGGTGTTGATTTTATTCTTATTGATAACACTCAAATCGTCGCATTACCCCGAACAACTAAAGTGGAAATAAACTGATGGGATATGTTGCTATTAAAGGGGGTGATCAAGCGATTGAAGGTACTAAAGAAGTCTTCGAGTATTTACGTACGCGAAATAGTAATAATACCTTGCCACTTGATAGTAATATTATTGAGAACCAATTGCGACTGCTGCATAGCAGGGTAATCTCTGAAGGCGGCGTTTACCATCCACGTTTAGCCTCACTTGCTATTAAACAATCACAAGGTGATACGCTTGAAGCAGCATTTGCATTAAGGGCATACCGTTCAACTCAGCCACGCCTGCTTGAAACACCGGTTCATGATACAAGCGATATGCGTATAACACGCCGAATATCTTCTGCGTTTAAAGATATTTCGGGTGGCCAAATGTTAGGGGCAACCACGGATTACCATTTGCGACTGATGCATATGGAGTTGTTAGATGAATCACCCGAAAAATTTCGTAAAATTACAAGACAATGGTTAGATAAAACAAACATTGAAAACATACCGGATACATTTCCAAAAGTACTAGACAGTCTTAGAGCCGAAGGTTTGTTACCACCCGTAGAACAGAAACCTGATACGCAGTCGCCCTTTGATATAACTCGTGAACCGCTTATCTTTCCTGTTTCTCGATCAGCAGCACTTGCCACGATGGCCAGAGCAGAACAAGGATCGCTATTAGCCATTGCCTATTCAAACATGCGCGGTTACGGCGATGTGCATCCTACTGTAGCAGAACTTCGTGTGGGTTATATGCCTGTATTACTGCCTCATCCTATTACGGGTGAGTTATGTGAAATAGGTGAAGTTGAAATAACCGAATGTGAAGTTGTCGCTATGTATGAAGAACAAAATAATGACGACAATAACAGTCAAAATAACGAGCCTACTTTTACTTTAGGTTACGGGTCCTGTTTCGGCCATAACGAGGTTAAGGCTATCAGCATGGCCATCCTTGATCGTGCGTTACAAAAAGGAATGAAAGATGGGCCATCAAATCCATCAGAGGATCCGGAGTTTGTTTTATTACATGTTGATGGAATCGACTCAATGGGTTTTTGTACACATTATAAAATGCCGCATTATGTAACATTCCAATCGGATATGGATCGTCTGCGTGCCACTCAAGACAAAAGTAATGCCAAGGAATCAACTTTATGACTACCAGCTATCCTTTCGGATTTCTAGACGAGTATGCAAAAAAAGAAATACGTCGCAGTGCATTAAAAGCCATTGCGATACCCGGCTATCAAGTTCCATATTCAAGTCGAGAAATGCCAATGGGACGTGGTTTTGGAACAGGAGGCTTACAGCTTACCTTAGCGCTACTTGGAAAAGGTGAAACACTTAAGGTTATCGATCAAGGTTCAGATGATTCGGTTAATGCCGTTAACCTGCGTCGTTTTATTGAAATGACTTGTCAGGGCATCAACACAACCACTAAAACCGAAGAGGCTAATATAGTGCAGTCACGCCACCGCATTCCTGAACAAGTGTTACGTGAAGAGCAAATTATTGTGCTTCAGGTTCCCTACCCTGATCCACTGGTCGTGGTTGAAGCTTCCGAAGACAAACGGAAAATTTTACATGGTGAAGGTGATTATTCACGCTTACTGGTTAAGCTATATGAAGACATTGTTAAGTTTAATGAAATTACTATTTCGCATCGTTACCCTACACGAATCAATAATCACTACGTTATTGACTCTTCACCGATACCTCGCTGGGATGTGCCGAAGCTAGATCAATCAAACGCACTGGTTTTGTTTGGTGCCGGACGCGAGAAAAAAATTTACGCAGTACCACCCTATACAAAAGCCGAACCACTCGCTTTTGAAGATGTACCTTTTCGTGCTGAGAATTTCAATGATAGCAAGGGACAACGTCGAGCCTGTCAACGCTGCGATTGTACTTCTAGCTATCTTGATGAATTTACAGATTCACAAACAGGCAAAAAAGTTTATCAATGCTCGGATACTGCATGGTGTGAATCCCAACGAGCACTAAACAACTCAAATACTCAAAATATTTTGGAATCTGCTCATGGTTAACGGAATGGATAAAATTCTAGAAGTTAAAAAACTTTCAAAAATTTATGGCCAAGGCTGCCCATCTTGCTTTGAACTCACCGGGCCTGAACACAACACCAATATTTGTCCGCATTGCGGCAGCGTCGTTGCGGCTCATGACGTTTCGTTTGATTTATATAAAGGTGAAATTCTAGGCATCATGGGTGAATCCGGTTCGGGGAAATCTACTGCCGTTAAATGTTTGTACTTTGATCAAGAACCAAGTTCAGGAAGTGCTCTATTTTCAGATGAAGAAAAACAGTATGAATTATTTAAGATGAATTCGGCTCAACAACGACATCTGGCAAATCATCGCTTTGGTATGGTTTATCAAAATCCACACCAGGGGCTTAACTTTGATATTTCTGCTGGCGGCAACATAGCTGAACGCTTGCTGATGTCGGAGGTGGATAATTATGCCGCCATTCGTGCCCGAGCGACTGAATTACTCTCCCGAACTGAAGTGTTAACCGAACGTATGGATGAGTTACCGAAAAAATTTTCCGGTGGTATGCAACAACGAGTACAAATATCCAAAGCTCTCGCAATCAATCCACCATTGCTGTTTCTAGATGAAGTAACTACAGGCCTCGACCTATCGGTACAAGCCGCTATTCTCGATCTTATTCTTGAAATACAACAGCAACAACAAACTGCAATGATAGTTGTTACCCATGACCTTGGCGTTATTCGTTTATTGGCGAGTCGTACCTTGGTCATGAAATATGGTCGCGTGATTGAATCAGGTTTAACAGATCAAATTCTTGAAGACCCTCAACATGCCTATACTCAGCGTTTAGTCGCATCGGCGCTATGACAATAATTAACAACAAAATAATCTAGAGCAAGCAATGACAAAAGAACATAACAATCAACAACCTATTCTCAGCGTTGAGGGATATTCAAAATATTTTCAACTGCATGAACAAGCTAAAATTATTCCTTCCTCACATAATGTCAATTTAGAAGTGTACCCGGGTAAGTTAACAGCACTTATTGGCCCGACAGGTTCTGGAAAATCCACTGTACTGAAAGGTATCTATCGCACCTATTTGCCTAGTAGCGGGCATATGTTTTTTCAAACCAGAGATAACAGGGAAATTGACCTTACTCAGGCAGATGAACATATGATTCTGGAATTACGGCGTAGCGAGATTAGTTTTGTCACACAATTTCTGCATGCTCTACCACGCCAGGCCACTGAGGATATCGTTGCTCAACCTCTAATTCAACACGGTATGGATAAATCAGAGGCCATGAATATTTCTCGTGAGATGTTGGAGGCAATGAATTTACCTGAGCGACTATGGGGTATATCGCCTGCAACATTTTCTGGTGGTGAAAAGCAACGCGTCAATCTGGCAAGAGGTCTGGTGTCACGACCACGATTGTTATTGCTTGATGAACCTACGGCCAGTCTCGATCCGACAACAACTGAAAGGGTTGTGCGTTTAATTGAAAATTTAAAACACGAAGGTGTCGCAATGCTTGCGATATTTCATCATCCGAACTTAGTCGAGCGTATGGCGGATACCATTGTACAACTACAACCACTTACCGGAACTGAAACAATACTAAAGGAAACTGCATAATGAAAACTTATTTAACCAATGCACGCATTGTACTTACTGATTCGATTATAGAAAATGGTTCTGTGCTTATTGAAGATGGTATTATTTTATCCATTAATCCGGATAAGGTTACGGATGCACAAGCCATCGATCTCAAAGGAAAACTATTAATGCCCGGCATGATCGATTTACATTGTGATGCACTGGAAAAAGAAGTTGAACCGCGTCCAGGAGTGCACTTCCCTTTAAATTTCGCCTGTGCCCAGGCCGATAAACGCAATGCCGCGGCTGGTATTACGACCATATATCACGCACTGTCATTTGCCCATGACGAGCTTGGGGTTAGAAACAATAACTTTGCAGCAGAAATTGCCCGCGCGGTGCATCAATGGCAACCACATGGTTTAATCGATAATCGAGTACATTGTCGTTATGAAATAACAGACGAAACGGGTTTGCCAATTTTAAAACAGTTGCTTGCAGAAAATGCCATGCACTTGATTTCAATGATGGACCATACACCGGGACAAGGACAATTTAAAGATATGGCCGCATACCATAGTTACCTATCGCGCACTTATAAAAAAACCGCTGATGAAGTTGCAGTGATTATCGAACGTAAAATTATTGCTGCAACCGGCGCATTTGAGCGTATGCAAGAGCTTGCCTTTAGCGCACATAAAGCAGGTATATCCGTTGCGAGCCACGACGATGATACCAAAGAACGCGTTGAAACCATGACTGGCATTGGTGCAGATATTTCTGAATTCCCTATCACACTAGAAGCCGCACAATCGGCAAAAGCTGCGGGCATGTCGACTATTTTTGGCGCACCTAATATTCTACGCGGAAAGAGTCAATCGGGTTCAATGAAAGCCATTCAAGCAATTCATGAAGGTGTTGCGGATTGTCTCTGTGCAGACTACTCACCTGCATCATTGATTGTTGCCGTATTCAAAATTCCTGAACTGTGTAATTTAGATCTTCCTGCTGCAATCCGCCTTGTAACCAGCAATCCGGCAAAAGCAGCTCGACTCAGTGATCGTGGTGAAATTGCAGTTGGTAAACGCGCCGACTTAATTGCTGTTGATACGCCTGCCGGCTTACCTCAAGTTACTAACGTATGGAGTAAGGGCACTTCGGTTTATCAAGTGAGTTATAACCATGGCTAATCTATTTTACATTATTGGCGGTTCGGGTGCAGGTAAGGATAGTCTTATCGACTACCTGCAAAAGCACCTTCCTGAAAAGGCACCCATTAAAATAGTTCAGCGTTATATAACACGTCCAGAGGATGCTGGCGGTGAAAATCATATTTCACTATCGGAAAAAGAATTTCTAAACATGAAAGAACTCGATTGTTTTTGTATGGACTGGTTTAGTCATGATACATATTACGGAATCGGCACAGAAGTAAAAAACTGGATGTATGCAGGTTATAGCGTTATCGTAAATGGATCACGAGGCTATCTTCAGGATGCTATCAAAATATTTCCGAATATCGTTCCGGTTTTAATCAGCGTAGATCCTGTTATTTTAAGTGAACGTCTATTTTCACGTGGACGAGAAAATTACAACGAAATACAAAAACGTGTCGCTCAAGCAATACGACTAGACAGGAATATTTCACACGCTAACCTTCAAATAATTGACAATAATGGATCATTAGAAGATTCTGGCGAGAACTTGATTCGTTTAATTAAAAATAATATTCAATTTAAATGCGCCTGACACTATTGGGAACAGGAAATTCTGCTGGCATGCCATTGTATGGTTGCAATTGTGAACGATGCCAGGAAGTTAAACAAAAACCTAATCTTCGGCGTGGTCCAGCCTGTGCGCTGCTTGAAGTGGAAGGTAATAAATATTTAATCGATGCGGGTTTAATGGATATTGCCGACAAGTTTCAATCCGGGACACTGGCAGGTATATTCCTTACCCACTTTCACGCTGATCATACTCAAGGATTATTTCATTTACGTTGGGGAATAGGGGATAAAATACCTGTTTACTGCCCACCGGATAGTTCAGGCTTCGCAGATCTTTTTAAACATTCGGGTATATTGGATTTTCAAAAACAAAAAAAATTCGTAAGCTTTACGCTGGGCAATTTAAAAGTAACACCTCTACCATTAATACATTCCAAAGTAACCTTTGGATATTTGTTTGAATATCACGAACAACGCATTGCTTACCTTACCGATACAAAAGGTCTTCCACCTAAAACACTTTCATGGTTACAGCAACAACCGCTTAATGTATTAGTAATTGACACCAGTTTTTCACCTCTACAAGAGTCTTCTGGTCATAATAATGTAAATGACACACTCGCAATACATTCGCAGCTACAACCAGAACGCACCATTCTCACGCATATATCTCACGAGTTTGACATTTGGTTAAATAAAAATGAAAATTTTCTTCCTGAGTCGGTAATAGCTACATACGATAACCAGCTTGTATTTCCACTTTAAAGTCTTATGACGAACGCGATGTTTATAATTAGTTTGTCTGTACTAATGCATGTGGTATGGAACTTACTTGCCAGACATGTTGATGCACGTTGTAACTTTTTGTGGTGGGGATTGCTAGTACACCTTGTTTTATTAGGTCCATGGGCACTTTGGCGGTTAGTTACAGATAGTCACTGGAATTCCACGTTACTACTGGCGATGTTAATCACAGCCATTACCAACACACTTTACTTTACTGCCTTACGCAAAGCGTATCATTTTGCACCGGTAGCACTGGTTTATCCTGTAGCACGCAGTTCACCCGTCTTAATTGCAGTTTGGGCATGGTGGCTGTTTGATCAACCTATCGCTATAAGTGGAATAATTGGCATAAGCATTAGTGTTATCGGTCTGTGGCTGTTAGCCACAACATCAAAAAAAGGTGACACCGCGCATGCGTTACCCTGGGCTTTATTCGCAGCATTTTCGACCAGCGTCTATTCCTTAAGCGACAAAATTGCTGTTGAATACCTACCAACTTTCGGCGCACAACTTGGTTTTATTACCGTTGGTTATGCAGCATCGTTCGTTGGACTAACGTTAATCCAATACAATGAGAGTAAACGTTTTTATCCGCAATGCAGGCCTGAAGCACATTACCTTTTAATCGGTGGATTATTTATTGGCGTAGCCTATGCTCTGGTAGTACGTGCAATGTTAGAACTTCCAGCCGCTTACGTTGTAACATATACCAACGCCGGTATTGTTATCGCAACCATTTTATCTATCTGGATGTTTAAAGATAAAGAACACTGGAAACAGCGATTGTTGGCAGTCGTTATTGTGTGTATTGGATTAATTATCTTGGGATTATTTAGATAGGTTTGTTTTTCACTTAAGCAGTCGTTGATATGATATTTTTATTAGGCAGTAATGGACACCAGTGTTCAGTATTTTTTCTAGCTTTACCTAAACTTAAATCGGAATGCTAAATTAGTATATATGCGGAATGGTTAAGAATTACTAATGATTTACAACCAGAACAATCACGGATAATACTAAAAGAGTAAAAAAGCACAGCCATGAATCTTTTTCTCATGGCTGTGCTTCCACATTACTTTCTAACTATCTCCATTCTCAAAAAGGTCTTCAAATTTAAGCAGTTGTGTTTCACCGTTTGAATCATCAACACCATCATTGTCATTTACAATATAGGCTGTACCTTCTTCATCAACCGTTAATCCTTCTACTTTCTCAAGCACTAGACCACCGGTTGCTTTTAAGTCAGCCATTAAGTCACGAACTAATACTTTTGTTACTACAGGTATAGTTGTTACGTCGCTTGTAGCTGAAACAGCAGCAAGTCCTTTTGTCGAGAACTTATAAATGCGTTTAATTGCAGCATCGGGTCCACCCTGGTTATCACGCTCGATAACAGCAAACTCGTCATTACCAAGGTATGTGATCTCAGATAACCCAACCCAACCACCATTTACAGATAATGGTGTTTCAATTGGATAATAGAAAAATTTCCATTCGCTAGTCGCAGTATTGTATTGACCTATACGAACATGGCCACTTAGGTCACCAGCCCATTCACGTTGAAATGCAACATACACTATTTCAGACGACTCAGAGTCTACTGTGGTAACCCCTTCAAAACCGAAACGAACCTGACGATTATTGACTATTTCAGGTAATGTTACCACTTCTTCAATTAAGCCTTTTTTACTAACACGTAATAAAAGGTTAAGTGTTTCAAAAGGCTTAGAGCTACTACCAATAGTACCTTTCCCTTCGGACGCCATCCAAAAACCACCATCCTTTCGCGTTGCAATCCCTTCAGGATCGAGATTTACAGTACCGTCACTATTAACCATAGCAGGATTAATTTCTGCTAATTTGCCCATCATATCTTTAAGGAAAATTTCTTTGGTGATTTTAGCCGGTGTCTTATCAACATTCATTTTTAAGATTCGACTTTGAGTATAAAAACTATCCTGAACTGTATAAACCGTATCATCATCATTTCTATCCATAGCTAAACCAGATAATGCACCCCATGCAATTGGTGTATGTGATTTTCCTTTTTTATTTTTAGAAATAATCGTTGGGTAATTTGCTTTATCAGATAATTTATAAATACTTAGAGAAGACCGGATTTTATCTCCACGGCTATCTTCCTCGCCCGCTACAACAAATAAATTTCGTTGCGGTATCGCTAACAAACCTTCTGGTTTTACTGCAGTAGGCAACACCTGGATAAGTTTTGGTGCGCGTTTTCTATTTTTAACGCTATATACAAGAACTACACTAGCACGCTCAGAGCCAACAAATAATAAATTCTTCTTGCCAAATTTTCCGAACTCTGCATTTTCAGGTTCATTACCTTTTTTACCAGCACGTTTTTCAGGGTAATGGCCATGACGAACAATTACATGTTCTACACTGTTACCTGGTGCATAAGTTACACGGCCATTTTTATTAAATATAGTAAAACCACGACTGCCTCCATCAAGATCACCTTCGTCGGCAGTCACAAATTGTGTACTCGATATCCAGCTAACGCCATCAGGTTCACGCGGAACATCAGTGAGGTTACCGGTTAATTCGATGGTCTTATCTTTTTCAATATCAATCTTATCTAAATTAACCGTACCAGCACTAAAATGATTAACAATATCACCACTGGCCAGGTCAACGAGCGCAATGTGATTATTTTCCTGCAATGTTACGACAGCAAGATTATCTTTATTAATATCAACATACTCAGGCTCGGGGTCATTTGCAAAACGCATTCCTGATAAACCCGTTAAATTAACATTTCGTATGCCCCAGTCGGCAGGGTCGCCTACCATATCAACAATTACCATGTAACCGGCAGGTGCCTGTGGCGGTGCACCATCACCTAAATCTTCATCACGTTCATTTTCAATCACGATAGCAGCATAACGACCATCTGGGCTAACAGCGATAGAATCAGGCTGGCCACCTAAATCAATACTTTTAACCAATGCACGTGTTTTAATATCAATAACTTGTAAGTTACCGCTTGGCACAACAAAACTTGGTGACGTATTAACCGCAGCCAATGCATATTGCCCTGTCACCGCAACAGAAGTTGGCTCCCCGCCAAGTGAAGTAAGTCCCGCTGCGATTGGTTTCGATGGGTTGGTAATATCTACATAACCAAGATTCTCTGTTTTACCGTCTGTATATATAAGAGTATTTCCATCTTTACTAACAGCCACAATCTCGGCAACTGTTTCTTTATTAATATCAGTATTTAAATAAACAGGAAAAGTTGCTATACGCTTAAATTTATTTTCGTTGTCATCATCCGCAATAGCAGTTGATACAGACAACACCATTGAAACTGCAACAGCTATAACGCTCTTTTTATAAATTGGTAATCGTAACTTCATGTAATCTCTCCATGGAAATAAGTATGTTTTGGTTTTAGCGATACTTTAAAGGAGAAATGTGACAGGAGTAAGTTTGTATAATTACAATTAGGTTACAAGATACTATAATAACTACATCTAAATTCAAAAAAACATAAACTTGATGGGGTTCATTTAACCCAATACAAAAATCGAAAGCAATACAATCGTTAGCCAATTAAACTTTAAATTTTTACCAATTTCTACTATCATATATGTATGACATAAATATTACATAAGCATGTCATTCTCGTTTCCTTTTAAAATTTTTCTATCGATTTACATTTACGAACCGAGTCGATAAAACACACAAAAGTGGCTCATATAAATACAACATACATCTGGTGGAAATTTCTATGCTTTACCGCCATCATTAATATTTTCATATGGTTGACAGCAATATGGATGCATTCAGATGTGCAGGGATTTTCATATTCACAGCCAATATTATCTGGAATCTATGTGATGGTATGCGCATTTCGTTCGTTCTTTCCAAGAATCGATTTAGAACGTTATTGTTTATTTGACACACCTATATCATCTGTCGCGCTTGGTCGAACATTAGCGACCATAGCAGAAATATGTTTTAGTATTCAGATTGCACTTTTAATCTATGATTTAGGTATATTACTCGATTCATCAACCATTCTTTACACATCCTACGCAATAGTACCCATTATTGTTTTAGCTCAATTTAGTTGTTGGTATGCCGCCCTCACGCTAAACCACTTATGGCATGGTGTAGAAGAGTCTGCCTGGGTTGTAATGCTTCTATTGGCTGCTGGCTGTTTTCTTTACGGCGTCATAACGTTAGAGGGTGTTTATAAAATATTAATGGGAATTGGCATACTAAGTTGCATAGGTAGTGCTTACATTATGTTATTTATTGATATCCCAATGTATTTTTCGAGAAAGAAAGATGGATCCGAATCAGGAATAAAATATCTAACAATTGAAGAAGGCATTCAAGATGCGGTAAGTCGCCGAGTTCAAACCAGCGACTGGGATATATGGAAGAAAGAAGCGATATGGATCACGCCTTATTTTACTGTTGGAGTATGGCTCAGCATCGGTATGGCGGTTGTTAATTTCAATTCTTAACTAGCTTTATCTATATTTAGCCTAAACAAATTTAATCGCACTTAATAAGAAGGGACAGATAATGGATATTCACCATCATCTATCCTTTTTTTTGTATTTTCGTGGAAATTTTTACCCCATCAACACTGTCGGATTCATTTAATGTGATGCTGTTTGACCCGACACATGATGCATTGGGTCGAGCATTTCACCCCTAAATAAATGTAAAGGTGACTTGTGATAGATTTTAATATCATGATACGGGTCTGTAATAATTTTAGTGAACCAAACTAGGCCTGACTGCACACCTTTAATAAAAAATAAATGTATCGTTCTGAACAGTAAACCGGCAGCACCTACTGCAATCCAGAGTATGCTGACGTTATAGATAAAACTATAGGTATCCGTATATGATGCTAAGGTGCCAAGCAAGTCTGGCGTGAAAAATACTAAAACAGGGCTACACAGCCAGACAGATATCAATACGATTTTACGCTGCAAATTAAAGCCTACTTTGATGGCTTCTTTATGTTCCTGAGTAGCTTGATTTACTTCATCGTATTCAAGAGGCTCAAAAAAGAAGTGGCCGGACTGACGTAAGCCCATTGCTAATAACCAGCCGAATATGACCGTTAAAATGGGATTGATGAACAGAAAAACATAGGAGAATAAAAAGCAGATAGCACTCAGAAAATGTAAGGATTGATTAATGCGGCTATGATGATAGTAGCGATGGTCGTCCCAGCGTTGTTCTTTGAGTTCTTCAATAAAATTCATTTTGTCACCTTTGATTATTGTAACTATCGTATTACTATCATGATAGTTGGTCTTTATTTCAACTGGATGACAGATAGATAAAACTTTGGTGTCAGAATTAAAATTACCTATCAATCTATATGGGCAAAGAGTGATTCCCCCATACGAATACGATTACCCTCTTTAACTCCTTCTGCTATTTTAACTTCGTTGGTTGCGAATACAATCACGGTTGAACCATGCTGAAAATAGCCGAGTTCATCGCCTTTGTTAAATGAAACATCACAAGGGATTTTATTGGGGCCTTTATATTTAAGGCTTAGCGTTTCTGATAAGAACTTAAATTTAAGGCTGGCAACAAGTATTGCCGCTACAGGAACTAGCGTGATTGAAGTTTTTGAATCTTCCAAGTCAATATCAACCACCGCACGTTCGTTTTTACAGAACAATTTTTCCACCCGCTTAAGTGCAATTGGGTTTACATTCCAAGTGTCTCCTGAAATATAGGTTACTTCAGATATTTTCCCTGCGTAGGGAGCATGAAAGCGGTGGTACATTGTTGATTTGAGACGAAGGGTGACATAGAAACCATTTCTATATCTTTCAACTAAGCGGCTATCAACCAATAAATCTTTTAACGTATAAGGAAAACCTTTTGCCTGAAATAATTCAATACCATTAATTTTACCGTGTGCACCAATAATTGCGTCACAAGGGCTAACGATAATATTATGTGATGTATTTATTTTCCGCGAATCGGGTTTTAGCTCTCTAATAAAGCAATCATGTAAACTGGTGAATCTGGTTTTCTTTGCTTCGCTTAAATCCAAATCATCAGCGAACAGTTTCCATACCGTTAAGGTTAAATAACGCACTAGTGGGGTTTCTATTCTACTAAACCAACCCATAAAAAGTGTAGCGTAACGCCTTGGAATTCGATTGGTAAGAAGAAAATTAAGATCTTCTTGTTGCGACAAGCGTTTAATAATTGACAAATCAGACATACCACAACCTTTTATATTTATTGCAGAACTAGTTAGAACATCACAACGTAGCTTAACTTATCTACTATACGGTTTGATTGTGACGAATTTATTAAACATTGATGCTATATTAATAAAACATTTAAACTAACAATTGATAATAAAAAATATATTCAAGTTTAAATTATGTCACTATCCATTTAATTTAATGTTGAAACTGGTTAATACTGAAATTTAGTTAAAATTAATAACGTCGTTTCTTGCATTAGCACTCAGATGTCATAAAACCTTCAAATTATTTAAATCTCTCTGTCATATAAATAGTCTTAAATTCACTTAATTAGTAAGAGAACCAGAGGATTATGCTATGAATTTACAACCACACGAAAGTAAATACAGCTTCAGATCAATATGGATTTCAGATACTCATCTGGGAACCAAGAATTGTCATGCCGAATCGTTACTGGAATTTTTATCTGTCACTGATTCCGAGTACTTATATCTAGTCGGTGACATTGTGGATCTTTGGGCGATGAAAAAAACGATTCATTGGCCTACCGAGCATACCAAGATAATAAGAATGATTCAGGATAAAGCCGATAACGGTACAAACGTTATTTATACGCCGGGCAACCATGATAATGAACTACGAATATTTTGTGGCAAGCAAATAGGCAATATACGCGTAGAGGCACATGCTAAACACAATACTCTGGATGGACGACAGTTGCTTGTATTACATGGCGACCAAATAGACCCGTTAATGCAAGCTCATTGTGGACGCTTATTAAATTATCTTGGAGATGCAGGTTACGAGTTTTTACTAAAGATTAATCGTCACCTGGGGCGAGTGCAAAGAGCACTTGGAATGAAATACTGGTCATTAGCGAGTTTAATTAAGAACAATTTGCGTAATGCAATGAAACATGTAGAGACCTATGAGCATTTACTTTCCAGCTTCGCTCGCGACTATGAAGTTAATGGTGTGATCAGTGGGCATATTCACGCACCCAGAATTCAAGCCTTCAATGATATGGATTATTTCAATACCGGTGACTGGGTTGAACATTGCACCGCATTAGTTGAAACGACTTCGGGTGAAATTAAGTTAATCACATGGTCTGAAATGCTAGATATTATCAATCAAGATAGGCTATCTGCTGAATCAATCGCGGCATAATTTAAAGGAACTTCAATCATGTATGACAAAGTCTTTAATGCTGACATGAAATTATGTGGATTTTTTAATAAAGCATGTCACTACAAAATGATTAATAAATCTTTCTCTGTGATTTCTCGACTTGGCAATGGAATATTCTGGTATGCGCTAATGATACTCCTACCGTTTATTTATGGTTTTTCGGCAACATTAGTGGTATTGCAAATGGCGATAGCCGGCCTAAGCGGCTCACTTATTTATTTTATTCTCAAACATGGTATAGAACGACCCCGACCTTATGTTGTCAATGAGTTAATAAAACTAGGTACTCAACCACTTGATCAATTTAGCTTTCCTTCAGGGCATACTTTACATGCTGTCAGTTTTAGTACCATCGTGTGCTATTACTACCCAGAATTTTCACTCTTCCTTTTACCAATAACGACGTTAATAGCAATTTCACGCATGCTGCTCGGCTTACACTATCCTTCTGATGTTTTAGTTGGTGCAGGAATTGGTTTATTAACTGCAGTATTGGTTATTAATATTTTTAATTAATATCTGGCTATATTGCTTTATTTATATGGATAATTTTAAAATGGATATCGAAACCAAAAAAAATATTCCTCGTTACTCAACGTTCATCCTACATCACGAGTGGCACTCAAAAATTATCGGCGTTTTAGTTGGTATATTAATGCTAAGTATCTATTTGTGGATTATTGGTGGTGTCACTAATTTACTTCGTAATCTATTCGAATTTTCCATATCAGACTGGACACATGGCGCAGAAGCAATGATAAAAGATGTTGTGATCATGCTTGCAGCTCTTGAGTTGATTAGAACGCTTCAATCATATCTTTCAGTTGGTCGAGTTAAAGTTACATTTATTTTAGATGCGGCATTAGTAGTACTCATAGGCGAATTAATCAGTTTATGGTATAGCGAATATACCATATCGCAAGTCATTATTAATATCGCGGTCATATCCGTTCTCACCATTCTTAGAATTATCACTACAAAATATTCGCCAAATTTTCCTGATGAGATTTAAAGCTTAAATTATTTTTTATAAAACCGATCACTTAATAAAACTGTCACAAATACTTCACTCTTAAGTCATATCATACCGCTACATTTCGCATAATAAATTTAACTATTGGAGAAATGTTATGTCTACCTTAGCAAATGAAGTTATCGAACAGATTAATAAGCAAGAAAAATACAGTGTCTTTATTGCTGAAGATGAATTCACTAAAAACCTCTGTTATAAATTACGCTACGATGTTTTTGCAAAAGAACTGAATGCTCAAATATTAGCTAAAAGCGATAGCTTAGATAAAGATAAATTTGACGACCATTGTCATCATTTAGTGGTGTTTGATAATCAACTTAATGAAATAGTCGCCACAACACGCTTACTAGATAATACTGGACGTCTCCATACTAAAATGTTTTATTCTGAAACAGAGTTTGATTTATCAAATGTATTCAATTCTGATCTTAAATATGTTGAAGTTGGTCGAACTTGTATACACCCTGCCTATCGCCGCGGTATTGTCTTAGCAATATTATGGCGTGGAATAGCTGATTATGTTGTAACTCATAATATTGACTACCTTATGGGTTGTGCGAGTATTCCGTTATCAAGTGGTGACAAATACATTAGCAGCCTCATGAATCATATTGGTAAAAATCACTATGCTCCTAAAAGCTTGCGAGTAATGCCACTTATTCCGCTGCGTGTAAACACTGATGTTCCTCATGCTGACGACGTCATCCTGCCAACATTATTAAAAGCATATGTTCGTCAAGGCGCTTTGGTTTGCGGTCAACCCTATTGGGATATCGCTTTTGGCGTTGCTGATTTATTTATACTGTTAGAAGCCAGCAACATCACCGACCGTTACTCGAAGCACTTTATTGACCGTATCGAGTCATAATTGATTATCAAATCGATTCTTGTAACAAAAAGAAGTGTACATTTTTTTGTACACCTTTTAGTTGCAACATTGATATGCTTTATCTTACCTTTACGATACGGTCGCCATTGGGCAATAAACGATAAGGGACAGTCTATAACACAATGGTGGTCTAAACGTGCTAATAAAATTTTAGGGATCAATATTTCTCAGTTTGGTTACCCTTTAACACCTAATTGTCTTGTTAGCGCAAACCATATTTCGTTTCTTGATATTATTGTTATAGGCTCTATGTCACCTGTCATCTTCTTAGCAAAATCATCATTGCAATACTGGCCAGTAGTTGGTTGGATAGCAATAAGCATCAATACAATATTTTTACAACGCAGTAACAAACAAGTTATCTTTAAAGCAATATATAAAATTAGTAATATATTGGAACAAGGACAATCGTGTGTTATTTTTCCCGAGGGAACAACAACTATAGGAAGTAATGTCCTAAAATTTCATTCAGGATTATTTCAATCCGCTATTAATTCAAAAAAGCCCGTACAGCCTGTCGCATTACGCTACCTGAAAAATGGTGGTATTGATCGAAATGCAGCTTACATAGAAAATGATAATTTTATTATGACTTTAGTTAAAATTATGGCGCAGAAACAAACTAACGTTGACTTACATATTTGCAAAGCTATACCGACACAAACTTTTAATAGAAATGAAATTGCAAAAATATGCCATAAAAGAATACAAGACAGAATCTATAGCCATTATTTTTTTAAAACAGAAACGCTGTAAGAAGAATACAAATAACTCGAATGGCTTAAAGCGAACGTTCAGAACACCCCATCCAGAAGAAATAATTACTGTAAAGATAAGTTACCTTTTACAACCTGACTAACCGTTAAACCTTGTACTAAAATAGAGAAAGCAACCACTAAATAAGTAATCGTTAGAATAACTTCTCGTTCACTACCTAGCGGTAAAGATAATGCTAAAGCAATTGAAATGCCGCCTCGCAGCCCTCCCCAGGTCATAATTTCAATAACCCGTGGACTAAAATTACGTAAACGACTTAATATCTTAATAGGAAAGGCCACACTCACAAAACGTACCGCGAGAACTAAAGGAATAATAGCGAGAGCTACCATGAAATACTCTAATTGAAATGAAAGTACCAGTACTTCCAGTCCAATAATAACAAAAAGCACTGCGTTTAAAATCTCATCAACTAATTCCCAAAAATTATCTAAACGCATTTTTGTTGCATCACTCATTGCATGTTCTCTGCCGTGGTTACCGATCAATAATCCTGCAACAACCATTGCGATAGGCCCCGACACATGTAATGCATGCGCTATTGCATAGCCGCCCATAACCAGGGCTAAAGTCAGCATGATTTCAACTTGGTAATTATCCACCGTACGTAACATCATAAAAGTGCCGTACCCAATCACCAATCCAAAAACAATGCCTCCGATAGCTTCTTGTGCAAAGAATAATGAAATGCTTGTTACCGTTGGTTCAGTACCGCCAGCCGCAATACCGAGCAACACAATAAAAATAACAACGCCTACACCATCATTAAATAACGACTCTCCCGCTATTTTTATTTCTAAACTTTTCGGTGCGCCAGCTTTTTTTAATATTCCCATTACCGCAATAGGGTCGGTTGGTGAAATCAACGCACCAAATAATAAACAATAGATATAGGGCACTTCTAATGCAAAAGCAGAAAATACCAACCAGGTTAAACCACCAACTAAAAAAGTAGATACCAAGACACCAAAGGTGGCCAAAAAAAGTATTAACCATTTCTGTTTCGCAAGTTCATTTAAATTAACATGCAGTGCGCCTGCAAATAATAAAAAACTTAACATGCCGTTCATTAATGTTTCATGAAAGTCAATGCCACGCAAAACAGATTCCGCATGAATAAATAAACTTTCAAAACCCAATTTGCCAGCAATAATTAATACAATAGAAATCGTTAGCCCAATAATCATGATACCAATAGTAGTAGGTAACTTAATATAACGATAGTTTATATAACTAAAAATCGCAGCAAGAGTAAGCAGAACGGCCATCGTATTAAGTATATTCATTATTATTTTAGACTCTTATATTTTAGTTATAATCGAGCAAATCGCGACAAGTCGCCTGTTAAGCCCATTGCTTGTTTTATTATTGTATTTTTAACAATAGGTAAATTATTAATAACATTCATACCACTATTTCTTATTTCTTGAACTAAGCCTAACTCACTACCAAATAAATGTTTAAAAGCATCAACCGCAACCATCATTGCGAGATTGTCAGCTTTACGCCAACGTTCATACTTTCGTAATACCGACATCGCATTAATCGCTTTGCCTTGTTGCTGCGCATCAATAATGGTTTGCGCTAACGCGGCAGCATCAGCCAAGCCTAAATTAACACCTTGACCGGCTAATGGATGTACAGTATGCGCCGCATCGCCGACTAATGCTAAATTCGGTTTAATATAATTTTCCACTGCAAAAAATCGTAGTGGGAATATGGCTCGATCACTACAACTTATAATGTCACCTAATGAATTGTCTGACGCTATATGTAATGACTTTTTAAAATCCGCTTCAGACATATTTTTTAATTCATCGGCATGCTCTGGCGTTGTCGACCAAACAATGGAACTAAAGCCATCCAACAAGGGCAAGAAAGCTAATGGGCCAGTTGGCATAAAACGCTGCCATGCAGTTTGTTGATGTGATTTTTCTGTTTTCACATAGCTGACTAATGCAGCTTGGTCGTAATCCCAACCTCGCACCATGATGTTAGCTTGTTGCCGAATCCATGAGCGGCTTCCATCTGCGCCGACTAATAATGAGCTGGTAATAACTTGGTCATCATCTAAAAGCAGAACTATTTGATCTTCGTTTTCGATTAATTTTTTACACTTAGCTGGGGCAATCACCGTAACGTTATCAAAAGACTGCAAGCGTTGTTGTAAAGCGTACAACATCACTCTGTTTTCAATAATGTGGCCCAATGTTGGTTCGGCAAGTTCAGCGCTGTCAAAATGTAAAACGCCATTGCCCTTTGAATCCCATACATGCATATCTCGGTACGGGCTTATTCTTAAATTTTTAATGGTTTCCCATACACCAATATTTTTATAAATATTTTCACTGGCTCGCGTAATTGCACTCACTCGTAAATCAAAGTTGTCTAAAGTCGGCTTTTCAATCGGAGCGGTAGTATCAATAACAGCAATTGAAAGCGAACTTAATTCTTGCGCTAATCCACAGGCTAGTGTTGCACCCACCATGCCATTACCGATAATCGTAATATCAAACTGACTCATAGTGGTAAACCTCGCGCTAAACGGCTCACTTTACCAACAAAACCCATGGCTTGACGGCCAACGTGTTTTTTTAATCTTGGCATCATATCAAAGGCAAGCAAAGCCATATTTCTAGCAACTACAAGAGGTAAAAAATTTGTGGTAAATAAACGCACTAAACCATCGGTGCTCATACTGGTTTGTAATAAATCACGTTTACGCCATGCTGCATACATTTTTAAATAGTAAGCATCACCAAAGTCATTTTGCTGTTGTTGTGCATCAACAATAATTTGCGCAAGTGATGCCACATCACGTAACCCCAAGTTAAAACCCTGGCCGGCAACGGGGTGTAAGGTATGTGCCGCATTGCCGATAATCGCTAAGCGTTCACGAACCGACTCTTTTGCTCGGACTAAAGATAAAGGGTAACTCACTCGTTTGCCGGTTTTAATAAACGTTCCGGCACGATGTCCGAAGCGTTGCTGTAAGGCCGCTAAAAATTCATCGTCATTCAGTGCTTGATAGGCTTCTACTTGATTATTTTTTAACGTCCACACCAATGAGTATCTATTCTCTATATTAGCGTTTTTATTATTTTCACTATCCTTTAGAGGAAGTAATGCTAATGGCCCGCTATCAGTGAACCGCTCATAGGCAATATTTTTATGCGCTTGGTCACAGGCAATATTCGTAATAATTGCTGTTTGGTTGTATGCAAGTTCTCTTGTTTTAACGTCGGCTTGTTCGCGCACAACAGATTGTCCACCATCGGCGGCAACAAGTAATTTGGCGTTTAGACTAATATTTTCGACTAACTGGGTATCATCATTAACGGCAATTTCTACTTCTACATAATCATTTTTATTTTCAAATTTCGTTAACGTTGCAGGACAAAACAATTGAATATTTTCGTACTCACTTATTTTATTATGAAGCACTGAACCGATATATTGGTTTTCAACAACATAACCTAACGCCTCGGTAGCTTGTTCGCTTGCTCGTAAATGCGATAAGCCCATATGCCCTTTGTCAGAAATATGGATCTCTTTAATCGCACAAGCACCGAGCTTTTCAATCTCACTCCATACACCCAAGCTATTGAATATCTCTTTCGAACTATACGATAAGGCTACTGTACGTGAGTCAAAACTGGGTTGCTGTTTATCATCGAATGGATAACTTTCAATAACAGCAATTTTTAAGGCAATGTCTAATTTGGCAGAAGCTAACGCGCAGGCAAGGCTCGCGCCAACCAAACCACCGCCAACAATGATCACATCAAAATCTGTTCGTGTGTTTTTTTTCATATACTTAAGTCTTCTTTTTAACACAACAACCTAGTTAATAAGTAAAAACAATGTGTCGGTGCTTGTCATTGCGAGTGGTAACGAAGCAATCTTCTTGATATCGGCCTCGATACAGTAGATTGGCGCGTCACTTTGTTCCTCGCAATGACTGGCTTATAGATAAAATTCTAGCCTTGCATTAATGCTTCAATCTCATCGATTTCTTTCGGAGCATTTTTACTTAATACATCTGGGCCATTTTTTGTCACCAAGACATCGTCTTCAATTCGAATACCGATGTTATGCCACTTTTTGGCAACGCCTTTCATTGGAGCAATATATAAACCAGGTTCAACGGTTAACACCATGCCTGGCTCTAATACACGCCATTCACCTTCAATCTTATAATCACCCACATCATGCACATCCATACCTAACCAATGGCCAGTTCGATGCATATAGAATGGTTTATACAATTCTTCTTTAATCGCTTTGGCCGGCGTGCTTTTGATTAAACCAAGCTTAATTAAACCTTTGGTTAATACTTTTACCGCCGCTTCATGAGGTTGATTCCAGTGATTACCAGGCTGCACTTGTTCTATCGCAGCATACTGTGCATCAAGCACTAACTGATACAAGGCGCGTTGCTCTTTACTAAAAACACCATTAATAGGAAAGGTTCTAGAAATATCAGATGCATAACACTCGACCTCACAGCCTGCATCAATGAGTAAGATATCGCCGTCGTTTAACGTTGCACTGTTTTCAACATAATGCAAAATACAGCTGTTTGTACCGCCGCCAACAATAGAAGAGTAAGCCGGGAAACGTGCACCTTGTGAGCCAAACTGATGTTGCAACTCCGCTTCAATTTGATACTCATTCATATTTGGCTTGCATGTCTGCATTGCACGGATATGCGCTTTCGCTGAAATTTTTGCAGCTTTACGCATACGCGTAATTTCAAAACTACTCTTATATAAACGCATATCATGTAAGTGGTGTTCCATTGCAACAAACTCTCCCGGTGTATGTATACCGGCTCGAGACTGTTCACGTAAACGATTCACCCAACCAATCAATCGCTGATCAAAATCTTTATGAATACCCATAGTGTAAAAAACACGAGATTTATTTTCGAGTAAGCCCGGTAAAATATCATCGATATCGTCGATTGGAAATGAATCATCAGCACCGTATTGTTCCATCGCACCATCTTGCCCTGCACGTGGGCCATTCCAGGTTTCCATCACCGGATCATTTTCACGACAAAACAAAATATACTCACCATGCTCACGCCCAGGCACAAGTATCATGACCGCTTCGGGCTCAGAAAAACCGGTTAAATAGAAAAAATCACTATCAGGGCGATATGGATATTCCACATCACGATTACGCATACGAATCGGTGCGGCAGGTAAAATAGCGACAGAGTCTTTATCCATCATTTGCATTAAGCGCTTACGCCGGCGGGTAAATTCTTTAATATTCATACCTTATATAATACACCTTTCAGCGTGCTCAATATATCCAGTACTTATCACGTTTTAATGTGGTTGTTCTGAATCAGTTTTTGCTTGCTGACTAACAAATTGTTTAAACTCAACACGAAATAATAACGTCCCCATACGCACAAATTCACTAATTTCGACAAATGAAGCCTCATCTTCCTCAGAACCTTCAATATCAAAGCTTTCAGCGCGTGAAATTTCAACAAAATCACGGACGATTTCAGGTAAATTCGAGGCAAGTTTATCAATATTGGTAATACCCGCATGCGTTATACCCATCAAAAAACCTTGGCACCAATGGCTAATCCCCTGTAAACGCGTTCGTAATATCGCATCGTCATCAGGTAATAACAATTGAAAATCAAAATCTTTTGCATCAATTGATTGCATCGTAGCCTCATAAACTTCGGCTAAAATGCCACGTGTTTCAGTAACAAAAGCATTGCTTTTATCGACGTTGGATAATGCAATGTCGAGCCATTGTTCAACACTAATTGCATCCAATAAACACACTAGCGCACAAAGTTGTCCATGTTGTTCTGCAGCATCTTGCTCGCTTTCGCATCGCTCTAAAGCGTCGTTGATAAGATCGTAATCAGGATAATTATTCATAATAAAACTTCATTTACTCAATTTAATAACAATAGGTGATCCTAAATGCTTGATATAGGCATTAACAGTAAAATATCGCTAAAATCCGGCTTATTTACGTTGACCAGTGACGACCATCACTTTATATTGCCTAACTATAAATTCAACAATTAAAGAGTTAGACTTTCGCAATGGAAGACTTAGATCTTAAAAAATTAGAATCACGCGTTGACGACTTAATTAAAGCGGTCGATCGTTTACAAAACGAAAATAAAACCCTTCGTCAAAGCCAAACCCACTTAACAAAAGAACGAAATCAACTTATTGAAAAAACTGAACTGGCTAAAACCCGCGTTGAGTCAATGATAACGCGATTAAGAGCACTTGAGAGTGAGGGATAATAAAATGAGTGAAGTGAAAAATCCTGGTGTAACAGTAAGCATTTTAGATAAAGAATATCTTATCGCCTGTAGTGACGATGAACGACATGATTTAATGCGCTCTGCTGATTTTTTAGATAAAAAAATGCGTGAAATACGCGACAACGGCAAAGTTATCGGCGCAGATAGAATTGCGGTGATGGCGGCACTCAATATTTCTCATGATTTACTAGAAACAAGTTCTCAAGGCACTAAAAGTGCCTCAAATGAACAAATAGGCACTCGAATTAAAGGTTTACAAGAAAAAATTGAGCAAGCCTTATTTAAAAGCCAACAAATGGAATTTTAAATTTTCTTATCCAATCTCTCACCTACAGACTAGAGTAACGATCCTCTTTTAAACGTAAAATCAAGCACATTATTTAATATTCCTTCCCGCTCTAAACTAATTTTTATAGTAAAATACTTTCTGGTTCTTCCCTGTGGCATTCGATACTTGGTCGAGTTCTCTTGAGCCGTAATTTACACTTTAGGGTGTGGACGCTAGCTTGTGTGCAAGTCCGCCTAGTAGCGGAAAGCCTAATGGCTTACTGAAACACCCACTTGAACCCTAGGTTCAAGACAAAGATCAAACCGGTGCAAGTGGGGAAGAACCTTTTCTATTTAAAATAATCATCCATTCAAACTAAAACAACACTCTCCTCTATTTCGCTACCAGCAAATCAAAATAATTTGGATAATAATAAAACTTTATCGCTATACTCAATGGACGCTAAATGTTAAATCTAGATAATGGCAATATTTATACCAATATAACTTAAGGCACTTCAGATAAACGTCTATTTAAAACAAATACTATAAAATTACCTTTAATAAAGAAAATGATCGATACTAAAAAAATTAGAAGTGAAATTCGCGCAAAAAGACGAAATTTAACTCACCGACAACAAATAATTGCCGCAGAACAACTTGCCGATCAACTTATACAACACACTTCATTCAAACATAGTCAAAATATTGCCTGTTACTTAGCAACAGAGGGTGAATTAAGCCTTATGCCTTTTATTCATGAGTGTTGGCTGCATAAAAAAAACGTTTTCTTACCTGTTTTACAAGCACGCAATCATTATCCGCTCTGGTTTGTTCCATTTACGGCGAATACAGCGTTAATTCCTAATCGTTACGGTATTTTTGAACCTGAACATACAAAAAAACAACGTAGTAAAAAAATAATCACTCTCGATAGTATTTTTTTACCTTTAGTTGCGTTTGATTTAACGGGTAATCGTATTGGAATGGGTGCGGGTTACTATGATCGTACCCTTAAAACATTAAAAACACGCCGTCATTGGTTAAAACCACACTTAATTGGTGTTGGTTACGCCTTTCAACAAGTAAAAAACATAAAAACAAACCCTTGGGATGTACCAATGCACTTTATTAGCACAGATAAAGCGATATACCGCGTTTAAAATTAAAAGTCTCTACTACTAACTTATCTCTTACGCTTGTTATAGCCTTTCTAACACCCTTTAAACTACTTTTTATAACGATCTTGTTCGTTTTATTATAATAATTAATATAAAAACGTTTTATAGAACGATTAATCTATCAAATTTAAAAAAATTTCTTAAATAAACTTTTATCTCCAAAATATTTAGTATTTTTTTGTCATTTTTGGCTAACTAACGTTAAATTTTCAGAAAAAACGAAATTGAAGAGATAGAATTTGTACAATCACTGCCATCACAATGATTGTTTATCGAATAAAGCATTAAAAAAGATAACAAAAACGATTAAACATAAAATAATTAACAAATTTTTATTAAATTATTCATTAATCATCGTTTTAAACAAAAGTTTAAGAAAAAAATATGCGAATAAACGGAATAGTTAATCAAATTGGGCGGAATACTATAAATAATGGATATTTCTTATGATCAATAACGTTACTGATTTATAAAAATAACAAAAATTAAACATTACTTATAAATATTTTACAAAAAAACAACCTACAAGCCTTCTTAGCGCATTATTTTTAATAAACTTTAATCTAATTTATAGATTTTTATAAAAAATTAACAAAAACGAACTTAAAATTTAAAAAATTAAAGCTTTTTTGTTTGTTTATTGAATATATTTCTCTAAAAAAATAATTTTAAGCGAACAAAACAAAATATTTTAACTTTTTAATACGAATTTTATAAAAAATGAACTTAAATATTAAAAATAATAAAAAAATTAAAGTTTTTTGGTTTATGAATTTAAAAAATTGCATTATTTTTAACTTTAAAGCGGATCAAAATAGAAAAAACAAAAAAATTCCTTAACTTTTTATAAAAATATGTACGAATACAACAAAAACTAGCAATAACAATGCTTAACAACATGAATCTATAAACATTACTAGCTTTTTAATGTAACTTAGCTATACTCTCTTTCGAATCAGTGCTCAAACCTAGGAGATAGTAAAATGGCAGCAAAGAAAAAAGCAAAGAAAAAGGTTGCGAAGAAAAAAGTAACCAAGAAGAAAGCAGCTAAGAAAAAAGTAGCTAAGAAAAAAGCTAAAAAGAAAGTAACTAAGAAAAAAGCTAAAAAGAAAGTAACTAAGAAAAAAGCTAAAAAGAAAGCTAAGAAAAAAGCTAAAAAGAAAGCTAAAAAGAAAGCTAAAAAGAAAGTAACTAAGAAAAAAGCTAAAAAGAAAGCTAAGAAAAAAGCTAAAAAGAAAGTAGCTAAGAAAAAAGCTAAAAAGAAAGTAGCTAAGAAAAAAGCTAAAAAGAAAGCAGCTAAGAAACGTAAATAAGCGTTTTAAAAGCTACGAAAGAGAAAGCCTGTAGCAATACAGGCTTTTTTTTTAGTGCCCGTTTTTAGTGGCTGTTAGTTTCATCATACAGCCACTTATAATTTATTGCTTGTACGGGCACTTATGCCTGAGCGAGCAACGCGAGGAGCCTGCCCCACGAAGTGCTTTGGGTATGCGGCGTCTAAAGTCAACGCACCAAAACCAACAATTCACCCCATAAACCAACAATCTCTACAGCACGCACTTAAGCTTGACGCACCAAAATAGCCTTATTTAACTTAAAAACAAGTTAAAAGCTGGATTTTCCGTCTCATCCCAGTATGGATACTGCAACTTTTCTAAAAACTCCTTAAATTGCACTTGTTCATTTTCCGGAACTTCGATGCCAACAAGTATTCTTCCGTAAGCTGCGCCATGATTACGATAGTGAAACAAACTTATATTCCAATCTTCACCCATATGATCAAGAAAACGTAATAAAGCTCCAGGTCTTTCAGGGAACTGGAAACGGTAGACACATTCTTTTACACCAGATGCTTTTTGTATCTGGCTACGCCCACCAACCATATAGCGAATATGAATTTTAGCCATTTCATTATCACTCATATCAATCACGGGGTAATTTTTTGACGTTAACATTGCAATTAACTTTATTTTGTCTTCTTCACCATTTTGTAACTTAACGCCAACAAAAATATGTGCTTTGTCTTCACCCGCGTAACGATAATTAAACTCCGTTATTCCATAATGACCAATCATTTTACAAAAGCGGCGAAAACTACCTGGCTGTTCTTCAATGGTAACGGCCAATATCGCTTCTGCTTGCTCACCAATTTCGGCTCGTTCAGCAACATGCCGTAATCGGTCAAAATTAATATTTGCACCACTTACAATTGCTATCAGGTTTTGGGATTTAATATCATACTTATCAAGATATTTTTTAATACCTGCAACAGCTAATGCTCCAGCAGGTTCCGCTATTGCACGAGTGTCTTCAAAAATATCTTTAATCGCAGCACAGATCTCATCTGTATTAACTGTTAGAACTTCATCAATACAGTGTTTTGCGATGTTAAACGTTTTTTCGCCAATTTGGCGCACTGCGACACCATCAGCAAATATACCAACTTGGTCTAAAATCGTACGCTCTCCAGATTTCATGGCAGCATCTAAACAGGCTGCATCTTCCGGCTCAATCGCTATAATTTTTATTTTCGAATTCTTCGCTTTTAGGTACGCGGCAACTCCCGCAACAAGCCCACCTCCGCCAACGGGTATAAAAACAACATCCATCGAAGCGCATTGTTCAAGTAACTCTTTTGCAATCGTACCTTGACCGGCGATAACCTCATGATCATCATAAGGATGTACAAAAACTTGGCCACTTTTATCTGCAAGCGCTAGCGCTTTACTGTAAGCATCATCGTAAGTATTTCCGTGTAGAACAACCTCTCCACCTAAATTTCGTACCGAGTTTACTTTAATATCTGGTGTGGTTTTTGGCATAACAATTGTTGCCGGAATCCGAAGTTTTTGTGCAGCGAGTGCCACGCCTTGCGCGTGATTTCCTGCAGAAGCCGTAATCACACCCAGCTTACGTTCAATATCACTCAATTGACGAATTTTGTTGTAGGCACCACGTAATTTGAATGAAAAAACTTGTTGTTTATCTTCACGTTTCAAATAAATATTATTAGCCAATTTTAGGGATAGTTTTTGAGCTTTTTCCAAAGGTGATTTATCTGCAACCTCATAAACAGAAGCCAAATCTATCATCTCAACGATTTTTACAATTTCTTTATGCATATTCTTCTTCAATACAGGACATGGGCGTCAATGCTTACTATAATGGCGCCTTTCCTAATCAACAATGTTTTTTTAACATAATGCGCTTTTACTTTAAGACTCAGAAATAACGATTAGGTGGTGAGTACAGAATAACGCGGAGAAGATAATATGACTCAAGATGAAATGAAACAAGCGGTTGCTGCTGCAGCCATCGAATATGTAGACGCTGGCACCATAATTGGTGTTGGCACTGGCTCAACAGCCAATTTTTTTATAGATGAACTCGCCAAAATTAAACACAAAATTGAAGGTACGGTTGCCAGTTCTGTTGCCAGTGCAGATCGTTTGAAAGGCCATGGTATCGAGGTTTTTGATTTAAACAATGTTAGTGAAATTTCAGTTTATGTTGACGGAGCAGATGAAACAAATCGTCATCTTCATCTTGTAAAAGGTGGTGGCGGTGCATTAACGCGCGAAAAAATCGTTGCCGCGGCAAGTAAGAAATTTGTTTGTATCGCCGATGACTCTAAATTGGTTGATGTATTAGGTAAATTTCCTCTACCCATTGAAGTTATCCCAATGGCGCGCAGTTTTGTCGCACGTGAAATCGTCAAATTAGGTGGCGAACCCGTTTTACGAAGCGGTTTTACAACTGATAATGGCAATGTCATTTTAGATGTCCATAATATGGAAATTATGGAACCTACTAAAATTGAACAGATATTAAATAATATTACCGGTGTTGTAACTAATGGTTTGTTTGCGATTAAACCTGCTGATGTTTTATTACTCGGCGGACAAGATGGCGTTAAGGTTCTTAAGTAGGATGAGTTAGGCCAAATTGCTTCATCGTGCCTCCTCGCAATGACCACTAACTAGGTCTTTGCGAACGTAGTGAAGCAATCTTAGTTTAATACATCCATTTTAGCATCCGGTCTTTGCGAACAAAGTGAAGCAATCTAGCTCCTACAATAGTCCATAATACAAATCTTCCCATTCGCTATTCTTAGACGTAATTAGTGCTATTTTCTTTTTCCGAGAACCACCTTTAATCTGTTTCTCACTTTCTATCGCAGAAATGGGATCAGAAAATATTTCAAAATAAACTAATTGATTTACATTATATTTACTCGTAAAACCATCCTGTAATTTATTTTTATGTTCATACACACGACGAACTAAATCATTTGTTATCCCTGTATAGAGTACGTTCTTATTGTTACTTGTTAATATATAAATATAATACTGTTTATCCATTATCTGCATCCTTGCATGTTTTAGAATTTACCTGAAGATGAGATTGCTTCATCGTACCTCCTCGCAATGAACATTAAACATGTCATTGCGAACGCAGTGAAGCAATCTAGTTCCGACGATTGTCCATAATACAATTCCCCCCAATTCGCATTTTTTATGCGTATTCAATATGCACTAGTAAACACTAAGGCATAAAAATCTGTGTCACGCTCCCCTTTTCAAATAAAATTATTCTATCTGGCTTCAACATATATAATTTATGTGCCAAGCTATCAGGGAAGAAGTATGTTTCACCTAAAGGAACAATTTCAGAGATAAATCGATTAATAAATCTTGATAGAGCACTACTGCACAACAAGAATGTATCGTGCGAATCAAAATCATAAGGGTTATCGCTGTCGTTAGCGCCAGCATAAAAAACATTATGAAGATGCGAGGCTTGTTCATTCGTCAACGTCCACTCAAAGATTTCCATTCCCGTATCTGACGTATACTTTGCAAAAGACCAATAAGTATTTAGATTAGGCACTCCATGCGTTATTAAATATTATTTTTTAAAAAAAGAAGATGGTAAACCATGTTCTTTAAAGTACTCAGCATGTTCATCCATGCCATAACTACCCGATGGATCCCAAAAATATATCTTGTCATTATTTTGAACACGTATTGCAGAGTGCGTAAAATATAAGGGGCCTCGCGTTACTATAATTTGTATATTCGGCTGGGGATTTTCAAGCCGAGCATTTGGGGTGTTTTTATAGTGACTCGGGATTAATTCTGAGTGTAAATGTGTACAGCCTGAACTAGATACGGTTACAACTAGAATGAATAAAAATCGGATAGTCAAATTACGCATATTATCAGGACTATAATAATATACGTTCAATGCCTCCTTGGCTGACATTACTCAAAAATGACTTTTGCCATTGCTCACCAAGATGTAGATTAGCCAGTTCAACGATAATATAATCTGTCGTTAAACCTGTTTCATCTTCATAACGTGATAAGCCTTGTTGGCATGATGGACATGATGTTAATAATTTAACTTCATCTTTGCCCGCTTTATCTTTACCAATCAATGACTGCAAACTTTCTTTTAGATCAAGTTCTTTTTTCGAACGTATTTGGGTTGAGATATCTGGGCGTGAAATAGCAAGTGTTCCCGCTTCGCCACAACATCTGTCTGACAATTTGACAGGTTTCCCCATCAAACTCGATGCGACTTTAATTGGATTATACGTTTTCATCGGTGTATGGCATGGGTCGTGATAAAGATATTCGGTTGACTGATTGCCTTCCAAGGTCAAACCTTTTTCTAATACGTATTCATGAATATCCAGTAAACGGCAACCTGGAAATATTTTCTCAAATTGATATTTCATTAATTGATCCATGCATGTACCACAAGAAACAATAACCGTTTTAATATCTAAATAATTTAGAGTATTCGCCACGCGGTGAAACAAAACTTGGTTATCAACTGAAATTTGTTTACCTTTCTTTTCATCTCCACCGGATGACTGAGGATAACCACAACATAAATATCCTGGAGGTAGTACCGTTTGTACATTCAGATCATAAAGCACGGCTAATGTCGCGCTACCTATCTGACTAAATAAACGTTCCGAGCCACAACCTGGAAAATAAAAGACCGCCTCAGATTCAGTAGATGTTGTTTCAGGATTACGTAAAATAGCCACTTGTTTACTATCTTCAAGTGCTAAACTTGAACGAAATGATTTTTTAGGCAATTCAGTAGGCATTGGTTTCTTAATAAAATTAACAATCTGACTTGAAACCTTCATCTTCCCCGTTGTTGATTCCGGTTTTTTATTTTTATTCAGAAGTCCACTCATTCTGACTAATTTATAAACAATACGTTGAGCTCGATAACCCCATTGAATCATCACTTTACGTAATACCTTAATCACTATAGGCGCCTTAATATTAAGAAATAACATAGAGAGCCAAGTGCCTATATTTAAGCGCTTTTGGCCTTTTTTCTGCAATAAGGTACGTATATTTACTGAGACTTCGCCAAAGTCTATATTCACCGGGCACGGGCTTAAACATTTATGACAAACTGTGCAATGATCTGCGATATCATTCATTTCATCAAAATGACGTATTGAAATACCGCGTCGTGTTTGTTCTTCATAAAGAAAGGCTTCTAATATAAGGCCTGTTGCTAAAATCTTGTTCCGTGGTGAATACAATAAATTTGCATTAGGTATATGGGTATTACATACAGGTTTACACTTTCCACAGCGCAAGCAATCTTTTATTTGAGCATTAATGGCATCAAGATCGTTAGCTTCCAAAATTAAAGCTTCTTGTTCAAGTAAACGAAGTGAAGGCGTATAAGCTCCATCTAAATTCGCTCCCTTCTTTAGTTTACCCGGGTTGAATACATCATTAGGATCAACTTCTTGCTTATACTCTTTAAATTCATCAAGCGTTTTTTCATCTAAATATTGTAGTTTCGTTAAACCAATTCCGTGTTCACCTGAAATAACGCCATCTAGACTTGTCGCGATATGCATAATTCTATCAACAACCTCATCGGCTTGTTGCATCATGGCATAATCATTTGAATTTACTGGAATATTGGTATGTACATTGCCATCGCCAGCATGCATGTGTGTTGCAACAAATAAACGGCTGGTTCGTAACTTAGCATGCAGCGAATCGAATTTTTTTCTTACTTCAGTAAAATCATGTCCAGAAAAAATTTCTTTTAATGGTTTCTCTATTTTGCTCCGATAAGAAATACGGATGACACGTTGCTGTAATAAAATAAAAAGTGTTTGGGTTTGGTCAAACTCATCAACACCATTGAGTTTAATCGCATCTAAATGTAAAGATGCTTGCTGGTCTATATTAGCAAGTATATCAATCCAACTTTTTTTAATTGATTGTATCTGCTCTATAGCTGCACTTTTCTTTGCTGCTATTATGTTTGTCGATTCAATACTGCCATCATCATCTGGCGCCTGACCTAAAACACTAGGGTGTAATTCAGGCATCTCGCTATTTAAATAAACCAGTAACTCATTAATCATACTTAATTTATTTTTTATCGAGAGTTCGATATTAATACGTTCAATACCTTCGTTATAGTCACCTAAACGTGGTAACGGTATAACAACGTCTTCATTTATTTTAAATGCATTGGTATGCGCAGCGATTGCAGCAGTTCGACTTCGATCAGCCCAAAACTGTTTGCGTGCTTCAGCACTCACTGCAATAAAACCTTCTGCGCCACGTTGGTTAGCTAATCGAACGACTTCTGATGCAGCTTCAGCAACGCTGGCTTCTTCATCACTCACCACGTCGATGAGTAATATCATTTGTGGTAATTCACGTCGTGGAGCTTTTGGAGAATAGTTAACGGCTTTTACATAACGGGCATCTAAATGCTCCATACCCGCAAGTTGAACATTTGACAGATCATCAAGATAATCTTTTGTTTCTACTATAGCCGGTACGGCTGTGCGCATATCGGTATTATAAAATTCTAAACAGACCGTTCGCTTAAACTTCGGCATGGTGTGCAAGATGAAATCGGCTGAGGTAATAATGCCATCACAGCCTTCCTTTTGTATACCAGGCAAACCACCTAAGAATTTGTCGGTAACGTCTTTGCCTAAACCTTGCTTACGTAAAGTATTACCCGCTATTTCTAAAATTTCGGGCTCACCGATAACCGTTTTTCTATCCGCTTTAAATCGCCTCAAGCGAAATTGCACAAGCTCTTGCTCATGAATTTTTCCTAAATTATGATTTAAACGTTCAACTTGCAACCAGTTGCCATCCGCCGTCACCATACGCCAGGAAATTAAATTATCTAAGGTAGTGCCCCATAAAACTGCTTTCTTTCCACCCGCATTCATCGCAACGTTGCCTCCAATACAAGAGGCATCTTGAGAAGTTGGGTCTACAGCAAAAACAAAACCATTACGTTCGGCAGACTCGGAAACACGGCGGGTAACAACACCTGCTTCAGCTCGTATTGTAGGGATTCTATTATCAACACCGCTAATATGTTTTTGCTTTACATCCGCTAGCATTTCTAATTTTTCAGTATTAATGACAATACTATTAGTCTGCAAGGGTACCGCTCCACCGGTATAACCCGTACCACCACCACGTGGAATAATACTCAAACCTAAGTTGATACAATTCTCGACAACTTTTTGTACTTCATCTTCATTATTCGGTGTAATGACAGCAAGTGGATATTCCACACGCCAATCAGAAGCATCGGTTACGTGGGAAACACGCGATAAGCCATCAAAGCATATATTATCTTTTCTAGTAACGCGCTTTAGCGTTGCAGTCACTTTTTTACGTAATGCGTTTTGCTGTGGAAACCAGTCCTTGAAATCGGCAACAGCTTGTTGTGCTTTTATCACTAAGCTTAGCGCTGTTTCATTATTTCCAGCTCGATCTTCAATTTGCTTTAAACGGTGATATAGGGCGTTAATTAATTGTTTGCGACGCTTATGATTATTAAGCAAATCATCTTGAATAAAGGGATTACGCGTGACGACCCACATATCACCAAGGACTTCAAATAACATTCTGGCAGAACGCCCAGTTACACGTTCATCTCGTAAATGATTTAGAGATAGCCAACTATCCTCTCCCATAAAACGTATAACTATTTCACGGTCAGAATAAGATGTATAATTGTAGGGTATTTCGCGAATGCGATTTTGCATCGTATATATCTTTCTTGTAAAGGGTTAAATAAATAGTGCTATATCCATCTTAGTTAATTATAGCAGCGTCTTTTGCATGCAACGGAATAATGAAAAGTATCATTACTAACAACCTCTTATCTGTACTCAAAAGATGGTAGCCTATAAGCATCATAATCTGAGTGAAGAACTTCCCGCCCTGTATTCCAGTGTTGTCTCACCTATAAATATTTTACTATTTATCAGCTTCTTTTTTAATGGTTTGTTTTTTAACCCATAACAAAAATAACTGTCGTTGTTCTATATCTGCAACCTTCCACCAAAACTTTAATTGCTCACTTGATTTTTGTTGCATTGTATCTGTTGTTTTAGCGACGGTTACTTCTTTTAAGGTAATAAGCCAACGCTGAAAGACATCACGTTGTTCTTGATCTGCTATTTTCCACCAAAATTGAAGTTGTTCATTTGCTTTTTGTTGTAGTTTATCAAGCTCTTTGGCATTACGTTTTTTTGGCTCAGCTTGCTTAATCTCATCTTTAGTCGTTGCTTTTACTGTAGCAGCTTCAAGTTTAGCGGGCTTATCATTACCTAAAATATAGCGTGAAATAATATTACCGTATGCGAGAACACTCACCGCTTTAATTTTGTGACCCGTCTTTTGCTCTTCAAGCCATGTTTTAATATCGTCGATATCATACCAATTATCAGCATCAGATAAATCAAGCGGGCCATTATGCTTAAACTCATACACACTACCCGCGGTAGTTGTAACATCAAAATAAAAAGCATCCGACTCAACAAAGCTGCCGAGTGCATCACTGCCCCACATTCTCGAATATATAATTTTAAAACGATGCTTACCGGGCAATAATTCTAATTGATATTGCCCATCAGAAATTCTAGGGGAACCTTCAAAGTCTTCTTCATCCAATTTTAATAAATCAAGATCTGCCGGAATTATAAATTTAACAATTTCTTGTTCTGATTTAGTCCCCTCATACATTCGTATCGGTTCGCTTATTGTGCCGCATGCTGTAAGAACTAATATACCGATAAAAATAACTAAAAGTTTATAACAGTGTAACGAAGTCATCATTATAACATCTCCTGTATTTTGAAAGGGAGCTAGCTCTTTATCTTTATTTGGAGCTCTTTAATATCGCACTTACTGGCTCTAGGGTAACATAATCAGCCACTAGAAATGTGGAGAAAACAAGACAGTATTTAAGCGCACCCAATAAGAATTCAGACTACTTGAAATAAAAAAAGGAATAAAAAAACGGGAGCAGAAGCTCCCGTTCTTAATACTACAGACTACTAATATTTTACTATTAGAAGCTTACACGTAAACCAACACTTACTGCTGATAAATCGTTAGTTCCAGTGCCATCTGAATCACGGTAACCTAAGTATGCGCGAGTCTTTTTACTAAGGCTATGTACTACACCAAGAGCAAGGTAATCAACATCAGAAGCTGTACCAGTAGCATCTGTTTGACCAATTTGAGCTACCAATGTATTTTTGCCCATTTTCATCTGGTAACCAAGGAATATGATCTCAGTGTTTGCAGTATCGTCTACATCTTCAAGTTGTAACGAAATTTTGTGTCCGCCAATTTTATATTGACCACCAAACTTAACTACATCATTTGCAGTTTTACCTGTTGCGCTATCGTCAGAGTTAGCTGATGCAAATACTTCAAAGCTTGAAGCTTTATATTTAACAGCCCAAGATAGATCACCTGAGTTACCTGGATTAGCAGTCGTGCCATCACCTTCGTCAGCACCATAAGTTACCCATACAGCAACTGGACCAAATTTGTTTTTATAAGATACTGAACTATTCCAGAAGCTGTTTTGACCGAATGCGCCGCCTTTCATACCACCTGATTTCCGAGCTTCCATGTAAGTTGTCACGAAAGGATCGTATTTTACACCACCAGTGTATTTATAAGCTGTTTTAATACGACCAGCTTTAACTTCACCAAAACCGCCTTTTAAACCAACCCAACCTTCACGAGCGCCGTCAGTAAGATTTCCGTATGGAGTATCTACTTGCCATTCGAATTTAGCGATACCTTTCATGCCACCACCAAGATCTTCAGAAATCTTGATACCGATACGACCACGTTTGTTATCACTAACTTTTAGTGCGGTTTCGCCAGTAGCTGTGCCAGTACGACTATTTGAAGTGTTATTTTCGCCATAACCGCTGTTATCAACGCTAGCGATTTCAACTTGTAATGCACCGTAAATTTTCGCGCCCGCTTGAGCGGCCATTGGTGCAGCTAAAGCTGATGCTGTTGCAAGAGCAATAATTGTCTTTTTCATTGTATGAACTCCTAAATTAGAGAATTGTTTTATAATTTATATTTTTTGAGTTAGGTTAGGTAAACTCAGATGACTTTATAAACAAGTTGTACCACGTACGCAACATTTAATTGGGTTAATTTATATAAGCTGCATTTCTGTTGCGTTTTAGACACAAAATAAGCTTAAGTCATTGAAATTCTTTAGTTACATTACTACTTTAGTAAATTAGAAATCAATGATTTAGCTTGCTGCTATCTCGCTTTCATCAGTATTTGTTGATTTTTTGCAACACACTCCTCAGTTTGAGTACCACAACTGCGAGGTATTGTTGCCACTTCGTAACAAGTAAGCGTAGTCCGAATACTATCTATGTAAGTGTTATACAGAGGGGGCTCGGGTTAAGTAAATTTTTATCATTCACACATGTTTTTCGGGAAGCCAACTGTTTAAAAACCCAGATTCCCGCCAAAATCATGTGAATTCCGAGATTACATAAGGTGATTTAGATTATGGAACCTATATACAATGAAAAAGAAGACCTATTTCCTAGCCTAAATCAGCCAGGCAACCAAGATACTCAGACATATCGAGCAATTGCGGATTTGAATTCAACTGCTGATAAAAAGTGTCATTATGGACAAGGGCTCGCTCAACTTTGTAAATAATATTAACAAGTTCACTTTCACTTATGGTTTTTTGTTCTTTAAGTAATAACCACAACCAGAGTTGAATGACAGCCAGTGAGACTGAGCAATCGAGCAGGTTAACGAGAAAATTCCCTTGAACCGGTGTGTGTGGAAAACCATGATTACGTAACTTCACAATAAGATAAGCCCGAAGAGAAAGCCGCCACTGGCGTAATGCAGGCCGGCCGTTTTGATTTTCGATAATTGATTTCAACACCTGGTAAGACGCATGCTGTGAAGCCGTACTCTGCCCTGCCAATAAACCATCAAGTTTATGCTTCGTTAACAGCACCATGAGATCATGCAGCTTATCACAATCTGTCAGACCAATAACAAAAGACCAAAACTGCATACCGCCCTGATTAGTTTGCAGCTTACCGGCCTGCTGAGCACTGTCTAATAATTTAAGTTGTTTGCTAACAGACTTACTGGTTGTATTGGCCATTTTGGTTAGCAACACCGAAAACTGTGTTCCCTGCTGAAGTGCATCCATCAATTCCAGTACTCTGGAACTTAAATAAAACAACGAAATTCCGGCAGAAACAGTCTGAATTGGGAGTAACTTGCCAGACAATTTTTCCAGTGCATAAATCACCTGCTCTAATGTATTAGAGCTGGATGCGGATAGTTTGGTATCAGAGAAAAGTGTTTTCATGTTTTTTTCCGTCACAACTAATCGCGCTATTTCCGGACATGAAAGGTAGGCTGAGTCTGTATGCACAGCCTCACTGCCGACCTGCACTCTTGGAAACTCTCTGCAAGTGCGCGGCAAATAATCATGACCTAATTGCTGTTGCAGATAACACAAGCCCTCCGGCGACAAATGGGTACAGTCTCCGTTTGCCTGTTGGACTAACTTATTTTCAGCGGGCTGTTCAGAATTACCAGACTGTTTATAATTAATAGAAATCTGTATAGCCTGTTTAACCGAGCTATCGTCCAGTGTCTGCCAACGTTTATATATTTCATCGTCAACGGGAATGCTCCAACCGTGGCAACAATTGTCAGGACAGCGATCTGCAATACATTCAAAATGTTCCAACACTGATAAACGAGACTGCATTTTATTCACGCTTCCTTAACTTAATAACGTTTTTTTTATTGTGCCACATATAAGGAGCAGAAATGGCAATAAAATTAAAAACACCCCGCCTGTAACAGCGAGGCTTTGTTTGTCTAAGATAGAACTCAAAGGTGTGTATTAACGTTTTAAGTACTGTGTACGTTTACTTGCCTTATGTAAGCTGACTTTCTTACGTTCAACTTCACGCGAGTCACGTAGCCTGCTTTACGCTGTGATGAACGTAATGTTTCATCAAAAAACCATTAATGCATTTAATTTAAGGATAGTAAGCTCAAATGTTTGAACTCTATTGTGAAACTTGAAATATGTACGTTATTCCCACAGACATAACCGTGCTCAGTTAGGTCAACACTGGATGTTAAAGCTGATGGGGAGTCCATACTAATTATGTAAGTTTTCGCGAATTGTTCGAAATCAACACTCTCGATTGTTGCGTAATGTTATTATGTTTCATTTTTCTTGACTGGAAATTTTGAGACTGGAAATTTTGGAAAATAAATTCCCATTCTCGCCTTCGCTGGCGCGACGATAGTGTTGTTAATCAGCTCATGCTTGGTTTACATGCTTACTCGGCAATGCCCCGGTTATTCACGCGAGCAAAGTCGTGCGTTCTGATCGGCATCGGCAAGAGATTTTTGCGCTGAAAAAAAATTACTCACAATAACTTTTTAGGATGAAATCTATATCCTAATATAAGACCAGCCTTGTTTCTGCCGTTTTACTATTTGATTTATTGCAGAAGTGACAACATTGGTATCAGGTAAAAGGTCGACTGGCTTGCCTGTTGAACGCTTAAACCGTTTGAGTGTTTGCCCGCAGGCCATCACAACAAGATTCTGATACTTAAGCTGTAGCTTTTGCAAACGGCGATTATATTCGTTACCCGCATTAGTCACTAGAGCCAAACCTTCACCGTTGGTTAAAATTTCCAGTTCAAGATTTTTTGATGCAGCAGCATATTCCTTTAATAGTGATTCGGCTTCATCCAATACGATATTTAAACGAACAGGATTAGCGGTACTGACATGCAGCATAAGATGCCACTTATCTTGATTAGATGCAGTAGCCGTTTGCCTGATTTCTGCTATCTCGTATAAGCTATTATTATTTATAGCTTGATTTGAAAACCACCCCGTCACTGTGCCAATAATTAATAGTATTGACGCAGCAGCCGCAAACCATTTAAATTGATTTGGCTGATATTTATTTTCAACGGCTTGTTGCCGAGCAGGTACTTCTATGCTTTCATAAGTAAGCTGTATCAGCTTGTTTAGTTTTTGTAACTTGCAAAGACGTTGACTAAGTTCCGGATCATGTCTTACGGCATCCAGCAACTCAGCTTTTTCTTTATGATCAAGCTGCTCATCAACAAAAGCATTTAAAAGTTCATCAGAATATTGCATGTTATTTTACTGTCCTTGATAGATTAGTGCTTTGTGTAGACATAGTTTTTCATTATTTTACGATTCTTATGTCAGCACAATGTGTAAGTGCACAATCCTTTTTTAAATCTAGCAACTCTACTGCTAGTGCTTTTCTTGCTCGATTCAAACGACTCATTACAGTGCCAATAGGAATCCGCATAATTTCTGAAACTTCTATATATGAAAAACCTTCCAACACTATCAATGATAAAACCTGGCGCTGTCCTTGCGGCAACATAGCAATTGCCAGTTGAACTATATCAGTAATATCTTGCCTTTCTTGAATCAATTCGGGCGTGCTATCATCAGTCAAAATACAGTCATCGATATCTTCCGTCGGCTTTTGTCGCCGTAAGTGATCTCGCCAACAGTTAAATAAAATCGTAAACATCCAACTATTGCTCGCTTTTTTGTCGCGTAATGAACCCACTTTACGCATTGCCTTTATGATAGCCTCTTGTACAAGATCATCTGCTATATCACCTGAGTGGCACCACGAATACGCCATCTTATATAAGCTTGGACGTAATTCTTCTAAGTGTCTTTTAAAATCAGGGCTTCGACAAAAAAATTTTACTGGGCTCATCTTTACAACTCATATTCAAGAAACCAGCCCGTATTATACAAGACGTAACAAAATAACAAAATATTCCAAATAAATTAAAATCATAAAACAATATTAGTAAATAATTATTTTCTAAATAAGAAAGTTATCTTTTTTCCTCTGTGATGGAATATTCCATCATCATCCAACGTCTTACATTAAGGGCTAGTTGTAAACTAAAAATTTGCAGTATCCGCCTTAGTAAAAATATAAAGTAAAAATATAAAGTAAAAGTAAAAACGAGAATACTCGTACTTAAATATAAACTATCCGAGGGGAAAAAAATGAAAGTAAAATTCATAAAAGCATTTATGCTTTTAGCATTAATGGCATCGCCATTTTTAAGCAGCCAAGCTATATCTGCTGAAAAATCCATGGCAGACGCAAAAATTGTTTTGCAAATTAGTGATCCAAACCCATTTAAACAAACGCTCGTTTTAAATGTTGCCAATAATCTAATTAAAGCTTATGGCCAAGATTTAGTTGATATTGAAATCGTTGCCTTTGGGCCAGGCTTACGCTTATTATTTGCTGAGAATGTTAACAAAGGTCGCATTAGTGCTTTAGCCGGTAACGGCGTAAAGTTCAGTGCATGTGAAAATACGTCACGTAACATGGCCAAAAAATTAGGCCATCGACCCGCTTTAAATTCTAAAGCAGTTAAAGTAAGTGCGGGTGTAGTTCAGATTATCGATTTGGTAAAAAAAGGTTATATTTTAATTAAACCTTAAACAATCCATATTTACTTAAAATAAAATATAATAACTAACTGAGGATTCAACAATGAGAAACGTCAAAAAGGTTGCGATAGCTGCAACATGTACAGCCTTACTGGGTGGGGCAATGTCAACAGCAAATGCCGCTAACTGGCTAATGCTACAAGGTGCTGAGAAACCGGGGGCGGCTCCACGAGCAAAAGTATGGGGCTTTATTCAACCTGAATATGCATCCACAAGCGATACAAAATTAAAAGCCGGTGCTTTTAGCGGACAAAAAGGTGTCTTTAACCAAATGCGTCCGGACTTAAAAACAGCAGAAGGTTTTAACGTATTACGTGCTCGTGTTGGTGTACGTGGTACTGCTATGCCTATAGACAGTAATGTGAATTACTTCTTTCTTGCTGAGTTTGGTAATAATGGTATTACTCGTCAAGGTGGCGGTAGCGTCAAGATTACCGATGCAAGCGTTACCTTAAACCATCTTAAAGGTGCGCGTTTTAGAGTTGGTACTTTCAAAACACCGGGCTCTGAAGAAGGTTTACAGGCTATTCATGTATTTGATTACAACAACTTTACCGGCGCTGTTAATGGCTTGATACTTGAGCGCTTCTTTGACGGAGATGGCTCAACTACAGCAGGTAATGGTACAGGTACATGTACAGGTGGTACATCAAATGCCGCATGCGCTAATAGCACCAATGGACCTGTTAGTGCTTTCCGTGATACAGGTGTCCAGGTCTTTAATACCTTTAAAAATGGTAACTGGGAACACAGCTATGCTGCGATGTATGGTAACGGCAACGGTATTACCCGTAGCGATAATGATGATAACAAAGAAACCTATCTCTACTGGTCATCAGAGCGTGTTTACGGTGGTCAAGGCGGGCGTCGTCAAGGCCTGAAAATGTTTGCCTGGAATCAAGATGGCAAACGGACTCTTACTGGAACGACGGCTCTAGGCGGTACTGGTGGTGCGGGTGAGTATGACCGTAAACGTTCTGGCTTTGGTTTAACATTCCGCAAAGGTAAACAGCGTGCAGCGTTTGAATACATTAAAGCTGACGGTATGATCTTTAATGGTACAGATGGTGGTGCGGTTGCGGGTTCAGCCAATAATGCTGGAACTGGGACAGCATCATGGAATGTTGCAACTACAGGCGAAGCGGATGGTTACTATGTTCACTACGGTTATGCTGTTACTCCGAAATGGGAACTTGATGCACGTTATGACGTTTATAATCGTTTAACAAATAGCTCAGCAGGCGAACGTAAATTTGAGACACTTACTTTAGGTGTTCAATACTTCTTTAATAAGAAGAGTCGCTTTATTTTTAACTATGAAGTTCGCGATGCTGAAGCGCCAAACCTGGCATCGACAAGTGCTGCCAATCAAATTTTGGATAGTATGGACGACCGTATAACTGCACAACTTTTAGTTATTTTCTAAGCCACAAACTATAAATAGCCTGTTCAACAGGCTTTTATGTTTTAAAAAAGCCCTGCCCTTTTGGTCGGGGCTTTTTTATATTAACTTTATTCAAACCTCATTTGGGAGTAGACGAAAAAGATATAAAAATCGAGCATGATTTAACCGAGCTCACACAAATGTTATCTAAAATCACCATTGAAGCGATACACTCAATCGGTTTATGACTGAGTTTGAAGAGCTTTTAAGTGATTATGGTTAAACTTAAATAAAACACAACGACACAGATTTATTTACAGTCTCTCTTTAGCAGAAAAAACAGGTACCATACCAAACTCTAATTAACCTTTATCTATACGTGACGGGGCTTATCCACCATCGTAATTTGAATATGGAAAGGTTTCTTAACCAAAAGAAAATTGTTTCGTTCTCATAATTAAATAGCAACAATAACAATATATAAATCCATCCTTCACAAAAAAAGCCTCACCATTAAAATAATAGCGAGGCCTTTCTTTTTACTACAAAAATTAATATAAAAATTAACGTTTTGAGTACTGTGGACGTTTACGCGCTTTATGTAAGCCAACTTTTTTACGTTCAACTTCACGTGAATCACGTGTAACGTAGCCTGCTTTACGCAGAGATGAACGTAATGTTTCATCGTATACCATTAGCGCACGAGTAATACCGTGCCGAATCGCGCCTGATTGGCCTGTGTTGCCACCACCAGTAACAGTAACGTTAATGTCAAAGTTATTTAACATATCGGTTAGTTCTAAAGGCTGACGTACAACCATGCGTGAAGTTTCACGACCGAAGAATTGCTCTAATGTACGTTTATTGATCGTAATGTTGCCTGACCCTTTTGTAAGGTAAACCCGAGCTGTTGAGCTTTTACGACGACCGGTGCTGTAATACTGTTCTGCCATTTTATCAATCCGATTATATTTCTAATGGTTGTGGTTGTTGTGCTGTATGCGTATGTTCTGCACCGGCAAACACTTTTAATTTAGAAAACATTGCGCGCCCCAAAGGGTTGCGAGGCAACATGCCTTTTACCGCTTTTTCGATAATGCGTTCTGGCGCTTTTTCGCGTAATTTTTCTAAAGTCATTGACTTAAGGCCACCTGGATAACCAGTATGAGCGTGGTACATTTTACCTTTTTCTTTATTACCGGTTACTGCAACTTTGTCTGCATTGATAATAACGATGTAATCGCCTGTATCGACATGAGGTGTGTACTCAGGCTTATGCTTGCCACGTAAACGGCTGGCAACTTCAGTTGCTAGACGGCCTAAAACTTTGTTTTCTGCGTCGATAACGAACCAGTCACGTTTGACTGTTTCAGGTTTTGCGCTAAATGTTTTCATTAAACTGGTATCCAAAAATCTCTAAGAAAATCTATGTAAGAAGCTTACATGCTTCTAAAAAAGAGGCGGAATATTACTTAAAATAAGCCGTTTATACAAGCCCTTTCGGGGCTTATTAATAATTATTTACCTTAATTAGCTGTGGCAGCCTTAATTTAAAAGGTCTAATTGTTCCTTTCCACTAAGCTGATTTTGTAACTGATTGATATTTAGTCTAATTTCGTTCCAGCCTCATGAATTTCAGACAAAAAAATAGCGCGGAGAAAAGGGGGTTTCCGCGCTTTAAAAATACCACCATTAAGGAGGATGGAGGAGTCAAAATGTGTAAATTCAATAAAATCTATATTAGCATATAATAATATATTGTCAACCAAACATTAGAGTTTTATTCACTGCTGTCCCGTTAACTCCCTCTCCCTTAGGTAGAAGGAATTACGCCGAACATGGATTTATGCGATCTCATGGCTTCTGTTTTTTCGAGCAGGCTGATATTTCACAAAATCAATAACTTACTATATATTGCTAATATGTTAACGGGGCAGCAGTGAGTTTTATTATAAAGCTACCGACAGTGGCCCTATAACCACGCAAAGGCACAAGATATGCCTGCTCAGAAACTTGGTCGAGTTTTTATTAGCCTCATATATAAAGCAGCTATCATTATAAATGCCCTGTTATTGCCAAACCTCTCTAACGATTTCACGCAACACGGTCAACTTTCCATGAAAAAAATGACTCACGTCATCTAAATAAAAAAACTTAGGGGGAGAACGTTGACCCTTAACCCATGCTTCGACCGAATCAGGTGGGGTAATCTCATCGTCTTTACCCTGAATGACACACCATGGGATGCTGATGTTATCCATTGACTGAAACTGGAATAAACCCACTGGTGGGGCAACCAGCAATATGCGCTGTGCTTTGATTTCGGTAAAGGCTTGATAAACGACAAAGCTGCCAAATGAAAAACCGGCTAACCAAATAGGCCGCTCCGGGTATTGCTGGCGCGCCCATGTGGCCACAGCGATGCAATCTTGTTGCTCGCCCAGGCCATGTTCGAAATGCCCTTCTGATTTGCCGACTCCTCTGAAATTAAAACGGATTGCCGGCATACCGAGTCCCAAGCATGCTTTTGCTAAAGTATGCACCACCTTATTCTGCAACGTACCGCCATACAAAGGATGTGGGTGGCAGATAATAGCAATCGGCGAGTTTACCGTGATATCTTCAGGTTCTTCGGCCAGTACTTCAAGATTGCCTGCAGGGCCATTGATAATTAGAGTGGACATAAAATTCCGTTAATATTTTATTAAAGAGTAATGAGTTATATCGTTTGAATTACACTATGGATTAGCCACTCGGATTTCGTTTTAGTCCATCCGGGCTACTGACTACTCTCCTGTCATTGCGAGTGAACAAAGTGAGTGCGGCAATCTTAAGGATAAATGGATACTGCTCCAGATTGGCGCGCCCACATATATAACGGCACTCGCAATGACAAATTCTTGATAATCTAAATCTTCAATCTCTCAACAATCTTACCTTGCTGAATATGTTGCTCGATAATTTCGTCAATATCTTCCTTGTCTAAATAGGTGTACCAGGTTCCCTCGGGGTAAACGACTAGCACCGGGCCTTCATCGCAACGACCCAGGCAACCCGCCATATTAATGCGGGCTTTCCCTTCACCGGATAAACCAAGTTCTTTTATACGTTTCTTTGCATAATCGCGTAAAGCTTGTGAGCCTAAATTGGCACAACAATCCTCTGCTTCGGCGCGTTGATTAACACAAAAAAATAAATGCCGTTGATAGTAACTCATAAAAAGGTTCTCAATTGATTACTTTTTAATTTAGGGAATTCATTATATCATCCTTAACTTTATAAGCATGTTAAAAAATTAGCGCCAGCAATGACGTGGAATTGAAATCATCAGGATCACCTTTGCACTTAGAACTCAACCAAAAAATATCCCTGCTCGCTGACCAGTGCGTTAAGTGTGGTATGTGCTTACCAAGTTGCCCGACCTATCAAATTAGCAAAAACGAGAATGAGTCACCACGTGGGCGCATTGCCTTAATGCAAGGGATTGTGCAAGGCGATCTAGACTTAACAGACAAAGTTACAGCTCACTTAGACCATTGTGTTAGCTGTCTAAGCTGCGAAAAAATTTGTCCTTCAACAGTTCAATACGAAACGTTGATTGATAGTATCCGTGAATACACTATTGAAAAACAACCAAGCAATGCCACTGCAAAATTAATCTCTTTTTTAATTACCCCTGCAATTCAGAAGAGTGTGTTCCCGCTACTGCGTTTTTACCAGCTTAGTGGTATGCAATCACTTGTACGCAAGTTAGGCGTATTAAAGTTAATCGGCTTGTACCCTCAGGAGCAGTTGCTCCCTAAACTTTCAGCTCGTTTAAACTTAAAAGCACACTATCCCGGTAAACAGGCTTCACTCGGCACAGTTGCATTATTTACTGGTTGTATGGGCAACGTGTTTGAACAATCCGCGATACTTGCCAGCATCCAGGTTTTAAACACATTGGGGTATAACGTTGATGTGCCTGAGCAAGTTTGCTGTGGTGCATTGCATCAGCACAGTGGTTTTCGCAGCCAGGCGGAAATACTTGCTGAAAAGAACAGGCAAACGCTATTATCAAATAAAGACTATGCGGCTGTAATTTTCACGGCCAGTGGCTGTGGTGCACAATTAAAATCACTGCTAAAGCAACCTGCGTTGCAAGTTACCAGTGTGATGCAATTTGTTCAGCAACACGCTAAAACCTATCCTCTAAAACTTAATCCCATAGCACAGCAGAGTATTGCTGTTCACCAACCCTGTAGTTTGAAAAATACACTGGGCGAAGATGCTGCGGTGATCCAAATTTTAAGCACGATACCCAAACTCACAGTCACCGAACTCCATTCACAATGTTGTGGTGCGGCCGGAAAAAATATGCTGACTCAAACCAGTTTAGCCAATCAGATCCGCCTACCCCTGCTTGAACAAATACAACAAACCCCTCCTGATGTAGTGGTGAGCAGCAATATAGGCTGCGCCTTGCATTTAATGGCTGGCCTTAATATTGATAGCAGCCAGCCAGAAATACCACTACAGCACCCTATTGAATTGTTAGCTAAAAGCATGTGTTAGCAAATCCCTACTTCTAAATGAGTTTACTTTCATAAAACATGACTATATTAGCACTTACGAATTTAACAACCTTTCAGGATTAAAATGATGAGATTATACAAAATTAGCTTTTCCCTAATGTTACTGGGCTTGTTCAGTGCTTCTATAAACGCAGCTGAAAAACAACAAACCAGCAATAATACCAAGTTCTTTGCCGATGCCCGCGTTGGCTTTTTTGAAAATTTCAGAGAAGATCGTAATGGCAGCGAAATAACAACCAATACATTACGCGTCCGTTTACGAGCAGGCGCTCTCGTACCTTTGAACACGCAATGGTCTTTTAAAACGCGTTTTGCCGGACGTTACAGCGACCAGAATAACGAAATACGCCATACTAAATTTTTTAAAACTAAAACTGCCGGTGATGGCCTAAAACTTGGTGAAGGCACTCTCGATACCATTAGCATGCTTTATAAAGAAGGTTCGCATAATTTAGTCCTGGGACGCTTTCAAACTACTTTTGAACTTGATGGTGTTGGTAAAAAATCACTCGATCGAAATACCAGTCCCAATACTGATATTACCTGGGTTGATGGCGCTTACTATCGTTTTGCAGCAAGCAATAAATGGAAGCATCATGCTATTGCTCAATACAATAATAAAGAGGGTTCTAGCGAAGTTCGCCGCGGCCCTTTAGACTACACACCAAGTAGTAGCCGAGTAAGTTATTTTTATTCTTTCGATCGCAAAGATAAAGGTGCACAATTACCTCGCATGGGTGTAGACCTTAATTATATGCCTGATGCTTTATGTAAAGATGGCACTTCAAACTGTGCTCAACGTGAAGATTATATTGCCGTTGTAGGTCGATTAGTTGCGCAATGGAAAATGAATGAGGCTGCACGTAGATTTATGTTAAGTGCTGAACTTGGTTATGCCCCTAACACACCTTTAAACACAACAATGAATACAGGTACAACAGGCGATAGTGATGGTTTCGCTCGTCATATTACTGCCAATATTATTAACTTATTTCAAGATCATTCTATCGGGCTAATTTACGGTGAAGTGGATCCAGGTTATTTAATTTCTCCTGATTTTAGAAATAACAATACCCTGCTTGAAGTTCGTTATAAATGGCAAGTTAATAAAAAGCAAAAATTTGAAGCAAGACTTCGCCAACGTGAAGATTTAATTGTACTAACGGGTTCCACTAAATCTCGTGTTGACACTGATTTTTATCTAAGATATTCATATAAATTTTAAAAACTTCATTTAATTATTTATAGCTATAGCGGAGAGTAGACTCTCCACTATGGTTAAATTTCTTTTACCTTGTTGCTCCCAACAACTTCCGCTAAAATTACGGCATGTCAGATACCCAACGCCACTACAGTGCCATCGATGAAATCATGCTGCAAATCGATAATGGTTTACGCACAATGTTTGGCAAACCCTTTGTTACAGAACGAGCTGATCCGCAGGATGCAGTGCCTACAGATTCAAAAAAAGAGCTTTCTGCAAAGGACAAAACTTTTTCTGCTCGTTTAATGCGAATAAATCATGCTGGGGAAGTGGCAGCCCAGGGTTTGTACCAGGGTCAGGCACTTACTGCTAACCTACCTGATGTACGCGATAAAATGCAACGTGCAGCCGAAGAAGAAAATGATCATCTTGCATGGTGCGAGCGACGCATTAAAGAATTGGGTTCGCATACAAGCTACTTTAATCCAGCATGGTATCTTGGCTCTATTTCAATTGGTGCGCTTGCGGGTATTGCCGGTGACAAATGGAGTTTAGGTTTTGTTGCCGAAACAGAGCATCAGGTTGTAAAACATTTAAACGAACACCTTGCGAGTATTTCAGAAAATGACATTGAATCACGCACGGTGTTAGAACAAATGAAGATTGATGAGGGTCGACATGCAACAGCGGCATTAGAGGCAGGTGCCGCGGATTTGCCTGTAGCGGTTAAATCACTTATGGCTCTCACCTCTAAAGTAATGACCAAAACAGCTTATTGGATTTAGTTTAGTGCGCGTTTGTTGTACGCGCACTTATGCCTGAGTTTGCGCCAGCAAACGCGGCGACTTTCAGGTTAACCGACACCCGTTTCTTGCTCAGCACTTATGCCTGAGTTTGCGCCAGCGAACGCGGCGACTTTCAGGTTAACCGACACCCGTTTCTTGCTCAGCACTTATGCCTGAGTTTGCGCCAGCAAACGCGGCGACTTTCAGGTTAACCGACACCCGTTTCTTGCTCAGCACTTATGCCTGAGTTTGCGCCAGCAAACGCGGCGGCTTTCAGGTTAACCGACACCCGTTTCTTGCTCAGCACTTATGCCTGAGTTTGTGCCAGCAAACGCGGCGGCTTTCAGGTTAACCGACACCCGTTTCTTGCTCAGCACTTATGCCTGAGTTTGCGCCAGCAAACGCGGCGGCTTTCAGGTTAACCGACACCCGTTTCTTGCTCAGCACTTATGCCTGAGTTTGCGAAGCAAAGAGCCTGCCCCACGAAGTGCTTTGGGTACTTGGCTTCAACCAGACTACTTCTCAAACTAAACACCAACCGGGTCATTGCGAGCCAATTCTTTTTTTATACAGACAAAAAAATCGGGCTAACGCCCGATTTGTAAAACATAGCCACTATAATCTGCATTACCAAACCCAAATAAGAAATTAATCCAGATTTGTATATCGATTTAGGCCTGTATTTAAACTTTAACTCTATAAAATTACCGCGCTATGCTCCGAGTATCGTCATTGCGAGCGGTAGCGCGGCAATCTGTTTTCCTATCTAAAGCTGAGGTTAATTACTCATTTGCAGGAACTTAATAATATCTCGAACCTCCTGACCCGTTAATCCTGCACGCATACGCATATGATAAGTGGTGGTGATCCATTGGTCATCACGCAACTCCTTAGGATCACGAACACTATGACAACGCACACAGTTATTCACCCAGGATTTTGCGCCACGAGCAAAATCACCTTTAGTGTTCGCAGCCTCTTCTGCAAAACTAATATTGAGAAAGCTTAGCCCAATTACAAATAATAAAGAGGCTAGTCCGGTTTTACGTATTTTAATTAAATTTGTTTTCATAATGTTCTCCTTAGAAACCATATGCCATTTGAACAAGCAGGCGGTCATTAGCTGTCTGGCCTGCATTTGGGTTATCGTTAAATTCATAACTAATCTTGCCAACCAGATTAGTTGCAAATAGATAATTAGTACCCACTGTCGTTTGATTTACATCTTGACTCGGATGTGGGGTATCATATTCGCCATAACGCAAAACAGCTTCCCAGTTACTTGCCGAAAAACGATAGGCTGCCTGAACATAATAGGCTTCCCATTTGCCACTTTCGGGTGCCACACTAGAAGACTGCTCACCGATTTCCTGTTGAATATATTCACCACGAATATCCCAACTGCCTGGACGCCAGTTAAAGTCCATACCAACAACATCATAGTCCCTACTTGCATCATAGGTATAACTACCTGAGCTGCCACCACGAACAGATGCCTCACCCGTTGCCAACGAAAGACCAAACTCAAACTTCGGATCTGGGAAAAACATGCCAAAACGGCCGCCAATAACTTTCTTGCCATCACCATCCTTGCCTAGTCCCGGTGTTTCAATCATCTCAACTTCATTCCCATCTGCTTCCAGCGTAGGCCCATTAGCAATATAGAAGGAATAATTAAGACTATTACTGGTTTCCAGTAAATAGCCACCTCGTGCCATTATGCCCACGTCTGCATTGGGTGCTGCCTGGTCATGACCAAAACCTGCTGGAGCTGAGGCTAATTTATTAATCCAGGATGGGTGTAGATTTTGACGAAACTGTCCAAGTGGGCTTAGGAATTTACCCATTGATAACGCAACATAATCATTAATAAACCAGTCGATCGTTAAATAATCAATCGCTGCTACAGTCTGACCTCCTTCGTTAATTTCAAATTCAAGTTCGGCTTCTAACATAAATGAATCCGCAAACTGATAATGAAATATTGGCGAAAAGGATCCCAAGCTAAAAGTCCCAGCTTCGCCTCGTGAATCGACGAAACTCATATCAGCAAACCCTGCGAGATGAACAAGCGTTTTGGGGGCCTTCCACTCTTCCCATTCTCTGGCTTTCTCATTTAAAAGACTTACATCCTGTTGAAGTTTCTCTTTAGGTGCCCTATAAGCCTCCCATTCTTTTGCTTTTTTATTTAATGCATCAACATCTGAGCGGAGTTTTTCCACTTCGGTTTGTGCCATGGTAGTACTGCTAATCGCCAGACCTATAATGCATGCCAACGACGTTAATTTAGTGTTCATATGTATAATCCTCACAATCAATAAATAATAACTATCAGTATTTAAACTGTTAATTCTGGTTTAGTGATAATAAAGGCGGCGCATGGTTGCCTGCCCTTCTTTATCAGCAAGGATTTACTGTTGCGGAGGTCTTTGTAGTGGTGGTTGTTGATGAGTGGAGGGAAAACTAATGCTCGCGTAAAACACGGAGGGATTGGCGCTTTTTAGATCCGTACTATCATTTAATAATACCGCTATCAAGTTAGTTGCGTGACAGTTATTTGTGCAACAATTCGAGGCATCCTGACAATCTAAACACATTTCATCAGACTGCTGTAAAGCTGAATCTGGATTCGCTTTATGATCATGACTAGACATTGAAGTCATTTGGCAAGGATGACCCCCACCAGCTGAAGATAAGGTAGAAGCAACCCCTGCCTGTATGCCTGAAATTTGCACGATATATACCAACAGCAAAACTATGATGCTCTTTGATAAAATATAAGATTTGCTTCGATTCATCTGATATAACCCAGTACAACTTCATTGTTTACGCTTGAGTGTATAGTAATATCATACTTTGCTAATGAATATGATCCAGATCATGCTTGCTGTAGATTAAGAGCTTAACATTATAAAAAAACACCTAAGAAACAATATATGGCTTTCCAAACACTGGTGTTAAATAATCTTTTAAAGAAAAGGGCGACAAATTATTATAGGGGATGTTAAGGGAGGCAGATCTGTCATCGCCAGACTCCACAATACTTACCCAGCATCTTTTTTTGTTAAATTGATTTACAATTTATCGATAATTATCCTTAGTCTAACCCACTAGCCTATCTTCGATTATCTGTGAAATGATTCTTTATTAGGAATATCCAGATAACTGGAAAAATATTAAATTAAAAAAGCCTGCAAATGCACAGTGTCAGCCACTTAAGACGAGCGAGCATCTAGTTTGGGGGGAGTCTGGTTGAAAAAAATCATAAGTGCCCGTAAACAAACGGGCATCTAGTTTGGGGGAGGTCTGGTTGAAAAAAATCATAAGTGCCCGTAAACAAACGGGCATCTAGTTTGGGGGAGGTCTGGTTGAAAAAAATCATAAGTGCCCGTAAACAAACGGGCACTAAAAAACTATCGCGTACCAAATACCACAATCGTTTTACCTTTAACGTAAATCAACTCTTGTTCTTCCATCGTCTTTAAAACGCGACCCACCATTTCTCGTGAACAACCTACAATACGCCCAATTTCTTGGCGAGTGATACGAATTTGCATTCCATCAGGGTGAGTCATCGCATCAGGTTGTTTACATAAATCAAGTAACGTACGGGAAACACGACCCGTTACATCCATAAAAGCAAGATCATTGACTTTGCGGCTAGTATGACGGAGGCGCGCCGCCATTTGTGCAGTCATCGCAAATAAAATATCGGGGGTTTCTTGGTATAGCGCTCTAAATTTTGTAAAGCTGATTTCAGCTACTTCACAAGCTGTACGACTACGAACCCAAGCACTTCGATCAGGTTCTTCACCAAACAAGGCCATTTCACCGAAAAAATCCCCTTTATTAAGGTAGGCAAGAACAATCTCTCGACCGTCCTCATCTTCGATCAAAACAGAAACCGAACCATCGACAATGTAATACAGCACATCCGATTTATCACCTGCGTAAATAATGACATTTTTCGCAGGATAATGGCGACGATGGCTTTGTTCCAACAATTTATCAATCGCTGGCATTTCTGGCTTATGATTTACAATTTGTGTCATGCTATTCCCTGTACTTAACATAGGCTATTTATTCTCTCGTTGTTATAATACTCAGCGGCTAATTAATCAAGCATAGTCTATTTACTGCGAATAAACTGAGACCGCGGTCACTGACAGCTTGTATAACAAAATATTCACTATTTTCAATATATTAGCAAATTATCAAGATAATAAAGGACGAGGAATCCTCAAAAATGAAAACCAAAATTAAGTGGTTAGAGAATGTGAGTTTCAGCGGTGAAACTGATAGTGGTCACTCTATCATTATGGATGGCCCTCCTGACCACGGGGGTGAAAATAAAGGCCCGAGACCAATGGAAATGCTACTACTTGGTTTAGGTGGTTGCACGACGTTTGATGTATTAATGATACTCAAAAAATCACGTCAAACCGTTACGGATTGTGAAGTAGAAATTTCAGCTGAACGCGCTGAAACAGAGCCCAAAGTTTTTACTAAAATTCATGTTCATTTTATTGTTAGTGGTACAGACTTAAAAGAAAAACACGTTGAACGTGCGGTTAGTTTGTCGGCAGAGAAATACTGTTCCGCATCTATTATGCTTGGAAAGACTGCCGAGATAACACACGACTTTGAAATTATAGAAACCTAAAAAGGTATAAACAAATGAACAAACCACCATCAACCGCAGGACTCAGACACGTTGCTCTATATGTAGAAAACTTTGATGCCTGTGAGAAGTTTTATGTTGAACTATTAGGTAACAAAGTGGAATGGCGACCTGATCCTGATAACGTTTATTTATGTTCAGGCAATGACAACCTCGCTTTACATCGTGCCGAAGTTAAGTACAAAGATAAAAAAATGGATGGACCGCAACGACTCGACCACATTGGTTATATTTTAAAACAACCTGAAGATGTTGATGCTTGGTATGAATTTTTAAATGAGCATAATATAAAAATGCATTCACAACCTAAAACCCACCGTGATGGTGCGCGCAGTTTTTATTGCGCCGATCCTGATGGCAATGTTGTGCAAATGATTTACCATCCACCGATATCAAACATTTAACTTAAGATTTATATAAAACTTAACAATTCAATTACATAAAACCAGATTGCCGCGCTACGCTCGCAATGACGAACCTGAAAGACACTGTCATTGCGAGGAGGCACGACGAAGCAATCTTGTTAACATTGAGAACAACTTTGTGCCAATGAAGAAGATAGATACCAATTTCGATCAACAGCATATTTGGCACCCTTACACTTCATTGCCAGCGAGCTTTCCACCTTATCCTATTACATCTGCAAGCGGTGTACGTTTAAAACTTGAAGATGGTCGAGAGTTGATTGATGGCATGGCCTCTTGGTGGTGCGCGATTCATGGCTATAATCATCCCGTATTAAATCAAGCAATAAAAGATCAAACAGATAAAATGGCTCACGTTATGTTTGGTGGTTTAACCCATCAACCTGCCGTTGACCTTGCAAAAAAATTAATCGAAATCACTCCAAAACCATTACAAAATACTTTCTTTGCTGATTCTGGTTCAGTTGCAGTCGAAGTCGCTATAAAGTTAGCATTGCAATATTGGCAAGCTCTTAATAAACCAAACAAATCTAAATTATTAAGTCTTAAATATGCTTATCATGGTGATACATTTGGCGCGATGGCAGTATGCGATCCGGTCAATGGCATGCATTCGTTATTTAAAAATACGCTCGCACAACATTACTTTGTCGATGCGCCATATTGTGGTGAGGATTATCATGAAGAAGATATTTTAAAACTGAAACAACTGCTCGAACAACATCACCAAAATATTGCCGCCTTTATATTAGAACCACTCGTGCAAGGTGCGGGTGGTATGCGATTATATAATGCTGAATATCTTACTCAAGCTCGAAAACTTTGTAATGAATATAATGTATTACTCATTGCCGATGAAATTGCTACAGGTTTTGGCAGAACAGGAACATTGTTTGCTTGTGAACAAGCTGACATTAGCCCAGATATTATGTGTGTTGGTAAAGCCTTAACAGGTGGAATGCTCAGTTTAGCTGCGACCTTAGTAACAGATGAAATTAGCGGGACTATTTCAAACGGTGAGCCGGGTGTGTTTATGCATGGCCCCACTTTTATGGCTAATCCATTAGCTTGTGCCGCGGCTAATGCAAGTTTGGATTTATTATTAAATTCTAACTGGCAAAAAAACATTAACCAAATCGAAAAAACTTTAAACGACAACCTCGCTGATTGTCGTTCACTTAAACAAGTTAAGGATGTTCGAGTTAAAGGTGCTATTGGAGTAATTGAAACGCATCAACCCATAGACCAGAAATGGATGACTAAAGAATTTGTTAAACGTGGGGTATGGGTTCGACCCTTTAGTAATTTAGTTTATATCATGCCAGCATACATAATGAATGAAGATGATTTAATACAAGTTACAAACGCAATGAAAGAAATAGTTTACAACTGTTAAATCAAAAACTACACAGCAAAACTAAACAATTCCGCCAATTTTTCACCCGGTTCTTCTGCAACCATAAACGCCTCGCCAACTAAAAAGGCATTAACATTATTATTACGCATTAAATTAATATCATCTGCAGTATGAATACCGCTTTCTGTTACAACAATCTTATCTTTCGGTATAGTTTTTAACAATGTAAGGGTTGTATCCAGACTAGTTTCAAAGGTACGTAAATTTCGATTGTTAATTCCAATTAACGTTAAATTTAGTTTTAAGGCTCGCTCTAATTCTTCAGCGTCGTGTACTTCGACTAATACATCTAAATTGAGTTCCGTTGCAAGCTCGCTCAGCATTTTAAGTTGATTGTCGTCTAAACAGGCAACAATCAATAAAATACAGTCAGCACTCATCGCGCGTGCTTCATAGACTTGATAGGGATCGATAATAAATTCTTTACGTAAAACCGGCAGGTTACAAGCCGCTCTTGCTTGTTTTAGATATTCATCACTGCCTTGAAAAAAATCAACATCGGTTAAAACAGACAAACAACAAGCGCCACCTTTTTCATACGATACCGCTATGTCTGCGGGTATAAAGTTATCTCGCATAACGCCTTTACTGGGTGAAGCTTTTTTAATTTCAGAGATAACCGCAGGCTCTCCCTGAGAAATTTTAGTTTGAATAGCTTGTACAAAACCGCGGACAGGTGAAGCCTGCTTTATATTTTCTTTTAGTTGCTCTACAGATGTATTCAACAAACGTTCTGCGACTTCTTCTTCTTTACGCTTGATAATTTTCTTTAATATATCGGGAGTGTTAGTCATAATTATTAAAAACTATTTGAAAGTTCAACGAGTGAAACTAATTTTTGTTTTGCTGCACCCGAGGTAATCACTTCATCGGCTTTTTTAATTCCCTCTTCTAACGAATCAACTAAATTTGCGGCATATATAGCTGCACCTGAATTTAAAACTACAATATCGCGCGCCGCACCGGCTATGTTATCTAATACATTGTTAATAACGGCTAATGACTCTTCTGCACTATTAACTGACAGTGTAGATATATCGGTTGATACGAAACCAAACTGTTCAGGTGTGATTGTATAGGTTTCAATTTTACCATTTTTCAATTCAGACACTCGGGTATTCGCACCGATACTTATTTCATCCATACCATCTTTTGAATGTACAACAAGTACATGGTTGCTACCTAACTTGTTTAATACTTCTGCTAACGGTTCAACTAAATCATCAGAAAAGACACCCAGTAATTGGTTTGGTGCACCCGCTGGATTAGTCAGCGGTCCTAATATATTAAAGATTGTTCTTACCGCCATTTCCTTTCGAGGGCCAATCGCGTGTTTCATTGCGCTATGATGTAACGGCGCAAACATAAAACCTACACCTACTTTTTCTATACACTCTGCAACTTGTTCAGGTGTTAGATTTAAATTAACGCCAGCCGCTTCTAATAGGTCAGCACTGCCTGATTTGCTCGAGACAGAACGATTACCATGTTTGGCAACCGTACCACCTGCTGCGGCAACAACAAACGTACACGCCGTTGAAATATTAAAAGTATTCGAACCATCTCCACCTGTACCAACAATATCCACGATATTGTCACCACTGACTTTTACACCTGAAGCAAGCTCACGCATTACCGTTGCCGCCGCTACAATCTCATCAACCGTTTCGCCTTTCATTCGCAGGCCAATTAAGAAACCGCCAATTTGTGCCGGTGTTGCTTCACCTGTCATAATAATTCGCATGACTTGATTCATTTCATCAATATTTAGATCTTGATTATCTAATACACGTTGAATGGCTTGTTGTATGTTCATTTTTTTACCTACGTAATGTTTTATACGCTATCTAAAAAATTTTTAAGCATGTCGTGTCCATGCTCAGTTAAAATTGACTCAGGATGGAATTGTATACCTTGAATCGGGTATTCAGTATGTCGAACACCCATTATTTCATCCATACTACCATCGGTGTTTTCAGTCCATGAAGTGACTTCTAAACAACTAGGAAGAGTTGATTGTTCAATTACCAACGAGTGGTAACGCGTTGCTTCAAATGGATTATTCAAACCTTTAAAAACACCAGTATCAGCATGTTTAATCATTGATGTTTTACCGTGCATGATTTTTTTTGCATGAACTATCTTGCCACCAAATGCCTGAGCAATACTTTGATGACCTAAACAAACACCTAAGATTGGTTTTTTACCTGCAAAGTATTTAATTGCTTCAACTGAAACACCGGCTTCATTTGGTGTACATGGGCCTGGTGAAATAACAAGTTGCTGAGGATTCAATTTTTCGATTTCTTGAATAGTGATTTGGTCATTGCGAATCACTTTTACATCCGCACCCAATTCTGCAAAGTATTGCACGAGGTTATAGGTGAACGAATCGTAATTATCGATCATTAGTAACATTATTTGTGCACCCCATCGAGACCAGCAGCAGCCAATGCAACCGCTTTAAAGACAGCTCGGCCTTTATTCATGGTTTCATCCCATTCACTTTGCGCAACTGAATCATAAACAATCCCTGCTCCAGCTTGTATGTGTAACACTTCATCTTTTATTACAGCAGTACGAATCGCAATGGCGGTATCCATATTTCCATTCCATGACAAATAGCCAACTGCACCACCATAAACACCACGCTTAACAGGTTCTAACTCATCAATAATTTCCATGGCTCTTATTTTTGGCGCCCCCGACAAAGTACCTGCGGGGAAAGTTGCTCGTAATGAGTCCATTGCCGAAACATTCGGTTTTATTTTACCTGCAACATTCGACACAATATGCATAACATGTGAGTAGCGTTCGATAATCATTTTATCGGTCACTTTAACCGTGCCGGTTTGTGCAATGCGACCCACATCATTTCGACCTAAGTCGATTAACATTAAATGTTCAGCTATTTCTTTTGGATCAGCTAAGAGATCTTTTTCAAATTGTTTATCTTGTTCTTCTGTTTCACCACGAGGGCGCGTACCTGCGATAGGCCGTACTGCCACCATATCATTTTCAACTTGCACTAATATTTCTGGTGATGAACCAACAATGTGAAAATCACCTAAATCTAAGTAGTACATATAGGGTGATGGATTTAAACTTCTCAGTGCTCGATAACAATCTAGTGGCGGTGCCGTAAATGGAACAGATAAACGTTGCGACAAAACAACTTGCATCACATCGCCCTCGACAATGTAATCTTTTGCTTTATTAACAGCTTGTTTAAATTTATCTTCAGTGAATCCTGAGATAAAGTCAGACTCTTTAATGTTAGAAGGTTTACCTAATGGCGTGCGTGGCACACTGTCTTGTAGTTGTAGTATTAGTTTTTCTAATCGACTGCAACCCGATTGATAAGCATCATCTTGCTCAGGATTAGCGTAATGAATTAAATACAACTTACCGGCTAAATTATCAAATACCAATACTTCATCCGATACCATTAATAGAATATCAGGCACCTTTAAAGGATCCGGATTTGGACATTCACCTAAGCGTGGTTCGATATAGCGAACTGTATCGTAACCAAAATAACCAACTAAGCCGCCAGTAAATCGTGGTAAGTTTGGAAGCTCGGCTACTTTAAATTCCGTGTAAAATTGTTCAATCCACTCAAGCGGATCGTCATGTTCAATTGTTTCGATGCATTCATCATCTTGAATAATATTTATTCTTTTTGAATGGATACGAATTTGTTTTCGGCACGGCAAGCCAATAATAGAATAGCGACCGAATTTTTCACCACCTTGAACAGATTCAAATAAATATGAATAGGGTCCATTGGCAAGCTTTAAATAGGTGCTAAGTGGAGTATCGAGGTCAGCTAATACATGTCGTACCAGTGGGATACGATTATAACCTTGGCTTGCAAGATCATTAAAAGCTGACTCTGTTATTTGTTGTTGTTCCATAAGATTAAAAGTATTGAGTAAATAACGCTATGTTGATAGTTGAATGAGTTTGTTAATTATATAAAACACATCCACAATAAATTCTACCGATTAAAAAATCAGTTTATCTTTTATTAATTTTGCCAACGTCTTTTATTGTTAATATTCATTTCTTTATTCTTATCGTAGTAACACTTTGGTATATTTCTATTTTAAATTTTTTACCGGTTTAATTCTTTGCTGTAATAATTCGTAGTGGCTTAATTATTTTCTAGCAGACTCTGCAGTTCAGTCATGCTATCAATCACTGCATCAGGATTTGAGTCACGAATATCAACACCATGATTATATCCATATGACATACATACTATCTGAAAGCCTGCTGCGCGTGAAGCTTTAACGTCACTCACTGAATCACCTAACATCATCGCATTTTCGGGTTTAACGCCAACTTTTTCTGCTGAGTGCAATAAAGGCAATGGATCAGGTTTTTTCTTTGTGAGGGTGTCCCCACAAACTATAATTTCAAAATCGTCATGAATATCTAACGTTTTTAAAATAGGTAAAGTAAATCGTGCATCTTTATTGGTTACACAACCTAATTTATAACCTGCTGTTTTCATATACTCCATGCCTTCTTTAACACCTGGATATAAGCAACTACGTACACAGGTATTCTCTGCATAAAGTTCTAAAAATATCGGGTAAGCTTTTTCAAACAAAGCATCATCCGGTTCACCATCCAGTTGACCAATTAAAGCCCGACGCGTCAAACGTTCAACCCCATTCCCTACCCAATCACGTACTTTCGTTTCACCGTGTATTGGCATATCGAGTTGCTTCATCATTTCATCTACGCAATAAGCAAGATCAGGTACGCTATCGACAAGCGTGCCATCTACATCGATAAGAATCATTTCAGGTTTTTTGATCATTTAATCTATCCAACTAAAACTACAAACGCCAAGAGTAACCTCTTGGCGCAAATAGGTACTTCTAATTACAAAAAAAATTTAAGCTTTTGCTAACTCATCACGCATTTGTTTAACAACGGTGTCGTAAACGTTTGCGTCTTTATCATTTTTAGCACTAAAAATGGCAGAACCGGCAACAAATGTATCTGCACCCGCCGCTGCAATTTCGCGAATATTGTCAACTTTAACGCCGCCATCAACTTCTAAGCGAATAGGCAAGCCACTGTCGTCAATAATTTTACGTGCTGCGCGTAATTTATTTAGCGTTTCAGGGATAAAGCTTTGACCACCAAAACCTGGGTTAACGGACATTAATAAGATCATGTCGACTTTATCTAATACATGTTTTAAAACATCCAACGGTGTCGCTGGGTTAAAGACTAAACCTGACTTGCAACCACCTTCACGAATCATTTGTAAAGTACGGTCGATATGTTCTGAAGCTTCAGGATGAAATGTAATATAACTTGCACCCGCATCAATAAAATCAGGAATTATACGGTCAACAGGTTTCACCATTAAATGCACATCGATTTCTGCAGTAACACCATGCTTACGTAAAGCATCACAAACCAATGGACCAATCGTTAAATTAGGCACATAGTGATTATCCATTACATCGAAATGTACAATATCGGCGCCGGCTTTTAATACGTTGTCGACTTCTGGACCAAGAATCGCAAAGTCTGCTGACAAGATAGATGGAGCAATTTTAAAATCTGACATAATATTCGTCTCTATATAAATAAAATTTGGTTAAATGAAGCCTCGGTATAACCACGAAAAGTGGATGGTTTATTACTTATACCTGACCATGAAAAAATTTGAAGCGCTACTTTACCCGATCACGAGAACTTTTTCAGCATTTCCTCACTATTGAACCCATAAAATACGGAAGCTATACATTGTCTCTTCAAGCTGATTGCTTCTAATAAAATACATATATATAGTATAAAAATTCCAACTCACGACGATTGGTGACTAAAATGCCACAAAAGCCATACTTTAAGCCTTTGTTTTTATTTGTAAATATTTGCTTTTTATCCATATACAGTCAATTTAGCTTTGCTACCGACATGGCGAAAGAAAAACGCTGGGCAGACCAGATTGTCGACAGCCTAATGATTGGTGATGCAGTTTGGCTTGAAAGTGGGAAAAATAAATTTTTAAGCCTGTTTACTGAGAGTAACAAAGCCAAAACAGTGGGGGCAGTTATTATGGTACATGGTATTGGCGTACACCCAAACTGGCCCGATGTTGTCTTGCCTATTCGAAGCGAGTTGCCCGAACATGGTTGGGCAACGCTCAGTATTCAAATGCCCATACTAGAAAATGGCAAAACAAGCATTGATTACATACCGTTATTAAGTGAAGTAAACGGTCGTTTTGCTGCTGCCGTTAATTACCTTAAAAACAAAAACATCAATAATATTGTTATCGTTGCGCATAGTCTTGGCACAACCATGGCGAACAAATATTTATTAAGCAACCCCGACCAAACTATACGCGCTTACGTTTCTATAAGTTCGTCTAGTCACCCTGATAAGCCTGAACTTGATAACGTAAAAAAATTATCCAAGATAAATTTTATTCCAGTGTTAGATATTTATGGCAATCAAGATCTTGACTCCGTAATGCATTTTTCAAAAGCACGATTAGTTGCTGGCACTAAGAATAATAAAAACTACAAACAAGTTATGATTAAAGGTGCAGACCATTTTTATCAAAGCAAAAATGAACAACTTATTAAAACGATTCGTTTGTGGTTATTAAAGGCTGCACCCGGAAAGGAAATTAAAAATAAATAATTTAATTAAGGAAACATCATGCCATCATACTTATTATTAACATTACACATGCTATCCGCTGTTATTTGGGTTGGCGGAATGTTTTTTGCCTATGTTGTACTACGCCCAACAGCAGGTGAACAACTTGAGCCTCCCGTTAGACTTAAACTATGGGTAGGTGTATTTAGCCGCTTCTTCCCTTTCGTTTGGATAGCCGTTGCACTACTTCTAATCACAGGCTACATGATGCTATTCACTTCTTATCAAGGCTTTGAAAATGCACCTAAATATATTCACATCATGAATGGCCTAGGCATTATTATGTTTTTACTTTATATGCATGTTTTCTTCGCGCCATATAAGCGACTTAAGTTGGCCGTTGCCAGTGAAGACTGGCCTAATGGAGGAAAAAGATTAAATCAAATTCGAATTTTAATTGGCATTAATTTAACAATTGGTTTAATTGTTATTATTACGGCAGCGGCTGGACGATATTTATGGTTAACATAAACTAATGGTATCGAAAATACTTTGCTACCATTGAGGTTTAAATTGATTATTAAATTAAAAAAATCGCTTAAAAAGGACTCTGTTATTATAGCTCTTCTTTTAGCTGAAACCTTTTCATTTTATACATTTTAGTATCAGCAAGTTTAATCCAATCATCAACGGTAGAAATATCTTTGTGGTTAACCATACTAATACCATAGTCAAACTCTAAGTAAATATTTTTGTTTTCATACTCAATTTTATGTTTCTCTTCTGAAAGACTTTGAAATAACTTACTTGCATTACTATATGACGTTTCAGTTAATAAAATTATAAATTCATCTCCACCATAACGAGCTAAGTTATCAGAACTGCGTAGTCTTGTAGAAAATAGTCTGGCCAGCTCGACTAATGCTACGTCTCCAGCTAAGTGACCATAAAGATCATTTATTGTTTTAAAGTTTTTTATATCAACAAATATTAGAGCTGAAATATGATTATATCTTTTATATTTATCGAGTGCCTCGGAGAGTAATAGCAGTATACTTTTACGGTTAAATATATTCGTTAAATCATCATACTGAGAAAGTCTCTCAAGCTTTTTCGTATAAAACTCTAACTCAGCTCGTCTATCATGCTGTACGGTAATATCAACCGCTGTACCTACCAGAAACTCTAACTCTAATTGATTATTAAATACCCCTTTACCCGTATCATGAATATTCCGTAACTGGCCATCATCTCGAATAATACGATAATCAATATCCCAGTTACCCATTGAATGTTCCTTAAGGTGAGCAAGTACACGCTGCTTATCTTCAGGATGAATCAACTCAATAAAACTTTGAGGGCTGCCATATAATGACTCTCGGCTACGCCCCCAAATTATTTCATAGCCTTTATTAACATAGAGCATTTCCTCTATACCAGGAGTCGACATCCAAGTGACAGCAATGTCACTTAAATTTTCAACAATGATACGAAAACGTTTCTCAAAAAGTTCTATACTTTTATTCTTTTCAATTTCATCACTAACGTCTCTTAGTAAATATACAATATATCCATAATTTTCAATTGCCATTGAAATTTCTGAAGCTTCTACAAGAATATTTTTTTTATTATTACACGTTACAATACAACGTGAATTCGCATTGTCTGCTGAGTAGCCCTGTCGAATGTATAAACGATCTTTGGTCTGTTGTTGCGCAATAAAGTCAGACAAGCATTTTTCTACGGAAGATAATTCGTCTGAGATAGTTAATTCAAGAAGGGGATATACTGAATCTGAGGCAAAGACTAACCCACCATTATCTCTAACAACTATAATTGGAGCGGTACTTTTGAATTGTACTGACTCTGTTTTAAGCAAAATAGGTAAGAAAGCCGAAATAGGTAAATTGGGAACTTACCTTATAAAATAGCAGAAAAATGATATATCTCAACTCAAAAGATAAATATATAACCACTAAATGTAATAATTCACAAATTTACATAATATTGGAGGATATACGTCATTCTATTAACAGGTATTAGCGAAGCTACTTCCTGGATTTTTTTATTAACTCATAAGCTGCTTTAATTTCTTGAGTTTTCTCAGTTGCCAGTTTCACCATTTCTTCGGGCATTCCTTTTGAAACGAGTTTATCTGGATGGTGTTGATTCATTAAGCGGCGGTATGATTTTTTTATTTCTGCGTCCGTTGAGGTTTCACTTACATTTAGCATTACATAAGCGTCTTTTAACATATCGCGTGTCGGTGTATTGCCCGTATAATATTGTCCTCCACCTTCTTGATGAAAGGAACGCTGTGAACGTACCATGTCGTCAAGCTGAGCAAACTTAAGTGATGAAAATCCTAATTTAATCGTGATATGTTTAAGCAATTCTTTTTCACTTGGATGCATCACACCATCGGCATAAGCGGCATGCAATAACACTTCAATAAACATTTGTACTAACGTAACGTGACGACGACATTCTTGTTTAAACTGTGTTAAAACACCATCCAAATCGAAGTCGTCTTGTTTACCTTGGTTAAATAAATCAATGGCGATTTTTCGTTGTTGTTCGTCCAATGACATTTGCTGCATCATTGTTTGAGCGACTTGGATTTCATCTTGTGTCACGCGACCATCGGCTTTTGCAACATGCCCCATAACAGAAAATACTGAAGTAAAAAAAGCAAGCTGAGTACGTTCCTGCGTTTGATAGTTCAAACCTTCAAAATCCTGCTTCATGCCTTTATCAAACTGATGACCAAATGCTGCGCCCATCATGGCGCCTAATGGGCCACCCATTAAGAAACCAAAACCTCCACCTAAAACTTTTCCCCACCACGCCATACTAAATACCTTATATTTTAAAATTTGTTACTAATGATTAAACTTTACTCAATGACCAAAACCACCAAATAATTATTCCAATAAATATTATACCAACGAGATTAACAATAATATCTAACACTATACGTCTCCATCGGTTTTAAATAACCGCTACCGTTTGCAGTGCCTTTTCAACACTTGCCACACAACCTGCACACTCATTTCGCTAATCAAAAAACGCTTCATATTCTATCCATCTCTACAGAAATATTTCCTTTAAAACAAAACACTTAAGCAAGTTTAGCAGGAAAACCGGCGTCGGTAATGGCCTTGATTAAGGCGTCGGCAGTTTCCAAAGATTTTATAATCGCTTGATGTTTTTCAAGGCTAACCTTCACTTCGTCTATGCCATTTAATGCCTTTACCGCTTCCTCGACAGCCGAAACACAACCAGCGCATTTCATATTGGATACAGAAAATACCATTTCGTTATTTGCCATTTTTCTTTCCTCAAGGGATGATCTTTTTACCATTTATATTATTTTGATTAAAAAAAGTCTAAATAATTCAATCAAATACTTAATTATTCTAGAAACCAAACTATACTTAAGTGTTAATGTGATCGATATTTATTTTTTGATACAGAATACATAATTTGATCGCCCCACTAATATTTAAGGATAATGGAGCCTGCAAATAATGAGTATTACCCCCGATTCTCTACTAAACAACAACGTTGAACTTGTCTCTTTACCTGAGATTGTTACTCAAATAAATGAGATGGTCAGTGACCCAAATTGCACTGCAGCGGATATTGGCAAGATGATTAGCCAAGACACTGGACTTGTCGCACGCTTATTGAAAATAGTAAATAGTCCCTTTTATGGCTTTCCATCCTCTATTGAAACAATATCAATGGCCATTACAGTACTCGGCGTTCGCCAATTGCGCGACCTCGTTTTTACGACCTGTATCATAAATAAATACCGTAATATCCCTAGTGATATACTCAATCCTGAAACTTTTTGGAACCACAGCATAGCCACTGCTATCGCCGCTCAACTCCTTGCAAAAACTGTCAACATATCAAATAACGAACGTCTTTTTACTTGCGGTATGCTGCATGATATTGGCTTGCTCATTATGGCTCTCACGGCACCCGATGAAACACGTCAGGTACTAGAACTTTCTCATGATTCAAACAAACCTAGTCACGATTTTCAAATGACTGTTTTCGGTTTTAGCCAGGGTGACCTCGGCGCTGCTTTAATTCGAAAGTGGCATTTACCCGAATCATTTGTTGAACCTATTCAACTTCAACAATTAAACAAAGTTGCGTTACGATTCCCTATGGAAACGGCTATTGTAAAAATAGCTAATATTATGGCAAATAATAATACTGATACTGCGATTATCGGCGATAATCAAATTATTCACCCAGGCACACTTGAATTGTTGGGTATCGATGAAACTATCTTAAAGAGTATTCAATCTGAAATGTTAGATAGACTCCAAGATGTTTCAAGTATTCTCTATTCACAAAAAGCGGCTTAAAAAAGATAAGCCGCTTTTTTATACATAGCTTTTTAACTTAAAGCGCGTCTCGAACACGTTCTAAACGTGCTTTAACATCTGCGGCTAATTCAGCAACACCTTCTTTTTCCACTAAGGTTAATACCGCTGAAGGATCCATAAAGGCAACGGTAATATCGCCATTTTCTTCTTCACGCACTAAAACATTACAAGGCAGTAATAAGCCAATATCAGGTTCTGCTGTAATGGCTTGATTAGCTAAAACAGGATTGCATGCGCCTAGAATTGTATAGGGGCGTTTATCAACATCCAGTTTCTTTTTCATAACCGCTTTAACGTTTATTTCTGTTAAAACGCCAAAACCTTCTTTGCTTAATTCTTCCGTTACTTTGGTAATCGCATCATCAAAGCTGCCTGAAAATGTAGTGCTAAATCCGTACATGGTATACCCCTAAATTTAAGTTAAGATAAAAATTCTGTTGAGTGTTAATAATGCTAACGTTGGTTGATTTCAAGCCAATTTTTGTAAACTTCTTCAGGCCAAATGGATTGAACCCAGGTTAAAACGGCGTCAATTTCTTGGGAGGATAACTTCTCTCCCCATGCAGGCATATCCCCACCTTGATTAATTGAGCCATTGGCAATAATTGACATTAACAATGCTTTCGAATGATGCCAGGTATGCCCCGAGCCATTGAGTGGGGGTGGTAATAGCTTTCCATCGGGTTTACGTTTACGCCAATTAACACTACCTTCACCACTATCGCCATGACATTTAGCACAGTTTTCTTTATAAAGTATCTCACCTTGTTTAACTGTCGCAGGCACAAACTCAGATTGAGCTTGTGCGACTTGAACTTTATTTACAGCTTTACTACTAGACGCTTGCTCATCAGCTCCATCATTTTTCGAACAGGATGAAAGAACTAAACCGGCTAGCACGACATAGGTAATTTTTTTCATTTAGTCTCCCTCTTTTTCCAAAGATAAAATACAGCAGGTATAACCACTAAAGTTAAAACTGTCGCGCTTATCATACCGCCGACCATCGGTGCAGCAATACGTCGCATCACTTCTGAACCTGTACCTCCGCCTAGCATAATAGGTAGTAAACCGGCAAAGATAGCCGCAACTGTCATCATGATGGGGCGTACACGTAATAATGCTCCTTCCATTACTGCTTCACGTAATTCATCAATTGTTAGGGTATGCTCACGTTCTGAGTGATGATGCAAACGATTATAGGCTTGATTTAAATACACCAACATCACCACGCCAATTTCTACCGCCACACCAGCCAATGCAATAAAGCCAACGCCAACTGCAACCGACATATTGTAATCCAGCCAGTATAACAACCAGACACCTCCTACCAATGCCATGGGTAAGGTGCCCATAATAATTAATACTTCGGTTATGTTTCGGAAATTTAAGTACAGTAATAACAGGATAATAAACACAGTAAACGGAACTACCACACTTAAACGTTCCTTGGCACGCACCATGTACTCATACTGACCTGACCAGGCCAATGAATAACCTGCAGGAAGTTCGAGATGCTCCTTAACAGTTCGCTGAGCTTCAGCAACATATGAACCCAGATCGCGTCCCTGAATATCCACCAGTGTCCAGCCGTTAAGGCGTGCGTTTTCACTTTTGATTAATCCCGGGCCGGATTCTATCCGCACGTCAGCGACTTCACCCAACGGAATATTTGCTCCCATCTTCGTTACAACCGGTAAGTTACGCAGCTTTTCCAATGAATCACGTGAATCACTCTGATAACGAACATTAATTGGGTAACGTTCCTGCCCTTCTACTGTTTGCGAAACATTCATACCACCAACAGCGGTTTTAACAACATCTTGTACATCCGCAATGTTTAAACCAAAACGTGATGCTGCAAGTCGGTCTATATCAACAACAACATAACGTCCACCTGCAACACGCTCAGAATAAACAGAAGCAGTACCCGGAATCGGTTTAATTATCTCTTCAAGACGCTTACCAATCTTTTGTATCTCTTTTAGGTCAGCCCCAGCCACCTTAATACCAACCGGTGTTTTAATACCCGTTGCCAACATATCAATTCTGGTTTTAATCGGCATAACCCATGCATTGGTTAGTCCCGGAATTTTTATTAAGTCCCTAAACTCCTGTTTAAGTTTCTCAGTTGTCATTCCTTCACGCCATTGATCACGTGACTTCAATTGAATGGTTGTTTCAATCATGGTTAATGGAGCCGGATCGGTTGCCGTTTCCGCACGACCAATTTTACCGAACACTGTTTTAACTTCAGGCACTGTTTTAATTAACTTGTCAGTTTGTTGCAGGATTTGCTGTGCCTTACCTACCGAAATAGCGGGATAAGTAGTTGGCATGTACATCAAATCGCCTTCATCCAGATCCGGCATGAACTCCGAACCAATATTGTTCAGCGGCAGCATTCCGGAAGCAACGGCCAAAAATGCCACTAATAAAACACGCGCCGGATATTTTAATACCATATTAATAAATGGGCGATAAGCAGCAATCAATGCGCGATTAACCGGATTTTTTTCTTCAGGAATAATTTTACCCCGAACAAAATAACCCATTAAGACAGGAACTAGAGTAATTGATAAACCTGCCGCAGCGGCCATTGCAAATGTTTTAGTAAACGCAAGCGGTGCAAATAATTTACCTTCCTGTGCTTCAAGCGTAAAAACGGGCAAGAAACTAAGAGTAATGATTAACAACGAAAAGAATAATGGTGGCCCGACTTCAGCAGATGCACGGCCAATAATTTCCCAACGATTGCTATCATTGATAGGTTCTTTTTCGATGTGTTTATGCACATTCTCAATCATAACAATGGCCGCGTCTACCATTGCACCAATGGCAATCGCAATACCCCCTAACGACATAATATTTGCATTCATGCCTTGAGATTTCATTACAATGAAAGCGACTAATATACCAACCGGCAAGGATAATATAACCACCAGAGATGAACGAAAATGGAATAAAAAGATAATACAAACTAGGGCAACAACAAGAAACTCTTCAACCAGCTTGGCATTAAGTGTATCTACTGCACGCTGTATTAATGAAGCACGATTATACGTTTCGACAATTTTCACTCCGTCAGGTAAGCCTTTTTGTAACTCTTTCAATTTATCTTTAACGCCCTGAATAGTGGTCATGGCATTTTCACCAAAGCGCATCACGATGATGCCGCCAACCACTTCGCCTTCGCCATCCAATTCAGCAATTCCGCGACGTAATTGTGGGCCTAAGCGCACCTCAGCGACATCTTTAAGCAGGATGGGTACACCATTTTCATTGAGTCCTAAAGGTATCAAACGAATGTCTTCCTCATTCTTTAAATAACCCGTAGCACGAATCATATACTCGGCTTCAGCCATTTCAATTACCGAGCCACCGACTTCCTGATTGGCACGCTTAATCGCCATGCGAATTTTATCCAGAGGTAACTTGTAAGCACGCAAACGATCCGGATCCAGTACAATCTGATACTGCTTAACCATACCGCCAACTGTTGCAACCTCGGATACACCAGGTACAGTTTGCAATTCATACTTTAGAAACCAGTCCTGTAAACTTCTTAACTGCGATAAGTCATTTTTACCGGTTCGGTCGACCAGTGCATATTCATACACCCAGCCAACACCGGTTGCATCCGGGCCAAGTTCCGGACGTGCTTGCGCAGGTAACTTACTCGTTACCTGACTTAAGTATTCCAGTACTCGCGAACGTGCCCAGTATGGATCGGTGCCATCTTCAAAGATGACATACACATAAGAGTCACCAAAAAAAGAATAACCACGTACGTTCTTCGCCTTTGGTACTGACAGCATCGCAGTTGTTAATGGATAAGTGACCTGATCCTCAACTACCTGGGGTGACTGACCAGCAAAGTTAGTTTTAATAATAACTTGTACATCCGATAGATCCGGTATGGCATCAAGCGGTGTCATTTTGATAGATACAATACCTGCAATCACCAATATGGCGGTGATCAATAACACCATAAAGCGATTACGAATAGACCAGTGAATAATTGATTCAATCATTTTATACTCCTAGATTTAGCCTAGCTTTATTCAGCTGGTTTAATGGATGTTATTTTGTAGTCGCCATCAATCTGCTTTTGCAATTCAAACTGAACGTTTTGGTCGGCTTTAATATCAGATAAATCCACATCCTTGACGGTTGTAAAATCCATCGTCATCGCAGGCCAGCCTAAAGATTCAATCGGTTCATGTTCAAGCGTTAACATACCGTGACCAGCCATTATGCTTTTCACTTTACCTTTGCCCTTCACGATTTCACTGGTTTTCATCGGAGCTGCTTTATCTTCGGTCTTTGTAGTATTACCTTCACCCATTCGCATAACACTGGCCTTGGTGCTAGCTTCTGAATCAATTAAGAACTGTCCGGAAACAACAACCTTCTCATCAGGATTAAGTCCTTCTTTTATTTCAACCCAATCTCCCGACTCCATTCCCGCTACCACAACGCGAGAACTGAAACGACCCTCGCCTAAACTTATAATGACCCGTTCTTCGTCTCCAGTACGAATTAACGCTTCACGCGGCATGTAAGTAATATCGTTTTTAAATCCGCCATAAATTCGTACACTTGCAAACATGTTTGGCTTTAATGCTTCGCCGGGGTTATCAAAACGTAAACGAACTTTTAGAGTGCGTGTTTTTTTATCCAGTGCCGGATAAATATATTCAACCTTTCCTTGCCACTCTCGCCCTGGTAAATAGGACAAATGTACGTCAGCTGGATTACCTTTTTTAATCCAAGCTGTTTGTTTTTCAAAAACATCGGCTAATAACCACATGCTAGATAAATCTGCTAAACTCATCAGTTCAGTGGCTGGTTTAATATACATACCTTGTCGTATATTTAAGCGAGCAACAATACCATCTTGCGGCGCATAAACATCAATAGTCTGACGTGCTTTGCGACTACGGCGTAACGCATTAATTTGCGATTTTGATATGCCTAATGCTTCTAATCGTGCAAACGAAGCCTCCTGTAAAGCTTTATTGCCACTACGGATTGCTTGTAAATATTCTTCTTGTGCATTTACCAAAGTAGGCGAATATAGTTTATATAAGATATCGCCTTTTTTAACTTCTTCACCTTCTGAATACACATAAAGCTTTTCAATCCAACCATCTGTTCTTGCATGCACATGGCTTAATTTAGACTCATCATATGAAACATAACCGACGGTGTTAATTAGTCGACCTAAGCGACCTTGTTCAACTTCTGCCGTACGCACACCCAGATTATTTACAATAGCAGGATTTATTTTAACCACTTCGCCATCTTCACCATCGTCATAGACTGGAACCAAGTCCATTCCCATGGGTGACTTACCGGGTTTATCACGTCTGAAATTTGCATCCATAGGTGCTACCCAGTACATTACTTTGCGTTCTTTTTTGCTTGAAGCATTTTCATCTCCGGCAGTATTCTCCATGGCGTCATTTGCTGTTGTTGTTTTATCATCACTACAAGCTGAAACTAAAACTGTTAATGAGATTAATACACTAATTACTACTATCCGTTTCATTTTAATTCCCCTGAATTTGTTCCTGAAAGATAAAGTACTTTAACTTTTGCTTTTATATGGTCAACATGTATTCGTAATGCTTTCAATTGTGTATCAAGTTCGGTAATACTTGCACGCATAAGTGTTGTGAAGTCACCACGGTCGCTTTGATAAGCATTTAATGAAGCACGTGTATTTTGCTTGGCCTTATCCACCAATATATTGAAATACTGATCCATACGTTGTGTTAATCGTTGCCAACTTGAATATTCATCATCAAGCATACGTTGTAGTTGACGCAATTTATCTTCACGCATATCACGTGCCGCTAATAATTTACGTTTACTTGCTGCTAAGCGACGATCTTGATCTCCGCTGGTAAATAGCGGTAAATCAAATTTAATCATTGCAGAAACAAAGTCCGCCCGTTCGGTCCCATTTGGATTATTGCCATCACGAAAGCCATAAGTTAAATCTAACATCCAGTTTGGTTTAAAGGCTTGATTTGAAAGCTGTACGCCATCTTCACTCACAGCAATACGTGAAGATTCAACTTGCATTGCTGGATGTTTTTCAAGTTGTGCTGCAATAATCGATTTTTCTTTTAATTTTTCAAACTCTGGAAACTCCTCGCTTAGCCTGGTTGATACAAATTTGCTGCCTAACCAACGAGTCAATTTTGCATGATATTTATCCTGCATATTTTTGATAAGAATTTCCCGATCGACTAGTAATCCAAGCTCTAATTGGGCACGCGTCACATCTTGTTGCTTCTGTCTACCTGCGGCATAGTTTGACTGAGTAATATTCACCAGTTGCTCAAACAATTTACGATTCTTATCAATTACCTGCTCGGCTTTAATCCAGTAATGCAACTCCAACCACGCCAAACGTACTTCGCGCTGAACCACCAATGCTCGATCATTCCACTTTGAAAGCTGGCCATCCGCGACATGATTTGCTCGACTTGAACGTATTTCCAAAGTATTTCCTCGCGGAAACATTTGTTGTATACCGATTTGGCTTTGTGTCATTGCTTCCTGATCACGAGCATACGTGTCGGTAGGTAGATTCATGAGTCCCAATTTAATTTGTGGATCAGGTAAAGCATTCCCTGCGACCGCTTCGTCACGAGCTGCCAGCTCATTGAATTTAATTGCGCGACCTACAGCGTCACGCTCTAAAGCAATCTGTTCTGCTTGATTTAAACTTAAGAAATTACTACCCGACTGCTCTTCTACTGCGAAGACACTGGTAGTGCCAACGTTAAATAAGATAAATACAGTTATCCATGCATGCTGTTTAACGACAAAGGGCATAACTTGCTCCTTATTAATTTTAATTATCCAAGATTCCAACATAGAGCCAAAAAGCACATAGCTGGAAAACATATAGCAAAGTTGCTACAAATTTATTTACTGTAAAAAATACGAATTATGAAGTTTAAAGTGTTATCGAGGGGGGCGATAGGTTGTTAGGCTTGTCATGCCAATCAAAATACTATTATAGATATGTTGAATAGTATAACGAGGAATAAATAATTTTAGTTGCGTATTCTGCGTTATTGCAATAAAACTCACGCAATGATTACAGTTATGACCAAATTGATCACACATTCCACTTTGAGTACAGCAGTTCATTTTGTCCTGTTGTACATCATCGGCCATGGCCATATCACAGTGATTTGTTGCACCTAACCCGGGATTTCTTTTTTGAGATTCGGTATTAACGGAAATTTGTTGGGTTAGGGCTTTTATCATGTCATTGCTTGAATGAAGCATAGATGATGCCGCAAATGCCGATTGGACAGGAACCCATCCAAGAGCAATGATAAGAAAACACATACTTATTTTTTTTATTACGTTTCGCATCAAAACATCAAGTTATTATTGAGTTAATAAGAGTAAAGATTCTATCTAAAGTTCCAAAAGGTTATGTTGATCTGGATCTATATTATTGATAATGACAAAAAAGTATACCTTTATATATGGCTCACTTTAACAAACTCCCTGGCATCTTCCAGCACAAACTGCACCTTGCATTTGACCTTGCGGTTCTTGATTTTGATGTATATCTTGTTGAGCAAAATAAAGTTCGGTATCAAAGCCAGCTTACTGTATTTAAAGCACTATTCAGACTCAAAGTCTTGTCTATAGTTCCATGTTATTCTTAAGAAAATAAAGAATACCCACTAATTAAGTAAGTATATGCAAGATATAACACGAAGTAAACAAACTGCGTAAGTATTGTCTCTTAACTTAAGCTACTTCATCTACATCCGCGAGCTCAGGCGCAGATGCGTCAAAAGTTGGATGTTTACTAAAGTAATCAAAGCAGTATTCAATGCTTGCTCTTTGCTCGTCATTTAGAGCTTGATACTTGACCCCATAAATATGTTTACCATTTTGTATTTCTTTCCTTACAGTATCAGCTTTAATTTGAAGCGGAGCCTGATGACTGTATTCATCAATACTGTCATAGGGTAGGTAAACTTGAAGTTGAAGGTCATTATCAGTTAATAGTTGTGAGGATAATCGAAGCTGCATGCCACCCAAACTTATATCACTAGTAAGACCTTCATATACTTTGTCATTCTGTTTAATTCTAACCAAAACACTATTAGATGCTCTTGGATATTTCCTGTCTACATTTTGGTCCGCTTCTATCACTACATCTGACTCAAATTGGAAGTCAGACATAAGTGAATTTAATCGCTCAGTGACGGAATAAAGGTCATCGCCTATGGTTGCGGTTGTTTCTACTTTGGATGAACTTTCATTAAGCGTTTCAAACAGGTTTCCTAAGGTTGATTGCAGCACATCTAACTGACTAAGTTGTTCTCTTGCGGCTTCTACAATTTTGATATTACCGGAGGCAGTATTCGATACTTCGCCCGCCATCGTTTTGATGACATCATTTGTTTCACCCGCCACGTTTCCATTATTCCGTACCTGTTCAACAACATCATTCATCGTCGAGGTGACTTGACTAACTTTTGATGTAACTTGGTCAATAATGCCCGAGATTTGTCCCACCGAGCTGCTGGTATTTTGGGCTAAATTTCTCACTTCATCGGCCACTACAGCAAAGCCACGTCCCGCTTCACCAGCTCGTGCAGCTTCTATCGCCGCGTTTAATGAGAGCAAACTTGTCTGTTCAGCGATGCCGCTTATCGTACCCACAATATCGTGAATCTGTGCAGCGGATTGTTCAAGCTCTGATATTTGTTCCGCAGCAACATTTACTTGTTCCGCAGTTTGCTCCATCTGTGCAATATTTTTTTGTACTTTTGACATGCCTTCTTGAGCATAAGCCTCTGTCTTATTAGCACTGTCCGTTGCTTCACTTGCTAAGACTTGAACGGACTCGGATATATCCTGCAATTGATGTGTTGCAGAAGAAACTTCACCTGATCGCTGCTGCTCACTGTTGCTCACTTCTGCAATTTCTCTAGAAATGTTTGCTATCTGATAGGCCGACTGCCCCATATTTTTTCCATTTTCATCAATGCTGGACATAATCGAGCTTAATTTCTTTCTTACTTCATTAAAGCTATATTGAAGTTCACCAATTTCATCCATAGATGTCTGCTCAACACTTTGTGTTAAATCTCCTGCCTCAACGGCTTTTAGTGCGTTAACAAGAGATGTAAGGGGTCGAACAAAAAGACTGGCTACAAAGCCAATAATCATGAACTGAATCCCAAACTCTATGCCTGATTCCCAGAATGAATTAAAAATATAGGCCGAGTGGCTCGCCTCAAGCTGCGTTATAACCTCTTGATCTACATTATTTATCTCAGCTATATGTATCAATTTTCCTAACTCAGAGGATGCTAACAATCGATTGAATATTGTTGTAATCATGGTTACAACAAAGAATCCAAGCTGTAATTTCCAGCGAATACTGAGGGATTTATACCAAGTGATCATGATTGTACTATTGCCTAGGTTTAGGAAAATATTAAGAGACACTTACCTTATTTCGGCTAAAACCGATACAACTTTAGCGAGTTAGTGTTGTAAAGCTTTATAAAGTGAATGATAAAGATCTAGAGTCTTGAATTTTTAACCCCATAAGAATAAAAGTCCATCTAATCAAAAGGTTAGATTACTAAATCGGTTTTTCCTCTGCACCCGATTGCCGTAATACCCTATTTACTTCCTTCCATTTTATAAAGTAAACGTTAAAGGTAAGTCACTCATAGTGATAGTGGTTACCCCCCCCCCCCTTGTAATCGACTAGAACTGCCACAATATCAATGCTAGCTTTACATAACAGTCAAAGAGGAGCTGTCTCACAATAGCTCTTGTAAAATGATATACTTGGCTATTAGCTTTCTTAAATATAAAAGGTAAAGTGTGTAATGAATGAGCCCATGATATATGTTGGTGTTGATAACGATATAGATGCTGGAATGACCGCTATTGGCAAAGTGATTCGTGACGCGAAAGTATTTGGTCTAATCAATGATGACGAAACCTGTGAAGGCTGGACTTATACCGCTATTGACGCTTTACTTGATAAAGTAAATCTCGAATGGGATAAATATGGCTGCTTAGCCAGCCAATTACCTGAAGAGCTTTTTAAACGCCATCAAGCACTACATAACAAAGCTATTGAAAATGCTCGTGCAGCAGGTTGGAGTGGTGAGCAGGAAACTGAAAACGAAGTTTAACGCCAGATAAACGATTACGATACTCTGCATGAAAAAAAGTAGTTGCAGAACGCTATAAAACCAATGTACTAACATATGATTTTATCTTCAACTCCGATTCAGATAACAATGTTAAAGATATCTCTGCTGAAATAATTATACAATTAACGATAATGTTGATAAGCTCCAAAAAAATTAACGACTTTCCTGACTTTACTAGTAAGCTAAACATCATTAAATATATTTAAAATTTTCCCTGTAGGATTCATAGTGAATAACAACGACACACCTAAAAGAAACATACCCCAAGCTATTATGGCTCAATCTATTTTTTGGAGCCGTTGGTTACAAGCCCCATTATATTTAGGGCTTATTGTTGCTCAGGCCGTATATGTTTACCACTTTATGATTGAGCTTAGCCATCTTGTTGCTAAAGCCTCGACCATTGGTGAAACTGAAATCATGCTAATCGTTCTAGGCTTAATCGATGTTGTTATGATAGCTAACTTGCTTATTATGGTTATTATTGGTGGCTATGAAACCTTTGTTTCTCGGTTAAACCTAAAAGAACATCCAGATCAGCCTGAATGGCTTTCTCATGTCAATGCAGCAACGATGAAAATTAAATTATCGATGGCCTTAATTGGTATTTCGTCTATTCATTTACTGAAAACATTTATCAATGCTGAGCAAATGACTGAAACAACGATGATGTGGCAAGTCTTTATTCATTTAACCTTTGTTGTATCAGCCGTTGCAATGGCTTATACCGATCGTATTATGACTAAAAACTTACTTGATGCTCATGGAAAAGCAGATCATTGAGTAAACACTTATAAAAGACGATTTTAATATAACCGCTTAGATAATATACCAACTTATGAATTTAAAAAGATTACGTTAACGCTATCTTTTACAATCGTACCCAACATGCATTTAATAGTTTTGGTGAAGGCCTTGGTTAACATACACGGAAACATCAACCGTCATCCGATTCAATAAAAAAATATGACTGATACCATAATTGACTTAATTCGCCATGGTGAACCAGAAGGTGGTAGTAAATATCGCGGCCATAACATTGATGATCCATTAAGTGAAAAAGGCCGGCAACAAATGTGGAATGCTGTCGGAGAATATAATCAATGGCAACATATTGTAAGCTCACCGATGTCACGCTGTACACAATTCGCCGAACAGCTGAGTAATAAATTACAAATACCAACAAAAATACTGACTGATTTACGGGAAGTTGGTTTTGGTTCCTGGGAAGGTTTAACTCGAGAGCAAGTGAAAAATAAAAATTTACAGGAATATACTGATTTTTATACTGACCCTGTGAATAAAAGAGCAGCCGGGTTTGAAGACTTAAATAAATTTATTAAACGGGTTACCACTAGTTTATATTTAATCAGCAAAGATTATAATGAAAAGAAAATTTTAGTTGTAGCGCATGCAGGGGTTATTCGCGCTATCCTAGCCCATGTTCTTAAAGCACCGCCAAGTGCTCTTTATAAAATCAAGGTTGAAAATGCAGGAATATCTAGAGTTAATATAACAACGGGAGAAATTATATTTATTAATCGAAGTGTTAGTTAATATACTACCTCACCGTGTCTAATAAAGCATCTTCGTCAAATGGTTTTGTAATATACTCATCTGCTCCAGCTTCAATCCATTTTCTACGTTCACTTTCCATTGTCCGTTCTGAAACCATTATTACTTTAATATGTTTCAGTTTTTTAGATTGCTTTCTTTCATGCATCTTAACTTGTATATTTCTTCCTTAAATATTTACAATACACTCTAGCGTCGCCTTTCATAAAATAATGTTCTTTCGCGTTATTTTTTTCTAATAAATACATTAACCAGTGTACTTTTTTCCTGCAGCATCGTAAATATATAACGGTTTATTTTCTATATTCGACTTACTAATTAATTTTTTTATAATAATTTAATTCAATAAACTGAACGGCAGGATAGAATTCTCTTCCAGAAAATTATATTTTTTAGTATTGCACTCACCATGTCACAAATAACAAGGGTAATCATGATAAATATCAATCCATGGATTTTTTAACATAACTAACTCCAGTAGGTTATGAATAACATACCTAATATATTAGTCACAGCTATAATAATCTGTTCGTTCACGTAGTACGTTCAAGGCATAATGAGCTTCTGAAAAACCCAATTCAGCGGATTGAACCCACCATCGTTCAGCTTCACAATAATTTTTACTACCACTATCACCATTTGCATAGATGGTTCCTAAATTAAACTGTGCAACAGCATCACCACTACTTGCAGCTTTACGCCACCATTTCATAGCTTTTACGATATCTTTAGAAATTTGTCCTTGTCCCATTGCATATAAAATACCTAAATTATATTGTGAATCGGCATTGCCTTGTAATGATGAAATAGTCCACCATTTCATTGCTTTCGCTAAATTTACTTCTACACCGTCACCTTTTGCATAAGCAACCGCTAAATTATGTTGCGCTCTATCATCACCACCAATTGCCGCTAGCCGATACCATTGATAGGCTACTCGTGAATTTCTCGCGTACTCAACGCCCATATCGAATAAGACGCCTAAATAATACTGAGATGCACTATGTCCATTAGTCGCTAATGGTTCAAAAAGTCTCAGTGCTAACGCAAATTCTTGATCGGTATACGCCTTAACACCTGCATTAAACTGTTCATTGCGATCATTTGCTTTGGCACTAATTTGTATTAAACCCATGCCCTTATTAATCGCATCCATCTCTGAGTACATTATTGTGCTGAGTATTTGTTTATTTGAAGCAAATGATATCTGGTGAGCAGATAGTAATGCAAAAACCAGCAACGCAGTAACAAACATCATTTTCTTCTGTTTTACATCTGTTGGTTTACCCTTTTGAGTTCTTACCTGACTAACTTTCACAAAAACCTGTTTTACTGTTTGTCGGACCTTCCGCATGGCAATAACCTCCAACGACATTTGCCGAAATAATATGTAGCTCTTACTATTTATATCGACTGAGAATTTCGAGACTTTAAATTATTGTAATCATTGAGTTAATCAATAAGTTAAGACAATTTAAGCTTGAGGTGGCATATTTTTGACGGTATTTGTATTGCTGTAAGTGGGGAAATCTATAATAAATAATGCACTTAAGGCTCTAATCAAAGGAGATTACATCCTATTCACGGGTAGAATAGAGCTAGAACTTAACAACAATTTTTAACTAGAATAAATTGATCATACGTGCAGGAAAGCTAAGCAAAAACACTAAAGAATCATAAGAAATAGATACTTTTACGATTATTTATATACCATTTTGTTGTTATTTTTTGAAGTCTTTAAGGTGTAAATTAATAAAGTCAGCTAAACGCTGCATTGCATCTTTTGAAGCAAGATCGTCTGCAAAAGTTCGAACGTGCGGTGGACGAAAGTCAAAACCCCGACCTACACCAGGGTAAATAATTAAACGTGCATCACGTTTTTTCTTTTGTAAAATATTGATACTAGTTTCAATCACACGACGACGCTGATATTGTTCCTGATCACCAATAAATACCAGTACGGGTATCTTCAATTGTTCTATTTCAGGTGCATATCCATAAACTTGAGACGGTTCAGGTGCATTTGGGTCTTGCCAATGAGGATAATAAGACACATAACACGCTAATTCTTTTTCTTGACGTTTGAATGTGGTTGAGACTTTTAATGAATAATAACCACCACGCGTATGCGAAACGATACAAGCTTTTGAAGTGCTAATATCTTTACGTGCTAACAGAACATCTACTATTCCATTGGCATCTTTTTCCAACTCATAATCATGTTTTAGAGGATGAGTTCCTATAAAGTTAGCTTGATAAATATCTGCAGCTAAAACTACAAAACCACGTGCAGCAATTCTTTTTACCTGCCGCTTTAGTAATTCACTTAGGCCAGCACGGCCATGCTGGAAAATAACTGCTGGATATTTCTTATTATTCGCTGGCCGTGCAACCATTACTGGGATAGTAATTTCTCCACGATCATACTCAGTCCAGTCAACGTTAACTTTATGGTTGACTGTCTCCCTTAACTGTCCCTCTTCCCACCATTGATTATCCCACCACCAAGACTTATCTTCCTTTTGATCTTCATGTGCGTTCACACTCGCAATAAAAAATATTGAGAGAAGAAAAAATAAAATAATTTGCATGTTATATTCCAAACTGATTAAATAATTTCTAAATACAATAGACTCTCGTTCGCTTTGCTTAAGTTACTATAAATCTAACTGCTAGAGTCTCATTCGCGTTACTTATTCGACATAAGTGCCACTAAATTGTTCCAATTATAGGCTTATACCTTGAAAATCGAATCGCGTTACTTAAGTTACTATAAATCTAACTGCTAGAGTCTCATTCGCGTTACTTATTCGACATAAGTGCCACTAAATTGCTCCAATTATAGGCTTATACCTTGAAAATCGAATCGCGTTACTTAAGTTACTATAAATCTAACTGCTAGAGTCTCATTCGCGTTACTTATTCGACATAAGTGCCACTAAATTGTTCCAATTAAGTGGCACTAAAAAAGGGAGCTACAAGAGCTCCCTTTATTTAATCTACAAAACAACTTTTATTTGTAGAAGCTAATCATTTCTTCTAATGATTTAACCTTGATCTTATCCGCATTTCCTGCACAACCAAATGATTCGAAACGTGCTTTACAAATTTCTTTCATTGCATTTGTTGCTTCTTTGTAGAATTTACGTGGGTCAAAGTTAGATGGATTTTCTGACAAATGACGACGGATAGAACCCGTTGATGCCATACGTAAATCCGTATCAATGTTAACCTTACGAACACCTGACTTGATACCTTTTACGATTTCATCAACGGGTACGCCGTAAGTTTGCTTCATATCACCACCAAAGTCGTTAATGATTTTTAACCATTCTTGTGGGACTGAAGATGAACCGTGCATAACTAAATGAGTGTTAGGTAATTTAGCATGAATTTCTTCGATTCGGTCAATACGTAAAACTTCACCTGTAGGCTCTTGAGTAAATTTATAAGCACCATGTGACGTACCGATAGCAATAGCTAATGCATCAACATTTGTTGCTGCAACAAAATCAGCAGCTTCATCAACTGACGTTAACAGTTGCTCCATATCTAGAGCGCCGTCAGCACCATGACCATCTTCTTCACCCATCATGCCAGTTTCTAAAGAACCTAAGCAACCGAGTTCGCCTTCAACTGAAACACCACCAGCATGAGCCATCTTAACAACTTCGCTAGTTACGCCAGTATTATACTCAAATGAACCCGGTGTTTTCATGTCAGCCATTAAAGAACCATCCATCATTACTGATGAAAAACCAGACTGGATAGAACGTAAGCATACAGCAGGTTCTGAACCATGATCTTGATGCATTACAATAGGAATGTGTGGGTACATTTCGATCGCAGCAGAAATTAAATGACGTAAGAACGGTTCGCCCGCATAAGAACGTGCACCGGCAGAACCCTGCATAATAACCGGACTGTTAACTTCATCAGCCGCTTGCATGATTGCGTGAACTTGTTCCATATTGTTTACATTGAATGCTGGCATACCGTAGTCATTTTCAGCAGCATGATCTAATAATTGTCTTAGGGAAATAAGGGCCATCTGAGACCTCCTTTCGTTTTGATTTTAAAAATAGTTATCGTTTATAGTAAGTTTGTAAAAAATTTTTAGTTCATAAAATTTAAGTAGTTTCCGGTTCGATTGCTTGTTGCAAATCGCCGCCCACACGCACAATATTCATCGCGTTTGTGCCACCGCCAACGCCCATCAAATCGCCACGCGTAATAATAACTAGGTCACCTTCACGCACAGCACCTCGACGGAGTAATTCATCAATAGCCTCGCGGCTAACTCCAGCTCTATCTTCACCTAGTGCTTCAAAACTTACAGGGTAAACACCACGATAAAGAGTAACCTTGCGTCGAGTCTCTACAATACTGGTCAATGCATAAATAGGTATGCCCGAACTAATTCGAGACATCCAAAGTGCTGTTGAGCCTGACTCAGTCAAAGACGCAATGGCCTTTACGCCTAAATGATTCGCTGTATACATTGAAGCCATTGCAATGGCTTCATCGATTCGTTTAAATTCTGTATTAATTCGATGATCTGATTGTGTAACTTCACGAGATTTTTCAGCTTCAACACAAACCCGATCCATCGCTTCAATCGCTTTATCCGGATACTTACCTGCCGCAGTTTCAGCAGATAACATAACGGCATCTGTACCATCTAGTACAGCATTAGCCACATCAAAAACTTCTGCTCGCGTTGGAATTTGATTTTCAATCATTGACTCCATCATTTGTGTCGCAGTTATAACAACACGATTCATTGTACGGCTTAAGTGAATCAAGCGTTTTTGAACAGGAGGTAATGCTGCATCACCAATTTCGACACCGAGATCACCACGTGCAATCATAATAACGTCGGTTGCTTCAATGATTTCTTCTATATTATCCATTGCATCAGCACGTTCGATCTTTGCAACAATATGTGCATAACCACCTGCTGCAAGCATAAGTTCACGACATTCATGAATGTCGGCTGCTGTTCTAGGAAATGAAATCGCTAAATAATCTGCTTTCATTTTAGACGCGAGTTTGATGTCTTCTTTATCTTTATCCGTTAGTGCAGCAGCAGATAAACCACCACCTTGTTTGTTTACGCCTTTACGATCAGATAAACCACCACCAACGACTACACGGCAGTTAATTTTTTGTCCATCAATAGAATCAACCCATAAAACGATACGACCATCATCAAGTAATAATGTGTCACCACGAGCAACATCCGTTGCTAATGTTTTATAACTACAGCCAACAACTTCTGATGTCCCCGCATTAACATCTAAATCCATATCTAAGGTAAAGTTGGCGCCTTCTTCAAGATTAACTTTACCATCTTTAAATTTTTCAATGCGGATTTTAGGGCCTTGTAAATCACACAAAACACCAACCTGGCGACCATGCGCACGAGCACGATTACGTAGTTTTTCAACCGTATCTAAATGTTCTTCCGGCGTACCATGAGAAAAATTCACACGAACAACATCGACTCCTGCTTCGATAATTTTATCTAGCATCTTCGCATCGCGAGTAGCAGGACCGAGGGTCGCAATTATTTTTGTTCGTCTCATGTGTTCTTTTATTTCTCTCTATATTGTAACTACAGTGGTTTTAAAATTTGTATTATTTATTTGCTTGTTCTTCTAACATCGCAACAGCTGGAAGAACTTTACCTTCTAAATATTCAAGGAAGGCACCGCCAGCGGTTGAAATATAAGATACTTTATCAAAGATATCATACTTTTGAATCGCAGCAATTGTATCACCGCCACCAGCAAGACTGAAACCCGCACTATCAGCAATCGCCATTGAAACAGTTTTAGTTCCTTCACCAAACTGATCAAATTCAAATACACCTACTGGTCCATTCCAAACGATTGTACCTGCTTTAGAAATAATATCTGCTAATACTTTTGCAGAGTCAGGACCAATATCAAAAATCATATCATCATCAGCACATGCATCAGCAGCTTTTAATGTTGCTTCAGCTGTTTCTGCAAACTCTTTAGCACAAACAATATCCGTAGCAATTGGAATACTTGCACCGCGTGCTTCCATTTTTTCAATTAAAGCTTTTGCTGTATCAACCAAATCTTCTTCATATAAAGACTTACCAACGTTATAACCTTTAGCTGCTAAGAATGTGTTTGCGATACCACCACCAACAACTAACTGATCAACTTTTTCAGACAAAGCTTCTAACACTGTTAATTTAGTTGAAACCTTAGAACCACCAACGATAGCAACCATTGGACGAGCAGGTTTAGCCAATGCTTTAGCAAGGCTATCTAATTCATTCGATAACAACATACCTGCGCATGCAGTTGGAGCTTGAACACCCACACCATGAGTAGAGGCTTGAGCACGATGCGCTGTGCCGAATGCATCCATTACAAATACGTCACAAAGTGCAGCATATTTTTTAGAAAGCGCTTCATCATCTTTCTTTTCACCAGCATTAAAACGGACGTTTTCTAAAAGAACACATTCACCAGCAGCAACTTCAACACCACCATCAAGGTAATCTTTAATTAATTTAACTTCTTTACCTAATTTTTCAGTCATCACTGCAGCAATAGGTGCCAATGAATTTTCTTCATCTGCTTTACCTTCTTCAGGACGACCACGGTGAGACATAACCATTACTGATGCGCCTGCTTTCATCGCATGCTCAACAGTAGGCATTGAAGCAGTAATACGTGCATCTGAAGTTACCTTGCCATCTTTAACAGGTACATTTAAATCAGCACGAATTAAAACGCGCTTACCAGCAAGATCAAGATCAGTTAATTTGATAAAAGACATGTATGAACTCCTAAATTCTTTAAACTACTTATAATTTCAATTTTTAAAAACTGTTTGGTAAAACTTTTGATTCAAAAAGATTTAACAAATAATTTTTGAAGACTTCCTATTTAATAAGACTGGATTCCCGCCTGCGCGGGAATGACAGAATTTTTTCTTTGCCTTTTTACTTTTCAATATTCATAAAAAAATAAAGAGGAACTAATCAAGATGAGATGTTACGCCCAAGCTTGACTAAGCGAGAGATTTTTTCTGCTAGCAAGGCGGAGGGAAATTTGGAGCGCGGAGCGTACACCAGTACGTGAGCACTCAAAATTTCCCGACAACGCCGCTAGCGGGAAAAAGATCCGCTTAATTATTAGCTACGTGCTCTACAAACCGCATCATATTACATGTATAACCGTATTCATTATCGTACCAAGAAACAACTTTAACGAATGTTCCATCTAATGCAATACCTGCTTCTGAATCAAAGATTGAAGAGAAACCAACACCACGGAAATCAGTTGAAACAACTTTTTCGTCTGTGTAACCAAGCGTACGGCTCATGTCACCAGATTCTGAAGCTGCTTTCATTGCTTTACAGATATCTTCGTATGGTGCGTCTTTATCTAATTCAACTGTTAAATCAACAACAGAAACATCTGATGTAGGTACGCGGAAAGCCATACCTGTTAATTTGCCGTTTAATTCTGGTAATACAACACCAACAGCTTTTGCAGCACCAGTAGAAGACGGGATTATATTTTCTAAAATACCACGACCACCGCGCCAATCTTTCATTGAAGGACCATCAACCGTTTTTTGAGTTGCAGTTGCAGCATGAACTGTTGTCATCAAACCACGTTTGATGCCCCAGTTATCATTTAAGACTTTAGCTATTGGAGCTAAGCAGTTAGTTGTACATGATGCGGCTGAAACAATTTTTTCGCCTTTGTATTCGTTATGGTTAACGCCATATACGAACATTGGGCCACCATCTTTACAAGGTGCAGATTGAACAACTTTACCTGCGCCTGCATCGATGTGTTTTTGGCAAGACTCTTGAGTTAAGAAGAAACCAGTACAATCGATAACGATGTCTGCTTTAACGTCGCCCCATTTAAGATCTGAAGGGTCACGTTCTGCTGTTAAACGGATATCTTTACCATTTACAATCATTGCGCCTTCTTTATGAGAAACTTCACCGTCAAAACGACCGTGAACTGAATCATACTTAAGCATGTATGCTAAGTAATCTGCATCTAATAAATCGTTAATACCTACGATTTCGATGTCTTTAAATTCTTGATATACAGCACGGAATACCATGCGTCCAATACGGCCAAAACCGTTAATACCGACTTTAATTGTCATTGTTCTTTCTCCTAAAAGTTTTTTTTCTAAATTAAATCTGTACCTGACTAAGAAAATAGTCAGGCATTAATTTTTTATTATTAACAAACGCTATCGATTGCTTTACCAACATTTTCAGTGGTGATGCCGAAGTGTTTGAATAATTCTGGTGCTGGTGCTGATTCACCAAATGAAGACATACCAACAACTGCGCCGTTAGTACCAACATATTTCCACCAAGCATCCATAATGGCAGCTTCAACTGCAACACGTGCAGTGACTGCTTTAGGTAATACTGATTCTTTGTATGCGTCATCTTGCTGCTCGAACACTTCAACACAAGGCATAGAAACAACACGTACTTTTTTGCTTGATGCTTCAGCAGCTTCCATTGCAAGTGATACTTCAGAACCGGTAGCAATTACAATTGCATCTGGTGTGCCGTCAGTATCTTTAAGGATGTAACCGCCTTTAGCAATGTTAGCAATAATTGCTGCATCACGTGTTTGGAAAGGTAAGCCTTGACGAGAGAAAATAAGAACCGAAGGACGATCTTTATTTTCAACTGCATCTTTCCAGGACACGGCTGTTTCAACCGTATCACATGGACGCCACACGGCCATGTTAGGAATCATGCGTAATGTAGGAATTTGTTCTACTGCTTGGTGTGTAGGACCATCTTCACCCAAACCAATCGAGTCATGCGTGTAAACGAAGATACTGCGAATTTTCATTAATGCAGCCATACGTAAAGCATTACGTGCATACTCAGAGAACATTAAGAATGTCGCACCGTAAGGCATTAAACCACCATGAAGTGTTACACCATTCATGATTGCGCTCATACCAAATTCACGTACACCATATGAAAGGTAGTTACCGGCAAAGTTCATGTCAGAAGAACCATTGTTATCATTAATACGTACACTTGCCGCGTTAAATGTGTTGTTTGAAGGTGTTAAATCTGCTGAACCACCTAAAAACTCAGGAAGCATTGGTGCATAACCATCTAAAGCTCCTTTAGACGCAACACGTGTTGCTGGTGATTCTGCTTTTTCATTAACTGCAGCGATAAATTTATCGGCTTCTGTTGCAAAGTTTGCAGGTAAGTCACCAGCCATACGACGAGTGAATTCTGCTGCTTCTGCTGGGAACGCTTTTTCGTATGCTGCAAATTTATCATTCCAAGAGGCTTCTGCCGCGTTGCCTGCTTCCTTCGCATCCCAACCCTTATATATTTCATCTGGAACCACAAATGGCTCATGTCCCCAACCAAGATTATCACGAGTTGCTGCAATTTCTTCTGCACCTAAAGCTTCACCATGAACGTGATGACCACCTTCTTTATTTGGCGCACCTTTACCAATAACTGTTTTACAGCAAATTAATGAAGGCTTACCCGTTTCAGCTTTTGCTGCTTCAATGGCTTTTTTCACCGCATCAGCATCATGACCATCAACATCAGGAATAACATGCCAGCCATAAGCGTCAAAACGTTTTGGCGTGTCATCAGAAAACCAACCGTTAACATTTCCGTCGATAGAAATGTTGTTGTCATCATAAAAGCAAACCAATTTACCTAAACCAAAAGAGCCGGCTAAAGAACATGCTTCATGAGAAATACCTTCCATCATGCAACCATCACCAACAAACACGTACGTATTGTGGTCAACAATTTCATGGCCATCTTTGTTGAACTGAGCTGCCATAATTTTTTCTGCTAACGCCATACCAACAGCATTAGTGATACCTTGGCCTAGTGGACCAGTGGTTGTTTCAATACCCGGTGTATAACCATATTCAGGATGGCCCGGTGTTTTAGAGTGAAGCTTACGAAAACCTTTAAGATCATCAATGGAAAGGTCATAACCTGTTAAATGCAATACCGAGTAAGGCATCATTGATGCGTGTCCGTTAGACATTATAAAACGATCGCGATCTGCCCAGTTAGGGTTGGTTGGATTGTGCTTCATAAAATCGTTGTATAAGACTTCGGCAATATCAGCCATACCCATTGGTGCACCTGGGTGACCTGAGTTAGGAATTTGCACGGCATCCATCGTTAAAGCGCGGATAGCATTTGCTAGTTCAGTACGTGATGACATAAAAATGTCTCCCTTCTAGTAATATTCAAAAAAAGTTTAAAATCAAAAGTATTCTGTTTATTCTCGTTAAGCACATCGAATTTATTCTGTTGATAACTCAACAGGACAATTCAAATAATAAAGCTCAACCCGCCGGCTTGTGAAAACACATTCCGGACTTTAAATTTATTCTGGTTCGGCCAGATACATTTTGGCAACTACATTATGGGGATTGATTCCGCCAAGATATCTGATCTAACTAAGGCGAATTTTGAGTCAATTGGCAACCCATGCAAAATGAGCCGGCAATTTTCCCATTTCTGCCCCATGACAGCAAGCCGAAATGAGCTTTGTTTTGATTTAAGTGGAAATAGTTGCCCTTATATAAGGTATACAAGGGCAAGGATAAGTGAATTTAATCAAATTTTCTAAAAATCAATGACTTACAAATTATAACCAAACTAATTACTCGACTTTAGTAGGGGAAATATAAGTCATAAATTACATAACTCTCAAAGTTACTCATCAATCCACTTAATCGAGCAGCCCATGCTCGGAATTTGCTCTTTTGGGCCATGGCCTGTTTGGGCAACTTGTTTCATTGCGGCAAATAGATCCCGCTTTACATCCCCTTCCGCTGTCTCTTTACGACTTGCGTCAAGCCGCCCTCGGTACTGCAGCTCCAATTTAGCGTTATAACCAAAGAAATCGGGCGTACAAACAGCACCATAGGCCTTAGCCACTTGCTGTGTTTCATCGAGCAAATAAGGGAAAGAAAAATCAAATTTATCCGAAATATTTTTCATGTTTTCAAATGAATCTTCATCATATTGTGTCGGATCATTCGACATAATCGCTACACTATTCATACCCAATGATTTTAGCTCCAAGGTATCACGTACAATTCTGTGCAAAACAGCTTTTACATACGGACAGTGATTACAAATAAACATAACCAATAAGCCCTTTTCACCGGCACAGTCTTGTAGTGACCAGGTTTTCCCATCGACGCCAGGCAATGAGAAATTGTGTGCTGGTAGACCAAAATCACATACAGGGGTTTCTAAGCTAACCATATCAATTCTCCTTAAAAAACGTTTTTAACAGTATACGCCATGTTGCTATAGCGATTACAATTTTACAATGAAAGATCAACTGACCATTTGTATTGACTCAAGCATTGTTGAAGTGTCAGCGACTCAATTAGCCGAGCGTTTATCATTAAATATATTACCCATTCATGAAGCAGCCACACCCTTTGTATTGAATTATAAAGAAGGTTGCACAGAGCTAATCGATCAAGAAAGTAACACTGCGATCCATGTTGATTTTTTATCCGGCTCTTTAGCTCACCGTAAAAAATATGGTGGCGGACAAGGTCAAGCTATCGCAAAAGCAATCGGGATAAAAAAATATAAACTACCACTAAATATTTTAGATGTGACTACTGGTTTAGCAAAAGATGCCTTTGTATTGGCCTGCTTAGGTTGTTCCGTAACTATGGTTGAACGACACCCAATTATTGCGGAATTGGTACGCAATGCTTTAGAACAGGCTGAAAAAGCAGACGAGTTCCAAAAAATTAAACAGCAAGAATTTAAGCTTATCGAAACAGATGCCACTCACTATTTAAAAAGTCTTATCAACTTACCTGATGTAATTTATATGGATCCCATGTATCCCGAACGAAAAAAATCAGCGGCCGTTAAAAAAAATATGCAAATCTTACAAAAATTGATTGGCCATAACATAGATAAAGAAACAGACGAATCTAATCTCTTTGAACTTGCTCTTAAAACAGCTAAAAAACGCGTTGTTGTTAAACGACCTAAAGGTGCAGCCAGCATATCCGACAGTCCACCAACAATGACCATTGAAAGTAAAATTACACGTTATGATGTTTATGTCTTAAATTTAAAGTAATTAGAGCTATTCTGTACTTATAAATTTTGACATATCAGTCATAAGCACTATAATCACACAATCAGCGCCGATTTGAATACAGATTGCGGGCGCTTTAATAAATACGGCTAAAGCGGCGCACCTAGTAAAACAGGTTCAAATTCTAAAACCGCTCTAGCCATAAGCTAAAGCGGTTTTTTTATTTAAGGAATTAATATAATGAGTAACTACCTATTTACCTCTGAATCCGTTTCCGAAGGTCATCCAGATAAAGTCGCAGACCAAATTTCTGATGGCGTACTAGATGCCATTTTGGAACAAGATAAAACAGCGCGTGTTGCCTGTGAAACAATGATTAATACCGGCATGGTTGTGTTAGCTGGTGAAATTACAACAAGTGCGTACGTTGATATGCAACAAGTTGTTCGCGATACCATTAAAGAAATTGGTTATAACAGCTCGGACATGGGCTTCGATTATGGTTCTTGCGCGGTATTAACCAGCATAGACAAGCAATCTGCCGATATCGCAATGGGCGTTGATGAGGCCGATGATGATTCGGCATCACAAGGTGCGGGTGACCAAGGTTTAATGTTTGGTTATGCCAGCAATGAAACGAATGTTTTAATGCCGGCTCCTATTACTTATGCTCATCGTTTAGTTAAACGCCAAGCAGAAGTTCGCAAAAACGGTACCCTTCCTTGGTTACGTCCTGATGCAAAAAGCCAAGTTACTTTTCGTTATGAAAATCATAAACCAGTCGGTATTGATGCGATTGTATTATCAACTCAACACAGCGATGACATTTCTACCGAAGCCCTACGCGAAGCGATTATGGAAGAAGTCATTAAACCGGTACTTCCTGCTGAATGGTTAGATGCTAATACTAAATATTTCATTAACCCAACAGGCCGTTTTGTTATCGGTGGCCCTGTTGGCGATTGTGGCTTAACCGGCCGTAAGATTATCGTTGATACCTATGGCGGTATGGCGCGTCACGGTGGCGGCGCATTCTCTGGTAAGGATCCATCAAAAGTGGATCGTTCAGCGGCTTATGCTGGTCGTTATGTTGCAAAAAATATTATTGCAGCAGGACTTGCTGAACGTTGCGAAATTCAAGTTTCTTATGCGATTGGAGTCTCTGAACCGACTTCTATCAGTGTTGAAACATTTGGCACCGGTAAAGTTGAAGATAATCGTATTGTTGAATTAGTACGCGAACACTTTGATTTACGTGCGGGCGGCTTGGTGAAAATGCTGGACCTACTTAAACCTATTTATCAAAAGACTGCGGCCTATGGCCATTTTGGTCGTGAAGATATTGATGTGAGTTGGGAGAAAACTGACAAAGCTGAAGCGCTAAAAGCTGCAGCTGGTATCTAAGTAAATAAGTTACAGGGACGTAGCTTAAATATTTACAATCCAAATAGCACCATCGCAATAAACGTACTATAATTACATTTTAAATTTCTACTGTCTTTTATGAGGGGCGCTGCAGCGGAACTAGATTTTCGTCAGGCTCAGAAAAAGGCAGATCCATTTACTGGATAAACGGCGCTCATTCTTATTACTTTTAGGAGAATGATGTATGAACGCTGATTTTAGCGATTATAAAGTTGCCGATATTTCACTTGCTGAATGGGGCCACAAAGAAATCAAAATTGCCGAAACTGAAATGCCTGGCTTAATGGCATTGCGTGAAGAATTCGGTAAAACTCAACCTCTCGCTGGCTGCCGCATTATGGGCAGTATCCACATGACAATCCAAACTGCAGTGCTTATCGAAACCTTGGTTGCTCTCGGTGCTGAAGTTCGTTGGGTATCGTGTAATATTTTCTCTACTCAAGATCATGCTGCTGCTGCGATTGCCGATCAAAATATTCCTGTTTTTGCCTGGAAAGGTGAAACTATCGAAGAATACTGGTGGTGTACCGAGCAAGCTTTATTATGGCCTGATGGCAAATTACCAAATATGATTTTAGATGATGGCGGTGATGCAACCTTACTCGTACACAAAGGTGTTGAGTTTGAAAAAGCCGGCGCTATTCCAGCCACTAAAGATGACGACAACGAAGAATACGCAGAAATTCTTAATGTATTACGTCGCACAATTAAATCTGGTGAATCACTTTGGGGGGATATTGCAGGCAGCGTTAAAGGTGTTACTGAAGAAACCACAACGGGTGTTCATCGTTTATATGAAATGATGGAAAAAGGCGAATTGCTTTTCCCTGCAATGAACGTAAACGACTCTGCAACTAAATCTAAGTTCGATAATTTATACGGCTGCCGTGAGTCTTTAATCGATTCTATCAAACGTGCAACGGACGTTATGATTGCCGGTAAAATAGCTGTCGTTCTTGGTTACGGCGATGTTGGTAAAGGCTGTGCACAAGCATTTAAAGGCATGGGTGCAACGGTTTGGGTTACGGAAATTGATCCTATCTGCGCACTTCAAGCGGCAATGGAAGGCTACCGTGTTGTTGATATGAATGAAGCTTGCAAGACTGGTGACATCTTTGTAACGACTACGGGTAATGCAAAAATCATTACACATGATCATATGGCTGCGATGAAGAACGAAGCTATTGTTTGTAACATTGGTCACTTCGATTCTGAAATTGATATTGCTTCTCTTGAAAAATACGAATGGTCTGAAATTAAACCACAAGTTGATCACGTTATCTTCCCTGATGGCAAGCGCATCATCATGCTTGCGAAAGGTCGTTTAGTGAATCTAGGCTGTGCAACAGGACATCCAAGTTTTGTAATGTCAGCTTCATTTACTAATCAGGTAATGGCTCAAATTGAGTTTTATACCAATGCTGATAGCTATAAAAATGAAGTTTATATTCTGCCTAAGATCTTGGATGAAAAAGTTGCTCGTTTGCACTTAGCTAAAATTGGTGCTCACTTAACAACACTTTCTCAAGAACAAGCAGACTATATTAATGTATCAGTTGATGGACCATACAAACCTGAACATTATCGCTACTAATCGTTAGCACCTAGAATGTGCTGAGGTATGGAGTGTAGTATAAACTCCATACCTTGCACTCTCTTTGTTATCCATGGTGAATAAAATGGAATCACAAAAAAAACATCCCAAAAACTTTAGCTTTGAATTTTTCCCACCAAAGACACCTGAAGGTGCAGAAAAATTAAAAGTGGTACGTTCCGAATTAGGAAAACTCAATCCTAAATATTTTTCAGTAACGTTTGGTGCGGGTGGAAGCACACAAGACGGTACAATGGAAACTGTACTCGATATTCAAAAAGCAGGCTTTAATGCAGCCCCACATATCTCCTGCATGGGCACAAATAAAGAAATTATCATTAGCTTACTTGAGCAATATAAAGATAACGGTATTAAGCAACTTGTAGTATTAAGAGGTGATATGCCATCTGGGTCGGGTGCAAGTGGCCATGGTGACTTTAACTACGCAAACGAACTCGTTAGTTTTATTCGTGAAAAATATAATGCTCATTTTCATATTGAAGTTGCCGCTTATCCTGAATTTCATCCACAGGCAACGAACGCAGAAGCTGATCTTGACAACTTCAAACGTAAAGTTGAAGCTGGGGCAGACAGCGCTATAACACAATATTTCTTTAATCCCGATGCGTATTATAACTTTGTTGATTCATGTGAAAAACGAGGCTTATCCATTCCAATTATGCCCGGAATAATGCCTATTACTAACTATACACAGCTCGCTCGATTTTCCGATATGTGCGGTTCAGAAATACCCCGCTGGATTCGTAAACGCCTAGAAGCTTATGGTGATGATAAGGATTCAATAAAAGCATTTGGAGAAGACGTTATTACAAAACTCTGTGAGCAATTACTCGCTGCCGGTGCACCTGGACTTCATTTTTATACGATGAATCAAACGGGTCCAACCACGACGTTATGGAATAATTTAAACTTATCCAATATTTAATTTCATTAAGTTAAGATATTATGCGCATCCCTCGTATTTACCTCAACACTGACTTAAGTATCGGAACATCAGTTGTTCTACCAATCGAAGCACATCGACATGCCGTTAATGTACTTCGATTAAAGGAAAGTAATTCACTTATTCTATTTAACGGCAATGGCTGTGAATATTCTGCCAGTATCAATACAATAGAGAAAAAACAAACTGTTGTTAGTATTGAAAAAGAGTTGTGTAACAGTACGACTTCACCATTAAATATTGAACTCGGTTTAAGTTTAATTAAAAATGATAAATTTGATTTTGCATTACAGAAATCCGTTGAGCTTGGTGTAAATAGTATAACGCCTCTATCTGCAACCCGCTCACCCATTAAACTTGATTCAAAACGTGAAAATAAAAGACAATTGCATTGGCAAGGTATTATACAAAGCGCTTGCGAACAATCTGGTCGAAATATACTACCCACTCTAAATCCTGTTCAATCAATATCTAACTGGTTAGGCTCATCGGAAATATCAGGGATTATATTCGAGCCAACGGCTGTGAAAAGCTTATCTTCACTCGATATTAAAAATACCATTAGAATTATTATTGGGCCTGAAGGTGGGTTTACAGATAATGAATTAGTAACGGTAGAACAAAGCAATTTTTCTAAAGTAAAGCTAGGGCCACGTATATTACGTGCTGAAACAGCCGTAATAACCGCAATTTCTTCACTACAGTTACTGTGGGGTGATCTTAATATTTAAGTATGAATATTAAGTATTCTATTTTCTAAATCATCTATGTCAGGAATAATAAGTTCCTTTCCATCAACATTGACTATCTCAGCGACGGATTGTCTACCTGCTGGTAAAGTTTCAATCGTTGATATACTTTCATCCCGGATAACATTTAAGCGCGGTATACCTTGAGAAATAATACCTATGTAAGGGACATCAGTATTTCCTTTTAGCGTATTTAAAATGGCAATACGAACACCACGCGCTTCAGCATTATTGTTCTCACCCGTGGTCATTGCCGCTTCAATCGAAATAAGTGGTACTAAACGTTCACGCCATGTTATTCGACCCATAAACCAACTTGGAGAACTTTCGAGTGGCTCTGGTTTGATATAACCAATAACTTCGGCGACAGCAGCATTCGGTAATAGTAGCGTTTCTTCTGCTAGTGAAATCATTAAACAATGTATAACCCCAGACTGCTCGTCAGTATCGACCATTTGTTTACTTTTAGGATCAATATACGTTACTTCACCCATAATTTACTCCGTTGCTCTCGCTCAATATTACACTGTTAGTCAATACGTAAATAATCGTACAATTTCTCAGCTAGCTTTTTTGGATTACCCGTAAAACTAGCATAACCTTTCTTCTCTACGTTTTCTGGCATGCTGCTAATAACACAACTATCTGCAGACTGCGTCCACACCATGGCGCCTTTAGAATGTAACAATTCACATCCCGTTAAGCCATCATCTCCCATTCCACTAAATATGATAGTACCAACGCCCTTACCATACCGAGCTAACATATCTTCAAGAACCATATTAATAGAGGGCGAATATTGCTGCTCATGCTTTATTGGTGCTAGTTCAATGGCTCCAATTGGATTAATGACTAATCGTTCGTTTACAGGCGTTACTATAACTTGCTTGTGTCGAATAACATGACCGACTGACGGGGTTAAAACTTCATAATCGGTAATATTATCAAGCTGTTCTGCAAGTAAGCTAATAAAATTAGCACCTAAGTGCTGAGTAAGAATAAATGCAACTGGTAAATCAGCGGGTAATGCTTTAAAAAATTCTTTTACAGCATCAGGACCACCTAACGATGCACCAAGAATCCATACATTTTTTGCTAAGCCATCATCTCGTTTCGCCGTAGTCGATTTATTATTAGCGTTGTTTAATATTTTACTTTGGGATGATTGATTATAATGAGCTGCAAAAGTCTGCTCTTCAACAGCGTGCTTACCAACTGAACCTGATATTTTCTTTAATAATTTACCATACCATCTAGCCAATACTTGTGGTTCGTTTAACGTTAACACAGAAACATCGTTAAATATGATTGGTGTAGAATGGGTATCTAATAATAAATCTAGAATTTTATCATGAGAATCCTGCTCATCTAAATCTAATAAAATAACATCAACATCTATGGTATTTAATTTATCGATGAAACCAAATGTGATAGGTTCGTTGATTACAACATTTAGACCGACATTCTCTAAAGCTTCTTTTAACTGTTTTCTTTGAGATGCTGAGTTTGAAATTACCGCGATACGAATTTGGCTTAACTCTTGGGAAAGCATAGACGAAGACATAGAAGACATTACTCGTTGCGGTGTTTCGTATGTACCCGATATGCTCATATAAATATCTAGAATTATTTATTAATGCTAAGTAATGAATGAATATTTTCTAATAATTCAGTTTCATTATACGGTTTCCCCATATACATATTCACACCGATATTAATTGCTCTATCTCTATGTTTTTGCCCTGTTCGAGATGTAATCATAATGATTGGAATATCTTTTAATCGTTCATCATTGCGCATATTAATAGCTAACTCAAAACCATCCATCCGAGGCATTTCCACATCTAATAGCATAACATCCGGAATAACATCTAATAATTGCGTTAATGCATCAATACCATCTTTTGCTTGAATGACGTCAAGCTCATTACGCTCTAAGAAACGGGAAGTTACTTTTCTCACGGTAATAGAATCATCAACCACCATAACGACCGGGTCTTTTGCTTCTTCAACTACAGGTTCTACCTCTTCAACTAATGAAGAGCTTTCTAAATAACCTGATTCTGTTTCTGTAAGAGCGAGTCGTATAAGCACACCAAGATCAAGTATAAGAACAACACGTCCATCACCCATAATGGTTGCACCAGAGATACCGCGCAAACTACTTAACTGTGGTCCAACGGGTTTTATAACAATTTCACGACTACCAACTAATCCTTCAATCTGTATCGCTGCTTTATAATTACCACTACGCACCATAAGCAATGCTGACTTGTTACCTTCACCAGGTAAAGTTGGAGCAACACCGTCCATTAAATTACCTAGATGAATATAATGAAAATCTTCCTCTATCCATGAATACACTGCATTGTCGGTCGATTGCAATTCTACTAGCGTTTCATGAGATACACGTTCAACACCTTCTACTGTTAATAGTGGCACAGCATACATACTATCGCCTACATAAATCATTAAAGCACGACTTACCGCAAGGGTTAATGGCATGCTAACGGTAAAGGTAGACCCTTTACCTTTTGTGGTATCGATATTTAAAACACCACCGAGTTGTTTAATTTCATTATTAACCACATCCATGCCAACACCACGGCCAGCAATTTGGGTTACTTCATCTGCCGTACTAAAACCAGATTCTAGAATCATATCTAATAAAACTTTTTCCGAGACTTCGGTGTTTTCTTTTATTAAACCTTTTTCAATCGCTTTATTTCTAATGGCATCAAAATCAATACCTGCACCATCATCACTAATTTGAATCATGACATCGCCACCTTCACGACTCATACTAAAAAACAAATGACCGTCTTCAGGTTTACCTGCAGATTTTCTTTCTGCTGGCATTTCAATACCATGCGCAATTGCATTACGTATCATGTGCTCAATAGGTGGCATCATTCGCTCAACAATCGCACGATCTAATTCTAAATCAACCCCTTTAAATTCGATTGAGATTTGTTTTCCAAGCTCAGTACTTGTTTGCCTAACAATGCGTTTTAAACGATTAACCTGTTTATCAAATGGGACTAAGCGTGTACTCATCAGCCCTTCTTGTAGTTCGGTGTTTACTCGTGATTGCTGAACTAATAAGGTTTCAGATTCTCTGTTAAGTCCTGATAAAATACTTCGTAAGCTGTCTATATCATTCATGCTTTCTAGCATTGAACGAGACAATTGCTGCATTTGAGTAAAGCGATCAAATTCTAAAGGGTCAAAATGTTCGTGTTCGACCGATAAAGTTTCTTCTTTACGTGTTTGAATTTGTGCTTCTGTTTCAATTTCAAATGTGCGCAACTGTCCTCTAAAACGATCTACCGTTTCATCTAGCTCTTGTAAATTAAAACGGAAGGAATTCACTTGTTGCTCAAGCCTGGAACGATAAATACTAACTTCACCAGCAAAATTCACTAAATTATCAAGTGTATCGGCTCTTACTCGAACCTGTTCTGTTGGTGCTATTTTTTGTGGTGCGGCCGTTTCTTCTTCAATTACCAATAAATCAGCAACATCTTTTTCTTCTGCAACAGGCTCCAATGCTGTGGCCTTAACTTCAGCATCTGATGAAGTTGTAGCAGAGCTAATATTTTCAGAAACTTCCTCAACTAATGGCGGTATATCAAGTTCTTCCGCTAATGAAGTTAATTCTTCAGTTAACTCCACTGAAAGATCGTTGGTAGCCTGATTTCCTTTTAGGTCATCCTCATCAAGTTCCAATTCGATAGTTAAGTTATTTTCATCAGGGCTATCTAATTCCACATTTTCAATAACTAATTCATCTAATGAATTATCATCTAAACTTATATTAGGGATATCGTCGATAGAAATTTCAATATCAGATTCAGATTCATCTTCGTCAGTAGAATGACCTCGCTGAGCCATTATCGAATCAAGTTGATCCATCACAGCTTGTCCAATAGGAAGAGACTTATGATTTTTTAAGTGTTCCAACATATCAACTAAGTTATCTTGAGCTGTCTGTAAAACATTGAAAATTTTATCATCAACTGGATATACGCCATCAACAATATCCGTTATAAGTGATTCGACCTTATGACTTAAGTCACCAATAGCCGCCACGCCAGACATTCTTGCGCCACCTTTTAAGGTATGAAGTTGTCGCTGTATTGCTTCTACATGTTCTGCATTATCGGGGTCTTTACTCCAAGCATGAAGAGTATGATCACTTTCATCTAAAATTTCAGTGCCTTCTTCAATAAATATTTCTAACAACTCATCATCATATTCATCTTCAGTATTAATCTCAGCTGAAGAGTCATTAGAATCTATATCGACAGGTGCTCGCATACTATCAGTACTACGCGATGTTGCCATAGATTGTAATGTCTGCAATAAATTTCCAGCACGTTCTACAAGGTCGCTAGTTGAATAAAGTGTGTCACCAGCATCACCAAGCTGAGAACAAATAACGTCTATTCGATCCACTGAGTCTTCGAAAAGTTTAATACCCTCACTCGACACTAATAAATCTTCTGTCTGTAATAACTTAATATAATGTTCAAGCTGTAAACATAAATCAGACACAACTTGTACACCTGTTGTACGAGCACTGCCTGTTAGAGTATGAAGCGCTCTAAATAAAGGTTCCGTTACATCATGCTTGTCTTCATTATGCCAGCCACTAATATACTCTCTTAACGCTGCGAGGTGAGTGGCCACTTCTTTTCGATAGATTTCCAGCAATACAGAATCAATTTCAGGACGTTGAATCTTATCAACGGAATCATCAATCTCCATTTCCAAAGAGGCGGTATTTGATGGTTTCGAATCTAATTTTGATAGGTCAGGCTGAACAATAGAAACTGACGAAATAGATTCCGTTAATGGTGTAAATGATTCACCACGACTTAAAGAATCAGCATGTTCCATCAACGAATAGATCTGTTGACCCGGACGCTTTCCAGACTTAAGTAAATCATACAAAAGCGGCAACGCCTGTCTTCCACGATCAACCAATTCAAGTAACTCAGGTGTTGCAACAATAGTCTTATCGATAACTCTGTTCAACATGCTTTCAAATGCCCAAGCAAATTCACCTAAATCATTTGCACCAACGAGCCGCCCACTACCTTTTAAAGTATGAAAAGAACGACGCATATCTTTTAATGGCTCTAGATTTTCTAAATTTGATTTCCACATTGGCAAGAAGTTTGAAATATTTTCATACTCTTCCTCAGCTTCCTCTAGGAAAATCTCAAAAATTTCTTCATCAATTTCAATGGGTGCTGAAGATGTGTCAATAGATGACATCTCAATGGATTTACTACTGTTTGCATTCTCAAATGTTACTTCAGTGTCTTCATCGGCTGAAATCTCATCAGAATGACTAACGTCATCAACAGCATCTTCGAAATATTTATGTAATGAATCACGTGCCCATAACATGGTTTGTTCAGTTTCTGAGCTAAACACTTCACCATTTTCAGCAATACCTTGAATAGTTTGCTTCATATCATTCGTTATTCGAACAGCATTATCTTTTTCTTCGCTTGTAAAATTGCCTGCACTAATACTTTCATCAATGCTGCCTATAACCTCGATTAATAAACTTGCGACATCATGACTATGCGCATCCATAAACCATAATCCAAGAGACTCATCTAAACGTTCTATCTCTTGACTGGTGCTACCACCAGTATCACCCGCTAAATCAAGTTCCAGTGTTTCACCAGACGTATCCACATTAGAATTTTGAGTATCATCTTCAATTTCGGAGAGAGGATCAATATCAAGTTCAAGATCAATTTCTCCTGAATTTTCAATTATTTCTATTTCGGGTTGCTCTAAATTCTGTTGCGCATCTGTTTCTGAAGTATCCGATTCATTATCAGGTTGAGCTAAATCAATAATGGTATCTGGCTCATCAAAATGTGGTTGTTGTAAGTCTGTAATCGTCTGTTCAACACTGTCATTTAATATTTGCTCATCGACTATAGTTGGAGCCGATAAATTAATAACAGTGTCATCTGTATTTTCAGTTAAAAAACTTGGATCAACATGTATTGCATCTTGGCTTGCCCCAGGATCTCTAACCGTTGGTTTTTCTGAATCTAATGAATCAATAAGATGTTTTAAACTCGTTGCAGCGACATCCAGTATAGCCGTGGGCTCACCCCAACTATCAACTAAAGATTCCATGTAGTACTCGATACTACTAATCGCGTCCGCCAAATAATCAAGCGTTTCTGTTTCAGGAATAGTTTTTGATGGTATTAAATTATTTTCGACATAATGCTTACAATCAAACATCAAATTAGCAGCACGATCTAATTGTAATATGTTTAAACTACCGCGTACTTTGTCTAACAATGCTGGCACAGAACTAAGTAGCTCAGGATGATTAAGTTGACGACTAAACTCACTGACAGAATCTTTTACAGAAGCAATATCAATTTTGGCTTCTGCGACAACGGACTCAAGAAGTTTGCGCTGTTCAGCGGTTTTTGGTTGTTTTCTAGAGACTGAAGAGTCAACTACAATGCCATCACTATCATCAAGTTGAGAGGTTATTTTACTCATTGAATCAAGCGTGTTTTCTACACCAATAATCGCTGAAGCAACATCCATTAGTTCTTCGTCGTTAACCGTTTTGCTGCCCTCAATCACACCATTAATAAGTTCCAGCTTACTAACAAGTTGTTTACGTTGTGGTCCAAGGCTTAACATACCTAAGGTATCTGCCATACTGGTTAATTTTTCACTAACCGGGATTAAAATCTCAGTATTTTTATCATCACTACGCATAAATATATCGAGTGAATCTTTTACTTGTTGCAGATCTTCTCTTAATACACCCGAAACGGTCTCCATGAGTTCCATATTTGGTGCGTTTAAATCTGCCCGCGCCTTCTCAAGTGTTTGAGTATCCGGCATGACCTCTGCTAATTTGAAGGATTCTTTTATTTCTTGAGTTTTTTTACCTTGAGTTGCAGAACTAGCAACATAATATAATAGGTTTTTTAATAAATCATTTGGTGGTTCCATGGCAAGTGCAACTTCCCCACCATCTATAACTTTCTTGATACTTCGATCAACTTGACCGACTAACGATTTAACAGCAGCGCTCGGCTCGATACCTTTATCTTTTAAACTATCAATTAAACCATCAGCAACCCATAACATACGACTGGTATGTTCTTCCTCAGAAACATCACGTAATTTCTGTAGTACATTTGAAATAACATTCAGGCTTTTTTCTTCATCTTTATTTCTAAACCAACCCAATAAACCAAGATGAAATTGATGTCTTTTTTCTTTAGCTAGTTCAGCAATGTGTTTGATGATGCCACTATGATCGTTCTGTTTAACAACAGGTGCATTTACCGCTAAATCAGGATTAAATAGCGCTGTTTCTGAAAGCAAAGCTTCACTACGCACAGCACGCATATCATTAAAAAGAGGAAGTAAAACAATTGGTGTATCTTTCTGCCCTGATTGTAATTTTTCTAAATAATCGGGTAATTGTATGCTGCCACGAATTAATACCTCAAAGGCTTCATCTTTATTCTTTACTTTATTATCGTGTATCGCATTGGCTAATAATTCAAGCTCTTCAGCTAAAAGTGATGCTCCGTAAAGCTCAACCATTTGCAAGGTGCCATTCACCTGATGCAAATAATTAATACAAAATAATATTTGAGATTCATCTTGCTGATCTTCTATATAAGACTCAAGTGACGTACGTGCTTGCTTCATGGTGTCGTCAATTTCAGACTTAACCCAATTTAGCGTATTAATATCTAGCTCGTTATTAACAGTCATACCACACTCAATTAATCGTTTTATTCATAAGCTCGCCGAAATGCTAGCGTTGATTGAAAATTAATACTTTCCATCTTAGGATGATTCCAACCAAGCACTTCACCAGCGCCTAAAATTAATATGCCACCAACTTTTAAGTAATTCGCAAAATCATTTAAAAGTTTTATACGTAAATCTTGATCAAAATAAATCATTACATTTTGACAAATAATAATGTCAAAATTTGAAAATGGAAATGAGTCAACATTCATTAAGTTTAATTTTGTGAAACATACTCTTTCTTTTAAATTCTCATTTACTCGATACTTGTCTTGTTCCATTCGGGTAAAATAATAAGTCTTATAACCATCGGGTAAGTTTGTTAACCGATTTTCTGGATAAACACCTTCACGTGCAGTCGCTAGAGCATCCAAACTAATATCTGTTGCGTGAATACCCTGGCGGTTATCAACACCATTCATAGTGCAATAATGTTCGAACCACATCGCTATAGAGTAAGGTTCTTCACCCGTTGCACAGCCTACACTCCATATTTGGAGTGCAAGCTTGTTATCATTCAATAAATTATTATCTTCAATATATTTTTTCTGAATTAATTGAAAGATCCCATCATCTCGCCAAAAACGTGTTTCATGTACCGTTAACCGATCAACTAAGGTTTCCCACTCGATCAATCCACGGTGTTCATCACTAACAAAATCTAAATACTGCTGATAATCATTATATTTTATCTCTCTCATCCGAATAGATAACTTGGATAATAAAAATGATTTTCTTGTTTCAGATATTCGCATACCTATACGAGATTCAACTAAATCAACCCAATCACTAAACAGAGCATCGCTCATCTCTTGCATTGTTTCAAAATGCCAGCCACCAGCAGCTGAAGAATCTTCTTCTGTCTTTGGTTCTATATCAACCGATGCTCGATTTGCTTTTTTCAATGACATCAAGATTTAAACTTTTCCTATAACTCTATAATAAATGAGTTATTCAGGAAGCTTAAAGCCAGCAACTGAACGACGAAGTTCATTTGCTAACTCGGCTAAGTTACCAATTGAGGCCGCTGTTTCATTCGTACCCGCTGAAGTTTGTGTTGTAATCTCCTGAATAACATTCATGGTATCTGAAATATTTGATGCTGCATTCGCTTGTTGAGATGCTGAATCTGAAATATTACGGATTAAGTCCGCCAAATGTTCTGATACCGATTCAATTTGCTCAAGCGCTTGCCCTGCATCTTGCGCTAGTTGTGCACCCGAAACCACACCCGCTGTACTTTGTTCCATCGAAGCCACCGCTTCTTTAGTATCAGATTGGATACCTTTAACCAGTGCCTCGATTTGTTTTGTTGCATCCGCTGAACGTTCCGCAAGTCGTTGAACCTCATCCGCAACAACCGCGAAACCACGACCTGCGTCGCCCGCCATTGCCGCCTGGATTGCCGCGTTTAATGCGAGGATATTTGTTTGTTCTGCGATATCGTTAATAAGCTCAACGATATCCCCGATTTCTTGCGAACTTTCACCAAGTCGTTTAATACGTTTGGATGTTTCTTGAATCGTTTCTCGAATACTATCCATACCATTAATCGTTTTTTGTACGGCGTCTGATCCACTGTTTGCCATATCAACCGATTTTCTCGCTTCGTCTGCAAGTTCACTCGCATGTGTTGATACGCCTTCAATCGAGACCGCCATTTCGTTAATCGCTGTACTTGCACCGGTAATTTGTTGCGCTTGGTGGTCACTCGCTTCAGCAAGGTGCATAGCCGTTGCCTGCGTTTGTTGCGCCGCTGATGATACTTGCAAGGTTGTTTCGTTGATTGCAGATACCAAACTACGTAATGCATCAATCGCGTAGTTTATCGAATCGGCTATTGCACCCGTGATGTCTTCCGTTACGGTTGCCATTACGGTTAAATCACCATCTGCTAAATCGCCCATTTCATCAAGTAATCGTAAAATCGCTTCTTGGTTAGCCGTATTCGTTTCTTCTTCAAGTTGACGTTGGCCTTCAGACGAGTCCAACGTCATTTTCGAATCTCGCCAGTAAACCAGACCAACGAGAACAGCAAAAATTAATGCTAGACCACCAAACAATGATGCAGCCGCTTCTGTCCATCTATCATCAATAACATTTTGATAGCTATCTGCAACTTGTTTTATTTTATTATGAATGCCTTCACTGGACTCAAGAACTTCTTGAGCTGAAGCTGATACCTGAAACATTTCCGGTGAACGCTCTAAAATCGCACCAACTTGATTACGAATTTTATAAAATTGTTTTGCTACTTTTTGTAGCTTCAAACGAGCAGAAGGCTCAATAATTTTTTGGATACGTAGATTAGGATTACCACGCAACATATCTTGTACAACACGACCAAATAACGCCGCATCTCGACCAAATCTATCTGCAGCTGTTACCGCTTCTTCACCACCTTCAAGTACCTTACCTACATTACTTGAAATACGTTGTGTTAACATTAACTGGCGTGTTGCTATATATACTTGGTAAGGCGGTGCTTTTTGTTTGGCCATGGTATCAACCACTTCATCGGATAATGCGAGTAACGATGGAATTTGTTCATTGATGCCTTGAATATAGGAACGAATAGAATCAACGACTTCTCGACGTTCTAAAATGATATCAACATTTTCCCGATACCCTTTCCATATTGTCGCTAAATCTTTTAACGGTGACATCGCTGCATTTTGCTGTGAACCGGTAATACCCTGCTGATATTCTAGAATCTTTTGAAATTCATCACGCGCCTTCTTTAATAAAGGAAAAGCCGTTAAATCACCACGTGCTGATTGCGATGTTAACTTTGCAATTTCTTGTGAGATAACGCGTTGGTCACCAATTTTACTGATGTAAGTTTTATCCAAGCTTGTTTCTTGTGCGACAAAGATGTACGTCACACCTAATGCAACCACTGAAACAATCAGAAATACAAATAGTACAAACATGATACGGCCAGTCGGTATACCTGCCAGGCTATTTCTGCTTCCTGTTTTCATCTTAAACTCCTGAATACGATTAATTTAATTTTTATAAAATTGGTGATAACGATTTTCTAAACACGTGCTGCAATGTTTAAGAACTCACTACTTTGCGCCAGCTCTGCAACACTAAAGACACCCCATTCGACATCATTTTGGACAAACGAGCCTTTTAAATATGTTTTTAATTTATCTGTCACGTCGGGTAAGTTAGTACTATGTTCTTCGGTAAAAAAATGCCGCATCCCATAAACTTCATCAACTAATAATCCCGAACTTAATTCACCACGTTGAATAACAATAACGCGTGATGATTTATTAAGACGTAACGCTTCATTATCAACAAAACGATTTAAATCCATAACCGGTAACAAGTTACCTCGAATGTTAGCCAAGCCCTTGACCCAATTCGACGCACTTGGCACTTTAGTAATATCAGGATATCTCAATATTTCACCAACTTCAGCCATAGTAATAAGCAAATGTACATTACCGACTCGAAAACCAATGCCTGACCATGTTCGACGAACCTCCACTTTCTGCGGTAAGCCAATCGCATTTTGCTGAGATCGCGTTTGTATTTGCTTTAGTAGAGCAAATGGCGTTGATTGCGTTGTCACTGACATTACTTAGTTATTCTCATTATGTTTTTACGAAACATCCATCAAGTTCCCAGCGCAGATTTAATTTTGTTGAGCAAGTCAGTTTCATCAACTGGTTTCGATATATAATCTTTAGCACCTTGTCGCATACCCCAAACACGATCTGTTTCTTGATCTTTTGTTGAAACAATAATAATCGGAATATGTTGTGTTTCAGGATCTTTGCTTATCGCTCGGGTTGCTTGAAAACCATTCATACCAGGCATAACCACATCCATTAAAATCAAATCTGGTTTCATCGCTTTTGCTTTCGCAATGCCTTCTTCTGCAGACATAACAGATTCAACTGTATGTCCATTTTTTTGTAAGATTCCCTGTAACACATGAATTTCTGTGGGAGAATCATCGACTATTAAAACGTTTGCCATAATAAAACCTCAATATATATTCAGTTGTTTATTTCGGGAGCAATAGCTAGTGTGCTCGTTCGTCCAATACATGCCTTTTAATTGCTCCTAGCAATTCTTCTTTGGTAAAGGGTTTTGTTAAATATTGCTCAGACCCCACTATCCGTCCCCGTGCTCGATCAAATAAACCATCTTTACTTGACAGCATAATTACTGGTGTTGTTTGGAATACTTTATTATTTTTAATTAATGCCGTTGTTTGATAACCATCGAGCCGCGGCATCATAATATCGACAAATATAATATCTGGATTATTGTCCGCAATTTTAGATAACGCTTCAAAACCGTCCGTTGCCGTAATCACATCACACCCGACTTTTTTAAGTAGTGTTTCAGCTGTGCGACGAATAGTTTTACTATCATCGATAACCATCACTTTTAAATCTTGATAAATATCACTCATACCTGTTTTTTATCTTCCACGTATTACTCTATTCTGAACAAAGACAGATTGTGCCGCTTTAAAATGCATCTTTAGACACTACAAAATCAATGTAATTATTTAACATAGTTTTGAGAAACAATCCATAAGTATTTATATTACATAGGATATTTCTGTTTTCAACCTAGTCAGCTTAAGTCTAGCAAGTTGAGCTTAAAGCATCCAGATCAGTGGGTGTTTTTTATACACGCACTTAATGTCTGGTTGAAAACAAGCAACTCTCACCAAAATAATACGGCATTTCACTTTAATTCATACTAAAAGCCAAAAAGCCCTAAATACCCATTTATTATCGGCAAAACAAAGAATTAACTTTAAATTTCATCCACCCAATAACTTTAGACAAAAACCACCCTCTGCGCCTCGTTTTCCTTTATAAATACGAATAAAGACTCGTAATTTTTATGTTAATCTGCGCTTTTATAGTTAAAGTATTTAGAGGGCTTCATGCCAGTAAAATTTGCCGTTGTTATGGATCCACCTGGACAACTGAACCCCACCAAAGACAGCAGCTTAGCCATGCTTGAAGAAGCCCAAGCACGAGGCTGGCAAACTTACTATGTTAGCCCACACTCACTGACTTATAGTGAAACCGTTATTGCTGACTGTATTCCCATAAAACTTCAATTAAATCAACAAAATTGGTATGTTCTTGGCGAACCTGAGGCTCGCCCATTAGCCGATATGGATATTATTATTATGCGTGTCGATCCGCCTTTTAATATGAACTATATCTACACCACTTACTTACTTGAACTTGCAGAAAAACAAGGAGCGTTAGTCGTCAATCGACCGCAAAGCTTGCGCGACGCCAATGAAAAGCTATTTACTCTGCAATTTCCTCAGTGCTGCGCACCAACGATGGTTTCTAGCGATATGGGGCGATTAAAAGCATTTCAAAAAGAGCATGGCGATATTATTGTTAAACCGCTTGATGGTATGGGTGGCGCATCTATTTTTCGCATGAAACAAGATGATCCCAATATCGCTGTCATATTAGAAACAATGACCGAGCACGGTAAAACGCCAATTATTGCACAGCGTTTTATTCCTGAAATAAGCGCGGGAGATAAACGCATTTTAATAGTCGATGGCCAGCCTATTCCCTATGCTTTAGCGAGAATACCGGCCAAAGGTGAAACCCGCGGTAATTTAGCTGCCGGCGGCAGTGGCGTAGGCGTGGAGTTAACCGATCGCGACCGTTGGATTTGCGAACAAGTTGGCCCGAGTTTATCTAAAATGGGTTTAAGTTTTGTTGGCATCGATGTCATCGGTGATTACATCACTGAAATAAATGTGACAAGTCCTACCTGTATACGTGAGCTTGATAAAATTTATAATTTAAACATTAGTAAAACATTACTCGATGTACTTGAACAAACCCACTTGCGCAGCAAGTAAGACTGATAATAAAAAGGAAAGTACGTGTTTTACTCTGTATCAAAACCTAAAGCGTATTTATCACTAATAACAAAGTGTCTAGCGATTACAGTCCTAATACTGAATGTAAGTGCTTGCAAACAAGAAGTAACGACACATAAAACATCTATCTTTTCTTTTGGCACCGTGATTGATGTAGAAGTTGCCGATGTTACAAACGATCAGGCACAACTCATTTTTGAATCGATAGAGGACGACTTAAAACGCATGCATGTGTTTTGGCATCCATGGAAATTAGGGCCGCTTAATCGAACCAATGTTTTATGTGAAATGAACGGCACATTCTCTGCCGCCTCCTCTGTTATACCGCTACTCAAACAAGCAAAACGTCTTGCTATAAGAAGTGACCATTTATTTAATCCCGCTATTGGTAAGCTCGTCAAGCTATGGGGTTTTCAGCAAGATGAATTTGATATGAATATGACTCCTAACGATGACGACATTCAAGCACTAGTAAAAGCAAATCCACGGATGACTGATATTAAAATACAAGGTGTGCGAGTTACCTGCAATAACCCGGCGATACGCATCGATCTGGGTGCAATTGCAAAAGGCTATGCATTAGAGAAAATAATATCAAACCTACAAAAATCCTATAACGTAAAGAACATTGTTATTAATGCCGGTGGTGATTTAAAAGCACTCGGACAACGAGGTGATCGCGCTTGGCGAATTGGTATTCGTGATCCACTCGCAACCGATAACACAACAGCAATGGCTACAATCGAAGCCAAACCCAGCGATAGTATCTTTACCTCAGGCACCTACGAACGTTATTACGAAGAGAATAACAAACGCTTCCACCACATAATCGATCCTCGTACAGGCTACCCTGCAAAAGGCAGTTTATCTGTTACGGTTATCCATCCCGATGCAACCACAGCTGATGCCGCGGCAACGGCTATTTTTGTTGCCGGCCCTGAGCAATGGATTGAAACAGCAAAGAAATTAAACATTAAATATGTCTTGCTGATTGATGATAAGAATAACGTACATGTAACTCAACCGATGTTAGACCGTGTTGAATTTATCAACGAACCAAAAAACTTATTTATTAGTCGACTTTAATATTTTTGAATATTTTTAACGCGCTAAAATTAAATTTCCAAATGCATCCATAGTGCACTGCCAACCTTTTTCAATAAAAGTTGTTGCCGTCGTCTCGGTTATTAAGATCGGCCCGATAATCGTTTGACCGACAGCAATATCGTCTCGCCGATAAACATTGATATTATTATTCAATAACCAACTAACCGTGTATGGCTGCGCCGGCTGTTTCGTGTTAATTTTTTCAAGCACAATACCATTCTGTTTTGATTTTATACTTGCGCGAACAGTGACTAATTCAACAGGCAACTCAAGCGAATGCCCATAGCGTTGATAGTGTTGCTTAATAAACTGCTGTTTAGATTCTTCGATTGAATTTTTATTTTTAGAATTATAAGGAATATTTAATGTATACGATTGTCCTTGATAACGACAATCCAAACTGGTCAAAAAATCCATCTCTTGTTCTTTTACGGCTTCATCAGCTAGCGCACATCGGCCTTGTTCCACTAAATGAGTGAGTTCAGCGTCAATTTTGCCTTTCACATCATCCGAATGTATTAATGCACAATTTACGGTATGCGAATACTCCCGACCTTTCGGTGCCACCAACATACCTAAAGCAGACAATACGCCCGCATGCACAGGAACCATCGCATTTTTCATTTTCAAGGTATTGGCCAGTGCACATACATGCAAGCCACCAGCTCCACCGAAAGACGTTAGCGTTAACTGACGCGGATCGATACCACGTTGTACCGACATAACACGCAAAGCACTTGCCATATGTTCATTCGCAATTTTAATAATGCCTTGTGCCGTTTGTTGAATATTTAGATTTAATTTTTCAGCTAAGCTATTTATTGCCTTTGTCGCCGCCTCAACATTGAGAGACATGCCTCCACCCAAAAAAACATCCGGCAATAAACGACCTAATACCAAATTGGCATCAGTTACCGTTGCTTGTAGCCCCCCTAACCCATAACAAGCGGGCCCTGGAGTAGCACCAGCGGACTCTGGACCAACTTGCAATACGCCGCCTTCATCAATTGTTGCAATCGAACCACCACCCGCACCGATAGTATGCATATCGACCATTGGAACGGCCACAGGATAACCTGCAATTTTCGACTCATTCGTAAGCTTAATGGTATCTTCTATTAACGCGACATCCGTTGACGTTCCTCCCATATCAAACGTTAGCATCTGCGGTTGGTTTGTCTGTTGGCCTAAATAATGCGCTGCAGCCAATCCTCCTGCGGGGCCCGACAACAACATATGTACCGCTTGTTCACCCGCGTGCTCTGCTGCAATAGTATTTCCTGCACTTTGCATCACCGATATTTTAGCTTTAGGAGTGCCTCGTTGTAATCTTTCTAAATAACCTTTCACAAGTGGACCAACATACGCATTAAGCCAAGTTGTCATACCTCGCTCATATTCTTTGTACTCGGGTAAAATATCCGATGAACGAGAAATAAATAATGTTGGATTAAATTTTCGTAAAGCGTATTCAATTTGCTTTTCAAATTGAGCATCTAAATATGAAAATAAACAGTTTATCGCGACAGCCTTAGGTTTTAAATTTTGTACTTGCTCAATTAAATTATCTAAATCTTTATTTGTTAGAGGTTCAAGCACTTGAACCGTAGCCGACAAACGACCGCCAGTTTCAAGACATTTGTCTGTATTAACCGGAGGTGACTTATTTTTTGGCTGTAAATTATAAAGCTCATGTCGCGCTTGCCGACCAATACTCAACATATCTTTAAAACCACGATTTGTTATAAAAACGGTATCGACACCCTTACCTTCTAACACTGCGTTAGTTGCCACAGTTGAGCCATGTACAATATACAATTGTGTATCTAATGGTAGTTTATCGAGTTCTAAATCTTTTAGACCGTGGAGTATGGCCTGTTCAGGTGCATGTGGTGTCGATAATATTTTATGTGTTCGAACGTTGTTATTGCGGAGCAATACAAAATCTGTAAAAGTTCCTCCCGTATCGATACCTAAGTAAATATTCATAACACGAGATTATAAAGGGTTTTATTACAAAATATAAAAATTAACGGTTACTTTCTTATTATTCTTTAAAATGTTCAACCACAACTTGATTGCGCCCATTATTCTTTGCCTTATACAAAGCATGGTCGGCACGACCCAGTAAGTCTTGTTCATTATCATTTTCATTTTCATGGTTATCTGTTACACCAATACTCACAGTAATAGGAATACTATGTTGTTCAACTTGAAAGACATCATCCGCAACATAATTGCAAATTCGTACTAATATTTTTTCAACCACTTTGATAGAGGCGTGAGGGAAAATTAAAACAAACTCTTCACCACCATAGCGTCCTAACATATCACCTTCACGTAAAGTTGACTTCACTCTAGCAGCAACACTAATAAGTACTTGATCGCCAACTAAGTGACCAAATTCATCATTCACGGATTTAAAAAAATCCAAATCTATCATTGCCACACAGAAATTGTCATTCGTTGCTAGTGCATTTTCTATATTTTCTTTTAGATATTCAAGACTTCGACTACGACTCGCAACACCGGTTAACGCATCGCAATCAATAATGGATGATAAGGACTTTCGTTCATCACGTAGCGCATCTATTGAACTCGACATACCTTGCACTTTCACATGATGATATGTATCAATAGCCAACGACATATCAAACGTTGAAATTCGCGTGACCAATTTAATTAACGGTAAAAATCCACTGCTTTTAGATGGTATGACTTTAGCAATATAATTGAATAATATTTCATCCAATATGCGAAAAGCTGTTTTGTAATAACGAAGGGGGAGCCTTATTTGTGCGTGAACTTGACCAACTTGCAAGCGCTGCTCAAAATAGTCTTCAGTATCGAACTCAACACCATAGGTTTTAAGATAGAGTAACTGGGTTACTTTTAAATGTTCCACCTTAGTATGTTTCTTTAAATATTCACTTATCTCAGAGAAAGATAAAAGGATGTCGTAAAACTCATTTACAATGAGTTCGGCATAAGGTTGAATGACATGATCGTGTAAATATTTAACTTGTTCATGGCAATCTGGGGTAAGCCCCATCAAATTAACATAGTGTGATCGTTTCTTAGCATCGAAACCGTATTTACCGCAAAGTGGATGTCCCATAACAACCTAAAAAATGAGTTTCTCAAAATATATAATTTGTCTTAATTCACATTATTTACCACAAAAAATAATGTATATTGCTATTTATCGGCTATATCACTTAAATAATTAATAAAACGATAAAATTATGAATGAAACATCTTTACTAATGAATATAGAACACCTATCTCGCCATTATGGTTCTTTGGCTGCCGTAAATGGACTCAATTTTGATTTAAAACGCGGTGAGGTATTGGGTTTCTTAGGCCCAAACGGTGCAGGTAAGTCGACCACCATGCAAATGATAACGGGCAACCTTGCACCAACTGAAGGCAAAATAACCATTAATGGTATCGATCTGCTTGATAACCCCAAACTAGCAAAAGCTGAAATTGGTTATTTACCTGAACAACCTCCACTATATTTAGAATTAACCGTCACAGAATACTTACGCTTTAGTGCCAAAATAAATGGCATTCAACGCTCACGTCAAATTAATGCGGTGAACTATTCGATTAATCGTTGCGGACTAGGTGATGTTAAGGACCGACTCATAGCAAACTTGTCTAAAGGTTTTCAACAACGAGTGGGCATTGCGCAGGCCATAATTCATACACCATCGATTGTAATTTTAGACGAGCCAACCGTTGGGCTCGATCCAATTCAAATACGTGAAATACGTCAGCTTATTCGAGACATTGGTAAAGAGCATAGTGTGATTCTATCCACACATATTTTACCTGAAGTCCAAATGACTTGTGACCGTGTGCAAATTATTCATAAAGGACAACTTGTTTTCAGTAATTCAATTGATAGCCTTAACCAGTCTATGCAAGCAACAAGCCTAATTGTTCAATTTGAAAAATGTCCGAGTATTAACGACATTCAAAAAATTGCACATATTAATTCAATTGATGAACTCGGTGATAATAAGCTACGCATCCATTTTAGTGAATCACCCGCCAAACAAATTGCTATCGAAGCAGTTAATAATAATTGGGGGCTGCTAGAATTGTCACCGGAACAAAAGTCACTCGAACAAATCTTTGTTGAAATCACCTCTTCTGAGCAAGGTATAACAAATCAGGAGCATGCTGCATGAATATTTTAACTATTGCATCTCGTGAACTACGTAGTTTATTTTTATCGCCATTAGCCTGGTCTATTCTAGGTATCGTTCAATTTATTTTTGCGTATATTTTTTTAGCGCAACTCAATACTTTTATCCAAGTTCAACCACAACTCGCGAATTTAGAAAATGCACCGGGCGCAACTGAATTTATTGCCGCACCATTATTTGCAACATCGGCCATTATTTTTATGCTAATTATCCCGCTAATAACAATGCGTGTCATTGCAGGTGAACGAGCAAATAATAGCTTAAGTCTATTATTTTCTGCTCCGCTATCAATGACCGAAATTGTGCTTGGTAAATTTTTAGGTGTGGTTGGTTTTTTAATTACCATGGCAATATTACTAGCCGTTATGCCATTGTCACTAGGCTTGGCCGGTACGCTAGATTACGGCTTATTCTTTTCAGCTTGGTTAGGTCTTGTATTACTTATTTCAAGTTTTGCTGCCATTGGCGTATATATGTCGAGCTTAAGCAAACAACCAACCGTTGCGGCGATTAGTACTTTCGGAATTTTGCTAATGCTTTGGATACTCGATTGGTCTAGCAACAAAGTTGCAGATGAAAATGCCAGTGGTGTATTAGAATATATTTCCATGCTACGTCACTTTGAATCTATGGCTAAAGGCTTATTCAGTTCAACAGATTTCATGTACTTTATAATAATCATTGCAAGTTTTTTAATTCTTTCCATTCGTCGCTTAGACGGTGACCGACTGCAGCGTTAAATATAAAACCACTTAAGCAATATTAAAAAAATCACCACGTATTCATTTAAGGTTCAACATGGAAATCACTACAAAAAATCGTCGCAACTTAAAACTACAAAATATTATTTTTATCGCTTTATTTATCATTTCTATGATATTGATCGCGTGGTTAACAAACAAATATAAATTTGAATCCGATTGGACTGCAACGCAACGCAATACTCTATCTAGCGCTAGCATCGAAGTACTTAGCAAAATTGACTCTGATATTAATATTACCGCCTTCACACGCGAAGCCGATGTTTCACAGCACCGAACGGCTATAAAAGATCTTATCGAAAAATATCAAAAACATACGGATAAAATAAACCTCGCATTTATTAATCCAGAAACCGATCCCGCGACTACGCGTAAACTTGGTATACGTGCAGAAGGTGAAATGATTATTAGCATTGCTGGACGTACAGAACACTTACTCTCTGTAAATGAAGAAGATCTAACTAATTTATTACAACGCTTAATACGTAGTATAGACCATACCATTAGATTTTTAACCGGCCATGGCGAACGTGCTCCTAATGGGAAAGCAAATCACGACTACGAATTGTTCACTAAAAGCCTTCGAGATAAAGGCATTCAACTTAGCCTGCTTAACTTAGCCGAACAACATTCTATTCCTAGCAACACCAATACTTTAGTCATCGCCAGCCCGCGGGTTAATTACTTGCAAGGTGAAGTTAAGCTTATTCAAGAATTCGTAGCCAATGGTGGCAACCTACTTTGGTTACAAGAACCAGGCGAATTATTTAACCTCAAGCCACTTGCTAAGCAGCTTAATATAGAATTTATAAAAGGGACTATCGTAGATCCAACAACTCAAATGCTAGGTATACCGGCAACTTCAGCACTCGCTGAAAGTTACGCACCACATGCTCTAACGGCTGATTTTAAATTGGGTACTGTCTTTCCACATAGTGGTGGCCTCAAACTTATCGATGATAATGATAAAAGTTTCACTGCTACTCCATTAATTAAAACAACTAAAAATAGCTGGTTAGAGGCGGGACGATTACAAGGCGAAGTGGAATACAATTCTAATAAAGATACATTAGGTCCCATTACCGTTTCGATTGCATTAAATAAACAAGTCACACCTGAACTGTCTCAGCGTATTATTGTTGTTGCCGATAGTGATTTTATTTCTAATCAGTTCCTCGGTAATTTAGGTAATAAAGAAATGGGCTTGCGAATATTTAACTGGTTAAGCAATGATGACAACCTGATAAGTATTCCATCTAGCACCGCACCTGACTCGACATTAATATTAGATCCAACTCTCTGGGCTGTTATCGGTTTATTTTTTCTTATCGGTCTACCACTCATACTTATCGCAAGTGGTATTGTTATTTGGCGCAAGCGTCGTAATCGGTAACTTAGTCATATTATATGAATAACAGAAACTTACTCAATCTTGGATTATTGATTTTTATCGTAATCGTAGCTGCAATTGCAATCTATGATTCAGAAGATGATAGTCACACTCAAAAACCGATTACATCCTTAACCAAAGACGACATTGAAACTATTATCATCAAGCGCAAAGATAAAGTTGAAATTCATTTAAAAAAGCAGCATAACCAATGGCGGTTAACACAACCATATAACACGGCAACCAACCAATTTCGTATGGATACTTTATTGCGACTAGTCGAAACAATACCCCACTCTACATATCCGTTAGAAAATACCGCTGAATATGGCCTTAATGAACCGAAACTTGAAATTCACTTTAACAATGGTAAAAATAATGCTGAAACTATTAAATTTGGTGATTCAGAGCCCATAAAACTGAGACGATATATTTCCGTTGGTAACAAACTTCATATTACAAATGATACTTATTTCTATGCTTTAACCAGTGTTGCAACAGATTACATAAGTCATAAACTACTGCCTACTGACTTTAAGATTAAAAAACTTAAGCTCCCCAAATTAAAGTTAGAAATAAAAGACGAAAGATGGGAAGTCACTCCAGAACAAGAGAACTTTAGCATTGATAATGTTAACGAACTCATTAGTGAATGGAACTCAGCACAATCGATTGATATTAAGCCATATAAAAGAAAAGTTAATTTCTCAAATGAAAACACCATTAAACTTTATGGCGAAGATGCATCTACCTTTACTTTTAATATTTTAAAAGATGATAAAGAATTTATTTTAGTTGATACGTTAATAGGGCTTCAATATAGTTTTCCCATGGATAAAAAAATACAACTTCTTAACCTACCCGCACCTGTTGTGAACGAAGAAGATGCATTATTAGAATAAATGACGTAGGTTAAATACACCATGCCAGAATTACCCGAAGTAGAAACAACCTGCAAAGGTATTGCTCCTCACTTAATCAACAAAAAAATAGCTGAGGTTATTATTCGCCAAGCCAAGATGCGTTGGCCTATTCCATCTAAAATTAAAAAGCTATTACCTAATCAAAAGATAATTTCTGTTGAGCGGCGTGCAAAATATGTTTTAATCAAAACGGCTATCGGCACTCTTATTATCCATTTAGGCATGTCAGGTAGCTTGCGTATTATAAAAAATAATGAAGCCTTTAATAAACATGATCATTTCGACCTCGTTTTGAAAAATGGAACGTGCTTACGCTTACACGACCCCAGACGATTTGGCTGCGTACTTTGGACTGCGAATGAAGTTCTTGAGCATAAATTACTATGTAATTTAGGGCCTGAACCCTTATCAACAGAATTCACCCCAGAATACCTCCATAAGCTATCACGCAAACGGAAAGTAAATATCAAACAATTTATAATGAATGGCAATATTGTAGTGGGCGTTGGTAATATCTACGCAAGTGAGTCACTGTTTCTAGCCGGTATTCATCCACGCAAAACTGCAGGCAGTATTAGCCTTACTCGATACACAAGTCTTGTCCATTCAATCAAGAAAGTACTTACCGCTGCCATCAAACAAGGCGGCACCACTTTAAAAGATTTTACACAAAGTGATGGTAAACCCGGATATTTTCAACAACAGTTAAATGTTTATGGAAGAAAAGGAGAAGACTGCTTAATTTGTAAAAAACCAATAAGTCATTGTGTGTTAGGGCAACGTGCGACTTATTACTGTACACAATGCCAAAGTTAGAAAAATTTAATTATCTAATGGTTTATATGCAACAAGATTAACCATAGTCTCTTCGCGCTCACCTTGAATCTCTTTGGCTGTTAACCTGAAATAACTTAACAAACCCAGGTCAGCCAAGCTCCACCATAAGAAGGGCCGAGAAATATATTCAGGTTTAATAATAAAACCAGATGACTTGATTAACGCAATATATTCTAAATCTGTTTTTTGCACATGCATTGGATGTCTAAATAGAAGTTTAATACTCCATGAATAAATATAACGCCTACATGATTCAGCAAATAATAAAACACCACCTGGTTTTAAAACACGAAAAAATTCATCCATTGCACGTTCTTGATTGACTAAATGATGAAAAGTTTGATGACAGAAAATCATATCGACTGTTTCATCAGCTAAATCAATAAACGCAGCATCAGAATGTAGTAACTCAACGTTGCAATCACATCGCTTAATATTTTCTTTTGCGCGCTCAGCTGCATTTGGATCTATGTCTAAAGCAATAATTTTTTCAGGTTTGAAAAATTCATCTAATAACCAAATAGAATGACCATGGCCATAACCAATATCTAGAATCGTTGAGTTTGTCTTCAATTCGTTAGGCATTAAACGAACAAGATCATTTAATGCTCGCCTTAAAACACTTCTTATCCAAGTATAAGTTCCTAAAAACCATATCCCAAATAATGATTCTTTAACCCAAGGTGTCGAAATTGATTGCTCACGGTTACGCATTGTTACAGTATCCAAAAAATGACTAATATAAATGTATTATTTAAGCAAGGTTACTAAAAATAAACAACTATCGTTTAACACTAGATATCCCTTCTCCACGAGTATCACTCGCTGCGCTTAATTTATTATTTTTATTAATTACAATTTGCATATTGCCATAGCGACTATTTAAATTTTTAAATTGATGTTCTTTGGATAACATCTCAGCACGAGTATCTTCACTCATCATTTTAGGTTCAACTTGAATACTATCGGGTAAATATTGGTGATGATAACGCGGCTGGTTAACAATCTCTTGAGCCGGAAGATTTTCAGTAAAGCTTAAGATACCATGTAAGACCATTGTAATTATCCGACTACCGCCTGGTGTGCCAATAACGGCATAATCATTATTTTTTGTGTTCTCAACAATGGTAGGTGACATGCTAGACAACATACGTTTACCACCTTCAATGGCATTTTTTTCATTCCCAACTAATCCATATACATTAGGTACACCAGGTTTTGATGAAAAATCATCCATTTCATCATTAAGTAACACACCTGTGCCTGGTGGTACAAAACAAGAACCAAATGGATAGTTCACACTTAAGGTTGCTGATACTTTATTGCCCTCTTTATCAACCACTGAAAAATGGGTGGTATGTTGACCTTCAGCAATCGGTGACGCCGGTTTTAAATCTGCGCTAGTAGTGGCTTTTAATAAAGATATCGATTGATTGAGTTTCGTTGCATACGACTTACTTATAAGTTTTTCAGTTGGAATGCTGACAAAATCTGGATCCCCTAAAAATTCTGCGCGATCTCGATAGGCTCGTCGCATCGCTTCAACCGTAATATGCATACGATCTGATTTTTTCATATTGACTAAATCATATTTTTCTAAAATATTTAACATCGTCACCAATGCGATTCCACCCGATGATGGTGGTGCAGCTGATATGATTTTGAAACCTTTGTAATCACCAACAATCGGTTGACGTTCTACTATTTGATATTGTGCTAAATCGTCTAGTGACCAAATTCCACCAGCTTGTCTTGTCCCTGCAACTAATGCTTTTGCAATATCACCTTTATAAAAACCAGCCATCCCAAACTTAGCCATGGCTTCCAAAGTATTCGCGAGGTCAGGTTGCTTTATAGTGTGTCCAATATGAGGGACTTTATTACGAAGTAAAAATATTTTTGCTGCGTCAGGTGATTGCTGTAAAGCGTTTAAACGAAAACCCGCCATACGCCAATATATTTGAGAAACTTTAAAGCCATTGCGTGCGGCTTTGATGGCAGGTGCTAAAGATACGCTTAATGGTAAACGACCATAATTTTTCGCAATATGTACGAGTGCTGCAGGTTCCCCTGGAATACCGGCAGCCAATGCTCCGTTTATTGATAAGCCTTTTATTATCTCACCATTTTTATCTTGATATAGTTTTTCCGTTGCCGCTAATGGTGCTTTTTCTCGACCATCGATCATGATGTTATTTTTAGTTTTATTATTCTGCAATAACCAAAAACCACCGCCACCAATACCTGAACTATACGGCTCAACGACCGCAAGCGTAGCGCTTATAGCAACAGCAGCATCGAAAGCGTTACCACCTTGTTTTAAAATAGTTTCACCCGCTCGTGTGGCAATAGGGTGAGCCGTTGCAATCGCATATTGAGAATCTTGTTTAGCTGTAACGACTGAAGTGTAGAAAACAATAGAGATAAAAATTAATGTGAAAATGAAGAGGGATTTTATATTTAATATTTTCATTAATTTTCTCGGTGAAAAAATAAAATAAATAGTTATGCTTTACGCCTTACCAACCAGCACTTTATATTTAGCCGTTAATTGCTCTTCCGTTTCTTTATGATTCGGATCAATCAAAATACAATCGACTGGACAAACTTCGATACATTGAGATTCGGCAAAGTGACCAACACACTCGGTGCATAATTCAGGTGCAATATCGTAAATTTCTTCACCTTGAGTTATCGCACCATTTGGGCATTCAGGTTCACATACATCGCAATTAATGCATTCATCTGTAATAAATAAAGCCATGAGATCTCTGTTAAGGTTGGTATAGATAAAATCGAATTAGATATCGGCTATTTTAGCCTAAATGTGCTTTTAACGCAGCTACAACTTTTGCGTCGACAAACTGAGAAACATCGCCACCCAGCCGCGCTATTTCACGCACTAGGCTTGAGGATATAAAAGTATACTGTTCAGGCGGAGTAAGAAAAACCGTTTCTACCTCATCACTTAAATGCCGATTCATACTGGCAAGCTGAAATTCATACTCAAAATCAGAAACGGCACGTAAACCACGTAAAATGATTGTGGCATTTTTTTGTTTCATATAGTCAACGAGTAAAATATCAAAACCACATACTTCAACATTATTGATGTTACTAAGGACTTCTGTTGCGAGAGCAACACGTTCATCTAAGTTAAATACAGGCGATTTAGTGGTCGCTTTTGCAACCGCAACAATTACTTTGTCGAACAAGTGTGTTGCACGCTGAATTAAGTCAGTATGCCCATTAGTAATGGGATCAAACGTTCCTGGATATATCGCAATTTTTGGCATAGGTATAATTATAGATTATTTAGTTTTAAATAGATAATAAGCCACGTCGCCAGCTTTCTTATCTCGATGCAAAAACCAATTTTCAGGCACTGTCGGTAGCGCTTCTTTTGAGTGTGCTTCGACGTAAATCATCGCATCGTCATTCAAACAAGACGTCTGTTCAATAATGGCAAAACATTTTTCTAATAAATCGGAGTCAAATGGAGGGTCTAAAAATATTAAATCAAATTTTTGCGTATTTCGATTTAAAAAACTAAGCGCATCTGTTTGATGAAAAACAGCATCATTCGTTTTTAATACTGTGGCGTGATCTTTTAGAGTTGAAATTATTTTGGGATTGGTATCACACATCACAACGGATGCGGCTCCGCGAGACAGAGCTTCAAAACCTAGTGCACCACTACCTGTAAATAAATCTAAACATACAGCCCCGTTAATATCGGGAGCTAACCAATTAAACAACGTTTCTCGAACACGATCGGGCGTAGGACGAATTGCATCAACTTTAGCAAAACTCAGTTTTCGACCTCGCCATTGCCCACCAATAATACGTAAACAATTTTGAGACGAGCCCGCCATGTTATTCTTTTGTTGCGGTTGCGCCGACAGTAATGGTTATTAACTTGTCAGAATGAATGCGACGATTAAATGCATCTTTAATCGAATCAGTTGTTACTGCATTCACTTTATCGTTAAAAGTATTTAAATAATCTAAAGGCAAATTATAAAAACCAATAACCGCTAAGTATTCAGTAATATCTTTATTGCTATCAACACGAAGAGGAAAACCACCCGTAATATTTTTCTTAGAATGCTCTAACTCTTCTGTAGTCGGCCCATCTTTCATAAAATCTAATAAGGTTTTATTTAGCACATCAAGTGCTTCTTTTGTTTTAGCCGTTTTAGTTTGTAAACCCATCGTGAACGGACCTTGGACTTGCATTGGTACAAAATAACTATAACTACTATAAGCCAAACCGCGCTTCTCTCTAATTTCTTGCATGATACGAGAACCAAAACCGCTACCACCCAAAATATGATTGCCAACATATAAGTTATAATAATCGGCATCACCACGCTTCATTCCCGCTTGTCCTACAAGAATATGTGTTTGAGTCGCTTCATACTCTGTATGTAACACTTGTGCTTTCTCTGCCAAATTAACATCAGTTAATTTTTCTGCGGGTTTGCCTTGTTGTAAACCCAACGTAATCTCTTCCGCTAACGCATGGGCTTGTTTTTGATCAACATCGCCAACAATCGCTATTGTGACATTCGATGCAACATAATATTGATCATAAAATTGTTTTAAATCTTTAGCTGTTAATAATTTTACCGTTTCCTTTGTACCAATAGTTGGGCTCGCATAAGCATGCCCTTTGTATATCGCGGCATAAAAAGCATTGCTTGCAATACTGCCTGGAGACTGGAATTGATTTTCTATTGAAATAAGCTGATGATCTTGTTTACGCTTAAGTTCATCTTGTTTAAAGCTTGGTTGAGAAACAACAACGTTAAAGGTATCAACGGCTTGTCGTAATAATTTCTTATCCGTTAAGCTACGTAAACTGATAATCGCCATATCTCTTAATGCTGTGGTTGAAAAATTAGCGCCCACATCTTCAAAACGTTCAGCTATTTCATTGGTTGACCATTCACCTGCGCTTTGCGTTAACATGCTATTAGTTAATTTTGCTATACCTTGTTGCTTATCATCACGCGCGCTGCCAGCGTTGAAAACCAATCGAATATCAACCATGGGTAATTGTGGCGCATACACAAACATAACCTTGGCACCTTTATTTGTTTTCCAGGTTTGAATTTTCACACCTTCGCCGCTACTACTTGTTACAACACTCGACTCAGGTTCAGATTCTTTCGAACAAGAAACAGATACTAAACCAACAAATAAAAACACCATTAAATTACGCAACGGCACTTTCTTAATCTTAACTAAATTATTCATATTCATTATTTTCCATCTACTGCTCTAATCGAGCTATTTAATAGGTTTTAAAACAGCAACTGTTTTTTGTGAATCAACAAAGTATTTTTTTGCAACTTTCTGCAATTGCTCTGCTGTAACGGCACGAATTTTCTCAACATACTCATCAGCGGTAGACCAAGGTAAACCAACGGTTTCTAATTGGCCTAATGTCATCGCTTGATAAAAAATAGAATCTTTCTCATAAACGTCACTAGCAATGACTTGTGCTTTAATTCGCTGCAATTCTTTTTCACTAACCAATTCTGATTTCACTAATTCAATTTGTTGATAAATGGCTTTTTCTACATCCGCTACTGAATATTTTGCAGATGGAACCGAATCAAAAACAAACAAACCTGACTGGCGTGAAATCATACTGTAACTAACATCGGCACTTGCGGCGACTTGTTGCTTGCGAATTAATTCTTTAGGTAAACGTGAACTATCGCCGCCACTTAATATGCCAGCAAGTACTTCTAACGCATAAGGCTCCCAACTTTCTTTTGCTGTATTCAATGAAGGAACTTTATAACCAAAAATTAAATACGGAAGTTTTGCCGGTACATTAATTGTGATACGGCGCTCACCAAACTGCGGTGCTTCAAGCCGTGGTTTTAACGTTGGAATATTCTCACTCGATTTTAAAGGCCCATAATGTTTTTCAGCCAAGGCAAAAACAGCTTCTGGTTCAACATCACCAACAACAACCAAGGTTGCATTATTTGGTGCATACCATTTGTCATACCATGCTTTTAAATCACCGACCTTCATGTTTTTAAGGTCATCCATCCAACCAATAACAGGATGATGATAAGGACTACTAATAAACGCTGCTGCGATAAATTGTTCATACGTTGTAGAGCGTGGTTTATCGTCTGTTCGCATACGCCGTTCTTCCATAACAACGGGTAACTCTTTTTCAAATTCATCTGCTGGCAACGTTAGGTTACGCATTCGATCGGCTTCTAGTTCAAAGCTTACGGGTAAACGACTTTTTTCAAGCTGCTGAAAATACGCTGTATAATCTCTATTGGTAAAAGCATTTTCTCTACCACCATTTTCAGCAATGATCTTTGAAAACTTTCCTGGGGGGATTTTCTCTGTCCCTTTAAACATCATATGTTCGAGCACATGCGACAAACCGGTGCTACCACCAAATTCATAGGAGCTACCCACTTTGTACCAAACTTGCGCAACCACTACTGGCGCTCGATGGTCGGGCTTAACTAGCACTTTCAAACCATTTTTTAATATCTTTTCATATACATTAGGTTTCGGCTTTGAATCGTCAGACTTCGCAACAGCTAAAGACTCATAACTAAAGGCTGCTAACCCAATAACAGTAACAATAGCTGCCATTGGTTTAAAAATAGAACCGGCAGCGGGGAATAATTTTTTCATACAAATCCTTTAAATTGCGCTTATTTTAACTAACGACACACCAGCTAGTTTGATAGGATAGAATCTCAATATAATATTAAAATACCATACTCAGACTTATTAAATAATGTTTAGTTTCAAAAAATCCAAATCTAAAACCAATCCCGCAGAATCAAGTAATGATAAGAGCGGATTCTTTGGCCGACTAAAAAACGGCTTATCTCGCACGCGTAATAACCTTACTGGGAACATCGGTAGCCTTTTTCAAGGCAAAACCATAAATGCTGAATTATTAGAAGAAATTGAAGACAATCTCATTATGGCTGACATTGGAGTGGGCGCTACTCAGCAAATTATTGAAGATCTACAACAGCGACTTTCTCGTAAAGAACTCAACGACACCGACACGCTTAATATTGCATTGCGTGAAAACATGGCAAATATATTACAGCCTTGCGACAACACGCTTACCATTCCAGATTCTACTAGCCCCTTTGTTATTTTATTGGTGGGCGTAAATGGGGTAGGCAAAACCACCACTATCGGTAAATTAGCAAAACACCTACAAACTGCAGGAAAATCCGTGATGTTGGCCGCAGGGGATACTTTCCGTGCTGCGGCCGTTGAGCAACTACAAACATGGGGACAGCGCAACGACATCCCCGTGGTCGCTCAAGCTCAAGGGGCCGACAGTGCTTCCGTTATATTTGATGCTTTTGAGTCGGCACAAGCAAAAAGCATTGATGTGCTTATTGCTGATACGGCTGGCCGTTTGCATACCCAGTCACATTTAATGGATGAACTTGAAAAAGTTATTCGAGTGCTTAAAAAGATTGATCCTAATGCCCCACATGAAACCTTACTCGTGGTTGATGCTGGCACAGGACAAAATGCTTTAAATCAAGCAGAACAGTTTAATAGCGCTGTAGATTTAACTGGGATTTGTCTTACCAAGCTCGATGGCACAGCTAAAGGTGGAGTGATTTTTTCCATTGCACAAAAACTTAAACTACCGATTCGCTTTATTGGTATTGGCGAAGGTATAGATGATCTGCGCCCTTTTGATGCTGAAGAATTTATCGAAGCATTATTTAGTACTGAAGAGCAAGAGTAACCACCATGATTCGATTCAGCCATGCATGTAAACGTTATCCTGGTGGCTATGATGCACTTCAAGATATAAACTTTCATCTTAGCCCGGGTGAAATGACTTTTTTAACAGGTCATTCTGGTGCAGGCAAAAGTACCTTATTAAAACTTATCGCATTAATTGAACGTCCAAGTCGCGGCCAAGTGATTGTTAACGGCCAAAACCTTGCAAAAGTATCTCGTAGAAAAATCCCCTATCATCGCCGCAATGTCGGTATGATTTTTCAAAATCATCAGTTATTGTTTGATCGCACTGTCTTCGACAACGTTGCACTGCCTCTTGTCATTAGCGGATTATCCCATCAAGAAATTGGCAAAAAAGTACGTGCCTCTTTAGATAAAGTAGGCTTACTTAGTAAAGAGCGAGCTTTTCCGATTACTTTATCGGGTGGTGAACAACAGCGTGTTGGTATTGCGCGAGCCGTTGTAAACAAACCGCCATTGTTACTGGCTGATGAACCTACCGGTAACCTGGATCCTGAACTGTCACGTGAAGTGATGAGTATTTTTGAGCAGTTTTCCCAAGTCGGTGTCACAGTACTGATTGCAAGCCATGACATCGACCTTATCACCCATTTACCTTACCGTGTTTTAACGTTGAAAAATGCACGCCTAAGCCATGATTCTGCCCTGCCGGTTACGCCTCAATGATAAATTGGATACAAACCTATTTATTACGTCACCTTCAGGTATTTTTTTACAGCCTTGGGCACCTTACACGAAACCCCGTATCACTATTAATGACCTCAGCCGTTATCGGCATAGCGCTCGCTTTACCAACGGGATTACATTTAATCTTAAAAAATATCCAAACCGTCAGTGGTGATTTAGATAGTGCTGTGCAGATATCCTTGTTCTTAAAAAAATCCACCAAGGATTCACAAGCACAACAACTGGTTAGCCAGCTTAAAAACATGCCTGAAATTGATAAGATTCAATATATTTCACGTCAGCAGGCTTTAACAGAATTTAAACGACTATCGGGGTTTGGCAATGCATTAAAAGCCTTAGAAAAAAACCCACTTCCTGCCGTTATTGTTATTCAACCTTCATTCTCACAAGCTGATGCGCTTTCAAATACAGCCGCAACGCAAAAACTTGTGGAGCAATTACAAGCTAAACCTCATGTCGATATTGCCCAATTGGATATGCAGTGGATAAAACGACTCTATACGATTATGGATATCATTCGTCGAGGTGTGATTATATTAACGGGCTTACTCGCATTGGCCGTTTTATTGGTAATTGGCAATACCATTCGACTTGCAATACAAAATCGACGTGACGAAATTGTTATTGTTAAACTCATCGGCGGAACCGACAGTTTTATTCGTCGCCCCTTCCTTTATACTGGTTTTTGGTATGGATTATTTGGGGGCTTGATTGCGTTGTTTTTAGTTATCAGTTCACTGCTATTACTCAGTGGGCCTATCGAGGCATTAACTCAGTCTTACGAAAGCCAGTTTACTATGCAAATTATCGATTTTAATAGCACACTCTGGCTCATCGGTGGCAGCATTTTGCTTGGCCTATCTGGCTCATGGGTAGCCGTTGAAAGACATTTGCGCGAAATTGAACCGACTTAGTTGCATTTAGCCATTCCTCCTATTTTACCCACCAACATCGCGTAATTTACTCAACATAATTACTTATATAAGCTAGACTTATGCTTACTTTATCATCTTCAACTTTAAACAAAGGTTCACTATGAACCTGAATATTAAATACCGAGCAGTAAAATAAAATGGCCGATAAAACAAAAAAAATAATGGTTGTAGATGGTTCGTCTGTCTCGCGTACACTCCTTATTCGTATGCTAAAGGAAGAATTAAACAACACAGAAATTATCGGTGTTGGCACTGCAGAAGAAGCTAGTGCAGCCATGGAAGAAACCACCTTTGACCTGGTCACAACAGCCTTGTTACTGCCCGATATGGATGGCCTTGGCTTAAGCCGCCTGATTCGAAATTCGAATAAACATAGCTATACCCCAATTATTGTTGTTTCTGGCGATGCAGATTCACGTCTTTTACGCGAAGGCTTTGAAGCAGGGGTGACCGACTATTTTGACAAATCCGATGGCTACAAAGCTTTTGGCACCTTTATCCGTTCTTTTATGCAGCGTAACTCAGGCTTAGTTGGCAACATTCTTTATGTTGAAGACAGTAAAACGGCCGCAACCGTCACTATTAAAATGCTGGAGAAACAGGGATTAAAAGTAACGCATGTGACAAATGCAGAAGAAGGATTAACGATTCTCATTGCCAGAGAGCATGATGGAGAAAATGACTTCGATCTCGTCATTACCGATTTCTACCTTATGGGCAAAATGACTGGGGGCGATTTATTACACGCCATTCGCGCCAAACTACACCATTCTCAGCAAGAATTACCGGTGCTTGTTTTAACCAGTACCGACGACGAACAAACCCAAGTAGAGGTTTTCCACGCTGGCGCTAATGACTTTGTTACCAAACCCCTTATTGAACAGGTCATGATTGCCCGCGTTCGCGCTCTTTTACTTATCAAGCATCAATATAATGCCTTAAAACTACAAGCAGAAACCATGCGCTGGGTCGCCGCAACCGATAGTCTCACCGGCGTCCGCAGTAAACGTTACTTACTCGACAACGGCGAAGATTACTTACGAAATTCCACCGAGACTCCTGTTTGGGGCATTCTAATCGATATCGATCATTTCAAGCATATCAATGATAGCCTGGGCCATATTACAGGCGACCATGTTTTAGCTGATTTAGGAGAAAAACTTGATGACTTCTTTAATGATGGCATGGTGGTACGATTTGGTGGCGAAGAGTTCTGTATTTTATTCCGCGACGCAGATTATGAAAATGCCGTGCGTCGTGCTGAATCCTTGCGCTCAGATATAGAACATTTAAAACCGGGTGGTGTTGATATTACCGCTAGCTTTGGCATGTGTTGCAGTGAAGAACACCCTAATCAACCTCTGAGCCAGTTCTTAAGCCTTGCCGATAAAGCACTCTATTTTTCGAAAGAAAATGGCCGCAATACCGTCTCCGTTAATACAACCGAAGGACCTTTACAGATTAACGCTGCAGCCCTCCAATAAGCTATTTTCACCAAAAAAGAGTTGCAACTAAGCACTTGATATAAATCAATAAAATATTTTATTTTCGCATTAAATCCATTGAACTTTATCAAAAGTTGGCACTCCAATCTTCCGAGTGCTAAAATACGCATAATCAATATTTGAGGATAAATGTCGATGAACAATGAATTACAACTCGCAGTGCCTTTAGGGGATTTAACCGCCTACAACACAGCGACACGTCAAATTCCTATCTTAACTGCTGAGCAAGAGTATGAGCTTGCCATTCGTTTGCATGATGATAACGATTTAAAAGCAGCGCAAAAATTGGTCGTTTCCCACTTACGATTTGTAGCCCATATTGCGCGAAGCTATTCAGGTTATGGACTTTCTGAAGCTGATCTTATCCAAGAAGGCAGCGTTGGTTTAATGAAAGCCGTCAAACGCTTTGATCCCTATCGCGGTGTGCGCTTGGTTTCATTTGCAGTGTACTGGATACGCGCAGAAATCCATGAATTTGTTTTACGTAACTGGCGCATCGTTAAAATTGCGACAACCAAAGCTCAACGTAAATTATTCTTTAACTTACGTTCATCTAAAAAACGCCTTGCCTGGTTTAATAAAGAAGAAGTCGAGTCGGTTGCAAAAGATCTTGGTGTAACGCCTAAAGATGTTTATGAAATGGAATCAAGATTGACCGGTAGTGATATTGGTTTTGATAACACTAAAGAAGACGATGACAGTGATTTTGTGCATTCTTCACCTTCTACATATCTTGAAGATATGAGTCATGAACCATCGAACATGATCGAAGAGGAAAATCATACTGATTTCGAAAATGCTCGATTACATAATGCATTAAAAACACTAGATGAACGTAGCCAAGCTATTCTACAACAACGCTGGTTAACCGAATCTAAATCTACGTTACAAGATCTCGCTAACGAATTTAGTGTTTCAGCTGAGCGTATCCGTCAACTTGAAAATAATGCTATTAAAAAATTACGTCTAGCTATGAGTTAATCTTTTCTTAGGTAAGTTTTTTTTAGCTAAAAAACAAAAGCCCTTCTTATATAAAAAGAAGGGCTTTTTTTATTAACCGCTATTCTATTTTGAGGATTTATCTTCACCCGTTGAAGAATCCAACAAAGCATCAATATCCGAGGCATCAACATCTTCTGCAATTTCTGTGGCTTCTGCAGATATATCCATATCTGGAACAGAATCACCCTCCTCATCATCACTCTCAGTAAATTCTTTTTTCTGAGCTAAGGTTTGTTTTAATTGATACATCTCATTTTTTACACGTTTCTCTCCACCTTCCGATCCACCTTCATACATATTTGCAAACTCAGAGGTCATACGCTCCATAGATTCCATTGCTGCATCAAAGTCAATTTGCAACTGAGAGTTTTTTTCTTTTAATGTTTTCTTTTCATCTCTTAAACTGGCCACCTGTTTTTGTAAATCTCGCAGAGCTGCGTCATTATCGCCATCTCCGCCCTCATTACTACTTGTTGAGTTTTTCGCAACCTCTTCAATGACACTGATATAATTTTCAGATATATTTTTTATTTCACTTTCTATATCGATAAGCGAATCAGGCTTATGTCCCATAAATAATTTAGCTATATGTAAATAGGTGCCTTTTTCGGCATTAATAATATTTTCAACTAATGTTGATTTAGCAGAATCATCTAAGCTGGTGGATTCATCAATTTTCTTTTTTAATGCCTGCTCTCGTTGCAGCTCATTAGTTTTGACATCTTCTAAAAATTCAATCGCAAGCGTTTTATTTTTTTTTCGTTTTTTAAACCCGAAGAAAAGCATCACAGTAATAATAACAAGTAGAACAACCGAAATCTCCGATACAATAATCAGAGCATTTGTTGTTAATGAACTTGTCACCGGCTCGCTCATAAACTCAACTCTTCTTGTTCTTTTTCAAGTTTAGCTTTACGTTTTTTCCAGACTAAATAACCAATACCACCAAGCAATAATAAGACAATATTGACATAGATAATAATCATCATTGTTGATAACCAATTAAAGCCTTCTTCTTGTTTATCATCTTTATTAGCCTGCTCATCATCAGCCGCTTCCTTGGTATTCGTATCTTTAGGCTTATCATGGTTATCCTTTGCTGGTGCATCAGGTATAGGAATAGGAGGTGGAATAGCTGGAGCGGCGTGGTGATCTTGTGTTTCACTCGGTACCGCCGGTGGAGCCACGGGGGCATGGGCTGCTTGTGTATCTAAAGATAATTGTTGTTCTCCACCTTTCGATGCTTCTAATATTTTATTGAAGTCAACATGGAATGCTTTATCGTTTACTCTGGTACCCACTAAAGTAACTGTAACGCGTTTGCCTGCATTGTCTTTCGCTAACAACGTATGCCACTTATCATCATCATCTTGTTCTAACGTTCTTTTACTACCATCAGGCAAAGTCACTTGAACCGAAACGGTATGAGGTACTAACAGTTCCATCCTTGGTACAATTTCTAGTTTAAATTGACCATCGGCTTGTTGGGTAATATTTAAATCGGCTGGCGTTTCATGAACTTTTATAATATGTCTAAGTTCTCGCTCAAAAGCCGGTGACTTCGCTTGAATTGTTAAAGATACATCACCTGATGTTTGGTCAGTATTAAACGCTACAGTATAAACACCATCTTTCTCTAATCGGTCAGCAGCATTACCATCATCCAACATCGGTGTCTGACTTTGCGCGCCACTATCATGTACGGTTGAACTGGCTGCACCCTTGTCGCTAGGCTGCTCCGTTACCGCATGTTTAAAAACATTAAACTTAACTAACTTTAGTAAGCGTTCTTGCGTAACCGTTTTACCTTCTTGAATAAGTTTTGCCGTAAGCGTTAACGTATCGCCGTACATAATATTATTTGGAAAGTTACCACTGGTGAGTTTTAAATTTGTTACAACCATGACACGGTTATCTGGGTCAACTGCTGCATTAATTGACCATTTACCCACCTCAGGATTTTTACTAGAAATAAGGTCATACCCGGTATCTTGATGCCAGGTAACATTTTTAGGATGGTTTTTATAACTCCAGTTTTTCTTACTTGGCGTTACAAGTTTAGTATCCGATTCGCCAGGCTTCTTAAAAACAAGTATCGTCATATCTTCAATTGATTTATCAATTGAAAAATAATTGTTTTCTAGAGGAACCGTATCAACCTTGGTCGATTTTTCAAAAATATGCAAAAAGACCCGCTGCAAATCTTCAGCGTTATCAACAGCCTCATGCCAACCATCAGTCATTCCTGCGATGGCAGCCATTAGTTTTTTATCCGCATTTTTAGATAACGCGATAGTATGTATTGTTACACCCGCTTTTTTCAAATTAGGAACAATGTTTTTTAATATACGCTTTCTTGAATCATCATTAAGCTGTTGGTCTTTTGAAATATCAACCATGCCATCGGTTAACAAAACTAGATGACGCTGTTCTTTTTTATTTGCTTTTTCCCAACCTTTGCTCGTACGCTTAAGTGCCTCTTCAATATTGGTAAACAGACCTCTAGAATGAATTTTCTTTGATTCCTGCATGGCTAGTTTTTTCCAGCTCGGTGTTACCTTGCCATGTTTCACTTGCATGTTTACAAATTTACCAAACGTCCATATACCTGACTTAGCTTTTTCTGGCATGAGGCCGACTAACATTCGTAATGCAGGGGAACGAAGATTTTGAGGATCATTCTTTTTCATGCTGCCCGAAACATCAATAATCACCCGGACATCGCTGACAGCTTCACTAACAGCAAATGCAGAATTTACTGGAATAATGAGAATAAGAAAAAAACTATGCAGAACGCACCGCACAGCCCATTTTTGAGAAAATACGCTTTTTAAATTCAACAGCTTAAATATCCTAACCTTTTTAGTAAGGATAGGACAAAAGCATTAAAAAGCAAAAAGTTAGATGAATGAGTTAAAGTAGAATTTGGTTATTAAATAACCATATTCGGAATGCTAGCCACCAAATAAAACGGATAAAACACTAAGAAGACTAAAACCGATTAATAGGACGATAAAAGTAAGTGGGAAATTTTGAAATGTGAACCATTCTTTCATGATGAAACCTCAATAAAATACAATCTATATAAGCTTATTCTAATGTTATTCGCTCATTAAAACAACAAATTACAGCAATTCAGCTATCAATCTGTCCCGAATCTTCTTAAGTGTAGTGAAGTTTCAAATCTTTACTTAACTTCGGGATCCTTTTCATCATCTTGTCGCAAATGCTTGCTCTTAGGGATAAGAGGGTCATCGTCATCCATCAGAATACGATGAGCAGGCCCTTGCAGATCTTCAAATTGCCCCGTTTTAACCGCCCAAATAAAGCCGGCAATCGCAATACCCAAAATAACGAGCGCCAAAGGAATTAATATATAAAGGATATCCATAGGTCTACTGTACAGTATTTTTCACAGCGGGAGGATTATCAGCAACCCGTTCAGTAGAGCTAGGCTCTATTTTCGTCAATCTTAGTGCGTTTAACACTACAAATAACGAACTGGCTGACATACCAATGGCTGCCAGCCATGGCGCAATATAGCCCAGAGCAGCAAGGGGTAATGCAGTAAAATTATAAAGCACTGCCCATGCTAAATTTTGCTTCACAATAAATAATGTTTTTCGTGCGTGAATGATGCTTTCTTGTAAGTGATTCAAATTCTCACTGAGTAAAACCATATCGCTACTGGCCTGTGCGAGTTGCGTACCACTACCCATTGCGATGGACACTTGAGCCATCGCTAAGACTGGAGCATCATTAACGCCATCACCCACCATCGCAATAATTTTATTTTGTTGCTGTAAATTATTAATTACGGCCAGCTTATCTTCTGGTGTTTGTTGCGCATAAAACTTTTTAATATTTAATATTTTTGCTGTCTGACTGACTACCGATTGTTGATCGCCACTTAACAAAACGGCATCTATATTAAATGCCTCTAATTGTTTCACCATCGAGATAGCATCATCACGTAGTTGGTCTTCCAATGTAAATACGGCTAACCATTCATTCTCACTCGCTAAAAATATTTGCGATTGAATTTTATTATTTTCTAGTGTTGATTCTTCTTTAGGATAATCGTCAGCAACAATGGAAGATACCCAATGCTTCTGTCCAATTCGAATACGTTTACCGTCAATCATTGCTTGCATACCTTGCCCGACTTCAGCAGATACATTTTCAATATTTAAAGGCATAGGATCTTTAACATTAAAATGCTGAAATGCTTTAGCGACAGGATGTTCAGACATTTTTTCTATATTATAAGCTAACTGCTGACATTGTTCTTTTGTCTTAGAACCAAGAATAAAAACATCTTTAATACTCAATGTTCCATGCGTTAATGTGCCTGTTTTATCAAATACAAAAGTATCTACTTTCGATAAGGTTTCTAAAGCATGGGCATGCGTTACCAAAAACCCTAGCCGAGTTAAAGCACCTGTCGCTGCTGTCATTGCGGCGGGTGTTGCTAAAGATAAAGCACATGGACAAGTCACGACCAACATCGATAATACTATCCATAAAGCACGCTCGCTATCAATTTGCCACCATGCATAACCAACCACAGCCGCGAGCACTAAAATAACAGCGACAAAAATAGCGGCGACTTTGTCGGCAATTAAAGCGATATGGGGTTTTTCAGTTTGAGCACGATCGAGTAAACGTTGTATTCCAGCGAGTACCGTTTGTTCACCAATTTCCGTTATACAAATCGATAATGGTGACTCAATATTAACAGTGCCCCCTATTACCTTGTCATTTTTAATTCGCCGCAGAGGATGTGACTCACCTGTCATTAATGATTCATCGATACTACTTTGGCCATCTGTAATAAAACCATCCGCAGGAATTGTTTCACCCGGTTTAACTAAAACCAAATCATTCGTTTTTAACTCATTAACCAATACTTGCTCATGGTCATCACTACTGCCTACAATACGTGTCGCCATCACGGGTAATAGCTTTACAAGTGCATCAGCAACTTCACTTGACCGTTGACGTGCACGCAACTCTAGAAAACGACCAACTAATAAGAAAAATGTAAACATGGTGACAGAGTCAAAATAGACTTGCCCCGTATTCATAATCGTTGCCCAGAAGCTTGCAACGTAAGCACCACCAATTGCGATTGCAACCGGCACATCCATTCCTAACTGTTTCCGTTTTAAATCTCGCCATGCACCAATAAAAAAAGTTTGAGCTGAGTAAATAACAACTGGCGTCGCGATTAAAGCACTTATCCAGCGGAAAAAAACTTTCATATCATTACTAATGCCGCTGTAATCACCCGCATAGAGTGCAATGGCTAACATCATTACTTGCATCGCACCAAGACCAGCAACAGCCAAACGAATTAATGCACGTTGACGTTCTTTTTTTTGTACAGCTTCTTGCTTACCTGGGTCAAACGGATGAGCACGGTAACCAATCGATGATATTGATATTAATATATCACTCAGTTTAATGATGGAATCGTCCCAGCTTAAACGAGCACGTTGCGTCGAATAATTTATAGAGAACGATTTAACTCCTGGTAACTGACAAACATGTTTTTCGTTTAACCAAACACAAGCCGCGCAAACAATACCCTCAAGAATTAACGATGCTGTTTTAATGTTTGGTGAATCTGACGATGAGCTAACAAATTGATTTTGCAACTTATTATTATCGTAAAGCTGAAGTTGTTCGAGTTCTTCTGGAACCAGATTATCGGCAGTTAAAGACTGTTCGGTTCGATATTGGTAATATTCATCCAAACCATTATCAACAATCGATTTTGCAACGGCGCTGCAACCAGGGCAACACATTGCACGTTGTTTATTGAGTATTTTAACAGAATAAGGATTTGACTCAGGACAAGGAAGCCCGCAATGAAAACACGCTGTTTTTTCGTTTGACATTATTCTTCTTGTCGTTATTTCTTCTGGTCGTTATCTTTCTGGTCGTTATTCTTTATCTTATTTTAAATAACAATTAAATCATTCTATTATTTATTTTTCGTTGTGGCTATTTCGTCTACGTTGGTTGTTGCTTTTAAATCATAATCACCTTGTGGACTATCAACTTTCAACAATAACTCCCATCGGCCCGGGTACGGTAATACAATATTCACTTGATATAAACCGGCTTTGGTTTCAGTTAAGGTAACGGGTTCATCTTGTTTGCTCGTATTGCCACGTTGAAAACTACCAGAAACCGTTGCTTGTGTAATCGGTTGTTTCTTTGCGTTTTTTAAAGAAAGCAAAAATATCGCCGATTTTTTTGCAATGGGCTGCTCAGCCCAACCGTATTTTATTTCCCAGCCTCGTTGCCTTTGTTGATCTAAACGTTGTTGGTATTGATTATATTGATCTTCTTTTTCATGATAATTATGTTCAATAATACCGGGGAAATATGAACTCACTTCACCACCACTTTTAGGTGCCGGAATAAATAATCCACGTAATAGCGAGTCACTACCTTGTTGTGCAATCGTAATAAAAATACTATCCACCGTCACTACGACCACAAAAAAACCAACAATAAGTAGGGGGGCCCAATGCAAAGTTTTTCTTTTTGCTTCACCCGCATGTACTTTGTTGTTATGAATAATTGCCTGGTTATGTAAAATAGTAAGCAAATATATTGTTACTCCATATATTGCAAATTGAATCGCAAAAACATCTATGCTCGGCCAATCAATAATAAGTAAGGGAATATAAATACTACAAAGCGACAAGAGAGTTATAATAGCTGTTCTAATGCTAGACAACGATGTACGAAAACGTAAGATGCTATGAATGACGAGAATAAATAACACACCCGTCGCTAAAGTTAATAATAAATTATTCATTTACTTGTCTTCTTTTTTAAATATTGCTTGGGAATAAAGAAATTCGCTTGCTGAGTCCAACGATTTTTTTCTTTGTTTCTATTCGTAAATACAAATTCAAATTCTTTATTTTCTTTTATGGCATCACTTGGCAAGCGTCTAACATTAATATGTAAAACTGAACTTGCTCCTGGCGAAATTTTCAAATAGTCTCGAATATTATATGTACGACCAAGGTCCATCGTAGCATCATTCAAACCTTTCAAACTAACCGTTAAAGACATCTCTTTATCGGTTTTATTGTTTATTTTTACATCGTAGCGGTTTTGAATATGCCCATCAGATAAAACAACAAATAAAGGTTGTCGCACCTGGCGCACACTAACTTCTATTTCAGAACGAGAACTCAGCCCCCAAATAAGAAACGTTGCGACAGTAATTAATATAAGTCCATAGCCGATTGTTTTCGGTTTTAGAATGCGTGTTTTCATCCCTTGCGCTTCACTCTCAGATGAATACCGAATAAGCCCTTTTGGATAACCCACGGAAGTCATAATGGTGTCACAAGCATCAATACATAAGGCGCATGTTATACATTGATATTGAAGCCCATTTCTAATATCTATCCCCGTTGGACATACTTGAACGCAGTAACCACAATCAACGCAATCACCATACCCTTCTTGTTGACGGTTTTCATGTTTAATGAGTTCTTTATTTGGTTTGTGCCGTCCATTCGCTGCTTCACCACGAATAGAATCATAGGCAACGATAACGGTGTCCTTATCAAACATTGCACTTTGAAAACGCGCATAGGGGCACATATAAGTACACACTTGCTCACGTGCTATACCGGCCATTACGTAAGTTGTTGCTGTTAAAAATAAGATCGTTATGCCTGCGGCAATTGGCGCGTTCAATGTAAAAATATCAATAATCAGATCAGGTGCATTACCCCAATACATGGTAAAAGCAAGGCCAGTAACAAACGCAACAACAAGCCATAAGAAATGCGTTAAACCAATTTTGAATATTTTACTGGCTGCCCATTTTGATTGCGCTAACTTAATACGTGCTGGCCGTTCGCCTTGCACCCAATGTTCGATATGCATAAACACATCGGTCCACAATGTTTGGAAACAGAAGTATCCACAAAATACGCGCCCAGCAATACCAGTAACAAAAAAGAGTAATAAAGCTGCAAAGGCAAAAAATACAGCGACCCAAAACATATCTTGTGCAAAAAGAGTTAAATCAAAAAAATCTAATCGATGTGCATCAATATCAAAAATAACCGCTTGTGATGGACCCGTATCTCGCTCCCAACGAATCCAAGGCAATATAAAATAAACACTATAGGCAAGTATAACGATTGAGGATTTAATCTTTCGGTATATTCCTTTTACCGAACGTGGAAATATAGGGACGCGTTGCTGTTCCACCGTAGAGCTAACTACCTATTTTTTTTTGAGTGAAAGGTTTCATATTTTAATATCCGAGATATAACAAAACGGGAGCACAAAAACTGGTTGTCAATTTTTATACTCCCGCTCGCACTAAACCTACCTTAAAGATGAGGCAATGTTATTTACCACCACCTAACTGGTGAACGTAAAAAGATAAGATCTTAATTTGTGTATCGGTTAAACGATTATTCCACGCCGGCATGTCTCGATGAACGCCATTCGCTATAACCGCTTTAACCCGTGCTTTTTTCTCAGCTATCTTTTCAGCTGAAGGAACATCAGCCAGTGTCCAAACACTATCGGTTAAGTTCGCAGAACCCATCGTTAACAACCCTGAACCGGCTTTAGTGTGGCAGTAATAACAACCACCTGCTTGACCATTAAATATTTTTTCTCCACGTGCAGTTTGAACTTTATCGGTTTCATGCTTTGATAGGCTTAAAACGTATTCTGAAACATCATCAAGTTGTTGCGCATTAAGTGATTCTTTAAACGAAGGCATGTAACCTTTACGTCCAGTTGTAATGCTTGTTTTGATTTGTTCAAAGCTACCACCCCAGAGCCAATCATCATCAGCTAAGTTTGGATAAGAACCTACTACTCCGGCACCACCCGGTTGATGGCAAGCAGCGCAATTATCTGCAAATAATACTTTAGCCATTGAATAGGCAAAGCTACTTTTTGCTTCATCCTTTGCAATTTCGTCTATGCTTGCGGCGGCTAACTCGTCAATGTATTTTTGTTGTTCCGCACGAGCCTGTTGTAAATCTTTTTCATGTAATGCACGAGTATTCCAATGTGTTTTTACCTGTGTACCATCGGCTTTTGTGTATTCAATATCGTTCATCACACCTTTGAGGTAATCGCGACCAATAGGCCAAGAAGGATAGAACACCCAATATACAAGCGTAAAAATAATCGTTGCATAAAAACCCCATACCCACCAATTGGGTAATGGATTATTGAATTCTTGAATATCACCATCCCAAGCATGGCCGGTAGTTTGCACAGCGGCTTTTTTTTGTGACTTATTTGTTGGTTTTTCCGACATAATTTCTTACTCTCTAATCGTCTTCATCGAAAGGAATATTTTTGTATGATTCCAAACGTTTATTTCTTTTTTTGTTGCTATAAACATAAATGATAATGCCAACAAAAGTGATAAAGAAAAGTACTAAAGCGAAGGGCTTTGTATTTTCTAAATGGGTAAACCACTCAAATAGATCTGATAACATATCGTATAGGTTCGCTTTAATTTCTCAATAAATTATCTAAACTTCGCAAAGTGACCGTCATCAAACTTTTTGAAATCAACCATCGTGCCTAAAACTTGAAGGTAGGCAACCATCGCATCCATTTCAGAAATATTCGATTTATCTCCATCATAATTATTAAGTAAGGCTTCATTTATCAAATTACTTTCGGCTTTATTAATATCTAAATTTTTTGCAACATCTAAACCAAAACGTTTTACGTTTGTATCGAATTCAGCTTTTGTTTCAGAATAAGGAACACCAACTTTTTTCAATGCTCTTAAACGATCGGCTATATCTTTATATTTTAGTGCGTCGGTTAACAACCAAGGATAATTAGGCATAATTGATTCACGCACAACTGAACGTGGATCAACTAAATGCTGTACATGCCATTGGTTAGAATATTTTTTACCAACACGCGCTAAATCAGGGCCTGTTCGCTTACTGCCCCATTGAAACGGATGATCAAACTTAGACTCTGCTGCAAGCGAGTAATGGCCATAACGTAACGCTTCATCACGGAATGGACGAATCATTTGTGAATGGCATAAGTAACAACCTTCACGTTGATAAAGATCACGACCTCTAAGTTCAAGTGGAGAATACGGCCGTACGGTTTCAATACCTGCAACTTTTACTTCTTCAACGGTGTCGTCCATATAATACAAAGGAACAATTTCAGCTAAGCCACCAATACTAATAACAATCAAAGTTAGAGCAATTAACCAGCCAGCATTTGTTTCAATCGTTTCATGTTTCATAATTTATACCCTACAAATCCTTACTTCAGCTAAATCTTAGCTGGTGCCATTTTAGCGGCAATTTTTGCTTCAAATTCTTGTTTTTCATTTCGTGATTGACGTATCGTCATGTAGACGTTATAGCCCATCACAATAATACCCAAGACAAATAACAGGCCACCGAAAGTTCGCATAATATAAGGCGCGTGCAAATGTTTGACTGTTTCAATAAAGGTATAGGCAAGATTGCCGTACTCATCAAATGCCCGCCACATCCAACCTTGGCCAATGCCTGCAAACCATAACGCAGTGATATATAAAATAATGCCACTGACCGCTAAATAGAAATGTATGTTGATCAAACGATTACTGTACATTGTTGTTTCCCATAAACGCGGAATTAAATGGTAGAACGAACCAAACGTTATCATGGCAACCCAACCCAATGCGCCTGAGTGAACATGGCCAATAGTCCAATCCGTATAATGTGAAAGTGCATTAACACTCTTTAATGACATTAATGGACCTTCAAAAGTCGACATACCGTAAAAGGCTAAAGCAACAATTAAGAATCGAACAACGGGATCACTACGTAATCGATCCCACGCGCCAGACAATGTCATAATACCGTTTATCATACCGCCCCATGATGGGAGTAATAATAAAATAGAGAATGTTGCAGCTAACGTAGAAGTCCAATCAGGTAACGCTGTCCAATGTAAATGATGCGCGCCCACCCACATATATAAAAACACTAACGCCCAAAAATGAATAATAGATAAACGATAAGAATAAACAGGACGACCGGCTTGTTTTGGTACGAAGTAATACATCATACCCAAGAAAGCCGCCGTTAAGAAAAAGCCTACTGCATTATGCCCATACCACCACTGTGTCATGGCGTCTTGAACACCGGCTTGTAAACTATAAGAACTTAAATTAAATAAACCAACTGGCATCGCCATGTTGTTAACAATATGTAGAATTGCGGTTGCTAAGATAAATGCAATAAAAAACCAGTTTGCTACATAGATATGAGGCTGTGAACGGCGACGGAGTGTTTGTACATAAATCACTAAGTAAGCAACCCACGTAAGGGCAATTAAAATATCAATCGGCCAAACCATTTCGGCATATTCACGCGCTTGCGTGTAACCCAACATGTAAGACGCTGCCGCTGAAGCTACCGCTATTTGCCAGCCCCAGAAAGTATACATCGGCATTAATTCACCCCAGAGGCGAACCTGACATGTTCGTTGCACAATATAATAAGACGTTGCGAATAAAGCACTGCCACCAAAACCAAAAATAACTAACGTAGTATGTACAGGGCGTAAGCGACCAAAAGTAATTTCCGGTGTATCAAAATTTAAGAATGGCCAAGCTAATTCTGCCGCAATATACAGCCCAGTGAACATCCCTAAAATGCCCCAAACCAGAGACATAATGGTAAATATTTTTACAATGTCGTAATTATACGACTGTGGAGATTGTTGCATTGCTGCTGCCATGAAAAAGCGCCTCTATCGGTAAACACTAAACGTGCAAGCGTTAGCGGCAAAATCGAATAGGAATTTAATTATCTTCTTTATTCGAGTCAGCTAAATAACCAAGCACGGGAGTATGGTAATTAAGTATATCCTTATATTGTAATGTTATTGCGATTTAAGGGCAAGTATTGGTTAGTTATTCAGCATTTCTTTTACATATTGCGAAGCCACACTAAAATGACTATATTTTAAGTCAGCATGCATTTTCACCACAAACACTCCTTATATATATACTTAGCTAACTTAATACTGCTTGTCAGTCTAGCACTCATTCTTACAGGCTGCTCTCGTGAAGACCCTAAACTAGCACTCAAGCAATCTCTAGCTGAACTGGTGACAGCAGTCGAACAAAAGAAACACCACGCCATTAACCAAAAAATGACGAGAAACTTTATTGGGAACAATCAATTAAACCCTCAAGCAATGACCGCGCTTATTTTCAAGTACGTTATTCGTTATCGCTTTATTAAAATATACACGCTCGTTAATTCGATAGAAATAGAGCCTGAATCGGAACAAAGTTTAGCCAAAATGACCTTCCATGTTGCGCTAACAAGCAGTGAGAAAATGCTACCTGAGCGTATGCGAGTATATAAAGTTAACGCTCACTGGATAATGGAAAATAAAGAATGGAAATTAAATAAAGCAAACTGGATTGAAGTACAACCACAAACCATTTACCCTAAAATTAAAGATAAAATTGTAAGTTAATTATAAAAGAATATGTCCATTACGTAACCTGTCCTCGTTCAAGTAAAATTTCAAACTCTTCCGCTGGAACAGGTTTAGAATACAAATAACCTTGCAAAAAGTTACAGTTGGCCTCTGCTAATAACTTTTTCTGACCTTCCGTTTCTACACCTTCAGCTATAACTTCTAATTCTAATTTATGCGCCATAACAATAATAGCTTCCGATAATGCCATATCATTTTTACCCGTTTCAATGTTTTGAATAAACGATTGATCAATTTTAAGATAATCAATATCAAATTTCTTTAAATAGGATAACGATGAATACCCTGTACCAAAATCATCAATAGCGATTTGAATACCTGTATTACGTAATGCATACAATTTATCTTTAACTGTAGACTCTGCATTAAGTAATAGGTTTTCTGTGATTTCGACAATCATGTGTTTCCCGGAAAGATCTATCTCTTTTAAATACTCCAACCACTCGTCTATAAAAATATCATTCCCTATACCAAATTGTACAGGTGACATATTCACACTCACCTGACAATCTAAATTAAATCGGCTATTCCAATGCTTAATCCATCGAGCAGACTCTTTAAAAACCCAATCACCGATCTCATTAATCAACCCTGTTTCTTCTGCTAACGGAATAAATTCTAGTGGACTCACCATGCCACGCTCTGGATGATGCCATCTTAATAATGCTTCGGCTTTACAAATACTTTTCGTTTCTAAATTAATAATCGGTTGAAAATAAACACTAAATTGTTTTTTTATTAATGCCACACGTAATGCTGTTGTTAATTTTAATTTTTCTTGCGCAGCATCCTGAAGTGATTGCGTAAAATAACTGAAGCCATTACGACCTTTCTCTTTTGCGGCATACATGGCCTGATCGGCGTTTTTAATTAAGGTATCAATATTATCAGCATCATTTGGGTATAGCGTCACACCAACACTACCAGAAACATGCACAATTTCATTATTAATATGAAAGGGAATAGCGAGTTCAGAAACAATTTTTTTTGCAACTTCATCAGTCTGACTTTTGCCAATAACATTAGTCATAATAATCGAAAATTCATCGCCCCCCATCCGCGCAACAATATAAGACTTACCCACACATTGACGAATACGATGTGTGGCTTCTTGCAACAAGACGTCTCCGACATCATGGCCTAATGTATCGTTAACTTCTTTAAATAAATCAAGGTCAACAAGTAACATTGCAAGTGTTTGATTATCACGATTTGATAATTCCAATGATTGCTTTAATTTATTCCGGAACATATTACGATTAGGTAACTCTGTTAATGCATCAAAATTCGCTTGCCTCCAAATCAACTCTTCCGATTTCTTCTTCTCTGAAATATCAGAAAAAATGGCCACATACTGTTTAACTGAATCATCATCATTGCGAATAATATTTATCGTTAGCCACTGAGTATAGATATCACCGTTTTTATGTTTATCCCTGACTTCACCTTGCCATGTTCCTGTATTGTTAAGTTGATGCCACATTTCCTCATAAAAAGTAGAATCGTGATAGCCAGAACTTAAAAAACTAGGCGGCCTACCTTTAACTTCATCAAGACTGTAGCCAGTAATAACTGAAAATGCAGGATTAGTTTCAATAATTAAATTTTCATCATCAGCGACAATCATCCCTTCACTACTATTATTAAAAACAAGTGCGGCCAACTTTAATTTTTCTTTTTGAATTTCTAACTCAAGTATTTTCGCATTGAGCTTTTTGTTAACAACTTTAATATGTCTTTTCTCAAGTACTTCATCATCTTCACTGGGGCCAAGCTCTATCTTTTTTCCTTCAGAATACTGTGCCCAAACATCTTCGATGATAGATATTAATTTAACAGGATCTTCTGGTTTAATTACAAATTTTGAAGCACCAAGTGTAAGCGCGAATTCTTCATCTTCTGAACTGGTATAGGTTGCACTATAAAAAACAAATGGGATTTTTCGAAGTTGAGGGTGACGCTTAACTTCACGGCATAACTCAAAGCCATCCATTTCAGGCATAAGAATATCCGAGACGATCATATCTGGGGGTGCTTGTTTTGCTTTTTCCAAAGCATCAACACCATTTATAGCAGAATCAACATTGTAACCTGATGCTTTAATAATATCTTCAAGTAGAACTCTTGAATCTTCTGTGTCTTCTACGATAAGGATTCGCATGCATCTTTACCAATGGCTTGTTTAATTTTATCAACAACACTACCTGGATCAATTGGCTTTTCAATATAACCGTCACAACCCGAACTCAATAGTTTTTCTCTGTCGCCTGACATCGCATAAGATGTCATAGCGATAATGGGAATATTTTTTGTTGTTTCTTCTGTACGTATTCGTTTAAATACTTCATTACCAATAATATCGGGAAGTTGAATATCTAAAATTATAAAATCCGGCATCATTTCCTTTGCCATAGTCACACCTTGAAGACCTGTTTCAGCCTGTAAAATATCGCAGCCGTTCACTCTTAAAATATCACCGATTAATAACATATTATCAGGATTATCTTCTATGATAAGAGCTGTCGGCATACGCTATAAATCCACTTTTAATTCTTTATTGTCTCGTACGCCAATGCTGTACGGTATAGTGAGCCAAAAAGTACTCCCCTCACCTAGCGTACTCTTGACTCCAATTTTACCCTGTAATAGCTCGATTACAATTTTCTTGGTTAAATAAAGCCCAAGTCCTGTCCCGCCTGCTATCACTTGCAAATGCGACTCCATTCGCTCAAAAGACTTGAATAAACGCGGTATATCAACTTCACTAATACCAATGCCTGTATCACTAATCTTTATTTGCACATCGCGTGCTCCCAACTCTACGGTAAGCGCTATACTACCGCGCTCGGTATACTTCATTGCATTACTCAGTATATTCAGCAAGCACTGATAAAGTCTACGCTTATCAGTACGCATTAATCTGTTTTCTGAAGTATTAATCTCTAATAGTAGTCCTTTTCCCTTAATTTGCTGCGCTAAACTATCAGTAACTTCTAAAATAACATCATTCAGTTCAAAATCACTTAAGACAACATCTACACGTCCTGATTCAATCTTTGAAATATCAATGATATCGGTAATCAAATGTAATAAATGTTGCCCGGAATTATTAATTCTCGACGTATAATCCTGATACTTTTCGTTAAGCTCACCAAAAAGACCTCGCATCATAATACTTGAAAAACCGATAATCGAATTAAGCGGTGTACGTAACTCGTGTGATATCGAGGCAACAAACATTGACTTCATTCGGTCCAGCTCTTTGAGTTTTACATTCGCTTCGATCAATTCATTATTAAGAATAATAAACGATTCATTTATTTTTTCAGTTTCTGCTTTTGCTGCAGCTAATCTTGTTTTTTGTCTTTGTACAAAGACCGTCCAGAGTAAAATTAAAAAGATAACAATAGACGTCGCCACTATCGTCCGCATAAACAATGTATAATCTACGCCAACTTCATAGTTAAGTTTTAACCAACGTTGTCGTATTTCATTTCGCTTTACTTCATCGATCATAGACAACGATTTTTTGATAATTGAAAGTAACTCAGGCCAGTCTTTGCGTACCCCCATAGAAAGCTTAAAACTATAATCGGTGGGCGCAGCCACTTTAATATTAGTTAAACCTTCTTTATTTATAAGGTAAACCGCGACAGTCAAGTTGCCTACATAAGCATCAACCTCACCCACCGATAGAGCATATAAAATATCTTTGGTGGTTTTAAAGTTAACAAGATCAAGCTGCGGGTGTTCTCTTTTTAAATCTTCTTGCGATGAATAGCCATTCTCGACGCCAACACGTTTACCATATAAATCCTGAATATCGGTAACAAAAGACGTATTATTTCTGGTGAAAATAACAAACGGAAAATCAAGATAAGGTGGTGTAAAATTTAAATATTTACGTCGTTCCGGAGTAGAAACAACGGCAGGCAGTACATCCAGTTTTTTTTGCTTGGCTCGGGTTAGTACCTCTCTCCATACTAATATTTCAGGCTTGTCTATAATATTTAAGCCGGCCATCTCTGCTATTAATTTAATGTAATCAGATGACATTCCTTGATAGTTGCCACGTTCGTCAACCCACTCAACTGGAGGCCAACTAGTATCTAAACCTAGACGAACCGCTATGTTTTTATTTAACCAAGCGCGTTCTTGTTTATTTAGTTTTTTAAAGAGTTGTAACTTAATATCGTCTAGCTTATTTTGTTTTACGTTCGTACTGATTATTTTAGAAAGCTCTTTTCCTGTAATATCATTCATCCCTTTTTGTAAAATATCACGTAAAATTAGCAAGTCCTTGCGTACACCAATTGCATTCACCGACGATGTTTCGCTTATCTTCCCTTGCGCTAGAATGTTACCAATAAGTTCATTCTCAATAATATAATTTGCTACTGCTCGATTACCAACATAAGCGTCAACTTCACCTTTCGAAAGCGCATCTAGTGCATCACTTGTATTTATGTACTCTTTTACCTGAACAGAAGGATATTTCTTACGAAAGACCTTAGCAATAAAAAAACCTTTTTCTACCCCAACTGTTTTACCTTTTAAATCTGCTAACGATAACTTTGGAGAATCATTCTTGCGGGTATAAATAAGATGGGGAACCTCTATATAAGGTTGAGTAAAGTGAATAAAAGTCTCTCTATCGACTCGAGGGGTGATATCCATAATCGCGTCAAGACGCTTTTCTTTAATGGCGTTAAAATTTTCCTTCCATACCTTTGGGATAATTTCTAAGCGTTGGCCTAAACGTTTATTAAGCGCTTCAATTAATCTAACACCAATACCTTGAGGCTTACCTTTATTATCAACATAATCCATCGGTGGCCACGCATTCATAATACCAATACGAATTTTCGGATTATCCATTAACCATTTTTTTTCTTTTTCGGTTAAAATACTCTTTTTCAAAAAATTACTAGCTAAATCAGCACCTATTATTGATGGCAGACTATAAAGCCAACGATTTTCAAGCCCGTGTTTTTCAGCTTGGCTAATTGATGTTAATGCCTTATCTAAAATGGTGCGTAACAAAGGTTTTGATTTCAATACACCCATATGCAAGGGCGGGTTATCCAATGCAGTGTTATCAACCTTACTAATAACCCGAACATTAGGAATATAATTATTTTCAAGTGAATAAGAAATCGTACCAATACTATCTATAAAAACATCTGCATTTCCGACCGAAACTACTTTTAAAGCTTCAAGTACATTATCGACATAAACAAGATGCGCATTTGGAATAATTTTTTCTAACGTTGCCGTAACCGAAAATCCTTTGATACCAGCAATACGTTTACCGGCTAAACTCTTTACTCCATTTATATCTTTATTCTTTTTGTTAACAACCATAACAGAAGGTTGAGAATAATAGCCTTGCGTAAAAAGAATCGTTTTGCGTCGTTCGTCAGAGACATATACAGCGGGTAGAATATCTATTTTATCTGCCTGAAACTGCTCGAATAGTTCCTTCCAGGTATAGCCGTTAACAAATTTTACTTTTAATCCGGTTTTTTTCTCAATCAAACGAATAACATCTATTGAGTAACCGGCAGGTTGACCACTTTCAACATAATCAAACGGCGGCCAATCAAGTTCATTTGCAACAGTAACGACGGGATTTGCTTTTATCCATGCGCGTTCTTTATCGGTTAACTGTAGTGAAGCCTCTGCATAAATAGCAGATGAAATTAACAATAGTGTTAATAATAAGCCTAAGCGAGAGATAAGATGACTCCATTCAACTTTTAAAATTTTATATACAAAACAATAGTATAAATGCTCACTTCTTGCGAGAAAGGAGACATAAAATTAAAGAAGACGAGCTATACAGGCAAATGAATAATAACCCACCTGCATGCGGCTCATTAAACAGTGGGAATGGTCAAAAAATAGGCAGCTAGCTCAAACGTTTACTCTTACCCTTTCCTTGAGAAACCAATTTTAAGGTATTCTTGCAGTTTAAGTGGATACTGCCACGAGAAAGCTTAATACAGCGCTTATGCTCAAAGTCTTTTAATATGCGGCTAACCATCTCGCGGGTAGTGCCTAATTCATGACCCAACTCACTATGCGTAATGGCAATTGGGTGACCGCAATTTTGTTCAAACTGCTCATGTAACCAAACGGCGATACGTAAATCTAAGCGATCAAAAGCAAGGCCAGAGACCAAATTAACCATTTTAGCCAGTCGCTCGGTTAGGCTTCGAAGTACATAATTTCGAAAACTATCAGATTGAGACATCGCATTATGAAATTCTGTACGGCTAATGACTAAGCCACGCATGGTGGTTTCTGCTTGCGCCATAATGGGGTAAGGCAGGCCATTTACGAGGTTATTTAAGTTATGGATACAAAGCTCACCAGGCTGAACGCGATATAAGGTCATTTCACGCCCTTCGTCAGAGTCTTTGAATACTCGCACCGTGCCTTCAACAACTAACATAAGGTGCTTACATTCGACATTTTCGTTAAACATGATGGTATTAGCATCAAACGTGTGTAATTTTGCCGTTTCCAACATTGCCCAACATTCATTATCGGCTTGCTCGAGCAAGTCAGGATAATCTGCCAATAATTCATGCAATTTATGGCTCGCTTGCAGCGATGGCCGAGATGATAATTCAGTGACAGGGGTTGCTAGTAATGACATGTGAAATGCCTCTTCCTCAAAATTGGTCAATATTTAAGCATATTTTGGCATCAAGGCCAAGGGATTATAATGGTTATCTATGCTAATGCGTGTGTGGTAATTAGAGATTGTCCTCCCTCTCCTACACAAACTCTGTAACTTTGGTTACATTAGCTCAAAACTTGTGCAAAGGTAAAGTGATACAGGTCAACTGACATCACTAATAGGGTGGTTTGAGGAAATAACGGCTCTTTAGTAAATAAAGCGTAAAAAAAGAGGCAACCTTGGTTGCCCCTCTATAGGTTCACACACACTGTGAGATTTATTGTTATTTAGTGCGCGTCTCTTTGTACGCGCACTTATGCCTGACTTGCAAAGCAAGTCGGCTTACTTAACTTAGTACAAGACAAAGGAGTAAGCCAACTAGGCACAATCTTTAAAGTTTTAACCTTTAGAAGTTCCAACCATAAGCAACACCATATGAGGTTTGACTCATAGAAAGATCAGATTGGCCACCTGGAGCGCCACTGTTAAAGGCATCAGGTATAGCGCTAGTACTTTTCACAGTGGTTTCAGGAGCATACATGTACATAAAAGTAAGTTCAGAATTGTTCGCTAATGACCAAGTCAAACCCAGAGTATAATGATCCTCAACTACGGCAGGAGCAATAATGTTAAAAAAGGTTTCACTTGCTGGTATAGGTTGCGCACCATGATTCCAACCAGCCAAAACTGTAAATTGACTGTTTATTTCAAAAGATGCTCCCAACTTATAGACCGTCATGTCCTCCCAGCCAAATCCAGCACCATTATCACTACCCAATGTGTTATTTAAAACACCTCCCGCGGTAGCTCCACCAAGTTTATTGCTAACAGATGCAACATCGGTATAATTTATTTTAACGATATCAAATCCAACATTAATAGCAGGGGTTGCAGCCACATTGATACCAATACCGTAAGTAGAAGGAATATCGAAATCACCTTGTTCTGCAAATAGTCCTTTATACTTATCAAATTTTTCCATATCAGCTTTTGACTGATACATAGCTCCAAGACTGACCATATCGGACACTTTCATATTCCAACCAAGACGAATATTAAAACCAACGGACGTATCATCACCATTATCAGTTACAAACCCTACAGCACTAGTTTGTGCAGCATTATCAAAGTTACCTAAACCATATGCTCTAAACTTTTGTTGAATTACATTTAAAGATACACCAAAAGTATTTTTATCATTCACTTTCATTGAGAATGTAGGAGCAATAAAAAGCTGTTCAAGGTTCATACCAGTTTGTATACCCGTTGAACCAGAGAATAATCCAATAATTTGCTTATATTTGGTATTCATTCCTCCATTTCCGTAGACTGAAACGCCAACAGACATTGTCTCATTAATCATTTGATTGTAACCAAATTCAGGTATAAGAAAACTTTCATCTTCATTACCTTCATATTTAGTCCCTTGAAGGGTGGCTTCTCTATCAGGAGTAAAATAATCAATACCAAAATCAACACGATTACCCACGATAACCATATTAGCAGGATTAGTACCAGCAGCTAACGCATCACCAGATTTAGCAATACCAACACCTGCCATTGCTTTGGACTTAATACCAACACCATGCGAAAAATAACCATTAGTCGCCATTACCGTTGCGGGTAATAGACTCAAAGCACTACCTACAGCTAATAGCGCTACTTTGTTTTTAAGTTTAAATGTACTCATTAGTTTATCCTCCAGGATAAGGTTTGAATGTTTAATATTATTATTATTATTATTTTGTGTTTTAAAATTTACTTTTATATATATAAGCAAATATCTGAATCGCCTGCAAATTCAAAGAATTTTGCAGCACCGGCATATTCAACACCCTCGATTAATTCAGATGCTTCAAAATCGAATAAATCAACAGTCATTTGGCAGGCGGTAATTTTCACTTCAGCTTCAATACAAAGCTCACGTAATTCTTCTAAGCTGGCAACACCTTTGGCTTTCATCTTTTGTTTCATCATCATCGTCATGATGCTTTGCATACCAGGAATTGCTGTACCAATAACAGGGAACCATTTATCCATTCCCATCGGCATTGGCATGCCGGGGTTGCCTAAAGGACTAACCGATAACTTCATATCTTTCTTCAATAGCTGTAAGCCATAAAAAGTGAAGAATATTTCAACATCGTATCCTAACGCTGCTGCCGTTGAAGCCAATATAAAGGGAGGATAACCCCAATCAAGCGTGCCTTTAGTGGCAATAATTGCTAACTTTTTGTTACTCATAATCTAGTCCTTGTCGTGTGTGTTTCTATCGTGACTGCGAGTCTACCGAGCTATTTTCAATATCTCTGTGCGTATTAGCACTTAAGTGTTAATAAATTTTAGTAGGGAAAATAGCTCAATTTACGGTTAAAAACCGGTGTAAAGAGCAAATAAAATAATTTGCTTTGAAAGCGTTCTAAATTTACGCTCAATGTACTCATAGTCACATACCTTCCTTGTATATATTGCATAGGATAATTATAGCCCTAAATTTTAAAAAGAGAATCCCTATGAAAAATAAAAATATCTTGCGCGCCTTTGTTGCCCTGCTAGTTTCTTTCAGTACTTTATTTTATTCCAGTATTAGCTTAAGCGAAGAAACGTTTTTTAAACCCTTTATTCTTGCGCAAACCATTCAGTCTATAGACTTAAATAAAACCATATCTGAAACAAAAACTAAGTTAAGCTCAAATGGCTTTGAAATAGTCGGTGAGTATGCGCCTTATAAAGATACACATATTGTTATTATTTCTAGCCCTAAGTTGAAGCAATATGCCTCTCAATCTAAAAATGGAATTTATGGTGCCATTCAACGAGTTAGTATTACAGTCGTTGACAATAATACCCAAGTTGCTTTTACCAATCCTACCTATATGGCACATGTCTATCGCTTTAAAACTGACCTTGCTGATATAACTCAATCACTGAAAACTAGTTTAGGCTTTGAAAAAGAATATGGCTCTGATAAAGGTTTAACTAAAACAGACCTACGAGAATACCAATACAAAATATTTATGCCTGATTTTACTGACCGGTTAGAGCTCGCAGAGTACCCCAACCAGCAAGAAGCAATAACCAAAGTAAATAAAGCGCTTGAAAATAATGAAGGTGGAGCCAGTAAACTTTACCAAGTAAGTTTAGATGGTAAAGAAGAAACCATTATTGGTGTAAAGCTCGTTGAAAACAATATTACAGATTGCAGTAGTGATAAGTTTATTATGGGCGAAATTGATTTTAAGAAGATAAAATCAACCGGCCACCTTCCTTATGAAATTATAATCCAAAACGGTTACGTTTATGCCTTGTTTGCTGAGTTTAGAATTGCGATTAGTTTTCCAGATTTATCAATGATAGGCAGTAATAGTTTTATGTCTATTATGTGTGCACCTGACTCAATTCAAAAAGCATTAACATTAGGTGCTGGCGCTGAGCCAGACGATTAACTAGCAAGTAATTAATTTTATTCAGGTGGTTGATTTCCTCAACCACCTTTTTTTATCACAGTACAAAAAAAGGATGACTTTTGAACAGGGATACGTTTATACGAAAAGGAGGAATATAAAATGACATTTAAATATATACAATCTTATAAAACGATAATAACAATCCTTATTGTTTTATTCGTTATCCTAAAAAGTAACATCGTATTATCGAATGAATTAGAAAATTCTACTGACAAAAAGATAAAACCATTTATTCTTGCTAAAAATTATGACTCGATTGATATGATAGCGATAGAGAACCATGTCAAGAAGCGACTAAAAAAAGCGCGTTTTGAAATTATCGGTCAATATTCTCCTTACAAAAATGCAAAAATAATTGTCATATCAAATCCTCAATTACGGTACACCGCTTCACTTTCAGAAAATGGTATTTATGCAGCCATTCAACGCGTCACCATTACAGTATTTAAAGATACTACGCAGGTCGCCTTTACAAACCCCACTTACATGGCTCACGCTTATAGACTTAAAAGCGACCTTTCGGCTATCACCAAACAACTAAAAACTGCTTTGGGATTTATTAAGGAATATGGCGCACAAACAGGCTTTACTAAATCTAAGTTGAGGCAATATCAATACAAATGGATGATGATGCCAAACTTCACCGACCGCTTAGAATTAGCGGAGTATCCAAATCAAAAAGTGGCTATTAAAAATGTCTTACTCGCACTCAAAAAAAATGACGCTGGTGTCAAAAAGGTGTATCAAGTTAATTTAAAGGGTAAGAGCGAAACAATTATTGGCGTGCAAATGGAAGGGAATAGCGACAATAGTTGCAGCAGCGATAGTTATATTATGAATCAAATTGATAGCAAAAACTTAAAATCAACAGGACATCTCCCTTACGAAATTATTATTAAGAATGGTGTTGTCAATGCACTTTTTGCCGAATTTCGTATTGCGATGAATTTTCCAGATTTGAGCATGATGGGTAAAAACAGTTTTGGTTCTATTATGTGTGCACCAAATTCAATTTTAGAAGCACTTACAATCGCCGCTGGCGGAGATCCTGAAGAAAGCTGGTAACGATCGCCCAAGGCGGTTGTCTTTCGTACAATCGTCTTTTTTTTCTATCTCAACAAACTATTTTGGCTTCTCCCTGTCATAAACTCCAACGTATTTAAATTGGAGTCAGCTCACACTCGCTTGGATTTTCTAAGCCAATTTCTTATATAATCGACCCCAAAGAGAGTATTAGACAGAAACCAGCTAGAAAAAGGTAAAAACGTGCCACAACATGCCATTCAACAACTAAAACAACATATCAATACGCAAATAATCGGCCAAAGCCGATTAGTTGATAGACTACTTATTGCACTCCTAGCCGATGGTCATTTGTTAGTCGAAGGTGCTCCAGGGTTAGCTAAAACGCGAGCCATTAAAGTGCTCAGTGAAGGCATTGAGGGTGATTTTCAACGCGTGCAATTTACGCCGGATTTATTGCCGGCCGACTTAACCGGTACAGAAATTTATCGGCCACAAGATGGGTCATTTCAATTTCAACAAGGGCCACTATTTCACAACTTAGTGTTAGCGGATGAGATAAATCGCGCTCCGGCTAAAGTACAATCGGCATTATTAGAAGCAATGGCCGAGCGTACTATTACTGTAGGTTCAACAACCTATACACTACCAGAGCTATTTTTAGTTATGGCGACTCAAAACCCCATTGAACAAGAAGGGACTTACCCACTTCCAGAAGCGCAGTTAGATCGTTTTCTACTACACGTTTTTGTCGATTACCCTGATGCCGCATCTGAAAAAGCCATTTTAAATTTGAATCGTAATGAAGCAAAAATAACCACTGGCACTTCATCTGCGGCAGCTTCACAAATGTCTCAAGATGATTTATTCAAAGCTCGACAAGAAGTATTAAATATTCATATGGCAGAAAACTTAGAAGACTATTTATTACAAATTGTAATGACAACGCGCAATCCCGACGCTTATGGCGACGACCTTGCAAGTTGGATTGAATACGGTGCTAGCCCACGCGCAAGCATCGCGCTTGACCGCTGTGCACGTGCCCATGCCTGGTTGGCCGGCCGCGATTTTGTGGCACCGGAAGACATTCAAGAAATGGCGCATGATGTATTACGCCACCGCATTATTTTAAGCTTTGAAGCGGAAGCGGAAGGCATTACTAAAGATAAATTTATACATACCTTAATTTCTCGCATCGCAGTTCCTTAATCGTTAGAAAATTGTCCATGGCGCAACTAACTCCACAATCAGCTGATGATATCGTTAGAGTAAAGCTTGAAAGCTTAATTAAGCTCAATCAACAAGCGAACCAATTGCCGTTAAAATCTAAACGTATCCATTCACAGTTAAGCGGCAACTATACTTCAACCTTCAAAGGCCGAGGGATGGAATTTGATGAAGCACGTCCCTATCAACCCGGTGATGATATTCGTAGTATTGATTGGCGAGTTACAGCCCGTACAGACAAAACACATACTAAGTTATATCGAGAAGAACGCGAACGACCCGTTTTAATTTGGTTAGATTTACGAAAGCCGATGTTTTTTGCCAGCCAAGCTATGTATAAATCTGTACTTGCAGCAAAAGCAGCCGCATTACTAGCCTGGAGCAGTACACAACATAGCGACCGACTCGGAGGGCTTATTTTCTCTGAGCAACAACACACCGAATTAAGACCACAACGCGGTAAATCAGCAACATTGCATTTTCTGAAACGTATAGCCGAACATTCCGCCTGGGATACAAATAATTCAACGGCAACCGTTACCAATACACAATCAGCCGATCAAGCATTAAACCGTTTACGTCGCGTAGCTAAACCTGGCAGTTTAATTTTTTTAATTTCTGATTTTCGAAATACCAGTGAGCAAACCGAATCAACCCTAGCGCAAATGTCAAAACACAATGATCTCGTAATGATTTTTGTTAGTGACCCACTTGAACAGCAATTACCGCCAGCGGGCTATTACAAATTAACGGATGGAGAAAAAGATCTCACCATTAATACTCACAACAAAAATAGCCGTGAGTCATATCAACAACGGTTTAAAGAACATCAACAATATTTAATTAACTGTTGTAAAAAATTAGGCATTTTTTATATTAATATTTCAACTCATAAACCATTACTTGAATCACTACAACAAGGTCTTAACTTACGACAAAAGGCATCGTAGTAATAAATGACTCCTCAACTTCAAGATAGTATGGCGCTTCGTGATATTCATCTACCTGATGCTGTTTCGTGGTGGCCGCCAGCCATTGGTTGGTGGATATTACTAGCCGTTATTTTGCTAAGCATTTACTTTATACCCAAGCTTTATCGCTGGCTTACTTTTATACCCTTACATAAAGTAACCAATGAGGCTTTTCTAAAAATCGAAGATGAATATCGTCAACATCAAGACAATACCCAACTTGCTCAATCACTTTCTAAGTTATTACGTCAAATAAGCATGACATACCATGGCCGAGAAAAGGTTGCACATCTCACTGGAGAAAAATGGCTAGATTCATTAAACACACTAACTGAAAAAGACTATTTCAGTTCTGAACTCAAAAATATTATTATTCATGCTCCTTATCAAAAAAATAATAATATCGATACAACTGAGTTGTTAGATGTAACACAACAATGGATTAACGCATTGCCCAAAAAAGCTGGCATTAAAAAAACTCACAAAGCACATTCACCGGATATAAAGACATGATTCAGTTTTTATGGCCATGGGCTGCCTTACTATTACCACTCCCCTTTATTCTTTACTTTAGCTTGCCGGCTAAAAATAATTTAGATGATGCCGCTTTGAGAGTTCCATTTATGAGTGATTTTGGTCAATCTACAAATTCGCAAGCTTACTCACATAAAAAACCATGGCTAATAATTTTAGTATTTATAGCATGGTGTTTATTTGTTCTTGCCATTATGCGTCCGCAATACTTAGGCGAATCTATTGAGTTACCCGTTAGCGGCCGAGATTTAATGATGGCGGTCGATTTATCGGGTTCCATGCAAATACAGGATTTTACAATAAACGGTAAAACCGTTAATCGTTTACAAGCAACGAAGCATGTTGCAAGTCAATTTATCGATCAACGTGTAGGTGATCGCCTTGGACTAATTCTCTTTGGTGAACAGGCCTATCTACAAACCCCACTTACCTTTGATAGAAAGACAGTAAAAACTTTATTGTTAGAGTCTGAAATCGGTTTAGCAGGTAAAGCGACTGCCATAGGTGATGCGATTGGTTTAGCCATTAAACGCCTAATAAAATTAAATGAAAAGCAAGATAAGGATAAAGAGAGTCGTGTTTTAATTCTATTAACAGATGGCGCAAATACAGCAGGGGAAATTGAGCCAGTAAAAGCCGCTGAACTGGCCGCCTATAATGGTTTAAAAATTTATACTATTGGTATTGGTGCCGATGAAATGATTCAACGCTCATTTTTTGGTACTCAGCGTATCAATCCCTCAGCTGACTTAGATGAGAAAACCCTCACTGCAATCGCCGATAAAACTGGCGGGCGTTACTTCCGTGCAAGAGATGTTAAGGAACTACAAAAAATTTATAGTTTGCTTAATAAACTTGAACCAACCGAAAAAGATTCTCAGCATTTTCGCCCTATCAGTGCTTTGTATTACTGGCCGTTAAGCATCGCATTTTTAATTATGTTATTTATCGGTATCATTAAATCATGGCCTATGCGATTTGGCGGATTGTCTTTACCCTCAATGTTAGGTCAGAAAAAATAATGGAACTCTTTGTATCACAATTACATTTCATTCGACCTTTTTGGTTCTATGCCATTATTCCTCTATTCTTAATTACTCTATTTCTATTACAGAACCAAAAATTAAGCTATAGTTGGCAGTCAGTAATCGATCCTAAATTATTACCCCATTTGTTAGTTGGTAAGTCAGCAAAGCAGTCATCTAAATCGAGTCTGATATTTTTTATTATTGGCCTCTTTGTTATAACCTCACTTGCTGGGCCAGCTTGGGAAAAAAGACCCCAACCTGTTTTTAAAGAACAATCTGCACTCGTTATCGCTTTAGATTTATCTCGTTCAATGGATGCAGCCGATATTAAACCGTCCCGACTAGCTAGAGCGCGACATAAAATTACCGATATCTTAAAAAAGCGCAAATTGGGACAAACTGCCTTATTAGTTTATGCCGCGGATAGTTATACTGTTAGTCCACTCACCGATGACACAGCAACCATTACCTCTCTTCTGTCCAGCTTAACAACGACACTTATGCCATCGCAAGGAACACGAACCGATAAAGCCTTAGCTCAAGCGGTCGCTCTTCTTGAAAATGCCTCTATACAACACGGCGACATTCTATTGGTTACTGACGGTATTGAATCGGAAGCAGCAGACGCTTTCAAATCAGCAGCAACGCAACATCGTATTTCAATTTTAGCCATTGCAACCAAAGAAGGGGCTCCCATACCTCAAACAACGGGTGGGTTTGTTAAAGATCGTCGTGGTGCTATTGTTGTTCCAAAATTGTCAATATCACAATTACAAAAATTTACCACCTTAGGTAAAGGCTACTTAACGTTCATTAGTGCGAATGATAGTGACATTATTCGTTTATCTTCGTTATTCGAGAAAAATCGTTTTGAGGCTGAAAACGGCACAGAAGCAACAGAATTAAAGACTGATAGTTGGTATGAACAAGGACCTTGGTTATTACTGGTAGTTATACCTTTTGCTTTAGTTTCATTTCGTCGAGGTGTTCTTATAATTTTAGTCCTTATATTAGTTCAACAACCACAACCAGCATATGCTAACTCTCTATGGGACTCACTTTGGTTAAACAAAGATCAACGTGCAGAAAAATTATATAAACAAGATAAACCAAAAGAAGCTGCAGAATTGTTTATCGATAAAAAGTGGAAAGCATCAGCTTTATTTAAAGATAAACAGTACCAAAAAAGTATAGAAACATTACAAGGAATCGACTCTGCTGACGCACATTACAATGCAGGTAATGCTTATGCTAAATTAGGGGAAACAGATAAGGCCATTAGTGAATATAACAATTCATTAAAGCTCAACCCCAATCACGAAGATGCTTTATATAATAAAAAACTTTTAGAAGAACAAAAGCAAAAAAAATCAGGTAAAGATCAAAATCAGTCGTCAAAAGATAAAAAAAATAATGAAAACAACTCCGATTCCCAATTAGACGATAAGGGTAATAAATCTGATAAGCAGCAGAATAACAATAAAGAGTCCGAGTCTAACGACAAGAGTAATTCTTCTGAGCCAAAATCGACCAATCAAGAATCTTCCAATCAAGAATCATCCAGTGAAGAATCGACTAACCAAGAGTCCAGCAGAAACGAATCACCTAACAACGGTGACCCGAAAGAACAACAAAAAGATAGCGACACAAATAATAAAGAAGAAGCTAACAAACAAACGGCTGAAGATAAATCAAAACAATCTGATCAGAAAATAAATCAATCTCAATCAAGGGAAGAGAAATCGAAGCAACAAAAAATAACCCAGCAATGGTTAAGACGTATCCCTGATGACCCAGGTGGATTATTACGCAATAAATTTAAATACCAATACCAACGGCAGCAGACTCATGTCCCTGAAGATAATAACTGGTAACAAACGAGATGGTTTAGCTATGTATAAAATCAACAAAATTCTAATAATACTATTACTCCTTCTTTCGAGTAATAATGTAATATCTGCAACTTATTCCGCACAACTCGACATTAATCCCGTAATGATGAGTGATACTTTCCTTTTAACCTACACGGCTGAAGGTAGCGTTGATGATGATCCTGATTTTTCTCCTGTCCGTAAAGACTTTGAGCTATTAGGCACTCAACAAAGTAGTAACATTAGTATGATCAATGGTGACTTCAAACGTAGTAAAAAATGGATTCTCACACTGCGCGCAAAAAACACGGGGACATTTCGTATACCTGCAATTAATTTTGGTTCTGAAACAGCACCAGAAGTTGAGATAATTGTTAAAGATATTCCTGTCTCTTCTTCGGCAAATCCTTCTCAAGATTATTTTGTTGAATTAGAAACATCTAAAAAGTCAGCTTACTTACAAGAACAAATCATTATTACGGCACGTTTGCTTGTTGCGCAAAATATCAGTAGTTATCAGTTCGACGAACTCCGTGTAGATGACACGGATACTATTATTCATTCACTAGGTAAAGATCGACAATATAAATCTTACCGTGGTTCTAAGGCTTTTATTATTATTGAAAAACAATTTGCTATTTTTCCTCAAAATTCTGGTGTGTTAACTATACAACCCTTCGTTTCCGATATTGGCATTCTCTCGAATTCTTCACGTGGTCGTTTTTATGACCCATTTAACTCAAACACAAGAACAAAACGCATTCAGAGTAATAAATTATCCATTAATATTAAACCAATACCATCAAAATACACCAATCAAAATTGGTTACCAACATCATCACTAAAACTCATTGAGGAGTGGCCTCAGAACATTAAATTTAAAGCGGGTGAACCTATAACTAGAACCATTACTATTATGGTTGATGGCTTAACTTCTGCACAAATTCCTGAATTAGAAAAATCATCAATTACTGGCCTTAAGCAATATCCAGATAAACCTGTGCTACAAGATAAAATTGGCCTAAAAGGCATAAACTCTATCCGTAAGGAAAAAGTAGCTTTTATACCTACAACTGCCGGCACTTATACCTTACCCGCGATTGAGCTACCTTGGTGGAATACCCGAACAAATAAAATTGATATTGCACATATCTCCGCCCGTACATTTAAAGTCTCAGGCTCTACTCAAACTACACCACAACAAACACCTACAAACTTACAACCTAACAGTTCAAATAATTCTAGTCGCAATAGTATTCCTAAAGCACCAACAAAAAATTCGGTCGATAATGAAAATCCTTTCTGGATGTGGGCTAGCTTAGGCCTATTTATTCTCTGGGTTAGTACTGTAATAGTTCTTATTTCATCTAAGCGAAAAAAATCTATTCGAAAAGATAATAAGCTAAGTGTCGAACATTCAATTTCTACCCGTTTAAAATACTTAAAAATGTCTTGCTCTAAAAATAATGCACAAGAAACTAAGACAGCTCTATTAAACTGGGCAAAGGTATTATTTGCGAATAATGATGTGAATAACTTATCTGATTTGGCTGACTTATTAGGTGAGCCAATTAGTTCTAAAATTCTAGAATTAAATAGCTCTCTCTACAGTGCTAAAGCTGACTCTTGGAAATGTGAAGAACTTTACAATCTATGTAAGAATTTCAAAGTTTCTGATAGCACAAGCGTGATTAACAAAAATCATGCTGAATTAGAAACGTTGAATAAGTAAAGTTTTTTAGATGGAAATTGTTACGTTGAGTGAAGTTGAGGTTTTTCTTCGTTCTTATGTATAAGTGCGTGAGTAATATCTAGATTTACTTCCTTGTTAGGCCGTGCCTACTTCTTTGCGAGACGCCGAGGCCGCTTTGCGTCCTCAGGCATAAGTGCGCGAGTAATATCAACAATTATCGCTCCGTTAGCTAGGCCTTACTTCTTTGCGAGACGCCGAGGCCGCTTTGCGTCCCCAGGCATAAGTGCGCGAGTAATATCAACAATTATCGCTCCGTTAGCTAGGCCTTACTTCTTTGCGAGACGCCGAGGCCGCTTTGCGTCCTCAGGCATAAGTGCGCGTACAGGAGACGCGCACTAAAGATAAATGACATAATGATCGATTAATAAAAAACTAAACAATAACATTAAATATAAAATAGAATAACCAAACGTCTTCATTGGCATTCCTTTTAGCGATGCATCTTGCATTCTAATTGCGTAATATAAAAATATTCCGCCTAAAATAACCGCTGCAATTAAATAAAGTACGCCACTCATACCCGATAAAAAAGGTAATACGGTAACGACTAACAACAAGACAGTATAAAGCAATACTTGCAAACGTGTAAATTTCACGCCATGTGTTACAGGTAACATCGGTATTCCTACTTTTGCGTAGTCATCTTTTTTGGCAATAGCTAATGCCCAAAAATGTGGTGGCGTCCAAATAAAAATAATAAGGAATAAAATCATTGCGTCAACTGTTACGCTGTTTGTTACAGCCGCCCAACCTAACATTGGTGGCGCAGCACCGGCAGCGCCACCAATAACAATATTTTGCGGGGTCGCATGTTTCAAATACAGGGTATAAATAAAAGCATAACCAATTAAAGAAAGAAAGGTTAAACCTGCTGTAAGAGGGTTAACCAATATCACCAACATCACCATTGCGATGACACCCACAACAATAGCGAAAGTTAATGCTTGTTTTTGATTAATTCCACCTGTTATTAAAGGCCTGTCTTCTGTCCGAGACATTTCTGCATCAAACTTTTGCTCAACAATCTGATTAATTGCAGCCGCTGATGCCGCAGCAAGACCAATACCTAATGTACCAAATATTGTTTCGATTAGCGGTAAATCTTGTGGCGTAGGCACAGCCATAAACATACCAATCACCGCTGTAAAAACAATAAGCATAACAACACGTGGCTTACAGAGTTCGTAATAATCATTAAAGTTTAATGTTGTCATATTAAGTACCAGTATTAAATTAAATATGTGATGGAAGACGGACGGCGTGATTAATTGTGACCATCGTTAACAATAGTAAAGCACCCACACCATTATGCGCAATAGCTACAAATAGAGGTAAGGAGTAAATAACATTTGCGATACCCAGTGAGATTTGTATTGCGAGAACGAATAATAATATTTTTCCTAATTTGTTTAACACTAAAACATCACTTCCAAAGATAAGTTTTAATCCAAACCAGCCTATAAATATAAGAGTAACTAAAGCACCTAATCTATGTACAAAGTGAATCGTTACTCGTGCTGTGTTATCAAGTACACCAACTTCAAAATTCATTTGAGTGCCACGCCATAAATTAAAAGCTTCACCAAAATCTGTTGCTGGAATTAACGATCCCTGACAAGCCGGGAAATCTGAGCACGCAAGTGCTGCATAATTAGCACCTGTCCAACCACCCAGCATTATTTGAAATGCAACAACTATTAAACCAATAACAGCCAAGCCAGAGAAAGGTCTCAACTGTGTAGGGTAAGATGAAGCCGGTATAAACATACGACTCTGGCGCAAAGTTACCCACCATAATAATGACAAAGTTGTCATACCACCAATTAAATGCAACATAACAATCGTAGGGTTTAATTTAATCGTAACGGTCCACATCCCTAACAAACCTTGGAGTATAACCAAACCAACTAAAAAAAGTGGTAAGCGAAATTGTTGACCCGTAATACGTTTATTTTTCCATCCGACAAACGCCATTGCAATAATTAATAAACCAAGCGTACTTGCAAAATATCGATGAATCATTTCTTTCCAGGCTTTAGCTGCCTCAACTGGGCGCTCTGGATAAGCTTCATTAGCTTGTGACACATGCTGTTCAGCTTCTGGTACTGTCAAATGCCCATAACAATCTGGCCAATCCGGACAGCCCAAACCCGCATCTGATAAACGAACATACGCACCCAATACAATAACAAATAAAGCAAGCATTGTTGCTATAATTGCGATTCTACGAAAGTATTTTTGTTGCATAATGTTTATCTTTAAGTAACTTTTGTTATCAGCTCTAACCCATCTGCGATGCTTTTAATAAACGCATTAAATCTTTTGCTATATCAGAAGCATTCGCATCAAACTCGTAATACATCATTAAGTTACCAATTGGATCAATAATATATATACGATTTGATTTCCCTACATCTACTTTGTCATCTAGTGTAAATTGTGAAATCACATTATCGATTTGTGCTTGTGTACCATTTAAGATAGCTAAACCAGGATGATACTCTTTAACTTCTTTCATGAATTGATCAGACTGCTTATCAAGCATTAAATACATACGGTTAACACGGGTAAACTCTCCACCTTGGGCTAAACGAGTTTGTCGCATTACAACTAACTGCCGTTTGCATTCATCGTTACATTCACCTTTGCTAATAAAGACCATTAACCATTGATGTTCTTGATCAACTAATTTGTAGGGTTTTTTATCTTCAAAAAATTGTAATTCAATATTTTTCAATTCTTTAGCAGGACGGATTAAATTCCCACGATTTTTAGTTTTGTATGAATCAGCGTCATTGGTATTAAAAATATATACGGCGAATACAATTGGAGCTACAAACATAGCAAATAACAAAATCATTGTTATTTTGTTTTTTCTAATTTGTTGTTCGCTTGGTAATGAAGGGGGTAATTGAGACTTTGACATATAAAATATTAACTGCTTATGCAGCGTTCTCCCGTTTAAATGTAGTACATGAACTTAAAAATATTATAAACACGACAAATGCCATGGTAAACCACTGAACAGCATAGCTTTGACTCTTTTCAGGTGAGGATGTAATAACTTTCCATTCTCTTATAAAACCTGTTTTATCTTTTGGATCAAGGAGCAGCAAAAATGGATAAATGTCTTTACCCAATACTTCAGATATCGCCAAAAAATCAATATTTTGGATAATTAACGGAAATGCCTGACTTTCGATTTTAACATTTTCTACAGCAAAAAAGTTCTTCGAAGGGCTATAAGCAACCCCTTTTAAGCTCAATTTTTGGTTATTGGTAGAAAAATCCGGTAATTCAGTTCGGTAACGCTTTGCCTTAATCCAACCTCTATTCACTAATATTACGGTATTTGAGTTTTCCACAAGAAAGGGCGTAACAACATAAAACCCTACCTGCTGTTGGTGTACTCTATTATCAATTAAGAAGCTGTGTTTCGTATCGTAGTGACCGGTTACCTCTAAAGACGCATACTGTAATTCGTCAAGGTTAATTGATGCTGGCTTATCATTTGGGGATAACTTAATAGCAGCTTGTTCGGTTCTCGCTTTATAAGTATTTAAAGCATGCTGTTTTATTTCAGCACGATCTAATTGCCAAAAACCAAGCGTCATTAAAATAGGTAAAACAATGGCCGTAGCAATAGCTGGAGCCAATTTTATTTTAAAATGAATGGACATAAAGAAGAGTCTCATTGTTTCATGCTTACTTACTTTGCAAGCGGTGATATAAGTGCGTTAATATATAGTCACACTTTACTTAATGTTTTAGCTTATTTAACAAGCTATGCCGGAGTTTTGCTATGGTCGTGAAAAGTTTAATTGTACTAGTTTTTTTCTTTATTGTATTTAGTTTGTTCTTCGCGCTATACACAATGGCTAAAGACAAAAGTAAAACAGATCGGACAGTTAAAGCTTTAACAGTTCGAATAGCTAGCTCAATTGCATTACTTATTTTTTTGCTTATTATGTATAAGCTTGGTTATATTGAACCGCAGAAAATTTACTAAGACTTAGTTCGGAGAACTTTAGTGCAGACTTAGTTATCTCGAGAGAGTAAAACGAGCGAGATAACGGCTAACAGACTCCCCCTCCCACAGAACAATGACTACCTAGTTAGTTTTTACCGACTACCGCTAAACCCAAAAGAAACTCCAGATTCCCGCCTCGACAATTGCTCCTGCATTGTTCTACCTTCGCACGTCCATGTACTCGTACGCGGAAATGACAGCTTAAATAATATCCCACACATAAAAAAAGGGCAGAGAAAACTCTACCCTTTTTAAGTATTTTTAACTTTCTATATCAACCAATATACAAAGATAAATAAACCTAACCATACCACATCAACAAAATGCCAGTACCAAGCAGCAGCTTCAAATGCAAAATGATTTTCAGCTGTGAAATGCCCTTTCATTGCGCGGAATAACATAATGAGCAACATGGTTGCACCAACAAATACATGGAAACCATGGAAGCCAGTTAACATGAAGAATGTTGAACCATATGCGCCTGTTGTTAATTTAAGGTTTAAATCAGCGTAGGCATGAGCATATTCATACATTTGCAAACCTAGGAATAATGCACCTAAAGCAACTGTTAAAAATAATCCAAGAACTAAAGCACCACGCTTACCTGCTTTTAACGCATGATGCGCCCAAGTTAGTGTAACACCCGACGTCAATAGGATAATGGTATTCCACAATGGTAAGCCTGTTGCTTCCATTACTTTATATTCACCACCAACATTGGCGGGACCATTTGTTGGCCATACCGCTTGGAAACCTTCATGCAAGATAGCACCGGTCATCGCGTTGTTACCCGCACCACCTAACCACGGCACTGAGAAGTTACGTATGTAGTAAAGCGCGCCGAAGAAAGCAGCAAAGAACATCACTTCTGAGAAGATAAACCAAATCATACCCATGCGGAAAGATGTATCCACTTGTGCATCATATTTACCGGCCATGCTTTCTTTAACAACTGTCCCAAACCAACCAAACAACATGAAAATGACAACGGCTAAACCAATATATGTAATGGTCATATCGCCTAAACCAGCATCAGTACTATTGACTAATGCCATTGCAAAACCGCCGGTACTTAAAAACAAACCAATTGAACCAACCAAAGGCCAGTGACTTGGCTCCGGAAGATAATAGCTGCCTTGTGCATCGTGTGACATAACTACCCCTCTTTCTCTTTAATATAATTAAATTATTTTAATGCTAATGGTTGTGTATCAAAAAATGTATACGACAACGTAATAGTATTAATACTTTTTGGTAAATCGGGGCTCACCATAAATTTCAGTGGCATTTCCCGAGCTTCACCTTTTTTAAACGTTTGCTGTGTAAAACAAAAACATTCTATTTTCGTAAAATATTTCGCAGCATTACCAGGTAAAATTCTCGGTACTGCTTGAGCGATAACATCTCGCCCCGTATTATTCTTTGCATAAAAATCGGCCGTCATCATAACGCCAGGGTTAACAGTCATGTCATTTTGCAGGGCTTTAAATTCCCATGCGATTCCACCGTTAAGTGCAGTAACAAATTCCACATTGATCTTCCGCGTTAAGTCTTTATTCGCGGCCATCTCTTTAACAATTTGTTCCTGTGCCTTTGGATCGTAATCACCCGACTCAATATCAGCAAAACGACCAATATTTAGAACCTGACAAACTACATCGTACAAAGGGACAAGCGCATACCCAAAACCAAACATTGCAACAACAACAATTAAAAGCTTACCTGCCGTTTTTTTATTTGTTGCGCTGTCTGTATTACCTGTTTTCATCTTTATGTCCGAATGAAGAGCCAAGTATAAAAAATAATAACGACAATAACTAAAATGGTTACTGTTTTCTTAACGCCTTTTTTTTGTTCTTCATTCATTCTTTAAATCTACTGCTATTCGTTTGTTAAATGGCCGAGCTTGCGATAGCAAGCTCAGGCATAAGTGCGCTTACAAAAGAGGCGCACTAAATCACTACTTAACAGTCGGTGGTGTTACGTGAGTATGGTAAGGCGCTGGAGATGGCATTTCCCACTCAAGACCTTTCGCATCTTCCCAAACTTCGTCAGACACTTTATCGCCACCTTTAATACATTTGATAATGATGTAAAGGAATAACAATTGTGTACCACCAAAGATGAATGCACCGATTGATGAAATTTGATTGAACTCCGCAAACTGTAGAGCATAGTCAGGAATACGACGAGGCATACCGGCTAGACCTAAGAAATGTTGTGGGAAGAACAATATGTTCACCGAAATAGTTGATACCCAGAAATGGATTTTAGACAGTCTGATATCAAACATGTTACCCGTCCATTTAGGCATCCAATAGTAAACACCCGCGATGATACCGAATAAAGCACCCGTTACTAACACGTAATGGAAATGTGCTACTACGAAGTAAGTATCATGATATTGGAAGTCAACTGGAACAACACCCAACATCAAGCCTGTAAACCCACCTATCGTAAATAGGAATACAAATGCGATAGCCCATAACATTGGTACTTCAAATGTCATCGAACCTTTCCACATAGTCGCCGTCCAGTTAAAGACTTTAACCGCTGTTGGTACCGCAATCATAACGGTTGCATACATAAAGTATAATTCACCTGCTGCTGGCATACCGACTGTAAACATATGGTGAGCCCATACGATGAACGACAGGAATGCGATTGCTGCTGTTGCATACACCATTGATGCGTAGCCAAATAGAGGCTTACGAGCAAAGGTTGGAATGATTTGCGAAACGATACCGAACGCTGGAAGAATCATTATATAAACTTCAGGATGACCAAAGAACCAGAATACGTGTTGGAACAATACTGGGTCACCACCACCGGCTGCATCGAAGAAGCTAGTGCCGAAGTATTTATCAGTCAACATCATTGTTACCGCACCCGCAAGTACTGGCATAACAGCGATAAGTAAGAATGCTGTGATTAACCATGTCCATACGAATAAAGGCATTTTCATTAACGTCATACCTGGTGCGCGCATATTCAAGATGGTTGCGATGATATTGATAGAGCCCATGATTGATGAGAAACCTAACAAATGCACAGCAAAGATAAAGAATGCAAGCTTGTCGTATTGGCCTGAAAGAGGCTCATAGAAAGTCCAACCAAATGCTGGGCCTTGACCTGCCATGAAATCACCACCCATAAACATAGGTGCTAATAACATTGTTCCTGCAAAAGGAAGAATCCAGAAGCTCCAGTTATTCATACGTGGTAAAGCCATATCTGGTGCACCAATCATAAGCGGTACTTGCCAGTTAGCAAAACCAACCATGGCTGGCATGATTGCACCAAATACCATGATTAAACCGTGAAGGGTTGTCATCATGTTGAAGAAGTTAGGATTAACAACTTGCATACCTGGTTGGAATAATTCAGCACGGATAACCATAGCCATTGCACCACCAATAAATAACATGATGAATGCGAACCATAGATACATAGTACCGATGTCTTTGTGATTGGTTGTAAACAACCAGCGTTTAATACCTGTTGGAGCGTCGCTCATTATTATATCTCCAATTATCGCGCAGCTTTAGCTGCTGTTGGTTGAACTACATCGCCGGTGTTATTACCCCAAGCATTACGCTCGTAAGTTGTAACTGCTGCGACATCCGCATCTGATAATTGTGGTCCGAATGGAGGCATAATACCTTTGCCGGCAATAATTAATTTCAGATGATCTTCAATAGAGCCTGTTGTTGCTATAGGTGAACCTTTAAGTGCTGGGAATGGCCCACCACCCTGGCCTTCTGCACCATGGCAAGCTGCACAGCTTGCTTTATAAACCGTTTCACCTTTTGCCATTAACTCAGCTTTGGTGAAGGTTTTGTTTGAATCACCAGCGGCAGCAGCAATGGCCGCTTTCTCGCCTTTAATCCAAGCGTTATATTCGTCTTGTGCAACAACTTTAACTACGATGGGCATAAAGCCGTGGTCCTTACCACAAAGCTCTGCACACTGACCACGGTATGTACCGATCTCTGTTGCAGTGAAATGACTTTCGTTAATGTAACCTGGGATAGCATCACGTTTAACCGCAAGCGCAGGAACCCACCAAGCATGAAGCACATCGTTTGCAGTAATTAATAAACGTACTTTCTTATTAACAGGAACAACAATTGGCTTATCAACATCAAGTAAGTAGTGATTTGCTTTCTCTTTAAGAGAAGGGTCAGCACCTAGTTGACGTGCTTCATTGCTATCTTGAGATAAATTACTAAAGAAGCTTAAGTTTTCATCGCGGTAATTATATTGCCATTTCCATTGCCAGCCTGTTACTTGAATCGTGACGTCAGATTTCGACGAATCTTCAATATCAAGCAATGTCGTTGTAGCTGGTACAGCAATCGCAACAAGTACTATTAATGGTATAACCGTCCAAATGACTTCGACTGTGGCACTTTCATGAAATTGTGCTGCAACCGCGCCTTTAGATTTGCGGTGATACATAATTGAATAAATCATCACTGCAAACACCAGGATACCTGCAATTGTGCAGATCCACATGACTAACTGGTGTAAGTCATATATGTCACTGCCAATAGCAGTAACACCCGGTTCCAAATTCAGCCTGTATTCAGCTAATGCAGCACTTGGCGCGAGTAATAACCCGAGCAGTCCTGCTAGCTTCTTTGTAATGTGACTTGCTGACATACCATTACCTCTTGGTTTAGATATTTTAAGTTTTAAAAACTTTTTATTTTGCTAAGACATCGAAGCCTTAACACCCTCATTATGAGCACGCAGATAAAGCATGTTCATGTGTTATTTTTTTAAGCCAATACCTGATTAAAATACTTGGTTTAAAAAATAAATTCTTATTAATTTAGTCAGTTTTTCATGACTCTTACCATCGAGGCGCATCCTACCCAAGCAGGGTATGAAGAGCAACCGAAAAATTAAAAATAGCTTTATAAATCAATCATATATAAGACTTTCCTAATATTAATGGAAGCATATATACTTATTTTATAATGTTACATTTAACCTGGGGAGGTCTAGCAATAACAATAACTTAGAAAAATAGGTGGTTAAAAAACTATCAATTTCCATAGTATTCACATGGAAATATTTTAACCACGCCATTAAATCCTCTTTGGAGTCATAAATAATTTTTGTGCTAGCGCTCAAGTTTAACTTAAGAGCTTGGCCACATCATGAAACGAGGCATTGAACGGAATTTCTGCCAATAATGGGGGAGAGATTAGTGTTTTTAGAGACAATATATTTTCACGATATCGCGGCATTTCTTCTTCTAAAGTATTCGCTACCCAACCATGAAATTTGAGCTTTGATTGCTCAATTGCAGCAGCCGTTAACAGCGCCTGATTAAGGCATCCCAAACGCATACCGACAACCATTGTAACGGGCAGTTTTAACTCCTTAGCTAAATCTACCAAGCTTGTATTTAACGATTTTTCTTCCCCGATATGTAACGGCACATGCCAACCACCCACACCTTCAACCACAACCGCATCCGCATGCTCAGTTAACTGCCTGTAAGCATCCAAAATATAAGGGATTGATATTTGAACACCATTCTCTGCCGCCGCAATATGCGGCGCAACGGGGGCCTCAAAGATATAAGGATTAACTAACTCATACGGAATATCTAAACCGCATGCCTCTAAAAGTAAATTGGCGTCATCATTACGAAGTTCGCCTGAATCGTAGTTACCACCGCTAGCAACAGGTTTCATTACCGCTACGGTTTTACCTTGTGCTCGCAAAGCATGAACTAAGCTAACGCTATAATGGGTTTTGCCTACATTAGTATCCGTGCCGGTTATAAAAAAACCTTTTTGCATTTGAATGCCTTTATATCAACAAGTGCTTAAATCTTAGTGAAATTTGTATTCTCTATTCATTGTAATACATAGTAGACTTTGATTTATGAGTAAAATTCAAGACAACAAACAACGCCAATATATGGCTCTGGCGCCATTACTATCGCTTGCGGGAATTTTTATTAACCCTCTCGCTAGCACGCTTGCGCCACTTATCCTTTTTTTTATTTTCCGAACTAAAAGAGCCAACGTTGCCAAAATGGCGCTGCGTACAGCCGACCTCGCATTCAGTATTCAATTATGGATTATTTTAATAAGTTTGGTTCTGATGCTAGGCGTGTCACTCAATATTATTACGACTAATGAAACACAACAAATGATGGCAATGGCAACCAGTATTATTTTGCTCGTTTTTATTGGCTCACTTCTTTTTGCCGCTTATAAAGCCTTTAATGGGATTATTTGCAAACACTTACTTTCTTTTAAAATAGCTGAACGAGTTTTTGGTCTTGTTGATAAACGCAGTTCTAACGAAGATGAAAAATAATCTTTAAGATAAAAAATTTCCCAAACGCGCGCTCGCTTTATTCTCAAGACTATTTGGCACAATTTCATTAACCATCGCTAAAAATAATTCTGCCGTGGCTATCGCATCCATCAATGCATTATGTGCTTTATAATCAGGCATCTTAAATTGCCGGCGCAAATTAAATAGCCGTAAATCATTATTTTTATAAACTGCATTGCGTCTGTCTAAACTTCGTTTAGCTAAAACCTGAGTATCGATAATAGGAATAACAAAATCACAATCATACAAAGCCTGACATATTTTATTTATAAAACCTTGCTCTACATTTCCGTTGTGAACAAGTATAACCTTGCCAGCTAAGCGTTCAAGTAACAAAGGTATTGCCTGTTCAATACTCATACCTGTTTTAGCTTTATCATCTGTTATTTGGTGAATAACAACACTCTGTTCTGAAATAGATTTTTTTGCTTGAATAATTTGATGCCAACAAGATGCTAACTTTATCTCTAAGTTTTCAATGCTCACTAAACCAATACTTATAATCTTATCTTTAGTGGGATCTAATCCTGTTGTTTCTAAATCTAGAGAAACAATATCTACATCGTAAATTGATTTTTTATTTGTCGGAAAAGGCTTACTTAAAAATAAGCGCATGGCTGAAGCATTAGTTTTTTCCAATAGACGTTGTCGAATAAAATTTTTACCAAATAAAGAATAAAATTTTATTAAATAGCTCATGCCGAAGGATATCGCGTTTCAAAAAAATGTTGCATCATTTTTATAATAGCGAATGAATCTTTTAAATGATTTTTCTCTAACCCAGAAAGTTCTTTAGGCGAAACATAATTATCCACACTCATCGCTGTGCGAATTTGTTCAGCCTGATGTCGAATACGTAGTGAACCAATAAATTCTAGTGCATCTATTAAATTGTCGTGCATCTCTTTGCTTAACGCCTTACTTTGCAACGCTGCGTTAAGTCTTTCCACTGTACTTGTCGCACTTACCCCCGAATTTAAGGCAAGTACACGCGCAATATCAACGATGGGAACAATGCCTTGGTGTTTTAAGTTTAAGGTGTTTTTATGGGTATCATCATTTACCAAAACAAAGTTTCTAAAAAAACCTAATGGTGGTTGATGCTTTAAAGCATTGCTCACCATATGTGAGGTAAATAATTGATTATCTTTGGTACGCTTTAATACCCCCTCTTGTAATGTTTTTAATAACGAGAAATCACCATAGACTGGACGTAAATCAAAAAAGATACTGGATAACATTAATGCTTTTGGTTCAGGACTATTAATCCAGCTTGAAAAATATTGTTGCCATACTTTTAATGACTGACGCCACTGAGGGTTTGAGGCCATCGCATTACCCGGGCAGTAAATATATCCGCAGGCATCTAAACCATCCGTAACAAATTTGGCCAATGATTCAAAATACGATGCATGTTCAGGTAATAAATCATCTGAAAGAATAAGCGCATTATCTTGATCAGAGTGCGATGTTTGTTCATTACGTGCCTGCGAACCACCCGCAGCCCAAACATAACTCACAGGCGCCTCACCAAATTCTGATTCGGCTAACTCAAGCAATCGACAGGTTATCGCATCGGTAACGGAAGAAATAACTTCGCCAATATGTTTTGCGGTTGCGCTTGATAATGCCAACTGCAATTGTAATTCAGGCAAACGTGTACTTATTTTTTCTAACGCTTTTAACGAGTTTGCTTTATAAATATCGGTTGCGATTAACGCTGGGCTCGTGCTTAAATGCCGAACCACATCGGCAGTGGTTAAAATACCAATGGGTTGATTGTTTTTTAATACGGGCAAATGCTGAACTTGCTTACGCGTCATTGCTAGCAGGGCTTCTGATAAAAGAGATGAATCTGAAACTGTTTCTAAGTTACGGCTCATAATTAAACTAACCGGTTCATCGGTACTAATACCTTGCGCAACACAGCGTGAACGAATATCTCGATCAGTTACTAGTCCGGTGAGTTTATTGTCTGATGTCACTAAAATAGCCGATACTTGCTCATCGGTCATTATCTTTGCTGCCGCTTGAATGCTTGTTGCATCATCAACAATAACAGGAGTGCGGTCGGTTAAGCCTTTTACTTCGAGTTTCATTGCGCTTAAATCACGCATGTTTTCATCATGCGTTAATTCAACTGCATAACGAAGTCGTTCATTAATCGAGCGATTAAAATGACGATCGAAAACCTTGGAATTATTTCGCAACACCGTCAGCTCACTACACGGCAGCATATAGACCAACGTATCTTCGACGGCAATACCATTACCGTTAACAGCCTCTTCATCAGCAATGCACGGCTGAAAATAACTATCGCCCTCGGCAAATTTATCAATTAAGTTATTGTCTTGATCGCGAAACTCGATGGCACCGGATCGCAGAATGTAAAGATTATCCTCTTCAGCTTTTACTTTAGGAAAAGAATCGCCTCGTCGAAAATAACGAATGCTTAGTTTAGTCGGTAAACTATCAAGCGCAAGATCATCTAGTACGTCGAACGGAGAGTACTGTTCAATAAAATGTCTAATCTCTAGGAGTTCTATTTCCATGGTCTATTTATAACTCAGTTTCTTAGAAATTTACATTTAAAAATTATGTTTAAACTCGGTATTGGCTTTATACTGGCCTGATAGAAAAACATCTTTAGGCTCGTTAATAGCTTTGTACCTGTCTGGTAGAAAAACATCTTTAGACTCGTTAATGGCTTTGTACCTGACTGATAGAAAAACATCATAAGTGCCCGTAGAATAGAAAAACGGGCACTAAATCACTAGGATAAATGGCTGTAATACACTTAAACAAACAGCCATTAAAAAACCCTGCACAGCTTTCACCGTACAGGGTTTTTAAGATCATTAAACCTTATTAATGATCTGTAGCCACACCCGCTCCTTTAGGAACCCGAATATCTTCAACAAGATGTTGAATATGTTCAGGTGGAGCTTTGGTCATTTTAGAAACACCAATTGCAACAGCAAAGTTAGCAAGTGCGCCAACACAACCAAATGCATTAGGTGAAATACCAAAGAACCAGTTAGGCTGCATATCACCTAAGAAATCAGTGCCCGGTATAAACATAATGCCTTTATGTTGGAATACATAAAACATCGTAATGCCAATACCCGTCACCATGCCTGCAACGGCACCAGCGCGATTCACATTTTTGTTAAAGATCCCCATCATCAACGCAGGGAAGATTGATGAAGCCGCTAAACCAAATGCAATTGCCACCGTTCCTGCTGCAAAATCAGGTGGATGCAAACCGAAGTAACCCGCCATCGCAATGGCACCCGCCATCGCAAATCGTCCAGCCATCAACTCTTGTGACTCTGTAATGTCAGGCTTAAAGATACCTTTTAACAAGTCATGTGATATTGACGATGCGATTGCAAGTAACAAACCTGCCGCCGTAGAAAGAGCAGCAGCAAGTCCACCAGCAACAACAAGAGCAATAACCCAGTTAGGTAACTCTGCAATTTCAGGATTGGCGAGTACCATAATGTCACGATCAACCTTGACCATTTCATTACCTTTCCAACCATAACCTTCTGCTTTTGCAGCAAAGTCTTTATTCTTCTCGTTGTAGTATTGAATACGACCATCGCCATTTTTGTCTTCAAACTTCAACAAACCTGTGGCTTCCCAGTTTTTAAACCACTGAGGACGTTTTTCATATTCAATATTTGCAGTGACTTCACCAACCGGCCCAGTTTGAATCGTATTCATTAAATTCAAACGCGCCATTGAACCCACAGCCGGTGCAGTCGTGTAAAGAATCGCAATAAAGACTAACGCCCAACCTGCTGTTGCACGCGCATCTTTCACTTTAGGTACCGTGAAGAAACGAATAATAACGTGAGGAAGACCCGCCGTACCGATCATTAACGTTAAGGTATATGCAAACATATTCAGTTTGCTACCCAGCACCTGGGTGGTGTATTCATTAAACCCCAGTTCGGATACGACCAAGTTAAGCTTATCCATCATGTAGGTATTACCTTCCGCCATCGTGCTTAAGATACCTAATTGAGGAATGGGATTACCGGTAATACTTAATGAGATAAAAACAGCGGGAACGGTATAGGCAAAAATTAATACGCAGTACTGAGCAATTTGCGTATAGGTAATCCCTTTCATGCCACCCATAACTGAGTAGATAAAAACAATCGCCATACCAATATAGAGACCCGTGTCATAATCTGTTTCTAAGAAGCGAGAGAACGCGACCCCGATGCCTTTCATCTGGCCAATTACATAAGTAATCGATGCCAAAATTAAACAGATTACCGCAACAACACGTGCCGTACGTGAGTAGTAACGTTCACCAATAAATTCCGGAACAGTGAACTTACCAAACTTACGTAAGTAAGGTGCAAGTAACAACGCTAATAAAACATAGCCTCCGGTCCAACCCATTAAGAAAACAGACGCACCGTAACCATTAAAGGCAATTAAGCCTGCCATGGAAATAAATGATGCCGCGGACATCCAATCGGCCGCGGTTGCCATGCCATTTGCCACAGGGTGAATACCTTTACCTGCAACGTAAAATTCACCCGTTGTCGATGCTCGTGCCCAAAAGGCGATACCTATATATAAGGCAAACGTGGCACCAACAAAGGTGTATGTCAGTGTTTGTAGATCCATACTAATCTTCTCCCTTAATCTTCGTGTACGTTGTATTTACGATCAAGATCATCCATCTTTTTCGCATACACAAAAATTAAAATTAAGAAGGTATAAATCGATCCCTGTTGGGCAAACCAAAACCCTAAACCTACTCCGCCTATTCGTATTGCATCAAGTGTATCGGCTAAAATGATGCCGAATAGAAATGAAACAGCGAACCATATTGCAAGCAAGATTGAGACTAGCCGCAAATTTTCCTTCCAGTAATCTTTATTATTATTCATCTTTACTCCCCACTATCTTTTTAGTAATTAGTATCAACAGCGCGTCATTTTGGTGCTTAAACATGACTGCAGCCAATATAACAACTTAAAGAATGAAAGCAATGAAATTTATCGGCGCATAACAATCATTAATAGTTGGTAATATAGTGAAGTAATTACACATAAATAAAACATGGACATAAAATCAACATTCACTTCATAACTTTTAATATACTAATGTTTTGCAGCTCACTGCTTGTCACTCACTGGGAGAAAAAAGGAATGGATAACAAAATTACTGGCACGTGTTTGTGTGGAGAAGTGGCCTATTGTTTTACGGGTGAGGTAAAAGTCTTTCAATATTGTCACTGCAGCCGTTGCCAAAAATTTACCGGCTCAGCTCACGCTTCAAATATTATTATTGACCCTGAACAATTTGAATGGACTAAAGGCAAAGACCTTGTAGGCCGATATGAAGTCGCCGACGCAAAACATTTTGCTACCTCGTTTTGCAAAAAATGCGGCTCAAACTTACCTTGGTTAACACAAAGCGAAAAAGCGATGATTGTACCCGCAGGTACGTTAGATGATGATCCGGAAGTAAGGCCGATTCATAACATCTATGACGCCGATAAAGCACCTTGGTATGTCGACCCTTCTAGTTTAGTAAAGTATGAAGCGCTGCCAATAAAAAAATAAGTCCTAGCTTTTAAAATTTACATTCACTGTTTTAAGTGGAGCAGTCCATGCGTGCCCATAGACTATTTCATAACTCATGGGTAGTAGGCCATCACTACGAAACGCTTCATACTCGGCCACCATGGCTTGCAATCTTTTTTTACCGGTTAGGCTATGCCGCCGTCCATTAAGAACATTATGTGCACCGATTGTTTTTAAGTCGCGCATAATTTGATAAACGTCATTATACGTTATGGTGATCGTTTCATTATCCATTACCGGATCTTCAAAACCGGCTTGTAACAAGGCATCGCCCACATGATGCATGTCGATAAAACTATTTACGTGATGATCGCTATCCACTTTATACCAACAGTGTCTTAATTCTTTTAATGCGTCAGGCCCGAAGCTGGAAAATAAAATACAACCACCCGGTTTGAGTACACGGTTAAATTCTGCAAAGGCTTTATTGAAATCATTACACCACTGCACAGTAAGGCTGGAAACAATTAAGTCAATACTATTATCGGCTAACGCAATATTTTCGACATCACTTGCTAGGTAACTAGTATTTTTTTCTTTCTCTAATTTAATGCGTGTTTGTTGCAACATCGCACTGGCAATATCCAAGGCAACAATTTGCGCATTTGGGTAACGTTGCACCAAATCCATTGCACAATAACCTGTGCCCACACCAGCATCTAATACAACAGCCGGCTCTAGCAACATATACTCTAAACGCTCAACCAAACGCGTTGCGACTTCACATTGTAATACGGCGGCTTGATCGTATTCGAATGCGGCTTTTTCAAAAGCACGACGCGAGAGTGATTTGTTAACGTAAAAATCGGGTTCAGACATGCGGCGACTCGTTGGTGAAATTTTTAATTGCGGTTATAAATTCGGTTGGGTGTGAAATAAATGGTGCATGCCCTGCGCCTTTAATCATATGGCAATCTGCTTTTTTAAATAGCGGTTGCATTGCTTCGGCTGCTTGGTAAGGCATAAGACGATCGTGTTCACCAGTGATCATTAAAGTTGGCTGCGAGATATGGTTAAGGCTAGTTCGAAAATCTGTTTCTTTTAAAACTTTTAAGCCTTCACGTAACGATGCCATTGAAGGTTCTGGTCGACTAGCGATTGAATGCTTTAATATTTTAAGCCCTTGTTTGTAGCCGTCTGAGCCAAACATTTGCAATGCCATAAACTTATCAACGATTTTTTTATAATCTTGTTCTAACTGTTGAGAAAAATTTTCTAATACCGAACCGTCTAAACCATGTTGCCAATTTTCTTTTTTACAGAAACACGCATTCGATGTAACGAGAATTAATTTTTTTATTTTTTCGTTATGGTTTTTTAAGTAATCAACGGCAACCAGCCCACCTAACGACCAACCTAATAAGATAATATTATTTGAATGAATACTATTAATCAAATCGTGTAATTCGCTACGAATATTTACCAAGCTAAAAGATTTATTGCTGCTCGCTTGCGATTCACCGTGGCCTAACATGTCAACCGCGTAACAATGAAAGTTTTTTTCTAACGCTGGCAAAATAATTTTCCATACCCCACTATGCAGCCCCCAACCATGTAACAGCACTAATGGGGTTCCTTTTCCTGATTCAGTCACCGCGAGCATAACTAAACGTTTAAACTTTTATTCAGTGCAAACAATAATTTTTCGACATGTTCTGCAGTGTGATTCGCTGAAAAAGTTACCCGTAAACGCGACGTGTTTTGTGGCACGGTTGGCGGACGAATAGCGCTTATCAATAGCCCTTGTTGCTGTAGCGAGTGACTCAGTTGTAACGCTTTTTCTGCTTCACCAACAATGATAGGTTGTATTGGTGAATAATTTCCGTGTTCAGGTTTTGGCGTAATATTAATCCCCAACTCACTACAACCCTCTCGAAATTGTTTTATACGCTTTTGTAAACATTCACGACGCTCATCACCTTGCTGAATAAGTCTTAAACTCGCGCGCGTTGCTTCGGCAACGGCTGCGGGCATGGCAGTAGTGTAAATATAACTTCGCGAAAAATTGATGAATGTTTCGATAAGTTCATGACTACCTGCAACAAACGCACCGAAGGTTCCAAAAGCTTTTCCCAGTGTTCCAACAAAGATCGGTAAATCCAGTTCAGGTATCGCACCATCAAACTCGCCAATAATACCTTGGCCTTTGTTTCCTAATACACCAATGCCATGAGCATCATCAATCATTAAAATTGCATTATGTTTATGTGCGGTATTAATCAGTGAACGTAAATCAGCTTTGTCGCCGTCCATACTAAATACACCATCACTGATAATTATTTTATTTTCAGCATTTGACTTAATTAACTGCTTTTCGAGCTCTTCGATATTTTTATGGGGGTAACGCGTTAAAGCGGCACGAGATAAAAGTGCCGCGTCGATCAATGATGCATGGTTAAGTTTGTCTTCAAAAATTTCGTCTTTACGCTCACTTAGCGCGCTCACCACGCCTAAGTTAGCCATGTAACCCGTTGAGAATAATAATACGTGTTCACGGCCAATAAATTCAGCAAGTTCTTCTTCTAAAGCATGATGTGCTTTTTGATGTCCAGTGACGAGTTGTGATGCACCGCTACCAACACCGTATTCATCAACGGCATTTTTAAAGGCTTGTTTAACCTCTGGGTGATTTGCCAAACCTAGATAATCGTTACTACAAAAATTTGTTAACGATTGACCTTGAATATTCAGCGTTACATCTTGTGCTGATTCAACAACACAACGTGAGCGATACAACTGTTGCTGTTGTAAATTTTGTAAACGCTGATTTAATTTTTTATTGAATGACATTTTTTCCGTCATTCCCGCGTAGGCGGGAATCTTATACCACTTAAAATATTTTTTTGGATTCCCGCCTACGCGGGAATGACGTCATAATTTAAATATTGCGCCTTCTATAAGCTCAATACTAAACCGCTGAAATACCTAAACGTTCAAACAATTGTTTATCAGTGTTTTCACTTGGGTTAGGTGTGGTTAATAATTTTTCACCGTAAAAAATGGAATTTGCGCCAGCTAAGAAACACAGTGCTTGCATTTCATCGCTCATGCTTTCTCGCCCTGCGGATAAACGCACATGAGATTTTGGCATCATGATCCTTGCAACAGCGATTGCTCGAACAAATTCGATAGGATCTATTTCTTCTGAGTCCGCTAACGGTGTGCCTTCTACTTTTACTAATAAATTAATCGGCACGCTTTCTGGATGTTGTTCTTGATTAGCCAACTGTTGCATTAAACCATAGCGATCTTTTTCTGCTTCACCCATACCTAAAATACCACCGCAGCATACATTCATGCCGGCATCTCGCACATGCATAATGGTATCTAAACGATCTTGGTAAGTACGCGTAGTTATAACATCGCCATAATATTCTGGTGAGGTATCTAAATTATGATTGTAATAATCGAGGCCGGCTTCTTTTAAGCGCACACTTTGCTCAGCGTTTAACATGCCAAGTGTTACACAAGTTTCTAAACCAAGCGCCTTAACTTCTTTAACCATTTCTATAACTGGTTCTAAATCTTTATCTTTAGGACTACGCCATGCTGCGCCCATGCAAAAGCGACTCGAACCATTATCTTTCGCTTGTTTGGCCTTTTCGATAACTTCGATGAGTGGGAGTAAGGCTTCTGTTTCTACTTCGGTATCGAAACGAACACTCTGTGGGCAATAGCCACAGTCTTCTGGGCAACGCCCGGTTTTAATACTGAGTAGTGTACTCACTTGCACTTGATTGGGTTCGAAAAACGCGCGGTGCATTGTTTGCGCATCAAAGATTAAATCACTAAACGGTTTTTTAAATAGGGCTTTAACTTCATCCACCGTCCAATCGTGGCGAATGGACTCATTGGTTTCGGTTAAACTTTCTATACTCGCATTCATTGTTCGTCCTCGATTTCGCTATTCATATTTTCATGGGGCTCATTTTCATGTGTCTCATCTTCAACAGCAACATCTTGCCATTTTTCATTTTTAATTTTCATTAGGTTGTAAACGCTTAAGGGAATTAATATTGCTGCAGACAATGCCCAAGTCAGCAGCCAATAAAAAAGCTCGGTTCCAAAAAAAGTCGCTACCACCACCACCAAACCTAAGATGCTATAAAATTGATACGCGCCTTGTTGCGTGTAATAACCCACCCGTGGGTTTGGGTGGTGGCGGTTCATTGCATACACCACCATTGACGCACCAAACCAAAAAATACCAAGAGGAAAGGGAATAATCATTGAAACAAGGTTGCCAATACTAAACCAGCGTGCGGCTGAGGCGGCTTGTTTGGCTGTAATCATTTGATTTTTATCAGGATTATTGATTGTCGTTGGCATAATAGGCAGATTGGTAAATGACTCGAATGGATATTAGACCGTTCCAATTACTTGTCAACCATTTAATTTATTTGGTTAACAACTGCGGTCAAAGCAACCATTACTATCGCTGCCTTCCCTCTCGAATAAGAGCCGATAAATGCGCTACAATCTTGTTTCTAGACTCACTTTCAAGGATGAAAATAATTACTTCACACTATAAATCTTTGTCACAATGGCTCAAAGAAACGCCGTTAATTAAACATACCTGCCCACTATGTGCTGATGCGAGCGAAAACTTAATCTGCACATCATGTAAAACGATGCTGCCAAATATTGTAACCCAGTGTTTTCAATGCGGGCTACCGCTCGATAAAATAGATACGCTCACTCACACCTTACTCTGTGGGCAATGTTTACAAACACCACCTGCTTTTGATGCTTGCATTAGTCCTTATCACTACGCACTGCCTATCAACCAGTTTATTACGCAATTAAAGTTTCACCAAAAATTACATTACGCTAGAGTTTTAGCCGATCTGCTTATCGACAAAATCGACAAGGCCACGGAAAAATTACCTGAATGCATCATTCCTGTGCCACTGCACCCTGCGCGACTTCGACAACGCGGCTTTAACCAAGCTTTGGAAATTGCACGACCTATTGCGAAAAAGTATTCACTAAAACTCGATAGCCAATGTTGTAAACGTATAGTATCAACACCGCCACAAATGGAACAAAACAAGCTGGCTCGACAAAAAAATATCCGTAACGCTTTTCGTGTGTTGGATAATTTTAATTACCAAGACATCGCCATTGTCGATGATGTTATGACCACCGGGCATACGTTGAACGAGCTAGCGCGACTATTTCGAGAACATGGTGCCAAACGCATTCAAGTTTGGGCGGTTGCACGCTCATAAAAAATGCCATACATATCAAGGAGTTAAAACTAACTTCCATATGCGCTAATAAAAAAATAAGAAAAAGCCACTAATTTGATCCAGATCAATACCGTTTTAAACACGCCCAACTACAGTATTACCACACATTAACTAGGGGATTAAAAATGGACATATACCAAGAAGGTGACAAAAGTATTTTAATGAATGTAGGCAAAACGGTACTTGTTTTGTTGGGTGTTATGATTACGGCAATTTTTGTTGCAAACCTAGTGGTTTAAAACGCCATTTAACGCTAAAAAGTCATTGAGCAAATAACCGGTTAGCTTTAATAGTTGACTGGTTTTTTTGTTTATATGATATCTTTCCTGTACCCAATGCATAACGGTGGAAACAACCCAATGAAATTTTTTAAAGTCATCACGCTCAGCTTTTTACTGCTCGTAACTGCACTTAATGTCTATGCCTCCCAGCCAAAGGATTCGGTTTATTTAGATGGAGGCTCAAACAAGACGGGACTGATATTGGCACATGGCCGAGGAAAAAACCCAACCTGGAAAGTAGTCGAACCCCTCCGACTTGGCGTACATTCACAGTTGGGGTACCACACTCTCTCACTTCAAATGCCCAATGACGATAAATATTGGGAAAGCTACGCTGATGATTTTCCTACGGCTTACCGTCAATTTAATGAAGCCGTTAAGTTTTTAAAAACAAAGGGGACTACTAAAATTTATTTAATGGGGCACAGCATGGGCAGCCGAATGGCGGCGGCATATATTTCTAAAAACCCAAAATCAGAAATTAATGGGCTTATTATTGCGGGCTGCAGGAACAACGGTGATTCACCGTTATCGTGTTCTGAAAGTCTTGCCAACGTAAAGATAGCGACATTAGATATATGGGGTGGTGATAATAATAAAGATGTTAACGCTGCCAGAGAGCGTGAAAATTTAAAATCTGCAAACTATACACAAGTTGAAATTGAAGGAGCCAATCATAAATTTGATGGTGAGGATGAAGCATTTGTTACTGCCGTAGTAAAATGGTTACAAGCTCAAAAATAACAACAAGCCACCGAGGCTGAACAGTGTTTAAAAATTATAGAAAAAGTCTACGAACGGGCCTTCCGTTTCACTACTGGTTGTAATGTTTTGGAAAGCATCAAGATGAAGTTGTTGATACTGCCAGCCACCATTTAAACCAAAACCACTACGAGACTGATAGCTCAATACCGCTTTATAGTCGTAGGCTGTACTGCTATCAAAAACCATATGCTTGCCTTCAATACCCGCCGAAAGCCCTTTCCAAGGTAGTTCATAAAGCGCCGTCGCATACATCATGGGTAAGGTTGCGTTGTATGCTTGTGTGGTGACGGCTCCAAACTTATCTGAGTTTTCAGTTAAACCGTTTATAAATTTAATATTGACACCTAAATCGAAATTAAATTTACCACTTTGAAATGGGTAAAAGAAAGTTGCATCATATTGTCGCAGCAATTTGTTATCTAAAGAGTATTTGGAATTTTGAGGAGCGGCAGAAATATTATCAAGCTCGCTCATCCAGCTCGCGCCCCAGCCAGTGCCGAGATTAGCACCAAAACTGGACTGATTAAAAGCTGATGTTTTTCGTTCAAACTTTACGTTTAACTGAAGCGGGTCTTCATGCCAGTTACTAATAGATTCTTCAGCCGATACAGAATACATTGGCGCAGCAGCACCTAGTAAACTCGCTAAAGCGATAAATGATAATAATTTATTTTTTGTGTTGCTGATTTCCACAACATATTCCCTAAAATTGCTAATTCCAATCCATAGACATTAGTTTAATATTTTCACACCAGAAAACTAACTTTACTCGGAATAGAGCATCCGAAACTGTGAACTAGCTCACGGCTACTATGAAACTTACATCTATTAACTGACTCACTCTGATGCTGATAAGAGTAGCTGAAAGTCAGCTTTTTTCCATCGAAAAATTAACAAAATTTGTGGTAATTTTCCCTAGTTTTAAAACTTTCTACGTTACCGCCTTGACACAAATGCTGGTTAGCTAGAAATTTCCTCGCTCAAGCCAATAATGGAGTGCCATTCCTACAAAAATTACCAAACCAAACCAATTATTATTTAAAAAAGCCTGCAAGCATTTAGTCGGCAACCGGTCTCTAATGAGACTTTGCTGGTATATGGCAAAGCCCGCAGCAACAAGAATGCTTAAATTAAACACCAAACCCAATTGTAATTGCCGACCAATCAGATACAAGCCAACTAAAACAATCACTTGCAAGATGGCCACCATCACCTTATCCATATCATCAAATAAGATAGCGGTAGATTTTACACCGGCTTTTAAATCGTCTGCTTTGTCGGCCATTGCGTACATCGTGTCATAAGCCACCGACCAAACAACGTTCACAACAAACAATAACCAGGCAACTTTAGGGATTGAATTGGTTTGTGCAGCAAAAGCCATTGGAATTGCCCAACCAAACGCCATACCTAAAACCACTTGCGGTAAATGCGTGTAACGCTTCATAAAAGGGTAAATTGCTGCCAACAGCACACCGCCAACGGATAAATAAATCGTCAGCTTGTTCATCAATAAAACCAAAGCAAATGCTGTTAAACATAAAACAACAAACAACGTTAACGCTTCACGAGGAGTAACCAAACCACTGGCAATAGGCCGCAACTTAGTTCTTGCAACAAGGGGGTCAATTTTTCGATCAGCATAATCATTTATCACACAGCCAGCAGATCGCATTAACACCACACCGGTAACAAAGACAAAAAATACAAGTAAATCTGGCTTACCTTCGCCAGCGATCCATAGTGCCCAGAGTGTTGGCCACAACAGTAAGAAAATTCCAATGGGTTTATTCAACCGGGTAAGCAGGGTGTACTGAAATAATCTGTCTTTTATATAGCTTTTATTCATACTAGTTATTATCACACATCTACATAGTTACTTGCATCATCAAGTAATGAGTAATAAAGTATTAAAATGCCAAATTGAGACAACCCTGTAACCACAACATACTGTAAATTTCAGACGGTATTGAGACCTGTTCAGCAAATGTTAAGGTCTAATTAGGTTTATCGCATTAATGAAAGGAGTCATGCCAATGCCACAAATATACCTTGCTAAAGTAAAAACTTATAAAGCACCTAAGACTTTAACTGACGGCACCCAATTCTTGCCATTTACAAATAAAGTTCACATTAAAATTGTAAAAGATGCCATTCGAATTATCGATACTAAAATTAAAAATAATAAGCTGTGCAATAGTTATTTCAAAACATTACCGTTAAAAAAGACTTCTTACAAATTTGGAAAGATAAAACCATTTGGATTAGTTACGATGGTTCAAAGGGATCTTGGTACGCGACTAATTATAAAAAGAAAAATATATCATTGACAAACATCACTCTAAACCGTGGCCGATGGACAACAGCTGCAACAATTATTCATGAATTAGCACACTCCAACGGAGCACCTTCCACAACTCGACACGCTGAAGATGCTTTACTAAAGTGTATGATGAAAGCACACCATACTGGCGTTATTGGTCAAATAAAAAAAGTATCACGAAAGGTTATGGCATAAATGAATAGAAATTACTCACTCTCATTGATATTTGTTAGCTTTTCGTTAGCAACCTCTATTAGCTGGGCCTGCCGTTGCGTACCCCTTACTTCAGAGCAAGCTTACAAAAAAGCCGATGAAGTGATAGTAGCAACCGTAATTAAACTCGAAGATAATAAAAATAGTCGTAAAAAAGTTACGTTGGAAGTACATTCTTCATGGAAGAATAAAGTGGATTCGCTAATTCAAATTTATCAAGAACCAAGTAGTTGCGCTTTTATTTTTAAAACCGACTCCAAGTATCTTTTATATTTAAATAAGCATGGGAATAATTTATATACTTCAATATGTGCAGGCAATGAAGACTTCTCATCAGCTAGTAAAAAAATAGACTGGATAAACTCCCAGAGAAGCCATACAAAATAAAATAGTCTATTCTGGTGGCACAAACCTTGTCAGCGCTTTGGGGTGGAAAAATAAAAAGTTACCTATTCCAGAGTTGATGAAATACGGAAAAGATCCTACTCCTAAAGTAAAGCTATTTGGTAATGCAAAAATTAAGTTTCATAATCCTGGCGGAATAGGGACACCAATGGCAATGATAATTTATGACCCTAACAACAAAAAAGAACCTATTTACCAGGTCCCTGCAAAAGATCAGAAAAATGTGATGCGTGCATTTAAAATAAAAGCTGAACGTTACAGGCAAACAACTTCTGTAAATTAATTTTGGCTATTTAATTGCTCTATTATCAACTATTTTTCGAAAACCATATACAAAGATGCCAAATAATAGTGTTACAGTAATGCTATATAATGGAATCTGGTTGTAGGGCATTCTAGCCAACTCTAACGCAGCGCTCTCGACTATTTGAGGCATAGATAAAACATTTATAAAATAATTTTTATAGTATATGACCGAGACTGACATACTTAATGCCATTATAATTCCAGATGAAGTTATCATGACAGAGTAATTCGCATGACTTGAAAACTTATTTGATATCAAAGCAGAAATAGGAACGGCAGCAAAGCTAATAGCGAAGAGCACAGAAAATAATATTCGAGTAATAAACAGCTCGTTTGGACCAGTAACAACTAAAGTATATTCGTTCTGAGATGGTGGAAGTAAAAAGTCAGGCACTACTGTAAATAGTGAATAGCCAGTAGTTGCTCCAACAATAAATAATATAGACATGAGTAATAATACAATTTTCTTTGACATCCTTATCACCTCTTATATGAATCAATTCACGTAAATCACATGCTACACAACTAAATTAAGATCGAATACATCTAATAAATGTATTTAGTTTAGATTTTCGTAATTAATCACAGACTAGCATCCCCTAATTAGCGTTATGAACACTAAGAACAAGACTTAAATACAAATCAATTCCCCTCTAAAAGCTATTAGCATTTTCTTATTTTTAAGCGATTAATTATTTCTAAGCGTTTAACCCTTTACCTTATCATTTTATTCTGTAACCATATAAATAATGTGTTGTTACCAATAATTCACGACAGAAATACTAGGGAATACAAATTCCATTCCAAATAAAGTGAACAGAATAAATATTGGCACCGAGCTTAGATAAACAAGGGGGAACTTCATAATGACAACACCCATACAACACCCAACTACGCAGCCAAATCAATTACCATTTGTTGCTCCGTGCCATCAGCTTGAAACAATGGCCGCGATTGGTTGGCTTAAACTCGGCTGGCAAGACTTCAAACGTGCTCCTCGACAAAGTATTACCTATGGCTTTGTTACGATGTTGTTAAGTTACATCGTTAGTTTCTTTGCATTTGAATTTGGTAATTTTTATTCGGTACTTTCATTAATATTGAGCTTTCTATTTTTGGGGCCGGTTATTGCAATTGGTTTATATTCGATTAGCTGCCAACTTAAAGAAGGTAAGCAACCCATATTAGGACATTGCTTGCGCGAGGGTCGGCGTCACTTTAGTAATATAGGCGTGTTTGTCATCATGTTAATGGTCGTGTTCTTGCTTTGGGCACGCGCAGCATCCGTACTCCATGTATTTTATCCTGTTGAATCAGACGCAAGTTTAGAAAGTTTTATAACCTTTTTAAGTATCGGTACCAGCGTTGGAGCGATTTTTTCTTTTATTATCTTTACGGCTAGCGCTTTTTCATTACCGATGATTATGGATAAGAAAGTAGATATGGTAACAGCGGTCGTGACTAGCGTGAATGCTGTGTTGCGTAATAAGAAAGCCATGTTGGTGTGGGCGCTGTGTATATTTTTAAGCGTGGCATTAAGTGTTGCCACAGCCTTTATTGGTCTACTAATATTTTTACCGATTATAGGCCATGCTACGTGGCATGCATACAGCGAAACCATTGATGCTAGCCAGTGGCCACGACATGATTAATTTATTCTAAATTGTGGGCTGAGTAAAAACTAATTATAAAAATCTATCTGCTTGATCTAGAGCCAATCCAAATATCAATAATTCACATTCTGTAAAACAATGATTTAAAAACACTAGCTAAGCTCTCAAAGAGACATTAACATTAGGACAGCAATCAAATCTTCTTAAGGACAAGAAAATGACAACAACCACAAAAACGCCCAAAACAAAAACCACGAAAAAAAAGCTCCTAACTAAAAGTGGCAAGTATTGGGTAACATGGGCAAATACAAACGCAAAGAATAGCAAATTAGTCAGTAAACTCGATAGTAATTTTAAAAAGAAATACGATGCTTTTAGCAAAGCGCTGAGGGACGCGGGTGCAACGGTTACAGTAAAGTCGACTCGACGCCATAAAAACCGTGCTTATCTTTTTCACTGGTGTTGGAAAATTTCACTAGGTAAATTAGGTACGACAAAGATAAGCAGTATACCAAGACAAGCTGGCGTTGATATCGAATGGGATCATGGTGACAATAAAAAAAGTATTGCAGGAGCAAAGGAAATGCGCGTTAAGTTTGGCCTAGCCACACCAACGAGCCCAAAACCCAGTAAAGTAGCTCCGAGTTTAACCAGTAATCATATTGCAGGAAAAGCTGTCGATATTGAGATAAAGTGGAAAGGGAAAATCAAAGTTAAAGATAAAAGTGGCAAAGAAGTTGAAATCACCTATATGAGCGATGTCACAAAAAATAAAAAATTACATGCCATTGGTAAGTCATATGGTGTAAAAAAACACCTAACAGATACTCCACATTGGTCACACACAGGACGTTAAGTAAATGAAAAGATTATCGATACTCATTGCAATATCATTATTCTATTTAGCAGCTTGTAGTGACAGTAAAACAACATCCAACCCTGCAACTAAAATAAACTTCAGCAATCAAGTTGGTTGGCTGCATGGCCACTGCCTAGTAATCGAAAATGCAAGCTTAAAGCCTCAAACAAAAGTTAACATTATTTCATTGGGGGAAACTCAAACACAGCTTCAATCTAAAATAAAAGCCAAGCTAAAAGATGAAAGTGATTGTATTCCCTTGTTAAGTGACCGCAAAGAAGTTAATAAAACAAAAGAACGTCATTTCTATCTGCTTGACTTAGACCAAAAGCATGAAGAAATTCTTGGCTTCGGTATTATCAATGCAAAGCAGACCTTTACTTCAAATCAAGGATTTATTAACACTGATCTTAACAATAATGGCATCAATGAAAACTACTCTTCCTGTACTGGTAGCGAAGGAATTAACTTCCTTATTCAAGAAAAGCAAAAATCAAAAAAAGTTACTCTTTGGAAAAGTTATTATTATCTAGGGTACGATATTACACCTGATTGCCCTACTGAATAGCTTTTACTCTACTTAATTTTACACATCAGCATAACGGCTGGCATCACCTAACCATCGATGAATAAGTGGTTCAACCAAATCAGGATACTGATTAACAATCTCTTCAGCTGCCGCACTGGCTTGTGGAATTAAATCCGCGTCGCGTTGTAAGTCTGCAATTTTCAGCATTTGCAAACCAGTTTGCCGCGTACCTAAAACTTCACCTGGACCACGGATTTCTAAATCTTTTTGTGCAATTTTAAAACCATCATTTGTTCTGCGCATTGTTTCTAAGCGTATGCGAGCATTTTGAGATAACTGCCCGTGATACATAAGCACACAGGCACTGGCTTTTTCACCACGACCTACTCGACCTCGCAATTGATGTAGCTGCGATAAACCCAAACGTTCTGCATTTTCAATCACCATTAAACTCGCATTCGGGACATCAACGCCAACCTCGATTACCGTTGTGGCAATAAGCAACTGAAGTTCGGCAGACTTAAATGCTGACATGACCTGTTCTTTTTGTTCAGGTTTCATTCGTCCATGCACCAAACCGATATGTAAGTCTGGAAAAGCTTCAGTCAATTCTTTATAAGTATCTTCTGCCGCTTGGCATTGTAATACTTCTGATTCTTCAATTAAGGTGCATACCCAATATACTTGCCGACCTTGTTGGCAAGCTTTAATAATACGCTCGATAATTTCCACTCGACGACTATCAGGCAACACAACAGTGTCCACAGGTGTTCGCCCTGGTGGTAGTTCGTCAATGATAGAACAATCCAAATCCGCGTAAGCTGTCATGCTTAAGGTTCTTGGAATGGGCGTGGCTGTCATAATAAGTTGATGCGGTGCTTTTGTATTTGCATTATTATTATCTTTATCCTTAATGCCCTTATCACGTAAAGCTAACCGTTGATGAACACCAAACCGATGTTGTTCATCAATAACCACTAGAGCTAAGTTTTTAAAAATCACATCCTCTTGAAATAATGCATGAGTACCAACTGCAAGACTAGCCTCTGCAGTAACCAACATATCCAATGCTTCTCGGCGTGGCGCAGCTTTGAGCTTGCCACTCAACCAAGCCACATTAATACCTAAAGGCTTAAACCACTCTGTAAAATTTTTATAATGTTGTTCAGCCAATATTTCTGTTGGTGCCATAATGGCAACTTGATAACCCGATTCAATCACTTGTAGTGCAGCCAGAGCAGCAACAACTGTTTTCCCTGAACCCACATCACCTTGAACTAGACGTTGCATGGGGAATGTTTTTAATAAATCATGTTGAATGTCATTAACAACTTTATCTTGTGCATTAGTTAAAGAAAAAGGAAGGTTTTCTTTAAATTTATTATTGAATTGTTTCGATGCCTTAACAACACAGGCAGCATCCTCTTTCACCCTTTCACGTAACTGTCGCAAGCTTAATATATGCGTTAATAACTCTTCAAAAATTAAACGTTGTTTCATCGGATGTTTACTATCTTCTAAATCACCCAAGGAAACGTCTGGAGGCGGATAGTGTATAAATTTAATAGCGTCTTTTAATGAAGAGAATTTGAACTTATTTAATAAATTTTCTGGAAGATAATCATTTAGTGACAGCAACTCTTTTTCTAATAATTCAAAAGCATGACTTACCATATTACGTAAGCTTATTTGATGTAAACCTTCAGTAACCGGATAAACAGGGGTGAGTGTTTCTTCTACAGACTCTGAAATATGTTCATCAGCTTGTGCGTCAGTTAACACGTTATATTCTGGATGAGCCATCTCCATATGACTACCGCTACGACGAGCTTCACCAAAGCAGCGAATCGTTTTGCCTCGCTGCAAACTTTCCTTTTGACTATTATTAAAATGAAAAAACCGTAGAACAACTGATCCACTTCCGTCACGAACATGACAAAGCAGCATTCGACGTCGACCAAACTTAATTTCTGTTAGTTCAATTTTTCCTTGAATAACCGCATGGTCGCCCGCTCGCAAGCTTCCCATTGGAATAATACGAGTACGGTCTTCGTAGCGTAGCGGTAAATGAAAAAGTAAATCTTGAGCTGAGGTAATACCTAACTTAACTAGTTTCTCAGCTACTTTAGGGCCGACACCTTTTATTTTTGTTATGGGTGTTAATTTAGAAGTGATCGTTTTAATTCCAATTATTCTATAACCATAATGGCATCCATTTCGACCTGTGCAGCCTTAGGTAATGATGCAACACCAATAGCCGCACGTGCAGGATAAGGTTCGATAAAATATTCAGCCATCGTTTCATTCACGATGGGAAAATGACTTAAATCAGTTAAAAATATATTAAGCTTTGCGATATCGTTTAAATCACCACCAGCTGCTTGTGCCACAGCTTTTAAATTATCAAACACACGTTTTATTTGAATTTTTATATCGCCTTCAATCAGCTCCATTGTTTCTGGAATTAAAGGGATTTGTCCAGAAAGATAAACGGTGTCATTTATTTTAATTGCTTGAGAGTAAGTACCGATTGCTTGTGGTGCTTTATCTGTATGAATGACCTCACGTGTCATTTTATTCTCCTGAATAATGATTTTATATTTAATTGTTTTTTATTGTCTTACGCGATGTATTCTATCAACCATTTCAATATTTCTTAAACGGCGCATGACTCGAGCAAGGTGTATTCTGTCTTTTACTTCTACGGTTAATGTCATCGTTGAATGTATACCGTCACGTTCTTCTATTTCAACATTTAAAATATTTGATTCTAAATCAGAAATGGTTGCCGCTATTGTTGCAAGTACACCGCGTTGGTTTTTAACTAACAGCCGAATATAGGTTGAAAAATCACGCTTAAGATTCGGTTCCCATTCAACATCAATCCATTTTTCTGGTTTGCTTTTATAATCACTTAAGTTTTTACATGCTTGTGAATGGACAACAATACCTTTACCCGCGCTGATAAATCCAAGTATTGAATCACCTGGGATAGGTAAGCAACATTTTGCAAAGGAGACAACGGCACCTTCGGTACCTCGAATAGACAAAGGGCGACCTGATTTTATTTTATTTTCATTATCTGCATCTTGGATTGGCTCACTTGAGCCAACCAAAGCACGAGCAACCATCATTGGTATATGATTACCAATTCCAACTTCAGCACAAAGATCATTAAAGGTTTTAAAATTAAATTCTTCCAGTACTTTCGATATAGAGCTATCTGAAATTTCCTCTAGCGATGAACTAAAAGCTTCCAGATTTCTATTCAATAACCGTCGACCTAATACTACTGACTCATCAAACTGTAAATTCTTTAATAGCGCTCGAATATTTGATCGAGCCTTAGCCGTTTTCACAAACTCTAACCAACCTGGGTTTGCTTGTGCACCCGGCGCGGTGATAACTTCAATTGTTTGTCCATTATATAATTCTGTACGCAGCGGCATTAAACGACGATTAATTTTTACTGCAACACATTGGCTACCCACATCGGTATGCACAGCATAGGCAAAATCAATTGCTGTGGCTCCTCGTGGTAAAACTAAAATATCACCAGAAGGCGTAAATACATAAACTTCATCTGGAAATAAATCAATTTTTACATTTTCTAAAAACTCCATTGAGTTACCGGCATGTTGTTGTATTTCTAAAACACCACGTAACCATTCACGCGCTCTAACTTGGGCATTATTCCCAGTTGTATCCATATCGCTTTTATATAGCCAATGTGCGGCAATACCAGCTTCAGCAACACGATTCATATCTTCGGTACGAATTTGCACTTCAGTAGCGACACCATATTGCGTATATAAAATTGTATGTAATGACTGATAACCATTCGCTTTAGGTATCGCAATATAATCTTTAAATTTTCCGGGTACGGGCGTAAATAAATTGTGAACGGCTCCAAGCATGCGATAACACATATCCACATCATTCACGATAATTCGAACGGCGTAAACATCCATTACTTCGCTAAAAGATAGTTTCTTATTACGCATTTTTTTGTACAGACTATATAAATGCTTTTGTCGGCCTATAACTTGTCCCGGTAATTTCATTTCTTCTAATCGGGTAACAATCGATTGCTCTAATTTACTGATGAGTTCTTTTCGATTGCCTCGTGCTTTGCGAACATTTTCTTTTAATATGCGGGCACGCAAGGGATATCTTGCTTGAAAACCTAAGTCTTCAAGCTCAAGACGCATTCGATTCATACCTAGACGATTAGCGATTGGTGCATAAATTTCTAAGGTTTCAAGCGCAATACGTCTACGTTTATCGGGACGCATTACACCCAAGGTACGCATGTTATGTAATCTATCGGCAAGTTTAATTAAGATAACGCGAATGTCTTCAACCATTGCAAGCATCATTTTTCTAAAGTTTTCGGCTTGCGCTTGCGCCTTACTTTCAAAGGTAATTGTTGTGAGTTTACTTACACCATCAACAAGCAATGCCACTTCTTCGCCAAACTTTTTAGTAATAGTCTCTTTACCATGCTTGGTATCTTCAATAACATCGTGCAATAACGCAGCAATAATACTGCGATGATCCATTCGCATTTCGGCAAGTATTTGGGCAACTGACAAAGGGTGAAAAATATAGGCTTCGCCACTCATTCGTCGCTGGCCTTCATGTGCCTCAGCACTAAATAAGTAAGCTTGATAAACTTCGGTAACTTGATCCGGCTCAAGATACGTATCCAAGATCTCACAGAGGTGACCTATTCGAAATGAAATAGGCTCTATTTTGGGACTCACGAACTCCCCCGGTTGGGGAAGATCTTGCATGGACTTGACGATAATCAGGGTACTCCCTAATTAACTATAGATGAATGAGGCAGAACGACATTATATAAGCTATATAACATGTCGCTTCTCGTTTGGTGGTAACTATATTTTATTTATCTTCCGTAGGCGTTGAATCTGTTGTGCTATCGGAATCTGTTTCAGTTTTAGCTTCTTCCACAACTGGAGGAGCACCTAAATCAACGGCAAGGGCAGCGGCAAGGGCTGCAGCAACATCAATTTCACCTTCGTTTTCAGTTGTTGTAGCAGCGGCTTCTCCTTCAGTACCACTTAATTTCGCTTCCAACTCAGCAGCTTCTAACTCAGCGGCAGCTTCTTCTTCGCTTGCCCACTCTGTGCTTTCAACTTCTTGCTCGTCTAAGATAGCTGCATCAATTAATCCTTCAGCAATTTCCCGTAAGGCAACAACTGTCGGCTTATCATTTTCGACTTCAACTAATGGCTCAGCCCCTTGGCTAATTTGTCGAGCACGTTTTGAAGAGATTAATACCAGCTCAAAACGATTTTTTACATTTTCTAAACAATCTTCAACAGTGACACGTGCCATGTAATTTTACTCCGAAAATCAATAACTTAATAAGAATATCTGAATATTTTAGGAGCTGAAACAGCCTAAAATTTGAACCTAATATTATAACGCCATATTCAACAGATCGCTAGCTTAGGCTACTCATCTTTAGAAACTAGCTATATATGAGGTATATAAACTTACGGTTTAACTAAAGCCGCTAATATAGATTGTTCAGCTTTAGCTAAAACATCAAGCCGTTGTCGTTGAGCGAGTACAATCGCTCGGAGTTGTTGCGTAGCCACATCAAATTCGTTGTTAATAATGACGTAATCAAATTCAATATAGTGCGCCATATCACTGGTGGCATCCTGCATGCGCCGCGCGATAACATCGGCTGAATCTTGACCTCGTGAATTCAACCGCTGCTCCAAAGCTTTTCGAGATGGCGGTAAAATAAAGACTGAAATAGCGTAAGGCATTAACTTTCTAACCTGTTGGGCACCCTGCCAGTCAATTTCCAAAATAACGTCTTCACCTTGGCTTAAGCGATCTTCTAATGCTTTTTGTGAAGTCCCATAATAATTATCAAAAACTTTCGCATGTTCCAAGAAAGTACCGGCTTTGACCATTTTTTCGAATTCTGATTTTTCAATAAAATGGTAATGCACACCATTTTCTTCACCAGCACGCATATCGCGAGTCGTATGAGAAACGGAAACACCAATGCCAGTAGTGGTTTCCAGTAAAGCCTCAACTAAACTTGTTTTACCTGCACCAGAAGGCGCTGAGAATATATATAATTGACCGCTAAAAGGTGATTTTATTGGCATGTTTTTTACTCGATTTAAAAAATTCTATTTTATAAGCTAAAGCCTAGAGAGTCTATCAAGTGTATATCAATATCGGTGTTAGTTTTGCCTCCATATTTTAAGTCTATTTATCTCTACACATTGAGCTAGGTCACATAAAGCTAGATTAAATTGATTATCTTTCCCTTATTCTAAATTATAATACGACTTCTTAAATTCCTTCTGCCACGTTATTGTGGCAATAAGTCATTAAAATATACTTGGGCAAATAGTACAGCTCGGAGAAATACAATGAGTAGCGATAAACCTGAAAACAAAAATTCACCTGAAAAACAAGCATCTGCTGTTAAAAAGAAGGCTACTTCTAAAAAAGCATCGACGGATAATAGCACCCAAGCTATTTTAGCACTCAAAGAAGGACTTATTTCTTTACAGAAACAAAATGATGCGCGGATGAGCGAGCAAGAAAATAAACTTGCCGAGCTATACCAAGGATTAGAAAGTGCGTTTATAAAAATCCATCAAGACACCGATGATCGTAAAACAAAAAGTAGTTCTTCTTTTGACCAACTCTCCGATACGATTATTCGCTCTAGCGAAGAAATGCGCAAAGAATATGAAGAAATGGAACGGCTACAAGAGAAACGTTTAAAAGCAGAGAACCAACAATATAGTCACAGTATTACACGAACAAAAATAATCGCCATACCTGCTATTGTTTTAGCTTTTGCTGGGTTTATTCATATGTTTTATACCGTAAATGTAATGGAAAAAGCGATGTCGCAAATGTCAAAAGACATGACTTATATGCGAAAAGATATGAGCTCTTTAACGCATAATATTTCTGGCATGCGTCAAGATATGAATGTGCTCACGCACAATGTTGCACCGGCGATGAATGGCATGCGTCGAATGATGCCGTGGTCACCTTAAGGTTTATTAATTAACCTATTTGCAAGTCTGTTAGATAATCATCGCGAAAGCTATGTGAGGAATATTAAGGAATATATTTTTTACTAACCTTATTTGGATAATATTCAATTACAAGACGACACATGCATTATCTACCAACCAATTAACACTCCTTCTAAATATTTGTTATACCCTTTGTATTCAGCATTATTTGTTTTCGTAAATGAGCTCGCATTAACTTCAGCAAAGCGGTCTACTATACCTTGTAAAACTTCAACGCCATCAGCAGATAATAGTCCTTTAGACATTTTACGTTTTTCTTTTAGGCTTAAACGAGAGCTTGCCGTTATCGCCTGGTTGGGTAATGTGCTACTGCGAAATAAAACTTTTAACTGATCACGTTTGTTTTCTGAAAGCTGTGTTTTGTAATAAGAGCCACGCAACATAGCTGCGGTACATTTTTTATTTTCAAAGGCTTGAAAAACTTTTCCCATTCCTCCCTTTATACCTTTTACGCGTGGCTGTATAACGGGGTTTGAAAAAGAAGCTAAAAAAGACAAAGAAGATAAATTTGGCGGTGAAATACCACAAAAATATTTCCCCGTTAAATCTTTACTTTGTTTCAAACTAGAATTACTTGCATCTGCAACCAACATAAAATCTAGTTTTCCAGGTAACTTAACAAGCACTTCATGTTTAAGATGCTTTAATCGCCAAGAAATAAAATGCGGCCCATCAAAAATAATATCGTATTTATCGTTACGCATATCCATTTGGTACTTAAACCAATTTTTAGAGTGCTTATAGGTTACTTTTCGACCAAGTACTGAACTCAGATATGTCGCTATAGGCTCATAGAGCTTATTTCCTTCCGCCAGAGATTCTCGCGGCGGTGCGGATAAAATTAATTCAGATGCAATAGCAATATTAGATGTGAATAATACGATGAGTAAAACGCAAATACGATTAAACGAGTTAAATAATTCCATTTATAAACCCTACAATTTGAAAGAATGAGGACTCTAACACAAAATAATTTAAATAAATTAGATGTAGCTCACCATATTTAAACCTATTTAGGGTCAAGTCCTGACGAATCCCCACACGTTTTCACAAAAAAGTGAAGTAAACAAAAAGATACTAAATAGAGTTGTACATGCATGGTAAGTTGTGATCTTATTTAAAGTGACCAAACCGTAAAAACATCTCAAGGAGCTCACCATACATGTTGTAAAATTATTACATAAACAACTTCAAAAAATCGGCTCATTTCATAAAAAAAGATTAGCCAGTTTATTTGATGTTGTCGAAACCGCTATGCAAACCCAATATGTCACGTTAACGGGATTAGGTAGACGATTATCTTCATCAGCCAAAATAAAACACAAGATCAAAAAAGTCGACCGCTTTTAGGAAACAAACATTTACAACAAGAGCGATGTGTAGATCAAATTCCTATTTTGGCGGTAGGATTACAGGTCTCGTTGCAATTCCCAATTGATGTATCTAATAAATAGTCGGCTTGCTAGGAATTGTGAAAACAATACAAGCATTAGCAATGACCATAAATATAGGTCATCCAATGTAGGAAGTTTTGCGTACCATATTACTACACCAGCTAATGCTATTGGCACTACAAAGAGATGAATTTTGTCCAGTTTGGATACCCAACTAAAAGCTGGGACTAAGTAATTTTGAACAATGAATAAGATTTCTGCGCGAAAAAATGGTGACATCAGTTAAGTTCCTTTTAATTTATGGCTATCAAATATTGCATGGGTATCCAACTTGAGATTTTCAACCAAATTGTTAGATATTTTTAGTGGTTTATGTTCTGCCAATATCCCTTTTACAGAATAAGCGAATACTACCTCGACAATTTAAACGAATACTGCTACAACATAATAAGCGAATATTAATACGTCATCAAAAGCGAACTACAGGGTAAAAGATCATGGCCACACCATCAGAAAAACTGGCAGAATCACTTGAAACACTACACCAGATTCAAGAAAAAGGCGCTGTAGCCATACGATCTGCCGATTTATCACGAACCCATCGAGAACGCCTATGTAAGAATGGTTTCCTACAAGAAGTGATCAAAGGATGGTACATTCCTGCTCGCCCCGATGAAACGACTGGGGAAAGCACAGCCTGGTATGCTGCATTCTGGCCATTTTGTGTCGCCTATCTTGAGCATCGCAAAGACAAGCAGTGGTGCCTTTCACCCGAACAATCCCTCTTATTACACGCAGAAAATTGGATGGTACCTAAGCAACTGTTAGTCCGGACGACTAAGGCTAGTAATAACATCACAGCTTTACCTCATGACACCTCGTTGCTCGATCTTCGATCCACACTGCCAGATAGCAAAAATATTGTTGTGAAAAATGGGCTGCACCTATTTTCTCTACCAGCCGCGTTAATCGCTTGTGCGCCTGGTTTTTTCAAACAAAACCCTACTGACATGCGTGCAGCACTCTCCATCGTGCGTGATGCCTCTGAAGTTTTAACTCAATTACTCGAAGGTGGACACAGTACTATTGCTGGACGGCTAGCAGGTGCTTTTAGAAATATTGGTCGTGATCAAATTGCAGACGACATTATCAATACCATGCGTTCAGTCGGTTACGACATCCGAGAGAATGATCCTTTTGAAACTCAAATTCCAACAGCACTTTCAGCAAGAGAACAATCCCCGTATGTTAATCGTATCCGTTTAATGTGGCAGGCCATGCGAGAAGCCGTTATCGAACACTTTCCAGAGATACCAGATTTCCCAAAAGATATTAAGACATACCTAAAACATGTAGAAGATATTTATACGACAGATGCCTATCATTCTTTATTGATTGAAGGCTACCGTGTGAGTTTGGAATTAATTGAACGGGTGCGCAGTGGAAACTGGAATCCAGAGACTAATCAATATGATCGTGAACACCATAATGCCTTAGCTGCACGTGGTTACTGGCAAGCCTATCAAACTGTCCGTGATAGTATTGAAAAAGTATTACAAGGTGATAACGCTGGCACTATCGCAGATGATGACCACCGAACGTGGTACCGTGAGATGTTTGCGCCTGGTGTTGCAGCGGGTATATTACGTCCCGCTGATCTTGCGGGTTACCGTAACGCACCCGTTTATATTCGTCGCTCAATGCATGTACCTCCAAGCAGTGAAGCAGTACGTGATGCCATGCCTGCACTTTTTGATTTGCTACGTGAAGAAACTGAAGCCTCTGTTCGTGTTGTACTTGGCCATTTCATTTTCGTTTACATCCATCCCTATATGGATGGGAATGGTCGTATGGGACGATTTTTGATGAACGTAATGTTGGCTAGTGGTGGATACCCTTGGACGGTTGTTCCAGTAGAAAAACGTGATGCATATATGGCGGCATTGGAAGAAGCAAGTGTTAACCAAAATATCGTACCCTTTACTGAGTTTTTAGGACACCTTGTTGATGATGGATTAAAAGGAAAGTCCTCGACAAAACTTCCAGCATGAGAATGCTGGAAGTACAATTTAAACTCTCGATTTTCAACATCTATATCTGAGCAGGATGCGTTGCCGCATGCACCTGTTTCAGCTTTTTAATCGATACCTGCGTATATATCTCAGTCGATGATAAATTCTCATGCCCAAGCATCGCTTGAATAAACCGAATATCAGCACCGTTCTCCAGCATATGTGTCACCATAGCATGGCGAAGCAAATGACACGAACCACCTTCACAGCTTCACAGCTTCACAGCTTCACAGCTTCACAGCTTCACAGCTTCACAGCTTCACAGCTTCACAGCTTCACAGGGTCACAGGGTCAAGTCCGGATGAAGAACAGCCGGATAGTGACGAACGATGGGTAACATTAGGGCATTCAACAGATGATAAAACGCTGCTTGTCGTCCATACTTATACAGAGAACACCAACAACAGCGTGACAATTGGAATTATCTCGGCACGCAAAGCGACTAAACACGAGCAACGGCAGTACGAGGCAACGACATGAAAACAGAATATGATTTTAAAAACGCCACACGCGGTAAGTTCTTTAACGTGGATGCACAATTAAACTTACCCGTGTATTTAGATACCGAGGTGTTGAGCTATTTTAAGAGCAAGGCCAAGTCTAAAGGCGTGGAGCTTAACCAATTGGTGAATGATTTATTGCGTAAGGATATTGATATTATTAATTCGGTGAAGTAAATAACTACCCTTCTTTAAAAACAAGCCACTAAAAATAAAAAAGCCTTGCTGTGAAGCAAGGCTTAGTGGGGAGTTTTTTCTTTTTAATAAATACTTTTAATTAAATAAATCTGTCACCTTTTATCTAAATCTTTTGAGTGTAAAATGTAAGACTTGACCCTGACGGTTTTCTGACGGTTTTCACGGTTTTCATGATAAAATAATTTTGCGCTTAACCCCATTAGTCTTCCTTTCTATATTTTCCAATCATAATAAATCAATACAATCTTTTAGTTTATTTACTGTGATTGGTAATCCTTGTTTATAAAATATTTCTAAATGTTCTTCTGCTGTTTTAGGTGGTTTTTTTAAATCACTACGCTGCTGATGTACAACAGAACAAAAAACATTTGGTTTTAAATCAAATAAATGGCTTAAGAAAATATCAGGGGACTGCGCTTCTATGTCATATTTTGAAAGTTCGGAGCTAGGAAAATCTTTCAAATTATTCGTAACAATAACATCTGCATTAGATTTAATTGCTGCGGCAAGAACATGCCTATCATCTGGGTCAGGTAATGTTAACGAATCTATAAATATCTCATAATTAGTTACTAAACAATCAGGCACATGCGTATTCATTAACTCTACAGTTTTTTTTATTTTATCAGGATCAATATCCTTACGATCCTTTATTAAGTTACGAACCCATTCATCATTTATTTGATCTGTCCATTTCGCCCGAAACAATCCCGTCAGCGCCATACGGATAAGAAGATCTCTTAATGGCGCAGGATAAAATAAATTCGCATCATAAACTGCTGTAAAATTCGACATCCTTTTCCTTTATTAATCGTAGCCCATTCCAAGTTCTTGTGCTTGTGCAGTCAATTCAGCCATGGCTTTTCTACTTTCAGCTAAGCTCTCATTTTTATAATTAACAAGATCACGAAAATAGATACGTCGATGGCTCCCAACAAAGTGATGATCTACTAAGCCTTTTTTCAATACATTATCAACAAAATAGGGACGAGAAACATTCAGAAAGTCAGCCGCTTGTTGTGTTGTAAATTCAGCATGGTGAGGAATAAGCGACATCGCATCGCCTTCCGCCATATGCGACAAAATATCAACCAAGATTTTCATTGCTGAAACAGGCACGGTGATATCATCACTTCCAGACACAACACGGATCTGAGCTTTATCACCTTTACCAATAATCGCCGCTAATTGGCTACTACTCTGTGCCGCAATAGCACGATCCTCATCACTTGGAGGCAGCATTAAATCATCATTAATTTTAAAGACATTAGCCATTACAGTACCCTCTATATATACACTCTATGTAATAATAATAGTCCCTAACTGCAATAAGTGCAACAACTGAAATAATCGAAACAATATATTCTCTGCTGCTATCTCGTTGTTTATATTGATTTATTAGTATATCTCGCTGAATAAGCGTTTACGAGCAAAAATATAAAAATGGGAATATTTACATTTTTGCAGGATGCGTCGCCGCATGAACCTGAACGTCAGGGTCAAGTCTTACATTTTACATAGACCTTGTTTTTTATAAATGTGATTTGTAAAACTTGAACCTGCTGCTCTGCTGCTGTTTTGAATGCACGAATAGCACGAACAAGGTCAAGTCTTACATTTTACATTCAAATGTTTTAACAGCGCGGCTTACTATGGCAAAAGGCGGATAGGTTTAGATACCCGCCTGCGCAGAAATGATGAGTAAATTCAGATTGCTTCGCTATGCTTTGATGCCCTTTGGGTGCGCAATGACGGAGATGTTCAAGTTGCCTCACTGTCGCCTGCAATGATAAATCAAGTAGAAGCGTTTGAATCCTCCCCCATTTTTTTTGGGGGGGGGTGAGGGTTTTTGGCAGTAATATTTTAATTAAAAATTCACCCTCCCCCTCGGCAACTGCTCCATGCGTTGCCCTACCTCCTGCTTCCCTGCAGTCGTCCCCCCCCTCCCATAAAGGGAGGGGGAATTGATAAAACGTATAGTTCACTTTTGCGCTCATTGACTAACTCAATTTTTATTTTGTGCGACCAATGGAACGCACAACTAATATTGAACCGCAGTAAATTTTAGGCATTATAAAATTCAGCAATGAATTTTGTATGTTCTCATATAGATTTATACCGCTCATTCTATATTCTGCACCTGCTCACGCATTTGCTCAATTAATACCTTTAAATCAACAGATGCTTTTGTTGTTGTTACATCGATTGATTTTGAACCCAGTGTATTTGCTTCACGGTTAAGCTCTTGCATTAAAAAATCTAAACGTCGACCAACGGGTTTGTTTTGTTTTAATACACGTCTTACTTCACTTAGGTGTGCACCAAGACGATCTGTTTCTTCGCTAACATCCATTTTTTGTGCAAGTAAAACAATTTCTTGTTCAATGCGCTTATCATCTAGCTCAACATTCAATTCGGCTATTCGTGTAATTATTTTTTGCTTACGAGATTCTAAAATTTGAGGTATGATTTTTTCAACGTCGTTAATTATATTTTCCATCGAATCACAACGTTCAAGCAACATAGCAGCTAACTTATTACCTTCACCTTTTCTTGTTTCCACAAATTCAGTAAGTACTTGCCCTAAACATGTTAATACTGTTGTCTGAAGATCTTTTGCATTAACTTCTGGTGCATCTATTACACCTGGCCAACGTAAAATATCTAAGGGATTAATCTTATCTGCATTCGACAATTTTGTTGCAATATCTTCGCTCGCCTTTGCTAGCTGCTGCACGAGAGGCATATTAAGTTGAATGCTGGAAATCTCTTTTGCTGTCGTATTCAAGTTACTACGAATACTAAGCTCAACTTTGCCGCGACTTAGCTGTTGCGCTAAATTTGTTCTTATTTTTTGCTCTAATGTGCGAATCTCTTCTGGAGCACGTATCGAAATATCAAGATAGCGGTGATTGACACTCCGTAGCTCAAGCGTAACAACTATGTCATCTGTTGATATTTCATTTCGCGCGAAGGCAGTCATGCTTTGAGTCACGTCACAGTCCTATTTTGAGTGGTCAGTATCAAAACTACGATACTTATATATAGTTCCATTATCATATATATTTATTCACCCAAAAACAGCTATAATTCAAAAACATGACTGACTTTGAGCACGAACTTCCCCCCAACACAATTGTAGATAACTACACGATTACCCGCACCTTAGGTGGCGGTGGTTTTAGTCTTGTATATCTTGCTAAAGATAATACCTACAACAAAGATGTTGTGATAAAAGAATACATGCCAACAAAATTGGCTACACGTACCCAAAACTTACATATAAGTGCACTCAACTCTAATTGTGGAGATAAATTCGGCCATGGCCAACGCTTGTTCTTTCAAGAGGCCAATACGCTCTCAAATTTAAAACACCCGAACATTGTTAATGTGATTAGTTTTTTCCGCGCCAATGGTACCGTCTATATGGTGATGGAATATGAAGAAGGTATCAACTTACAAAGCTACATCAAACGCCATGACGGTAAGATGAGCGAAGATTTTATTATGGCCGTTTTTTTACCACTGCTTGATGGCTTAGAAACCATTCACAAAAATGGATTGCTTCATTTAGATGTAAAACCCGGCAATATCCATTTACGTGAAGGCGCAAAACCGTTGTTACTCGACTTTGGCGCCGCACATGAAATGATGCAGACACGCCAATTTCAAGCTAACCAAGTTATTACCCCTGGCTTTTCTCCAATAGAGCAACTTGATCCCGGTGGGTACGTGGGCCCATGGACTGACATTTATGCAATTGGTGCGACAATACGCGCTTGTATTGAAGGCGCTCCGCCATTACCTTCAACCAAACGCCGTGAACGCGATACCTTAAAACCCGCCGTGAATGCTTTTAAGAAAAAATATTCTAAACATTTACTGCAAGCAATAGACTGGTCAATGGAAGTTGATCCCATTCTTCGCCCGCAAAACATTCAAAACTTTAGGGAAGCTTTAACTAATCCTAAATCTCATCTCGTTCGTTAAATTATTTAAAAGTAAACTATGCAATTTGAAGTTAGCCAAATAAGCCTACAAGGCGATAGAAAAAATAACCAAGACCGCGTGGGTTATATTGAATATGACTATGGTGCCGTTTTAATTTTGGGTGATGGCCTTGGTGGTCGACCGAAAGGCGAACTTGCAGCACAAACGCTTATTGAAACTGTAGAAAAGGCATTAAATAATTCACCGATGCCCATTCCTGATCCCTATGACTTTTTAGAAGGCGCTTTACTACAAGCTCATCATGATGTAATGGCAGCGGGTCGAGAAGAAATACCTCCGGTGGAGCCAGGAACCACTGCCGTTGTTTGTGTTATTCAAGACGGGAGTGCATGGTGGGCACATATAGGTGATAGTCGTTGTTACTTATTCCGGCATGGTTTATCGATATATCGAACACAAGATCACTCTTATGTTGAAAACTTATATAAAAGTGGTGAGATTAGCTTAAGCAAGGTAAGTACTCACCCAATGCGTAATTACATTACCCGCTGCGTTGGTATGCTAGTAAAAGAACCTGAAGTTGACTTAAGTAAGGAAGTCATGCTTACCGAAGGCGATATAATATTACTTTGCTCTGATGGATTTTGGGGCTCTTTAGATGATGCTCAAATTGGTGAAAAACTTAATTCAGAAAGATTAAATGATGCCGTGACCTCTCTTGCAGAAAAAGCGGTGCAACTTGGCGCACCCACAGCCGATAATACAACGGCAATTGCGCTTAAAGTTATATCTCTACAGTTATTGAATCAAACGAACTCCAATAAAAGTAAACATATTTCCGTAAAGCAGCCTGCAGTTGACGATGCAATAAAGAAAATTGAAGATGCCATATCAACGTATAAACATGAAATGGATGATTAGACGAATCTTAAGGTAAATTTACTTCACCACATAATAAATTTGCAGTGAAGTAAATTTATTTCAACAATTTTAACAAAGAGCATTCTACTCAATACTGTTATTAGTACCATCGTCTACAATGTTTCCAACAACGTTGTTACTTACTTTATTTTTAACAACACTGTTATAACTTGCTACCGCCGTTACACCTGGCGCGACACAATCACTTGCGCCACATAATTTAATACCTACACCACTGTTATTTTTAACGGTATTCTTCGCAACAATATTATTATCACCTTGAATTTGAATACCATCAGTACCGCTATTAGACACTTCATTTTTTGTAATAATATTATTTGTTGAGAGACTCGTTGCATTTTCTTGGATAATAACAATACCAACACGTTTAGCATCAATAACTTTATTTTTCGTTATTGTGGTTTCACTTGAAGGTACATGCAGATGGTCTTCATAATTACCCGATATAATATTTTTTGTAATCGTTGTGCCTGTTGCACGTAAAACAAAAACTCCACGAGAGCCTGGCGCAGTGGGCTCTAATACATCACCACTTCGATTTCGGTTAATTTCAGTTTTTTGAATGGTTATATTTTTTGCAGGCGGTCTAACAAATACACCTAAATCCCGTTTGGTTGCTATACCACTAGGGTGTTGAATGGTTAATTTTTCGATAGTTACATCAGATGAAAACACATCAAATACTACATCAAGCGGTACACCGGGTGGCGCTTGCTTCGGTGTTAAGTCACCGCCATAGGATACCACAAAGGTATTTTTTCGGTTTTTGCCGCGAATATGTAATCCGTCTTTACCCATTGGAATGGTTACGTTTTCAACATATGTGCCTTTACGAATATGAATAGTATCGTCTACTCCGGCAATGTTAACGGCTACTTGAATCGATGCGCAAGGATTACTGGCAATGCAACTATTTCCTGAGCCCGATGAAGCCACATAAAAATTGGCGGCTAATGTCTGCGTACTGATTAAAAAACCAGCAGCAACTAGTGATGTTTTTATATACATGAAATACTCCCTGAGTGAAATTATTATATTTATATAAATACTACGCCTTAATCAAAATATGATGATTAGGAATAGTAGGAGTAATATCTTATTTATAAGTTCCCTATATCAATAATGGATATCTATATAAATCCTATACTCGAATATATTCTGCAGCATTCTCAAGCATTGTTGTTATGTCTGTGTTACTCGACACTTGTTGATCAATCAATGTTCCATAAACATTAATGGCTCCTTCAATACTATTCAAAATTTCTTCCTCTTGATCAGGTTCTAACCCAAGCATTGGAAATCGGGAAACCAACATTAATAATAAATTTTGTGATATTTCCAGGTGTTATGTTTTTATATCTGAAGTGGTTAATTGCACTTTACCATTCAGTTCATTAATTTTATCCAACATGTCATGTTTGTATAATTCATTAGCAAGTTGAAACTCCTTAAGCTCAATATCATTATCTATCCATGCATTGACGATATCGCAAAATATAGCAAGATTATCTTTTGTTTCATCAACTTGTTCATCGGATAACTCTTCAACATCAAGTATTAAGGTAAAATATGTCAAACAAAACATCATATAATTTTGTTTACAGCATATTTTGTCGGTACATGCCTCAAGACACACCAGCTTTCCTAACGCATCGCGATCAATTCGCTCACCAAATTTTTTAGTCTGCTTAGTTTTTTTAAATTTAATTTGGAATAAGCCATCGAAACCAAATTCAATTAGCGCTTTCTGGGTTAAATTTGTTAAAACATCCGTATCGTTTACTTGTGAAATCGCACTAGCAAACCGCGTTGTCACACCTAACTGAAAATTACTTCGTAGTAATGATTGAATCATATTGTTCGATTGGACTGTGTTTAATTGAGTCATGATATATTTCCAAAATTAGGGAACTGGTCAAATTAGCGACTCCATAACTTACCTGTTTAGCTAATCGCTAAATCCATGCGGAAAATGTATATAAATTCAGTACTTTAGCGTATTTTGTATATATAAACCTCTAATAGCCTTATTAATTATATGTTAAGCTTTCTCATATTAGAACGTTGTCGAGTCGTGCGCCGTCCCCCAATACGATGCCACGCCAACTAAACGTCATAACTATAATAGTATCGGCAAACTACACAACCATTGCGGTTATAAGAGGCATGATGCTTCACTTGTAGTACGACACAAATAATTGTCGGTTTTATAATTTATGGTGTTTTAGTCATACAACATAAATTATTGAGTAGTTGTGTGCCCCTTTTAAAAGAAAAATCTATTCCGAAATTAACTGAAAACTCATTCCAGACAATGGAAGAATATTCCGCTGTCATTTCACATTTAAAATTACAAGGCCAACAACTCTCTAAAGGCTATTTCAATGGAACATCTAGCATGTTATCAGCCGATGACTTTCAAATAGGGGTAAGAACAGCTGAAGTAAAACACCTTCAAGCTGGCCAAATAGATTCAGGAAATATCGGAATGATATTCCCAATGCAAGGTTCTAATTATATTCATAATGAAAGAATTCAATATGATGACACACAGATTATTGCTTATGAGAACGGTGAATCAACAGTCATTTTTCCAAAGAACCATCAACACCTTGTACTATTCTTTAACACAAAGAAATTAAATAATTACTTAACCGAAACAGAAACAGCATTATTTATGAATGCTTGCAAACATCTTGCTTGTAATAAAATTTCTATTAGCCACAAAAAAATATTAGTAAATCACTTGTATCATTTATACGAGAATTTCCAAAATTTATCAAACCAGCCCTATAATATACTTGCTTACCAAGATTGCTATGAATCTCTATTTTATGCTTTAAATGAATATCATTCATTTCATACTAAAATTGATTTAATAAAAATAAATAATAAAGAGCGACTACTTTCTCGGGCACTTGAATTCATCCATTGTTCAGATTTAAAAACTTTAACGGTTTCTAGTTTAATAAAAGGAATTTATTCTAGCAGTCGTTCTGTGCAGTACTGTTTTTCTGATTTGCTCGGTATAACTGCCAAGAAGTATATAGTAATAATGCGCTTAAATATGATTAGAAAGAAACTACTATCCACATCACCTATTGATAAAACAATTACACAAGTTGCAAGTGAATTTGGTGTCGTCAATATGGGGCGATTCAAACAAGACTATGAGAATTTTTTTAATGAATCACCTCGACAAACATTAAATAAAATCTAAATTATATAGTATGTCAAAGTTGCATAAGGGTAATTAACAATCCCAAACTTAAAACCCAAATGGTGATTGACACCCATGCAGATTGCCGCGCTTTATTTTTTTCTATCCACGTTCTCGGTTTAACACCCTTAGCGATAAATACAAGTTTTGCTGATAAATTAACGCAAACAACATTAATGGCTAACAACAAACTTGCGCCAATGGCTAAATCTAATCTACCGGCGCCAAGCATTAATCCAAAGGTTGCTGTTGGCGGTAACAATGCGACCGCCACCATCACGCCAACTAGCGAATTACTCCAGCTTGAAGCTAATGATAAAACTGCAGCAGCACCAGCCACAAGCGCTAAGACGACACTGTCGTATCCTACATCGGTACGCGACATTAATTCGATACTATTAAAGTTTAGTGGCCAAAAATATCCAATAGCAATAGAAATAATCAACGCAGTACTTACACCAATCATATTCGTTTTTAATGACTGCCAGATTAAGACTTTATCACCGAGTGAAGACGCAAAAGCAAGCGCTAGGTTAGGCCCCAGCAAAGGAGCGATAACCATAGCACCAATCACAATCGCAACATTATCAGCTAACAAACCAATACTTGCCACGATGGTTGAAAGGATAACCATCCATATAAATGTGCTATCTAATTTTATTCCAGATACTATTTTTTGGTATAACTCTTCACGTGTTCGTGTAGAGCTATATTTTTTAGCATTATCATCATTTTCCTCTGGACGCGGAATAGTTGCTTCAACAGGAGTAATAATAATACGACTATTTTCACTTGCGCTGATAATAGTTTGAACAGAATCTAATATTTTTTGTTGATTTTCAGGCTTTACCAATAACTTTACCGTGCATCGTTGAGTTTGATCACAGACTGTTGTCCAAAAATCTAACGTTTCATGTTGCTCAGCTAAGCCTTTTAAGGTGTCTACATGCCCACAATCTGTAATAATTTCGATAATACGCATACTGCCCCCAAAATATATTTTATTTTTTTAAACGATAACCCGACTTAAACATCCACCAAACTGTGGAGAGACAGATAAAAAGAAAAACTAAAACCATAAACAAACTCAGTTCAACACTCACATCCGATACTTCAAAAAAACTCCAACGAAAGCCACTAATTAAATACACCACAGGATTAAATAAGGTAATGGTTTGCCAAGTGGGCGGTAACATATCAATAGTATAAAAGCTGCCACCTAAAAAGACTAAAGGCGTAATCACCAACATAGGAATGAGTTGGAGTTTTTCAAAATTATCTGCCCATAAACCAATAATAAAACCAAATAAACTAAAGGAAATACAAGTCAAAATTAGAAAAGCCAGCATCCAAAACGGGTGAGCTATCTCTAAAGGCACAAAAAAACCGGCAGTAGCTAATATAATTAAACCAATGATAAAAGACTTTGTTGCTGCTGCTCCAACATACCCAATTAGAATTTCAATAAATGAAATGGGCGCAGACATAACCTCATATATCGTTCCAGTAAACTTAGGGAAAAATATTGCGAACGATGCGTTTGAAATACTTTGCGTTAACAAGGCCAACATCATTAAACCGGGTACAATAAATACACCGTAAGGAACACCATCTACGGTCTGTATTCGAGAACCTATAGCGGACCCAAAAACAACAAAGTACAGTGCCGTAGATATAACGGGAGATGCAAAACTTTGTAAGATTGTTTCAAATGCACGCAACATTTCAAATTTATATATAACTTTAATGGCTTCAATATTCATTATTTTTCATTCACTAAACTGATAAAGATATCTTCTAACGAACTTTTCGTAGTATTAATATCTTTTAGTATTAAACCGGCTTTACTGATTGCTTTTAGCAACTCAGCAATGCCGGTATCGACTTCATTCGTATCGTATGTATAAGTCAGAAAGAATCCATCTTCAGACAATTCTAAATTCCAACTGGCTAGCGAGCTATGCAATGTTTTCACGGTACTCTCAAGCTCTACCAGCAATTGGCGCTTACCTAATTTTTGCATTAGTGCATTTTTGTCTTCAACTAACAATAATTCACCATTGCTAATCACACCAACACGATCAGCGATCTCTTCGGCTTCTTCTATATAGTGAGTGGTTAAAATAATGGTAACGCCAGAATCTCGTAACTTTCTAACGACATCCCACATTTCTTTACGCAAGCCAACATCAACACCGGCTGTTGGTTCGTCTAAAAATAAAATGTTTGGTTCATGTGATAAAGCTTTTGCAATTAGCACTCGGCGTTTCATACCGCCGGACAATGTCATTAACGCATTATCTTTTTTATCCCACAATGATAAATCTTTAAGCAACTGCTCAAGATAAGCTGGATTGGGTTTTTTACCGAATAATCCTCGGCTAAAATTTATGGTATTCCAAACGGTATCAAATGCGCCTAAAGTTAGCTCCTGTGGAACCAGCCCTATCAACGCACGTGTTTGGCGGTAGTTTGCAATAATATCGTATCCATCTACCGAGACGGAACCTTCACTAGGGTTAACTAAACCACAAATGGTTGAGATCAATGTGGTTTTACCTGCTCCATTAGGGCCAAGTAACGCTAAAATTTCACCGTCTTTTATTTCAAGATTTATTTTTTTTAGTGCGTGGAAACCATCTTTATAGGTTTTAGAAAGATTTGATATAGATATAATTGCTTGCATAATATATGCAGCGTAACACAGCTAACGATTAAACTTAATGGGTAACTCGGTCACCCCAAATATCTTTTAAGCGACTATCTCGCCCGCAACTTAATCGATAAAAATTATAGCGAATAGGATTATTTTTGTAATAATCTTGATGGTAGCTTTCCTTACCTTTAATAGGATAAAAAGTGGAAGCATCTAAAATAGGTGTAATAACTTTTTTAGTTGAAAATTCTTTTACAACCTTATCCTTAAGCTGATCTGCTATTTTTCGCTCATTATCATTGGCAACAAAAATTGCACTTAAGTAACTATGTCCTTTATCACAAAACTGACCGCGCGCATCGAAAGGGTCAATATTAACCCAGTAATGCTCGAGTATTTTCGTATAACTAACTATCTTTGGATCATAAGTAATTTCTACCGCTTCATAATGACCGTCATGACCGCCAAGATAGGTTGGGTTTTTATGTGTTCCGCCGGTAAACCCAGAAACAACATTGGTTACACCTTTCAATTTTTCAAAGTCTGATTCCATACACCAAAAGCAGCCTCCGGCTAAGATGGTTTTATCTGCATAGGCCAGCGAGTGCGAAGTAAGGGCTATTAGAGCTATCAAGTTTATTACAATTTTCATGCGAATCTTCCTAAATATAAAAAGAGTGTATTACTATTAAGTATTAGTATAATTCACACCAGTAAATAATTTATAACAGATTTGTAACAATAGATTATTGTTTTTCAACAAGTAGTACCGCACCATCAACTTTTATAATTTTGACTGTTTCGCCGACATCACAATCTTCACCTTCGATTTTCCAAGTGGTATCATCAACACGAATGCGTCCATGTTTATTAATAATTGGTTCATCTAAAGTAAAAGTACGCCCAACGTATTGCATACCACGTTTATTGAGTTGCGGATGGTCGGTTTCGACTTTATTTTTCGAAGCAAAGTGTCTCCATGCAAATAAGCTGGCAACACTAAGGATTGAAAAAATAAGTAACTGGTACTCCCAAGTAATTCCACTGAATAGACTTAAGAGTAATCCCATAATAGCCGCTGCAATCGCAATCCACATAAAGACTGCACCGGGCGCGAAAACTTCCATCACGAACAAAATAACAGCCAAGATAAACCAATGCCAGTTAGTTAGATTTTCAAGTAAACCTTCCATATCTGTCACCTATTTATTAACAGCTTTAGTGAGTTCCGCAATACCACCGATTGCACCAATAATACTACCGGCCTCTAACGGCATAAGAACCAATTTTTCATTTGGTGCTGAAGCAATTTCTTTTAATGCTTCTACATAGTTATTTGCGACAAAATAATTCAGGGCATTTAAGTCACCTTGCTCAATGGCTTTTGATACAACATGGGTTGCGCGCGCTTCCGCCTCCGCTTCTCGTTCACGCGCTTCGGCATCTAAAAAAGCGGCTTCTTTCCGCCCTTCTGCTTGTAATATGGCGCCACGTTTTTCACCTTCTGATTTCAAAATTTCAGACTGACGCTCACCTTCTGCTTCTAAAATAAGCGCACGTTTTTCACGTTCGGCCTTCATTTGACGTGCCATTGAATCAACTAAGTCCCGTGGAGGGCTAATGTCTTTAATTTCAATACGCGTAACTTTTACACCCCAAGGCGTGGTGGCATCATCGACAACGCTAAGTAATTGAGCATTAATTTTGTCACGTTTTGATAGTAACTCATCTAAGTCCATTGAGCCCATAACGGTTCTTACGTTAGTCATGGTTAAGTTAAGAATAGCCAATTCGAGTTGATTCACTTCATAAGCCGCTTTAGCTGCATCGAGTATTTGAAAAAACACCACACCATCAACTCGTACCATTGCGTTATCTTTAGTGATAACTTCTTGCGACGGCACATCCATAACACGTTCCATCATATTTAATTTGGCACCTATTTTATCAAACACCGGTGTAATCCAATTTAAACCAGGAACGAGGGTTTTTGTATAACGACCAAAACGTTCAACCGTATATTCCATTCCCTGCGGAACAGATTGCACCCCCATAAATAAAAGTACAAATGAAAAAATTAATGCGAATAGTACAAACGAACCAAAACCTATTTCTAGCATGATGAACTCCTTAATTATTATTTATCCAGTATAGCGTTATTATTGTGTTTAACAGTATCACCTTTAACGCATTGCTAAAATGCGATTATTTTTTAATCAAGCTAAACAGTGTATCGATATCACTTACTATATTATTTTTATCTACATTTACTTTAGTTTTAATGAGTAAACCTTGGAAGGTGCTATTAATAAACGTGGCAAGTTTGTTTGTGTCAGTATCCTGCCTCAATTCGTTTTGCTCGATCGCGCGTTCTAATGTGTTATTGAATAATTCTTCTAACTTCATCCAAAAGCTTCGCACCTTTTCAGCAGCCAATGGATTATGCGGCCCAAGTTCAACAGCAGTGTTACCCATAAGACAACCACTCATATTATTTTCTGCACTGTGCATAAGAAGGTGTTTAAGCAAACTATCAATATTGCCGATAGGTGAGCCAGAAACTTCTAGTGCTTCCTTTATCATAACCAGACTGGCATCTATATATTGGTCTAATGCAGCAATAAAAAGCTCGCCTTTATTGCCATAAGTTTGGTACATACTGGCACGGTTAACCCCCATTGCTGAGACAAGATCTTGCATTGAAGTCGCCTCATATCCCCTCACCCAGAATACATCCAGCGCGTTTTTAAGCGCTATTTTCTGATCAAATTGTTTATTAGGCCCAACCATGGTTTTCATTATGCCATGTTAAGGCATGCTTTTCTCCAGACATTGATACTATTAATTTTCATAAAATACAAATACTTATGGATATTATTGGTTTTTGGATCTATTTATTTGACTTCTTTACTTAAAACTGGAATGATCATTCTATTATGGAACAAACGTTCTATATTGTAAGTATAGTTCATTAATCACATCCGTTACTAATGACAGATGTTAATTCAAGGAGAAACAACCATGAGCAATTATCAAACCTATAACTTTGGCAAAATGAGTGATGTCGATAAATATACCTTCGCTCCAGAAGGTACGGGTATAAGCATCCCTGGAAAACTATTTTTAGGCGAACACATTAAAATGAGTTCAATCGAGGCCTCCGTAAACAAAAATGCACCAGGAACCGGTATGAATTTCTTCCATCGCCATATAAATAATGAAGAAAGTTACATTTTTATTGCTGGCAAAGGTGAAATGCTGATTGATGGCGAAAAGGTGGATGTATCTGAAGGCTCTGTTGTTACCATTCAACCTGAAGCAAAACGTTCCTGGTGGAATACTGGTGACAGCGATCTTATATACATAGTCATCCAAGCACCGGTTAACGGTTTAAAGGCTGGTGGTATCGACGATGGTGAGCTGCTGGATGGGACAGTGCCATGGATATAGTTAGGGGGATTATAATCAGGGATTTACAATAAGGAGGATATATTTAAGGGGTAATGCAAACCTAAATTCTTCAGACTCATAAAGGGATCATTACATTTTACAGATGATCCCTTTTTTATCTTTACCTGACTTTATTTATTTATATATTTTTTTACTGATAACCAAAGACCTGCTTCAATAAAGCGGTAGTGCGTTTAGCGGGATCTTTTCTAATTGCAGCTTCCTCCAATGCTAAGTAATAAAAAACAGCATCCAGAGTTTTATTTAAAGTGTAATCACTTAAGTTGGAACGTACCGGCTTAACAAAAGGTAAACTATTATATTTTCCGGCAATTTCATTATAACTTCTAACGACACCAACTTGGTTTAGTGCAGTATTTATAACGGGTATCATTTCTTTCTTTAACTGTGGCGTCATCTTATTTTGAAAATAGCGCGTCGCAGCGTCATTTGGCCCTTTGTAAACTTTCTTTACATCATCCCATTTCATTTCTCTAATTGTGCTGACAAATATTTTTTTTGCTTTTGGTGTCGCTTTTTCTGCTGCCCGATTAATTTTAAGTTCCAAATCATCAAGCTTACCGCTAAAGCCAATTATTTTTAATTTATCCCGAATTTTATTAAGATTTTTTGGTAGTACAATATGTGCAACCCTGTCGTTATTAAATCCATTCGTGCGCCCAAGGTTTTGTACAACTGTTTCTGAACTAACGCGCAAAGCCTCTTTAAGACCGGCAGCAATATCTGATTGACTTAAACGATTTACATTTATATTTTTTTTAAGTTTATCAAGCTCAACACAACCCGCTAATGAAAAGACAATCAATACTATTAATGGTGTTACTAAAACCGAAAACTTTTTATTCATTTTTATACCTTTCATGTGAAAGCCAATACATCGTTTCTAAAGTTCCATTAATATCAAAATATCTTTAGGAAGTGAACAATTTAATGTTAATTCAAAGTTAAATAAATAACCACTTGATATATTCATGCTCACCATATCAGCCACTGCCCTTAAATTATTGTCATATCTGGTATCTAAAATTGGCATCTGACATCGGCGCCAATATGTTATACTTTATCTTATGACTACACCTCAAACAGCATCAGGCCGTACTTCCAATAGCTTTAATAAATTACGCTCTCGTATCGAGCGTGAAACAGGTAAGGCCATTGGCGACTATAAAATGATCGAGGATGGCGATGTCATCATGGTTTGTCTTTCAGGCGGAAAAGATTCCTATACGATGCTGTCGGTTTTACAAGCCTTACAAAAACGCGCTCCCGTTGATTTTAAACTTATTGTGATGAACCTTGATCAAAAACAACCAGGTTTTCCCGCGGAAGTATTACCTGAATACTTGCAATCCATTGGCGTTGATCATCATATAATTACGCAAGATACTTACTCCATTGTTAAAGAAAAAATTCCAGAAGGAAAAACAACCTGTTCTTTATGTTCGCGTTTACGCCGCGGTATTATTTATAAAACGGCCAAGCAACTTGGTGCGAATAAAATTGCCTTAGGCCATCATCGCGATGACATCATTGAAACCATGTTTTTAAATATGTTTTTTGGTGGCAAGTTAAAAGCCATGCCGCCTAAATTATTAACAGATGATGGTGCGCATGTTTTAATTAGACCCTTATCCTATTGTGCTGAACGCGATATAGAACGCTTCGCAACACAAATGAAATATCCAATCATTCCATGTAACCTCTGCGGTTCACAAGAAAATTTACAACGACAAAATATTAAAGCGATGTTAGCGGAGTGGGAAAAAAACTATCCTGAGCGTAATAATAATATTTTTCATGCACTGCAAAATATTGTGCCGTCACAACTCGCCGACACTAAATTATTTGATTTTGAAAGCTTACAAACGGTTGCTATAGATAGTGATGAAAACCTGTTTGAATTTACCACTCATTACAATGGAGTGAGTAACTTAGCCATTCCAGTAAAATAAAAAAACCTGCTTAAAGCAGGTTTTTTTAGAGCGATGAAAACGACTATAATGCAAAGTCTGTCCACGAAATAATTTCATCTGACTCATAAAGTCGATCACCATCTTTATCAATTTTTACATTAATAGATGTGGAATCAATTATTGTAATTAAGACTGCCCCGTCCCCTTTACCTTTAATTTCTATAGTACCTTCATAAGGATATTGCTCAGTATTATAAAGATGCTTTATCGTCGTCAAAGATTTAATAGTAATCTCTCCGCCTATGAGTGTACTGCTTACGGTATAACTATAATCACTTGATAATATGCCATCACTAGTATTCCTTGAAAAACTATTTTCAAAATTACTCAATATAACAGTGTCCGTTAGCTCTGGTGAAACAATACTAAAAGTATAAGAGCCCCCTTGAGTGCTAACAGAACCAACTTGAACAACATCGGTTAACGCAGGAAGTGCTAAATAAATCTGTCCGTTCATTGTGAACGTAGTATTTGTAGATAACTCACTAAAACTATAATTATTTATCCTAACTTCGTGTGTGAAATTCGCAATTGACGCTGGAGTTATAATACTCATCCCCCCATTCAATATAATATTTTCAAGTGAACAATTTACGAATGTATAAGAAAACTCGGTTGCCGTTGCCGTAATATCTGCTGAACCACCGTCCGCTTCATTGTCACAAAACCCTGCAACGAGCTTATTTGGAAATTGAGAAATTTTCGGTGAGCCTGACGCAATGGATGTTGCACTGGACATATCGAAAGTTGCTGTAGAATCACCCGTTGAATATGCTGTTCCCGACATTGTTGTTAATTCTGCATCGGTTTTCTCACTAAAATCGACTTTATCAGCAGCCGTATTTCCGGTACTAGAATCACTACCCCCCCCTCCACCACATGCCGATAAAAATAGTAGAGGTATTAATACAAATAGCGTATTCACTATACTCTTTTCACAATTGCTTTTAGTTTTCATATCCATCCCCCTAATCAAGATTTTTTTAATTAAGACATACTACTTTCCCCATTCGAAATGACAATCACTCAAGACCATTAATGAGGACTAGTCCATATCATCCAATACGTTAACGCTTTAAACCCACTTATAGCTGCAAAATAAGGAAACCTGTTCTAATAACGAAATAAATAGCCTATTTTAGTAATTGTGGATTATATACACCAAAATATGCCGTAAATTACAGAAAGGTGGGGGTAAAGTCTAAATTTCAGCAAGAATTTCGCTGCACATCCCCGTGGATTGAGACTCGTAACCACCACCAAACATATTGAAGTGGTTTAAAATATGGTAAAGGTTATATAAGGTTTTACGGATAGGATAACCACTATCCAGCGGCCACAGCGCGTTATAGTGGCTATAAAAGTCATGAGAGAAACCACCAAACAGTTCGGTCATGGCGATATCCGCTTCTCTATCACCATAATAAGTTGCGGGGTCAAATACCGTTGGCTCTCCCTCTCGGGTAAACGCATAGTTGCCAGACCACAAGTCCCCATGCAGTAAAGAAACTTCCGGCTCGTAGCCTGCAAAAAATGTTGTAAGCTCAGATTGAACACGTTCGCCCTTATCCAGCAAACGCTTACTCGCTCCATTTTTTTTCGCTAAGCCTAATTGAAAACCCAAGCGATGCTCGTTGAAAAACGTTTGCCAGTCGGTGGTGTAATGATTGTTTTGTAGAGTCGAACCGATGGTGTTTTCACGATGCCAGCCAAATTGGGAATAACTATAACGATGCATCTTTGCTAACTGTTCTGCAAAATTTTGCATACTACCTCGGCCGCCTAATACCAAAGCTTCCATCACAATATACGACTGTGATTGAATCACCCCCGTACAAACGGCCTCGGGCACTCTTAGCGCATTGGCCTTCGCTAATTCACCTAGCCCCTCAGCTTCCGCTTCGAACATTGTTAACTTGTTAGCGGTATTAAGTTTTACGAAGTATTTTTCTTTACTCGATTCAATTTGGTAAGCCGAATTAATACAACCACCACTAACTTCACGGTGTGTTTTTATTTCGAAGTGCTCGCCTGTTGCCTGGGATATTTCATCGCCAAGCTGTTTCCAGTCCATTTTATTTAAATATTGTTTTAAAAAATTGCTGCATCCTCGCCCATGAATCTCTGTCCGCTGACTCGTCGTAAGCTAATGGCATTTTAAACTTTTCACCAAACGCATCTGCCTCTGGATTAGTAAAGCTATGTTTTGCACCTTGATAGTTAACAAAATCAAATGTCACATTAGCATCATGCATTTCTTTTTTGAATGCGCTAATTTGCTCTTTAGTTACGAAAGGATCATCCGCACCATTAAGCACCAATACACTTGCTTTTACTTTACCTTTTTTTGCAGCTTGTTTAGCGCCGATGCTACCATGAAAACTGGCAACGCCTTTTAGTGCTAAACCTTGTCGCGCCATATCTAAAACAACTCCACCACCAAAGCAATAACCAATTGCGCCAATCTGCGATGCATCGGTTACAGTTTGTACTTTTAACACGCTGAGTGCCTTTTTATATCGTTGGCGTGCTTCATCCATGTTACTCATTGTTTCTGTCATAAATTTTTTCGCATCTTTTGGGTGAGAAGCAACTTTACCATTACCATACATATCTAAAGCGAAGGCACTATACCCAAGCTCGGCCAACATACGTACACGTTTACGCGCATAATCGTTATGACCCCACCATTCATGTACCACCAAAACACCTGGACGTTTGCCTTTAATGGCGTCATCATAAGCGTAATAACCCGTCATGGTAACGTTATTAACACTGTAGGGAATAACCTTGGTAATTATCTTGGCTTGAACACTAGCGGTCGATAACAACAAAATACTGAAAATTAATTTAATGGGTAGTGTTCGTAACATGATTATTTCCCTCCGATGGTAATATAAATAAAACTTTATAATAGTTGGTTACACTAAGCATTTGAACATATACTCTGAAACAGCTCAATTAAATACAACAGGATGTGCGATATGACGACAACAAGATGTTACCTTTTTCTATCCTCCATTTTATTCACCGTATTTGCAACACCTGTAGTACATGCCGATGCCTCATTAGCCAGTCAAATTGAACAGTATTTGCAACAACAATCTGCTAATAAAAAAGCGTCTAAATTTAGCCCTGAAGATATTAAAATTATGACCAGGGCTGCCACGGACTTAAATAACGCAATGCCTAACCCCGGTTTAAAAGTGGGTACAAAAGCACCTGATTTTCAGCTACCTAATGCACATGGGGAAATAATTACACTCTCAAGCTTACTCGCAAAAGGCCCCGTTATTATTAATTTTTACCGCGGTGCATGGTGCCCCTTTTGTAATATAGAATTAAGGTCGCTTTCTTCTTATAAAGATAAGTTTAAAGAGTACGGTGCGAATATTGTTTCTATTACACCGCAACAACCCGATAAATCTTTAGTGCAATCAAAAAAAGGAAAGTTTCCTTTTGATATTTTAAGTGACCTCGATAGCTCGGTTATTAAAAAATATAACTTATTTTTTACCCTGCCTGATGATCTCGTTAAGGTTTACAAAAAGCTAGGATTGAATATTGAAAGTTTCAATGGCAAAGGTCGTAACGAACTTCCCATTCCAGGAACTTATGTTGTCGATAAAAATGGGGTAATTCGTGCTGCATTTGCCAATACTGATTATAAAAAACGAATGGAGCCCAAAGCCATTATTGAAGCCTTAAAGAAACTTTAAAATGTATACCACGATTAAAATCATTCATGCGAGTAGTGCATTTATTTCAATAGCCGGTTTTTTTATTCGTGGTATTTTTATGATTAGAAAATCGAATTTATTACAGACTAAAGTTAGCAAAATCGCCCCACATATTGTTGATACAATATTACTCACAAGCGCAATAACACTCGCCGTAATGTCTTCACAATACCCCGTTACACATAACTGGTTAAGCGCAAAAATAGTGGGGCTGCTAATTTACATAGGATTAGGTTTATGGGCTTTTCGGTTTGGTAAAACAACTCAACAAAAAATAACGGCCTGGTTTCTTGCTTTAATCGTATTTAGCTTCATTGTTTTTTTTGCAATAACCAAACCTTTTTAACTAACAGCTAAAACACACCAATAAAAAAGCCCCTTAAATTTTAAGGGGCTTTTTGTGTTAAACAATTTCTTTCTTAATCAGTTCTTGTCATATCTTGCCCGCAACACATTGGCGACTTAATCTTACCGTGTCCATCAGGGCATTCCGAAACATGAATATCATGACCGTTATCCGCTTTGATACTGCCATGAACAAGCTCTTTGTCGCATGTTCCACATGTCATTGTTCCGAGTGACATGCCACATTTCTCACATTTATAAATAGCCATTCTTTTCTCCTTAAATGAGGTTAAACTCGTTTTGTAATAATTTATTGAGTATAAGGTATCATCAACCATAGTAAAATAAAATGCATTAAATACTAGGGTCTGTTGATCTTTCATCTATTGCCTGATTTTGGCTAATTTTAGCCCTGCCGGCGTTATTTTTTACTATCAATGGAGTGCATTGATACGTAAAAAATGCCTTGTCAGAACTAAAATTATCTCAAAATCAGTCTAACATCTGAAAGATCAACAGACCCTAGGGATACAAAACAAAATCCATATTTAAACAAATAGTTTATTCTAAATTCTACGCAAGATGCTCTTAGCCTAAACTGAGCTTATTGAAGCTATCGTTAACGATCCGCTGTTAGATGCTTTTTACCAAGAATCAACTTATACTGAAGAAATTAGCTAACATGTATGGACATACATTTATCACACCCTTGTAGGCTTATATTGATAACGCAATTTAAACACCGTCTGTTTTACCCTCTACTATCACTACTACTTTATTTGCCTAGCACTGGCCATGCCAGCACTGACAGTAACTTAAGTCGTTTATTTGTCGTTGATTGCAAGGTATCTCAAGCACATGGATTACACTCTTATTACTTATTTACACAGCAACCGGTATTTAATGCGCATACCGACGCATTAGAGCAAACCGAATTTATACTTCGTAAAATTAGCCGTATCAAAGAACGATACAAAAATATTCCAATACAAAGACAGCATACATTTTATATTCCTGTTTCATTCGAACCACAGAGTTGGGTACAGGATCCGCAGGAGAATGATTTTGCTGCAGCCGCTCGTTGGGTTTTGCATAATTATGACCATCAATGTGCAAAAAAATTACTACAGCCTTTTCCTTCTATTAATAAAGAAGGCCCCTATATCCTATCAAGCAAATCGCAACTCATTCCCGCACAAGCCAGCAATACCAATACCAATACCAATACCAATGCCAATAATGGTACAAAATCACCCGAACACCCATTATGGCGTATGCCTGTTCTTGTACAGGATTTGTCAGACAGTCTAAGAGTAAAGTCGAATTTTTGGTTCGAAACATTTTTAAAAAAAAGCTGGCAGCCTAAACAGTGGGAAACAATACATGTCTTACGGCTGCATGAAAGTATGCTGGAAGCGTTATTTGAATACGATATTCAACTTCAAGAGGAGCTGCAAAACCAACAAGAAAACCAACCTCATCCTGAAACGAATACGGGTTTTACCCCCGTTATTCCACAGCCAAAAAAGCTCAGTACATGTAATGAATACCCCGTAAATGATGCTAAGCCAACCCAGCCCAATCCCTATACCGACAAAATTACCATCCAATATCGACAAGCAATCACGGTTAATTAACAATTTTTACATGAAAACCGTTATTTTAAGCACATAAAATCCCATTCCCACTGGCAATACAGCGCCTCTATTATCCGTAACCAATCTCATTGTTTCGGTAAAAATGACCACACTACGCAAAATCGCTTTTATTCAAATTTAAAATGAAATACAAGCCTTTTTAGATTTTTTTTTCGAATGTTATTCACAACTAATATGCGTTTATTTTTTAAGCGTTGATTTTCCCCCAAAAAAACAACATATAAACAATTAAAGGCTATAAAAACAATATAACATATTGATAAATAAGAAATAATACTAGAGCGGTTACTTTTTAACCAATGTAACAAATATGTAGCATTTATGCGGACTTTTATTCCTTTCACCCATTTCATCCACAAAGTTATCCACAGAAATTGTGGATAAGGATCACCTTGACTACACAACAATGTCTTAGCGCTTTTATTCTAGAATTAACCTTATGTTAGTAAGATAACTTACTTTAAAAACGTCAGTTTTGTTCTTATTTTGTTCAAATCACAAACATGCCTCCTCAAAACTGTTTATTGCTATAAAAGTTCTGGTAACGTATCCCCCCATGCAGGACTCTCTCTTTACAACAACAACTCAAGCTAACGATTTAGTCACTGTTCAAGTTGCGGTTCCTAAACCGCTACGACAATATTTTGATTATCTAACAACAAACGAAATTGCCAGCACGCTCTTGCCTGGCACACGAGTAAAAATTCCCTTTGGTAGGCAACAGTTAATTGGTGTCGTGTTAAGTACCCAGCAACCGAGTCAGTTTGATATCAATAAACTGAAGCCTATTACCGAGGTACTTGATCAAACTCCATGCTTTCCAAGTGATATTGTTGATTTGCTCATATGGATGAGTCGTTATTACCAATACCCGATTGGCGAGGTCTTTTCACATGCCTTGCCCGCTTTATTACGACAAGGTAAATCTGCTGTACCTGCAACAGAAACATACTGGCGACTCACCGAACAAGGTAAAACATGTGATTCATCCACCCTAGGCCGTGCCAAAAAACAACAGCAAGTAATGACTTACTTACAGTATGAAGATAATAGCAAGGCTTTTTCAACCTCCCAACTAAATGATCAGTGGGATAACTGGCGTGATGCGATGCGCCGTCTTGAAGAAAAGGGCTTAGTTGAGCAAAAACAGAAAAGTGCAATTTTTACCGACAGCATAAAAGAACCGATCCAACCATTACACACCTTAAATCCTGAACAGCAGCAAGCCACAGATAGCATCATAGATTCACTTGGCCAGCATCAAGCATTTGTCCTTGAAGGCATTACTGGCAGCGGTAAAACCGAAGTCTATATGAGTTGCATTCTGGAAGTGGTTAAACGCCAACAACAAGTTTTAGTACTCGTACCTGAGATTGGTCTGACCCCACAACTTGTTGAACGTTTTAAGCGCCATCTCGATGCCAATATTGCCGTATTGCATTCTTCAATGAACGATACCGAACGGTTAAATAACTGGTTGGCTATAAAAGATGAAGGCGCACAAGTGCTGATTGGTACACGCTCTGCCGTATTCGCACCGTTTAAGAATTTAGGATTAATCATTATCGATGAAGAGCATGACTTGTCTCTAAAACAACAAGATGGTTTACGCTATTCGGCAAAAGACGTCGCAATAATGCGCGCGCGCAATGCCAAAGTACCAATTGTACTCGGCTCAGCCACACCATCATTAGAAGCACTCTATAACGTTGAACAAAAACGTTTTAATAAGCTGACGTTACTATTACGCGCAGGTGATGCTATTTTACCTGACATACACCTAATGGATGTTCGCAGCCAAAAACTCGACGATGGCCTGTCCGCAAAACTCACTCAAAGCATGCGCGAACATTTACAGCGTGGTAATCAGGTTTTATTGTTTTTAAACCGACGTGGCTTCTCACCGGTACTCATGTGTTACGAATGCGGCTGGCTATCGAACTGCCCACGCTGCGACGCTTATTTTACATTACACCAAAATTCGCACCGGCTACGCTGTCATCATTGTGGAACCGAGCAAGCCATTCCACCTCATTGCCCTGAATGTAAAAACAACGGCAACCATAGCGAACTCAAACCTGTTGGCATGGGCACGCAACGTGTTGAAGAAGCCCTTGCGGAACTGTTTCCAGATAAAACGGTTTTAAGAATAGATCGTGACAGCACCCGTAAAAAAGGCGAACTTGAAAATAAATTAGAACAAGCAAAAGATAAACAAGTCGATATTTTAATTGGCACCCAAATGCTCGCCAAAGGGCACCATTTTCCCCATGTAACGCTCGTTGGTGTCCTCAGCGCCGACCAGGGTTTATTCAGTGCCGACTTCCGCGCCAGTGAGCGCATGGGTCAACTTATTTTACAAGTGGCTGGCCGTGCAGGGCGTGAAAAACAACGTGGCGAAGTCATTATTCAAACCTGTTATCCCGAAAACCCTCTGTTAATCGACTTACAAAACCATAACTACCCGGCTTTTTGTAAAGACTTATTCACTGAACGCCAACAAGCCATGTTGCCACCGTTTAGTTACCACGTATTAATTCGAGCCGAAGCAATTGATGAAAATGCACCAATGGAATTTTTAACCGAAGCTAAAATTAACAGCAATAACATCGACACAAGCAAGGTGGAAATATTTGGCCCCTTTCCTGCACCGATGACCCGACGAGCCGGACGCTACCGTTATCAAATGCTTTGCCAAGCGAGTAATCGAAATGATTTGCAGCAATTACTGCATAACTGGTTACCTGTTATTGAAAGCTTACCTAACCGTAAAAAAGTACGCTGGTCAGTGGATGTAGATCCGCAGGAGATGTACTAAACATCTTCACCCTGTTAGTAACTCAATACTAAGGCTATAATGCCACCTTACTATTAGTAACTTAAGCAGATAGAACTCTTTATGAAATCCGATATTAGCCAATTGCTCCAGCAAGCCATCACTCAACTGCAATCCGATGAGGCATTACCTGCTGATTTAAATGTCATTATTCAGCTCGAAAATACCCGCGACCCTTCTCATGGTGATTTGGCCTGTAATGTAGCCATGATGTTGGCAAAACCGGCTAAGAGCAAACCTCGTGATATTGCTGAAAAAATCGTAGCCGCTTTACCTGAATCTGAGTTGGTTGAAAAGGTTGAAATTGCTGGGCCGGGGTTTATTAACTTTTATTTAAATGCCAGCGCAACGGCATCAGTCGTTAAAAAAATTTTAGAAGTCGGTGATGCCTTTGGAAGCTGTGACATTGGTCTAGATAAAAATAATAAAGCCAAAAAGATTCAAATCGAGTTTGTTTCTGCCAACCCCACCGGCCCATTACATGTTGGCCATGGCCGAGGTGCAGCTTATGGCGCGACTCTATCGAACTTATTAAAAACAGCCGGTTATCAAGTTCATAATGAATATTATGTTAACGATGCTGGACGACAAATGGATATTCTTTGCGCCAGTGTCTGGTTACGTTACTTAGAACTTTGCGGTGAAGAATTTAATTTCCCTGCAAATGGTTATAAAGGCGATTATGTTTGGGATGTTGCTGCTACCTTGCACCGCGAAAATGGCGATAAGTTTAAGCACAGTTGGCCGATCGCCGAGAAGCTTCCAAAAGATGAACCCGACGGCGGCGATAAAGAAGAATATATTGATGCGATTATTGAACACGCCAAAACACTATTGAGCGACGATTATCGTTTTGTTTTTGACCTCGGTTTAAATTATATTCTCGCTGATATTAAAGATGACTTGCAACATTTCGGTGTTGAGTTTGATGAATGGTTTTCTGAACGGAGCTTAATGGCCTCTACAGATAACGGCGACTCAGTGCAAACCGCACTCGACTTATTACAAAAGAATGATCACGTTTACGAAAAAGGCGGCGCGCTCTGGTTTCGTTCCACTAACTTTGGTGACGAAAAAGATCGCGTTGTCGTGCGTGACAACGGTCAAACAACCTACTTTGCTTCAGACATTGCCTACCACTTAAATAAATTTAATCGTGGCTTTGAAACTGTGATAGATATTTGGGGTGCGGATCACCACGGTTATGTACCACGAGTAAAAGCCGGCATTAATGCCATGGGGCAAGATGAAGAACGCTTAAAAGTTTTACTCGTTCAATTTGCTGTGTTGTATCGCGATGGTGAAAAAGTGCCGATGTCGACACGTTCAGGTCAATTCGTTACTTTGCGTGAACTACGTAAAGAAGTGGGTAGTGATGCCGCGCGTTTCTTTTACGTTATGCGTAAATGCGAACAGCACCTAGATTTTGATCTTAATTTGGCTAAATCACAAAGCAACGACAATCCTGTTTATTATATTCAGTATGCGCATGCACGTGTGTGTAGTGTATTCCGTCAACTTGACGAAAAAAATATGGCTTATGATCAAGCCGTTGGTTTGGATAATATTTCAATGTTAACCGAGTCACATGAGCTATCACTTATTACCAAACTAAGTCGCTATAACGAAATGATTCAAAGCGCCGCAAAAAATTATGAGCCACACCAAATTGCTTATTACTTGCGTGAACTCGCTAATGAATTTCATAGTTACTACAACGCGCATCAATTTATAGTTGATGATGAAAAAATTCGTCAAGCGCGCTTTGCCTTAATAAGTGCGACTCGCCAAGTTATAGCGAATGGTTTGAATATATTAGGTGTGACTGCGCCTGAAAAAATGTAATCAAAAGAATTGTTAAAGGATAAATATGCAAAATCTCTGGACCGACAAAGAAGCTAACAATTACAAAACCGATTTAGAGCAGCGTGTTTTTAGCTCACGTTTACTAGGCCGAGACCCATCGTTGGTTTTGCATGGTGGTGGTAATACTTCGGTAAAAATCACTGAAAAAAATATTTTAGGCGTCGAAGAAGAAATTCTTTATGTAAAAGGCAGTGGTTGGGATTTAATTTCAATTGATGCACCTGGTTTTGCACCTGTTAGGTTAAAACACTTATGCGACTTAGCTGAACTTGAAATACTTTCTGACCCTCAGATGGTTAACGAACTAAAAACAAACATGACTTACGCGCAAGCTCCAACGCCATCCGTTGAAGCCATTCTGCACGCCACACTCCCGTTTAAATACGTCGATCACTCTCATGCTGATGCCGTAGTAACCATTACCAATACTAAAGACGGTGAAAAACGAATTAAGGAAATTTATGGGGATAGCGTTGTTATTATTGACTACATTATGCCAGGCTTTGACTTAGCAAGACTCTGCGCTAAACAATTTGCCGAACAAGCAACCGATAAAACTGAAGCGATGATTTTACTAAACCATGGTATTTTTACTTTCGGTGACACTGCGAAACAATCTTACGACCGCCATATTGAGTTTGTGAATATGGCCGAAGATTATCTTCAACAACAAAATGCGTTTGATTTAGCTGAATTAAAAACTACAGAACAAACTAGCAATAAAATAAATTCAGACAACCACACCAAAATTATTCAATTACGAAAAACCATTTCTGGTATTGCAAAATTCCCCGTTATATTAAAAACATCTGATAATGAGAAATTAATTCGCTTTTCAAATCGTGACGATTTAAAAAAAATATCACAACAAGGGCCCGCAACTCCCGACCATGTTATTCGTACCAAACAGCTTCCAATGTTAGGAACAGACGTTAATAAATATGTTTCGAGTTACACCAAATATTTCAATACCAATTCAAAACTATCGAAAGATGAAAAATCAATGCTCGATCCTGCCCCACGTATGGTGATTGATAAAGAGCTTGGGTTTATCTCTATTGGTAAAACAGCAAACGATGCCAATATTGTTGAAGACATATATCAACACACCGTTGATGTTATTTTGCGTGCCGAATCATTGGGTGGCTACCAAGCTTTATCTGATAAAGATATTTTTGATATGGAATACTGGGTGCTTGAACAAGCCAAATTAAAAAAAGGCGGCAATGCACCTGAGTTTACTGGCGAAATAGCCTTAGTAACCGGCGGTGCATCCGGTATCGGTAAAGCCTGCGTTGAAGCCTTGCTTGCTAAAGGCGCAGCGGTTGTTGCGGTTGATATTAATCCGGAAATAACAACGATGTTAACGCAAGCAAACTATCTTGGCTTAGTTTGCGATGTTGCCAATGAAGCTGAGGTTATCGATTCGATACAACAAACCATTAAGCGCTTCGGTGGGCTCGACATGTTAGTTCTCAACGCCGGTATGTTTCCGTTAAGTTGTAAGATTGCCGATCTATCAACGGAAGATTGGCGCAAGGTGATGCAAGTAAATCTTGATACAAACCTAATCTATATGCGTGAAGCGCACAAAGCTCTACAACATGCGCCGAATGGTGGTCGGGTTGTTATGATCGGCTCCAAAAATGTTTTAGCTCCGGGGCCTGGGGCAGTGGCTTACTCGGCATCAAAGGCAGCGCTTAATCAAGTTGCTCGCGTTGCTGCACTTGAATGGGGTGGTGATAATATTCGCGTAAACACCTTACATCCCGATGCCATTTTCGATACCGCAATCTGGACAGATGATGTTCTTAATGCCCGCGCCCAAAACTACGGCATGAGTGTTGATGAATATAAACGAAAAAATATCCTAAAAACCGAGCTTAAAAGTAGTGATGTTGCAGACTTGGCTGCCGCGATGTGTGGAAAACTGTTTTCTAAAACCACAGGGGCTCAATTACCCGTTGATGGTGGAAACGATCGCGTAATTTAATGCTCAATATTTCTGTTTTTTCATAAAAATATCAGGATGTTGAAAAATAATAGGTGTCGGGGTATTTTGAAAATAAGTTGTAACAAATCGTTCGAGTTGACTTATTTATTTTTGGTTCTTTTTGTTGTCGCCTTCAAGTAGCTTGCCAACAATCAGATAACCTCAGTTTATAATATATGGATCTTGTTAAACTAAAAGAGACCGGAGATATGACTGGTGACGTTTTAAACGTCACCAGTCATCTTTCACTGTTTGAAGCAGTATAAAAACCGGCTTAGAGTTTCTTCAAATCAAAGCGATCAAGTTTCATAACTTTGCTCCATGCGGCCACAAAATCCTTAACGAATTTTTCTTTGCCATCGTTTTCCGCATACACTTCGGCAATGGCGCGCAGCTCCGAGTTAGAACCGAAAATTAAATCAACAGTCGATGCGGTCCATTTTAGTTTACCGGACTTACGGTCATGACCTTCGTATATACCATTCGAATTTTTAGACTTGCTCCATTTAGTCGACATATCGAGTAGGTTGACGAAAAAGTCGTTGCTCAGTGTACCGGTTTTTTTTGTAAACACACCGTGTTTAGTTCCACCAGTATTGGCGTCGAGCACTCTCATACCGCCGATTAGCACGGTCATTTCTGGTACTGTCAGAGTCAACAGGCTGGCTCGATCAACTAAAGCTTTTGCAGGCGCATAATGACTGCTTTTGCTGAAGTAGTTTCGAAAACCATCCGCTTTTGGCTCAAGTACTGCAAATGACTTAACATCGGTTTGTTGTTGCGTGGCGTCGGTACGACCGGGTGTAAAAGGAACCTTAATGGCATAACCTGCTTTTTTGGCAGCTTGTTCGACTGCGGCAGAACCGCCTAGAACAATCACATCAGCGAGTGATACCTTTTGGCCACCTTTTGACGACTTGTTAAAGTTATTCTGCACTTTCTCAAGTATTTTTATTGCTTTGCCAAGTTCTTTTGGATTATTAACAGCCCATTCTTTTTGCGGTGCCAGACGAACACGAGAACCGTTCGCACCACCACGCATATCGCTTCCACGATAGGTGGCTGCAGAGGCCCATGCCATTCGTACTAGCTCGGCGCTGGAAAGACCCGAGTTAAGAATTTTCTTTTTCAGCTTGGCAATGTCCTTGTTGTCGATAAGTTTGTGGTCGACTGTTGGAATATGATCCTGCCACATTAATACCTCATCAGGGACTTCATTGCCAACATAACGTGCCCGTGGTCCCATGTCGCGATGCGTTAGTTTGAACCATGCTTTGCCAAAAGCTAGATCAAATGCTTTTGGATTTTTCAGGAAACGCTCAGTAATTTTACGGAAAGCGGGGTCTTCCTTTAGTGCGATATCCGTTGTGAACATGATCGGTGCATGGCGTTTTTTGGGAATATGAGCGTCCGGTACCAGAGTTGCGGCAGTTTTATCCGTTGGAATCCATTGCGTTGCACCGGCTGGGCTCTTAGTTTTTTTCCAATCGAACCTGAGCAGATTATCCAGATAGAGAATAGACCATGCTGTCGGTGTTGAGGTCCAGGCACCTTCCAATCCACTGGTTATAGTGTCTTCGGCATTACCTTTTCCGCACTTGCTAGTCCAGCCAAATCCCTGTTCTTCAATGGCGGCGGCTGCAGGCTCTGGTCCAGTACAGTCCTTGGGATTTTTTGCGCCGTGTGCTTTACCAAGCGTATGGCCACCGGCAATAAGTGCGACAATTTCTTCATCGTTCATTGCCATACGACCAAAGGATAGGCGTATGTCTTGTGCCGCAGACATAGGATCATGGTTGCCGCCGGGGCCTTCAGGGTTAACGTAGATCAAGCCCATCTGTACTGCAGCCAGATCACCTTTCAATTTCCCAGTCTTAGTACGGCGCTCATCGGATAAAAATTTCTTTTCTGGTCCCCAATAGACTAAATCAGGCTCCCAGTCATCTTCACGACCACCGGCAAAACCAAAGGTTTCAAAGCCCATTGATTCCAGTGAAACATTACCGGTCAACACCATCAAATCAGCCCATGATAATTTGCGACCATATTTTTGCTTAATCGGCCATAATAAACGACGGGCTTTGTCGAGATTGGCGTTATCAGGCCAGCTATTTAATGGGTTGAAGCGCTGTTGTCCGCCGCCGGCACCTCCACGGCCATCGCCAACACGATAGGTACCCGCACTGTGCCAGGCCATGCGTATCATAAAGGGACCATAGTGACCATAATCGGCTGGCCACCAGTCTTGCGAGGTGGTCAGTGCCTTTTCAATATCTTTTTTTACTTCGGCTAGATTTAATGTTTTAAATTCTTCAGCGTAGTTAAATTCGGCACCATAAGGGTTTGATTCAATGCCATGCGTTCGTAGTGAATTGAGATTGAGCTGCTTGGGCCACCAAAATTGGTTTGTTTTGGCTTCGCCTGAAGCGAAGGTTGTACCAGTCGGTGAAAGCGTAGCCGCGGTTAGTATCGCAGCGGCAAGTATTGGTAGTGATTTTTGTCTCATAAGAAGTATCCTCGAGTTGTAATGTCTTATAATTTGCTATTACGTTATAGGCTTACTCCTAAGAAAAGGACATTGCATAAAATAGAATGATGTGTTCGAAAAATATGAATTGGGTTATCGTTGATCTTCAGTAATACAAAACGTTGTTAAGTAAGAAAAGTCGCCGGATGCATAGGATATAACGGTAATGAAATGACAAGCTTTCGGTGTTCCCTCAATATGGATAGGCCGTAACGTAATTTAAACCCTGATGACACGCTAATTTACAGGTCAATATCATGCTTCAGGTAATGTTTTTTTGCAGACTTCAATCAATGCTTCGATACTTGATAAACGGGTGTAATTTGGGCGAAAAACAAAAGCAATGCGCCGGTGAGGACTTGGCTCGTCCAGATGGACGATGGATAGCTCCTTATTACCACTAATGAGCTGTTTTTTAGCCATAGCTGGAATCAAGGTTGTTCCAAGATTACCCTGGACCATTTGAATCAATGTGGTCAAGCTGGATGCACCAAAACCATGGTTAGCTGTTTGCTCAGATAGCTTACAAAGCTCAAGTATGTGATCTTTAAGACAGTGGCCGTCCTTCAGTAGCATTAGTTTGCTCTGGTTGATTTCATCAATGGTGATTTCCTTTTGTTGTGCGTGTTCATTGTCTTTCCGGGTGACCCAGTAAAAATCCTCTTGCCAGAACTCAAGTGTGAGTAAGCCTTCGCAAAGATATGGCAAGGCAAGGATGGCTGTATCAATTTCCCCGTTTCGTACCAGATCAACCAGAATATCGGAATGTTCTTCAACCAGATTGATTTGGGCCTGAGGAAACCGCTCATTTAAAACTGGAAAGATTGCAGGTATCAAAAAGGGGGCAATGGTGGGTATCACACCGACAGTGATAGGAAAACTCAAGGGTGCTTTCTGGCTGTCAGCGAGATGTTTCAGGTCTTCAACTTGCATCATGATATTTTGCGCCTGGTTTAAAACTACCCTGCCTATAGGCGTAACCAGCACTTTCTTGTTATCACGCTCAAAAATTTGCAGCCCCAATTGCTTTTCCAGTTCAGTCAGTGCGGCGCTAAGTGCAGATTGGCTTATATGGCATAGTTCAGCTGCCTTCTTGAAGTGAAGGGTTTTATCGACGGCTAATGCATAAGTTAACTGCTTGATTGAAATCATGATAAGGCCTTGAAATTTGTTTTTCAGTATTTTGGATTGTAACCATAGGACTGTTCTAATTTATAGACATAGTGCCCGATTTTAAAGTAAATCACATTTTGACAAACAACTTAAACAACTCAAACAACTCAAACAACTCAAACAACTTTAGGAGTTGAGGTCTAGTTAACTAGAGTTAACCCAGAATGGAAAAATATTAGTATCTACTTTTGGTGGGCATAATCAATTTTATTATTTAGGATGGCTCATAGCCTATCTATCTTTGTTTGTCGCACTAAACAAAAAATTTCGCAAATATCTTTTTGAAAAATATGTAATGTATGCCAGCTTGATTTTGTGGAGTAAATTAAATATTAGGAGCTATATTAATAGCTAAAAAATACTAAAAGTAATGCGTGAAATGACATATTAGTCACAATCGAAGGTGTAGAGAGCAGCTAACAAATTACTCAAAAACTCTCATTTTATTCATGGAGACAAGAGACTTCCCGCTATCAACAAGCAACAACAACCTCACCAAAAATAAATTTATTTTCATTTCTTTTTTAAATCATTAAATGTGAATATGGCTCAAGTTTAAGTCTTTTAACAAAGAAAAACAAAACTCTAACCGCATTAAAAGCATGGCTTTTAAAGAAGAGCTTCAATTCAGTGCTTGTAACAATACGATGAAGAAAATCAAAAAGAAAAAAGGCAAAATGCCAAGTTTAACGAAAGGCGTTAAAATAGTCCCTGCCGGTGTGATTCGTATTATGAAACTACAAGAATAAGGTTACGCGTACATTCGTCCTTAAGCTTTAGCTTTAGCTTTTACGTAAAAAAACGGGTTAAATAGCCCGTTTTTTTCGCCTAAATGACAACATACCTTATCTGAAACGAATAAATATAAGAGAATTCACTAAATTTGCCTCTGTAATTGCCGCTATATATAGGTGTAATTAATAAGGAATTGCAGATAGCACTTTTAACCTATGCAAGCAGATCCACTTAAAAAATTTAGCATTAACACCCAAGCCAATGAGGCCGAATCTGATGATTCATCGGCCTTATTTAAACACTTGCGCATTAAAATCGTTGTTCTGTCTTTCGCTCTTTTAGCTTTACTATCGACAGCAGCTTGGTACGTTGTAACCAAAGGTCAAAAACGTGTCATTGAGCATCAAGCACTTGAGTTGGCCGGGATAGTGTCTCGAATGGCAACAACTGCCCGTTCTGTTTATGCAAAACTGGCCGTGGTAAAACTGAAACGTGATGGATTCGGAGCCAGTATTCATTCTTTAGATAAAAAAGGCTTTGTTCCACTTCCAGCCCAATTTTTAAAGCAATTGGGGCAAAAAATAAGTCAGCACGAATCTAGCCTTTATCGCTATAATCCACTCAGTCGTTGGAATCTTGAAAAAACACAAGGTTTGCAAGATGACTTTCAAAAATGGGCGTGGCAACAACTTGAAGCTCAAGATAAAACTAATCCGAAAATACCAATAAACTGGAAACCTGTTTGGCGCATTGAAACGATTAATGGTCGACCAACATTACGTTACATGCGAGCGGATCCTGCCTCGGCAAGTTCTTGTGTTAATTGTCATAACCAAATGGAACAACAAGCCGATATTATACAACAACGAAATGATCAAGGAATACCCGCTGGTAAACAATGGAAACTCAATCAATTATTAGGTGCGATTGAAGTCAAAATATCCTTAGAAAAAGTTGAAGCCTTAGCCAAGAATCAACGTAATATAACTCTATATACAATTGTTGGTGTTGTAGTGCTTGGCTTAATTTTTATAATACTATTTCTTTACCTGGACATTAAACGTGCTAGAGACATAACGGCAAAATTAAAGTGGCAAGCGGAGCATGATGACTTAACCGGTTTATTTAATCGCAACTCATTTGACCATCGTTTAATTGAACTTGTTGCTGACGCAAAAAAATGGAATAACCACCATGTCATGTTATTTATTGACCTCGACCAATTTAAAATAATTAACGATACCTGTGGGCATCCCGCTGGCGATAGCCTATTACAAATCCTTGCTCCAAAACTTAAAGATATTATTCGTCAATCAGATATTCTTGCGCGTCTAGGTGGCGATGAATTTGGTGTGCTGCTGAGTAATTGTGACACTGAAGAAGGTAATCGGATAGCTAATCTTATTCTTAAAACCATTCGCAACTATCAATTTGAATGGCAAACACAAAAACATTCGATTAGCGCAAGTATCGGTTTAGTCAGCATTACCCCTAAATGTGAAGATCCACAAGCGTTAATGAGTGCTGTTGATATCGCCTGTTATGTTGCAAAAGATAAAGGACGTAACCGCGTTCATATACTCACTATAACTGAAGAAGAATTTTTACAGCTTCGTTCAGAAATGGAAATACCCACACGGATTCATAAAGCCATTGATAATGGCGATCTACTTATTGCCACCCAGCATGCCATTGCGGTTAATGAAAGTGATGCTCCGTATAAATATTATAATGAAGTATTACTTCGACTATTTGATACCGAGAAAAAAACCATCCCAACTCAAATGTTAATCGAAGCCGCCGAACGTTATAATTTTATGGACAGAATCGATAAGTGGGTGGTAAACCAAACGTTTAGATCTCTGAGCCGTGGGCTTATTCCTCTAAATAAAGACTCCATTACCGCAATTAATATTTCTGGCGCAACGCTAAACAGCGAAAATTTTGTTGAGTTTATAATTGAAATGTTTGAGGTTTATCCAGAAATACCACCGAATCAAATTTGTTTAGAAATTACCGAAACCGCAGCAATACATAACTTAGATAAGTTACAGTTATTAATTAAAGAACTAAAAGAATATGGTTGTTTGTTTGCACTTGATGATTTTGGAACAGGATTGAGCTCGTTATCGCAACTAAAACATATGGATATCGATTTTTTAAAAATTGACGGTTCATTTATTAGAGATGTTGTCACCGACTATGTGGATAAAGCAATGGTCTCTTCAGTCATTAATATTGGCAAGGCAATGGGTATTCCAACCGTAGCAGAATGGGTTGAAGATCAAGCCATACTCGATAGCATCACCGAAATGGGGGTGACCTACGCACAAGGTTACCATATCGGTAAACCCGAAATCGTTGAAGGCCAGAACGACGAAGAAATAAATCCGCTCCAAAATAAAAAAGCCTAATACCAACTTAAACTCATTCTCACTAGCCCCTTATCCGCCCCTCGCGGTATACTATTGCTTTTTATTCACTCATTTATTAAGGAAAGACTATGCGCCCAAGTGGTCGAGCAGCCGATGAATTACGCAACGTTACTATTACTAAAAACTACACCAAACATGCCGAAGGTTCGGTTTTAATTTGTTGTGGTGATACTAAAGTTATCTGTACCGCTTCAGTTGAAGCGAGAGTGCCCGGCTTCTTGCGTGGTAAAGGACAAGGCTGGATAACTGCAGAATACGGCATGCTGCCACGTTCAACCGGTAACCGTATGCGCCGCGAAGCCTCTGGTGGGAAACAAGGTGGCCGTACAATGGAAATTCAGCGCCTTATTGGCCGAGCTCTACGTGCAGCAATTGATTTAAAAAAACTCGGTGAACATACTATTTCATTAGACTGTGATGTTATTCAAGCCGATGGCGGCACACGTACCGCCTCTATCACCGGTGCAATGGTTGCGCTCACCGATGCAGTAAATCATATGATTGAAAAAAAAATGCTTAAAGAAAGTCCTATCGTAAATCAAATCGCAGCCATTTCAGTTGGTGTTTACAAAGGCACCCCCGTTATGGATTTAGATTATATCGAAGACTCTGATTGCGATACGGATATGAATATCATCATGAACGACAAAGGAGGCTTTATTGAAGTTCAAGGTACCGCCGAAGGTGAAGCGTTTAGCCATGATGATTTAATTGCCATGACGGGTTTAGCTAAGCAAGCTATCGAACAATTATTTGAACACCAAAACAACGCTTAAAATAAAAATAAGCATTGGAAATTTTAATGGATAAAATCATTTTAGCTAGCAACAATGCTGGCAAGGCACGTGAAATAACTGAAATATTATCTGTGTATAATATAACCGTAGTTCCACAATCAGATTATGATGTGCCTGAAATTCCTGAAACGGGTTTAACCTTTGTTGAAAACGCGTTACTTAAAGCGCGTAATGCTTGCCATCATACTGGCTTACCCGCACTTGCCGATGATTCCGGTTTAGAAATAGATGCATTGCAAGGTGCCCCCGGGCTTTATTCCGCTCGCTATGCTGGCGAGAATGCAACGGATGAAGACAATTTACAAAAAGCACTCAACGAATTAAAAAATATTCCGGCTGAACAACGTAACGCACGTTTTCAATGTTTAATGGTTTTGTTAAAGCATGAAACTGATCCGACCCCATTAATATTCCAAGGTACTTGGGAAGGCAGCATACTAACTGAACCACAAGGTGATAACGGTTTTGGTTATGATCCTATTTTTTATGTTCCTGAACATAATTGTTCATCTGCGCAATTAAAACCCGAGCAAAAAAATGTTCTAAGCCATCGCGGCAAAGCCTTAACCCTATTAGCTGAACATATAAAAAAAACGCGTAGTTAAAACCCTATATGCCAGAATTTTCAATCTTACCACCACTAAGTTTATACATTCACTTTCCATGGTGTGTTGAGAAATGTCCTTACTGTGATTTTAATTCTCATGAAATAAAATCATCACTTCCGTTTGACAAATATATTGATTGTTTAATACTTGATCTTGAATATGAACTACCCAATATATGGGGACGGTCAATAACGTCTATATTTATGGGTGGTGGTACGCCAAGTGTATTCCCGGCATCCGCAATAGATCGTTTATTACAAGCCTTACGTGCACGTTTAAATTTTTCGCCGGATATAGAAATCACACTTGAAGCTAACCCCGGTACGGTCGATCAAGCTCAGTTTATTGGCTATCGTCAAGCTGGTGTCAATCGATTATCAATGGGCATACAATCCTTTAATGATAGTATGTTAAAAAAATTAGGCCGTATTCATAATAGTATTCAAGCCATAAATGCTATTGAAGCTGCGCAGCAAGCTGGTTTTTCAAACTTTAATTTAGATCTTATGTTTGGCTTGCCCGGTCAATCAATTGAGCAAATGCAACAAGACCTGCAAACCGCTATCGATATTCAACCACCACATCTATCTCATTATCAATTAACAATTGAACCGAATACGTTTTTTGCAAAAAACGTACCGAAGAAATTACCACAAGATGATCTCTTGTGGGATATGACACAACAAGCTCATCAATTATTACTCGATAATCAATATGCGCAGTACGAAGTTTCTGCTTTTTCAAAATTCGAGACACACAATAAAAATCGTTGCCAGCACAATATAAACTACTGGCAATTTGGTGATTACATTGGTATTGGCGCTGGTGCACATCAAAAAATTAGTTTTGCTAATACTCAAGAGATCCAACGGTGCTTTAAACAAAAAAACCCAAAAAATTATATGCAACATGTTAAAACGAATAAACACATTTTAGATAAACACGCTTTATCAAACAATGATATTACATTTGAATTTATGTTAAATGCACTGAGATTAAGCAATGGTTTCACTTTGAAAACGTATACAGAATCAACTGGCCTACCTGTATCATATGTACAAACCACTATTGATCTAGCAAAAGAAAAGAAATGGATATCCGAATCAAACAATGTAATTAAACCAACCTCTCTAGGCATGCAATACTTAAATGACGTTATGTCACTATTTTTACCTGAATCGGTGAGCAAAGATGATTACTGATTTCGACGTTACTTGTCCCTACTGCGGTGAAGTATTTAATGCTTTAGTTGATTACAGTCCTCTATTTGCCAATGGTAATAATATAGACTCTAACTCAACTGACGATTATACTTATATCGAAGATTGCCAAGTTTGTTGCCAAGCTATTTTATTTACACCTATTATTAATGAGAACAGTGAATTAATTGATGTTATCACCCGCCAAGAAAATGAATAAATTTTTAATCACTATCAACGCTCTACTATTATTGTTAAGCATAAGTGCATGCGCAACCCCACCTACCGTTACAATTGAAGATGAAAATATCGGCGATAATCTTAACGTAAAGTTCAGCATCATTTCTCAAGGTTCGCATAGCAATATCTCGCTACCCAATCAATTAGTGATTAAAAACAAAAAGGATTGGCAACGTTTATTATTAATACACAATGACCCCAGGACATCCGACTCAGCATCCATTGACTTTCAGGATAAAATTGTCATTGCCATTTTTGCAGGCCAGCAACCCAGTGGTGGTTATACTGTTGGCGTTAGTAACATTAAACGTATTAATGAAAATTTATTTTTAACACTCTCATTCACCGAACCTAAAAGAAATGATTCTGTGAGTCTTGCGTTAACACAACCTTTCATCATATTAAGCACCAATAAAGTTGATGGTAAAATAGTATTTTTAACCCCCGAACATCCCGTAAGATAACTTATGCCAACCATCAGTAAACAAGACGAATTAGATACTTATATTACAAAAGATAATTCATCGATTTGTGAGTTAATGCACCCACAGCAGCAAGGTAATAAAAATCAAAGCCTTGCTCAGGCAACCGTACCAGTAAATACCGAAACGCAATTACATTATCATGCGCTTACTGAAGAGTTATATTATATTCAACAAGGCAGTGGCCTAATGACGATTAATGATGAAAAATTTAATGTCGAAGTTGGGGACACTATTTGTATACATCCAAAGAACACACATAACATTAAAAATACAGGCTCATCTGATCTGGTTTTTTTATGTTGTTGCAGCCCAGCATATTCGCATGACGATACTTACTTGGTAACGAAATAATCGTATGCGACTGGGTATTGATCTTGGTGGCACAAAAATAGAAGTTATTGCTTTAGATAATAACGGCAAAGAACTGTATCGTGAAAGGCAAGCAACACCGCAACATAATTACACTGACACCATCAATACTATTACTAATCTTATTAACAATGCACAAACGCACACTAAACAAATAGGCTCAGTAGGCATTGGCATACCCGGCGCCATTTCACCTGCAACCGGGTTAGTTAAAAATGCTAATTCAATATGGCTAATCGGTAAACCGTTAAAAAAAGATTTAGAAAATTTACTTAAGTGTCCTGTTCGTATTGAAAATGATGCCAATTGTTTTGTTGTATCGGAAGCAACAGACGGTGCAGCACAAAATGCAAATAGTGTTTTTGGTGTTATTATCGGTACGGGAACAGGCGGCGGTATAACCATTAATAAAAACGTGCTTACCGGAAACAATGCCATTGCTGGTGAATGGGGACACAATTCCCTACCTTGGCAAGATACTCTTGATATTAAAAAAATTGCTAAACAAGAAAAATGTTATTGCGGTAAAGCTGACTGTATCGAGACATTTTTATCTGGCCCAGCCTTTGAACGTGATTACCAAGACCTAACACAATCATCAAACTTAATATCGGCTAACGAAATTGTAAATAAAGCGAATAGTGGAGATTCATCTGCGATTCAATGTTTAGAGCAATATGAACGTCGGCTCGCAAAAGCCCTTGCACATGTTATTAATATTATCGATCCTAATGTCATTGTATTAGGCGGTGGTATGTCAAACATTAGTCGCTTGTATGAAAATGTGCCACGCTATTGGGGGGAATATATATTTTCTGATCAAGTTTCTACTCAACTTGTTCCACCTGTGCACGGCGATTCAAGTGGTGTACGCGGCGCAGCATGGCTTTGGCCTATCTCTTAATTATTCTGGTTTATTTTTAACGTCAACTGAATCTGTTTCTATTTCTGTTTCTGTTTCTTCTTCATTATCATTTTTAACCGCTTTCATGTTTTCTAATAAAAAATCAACAGACTTATCTTCATAGTCTCTGGAACGTCGTGATTTAACAATGAGATTAATCGTTACCAACAAGCCATAGATAAAACTCAATAAAACAATCAGAGGTAGGAAAATATTAAAGAAACCACTTGAACTATTTACATCACTAAAATAATAAGACACAAAACCAAAAAAAATAGCAGCTAGGTGAATGTTATTAATCATATTAAAACCTATAATGATAATTCTAATTTTTAGTAAACATTAAATCCCACACATCATGGCCTAACCGATGGCCACGTTGTTCAAATTTCGTAAGTGTTCGCCATTCAGGTCGTTCGGAATATAAACCTTCACCCGCTTGGTTGTTAAATTGGGGGAAGTCATTCATTACCCGCATCATATGTTTCGCGTAATCTTTCCAATCGGTAGCCATATGCAATAAACCACCAAGTTCCATTTTATCCGCTAACATGGTGACAAATTCCGGATTAATAATACGTCGTTTAACATGGCATCGCTTATGCCAAGGATCGGGAAAATAAATATACACTGCTGCCAGACTGTTATTGGCAATATTATTTTTTAGGACATCAAAAACATCGTCTGTCATCACGCGAACGTTCTTTAGTTCTTGCGCGTGGATAAGTTGTAATAAATTACCTACGCCAGGTCTGTGCACTTCAACACCCAGGTAATTATTTTCAGGATGACTAACCGCCATATTCGCAACGGACTGGCCATTACCAAAACCAATTTCTAAATGAGTTGGCGCTTCACGCTTATACTCTTTGGCAAAATCAAATACACCATCTGATGCCTGCAAACCGAATTTTGGCATGTGCTTTTCTAACGCAAATTGCTGCGCTGGCGTAAGCCGTCCTTGGCGACGCACAAAACTGCGAATCCGATGATCTTCACGTGGAGAGGTTTTTTGTTGCATCAGTTAGCTGCTCAGAAATAATCGTTGGTTAATTTCTTCATCCACTTTAGGGAATTAACGCTAAATAATTAAGCCATCAATAGGTGACGATGCACTCGCAAAACGTTTGCGCGGCATGCGTCCAGCTAAAAAGGCTTCTCGACCGGCTTCAATGGCTTTTTTCATTGCCGACGCCATCAGTACGGGGATTTTTGCTCCGGCAATGGCTGTGTTCATTAACACACCTTCACACCCTAACTCCATTGCAATAGCCGCATCAGACGCTGTACCTACTCCTGCATCGACAATAATCGGCACGTTGGCATTTTCAATAATCGTTAAAATATTATATGGGTTACGTATTCCTAAGCCAGAACCAATCGGTGCAGCTAAGGGCATAACGGCAACACAACCGATTTCTTCTAAACGTTTAGCGATAATAGGGTCGTCACTGGTATATACCATCACCTCAAAACCTTCTTTCACTAAAATTTCAGCGGCTTCAAGTGTTGCAGGAATATCGGGGTATAACGTTTGTTCATCCCCTAATACTTCAAGCTTGACTAAACGGTGGTCGTCTAATAATTCGCGTGCTAAACGACAGGTACGCAGAGCATCTTCAGCGGTATAGCAACCTGCTGTGTTTGGTAAAATAGTGTATTTATCTGGTGAAATAACATCGAGTAAATTTGGCTCGTCCGGTTTTTGGCCGATATTACTGCGACGCACTGCAACGGTTACAATTTCAGCTCCACTGGTTTCAATGGCTTCTCGTGTTTCATCCATGTCTTTATATTTGCCCGTACCAACTAACAAACGTGATTGATACGATTTGCCAGCAACCACTAATGGCGTGTCTTGTAATGCGCTCATGCGAGTTCCTTAAATAAACTAAAAATGAATTTTTTAACTAATAGATTTTTGAGATATTAATAACTAAGTGGGATTATAACAAATAGCGACAAACACGTTAACCACCCTGCTTATTAGCCGCCACCGACCGCATGCACAATTTCAATGATATCCTCGGCTTGAAATTGATGGGTTTGATAAGTACTTCTAGGCACAATTTCTTGATTAACTTCCATAGCAATCCGACCACTAGTAATGCCCATCAACTCAACTAATTGAGCTGCCGTACAGGTTGTATCCACAATACGACTTTCGCCATTTACGATTATATTCATGAGGTGAAGAATAATGTGAACCAACCACTTAGGTCAATCTTTGTTATGTGTTTAAAGCGGGGTTAAGTGACGAGCAAAATAAATAGGTTCGGCCGGTGGCCATCAAAAAAACCTTATAGCCCCCCCACAAGGTGATTCCAAAATATCCGTATAGACAAACACACCAACCGATGAGTCAATATAGCAAAGAGCTCATTGTGGGCGTGTCACCCAAATGGGTTAATATCACCGTTAGTTATGCTAGTTAGAATCAAGAGGATAGAAATATAAGTATATTAATCAGGTGGTTACCGTCAAATGAAGTTCAGTCGTTAGGAGTACGATTCCACTAAGTCGACTAATTCCATCATATCAAAGGGTTTACTAATATAATGGTTTGCACCGGCATCCATCCCTACTTGCACATCGTCTTGCATCGCTTTACCTGAAATCATAATAATTTTTACATCTTTCATTTCATCATTTGCGCGAACACGTGTGCATACTTCAATGCCATCAATACCTGGCATCATCACATCGAGCAAAATAACATTGGGAACCGCTTTTTCGAGTTGCTCCATGGCATCTTCACCCGATTCTACCAATGTAATCTCATGCGTATCTTCAAACAATTCTCGAAGAATCATTAAATTTAGGGGTTCATCGTCTACCGCTAGTATCATCATAGATTGACTCATACAGTTCTCTACCATCAAGGCTAAAATGTTCTTAACTTGGTATCGGCAAGAAAGCTTTTAGCTATAGTATTTTATTTAAATTATTCGTAATTTATTAAAAAAAATCTGCCTCATCTTCTTGAATATTGTCCTCCCTTCCCGTTCCAGCTAATTTGGCAAGTTGCTTCAACTGTTCACCTAACGAATGTAATTCCTTACTCGCCACTGCCATCATTTGACTACTTTCTTGGGTGGCATGTCCAATTTCCTGTATACCTTGTAACTTTGTAAATACACGTCCAGCTGTATCCGCTTCACTACGTGTAACATCAGCAACGCGCCGCCCTAGACTGCTTACCTCAACTAAATAACCCACCAATTCAGAGTATGAAACAACAACACCTTCTATTGATTCATCCGATTCTTCTGCCAGTGTGACTGAACGCCCAACTGTTTCAGATGTTTCGTGCACACTCTGAATAATTTTTTCAATAATCGTTTCTATTTCACTGGCTGACTCTTGTGTTTTACTTGCAAGGCTTCTTACTTCATCAGCCACAACGGCAAATCCACGGCCTTGCTCGCCTGCACGCGCAGCTTCTATTGCAGCATTTAATGCCAATAAATTAGTTTGCTCAGCCACGCCTTTTATAACACTGATGATACCGCCAATCTCTTTGCTCTCTTCTCCTAAGCGGTCAATCATACTGCCAGCAGAAACAACGGAATCACTTAGTGCCGATACGCTAGTCATCGCTTGAGTCATAACTAATTTTCCGCTACTCCCTTCAGACTCCGACTTAGAAGATAATTCGACGGTTTGCTCTGCTGCTTCAACTGAGGTCGAAAAAACATTTTGTAAACGCTCAACCAATTCTGAAATATCAGTCGTTTCTTGAACTTGCTCGCTCATCTGCTTAGCGGTAACGGTAGCGGTTGTACTAATTTCACGAGCATGGTCGGCCAACGTACCCGCCACTTGAGTGACTAATGAGTTTGTTCGTATTAATGAGCTCATCGCGACATCAAAATTATTTGCCAAAATATTCGTTTGCGGCATGCCAGGAATAACCTGGATCGGCTCATACTGTTCGCCACGCATCCCTTTTTCAAGGGCGTTAATTAAACTTGCGTTAAAACGATGATTTAATTTCCGACTAAACACCTGCAAAACCCAACCAACGCAAACAATCGTAATAAGTCCCCAAGTTAAAATATTATTGCCAACTTCAGCAACAAATGTGGCTGTAAATAACCCAATCAAACCCATTGCCGAAATACTCGCACCTGTATAGCGATGCTGAACAATACCCAATATTTTGGTTTTTAATTTCTGTTTCATATAAACATTAACCCAGTTAATAAAACAGGCTCAACTACCTTTACGCAATAGCCCGTATTTACATTATCGGCTTTAGGGGTAAAAACATAAGTTTTTATAAGAAAGTGTTGCTAGGTTGACAGTCATTTTGCTGGGTGCACACTAGCCTTTAACAATGAAACCAAAAATACTAATAAATTCAATCGGTTGCACCAATAAAAGAGGGCGATCACTGGAGAGTTAAGACATAACTGATCTGTTTTTAGCTCTTTAAGCGTGGTCATCAAACGACAAAGAATCAACAGAATATTAAACTAAAAATATAATCTCGCTACCATCACTCCAAGGTATACTGTGCCTCTTACACACCAATAATAAACCAATATAAGTTGCAGATACTCTTGCATACAAACGTTAGTACATCATTCAGTAACGCTTTACTTAAGTGGTTCAAACAATGTGGTCGGCACGACTTGCCCTGGCAGCATCCGCGTGAGCCTTACCGTGTATGGCTGTCTGAAATCATGTTGCAGCAAACTCAAGTACAAACGGTTATCCCTTACTTTGAACGTTTTATTACAGAATTTAACAGCATCTCTGCATTGGCGAGTGCCAGTCAAGACGAGGTGCTACACCTTTGGACTGGGCTGGGTTATTACGCCCGAGCACGTAATTTACACAAAGCAGCACAACTTATTGTTGAGCAACATAACGGTGTTTTCCCTGACAATTATGCTGAGATTCTTGCACTACCTGGCATAGGCCCTTCCACTGCGGCAGCGATATTGGCTCAAGCATTTGGTCAGCCCAATGCTATTTTAGATGGCAATGTTAAGCGGGTGCTCACTCGCTTCCACGCAATTAGCGGCTGGCCAGGAGAGAAAAAAATAGAGAATCAATTATGGGAGATATCAAAGCAACACACCCCAGATCACAGTGCTGCGGATTACACGCAAGCGATTATGGATTTAGGCGCAACGCTCTGCCGACGAGGAAAACCACAATGTGAGTCTTGCCCAGTCAACACAAACTGCCTCGCTTTCAAGCAAGGCAACGTGCAAGATTACCCCACTTCAAAAAAACGCACGGCCTTACCTGTTAAGCAAACCACCATGCTATTACTGCAAAACACCGATGGCAATGTGCTACTAGAACAACGCCCTGCACAAGGCATTTGGGGCAGCCTGTGGAGCCTACCTGAAATTGATGATGAGGATAAAGCGAACCAAATCAGCCAACAGCAATACGGCTGTAAAATCGAATCAAGCACTAAGCTTGACGCTTTCAGGCATACCTTTAGCCATTATCACCTTGATATTCAACCACTTAAGTGCATAGTAAGTACCCACACACAATGTGTCATGGATTCAGATAACTTAGTCTGGTATAAATGCGGCCCACAATACAAAACACAGAACAAAACAAGTAATGCGGACAAACGTGGGCTACCCGCCCCCGTTAAGATATTATTAGACAATTTATTGGAGACGAATAATGGCTAAAATGGTGCAATGTATAAAATTAGGCAAACAAGCCGAAGGCCTCGACAACCCAACCTATCCGGGAGAGTTAGGTCAAAAGATTTTCGATAATGTTTCTAAAGAAGCCTGGCAACAATGGATGGGACACCAAACCATTCTGATGAACGAAAACCGACTCAGCCCAATAAAACCTGAAGATCGCGCATTTCTAGAAAAAGAAATGGAAAAATTCTTCTTCGGTGATGGCAGCGAAATGCCCGAAGGCTTTGTTGCCCCCAAATAAGCCAAAATAGTACTATTTATCAGTAAATTGGCCTAAAACCACAACTAATACTTGACTAAAAGGCGCGTAGCCGCTTAAATACGCCGCTCAAACAAGCAAGCGTTTAGCTTACTTTCAATTGAAGACAAAAGGCCGGATAGCTCAGTCGGTAGAGCAGAGGATTGAAAATCCTCGTGTCCCTGGTTCGATTCCAGGTCCGGCCACCACTTCTTCTTTCAATCACACTTCCTGCTGATGAATCTATGAATAGTCAAAAACCTACACCAGACATTCAAGAGCTTATCGAAAAAATCTGTGTACAAGGTTGCACGATTACTCGTCAATACATCGAAAACCTTATCAACTTTGAAAAAGACAAAACAAAACCGCTACCTAAATTATTAAACCAAACAAGTGGCGCGCAACAAAAAGAAATACTCGATGAGTTAATCAACATAATGGCGGTATATGATAATAAAGATTGTGACGAGAACTGAATATATTAAAAAAGCGAACGCTTAAGTTAATTATTTATCGCAGTATGTTGCCCAGTTCACACTAGCATCACCGTATGCTAAAAAGTGCGGATTCAATAAACTTTCTTTGGTGTTGTAACGTAACGGTTGCAAATTAATATCAACCAAGTAACCACCTGCTTCTTCTAAAATACATTGCGTTGCCGCGGTATCCCACTCCGACGTCAAACCAAAACGCGGATAAATATCGGCTCCACCTTCGGCTACCAAACAAGATTTTAAAGCACTACCTAGATTAATAACTTTACACTCAGGTAAATTGCGTACAAACGCAATAAAATCATTACTCGTAAACGACTGGCTACCGGCAACGCGTATTGGCTTTGCGCAATGTTTATCAACATGAATTCTTTCAGCTTGATTATGTGCCGATGTTTTAAAACTACCGATACCTTTTAAGCCGTAATACATGAGCTGTAAAACGGGAGCGTAAACAACCCCTAATACTGCTTGCTGGTTTTCAATTAGAGCAATGTTAACGGTAAATTCACCATTTTTTTTGATAAATTCACGTGTGCCGTCGAGAGGATCGATCAACCAATACCGCGTCCATTTAGACCGTTCTTCAAACGGCACTAAGCCTTCTTCTTCAGAAATAACAGGAATATCGGGAGTGAGTTTATTTAAACCCGTAAGAATAATTGTATTCGCAGCAAGATCAGCAGCGGTTACTGGGGTTTGATCGTCTTTGTCTTCAACGGTAAATTCTGTTTGGTAAACCTCAAGAATTTTTTCTCCCGCCATACAGGCAAGATTTCGCACCGCATCCAAATATGATTGAATATTATCCATAAGAGGCGCGATTTTGACAGTTTAAGTGCCATAGCGCCAGTATTTTACAGAGAGTTAATTAATAAAAGTGAGATGTGTTTTTAAACGTCCTTCAAACCAAGCGTCCATATTAATAGACTTTGAGGTTTGTTTTACCTTAAAGCCATCCTGAGCAATCGGCTCAACCAAAACTAATTCTAAGTTTGTCGCTTTGTAATTCACATCAATCGTAACGTGAATTGGGTAATAACCATCTAAAAATTTTCGCATAAAGGGTCCATTCGATAATTGAAAACTACCATCGTCATTTCTAATAAGTGCTTTAGACCATGCCTCAATACAAAGCACTGCATTATCTTTTACATTTTCAAGTTGCACTGTATTGCCTTCTACCCATGACTTATCAATTGCATCGGCTTGGGTAATTTTTATATCGCGCACACGCTTTTTATTAAACATAACCTGTACTCGAGGAAATCTATCCATATTACGATGACACTGCTCTAACTTAACCCAACCATCGGTTAAACTATTTTTATAGATTGTTAAAGCATTACGATGGTGGTGTACTGGCTTAGAAGGTTTTTTGTTAAGAAAATAGAGCTCGCCATTATTAACATCAATCGAGCTAGCCCCGGGTGGATCCATATCATCGCTATCTAACCAACGTTCCATCTCTTTTTCTGTTAAACCATTCGAATTAGCGGTTGCACCAAAAAAGGTAGCACCAACCATTAAACATAACGACATTATTCTTATAATATGCATCATATTAAAGTCCATACGTAATAGAGTTAGAATTAAGTTTAGTATAAACTTCAAAAACTTCACTACTGATAAATCAATTACTGCAAAATGCAAACACGTATAAACCATGATTAACTGGCATGATATTAAAACCGTTCTCCTCGATATGGATGGCACCTTATTAGATTTGAATTTTGACAATCATTTCTGGCAACATCATGTGCCCGTACGTTACGCAGAAAAACATAATTTAAGCTTTGAAGTATCTTATGAAAAGCTTATGCCGATTTTCAAAGAAGTTGAAGGTACCATTGAGTGGTACTGTGTAGATTACTGGACGGATCGACTTGAATTAGATATTGCGCAATTAAAAGCTGAAGTTGCTCACCTTATTGCGGTACATCCTTACGTTGTAGATTTTTTAACAAGCTTAAGAAAAAATAATATTGAAACAGCGCTGGTGACTAACGCACACCAAAAAAGTCTCGCGCTTAAACTCGATAAAACAAAATTACATAACCATTTTGATCATATTGTTTGTGCACACGATTTTGGTCTACCAAAAGAAGAGCAACCCTTTTGGGATAAGCTAAAAAATCGCATTCCTTTTGAAAATGAATCAACACTTTTTATTGATGATAGCTTATCGGTACTACGCTCCGCGCAAAGCTATGGCATTAAGCATTTACTTGCTATTTATAAACCCGATACTCAACAAGCTATTCGAGAAATTGAAGGTTTTAATGCGATACATGGTTTTGATGAAATTATGCCTAAATGAAATTTAGGCAGTATAATTAACTTGTAAAACGATCATCCCATTTCTTAAATCGTTTTCGGCAGTACTTATCCAGTTCCTCATAAGTTTTAAAATAAAATTGAAAACTGTTTTCAGCTGGCTCATCGTATTCACAAAAATCATTTGAATAATCACGACAAAGTTGTGGTCGTGTTTCATAAATTTTACACATCCCTTTCTCACCTAAAAATTGACATTCATTATTAACCAATAAAAACCATTCGCCTTCATCTTTATAAGCCTGAATATTTTTATGTGCCATTTGCCATAGCAGATGATCAAAATCGTCTTTTGTTCGCGGTGTATCAATCTCCTGTGTTGTGTAAACACAGCACTTTGTGCCTTCACAAAAACTGCATTTATTCTCAGCGGTAATTTCAACATTTATTTCTATTTGTTTCGCCATAACTATTTTATTCAACCCATTACTGTTTTATATTGTTTATATGAATATTAAGAAAATTCGACAACTGATTAGCCGCGATCCTGAAATCGCACAAACGTTTGTTCGTTTAGGCATATGGCTCTTTGCTAGCATCTATATTGGTCTTGGTATTCAATATGGATATTTTACCGCACCCGCAGAAGATTACATTATATTTTTGGGCGGGTTCTTAGCCATTACCATCGTCAATGTCATTAGCATTATATATTATCCTGGTATTTCTTCACGTCGCTACTTAATGGTGCCGATTGATTTGGGATCAGTCACTTATTCAATGATCCTGACTAGCACTAGTCCCTTTAGTGCCTTTTACTTACTCTACCCGTGGATATTTATCGGTTATGGTATTCGCTATGGTCGAGGACCGTTATTCGCGGCTGTCATTGTCGGATTTATTGGTTACCAATGGATGTTGCTCTCAAATAGCTATTGGATAAATGATACGTCAACATCATTGGTTTATTCTTTTTTCTTACTAATCATGCCGCTTTATCTTAATCGCATGTTAAAAAATTTACAGGAAGCCAGAAAAATGGCTGATGCTGCAAATAAGTCTAAAAGCGAATTTCTGGCTACAATGAGTCATGAAATCCGTACCCCAATGAGTGGAATCATTGGTATGGCATCCTTACTTCGAAACACCGAGTTATCTGAAGTTCAAAAGAATTATGTTGAGTCACTCGATGAATCATCTTCAGCGCTTCATTCGCTTATTAATGATATTTTAGACTTATCAAAACTTGAAGCAGGTAAGTTTACTCTAGATAAAGAAGCCTTTGATTTACCCAAAGTTATTAAAGGTGTTCATGGAATGTTTACACCTCTCGCTCAGAAGAAAGGCTTAAATTTTAGCTATCATTATGATGAGAGTTTACCTAGTCACTTTATTGGTGATGCAAATCGTTTTCGTCAGATACTGCTTAATTTAGTAAGCAATGCCATTAAATATACCCCTACCGGCAGTGTAAACATTAACGCACTCTCTATAAACAAAGATGAATTAATTTGTCGAGTCCGAATTGAAGTCGTTGATACTGGTATCGGAATTGAACCACATCACTTACAAAATATTTTTGATCCATTTTACCAATGCAAAAATAATTTAAAAGAATCGGGTACTGGATTGGGTACTACGATTATTAAAAACTTAATTAAACTAATGAATGGGCGCGTTGAAGTTCATAGCCAACCAAACAAAGGTACAACATTTTGGGTGGAAGTTCCGTGGGAATATGTCCACGAAAATGATTTAGAGTTATTAAACATCGACTCAGATAAAAAGACAAGTGGAACCAAAGCTGAAATTAAACCACTCAATATTTTAGTGGCTGAAGATAGCCCCATTAATGCAAAAGTTATTACCGCGTTTTTGGAAGAAGAAAAACACACTGTTACCCATGCGGAAAATGGTGCTCTAGCTTTGGATAAACTACAACACAACCTCTACGACGTCGTTATAATGGACATGCGTATGCCTGAACTAACTGGCATCGAGGTTACAAAAAAATGGCGACAACAAGAAGTTCCTGGAGCACATATACCTATAATAGCTTTAACAGCTAATGCGAGCCAGGAAGATCAGCAAGCCTGTATAAAAGCCGGCATGGATTCATTCTTGACAAAACCCGTTAACAAACAAAAGCTGTATGATTCCATTGCTAAACTAACAAAATAAATTTTTAGTCACCCCATTGAGCGCCATGTTTTTCTTTACGTTTTTTGGCGTTATCTAGAATAATACCTTTACGTTCATTGCTTGCTGGGCTCCACTCAATAATTTCATCTACATGACGAAAACAACCAAGACACACATCATCTGTGTTTAAGCAGCAGTTTCGGATACATGGGGATTGTATTTGTTTTTCTGTATCAGTCATATCGTTATTATTTTAAATTAATGTGCTAACATCATCCTAAATTTACTTACACAGAATATGATTATGAAACATTTGTTACGAAAAATCTGCGCCCCTATCTTAAATATTTTTGAACAAGGTGACGAAGAATATGCGATTAAACCATTAAGCCGAAAAATATTAATTGTTATTAGTATTTTATTTAGCAGCTTAGCTGCGGCTGTTCTTTACTTAATCCCTGAAGATGCAGAGATAGGTTACTACTTACCTGTTTTTATTTTTAGTCTAATTGCTTTTATTGGTTTAGTTGTTGGCAGTTTGGGAACAGATCGTGCAGTTGCTAAAATATGGGGCAGCCGCTCTTAACACTAAATTAAGTTTATACTTCTAACCAAAAAGTAACCGGTCCATCGTTCACTAAAGCCACTTGCATATCGGCAGCAAATTTCCCTGCTGCATTGCTACTGTGTAACTGGTCAGCATAGTTTAATACTTGTTCAAATAATTCACTTCCTAGCTCGGGTGAAGCGCCGCGGCCAAACCCCGGACGATTGCCTTTTTTTGTGTCAGCAACCAAAGTGAATTGAGAGACCCACAACACATCACCCTGAATATCTTTTACCGATAAATTCATTTTATCTTGCTTATCCGAAAAAACACGGTAATTCAAAACTCGCTCAACTAAACGTTTTGCTTTTTCTTTGCTATCTTCTTTTTCTACTCCAACGAAAACTAATAAACCTTGATTAATTTCACCAATAATTTCTTCATCTACACTAACACTTGCTTGTTTAACACGTTGCAGTAAAGCAATCACTTGTTGCTACCTGTCATTTCTTTATTTTTTATCACTTAAGGCGACCCAACATTTTATCCGTCGCCTTAACCAAAGCATCGATAATACTGGGCTCCATTGCTGAGTGCCCCGCATCAGGAATAATGCTTAACTCTGAGTTTGGCAATGCTTGATGTAAATCCCATGCTGATTCCATTGGGCACACCACATCGTAACGTCCTTGTACAATGATACTCGGTATGTCTTTTATTTTTTCCGCTTCATTCAAAATTTGATTTGCTTCTAAAAAACTATTATTCATAAAATAATGGCATTCTATTCGGGCTAAGCTTACGGCGGTGTGTATGTTACCAAAACTATTTACAACATCGGCATTGGGTTTAAGCGTAGACGTTCGTCCTTCCCATATTGACCATGCTTTGGCCGCCTTGGTACGAATAAGTTCATCGTTACTCGTTAAACGTTTGTAATACGCACTCACCATGTCTGAACGTTCATCAACAGGAATGAGACGACAAAATTCAGCCCATGCATCAGGAAATAATTTACTGGTGCCTTTTTGATAAAACCATTCAATTTCTTGCGGCCGACATAAAAATATACCACGTAAAACTAAACCGAGAACACGTTCAGCATGTGCTTGCGCATAAACAAGCGATAAGGTCGAACCCCACGAACCACCAAACAACACCCATTTTCTAATACCTAGATGCTCACGAATCAACTCCATATCAGCAACGAGATCTTGCGTGGTATTATTTTCTAAATTAGCATGCGGTGTTGATCGCCCTGCGCCGCGTTGGTCAAATAAAATAATGCGATATTTTTCTGGGTCAAAAAAACGTCGATGGCAATCGGCACAACCTGCACCCGGCCCACCATGAATAAAAATAACAGGAATACCGTCAACCGAACCCGATTCTTCTATATATAATTCATGGACATCATCCACTTTTAAACGATGTGTTTGGTAGGGTTTTATTTTTGGATAAAAAATTCGCATAATTCTACGAGTCCTTTCTTAATCTTCCACAACTTTATTCGTAAACTTATAACAGCTAACCACACCCATTAACAACAGACCGATTAATATCGAAATAGGGCCAATGCCTGTATCGAGTAAAGTATTTGCAATCGATAATTCAAATATAGTACCCAGATATAACATGCCGGAATGCATTATTGTTCCAACAATAAATAACCAACTAATAAGCTGCTTCATCCACGTTGCTGCTGCGATAAAACACAATGTTAATCCCACGATAATATTCAATACCGCTTCCAAGTTACCATGCGCATGCGCACCACCTTTAATTGCGTCTATTTCCGCTTCGGTATTATTCAATTTGTTTAACCCTAAAATACCAGACGTATTTGCTTTAGCAATTTGCATGGCCGTTAATGGCTCAAGATCTTCTTCAAATCCACTGCCTTTTAAAGCTTGCAACCGACCCACGCTCGCCTGTTTTTCTTGTGCTACTTTGCCGAAACCTTCATATTTATCCACCATAACAAGACCGAGTGAAGCAGTAAAAACCAAATAGATAAAACCAAATGTAATATTCTTTTTACCAATCATTGTAAAATCTCCTTATTTATTGTTTTTTCTGCCAAAAACATACTCCACCTTCCCCTTAGAAGCAACACACTTGGACTATACAACTATCTCTAATTGTCTATATAAAGTTGTCATTAGACTGCTCCGCTTTCTGGAAAAAAATGGTATTATGGGTGGCTATCGCTGAAATTCGGTATCCTAATATTCGATTTCCCGGCACGACTGACAAACTAGCTCGAATAAATAAGATTATGACCATGAAATACAAAACAGACGACCTCCGCATTACTGGCTTGCAAGAGGTTATGGCGCCAACAGACTTGCTTGAAGACGTTAAGGTAAGTGATTTTGGGCGTAAAACTATTTTTGAAACACGTAGCGCGATACACGATATTCTCACTGGAAAAGATGACCGTGTACTTGTGATTGTGGGCCCTTGCTCAGTACATGACCCAAAAGCCGCCCTTGAATATGCCAAGCGCCTAAAACAACAACGTGAACTACATGAAAATGACTTGCTCATTGTTATGCGCGTGTATTTTGAAAAGCCTAGAACAACCGTCGGCTGGAAAGGTTTAATTAACGATCCTAACCTAGATAATAGTTTCGAGATTAATAAAGGCTTGCACCTTGCACGTCAGCTGTTAGCAAATATTAATGATATGGGTGTACCTGCTGGAACTGAATTCTTAGATTTAATTACACCACAATACCTCGCCGATTTAATTAGCTGGGGTGCCATTGGTGCCCGTACCACAGAAAGCCAAGTACATCGTGAATTAGCATCTGGGTTATCCAGCCCCGTTGGATTTAAAAATGGAACAGATGGAACATTAAAGATAGCGATAGATGCTTTAGGCTCCGCAAGCCAACCACATAGTTTTTTATCTCTTACTAAGCAGGGTCACTCTGCGATTTTCACCACAACGGGTAATGAAGATGTCCATGTCATATTACGTGGCGGAAAAAAGCCTAACTACGATGCTAACAATGTCAATATTGCTGCAGAACAATTACGTAAAGCGAATTTACCTGAAATGGTAATGATTGATGCCAGCCACGCTAACAGCGAAAAGAAATTTGAGCGTCAAATTGAGGTGAACCAAAATATTGCTGAACAGATAGCCTCTGGCGATAAACGCATTATGGGCATCATGTTAGAAAGTCATTTAGTCGAAGGTCGACAAGATGTCGAAGATGTTAACGATCTCACATATGGTCAAAGTATTACCGATGCCTGTATCGGTTGGGATAGTACCGTACCTGCATTACAAACACTTGCTGATGCTGTGCAACAACGACGAATGAAGTAAAAAGTTAAATTATACCTAACATTGAAACCACCCTGTGAGTCCATGATAGCTTTAAGAAAAATGGGTTATCCGCAGAAATTTCTATGCTAGAATAATCATACTCAGCGCCCGTAGCTCAGCTGGATAGAGTAACTGGCTTCGAACCAGTTGGTCGGGAGTTCGAATCTCTCCGGGCGCGCCAAATATTTCAAAAAATTCCCCGGCAAACGAATTTAATTCAGAATTTTATTTACAGGTAAGATTCGAACTCCCGACGTAATAAGATCTAGCGAGTTCGCAATCTACCGGGCGCGCCAAATATTTCAAAAAATTCCCCGGCAAACGAATTTAATTCAGAATTTTATTTACAGGTAAGATTCGAACTCCCGACGTAATAAGATCTAGCGAGTTCGCAATCTACCGGGCGCGCCAAATATTTCAAAAAATTCCCCGGCAAACGAATTTAATTCAGAATTTTATTTACAGGTAAGATTCGAACTCCCGACGTAATAAGATCTAGCGAGTTCGGATCTCTCCAGCGCGCCAAATACTAAAAAGAATATCCTACCAATAAATTTAGCCACCACTTTATTAACAAGTGAAAATCTAATTAACTTTCAAGTTCATTTAATAACTTCTTAAATATACGACCTAAAGCAAGACCATAAGCATCTGCAGCAGCATGTAAAGTATTGCTTGATGTTTTAACATTTTCTTTATATTTATATGAGTTATATTGACCATTTGATTGTTGTACTTCAAATACTAATTCAACATGAACAAACTGCTTATTTGTACTGATAACTCGTTCGAATGCCAGCAATTCAGCACTTATACGTAATGTGTTAATTCCACTAATAGCGCGTATCACAACATTCTCAGCGATATGGCTTGTACTTAAATAATCTTTTAAGTTCTGTTGAATAAGTTGAGTCGGTGGCATGACCCAATGATGATAATGGTAGCGTTTTATTTGCAAGGGTAAATCCGACTTTGCATACAACATTGCGCGTTCATTATATAAACCATATGCATGTACTTTTTGTATAGTAATAAGTTTATATTTTGTTTTAACTATTTCGGCTGGATTAACGCGTAATGTATAAAAACGATCTTCAGGCACACTACTTGGACTACCGAAACAAGCAGATAACAATAAACTTAAAAGTATTAGAATAGATTTATTGAATATATTCATACCCGAATCCTATTTCCCTTCGTCCTTGACTGGCTTACTATTCAATAACACTCCAGGATTACTTCTTATTTGATGTGAAAATTCACTGATGTTTCTACTTGATACATCCAGGTTATACATAATCGTTTCCATATTCTGTGACACACTGTTTAATGCTTTACGAAGATCAATCATGGATTGTCGAATATCACCACTATTATCCGATAATAATTTATTAGAGTTTGTAACCACACCCTGAAGCTGCTCGGTAATATTATTTAGCCTTGAGGTTAAATTTACTAAATTCGTGGTAATGGTATCCGTGTTATTAATCGCACTACTTAGTCTCGAACTATTTTCGTCTGTTAATACTTTAGCAAGACGTTTAGATACTGAATTTAATGATGCGACAAGTTCGCGTGAGTCACCAACAATTTCAGGTATTTTATTACCAAAACCATCAACTTGATTATTGATGTTTTTAAGAAGAGGAATTAATCCAGCTTTGTTTAAATTTGAAAACTCTCCCCCCATCGAACTTAATACCGCCATGAGATCTAATGAAGCGCGACTCGCTAATAGACCATTGGGTTTTAATAATGCTTCCGCCTTACCTTCTGAAATATCTATTTGTGACTCTGCTAACAAACCAGGAGAAACAACCCGCACAAATGAATCTACCGGTATCGGCCAACCGGACTTAACAGCTAACTTTAATTTATATTGTGTTTTACCTTGTTGCCGAATAGGTTCGATGTTTATAAGTTGTCCTACCTGAAAACCGCCGTACGTCACCGTAGTGCCTTCACGTATTCCTGATACGTTTTCATACATTGTGTAATAGTTATCAGCATCACTACCTCGACCTGTTATTTTTAGTAACACAATCACTAGAACAAGTAACATCGCTAAGGTAAAGATTCCAACAAACAAATAATTAATGTTATCTCGTTTCATATAAATTTTTCTTACTGGTGTAGGGAAACTTTAGTTAATCGGTTTAGATATTCTTCAGCATCAACTTCTTCATGCCTGGCTTGTCGATTCAACAGACTTTGAATGCGTTTATTCGATGAGTTCTTTACTTCGTCAACATTACCGGTCATTAATATTTCGCCCTGATCAAGAACTGTTATTCTATCGGCAATTTTATAAGCACTTTCAAGCTCATGCGTCACAACAACAATTGTCATTTGCATCGCGTCTCGTAAGGTTAAAATTAATTCATCGAGTTCAACAGAAGCAACTGGGTCAAGGCCTGCTGATGGCTCATCAAAAAACAATAATTTCGGGTCCATTACAATCGCTCGCGCAAGCGCTGCACGTTTAATCATACCGCCTGATAATTCAGCAGGTTTTAGGTCTTCAAATCCTGATAAATTTACAACTTCTAACTTTAAACGGCTCATAATATTAATCGTCGATTCGTCAAGATTGGTATGCTCCCGTAATGGCAAGCGAACATTTTCACCAACGGTAAGTGAATTAAATAAAGCGCCACCTTGAAAAGCAACACCCATATTTTTTCGCATATCTATCATTTCTGATTCATTAAGCTGCATAATATCCTTACCTAACAAACAGACTTTACCCGAAGTGGCTTTTTTTAAACCTAACAAACTTCTTAAAAATGTACTTTTTCCTGAACCACTGCCACCCATTATCACTAGAATTTCACCGCGAGGAACATCTATTGAAATATCTTTTAATATTTCACGCTCGCCATAATGACTAATTAAATTTTCTACTTTAATGGCTGTTGAATTATCCATAACTATCTATTTAGAAAATAGGTAAATATCATATCGGCCAAAACAATAAAACTTATCGACATGACTACTGCTCGTGTTGTCGCATGTCCAACACCTTCTGCTCCACCTGTCACTTGAAAACCATTACTTAAACTCACTAATGCAATAATAATTGCAAAAACAAAGCTTTTTATAATACCTTGGCTTAAATCGTTAACACTTAAAATTTCAAAACTACGTTCAGCATAGGCGGCAAAACTAATATTTAAATCGATATATGAATAAACAGCACCGCCAAGCAATCCCATAACATCGCCTAGTATTGTCAATAACGGCACCATGATTAACATCGCAATAAGTATTGGTGCAGCAATATACCGTACTGGGCTAATTCCCATTACTTGTAACGCGTCGATTTCTTGAGACTCATTCATTGTTCCGACACGAGCGGCAATCGATGAACCTGAGCGACCAGCCACTAAGATACCAATAATAAGTGGTGAAAATTCACGAGTAACTGACAGCGCAATACCTAAAATAACTTGAGACTGAGCGCCAAAAGTTTTTAAGGTTTCAATCCCTTGAATTGCCAACATAATGCCAATAGCAAAACAAAGTACTGCCGATATAACGACCGCATCAACACCTATCTTGCGAGCCTCGTTAACAACAGCAATAAAGCGAACAGGCTGATTACGTTTTTTACCTAGGATAGCCCAATAAATACTTTCGATAAAAAGCGCAGCAATATATCCGCACTCTTCAACGCTTGAAATTGTTTTTTTTCCTAATGTTTCTATATTACGAGTAAGAGATAACATAATCGATTTGCGCTAGTCCTTTATTGCCTCATCCTTCGAAGCGAAAATATTAAACACCTTATCTAATCGAGCTAACTTTAAAACTTGCATGGCTTCATCGCTTACCGAAATAAGTGAAAAATCTAAATTTGTTTTCTTCGCCATCTGGAAACCTTCAACTAAACTCGCAATGGCTGAGCTATCAATATATTTAACTAAAGATAAATCAACCAGCACAGGCCTTGAGTCTGCCAATTCATTTAATATCGACTTTCGCGCAGCAGCAGAACAATGCAAATCTATTTCACCTGATAAAACAATAATACTGTACTGGCCTTCTTGATTAACTTTGCATTCCATTTTTATTTCCTAAATTTGTATTTTTGATAAGTATTACGCGATTTCCTTTACGCTCATGTTCATTAATATTTGCATACTCAACACTGTCCATTATTTGTTGAATAAAGCTTACGCCGAGACCACCGGGCCGAACTTCGCTTAAATCTTTCGCCTTGATAGTGGTTATATCGACCGGCGGTGCAAAATCTATAAGCTCAAACCGCCATTGTTGGTTATTTTTTTCAATAATAATTATTATTTTCTTAATATTAGAGTCTTCTTCTACTCCCCCATAGGCGTGTTGAATTATGTTCATGCAAGCTTCGTTTATTGCGATAACCAGATTATCCGCAATATTTTTTTCCACATTAAATTCTGAGAAGACGTGCCGTAGATTATTACGAATATCATTAAGGTTTATTGCATCCGCTTCAAATTCAAGTTGTGAAATTACCTTGTAGGACATCCTATCTCTCTTACTCAATAATAAGTATAGTCATATCATCACGTTGGCCTTTGTTGCTTTGTGATAAATATTCAATAATATGGTTTAATCGTTTTTCTGCTGGCACCGTGTCAATTCCCGCTATAAGCGAAACTAAACCATTAACACCAAGCTCTTCATCACTGGGTGTATACCCTTCAGTGATTCCGTCTGAATACAAATACATATGGCCATCTGCTATATCCACTTCCAGATCAACGTATTCCATTCCAGATACAATTCCGAGAGGTGGTGTATCGGCTGCAAGTAGTTGTATTTTTTTATGCGTCGATGAAGGATTAAATAATATAGGCGGTGGATTACCGGCATTAACAATAATAATTTTTCCATTACTTGGGTCATAAACACCCGCTATCATGGTAACAAACATTCCACGTATACTTGTCTCGCAAATTTCATTATTAATTATTTTTAACAATTCAGCAGGTGAATGAATTGTCTTACCTAAACAGCGAAATAAACTACTTGTTTTAGCCATTAATAAGGCTGCATGCATACCTTTGCCTGATACATCACCTAAGTTAAACATTATCCGGCCATCATCAAGTTCAAAATAATCGTAAAAATCACCTGACAATTCTTTTGCGGAAATATTTATTCCATGAATAGGTGTATTACGTTTATCTTCAGGTAATAAACTTGCTTGAATTTCTCTTGCTAACTCTAATTCATTATTTAACGCTGCCGCTAAAGCATCACGTTCACGTAAAGTTTTTTCTATCTTCCAGGTTAACTCTTGATAGCTAACATTTTCATCGGCTAAACGAACATTCGCATCTCTCATGATATTATCGAAGTCTATTTGCTTTTCAACTTTCAAACCCAAACTAATAGCTGCTTCATAAACAAGCGCAGGAATCGTTTCACACAAATTTTTAATACTGCCTTCAGTTATATTTAGCGCGCTTTCCGCACCTTTAGTTGCATTCGATAATGCATGCGAAGGATCATCCGCTATAAAAATATGATTCAACCAATCGGCAGAGAAAAGAATGGCGCTTAATGTATTTTTTTTAATGGCTTTGCTTGCTTCTATCTCCAAGTGATGCTGACCAATAGCCAGCCCTAGCGACTTAGGAAGCTCCCAAAACTCCACCAATTTCTCACCAATAATATTATGTGTAATTGAAAATATTTCTTGCTCTCTAAGCAGTCGTTTGTCCGGCGACATAGAACGCAATTTTTCCCACTCACTAGCTTGTTCAGGATGAAGATAAAATAAGATCAATAACCCAAAATCTTGTAACAAACCTGCGGTAAAACATTCGTCAGCATCTTGTTTTGTTAAGTCCGCTAACTGCATCGCAATAATAGCCCTTCTTAATGAATCTTCCCAAAAAATTTCCGCATCAAAATTTGGAATCGCTTCTTTATCAACTGCATCATGAATTGAAATGCATAAAACTAAATTTCGAATTGCACGTAATCCCAAAACCGACACAGCATTATTTATTGATGTAACTTCGCGTGAAATACCGTACAAAGGAGAATTAGCCACCCGTAATAGTTCTGCCGTTAATGCCGGATTTGTTGATGCAATCTCTGATATTTCAGTACTGGTAACTTCTTCACGCGCACAAGCGCGTATAATTTGCAGCGCCGCTTGCGGCGGTGCGGGCAAATCGGTTGGTTTTATTCGCTCTAAATCAGTTGCAGGGCTCATCAATAAACTTATCGGCACTTTTGCAATTAATTAAAGGCTGGACACGGTATCTTTGTACCTTTATATATATTTATCTAAAGTAAATATAATAATGGTCGCAACTACTAATATGGGAGTAAAAAACATTAGCTCAAAAAATAACCAGTATAATGAGAAGCCTAAAGTGGGTTTAGTAATGATGGGCGGCGGTGCACGTGCAGCCTACCAAGTGGGTGTCCTCAAGGGCGTATCAGAACTGGTTAAAAAAGGTGAGCCAAGCCCCTTCAAAATAATATCGGGTATCTCTGCGGGTGCCATTAATGCCGCAGCACTTGCCAGTGCAGCACATAACTACAAAAAAGCTGTTTTCAGACTTTTGACAATTTGGGGAAACTTTCATTGTGACCAAGTTTTTTGTACATCGGCCACCGGTATTATTAAAACCGGAGCGCATTGGTTATTTGGCATGATGTTAGCGAGCGTAGCCAAAAGCAAACCCATGTACTTGCTCGATCGAAGCCCATTAAATGAGTTACTGAGTAATTACTTACACACAAAAGGCATTCAACGGAATATAGAAAATGGCCATCTGCACGCAGTCAGCGTATCGGCATCAGGATATTATTCTGGGCAAAATGTTACTTTTTTCCAAGGCCATCCTAAAATTAAAAGCTGGAAACGTTCTCGTCGTATTGGTTGTCGTGAAAAAATTAATGTTGATCACCTAATGGCTTCCTCGGCTATTCCCTTTATTTTTAAAGCTGAAAAAGTTAACAGAGAATATTTTGGTGATGGCTCGATACGCCTCATTGCACCTTTGAGCCCATCACTACATTTGGGTGCCGATAGACTGATGATTATTGGTAACCGCAAAGAAGATGAAGAAGCACCACAGCGAATTAGCCAGAATATATCCCCTAGTTTTGCCGAAATAGCATCGCACGTATTAAACAGTATATTTTTGGACAGTCTAGAGGCCGATTTAGAACGCTTAACGCGTATAAACAATACTGTCAGTAAAATTCCCGATCAAATGATTATGGAAAATGATATTCCGCTTCGGAATGTTGACACCCTCCTCATTTCTCCCAGTGAGGATATCGGCAAACTCGCGGCACCTTATGCCGGAGATATGCCCGCTTCTATTCGCATATTACTTAAAGGCATTGGGGCAATGCGTACCGAGGGCTCTAGCTTAATGAGTTATTTATTGTTTGAAAAAGGTTATTGTCGAGACTTAATTGATCTTGGTTTCGAAGATACCATAGCAAAAAAAGACAAGATTAAAGACTTTTTAATGTTATAAAAATATCCTTAGTATTAACGATTCGGTTCATACTCATCAAATTGTGGTACGTCACCACAAACCTCGTCCCAATTCGCTTTTGATGCTACAAAAATATGTGCTTGAGGCTTCTCTTGTAAGTCGGTATCAAGCGTTCCAATGCGTACACGCACTTTATTCGGCACCTTGGTATTTTCACTTTTAATTGGTGAACCACAATGTTTGCAAAAATAACGAGTTTGCGATTCAGATAATTGATGTGCAGTTAAATCGTCTATGCCACTAATAATATTAAAGTCTTTGCTATCCACAACACCATTGGTTGCAAATGCACTACCTTGTAATTTTCGACACTCAGAACAATGACAAAAAATTATATTTGAAATGCCAGAGGTAATTTCAAACTTTACCGCACCACAATAACAGCCACCCTTGTATTGACAAGCGGGCATTATTTAATATGCCATAAACTCAAGGCCGGCCAATAGGTAATAATTAATACGGCGGATAATAAAATAATCATAAAAGGAATAGTGGCTTGGTAAATTTCAGTAATCGGTTTTTTAAATCGATAACTGGCAATAAATAAATTCATCCCAACAGGTGGTGTAAAGAAACCGACCTGCATGTTAGCTAAAAAGATAATACCAAGATGTACGGGGTGAATACCAAAACCGAGTGCAACAGGAACAATCAGTGGAATCATAATTACAAGCGCTGAAAATATATCTAATATCGCGCCTAACACTAGTAAAAAAATATTCAACAGAATTAAAAAGGTGTACTTACTTTCTATATTGGCTTTTATCCATTCAAATAATTTAATGGGGACTTCTGCATCAATCAAATAATTCGTTAATGCTAATGCAACACCAAGAATCATTAAGATGCCACCCACCATAATCATTGAAGTATGCATAACTTTAGGTAGCTGCTTAAGGGAAATTTCTTTATAGATAAATACTTCAACAATAATGACGTATAGCGCTGTAACCGCGGCAGCTTCGGAAACGGCAAAGAAACCTGAATAGATTCCGCCTAAAACAAAAAAAGGTAACGGAATTTCCCATTTTGCTTCACTCACCGCTTCCTTGAAATCTTGCTTATTAAACTCGCTACGTGGAATAGGATTATGTCGTGTTACCCACAAGCTCCACATAACCAATACGCTAATCATCAAAACCGTTGGCAACAATCCAGCAAGAAAGACTTCTTCCATGGTTACAGTTTGTTCTAAATTAAGTTGCTGAACGATAACCACATATAAAATTAAAGGTAATGATGGCGGTAACAATAAACCTAAGCTACCTGAAGTTGTAACCAACCCTAAACTGAATTTTTCAGGGTAACCTGCTTGCTTTAGCGCAGGTAGCAACAAGGCCCCTAATGCAACTATCGTTACACCTGTGGCACCCGTAAAGGCCGTAAATAATGCACACGCTGTTAAGGTAACAAAAGATAAATTATTAGGCACCCAACCAAATAGAGCTGAAGATAATTTCACTAGCCGAGTTGAAGTATTTGCTTCACTTAATAAATAACCCGCAAAAGTAAACAAAGGTAGCGCTAACAGCAAAGGTGTATTCGTTATTCTATATAATTCAATCGCAATGACTTGTAGGTCAATATCACTTGAATGAAATCCAAGCATTGCCACCGCTAAAATAATTGTAAATAAAGGTGCACCATAAAAAGCAAGCAAGGTGAGAGCGATAATAACAAGCGCAAGCGTCATTCTTGTTTCTCGACTAAAGGATTATTTTTAGCGAAAATTAGAATTGTGGAGATAAAATATCTTATTGAAATATTAGCAAACGCAATGGGAATAATGACTTCAGTTACCCAAACAGGTATTTTCGCAAACGCCATTATGCCATCTTGATATTCAGCATAAACAAACTCCGTGCTATACCAAGCAACAATGGCACAAATGGAGCCTGTAAAAATAAATACAATGGCCTGTACGTACGGTTTAGCCGTGTCAGATAAATACTTTATCCCTAATTCAATATTGATATGCTCGTTATTACGGCTCGCATACATTGCCCCAAACATACCGATCCACAAAACAATTATACGTAAGAGCACATCACCCCAAACAATGCCGGAGTCAAAAAAGTTACGCAGGAATATTTGTAGTACAGCTAATAAAATCGCGCCCAGTAGCATACCAATTAAAATAAAATCTTCTATTTTAAGTAGTGCAACTCTTACGGCTGATAGTTTTTGTAACACGTAAACTCTTTATTTTGGCATTGCCTTTAGCAATGAATCTACTTTAGAAACAATCTCTTTACTTACACGCCCTGTTTCAATTAAACGTTGCTGAGATTTTTTGGCATAACTAAACCATTCAGCTGCTTGATCTGCTGTTGGTTTAATAAACTTAACGCCTTGATTCTTTAATGCTGCCAATGCAGATTTATTATCATTCTTATTTATTACATCAAGTTCTCTAAAAATACGCGACATAACTTTATTTATAATTTCTTGATCGTTAGACTTCGCCTTTTTAAATGCCTTATTACTTATTGCAAGCACACCATAAGAATAAAGTACTGGCAATTCCATTACATATTTAATTTGCGTATACCATTGCAGAGCAAGCGCTCCAATAGGTGATGCTGCAATCGTATCAATTAATCCTGTTTGCAAACCGGCGAGCACGTCACCTAAAGGCAATGGAATGGGGCTAACATTAAAAGCACTGATTGCTTCTAATGCGACTTCATCATTAGCAGGTATCCAGGCTTTTTGTTTCTGTAAGGCTCCAACACTATCAATTGGATTCTTAGATGACATAACATAGGCGAACCCTGACTCAGCAAAACCAAAGGTTGTAAACCCCCCTTTTTTTAATCCTTTTTGTACAATTTCATCCAATTCTTTACGCACATACTTTATTTCTTCAGGTGTTTTATATTTCATTACCAAACTATACACTTGGTTATCATTATAAAACCGTGTCAAACTTCCACCGGTTAAAGCACCGCCATGTAATTGGCCAATTTTAATTTTGCGTAATACGGCGTTACTATCGCCCATAACACCACCGGGATAAAATTTAAATTTTACTCGACCGTCAGTTAATTTTTTAATTTCGGCAGCGCCTTCACGTAACTTGCTCATCCATACCGAACCATCAGGAGATAATGTAGCCATCTTGAAGGTAACCGCATGTGCTGTACTAGTAAAAACACTGATGCTTATACATAATAATAAACTGTAAATTGTTTTCATAATAATTCCGTTGTTAATCTTTTAATTAATATGTTTATTTAAAAATAGTCGTCACTAGCAGCTAAAAGTTCTTTTGCGCGTTGTTGAGCTAAGGTATTCATTAATGTTAAATCAGGTGCTATTGGATCGGCATTCATTACTTCTGTTAATAAATCATCATGCAATTTTTTATTAAAAATTAATTTTGCATATTTCTCTGCATATAAAACTTTTGCCATTAAGTTTTTATCTTTTGACAAAGCTATCGCTTGTTTAAAATGTTTTTTTCCGATTTCAGGCTTACCGCCTAATGCTGGTGGAAGTAATGTTGAGAGCACTCCCAGATATAAATGCACTCCACCTTGTTGATAGGTTGGGTCTAACTCAAGTAGTCTTGCAAATATAATCTTAACACGCGCCAAATCAGCAACTGCATTCCAGTCGCGGCTGTTAGCTTGAATCCAGCCTGACCAACTCGTCCCTAAGGTGTACCAATTTGAAACGTCATCTATTGTTAGCTTTAATAATTCTTTTTCTAGCTGTGTAAAGGGCATTTTACGCATACTGCAAAAATCTTCATCGCTAATACAAACAGCCTTCAGCGCATAGTTGAAAGCACGCGAGCTCATTTTACTCGCACGCGCTTTATCTTTCACAAAGACTCCAGCATAAGCACTATGCAATACAGCAGCTGACCGTAGCAAAGCCTCGTTATCTGCACCATCCTTTAAGAAACTACTAACTAATAACAAGTAAGCCGGTGCACCATCAGCAACCGTTTGTGGGTCGTCTGAATTTAAAATTGTGCTTGATAAATTATTCGCGAGCTTGCTTGTGGCCGACGCTAGAATATGAGAACAACCCGAAGCAGAAATTAAGGCTATCAATACTACGAGGAGTTTTAGCAATTTCACTGCAGTTAAGTGACTCAGAAAATGTTCTTTATTTGTCCTATACAAGAATATATCCATTTATAAATAAGGTAGAAAAGTGCGAATCATAGGTAGTTTAGGACAGGAGGTAAAGCCTTTCGTTCACGGTTTCAAAACGCGAAAACAACCTATGCTGATCTACAAAAATCTAGAGTTGAGTATAGAGGAAGTTTGTTATTTTTGAATTTAAAATAACTCGATATCGTTATCATCTTTGTAACTTTCTCGAGCGTCAGCAAGAATTTCTTCTACCGATTTACCAGCTAAAATTGCATTAAACATGGCAATATCCGAATCGAGCGTATATTTTGATTTGATCATCTCCTGTAATCCTTTCCACTCATACTGATCGTTTATTCGCTCGTCATTTTCAACCAAAGCAGTCATTTCAGCTAAACTCTTCGATATATGCACTAAACGCTGCGTAAGGCGATCGTAAAACTGAAAAGCAACGATTGCCTCAGTTACCTTTGTTGAAACCGCATTCCAATTACGCAAAATTGTATCTTTTATTGAGCTATCCGGCAGGTCACCTGCGGCACTACCCATGGTTGAAATACTTGCTGCGAGTGAAGTAAATGATTTTGTTAATGTATCTACCGAGTCATCTCCATCTAAAAGCGCATGCTCTAAACGAGCAACCGATAGATTCAACATCATCACGGTTTCTTTAACATGGCTCCAATCCACCTCTATGGGTTGATTTTCCGTATTTTGACCTGAATTGCTCATCTTATTTCCTTTAAATTGGCCGATTTCATCAACACTTTAACGGCCAGAAGTAATTAAAACCTTAATCTTTGTAGAATTAGGGTATAATGCGCGGCCTTATTTCAGGTTCATTTCCTACTTATTTACTCAACCATATATGCGGAGCAGCTTGTGGATTCACTGCAAAATTTAAGAAATATCGCCATTATCGCCCACGTCGATCACGGTAAAACAACCTTAGTCGACAAACTTTTAGAGCAAACAAATACGCTCGAAAGCCGTGGCGAAGCTCAAGAACGTGTTATGGATTCTAACGAGCTTGAAAAAGAGCGTGGTATTACGATCTTATCTAAAAATACGGCTGTTGAGTGGAATGGCCACCGTATTAACATCGTAGATACCCCTGGTCATGCCGATTTTGGTGGTGAGGTAGAGCGTGTATTATCGATGGTTGACTCCGTGTTATTACTTGTTGATGCCGTTGAAGGCCCAATGCCTCAAACGCGCTTTGTCACCCAAAAAGCACTCGCACGCGGCTTACGCCCAATTGTCGTTGTTAACAAGATTGACCGTGATGGTGCACGCCCTGAATGGGCACTTGACCAAACATTTGAACTTTTTGACCGGCTCGGTGCATCCGACGAACAACTCGACTTCCCCGTTATTTACGCTTCTGGTTTGGCAGGTTACGCTGGCTTAGAGCCTGATGTTCGCGATGGTGACATGATTCCTTTATTTGAAACTATCGTTTCACACGTAAAAGCACCGGATGTTGATCCTAGTGGTCCACTCCAATTGCAAGTAAGCTCTCTCGATTACAATACCTATACCGGTGTTATCGGGATTGCCCGTATTAGCCGAGGCTGTGTAAAAACCAATACCGCTGCTACCTTAATTGATATTGAGGGAAAAACCCGTAATGTCCGTATCCAACAAGTTCTACGCTTAATGGGTGTACAACGAACAGAAATTCCAGAAGCTTCTGCTGGCGACATCATTGCTTTCACTGGTGTCGAAGGTTTAAATATTTCTGACACATTATGCGATCCAAACAATGTAGAAGCCTTGCCACCTTTATCCGTTGACGAACCAACGGTGAGCATGACTTTCCAAGTCAACAAATCACCGTTTGCAGGGAAAGAAGGCAAGTATGTAACCTCACGTCAAATTAAAGACCGTTTAGATCGTGAACTCATCGCCAACGTCGCATTACGCGTTGAGCAATTGGAAGATCCTGATAAATTTCGTGTTTCTGGCCGCGGAGAGTTACACCTTTCTATATTAATTGAAACCATGCGCCGTGAAGGTTTCGAACTTGGTGTATCTCGTCCAGAAGTTATCTTTAAAGAGGTCGATGGCAAACGTTTAGAACCTTATGAACAACTGACTGTTGATGTTCAAGAAGATCATCAAGGTTCGGTAATGGAAAAATTGGGTGAACGTGGTGGCGAACTCACTAACATGATGCCAGATGGTCATGGCCGCGTTCGTGTCGATTACACTATTCCAGCACGTGGTTTAATTGGCTTTAGAACTGAATTCTTAACCGCTACACAAGGTAGTGGTTTAATTTACAGTGTCTTTGATAAATACGACGAAGCAAAACTTGGCACCATCGGTCAACGCTTAAATGGCGTGCTTGTTTCAAATGCACAAGGCAAAGCATTAGCTTATTCGTTATTTAATTTACAAGAACGTGGCCGCTTATTTATGCAACATGCTGAAGAGGTGTATGAAGGCCAGATTATCGGTATTCATTCACGCGATAACGATTTAGTGGTTAACCCCACAAAAGCAAAACAACTTAACAATATTCGTGCTGCGGGTACTGATGAAAACTTAATTTTATCACCACCTATTCTTATGAGTTTAGAACAAGCACTCGAATTTATTGATGACGATGAACTCGTAGAAGTCACACCTGAATCTATTCGTGTTCGTAAAAAAATGTTACATGAAAATGAACGTAAGCGAGCGTCACGGCCACCAAAGTAATAATTCTCGAATAAACGAGCTCTATTTTATTAGAGCTCGTTTTATTTCCATAAATTATTTATTCTTAATAATATTCGTTTCTAACCCATCAATACTCTTCTGATTTTTATCTACCCAATATTTTTCTACGCCTTCTTGACCTTTAACTCTCGCCCATTCATTTAACAACTCTCGTTCAGCAACATAATCATAATTTGGAACCCCCATACCACAGGAGGTTTGAACTAAATCCACATCAAGATCAAAAATCTGTCTGGCACCAGGTAAAGGTTCAAATAAAGTATGTAACTCGTCCCATGCATCATCATTAGGATGAATTACTTTTGCCGTACCGTATAAACGCAGAATCATAGGATTACCTTCAAAGGCGGTAAACATCAAAGTCATTCTAGGCATTTTTTGAACATGAGCCGCTGTTTCATTTCCGCTTCCAGTTACATTTAACCATATCACTCTATTTTCATTTAACACCTTAAGTGAATCCATGCCCTTCGGAGATAAATTTATTCGACTACTCTCTGTTGCCGTAGCAACAAAATAAATTTTTTGTTGTTCTATAAATGCTTTGTGTTTAGTAGATATCTCTGTATATTGGGTCGCCATATTGCATCCTGTATAAATATGATTATGCTGGAAATAAAAAAAGCCAGAACCACATTGGCTACTGACCTATAGATAACATACATTTACCTTTAAAACCGATTATCGTCAACTAAATTCGTAAAAGCATTAATCTGTTTACCAACATTAACTCTATGATACACACCATTCCCAGCATTATGAATACCTTTGCATTTTAAATATTCAACATAAAAAAACCCTATGATTTTTTAATATCATAGGGTTTTAAATATATTTAATCTTGAATCTTATTTTTTAATACGCTTTATGGTAATTTTTGCAGCTGGGTTACGCCAATCAAATTGCGCTTTGTCTAAATCAGCAATACCTTGAATACCAGGATGAATATGAACAAAGCCTTCCCCTGTTTCACTATTTGTTCCCTCTCCAGAACAAACAAAACCAGGCCCTGGTATAGAAACACATAACTCATCATTTATTTCACTACCGGCATCATAAGCAGGAGAATATACGGTTACTGGACTTTTTGCTTTACCTACATGCAAGCCGTTAACCGCGAAGAATGCGTCATTTGATGGAACCAACATTGAAGCAATACTTATATGAGAATGTTTTTTATCCATTCTTACTTTCAATGTTACTGATTGCCCTGGAGGAAGAGGACCCGATGCTTGTGCTACATCAAGTGTTTTACCTGTGCTAAGCAAACTTTCCTTTAGAGGATTACTATTACCACTTTCAGCAATGATCTCTAGCTCTGCACTTGCAGGTTTTCCTAATTCAAATAATTTTACACCATGTTTATGTGAAGCAACCATGATGGGCGTAAAAAATTCACCATGAGAAATATTCGTAATTGTTACTTCATACATGGCTTCTCGCTCAGAAGCCATTGTATCGAACGATGCAAGTGCTGCACCCAAAATGATAACACTTGAAACTTTTGTAATTAATGATTTCATTTGAAACTCCTTATTGTAATGATATTTAGTTATCCAGCAAAATAGGTATGCAACATGCTGAATTTTAATCATTGCAACAAGAAATAACATCGCTGTCACACAACAATCACTTTTTTATAACAAAGTATTTATATAAGTTTAAGCAGCATAAACTTGCATAGGAAAGGAGAAAACTGTGCCTTTATTAACAACACTTTGAACGTTTATTTTAGAACCATGTAATTCAATAATTCGTTTTGTAATAGCAAGCCCCAGCCCCGAACTTTGACCAACTAACTTTGTAATGTTAACAACATTGTTAGAAGCGACATCCGACTCATGTTGGTTCGTTCTACTCTTATCAACTCGATAGAATCGATCGAAAATATGCTCCAATTCGTCCTCGGGTATTCCTAACCCATTGTCTGCGACCTTGATTAAGACTTGATCTCCTTTGGCGGTAAAACCAAGTGAAATCTTTCCACCTTCAGGAGTATGTCGAAGCGCATTTTCAATTAAGTTTTCTAGTACACGTTGCATCATACCTATATCGGCATGCACCCATATACTAATATCCTCACAACTAACACTAAGGCGAATATTTTTTTCTTCTGCACGAAGTTGGAATTTTTGTCCAACGTCGTGCATTAACTCCCCTAGCGAAAAAGGCTCTGCATAAACGATTGACTCACAAGAATCTAGTTTTGCAAGCTCAAAAAGTTCGTCAACCAAGGTGCTCAACCGCTTACTTTGTGCAAATGCCACATCAAGGTATTGTTTTCGCTCATCTTCGCTCGCAGAATTTTTAATACCCAATGTTTCGATATAACTTTGTAATGTAGCAAGTGGCGTGCGTAAATCATGTGAAACATTAGCAATGAGTTCTCGACGTTGATTATCATTACTTTTAAGCTTTTGAATTTGGCTATCTAGTTTATCAGCCATATTATTAAACTGAATACCTAGCTGTTCAACCTCGTCACCTCTATTATTAGTATTTGGATAACGGATTTCTAAATCTAAGGTACCTGCCTGATTATTTTCCGGGATAACATCAATGCCTGCATAATTTTTGATAATATTTGTGAGTTTTTTAAGTCGCCTAGTCAATAAAGCAAAAATACCAAAGCCAACGATCAAGACAAAGGTGAACATTAAAACAAGACTATAAACGCTATTACTTAAAATATGGCTATCTTTAATTTGCTCAATAATTGTTTGATAATTTTCTCCAGCTAATACAACATACAAATAACCTTCAAGCTTTCCTTTTTCAGGGATACGTGCAGCAGAAAAAACTTTTTGACGACTAATATGGCGAGGATCATCAGCCATAATTGGAAAAACATTATTATCCGTTAGAAATTTTTTAATTGGCACAAGCTCTACGTTATCGCGTTTAATTTGTTCTTTTTTTGCGGAATAACTTAATATGTCTCCGTCTTTATTCAATAAATATATTTCAATAGATGGATTTATCACCATTAACATATGAAACAAATGCTCAAGAGCTTCTTTATTAACAATTTGATTCTGGAGTAGACTTTCTGAAGATACAATATTTTTAGCTAGTGTTTTGTTTAGTTTTTGCTTTGCTTCGTGTTGATACATTTCACTACTATAGCGTAATGAGAAAAACCCGATACCAGCAAGAATTAATACGATAACAAGAAGGGCAATAACTAGTTTACTATAAAGAGTTTTAAACATTAATTACCAACGGCGACATTAGAATCAGTTTGGTTGGAAAGTTCGGTAGATTTTTCTGTAAATTTATAACCAACACCCCATACTGTTAGAATATATTCAGGATTAGCGGCATCTTTTTCTATCTTTGCGCGCAAACGATTAATATGAGAATTAACCGTATGTTCGTAGCCTTCGTGACCATAGCCCCAAACTTTATCAAGCAATTGACTGCGACTAAAAACTAAACCTGGTTGTTTGCTAAAAAAGACAAGAAGATCGAACTCTGTTGCTGTTAAATCAATTTGTTTATCACCCAACATCACAAGTCGTTTCTCAACGTTTATATCAAGATTGCCACACAATATTTTTTCTTCCAATGGTAGTTCGCTGTCAGCTTGTGTCTCCTTATAAACGTCATTACGTCGAATAACGGCATTGACTCGTGCAACTAATTCTCGAATGCTAAAGGGTTTAGTTAAATAATCATCTGCCCCCATCTCTAAGCCTAAAACACGATCGACTTCCGATGTTTTAGCCGTCAACATTATTATAGGAGTGTGAATTTTATTATTTCGAAGTTCTCGACAAACTTCAATACCATTCATACCTGGCATCATAATATCAAGAAGAATTAAATCATATTGATTTTTACTAGCAAGCTTATAACCATCTTTACCATTATAACTTTTATCTACATCCATATTTAAATCTTCGAGATGCACCGCCACAATATGTGCTAAATCTTTATTATCTTCTATTACCAAAATACGCACTTTATTTTCACTCATTCATCAACTACCTATTATTAAATTAACGCATGATTATCACAAAATCGTCACATTTAACTTTATTTTACTCGTTTAAAAGACCGCTATATCGAATGATCGTTCAATAAGCCACATACCCCCAAAAAAGACAAACAGACTTGATGTTAATGGCACGACTTTAGTTAAATATATGTTTTTATTAACTTTATTTTTAATTATCCCGAATACGAAAAGTGTAAATACCATTACAATAGCCAGCTGCCCAATTTCAACACCTAAATTAAAGGCAAATAAGTTCATCGCAATGTCAGATGATGAAAGATTGATTTCGGCTAAAACATTCGCAAAACCAAAACCATGAATGAGTCCAAAGAAAAAAGCCATCTTTAAGTGTGACAATGAGAAAATAAACAACGTATTTGTAGGTAGATAATTCCTGATATTGTGCAAAGCGGTATAGATAATCGTTATAGCAATAAGAGACTCGATCAACCGCGCCGGTAAACTTACGATGCTTAATGACGCTAAGCCAAGCGTAATTGAATGGGCAATAGTAAACGCAGTTACTACCTTGGCGATGTTAACAATATGTTCATTTTTCATATTTAAGTACGATTGGCTTGTTAACAAAACACCAATTATTAACGTTATAACAAAAATAACATGATCGACTCCAATCAATATATGCCAGATACCTTCTTTTACTAAATTAAAAAATGTCTGACTTATTCCACTATTAGTTTCAACACTACGTTTATCACTCGATAAAACATGAATATCAGCAGAAGCATCATCTAAAACTAGGCTTACAATCCCCTTATGGTCAGTATCGTAATTAAAATAATATTGATAATTTATTTTACGAATGCTATTTACCGAGCAATCTATATTAAAAGGTATTGATAAGTAATTAATATCCAATAGTTTCTCAGCTGCCATTAGCCGGGTTTTTGAGCTTGTTATAAAACATTGTTTCTCCCTGCCTCGTATAGAAAGTATGTTATTCATAAGTGTAGATATATATTTAGTATTACTTTTTAATTCGGACCACTTCACTAGTCCATCGTTATTAACATCCATTGATTTTATATTATTCAAAGATTCAATCGATATTTTCCATGACCCTGTCGTACTACCTTCTTGTTGATGAATATTTATAAAGCTCGTGCTTGTTTGATGTGCTTCTGAGTAGGTCATGTAACAGAAAAGCATTAATGTAATTAAAATAGACTTCATGTCATCAGGTCCTGATATGAATTATCTGACAACAATCTTAACAAAAAACTATCTTCAATTTTTTTAGTTTCTACCCAGTTTTTTACAAACTTTACAACATCGTTATTGTTAACGCTTCTTGATGTTAATACTAATAGCTTTGCTGCCGTTGGTGTTCTTGTTACTTGCCAACTTTTTTTAGCCCAAAAATATGCTTTTTTTGGATCTATGTGTATCCAAGTATAATATTCTGCCCGAGTATCGTAATGCCTTTTATCTTGCCTTAGCTCCATTAACATAACTGATTCACCTAAACGCTTTAAATTTTTATGATGAAGAGAGTGATTATATGACTGCGTTAGCATGAGTGAACGAAGATACCTTAAGTTTAACCTTATATCCGCATGATTATTTTTTAGTATTTCTTGGATCATACTCTGTTCATTTAAATTATGAAGCACGTCAATCCATTCACTCATAATGTGTGCATCATTTGGTGCTAGCTCATTGGAGATACTAAAATAGAACAAGCTCTCTTTTTTATTTCCAAGCCTATTAGCCATATCTGCCAATGCCGTCATTGCCCAAATTTTTAATGTTTCATCTTCTTCTTGAGTATTATTTAACACCTTTTTCAAACTGGTGTAACTTGCTACAAGTTTTCCTTGAAGGCTTTCAGCATGTAGCAAGCAGGTACTAGCAAGCAATAAACTACTTTTCCCAATTAGCTTCTTACATTCGTTGCTAGCTTTTTTATATTGACCAATATTCATTAAAATAACTGCACGGGTTAAGTTCGCATCTACCGAATCATTATTTTTTAAATAATTTAATGCCGCTTTAAAAGCATGTCGATGCTGTAGTAATTTTGACAAAAATAATTTCAGTTGTTCGTTATTTTCAACTAGCACTTTATTTTCAATCAGTACTGCTTCAATTTTCCCATAGAGTAAATCATCATTGCCAACTTTAGCTTTTTCAATAATTTCTTTAGTTAAACGTGTTACTTCGTTTATATCGTTTAAATTCGAATTCACTTTTTCTCTATATTTCTTTGCTAAATCTATTTTCGTCACCTTTAACAATACGGTGTTTTCATTAGGCTGGAAGGATCCTGCATATAAATTCACACTACAAATACTAAACACCCATAGCCCTACAAACGCTTTGATATTTTTTTTATATATCGACATACTCATTATTAATAAGCCGGAGCAGAGTGTTCTGCCCCGGATACTAACTCCCTTTATAATTAATTTTCTAATGGCATTAGGTCTACAAAAGCCGTTTCATCATCATCTGCATCCGTATCCAAATTTATCGCCATAATATCCAATGGCTCTGAATTTTCGTCAGCGTTGATAAGTGTTTTTGTCATGGTAGTAAACGACTGTAATGTAGCAGGCTGAGTATCATCGCCTTCTACGTTATTCGATGATCCATCAGCACTGCCACTTCCACCGCCACAAGCAGTTAGAGTTAATGACATTAATACAATGGTTAGCTTTACTATTTTCATTTCAATACTCTCCTAGTTTGGCGAACCCGCAAGTGGTGTTGTTAAATAAGGAAAAGACGAATCAAAATCATCGGCACTTTGTGGCGCACCATCTCGAAGTGGAGCCGTACCCACTGGCGCAGCAGCTCTTGATGCCTCAGCCGTATCACCACAAAGTAGTAAATTGACATTCGTTGCATTACCGCTTTCATCCGCTGATCCTAAAGGCAAGTCATGGCATAAAGCACCCATAACCACACGCAATGCAATATCAACAACGTCATCACCTGGTCGTCGACCATTTGGAAAACCAGCCAAATCACCAGCCGCCACGCCTAAATTATTTTGTTTATCTGCAGAGATTGCAGCAATGCCGGTATTAAGACGCAACATCTCAGATGCGGTTACCGTTTCTAATTGATTTACTCCAGGAAAACCCGTGAGAAATGTAGTAACCAAATCCGTTCGAGGGAAATTAGATGGCGCTATATCACTCGTTGCACCTAATGGTTCTCTAAAAATCGCATCTAGTAAAAATGGAAATGTTGGATTTGTTACATATTTACCAAACTGTGCGTCTCGTTTTGGATGGCTACTGCTAAATCTATCTTTATCAGCAAGGCCAATAACCAATTCATTTACAAGCGGCATCCCCAAACGTGAAACTTGAACCCATGCACCACCATTAATTTCCGGATAGCGATATGTCGCATAAGGATTAAGAATGCTGACTTGACGTAAGCTTGCTGTTGTCCAAGCACCAATGGTTCCATTACCATTACCTATTAAACAACTTTTATGAACCTCAAGTGCTAACGTTGTAATATTTTTTCCACGCAAATCATTGTTGGCTTGGTCGTCTACAATTGTTGTTGGATTATAATTAACTAAATCAAACGTTTCACCAAGATTTACAGCGAACGATTCTTTTCTTTGACCAACAAATACTTTTGCCGGTGCCGAGCAATTTTGCATTTGCACTTCATATACAAATTGGTCTGCATATTGTTTATATTGCCTCTCATCTCCAAATGTTTTTTCACCGACATAATCGTATGGCTTGGTAAACTGTTTCCCGCCTAATACAGGGTTAGTAATCGAGCTTCTCTGTCCATAACGACGATTACCTTTTACAACAGTCAATGAATACGACTCCGTAAATCCTAATCCTGTTGTATCCACAGCAGAGATTGGTGAAATACTTTTAAAAGAGGTAGATAAAGATTCACCGCCTACTGTTACTGTTGTACCTTTGTTGTTTTCTAATCTATTTTTGAATTTAAATTGAAAAGTTAAATCTTCTTTAGCATCACCATTATTATCGACATGAATTTCGTATAATGCATCGTCATCCATTGCGAAATAATTTGGTCCACCTTGAGGATCTTGTAAAGGTATATAGTTAGCTATTAATGTTACATAGTCACCTCGACCATATTCATAACTATTAAACATGTATAAATCGGTACTATCAACTTTCGGTCGCTCTGTTATTGCGGGTGCTTCTCGGTGACTCGAAGCCTGTGCTGTCATCGTATTAAGCATGCTAAATGTTGCGCAGCTAACAACAATGGCTGTCGCCAATTTTTGGTATCTCATGGGTGTTTCCTCCAATATTTTCCATAATGTTTACAGCAAAGCAATTGCTTTACTTACAAGAGATACGGAGGACGTTTAAAAAAAGATGCAGGAAAACAATATTATTTTTATATTCTTATAAAATAGTTATAAATTGTATATTAAGTGAACAACTTTAAAGATATTTCAGATCATATTTATTATAGAATTTGTAATTTACCATGATATAGAACTGGACCGGTTGGTGAGCCGGTTGGAGAACCGCCTATTGGCTCTAAACTAACAGCAACGCCACCAGCTTGTTGAATAGCCGTAACAAGCTTTTTAGATAGTCGAATTTCAGTTTGTTCGCCTTCGTTAATTAAACCAACTGAGATTGGTGCTTTAAATGTTTTCTTTTTATTACTTGCAGGTAATAACCACAATTCAAAATCTTTATTAGATGCGATTTTCTGTGTTTTCAAGTTTCTTACAATTAAACGGTTATTATCCATATCAGTAGAAATAACCCAAGCACCTTGCGATTGAGCATTTTCAACAACAGCAAGGTAATCTGGACTTAGTTGTGGTACAGGTTGCAACGGTCCAAGGTATAAACCAATAATAATTGCAATAGCAGAACCGAATACTGAAAATGAACGCCACAACGTTATATTATTCCAGAACCCTATTTGATTATTTTTAAGTTGTAATCGTTGTTGTATATTTTTCCAAACACGTTTTGGCGGTTTAACAGGTTTTAGCATGCTACCCATGGGGTGAAGCAAGTGCCCCCATTTTTGAACTAATACTTGTAAGCTAGGATCTTGATGGATATAAAATTCAAAACGTTTTCTTGCCGCGCCTTCTAATGTACCAATAACGTACTCAGCAGCAAGATGATTTCTTAAGTTTTGATTTTGCATTTTCATGATCTAACTTATAACTCCAGGCACTGTTTCAATGCTTGTAAACCACGTCGTATCCAACTTTTAATCGTGCCCAGTGGATGCCCCGTTTTACTTGAATACTCTTTATGGGTAAAACCTTGATAATAAACGTTGGTTATCGCCTTACGTTGACCATCATCTAAATCATCCATACAGTTTATTAACGCTTGAACATCACCACCTAGTGATTCGAAATTATCTTCCATGCTATTAAGATCTTCTTTATCTAATAGAACCTCATCGTTAACATCTCGGCCAATCGGATTTTTACGAATCCAATCTATCGCTTTATTTCGAACAATACCGACCATCCAACTTAAAGCGCTACCTTTATCACCACGAAACTGGTCAGCTTTATTCCAGATGTTTATAAATGAATCCTGGAGCACATCTTCGGCTATGTCCTGTCGAGTTACAATTTTTAAACTCAATGCAAACAGTTTTGCCGAGGTTAATGCATATAAACGAGACAGAGCCTTCGCGTCATGCAATGCGCAACGATACAATAAGTCATCAAGGTTATTAGCTTGATTTACCTCTGTCTTACTCAAAATTGTCCCCTACAGGTAGTTACACTTTTAAATTTAATTAATAACTTAACCTGATTATTATCATTCATGACTGTAACTAAATTATCACGATATTAATAATAATACGTAGAGAACAAGAATTTAGATGCAAATTTATAATTTATTTTTGAAGCGACTACGTTTTTCTTTTAAGTGGCCGTTATTTAAAAGATTTTTCATAAAAGAGGGGAATTCAGGGATAGGAGTATTTTGGTTCTTTATTTTATTTAAACGTTCAACTTCATCGAGCACTGGACTTACAATTTTCATTACTCGGGCAGATCTTAACCATTTAAGCTCATCAAATAATAACTCTTCTCGATTCGCTAACTCATAAAATAACCTTAATGTTTTTTGAGGATTGGCGGCTAATTCTCCAAAGTCATCGATATGCGGTGGAAATTTAGGTGCAACGAGTCGAATAATTTTAGTTAAGACATCAACATCTAACTCAATCTCATCAAGCAATGCAACCGTAAAATCAAGTAACGGCAACAATTTTTCTTTTGAGCGATAAGTATAATCAACCATTTCCTGCCAGTAGTCATTAGGCATTATTATAAAAGCACTTGTTAACCAAACGATACGCATTCTTGGATTAAGCATTTTATTTGTTGCCAACGTTTCTTCAATAATTGGCAGTAATTTTCCAGAATTTGCGTAACGTAATGCTATTGCAAGTAAGACACTAAGCGATTTTTTTTTGTACCCTGTCCAGCCAGATAAAATAGGCAAAATAATATCACCCACAAGCAGTTGGCCTTCGCCTGTTTTTAATAACTCCTTCAAGCCGGGTAGATAACGTACCCCTTTATCCATTTGAGGCAACCAAAACATTTGTAACGTTGAGGTAACAAGATCATGTTGATAATGAATAAGCGCATTTACCCAGGTATTTTTAAAAAGACTACTATTGGCATAATGGAAGCATAGTGCCACACTTAAAACATCAGAGGGAATCTGTTGGAAAGCTTGTTCTGGTTCGGGGAATTTTTTAACAAATAAATCCATTGCAACTAAAACAACATAGCCGATTTCTAAACGTTCACCAGAAACCATTTTCTTTCCAATATCAGAAATAGCGGGTAAATCATTAAGATTATGTAATACAACAGATAAACCTTGCATTACAGCATCGCTAAGTGGCTCGCTAGCTATAAAACGTATGCGTTCTTCAGGCATAAAGGTACTATCTATTTCAAGGAATAAACCAAGATAGGCTTTTGCAAACGGTTCAAGTAGGTTTATGTCACGAGCAGTTTGAATAATCTCATGCTTATCGATGAGTCGTGCATCATTATCTAAACGCGTAATAGTGTGAAGCTTTTCTTCAGTTACGCGTTTTAATTCATAAGATTCGTTATTCAACATTACTACAATATGGTCTACGTTTATTCGAATTCAATTTCTTGAAAAACTTGTTGTGCATTACGCCCTTTCAAGTTTTTGTAATTTTTTAAGTAACTAAATTGTTGTTGATCAAGCTTACCGATATTTTCGATACCGCCGCCAACATCAATATATTCACTTAATAACTTTCTTAAAAAAACCAAGTAATCATAAGTATCTTTTTTTGCGGTAGAAAGTGTTGTTGGTTCGCCGTGCCCAGGAATAACATATTTGGGTTTTAATGCTGCAAAGGCATCAAAGGCATTAATCCAGCTTTTACTATTTGAGAAAGATAAAACAGCAAGCATTCTTTGTGTGTATACAATGTCGCCAGTAAACACTACGCTTTGCTTGGGTAGCCAAATAAAGCTATCGCCTGGTGTATGCGCTTGTCCCGCGTGGATAATATTAAAGGATATACCGCCAAGAGCGAATGTATATTTATCGTCAAAAACTTTGTCTGCGTAAACAGGATTAGTGTGTTTAATCCCTTTTGAGCCAAGTATATTACCTAAACTAAAAAATTGATCTTGCACGCGATGTTTTTGATCTTTTACAGCATGGCTATTCGCTATAATGCTTGCGCCTTGTTTTTTGAAATAGTCATTACCTAACCAACGATGATCTTGGCCACCAGAATTAATCACTATTTTAATCGGTTGCTTGGTGACGGTTTTAATTAATTTATGAATGTTCTCCGCACCTTCGTAAGTTGCACCAGAATCAATTAACACCACACCTTCTTTAGTAACAACCACACCAAAGGTCGCGTTATTCCCTAAGTTTTGTTTTGATCGGTTTCCTAAAGAGCCGACAATGGCATAGATATTATTTGTCACCGTAACAAGTCGTAAAGATTCGTTATTTTTTTCAGAAAAAACAGGGGAATTGAATAGAAATAACGCTATTAATATTAAAGTTAATCGATACATCTTGCTCTCTCTAAGGTTTATTTTAGCAATAGAGTGAGCATATCATAATACGCCTAATATTTTTTTAGCTTATATTCCTAAGTATTTTCTTTATGCAAATTGCACTTAAGATTGCAGCATGATGGTATTTCGAATCTACTCAAATAACTAATAACTTTCACTCCAAGAAATGGTATTTTCAAGGTTATCAATTTTAAATTGTTGTTCTGCAATCACTTCTTTAGCTAAATCACCTAGCGAGATCATGCCTAATAATTGTTGATTATCTAATACCGGTAAATGTCTGATTTGTCGTTGTGTCATGACGGCCATACATTCACTAACCGTTTGGGTTGGCTGCGTATAAAATACTTCTTTTGTCATAATCTCTTTTATTTTAGTGCCTTCGGAAGATAGTTTCTTTAAAATAACTTTACGCGCACAATCTCTCTCTGAAACTATGCCCACCAACTTTCCTTCTCGCACCACAGCTAAAGCACCAATACCTTTTAGATCCATTAATTCAATTGCCTTAAAGACTGACTCTTCTGGTGATACTGACCAAATATCGGTACCTTTTGTTTCCAATAGTTTGCCAATTTGTGACATATTAACTCTCCTTAAACTGTGTGCCCAAGTTTAAGTAAAGTACATATTCCCTATAAAATACAGGCGATTGGGGCAATTCTTCTTTTTTTATAGGCATTTGCACAGATCAGCATTTTTCTACCGTTAATGGTGACAACCACGAATCATGCTCATAGCTACTGGTTACGTCACTATCTTGTTCATTAGCAAGACTTAATCCACTAATACTTAGTAACTCTACCGCTCCAACATCCACTTTTCCGGTATTGATGGATTCAACGGTAATAAGTAGATTCTCAATTGCTTCTTTGTTTTCGGCTTTAATATTTACAGACAATTCATATTCAATCATTTTTATAACTCCTAAATGGTTAATTTACTTCTTTAGCGAAAACTAAATACCGTAGGTCGGTACTTGGTTGAATGCTGTTAAAGGGGTAACACGTTATAAGGACTAACTCTTTTTCACTTTTATTCAAATCAATGTGTGCACTAGATTGGTTAACAACTTGTGTATCCGTGACGTTATAAGTAATTCGTTTGCCTTTATCTGTTGTAATCGTTAATTCGTCGCCTATCTTCATCTTTTGTAAAAATTCAAAATGAGTATCGCGATGCGCACTAATCATGCTGATCCCCTGCGTACCAGGTTGTGCGGTACCAAAACGATAACCTGGTCCAAAGGCAAGGTTTCGCCCACTATCACCAGCAAGAATAATAATATCTTCGCCATAAGCAGGAACCTGTAAACGTGCAATTGGCCATGTGTCTGCCCACGACCATGGTTTTACTTTTCTTTCACCTTGTAATGTTTTTTCCCATGCCGACATAAGTAATTGCTGCGCCACATAGGCTTTTACGTGAATATACGCTCCTGCTGCGAGTTGCCAGCTCGCAACAAGCATGATGAATACAATAAATAGGCGTTGTTTATTATTCATTGCGCTGATGTTCTTTTATTTAATTTCATCTGACGCCAAAGCATTAGCAGTGCAATGAATAATAAAAAAGAGCCTTTTAAAATATTCCATTGTGCAGCCGTTGCTGTTTTAGCAAGTCGCATTTTTACTTTGTTGTGAACCATCCCTTTGGGCAAGTTTGTTTTAAGCGCCTGTTTTTTAAGTAATTCACTTAGAGGTCGTGAATGCGTTACATCTACCGCAACCAAACTCGTGTATTTACTAACGAGATGATGCTGCAGTGCAATTTTTGTTACTTGCGTCTTTACGCGTTCTTTTGTGTTTCCATCTTGCAAGCTATCCATTAAATTACTTATTTTCTTTCGCGCCCATAACACGCCAATATCGTTATTTTGTTTTGCATTCGAAGCATTAAGATTCATTTGCCATTGGCTATTATTTAACTGGGCGGATAATTTAATATCATTTAATCTTTCGGCTGACTTCGTAACAACAATAATAGGTTCGCCAAGATAGAGATCAGGTTGTTGTTGTGGCCATGATTCAATAGATAAATTGGTATTAAAATATATTTTAATATTTTTCAATATTGGAGAATCAAGTTTACTAAATAGCTCACCCATTTTTTGTTGAACTTCATTAACATCGCCAATATAGGTAAATGTACCTCGGCCAAATTTAGCCGCCTTCGTCATAAAGTAACTATTAGGTGCTGAACCAATACCAATAGTAAATAAACGGCTATCACCTAATTTTTTCTTAATAAGACCAAACAGCATATCTTCATTACCAACACTGCCATCCGTTAAGAAAATAACTTGGCGTATTCTATTACTGTCTGATTTATTATTGCTTTGGTTATTAAGCGCAAGGTTTAACGCAGAAGCCATTTCCGTTCCTCCATTCGCCTGCAGTTTTTTCACAAAGCGTTTAGCAGCCACTTTGTTGCGGTGTGTTGCCTGAACCGAAGAAGTAAATAATTTCGTTGCGTGAGAATTAAATTCGATAATATTAAATGTTTCTTTTGCTGTTAATCGATCAATCGCTAGTAATAACGCTTTACGTGCTTGCCGTATCGATGCCCCGCCCATCGAGCCGGATGTATCTAATATATAAACAACTTCCCTTGCTAGTTTTGTTTTATTTGCATCAAACTTAGTTGGCGGCATAATCATAACTAAATTATAAAATTCACTACCATGCTGCTCGCTAAATACAGCTGCACGGGGTTGCTTGCCAATAGCTGTTTGCCACTTTAGATTGAAGTCTCTATCTGCAACGTTGTTTTTTGTATACTCGTTATCAGGCAAAAGCGTGATTGTGTAAATTCCTTCGCCATGTCTAACTTTAGAAACTTTATGAGATGCCGAGTTTAACGATTCAATGGGGAACCCTGCATCTAACTCAACTCTTAAGGTCACTTGATTAAGTTTGTTTAAATTTGTCGTTGGTTGATGAGCCGGTGGCGTAATAAACGAAGCATCCGGTACTTGATCCGTATTTATTGCCCATCCTGAGCCGGCTTTATTACCGTTCGCTCCAATTTCTATTTTTTCTTTAATCGTTTTTCCTGGTATGTATCGAGGGTTGATAGCTAATGGGAAACGTAAATTAAACGCCCCCATAGTCTCCTGATTAGAGTCCGTTGAGTTTGTATTTATCGTATTTTCAGTGACTTGATATTGAATAGTTTGTTGATACTCAATAACTACCTTAATGGTTTCATTTGGGCCGATACTTGCAACTGAATTTTGAAACATGCTGGGACGGTGCTGTTCAATTAAGCTAGCCTTTTTCCCTTCTTGTTTTGCCTTTGTGTATATTTTTTTAGCTTCGGCACGTGGTTTTATTTTGCCAACAATCACGCGTTCGCCAACAACCATTTTCAAATGGTCAACGGCGGCATCTTCTGGTAAAGGGAAAACGTATAAGCCTTCCAACCATTCCGATGAATCATTCTTAAATTCCTGTGTCACTTTTGTACGAGCAACCATTCCCGTTACTTTCATTTCAACATCGGTACTCACCGTTAGTGCCGGCACATACCGACCAACGGTATCGGTTTTATATAGCAAAGAACCTTGAGATATTTCAGATAATGTAATTTCACGATGCTGTCTGTCTGACCATCCAGACATTTCGCTATCTGCACTAAACGCTACATTGATAGAGAAGTACACGATGATCAAAAATGAGATGACTTCTAAAAATACAATGAACAGACAACTCAACTCATCCATAATATAGTCAACCAATTTTTTATTAATCATGCTGTTTTTAGTTAGGGCTTGCTTCATTTTGTCTACCTCATTAATTTTCATTATTTATGTGCCAGCGAGTCATCCATGACCTGATACGTTGTTCCATTTGCGCGCCGGTATGAAAATCATTAAAGCAATTGCTTCTGACAGAATGAGCGGTCAAAACAGGCATTTTGACGATTAAATATGATGAATTATGGCAATGTCTTTTTCAGCCACAAAATAGCAACTAACTATGCTAAATTACTAAAAAACCACGGAATTAAGTCATGCCAAAAACCATTGCCATTGTTGAAGATGAACCCGCTTTACGTGAAAATTACTCAGACGCATTACTCAAGCAAGGTTACTGTGTCGATACTTATGCATCACGTTCGGAAGCTTTTGATGCCTTTAGGCGAACCTTACCTGACTTAGCTTTACTGGATATTGGCCTAGAGGATGATATTGATGGTGGATTTGAAGTATGTCGTTTTTTACGCAGTGAATCCGCTACCTTGCCCATTATATTTTTAACCGCACGTGACAGTGATCTCGACACAATTTCTGGATTACGTTTAGGAGCTGATGATTATTTAACAAAGGATATTAGTCTTGTAAATTTGTGTGCCAGAATTAGCGCATTATTTCGGCGCATTGATGCATTCTCGACAAATGCTAACACTGAACAAGATGAAACGATTGTTCAACGTAATCAGCTTAGTATTGATACCAATCGTTATTCTATCTCATGGAATGATACGCATATTGACCTCACTCTCACGGAATTTTGGATGGTCTACACCTTAGCTTATCGCCCCGGCCATGTTAAGAACCGAGAACAATTAATGGAAGATGCAAAAATTGTTGTTGATGATGCAACCATTACATCTCATATAAAACGCATTCGTAAAAAATTCCAAGCGGCTGATAAAAACTTTGACTGTATTGATACTGTATATGGAATGGGTTACCGCTGGAATAACGAAACTCAAAAAACACAAGAAAAGTAAATGGCTTTTAAATTCACCATTCAGCGTAAATTGTTATTAGCTTCGACAGCGCTTTTAATTATTCCCTGGATTGGTTACCAATACATTCAAGAAATGCAGTCCTATTTACAGAAAAATATGGAAGATGATTTGCTTGCTAAAGTAAAACTTGTTGCAGCGTCTTTACACGAACGACCTTCTTTATTTAAAAACACTAATGGTTCTCTTTTCAATCCTAATAAACCGATAAGTGCAACTAAACATTTATATGTTCGCCCAATTAAAACCCGCATAAAATTAGATGGTTTAAGCGATGATTGGCATAGTAATAAATTAAATATTAGTCACTATAATTCGAGTAACGATCTACTATCTAGTGAGAACCCAGACTTAAGCTTCAGCATGCAACTAGGCAGTAAAAAACATTCGCTTTATGTTTTACTTCAAGTTAAAGATGACCGTGTCGTTTTTCGTAAAGAGAATGGATTACGTATTGATCGTTCAGATCACCTTATTATTGCCTTGCAGAATAGAGAAGGCGAATATGCCCGCTATATTCTTACTTCAAAAAAATCAGGCTGGGTTAATGCTTATAAAATTAATTCAGATGACACCAATACACCTGAAATACGAATTAAAGGTAGCTGGCAAAAAACCGCTGAGGGTTACACTATTGAATTAAGTTTACCCACTTATATTATTGGTGAAAAGCTAGCCTTTGCGATCGCTGATGTTGATGATACCAATACCCGTGATATTAAAAGTATTATTGCGACCTCTAAAATCGAAACACTTGATCAGCTTGGTACTATTGTTGTTCCTTCTCCTCAAGTTGAAAAATTACTTTCTCAAATAAAACAAGTTAACTCTCGAATTTGGGTTGTCAATAATTCACTACATGTTGTTGCGCTCAGTGACCAATTATTAGATAACAAACCGATCTATAACACGCAAAATGAACGTTCTACAAACTTTGAACGCTCGCTACTTTCAGGGGTAATGCATTTAATATATCAACAATTTCTAAAACAACCTTCTAGTCAATTTATCGATGACTTATCTACCGCATCACAGCTTAATACACCAGAAGTTATTACAGCGTTAAAAGGTAAGGCAAGCACTGCTTGGCGTAGTAGTCCAGACAATCGAGTGACGATACTAACCGCTACACATCCTATTTATTCGCTAGACCAAGTTGTTGGTGCTGTCGCCATCGAGGAAACTAGTAACAGTATCTTATTACTTCAAAATCAGGCCATGGAGATACTTATTAACTTAAGTATTTTAACTTTCCTAATCGCTTTTATTTTATTACTTACTATTGCGATACGTTTATCATCACGTATACGTAAACTTAGAGATGAAGCTGATCAAGCCATTACAGCCGATGGAAAAGTAGTCGGTACAATTAGCCGCTCATCCAGTCAAGATGAAATTGGCGACTTATCCAGAAGCTCCTCTGATATGTTACAACGACTTAGTCAATACAATAGGTACTTAGAGACAATGGCAAGTAAACTTGCGCATGAGTTACGAACGCCTATTACGGTTGTGCGTTCATCCATTGAAAATATGGTGAGTAATGATAACAATGATAAAGACGTCTATTTAGAACGTGCTAGTACCGGCATCAACAGACTCAATAATATTTTAACAAGAATGAGTGAAGCTTCACGACTTGAACAAACGTTGCAAACAGAAGAAATTGAGGTGTTTAATCTAGCGACAATAATTCAAGGTTGTATTGAAGGTTATCAACAAACCAATCCAAATCAATCTTATATAGCACAACTTGATCAATCTATTTATATAAATGGTAGCCCTGATTTAATTGCGCAAATGTTGGATAAACTTATCTCTAATGCAAATGACTATAGTCATGCTAATACCGATATATTAATTCTATTAACTAAGGAATCAAACAACATTGTTTTAAGGGTATTTAATCAAGGTGAGTTACTACAAGCCGAAATGTTGGGTAATTTATTCGATTCAATGGTCTCGTTACGCAAACAAAAAACAGATGAGCCACATCTTGGTTTAGGTTTGCATATTGTTCGACTAATTACAGAGTTCCACCATGGTTCGGTTACCGCGTATAACAAGGATGAGAAGTGGGTTTGTTTTGAAGTGAGGTTGCCTATTACAAAACAATAGCTAATTCTAGTTTATCCACTCTTCTTAATGTCCGTCATAATTCATCATTTTTAATCCCATTAGAATAATTTTATTGCCCTCTCTCTACCTTATTTAAGTTGTTTAATACGTACTGTAAACACAGTAAATATTTAACTTAAACCAAGAGGATAGAAAAATGAAATTATATTACGTACTAACTTGTGTCGTGTTACCTGCAGCAATGATGGCAGCCTGCTCTGCTAGCGGTGAAAAGAAACCGACATCAAACATTGCAGAAGTAACCACGCATTCAGCCATTGTTAAAAAAGCTAATTCAGAAATTAAAAAACAGCTTGTTGTTCCCCTAAGTGAAAAAATTGAAATTGCGTCATCTGAGAATATTAATATCCCTGATACAGAGAAATTCCCACTTACTCAAAATCCGGACAATATTAAACTAGTTAAACCCAGTAAACGTATGTACCAATTTGGTTTTAATAAACATGAAATAACTCCAGCAGATCAATTAAGCCTACAAGCACATGCAGATTACTTACTCTACAATCCAGAGTCTATATTAGAGATTAATGGTCACTCAGATACTCAAGGTAATAAACTCTATAACACTTTCTTAAGTAAAGAACGTGCTAAAAAAGTTGCTGAAATTATCATTAACTATGGTGCGCCTAAAGAACAAATTAAAATTGTTGGTTTAGGTGATAGTGAACCATTAAATGACGTTAAAAGCTTTTCTGAAAACCGTCGCGTTGAACTTGAATATAACGATTCACGACTTGCAGTAAAGTAAGAGTATCGCTCTCCTCCGCCAAGTTAAGAGCATACCCACACTCATAACTTGGTTCTTTAACCCTGCATATATTAAATATATATGCGGGGTTCTTTTTTAGTGCGCGTGTCCTGTACGCGCACTTATGCCTGAGGGAGCAAAGCGAGCGCGGCGTCTAACAACAACGAACAAAACAAACTAACGAAGACAATAAGCTCGTGCAAGAACGCACTTATGCCTGAGGGAGCAAAGCGAGCGCGGCGTCTAACAACAACGAACAAAACAAACTAACGAAGACAATAAGCTCGTGCAAGAACGCACTTATGCCTGAGGGAGCAAAGCGAGCGCGGCGTCTAACAACAACGAACAAAACAAACTAACGAAGACAATAAGCTCGTGCAAGAACGCACTTATGCCTGAGAGAGCAACGCGAACTCGGCGTCTAACAGTAAACAAAAACTAACTAACGTAGTCAAAATACTCGCGCAAGGACGCACTTATGCCTGAGCTGCGAAGCAGCGCGGCGTCTATCAGCAAAGAACAAAACAAACTAACGAAGACAATAAACCCGTAACATCATTGCCACCTCTTGTTGTGCTACTTTGTATGAATTTATCAACTACTGTAGCCAATTCACATTCAGATATTCCTATACCATCATCTTTAACGCTAATGAGATATAATTCTCTAATGAAAGGTCGAAATATGGGGCGCTACCGCCCACCTACCGCTAAAAAATCTCCCTATATTACAGTGGAAGGTTATGCTGAATTACAGGCTGAATTACAGCAACTTTGGGTTCGGCGTAAAGATGTCACCATGCATTTGTCTGCCGCCGCTGCCGAAGGCGATCGCTCAGAAAACGCTGAATATATTTACCGAAAAAAAGAACTACGGGAAATAGACTACCGCATCCGTTATTTACAAAAACGTCTACCTGATTTAACCGTTGTAGACCGCCCCCCACCTAACCCACTTCAGATCTTCTTCGGTGCCTGGATAGAGTTAGAAGATGATGAAGGGTCTATCATGACTTACCGTATCGTCGGGCCAGATGAGCTTAATCCTCAAAAGGGCTATATCAGCGTGGACTCACCTATAGCCCGCGGTCTACTCAAAAAGCATGCCGATGATGAAGTAAATATTTTAACTCCACAGGGTGAAATTAACTACCTGATCTTGCACGTAAAATACTCATAATTACATTAAATTCAATAAGTTAGCTGCACTCAAGTAATTTTAATACATCGCCGATACTCTATTTAGTGAATGGTTTATATGGGGTGAACCAGCACTTTTATTCTGATGGTCAAGCAAGGGGTCGAGTGATGAAAACGAATAATTCGTATACTTTTCAGGACAAACCACAAAATTTAAAACAATGGTTATTTAAACATGACACCATTGTTTTATGTGTTTTAGTCGTCGCCACTATTTCAATTTTTTACCTTCTTTAACACCGTTGTAGAAATACCAAGGGGATACGATTGCTGTATCCCCTTTTTTAATTGCTCTAAAAACTGCCTAATTCTCTTATTCCTTATATGTAGATACAATATGCGTTAAAATGCCTGCCATATTGGCATTTTGTCTATTTAAACTGGAAAATTTATGAATTTACACGAATACCAAGCCAAACACCTGTTTGCTAAATACGGCATGCCTGTGCCGAAAAACCGAATTATTAGTACCGTGAGTGAAGCTGAAAGCGCACTTCATGATATGGACACTTCACGCTGGGTTGTGAAAGCACAAGTACACGCAGGTGGTCGCGGAAAAGCGGGTGGCGTTAAAGTTACTGATGACAAAAAAGTGGCAATGGATTTTGTTTACAATATGCTAGGTACACAATTGGTAACCGAGCAAACCGATGCGAAAGGCCAACCAGTTAACCAAATTCTTATTGAAGAAGCTTGTGATATCGAAAAAGAATTATACCTTGGTGTTGTTATCGACCGTGCTTTGCAACAAGTCGTTATTATGGCATCCACTGAAGGCGGCATGGATATCGAGAAAGTCGCTGAAGACACTCCGGATAAAATACTAAAAGCTGCGCTTCACCCTATGACAGGTTTACAACCTTTCCAAGCACGTGATCTCGCTTTTGGCTTAGGTTTACAAGGTGACCAAATTAAACAATTTTCTAAATTGCTTTCTGGTTTAGCAAAATTATTTATTGCCAACGATTTAAGCCTTGTTGAAATTAATCCACTCGTAATAACAAAAGCCGGCGACCTATTGTGTTTAGATGGAAAAATTAATATCGATGATAATGCGTTATATCGTCATCCAAAATCAAAAGCCAAACAAGATGTGAGCCAAGAAGATGAGCGTGAGCATTGGGCAAAAGAATGGGACTTAAATTATATCTCACTCGACGGCCAAATTGGTTGCATGGTTAATGGTGCAGGTTTAGCAATGGCGACCATGGATCTTATTAAACTCAATGGCGCTGAACCAGCAAACTTTTTAGACGTCGGCGGTACCGCAACGAAAGAACGTGTTGCAGAAGCCTTTAAAATTATTTTATCGGATAAGAAAGTAGAAGGTATCTTAGTTAACATCTTTGGCGGCATTGTTCGTTGCGATATGATTGCTCAAGGCATTATTGGTGCTTTACAAGAAGTAGAGGTCGACGTCCCCGTTGTTGTTCGACTAGAAGGGAATAAAGCAGAACAAGGTTTAAAATTATTAAAAGATAGCGGCGTAAAAGCAGAAGCAGTGCAAGGTTTACAACAAGCCACTCAGCAAATCGTTAAACTTGTTGGTGCCAATGAAGGAGCAAGCTCATGAGTGTATTAGTGAATAAAGACACTAAAGTTATTTGCCAAGGCTTTACGGGTAAACAAGGTCAATTTCATTCCGAGCAAGCGATTGAATACGGTACCCAAATGGTTGGTGGTGTTACACCAGGCAAAGGAGGGCAAACCGCTTTGGAGCTACCTGTTTTTAATACAGTAAAAAATGCCGTAGCAGAAACCCAAGCCGATGCCTCCATTATTTTTGTACCCGCACCTTTTTGTAAAGATGCAATTCTCGAAGCAGTGGATGCAGGCATTAAACTTATTGTTTGTATTACTGAAGGGATCCCAACCTTAGATATGTTGGAGGCCACACGTGTTGTACGCGAAGCGGGTTCTCGTTTAATTGGTCCTAACTGCCCCGGTATTATTACCCCTGGTGAATGTAAAATCGGTATTATGCCAGGTTATATTCATCAAACAGGTAAAGTTGGCATCGTTTCACGCTCAGGAACATTAACGTATGAAGCCGTTAACCAGACAACCGAACTGGGGTTTGGTCAAAGCACATGTATCGGTATTGGTGGTGACCCCATTCCCGGAACCAATTTTATCGATTGCTTAGAACTCTTTGAACAAGATCCACAGACCGAAGCTATTTTAATGGTAGGTGAAATTGGTGGGACAGCAGAAGAAGAAGCCGCTGAATACATTAAATCGAATGTAACAAAACCTGTTGCCGCGTTTATTGCCGGTGCATCTGCACCAAAAGGAAAACGCATGGGACATGCCGGCGCAATTATCGCAGGCGGTAAAGGTACCGCGGCTGAAAAATTTGCTGCACTTAATGCGGCCGGCGTGGTAACAGCAAATTCACCAAGTGAACTTGGTATTGCTATGAAACAAGCTATTGATAATAAATAATTAATGGAATGCACGGATAGCCTGTAAAAATGCCAGCAACGAAAAAACCACTAAAAAGTATTAAACGCTGCAAATGGTGTAGTGACGACCCTCTTTATCAAAAATATCATGATACTGAATGGGGCGTACCAGTACATAACGACCGAAAATTATTTGAAAAAATAATACTCGAAGGCGCTCAAGCAGGTTTAAGTTGGATTACGATATTAAAAAAGCGCGCACATTATAGAAAGGTATTTGATAAGTTTAACCCGGAAATAATTGCACGTTACAATAAGCGAAAAATTGAAAGTTTATTAAATGATGCAGGTATTGTACGTAACCGCTTAAAAGTAGAAGGTACGGTAAAAAATGCTAAAGCCTATCTTAAATTACGCGAAACAGATGGAAAACTAAAAGATTTTGTCTGGGATTTTGTTGATGGCGAACCTATTATCAACAAATGGAAAACCCTTAAAGATATCCCTGTCACAACGGATATTTCAATTGCTATGAGTAAAGCACTCAAACAACGGGGCTTTACATTTGTAGGCCCAACAATATGTTATTCATTTATGCAATCAATGGGGCTCGTCAACGATCATTCAACAGAATGCTTCCGTTATAAAGAAATTAACAACCTACCTAAGAAAAAGTAAAGACAGTTACGATGGAATTTTCAGATTTTAAAGACGAAAAACTAGAGCTTAATGCCGAAGAGTTACGGCAAACACTCAATATAGAATCAGGCAAACTTGAGTGGCAAGAGCTACAAATACATTTTGCACGTGGCAATGTTGTGGTTATCAGTTCTGAATTAGATCTTATTAACGTTTCAGAAAAATTTGTAAACGATGAGAGCAAAACCATCGAGAAGTGGTTGACCGACAAAGAAATATGGCGTGCAACTGATGATGATGCAAAAAGATGGTTAAAAGCTCAGTCTGTTTTTTGGGCGGTTGTTGTTCCCCCCTGGTTACTCGTTCAAGAAATTAAACAACCATAACGACTCATTATCTGTAAAATCTAAATACAATCTGGTTAGCTTATAGTTGAGTACACAAATACTCTAACTGAATCCGTCATACAACCGTGTTCATTTATTATCTTTGTTGTGCGGAAAAACCGAGTTCTTGCGCTTTTTTAGAATCTTGGCTTCCTTCAATAATGAGTCCCTTCCCCGCATAGGCTCGACTACGTAAATAGTATGCCGTAGCAAGATTCTCGTCATCTTTATTTTTTATAATTTCATTCACTAAACTGAAAGCTTCATCATATTTCTTATTTTCAATATAGGCACCAATTAGATTTAATTGTACCTTAACATTCTTGGGCTCAAGACTATGAGCTTGCTTTAAAGCCTTTAAGCCGAACTCAATTTCTTGGTTTAACATTCGAGCACTACCTAATAGTTTATATGCCCGCCAGTACTTCGAATCTAACTCAACGGCTTTTCTTCCATAAACAACAGCAAGAGGTACTTGCCCCATATCAATCTGAACTTCACCCATTAGCACAAACATGCCAGAATATTTTTTACATTGGTCAATCGCTTTAAATAAATCTTCTTCAATAGCGATTAAGCTCTTAATACGCTCCCTGCCTGTTTGACCAACAATGTCATGATTTTGTTTATCTATTTTTTCAAATATTTTTTTGCAATCTGCGGAATTAGCCGTGGTTGTGAATATAACTGAAAGAGCAAAGATAATGATAATTTTTTTATAAAACATAAACATCCCTAAATTATTACGCTGCATGATTAGCAAGTTTTATTTTCCCGCCGCATTGACGACATGAATATTCAGACTTGCCCTTTTGTATCAAGTTATGACGACGTGTTGTAATTTCAAACTGCATACAACCACAGACGTATGTATGACGCTTATGCATGCGAGTTGGAATACCCTCTAAAGAATATGAAAATGTACGCTTAGGTTCGATACCAAATTTAAGCATAACGGCTTGCCATTCTCGTCCATGTGGCCGGATATTACGTAAACCATAAATTTGGTCCGTAACGTAATGTGCAACTTCATGTGGAATCGTATCAGTCATATTTTCTTCGGGAAATTTTGCAAAATGATAGGGGTTAAAACGAATCACTTTTTGTTTTCTTGAGACTTTATACATTCCCGCGGCACGACCCTTTAGGTCAAACAAAACATCGATAGGAGAAATATTTTCCCCAAATAAGTGATTTGCACGATCAATATAATCATCAACTAATAAAGTAATGTCGTTTTGAATTGATTTATTTATCGGAGCAATAATAGACATGTCACATAGTATATCGTGTTATTAATTTTATTCTAGAATTATTAAGCGTATTTGCAATTTTCATTAGTCTCTTACCAAGCATATCATCTATGTTATAATTTTTTTTCATCGAATTAAGAGTTACAAAAATGGACACTGAAACATCATTAATAACTCGAAGTGAATCAAAATGTGAATTATGTAGCTCTATCGAGAATCTTGTTGTTTACAATATTCCACCTGATTCAAATAATACGCCGGATCAAAGCGCATACCTTTGTGAAATCTGTATAGATCAAATTAATAATTCTAACAATATCGACCCCAATCACTGGCGTTGCCTGAATGACAGTATGTGGAGCCAAGTTCCCGGAGTTCAGGTTCTTGCTTGGCGAATGCTTACGCGCCTAAGTAACGAAGGTTGGCCTCAAGATTTACTCGATATGTTATATCTCGATGACGATATGCTTAACTGGGCCAAGGCAACCGAAGAAGGTAATAGTGATGGAGAAAGTATTAAACACCTTGATAGCAATGGCGCGCTACTCTCCGCGGGGGATTCTGTAACACTTACAAAAGATCTGAATGTTAAAGGCGCAAACTTTACTGCAAAACGAGGCACTGCTGTACGTAACATTTCAGTTGTAACTGACAATGCTGAACATATTGAGGGTAAGGTAAATGGACAACAAATTGTAATATTAACTAAGTTTGTTAAGAAATCAAATTAATTATCTTGAACGTTTAAATTAGTGCCTAGACCTCTTTTCTATGCCTAGACGCCTCGCCGCAACCAATGAATCTCGATTCAATGCTTTACTACAAACGGAAACTAAGTCCATATCAAACATCAATACAAAAGTTCATCATGGTCCGAGACTCTGAGTATAAAGTTTGATTAAATGATAAGAAGCATATTAAAAACTTAACGTTTAGCTCATTTTTAACTTATTAGAGAATTTTTTCATAAAAAAGAATATCTCTTGAAGCTTCTACACTACGCTTAAATACGTTATACCCCATTTTCTCATAAACATGGATAGCTCTATTATTATTTTTAAAAACATCAAGCCAAACTCTTCTAATTTTTAACTCGTTAATACAATAAAGTTCCATTGCTATAATAGATTCTTGCCCAATACCAAGATGATTTTCATCAATGATTATTCTCTTGAATTGAACCGTATTTAAATTATTCTCTTTAAAAAGGATAACATAGCCTGCAAGCTCACTTGAGCTCAAAAGAATACTTAAAAATAAGCTGTTTCCACTTTTAAATTCCTGCTGGTGTACTTTAAGTGACTTTATAGTCAAGTAATCGGCAACATGACTTTGCTTATTCATATTAAAAAATTCATTTAATTCTTTAAATTTTGAATTTCTTACGATTACCATTTTTGTGTTTTCGCTCAGCTTAATCTATTGGTTATATTATAAGTTTTTAAATCACTATACTCGAATGCCCAACTATAACTTGCCATGTTTTATTTACAGATTTACTCCAAACTCGAGTAAAACGAAAATCATTTTCAGATTGTTTACCATTAAAGCTGCCCACAATACGAGCTTTTACAATAACAATGGCTAGCCCACTATCTATTTTGATTTGTTGTTCTGTAAGAGTTATTTCATTAATTTTTAATGTATTTGATTTATGCGCATCTAGGTCATCTTGTTTTGTCATTAGGTGCCCTAGGTGATTAGTAAATATTAAGTCATCGGCTAGTAATTCGTTAAGCACTGAAACATCAGACTGAAGCATTGCTATTTTTAAACGTTCTTCAATTTCTAGTATTTGCATTTTAGGGGATTGATTCAATTAAATTCCTTTTTCACAAAACGGCTTGTTAATTCTCTGACTAGTCATCGAATTTGTTACTCAAGATTCAGGTAATGCTTCGAATTCTTTTTTCTTATTTTCGAACCACTCAACCATTGCTTCTGGTTTTTTCATAAGCTGTTGAATTTTATTCATTGCTTCAAGATGGGCTTGGTCTTGTTTTTGAAACATTTCCATTCCATGTGCTTTGCTAAGCTCTGCGATTTCTTCGAAAGTATTGGCATGAAATTCTTTTTCACATGCACCACCTAGCTGCTTACAGTTCATCTTTTTCATATTATTCTCCTTTTTTTATTTAATTTAATACTAATCCGTTGATAGTTTTGTATCATGAATTGTTGCTCAAATCCCAACTTTCTGTACAGAGATTCACCTTCTACTGATGCTTGTAATGTAATATATTTAGCAGTCTGTTCAATACACCGCTCTATAATATATTGCATAAAGACACGCGCAACACCTTTTTCTCGATATTTTTGTAATACACCAACTTGATGTACCCCGATGATATCTCCTGTTCTAAAGAGCATGGCGGTTGCCGCGGGCTGATCATCGATATAGGCCAATAGTAACTCTACATCAGGGGTATTAGCTATTTTGTGAATGACGGATACGTCAATCACATATCCAAACGACTCTGCTGCGATATTAGTCCAAATTTCAACATCTTGCTCTGACGTTATAGTTGATACTTCAAGATTATGCTGACCTAAAATATCGTAGTTTTCCAAATTTAAATACATGGCTGTTTGTTCAAACGAGATTTCAAACGCATAATCGATTAATGTTTTCTCAAGAATGCTAACACTCTCGGCTAACCCTCCCCATACTGGTACGATGTAATTGTTATCTAACTCATTGAATGTTTTATCTAGAAATGATATCTCAAAAGCATTAGTCTCCCAGTCAAACCAACAACGATATGGCCAACTAACTGAACTATGCAAGGTGCTAATAGAGTTATCAGTGCATTTCTGTATGCCCATTTTTTTCCAAAGAGCGGAAAGATTAATAATGTTAGCTTCATTGAGTTCTTTAAGGTTCATAAAATTACTCTTTGTTAATAAGTAGAATACCCAAAATTAAAGCAACAATGCCAGTCAACTTAATAACGGTTATCTGTTTTATTGGCAGATCAAACCAACCAAAATGTCCGGCAATAATAGACACTACGATCTGCCCCGTAAGTGCATAAGACATCATAGAACCAATTCCCATTTGTGGAATAAGGTAATAAAACATTGAAATGCCAAAAGCACTAAGTAAGCCACCAAAAAACCATAAGTAAATGGGTACAGCCCTTACAACCTCTACCGTTGGATACTCTTTAGTAAAAGCAACAAGCGCTAGTAAAGTAAATAAAATGCTGCTTGTAAAAGCAATTATTGTACTTAACAGCGGATTTTTTAGTAGCACACCAAGTTGAGCATTCATGCCCGCTTGAGTGGCAATAGCTGCGCCTGCCGTCAATGCAAGTAAAGATAAGTAACTCATCTTAAAAATTCAAAATCATTTCACTATGGTCAAAACGTACTTTCTCCATACGAGCATATGTATCATCGGCATGACGTATGCCAATAGGACATATTACTGTCGTCGTTAACTTTTTATCCACAAGATCAAGCACTTCGTCATAACCCTCAGCATTAAACCCTTCCATCGGGCAAGTGTCGATTTTCATCATTGCCGCTGCAGTTAAAAAATTACCCAAGGCCAAGTAGGTTTGATTTTTAGCCCATTCATTTAATTCCTGCTCTGTCTTCAGAGCTAAAGCTTGTTTAAATTGGCTAGCCATGTCCTGCAAATTTTCTAACGGGATACCACGAATTTTAGATACTTGCTCAACATATCGATCAACAATTTCTTCAGCCGTATTAGTTTGAGCAGAGAAAACGATTAGATGAGAAGAATTTAAAACCTTATCCTGCCCCATAGAGTGTTCCAACAGTTTTTTCCGTAGACCATCTGACTTCACAACAAACAGTCGATAAGGCTGTAAACCAAATGCTGATGCACTCAATCTTGTTGCTGTTAATAAATCCTTAAGCTTTTCATCACTAATAACATCAGATGAAAATTGTTTAACGGCATAACGCCAATTCAAAGAGTTTATTACATTCATTGTAGTCACCTTATATATTGATTTCTCGATTCCGCTGTAATTCTTCATTAAGAGAAAAATTCAGGATGAAATTAGATTACAGATCAATATAGTGAATGACATTTACATAAGTTGATATTTTAGCTTTTTTTTCGGATACGACTAAGCTGTGTGGGTGTAATACCTAGATGTGATGCAATATGATATTGCGGTATCCTTGAACTTAATGATGGATACCTCTCAATGAATCGTTTATATCGCTGGGTGGCATCTTCTTGAACTATCTCTACCTCTCGGGCATCTTTTGTCAATAACCAGTTCTTTTCTAAGTAATAAATATGAAATAGCTTTAAATCGTCCAATTCTAATAGCAGCTTCCGATAAGCATTAAAGTTAATGACGATTATTGAAGAGCGCTCTAGAGATTCTATTATGAATTGAGACGGAGTTGCCGTTAATAACGCTGCCATAGAACCAGGAAAAGTTCCTTCATCAAAAAACATTTTATTATATTCATTACCCTTATCATCAGTAATGAAAACTCTGAGCAAGCCTGAATAAACAAAAGAAAATGAATTGAGGAACTCACCACATTGATAGAGAATACACTTTTTTTCAACCGTTCTAACATTACAAATAGATTTCAACGCCGCCCAGGTTTCATCTGAAATTGGCGTATATGAGTCCATCGATTTTTTTAACGCAGCAAAGGCTTTGGTTTCTAAACTATTATTATTCATAAGACATAGCTCTAAAAATAGTTAATAGCTCATAAACGGTAACTTAAGAACCACAGAGCAGAAAATTTCGAGTATTTATTACTACAATTAAATAACTTCCAGCACCCAACATAAAACCAACTACTTTTTTTCTTGCTACGTTATCAAATTTTTTACTTGTAGCAAAGTAAACTATTTTATCTGCTGAAAATGCATAAAAAATTTCACATTACCGAGGCTAACAATCATGATAGATATTATAATTAAGACATTTGATACCCGAAGTGTAGAAATATAAGCAAAACAGATGATAAACTACGGATAAACCAAAATAGTTTTCAAACACCGTTATTGACTGACCCCACTTATTATTGATTCTTCTCATTTAGAGACTGCTTTATAATAAACACTAACAAGGCTGCGAAAATTAGCGTAATAATTGTAACTGGGATATTTCCTGACATAACAAGTATAACGGCCGATATTAAGAAAGTAATTGCAACTAGAACCGCACCAATAATCCTAGTTTTTGGCAGAGCCAATAATACTCCGCCAAGTAGTTGAACAACACCATAAGCGATTAAAATCGGGTTAGTAAAACCATATTCCCCAAAAAATTCTACATCCTGTGGCATAAGAATAATTTTAGTAATGCCGGCAGATACGGCTAAAAATACTAGAATAGTTAAAATTACATTAATAAATATTTTCATATCATCTCCATTTGATTGAACACATAATTGTTTTGATAAGGACCGCTGCTTTTCCACGTCCAGTAATCATTCTTGTTATTTTTTTTCCCTAATTGGCATACGCTTCCCTAACCATACCGCACTCACAACTAACGATACAAATATCATAGTTGTAATGTCAATTATTTCACCAAGAAATATTGCCGATACAAACAACGTTATAAATGGTTGCAACAACTGTGCTTGACTGACCTTTGCAATACCGCCCAATGCCAAACCTTTATACCACACAAAAAATGCTAGTAACTGACTGACCAAAGCCAAATACAAAAAACTAACATACCCGATCACAGGAATACCTGATAGAGATTCTGGTGCGTAATGAATAGTAGGAAGAAGAATAAATGGGAAAGCTAAAACTAAAGCCCAGCATATAACTTGCCATCCTCCAATCTCCTTCGAGAGCTTTGCACCAACAGCATATCCTACGGCAGCCGATAGGATAGCGCCTAGTAATGCAACGTCAGCTAGGTGAATTTCACCAGAACCTTGACTTAGTGCGAATGCAACGACAAGACCACTTCCAATAATACTCACTAACCAAAAAGAAAAACTTGGGCGCTCACTTCCGATCAGTACACCTGCTATTGCAGTTGCTAGTGGGAGTATTCCTAAAACAACGCCCCCGTGTGAAGCCGGAACATATTGCATTGCCCATGATGAAAATACAGGGAAACCAACAACAACACCCAACGCGACGACACATAGTTTATGTATTTGACTTTTATTTGGTATTTTTTGACGAAACCAGATAAGCAGTATAGCGGCAAAAAACGAAGCAAGTACTGCGCGGCCTAAGCCGATAAATACTGGATCAAGGTACGGAACAATAATTCGAGTTGCGGGTAGCGTTAATCCAAAAGCACTAACGCCAATAATTCCTAATATCATTCCCTTCGTTTCATTATTCATAGATTTTTAAGAGCCTAACGTTGGAGGGAAATAGAGTTTAAGTATGCGTTCATTTTACAAGTACAACTTAATCTATTTATTATATATTTTTGTATTTATATAGTATTCTGAAATTATTTCTTCAAATTAAGAAGTTAATACAACAACACCCGCTTGCACTGCTCAGCCAAGTGATTTTAAAGCACTGAGTAAACGCTTGGTTAATTTTTTTGGATACACCTTAGTCAAAGACACTGAATCACATTTTTGAAAACTTCTGAACTTAGTGATCGCATCTACAAATGCCGTGATAACTAAATCTTCGTCATAACTGTGTTTTTCAAAATGGAGTAATTTAATCTCTAAATGGTTAGTTTTTCGATGCGCTTTACAGTCCATCCGTCCAATAAATTCATCGCGATAAAGTAGCGGTAAGCAAAAATAACCATAGCGACGTTTTTCGCTAGGTACATAACATTCTAATTGGTAGTCGTATTGAAATAACGCTTTGAGGCGCTCGCGCTGAATGACACTGTTATCGAACGGTGAAAGAATCAACATCCGGTTATTCAAACGAGGAAGTGAAAGTTCGAGTGCACCCGATTCTATAATAAATACATCGCCGCTATTCGTTTGTACTTGTTGTAAAGTGCGTTGAGCCAATCTTTCGTTTACCAAGGCTTTCACTGCTTTGCGTAGTTCAGCATTGCGACGCTGATAAGTTAATCCTTTGAGTGAAACAAACCCGTGGCATCTCAATTGCTGGGCGACAAGGTGCGTAGCAAATTCTTCGAAACTAGGCATTTGTGTATTCACATGAGTTGGTAGTACTCGTTCGGTTAGATCATATTTTTTTTGGAAACCTTCGCGGTCGCAGACCATCAGCTCGCCTTCCATATAGAGCTGTTCAAGCGCCTTTTTTGCAGGCTTCCAGTCCCACCAACCTGCACGTTTCGTGGTTTTCATTTCTATGTCTCGGGAACGTATTGGGCCATCTGAACGTATACGTGCTAATAGCTCACCCATAAGTTTCTTATCACGATTTTTATACCAATGGGTCTGGCCACTTTTAATGGCGTGCTTGTAAGGCAAGGAAAATCGAAAATCGTCTATGGGTAGAAACGCTGCCGCATGCGTCCAGTATTCAAAAATGTCTCTATCGAGTAACATTTTATTTGTCATCGCTGGCTTAAACTTAGGCACTCTAGAATGGAAAATATGATGGTGTGCTCGCTCTACTACCGAGATGGTATCGATCTGAACATAGCCTATATGTTGAATCGCTTTTCGCGCTCCTTCCAAGCCGCGCCCAAAGGGTTGCACCTGCAACAAACCTTGTGCGGCTAGGGCAACACGACGCAAACGTGTTAGATCTTGTGGACATTTAATTTCAGTTATTGTCATACATACCTAACGGCTATTAATTAACATACAAATGTGACTGAAGTAATACAGTATCAATAGTTTCATACGCTTGTTCCGTTTACTGACCTAGCCATATTTCTTACGCACTCTGCGCATGTAACAGCAATGTATTTTTATTTGTATTCTCACTGCTGTCCCGTTAACTCCCTCTCCCTTAGGGACGACTCCAGGGATGGAGGAGGTAGAACGAAGTTTGAACCCGAGTCGAGAGGGTTGGGGTGAGGGAATCATAATAGATAACACCTTGTTTTATTTACCCCCTCATCCTAACCTTCTCCCGGAGGGAGAAGGAATTGCACCGAGCATGAATTTATGCGATCTCATGTCTTCTGTTTTTTCGTGCAGGCTGAAATTTCACAAAATCAATAACTTACTATGTATTGCTAATATGTTAACGGGACAGCAGTGTTGTATTATATTAATTTTTAATATCGCTAAAGACTAACAGACATAAGTACATATTTTTCTCTTGCCTTAAATTTAGCCTGAGTATATAAATTTTGTGCTTTTACATTTGTACGCGCAACTTCTAAATGCAGTGCCCTAATACCCATACTTTTTGCTTCGACCTTGGCAAGCTCTAAAACCTTTGCACCTATCCCTTTACCACGATATTCAGGCCTTATATAAAATTCATCGACGAACGCATCTAAACCTGAAAATTCAATACTATAACCTACACATAAAGCAATATACCCAACTAATTCTGCATCCGTATACACTCGCCAGATTCCGCCAAGCGATTTATCAGATAGAAGACGTCGTACAGAATTTTCTCGCTCTATTTCTGAGACATTTAATCTTTCAAACTCATGGTATGCACGCACTAAAGGCAACAACTCTGCCAGATTATTTCTCGATGCTATGTTAATTTTTACGTCCATATATGCCTAATGTTTTGCTAAGTAGCTAGCTGTTTTGGCTAGCCCAAAAGTGCGTGTATTTCCACACGTACTGACTTGATGTATTTAATTATTCAAGTTGCTCCATTATATCTTGCAATACTTCATCTTGTGTTTTATTAAGCGTATATATTGTTTTTGTTGCGAAAAGTGCATTTGTTGGGTGCATCATTAAAAAGGTATTAACGACAAAATTTTCTTTTATTCCCGGTAATGAGTTAATATTTGTTTCCAAATCATTTGAGGGTAATAAAAGAAAAATATCTTTTACGCCTTCAAAAGCACGCCGAGCTCTTTCTACTTGATGGGGCTCATCAAAAGAATGAGCGCCTCCGCCTAAGTCGATTATATGTCCTGGATGGTCTTTAATGATAGGTCCCAATATAAGAGACTTAAATTCATTCATATATTGAAGAAAAGCGTAGAGACCTTCTTCTGCTTCAATAGCGAATGCTTTCTCTTTATTTAAACCCATTTTATAACGGTAATTATCTTTTACTTCATCATAGACACAGACCGGCATTCCAAGTTTCTCACCAAGTAGCTTAGACTGAGTGGTTTTACCTACACCAATTGGTCATGTCAAAATAATAATATCTTTCATGTATGTAACCTAACGTTATAGCCTGTTGTATCCCCACAAATTTACTATAAAAATTGGTCAAAAACAAAGAGATAGACACGCATCGTGGTTTTTGATCTAATTAAAAGCGTCAAAACTCACTAAAAAGACAAAGGAGAACACAATGCGTGAGATAAAAGCATTGCATAAAATCTTAATAAAATCCGCTCCACCGATGCACAAAATGCGCTGCCATGTGTTATTGGATGCGATTGAGTCTTTATTATCAGGCTGCTTTCTCACTGTTACCGATCTTGGGCGAAAACTTAACCGCTCCGCGCGCGCAAAACATAATATTAAATGCATGGATCGTTTGTTATCAAATAAGCACTTCCAAAAAGAACGCAAATCAATTTATAAAACACTCTGCCATACCTTGTGTGCGAATTTACCTCGCCCCGTTATTTTAGTCGACGGGTCTGATATTGTAGAACAAGATCGTTTAATGTTAATTCGCGCTGCGCTTGTTATAGACGGTCGTGCGATTCCACTCTATGAATCCATTTACCCCCTCAAGAAATATAACACACCCAAAACACATAAAGTCTTTTTAAAGGAACTGAGCCCTGGTTAATCGCAACCAACATACCGCCTGAGATCTATTCTGCAAAAAAGATAGCGCATCTTTATGGCACACGCATGCAGATTGAAGAAGGCTTTCGCGATTTAAAAAGTGATAAATTTGGTTTTGGATTAACGATTAGTCGTTCAAAGAACATTGAACGTTTAAATATTCTTTTAATGATCGCCGCACTCGTGACATTATGTTTATGGTGGATTGGCTTATACGCAGAGCAACAAGGGTGGCACCGTCATTTTCAGGCAAACACAATACGGCAAAGAAGAGTGTTATCCATTCCTTTTCTCGCGTTGCGGGTGATTCAACGACCGGATTATCCCATTATGCTTTATGACTTAGAAACGATTGTCGATGCGTTATCAAATTTGATTAAACAGTGTAATGAACCGTGATTTCGTGGGGATCCATCAGCGTTTGAATTAACCTGCTGTTTTTGCACAGAGCAAAGCGGCGTGTAAAAACAGTCAATGTTGAATGAATGGTTATGTGTGTCGATATTGAACTGTAATGTAAGCGTGTACTATCGTGCTAGATAGCCGGCTCTCAGGATCGGTTAAAGCTCAATATCTTTGTACAGTTATTGTACCGACACGTTTTCACTCCAGTTAGTTTCAGGTAAAAATTCTGCATCTTCCTTGGTTGATGCCGCTTCTTCGTAACGACCAAGCTTTTCAAGAATAAGGCTTTTAAGCATTAATGCATCCCTGTGGTATGGATTAAGCTCTAACGCTTGATTAACCATTAACAATGCTCCCGCATCCTGCTTAACTAAAAACAATGTCATCGCCAAGTTGTGATATGCCTTCTGGTAACTCGGGTCAATTCGAATCGTTGCCTTAAAATGTTCTGCCGCTTTTTCATACTTCTGTCTTTTGGCGTAAATGACACCTAGGTCATCATGAGCTTCAGCATTTTCAGGGTCTAGCGCCAGAGCTTTTATTAAATCTTTTTCAGCATTGTCGAAATCTTGTAGCCACATATAGCGTACACCTCGTTTGGTGTAAGCAAGCGAGCTATTTGGATTGCGTTTGATGAATAAGGATAAATCAGATATCCCCTCACTAATCATACCTTGTCGAGCCAGTGCCATTCCCCTACCAAAGTAAGCTTGATCAGCCTCAGAATCAAGTTCAATGGCAGTTGTATAATCTTCTACTGCATCAAAAAAATCCTTTTTTTTAAAATAAACGTCGCCGCGATTGATATAGAGCTGAGCATTTGTCGTATCTTTATCAATTAATACAGTTAATTCTTCTATAGATACATCTGGCTGAGAAAACACAGGTGATGTAAATATACCTAAAAATAATAGATTAATTAGTCGGGTTCTATATTTATTAGTACTAACAATCATAGTGTAATAATGGCCTAGTGATTGTATTATTCCATTTTTTACCATTTAAGTAACTCACAACGGCCGCTTTGGCCGACAGTAAACCTTGATTTAAACACTTATAAAAATCTCGACTTAGGTAGACAGTCTATACTGTTATTACCCTAAACAGGAGTCGAATATGATTAAAGCTCTATTGTGAATACAGTACTACCATCATTCTTAACGTAACCAGAGTTTTTAAATCCGCATTCGATATAGACTTTTTCAGCTGCCTTATTTTGCGGGTCACAACTAAGCTCAATATCAGTAAACTGCTTATGTGCTTTGATTTCCTTTACCAATAGTTGCATTGCAATCTTACCGATTCCTTTGCATTGGTGTTTGCGGTCTACTATAAAACCAAATATCTCGCACTCATGGGGCTCAAAATCTCCGTCACCTGTCTGATATAGTACGAGCCCCACAACATTTCCTTCTGCATAGATGGCTCGAATTTGGTGATTTGGGTGAAATTTTGATTTGGCGATCAAATAACAGCTAGATGGAACAAACTTTTCTTGTTCTGGCTCAATTCTTAATTCAAGAATATCACTATAGTTTTCTACATCTACCTCCTTCAACTCTACTTCCATTATTCTTCTCTCAAAATAACTACTGTACTTGGATTGTGAATATGATTTTATTTAGTCTAACGTTGAGCGTAACTGGTGCATTTGTAGGGAGTGCAGTGACCGAAAAATGCGTCCATGTTGACGCGCTTGTTAGCGCTTACATTATTAGTGTTATATTGCACAAGCATACCAAGTACCTCTCCCTGTTTAAATCACCTTTTTTATTCCACGGCATCAGCCGCTTAGGGGATTTTGTATTATATGACTATGGCTTCCTGCTTACTTTTACCGCCATCAGGCGGCTTTGTTAGTTGACGGCTGAAAATGATTAGATGTTATTCAGGCATTTTATTTTTGTTATTTATACCGCTAACAGTTGAGCCAAAGAGCACGTGTGGAACGAGATTAATGATTGAGTGATTTTATTTTGTTTCTCTAAGTTGATAATGCCCATCTAATTTTGATTAAGCGATTCAACATAGAATTCTGTAATTCATATTCCTCATCAATTAAAATATGGTCTTTTTTAGAATATGATTCCCACCACATATAAAGCGCATCAATTTCAGTTTTTACAGCAACGTGTCTTTCTGAATATTCCCAGTCATCTTGCATATGCCCAACATCTTCTTTTTCTACAAAATCCTTTAGCAATTGAAAGCAAGCGTGCAGCATAATCGAATCTTTGTCTCGCCATTCTTTAGGCAGTGAGCTTATAATGAGTTTATTTCCAGGTTCCATAATTTATCTTATACAGTGCTAACGCTTTAATAAGCGGCGCGCGGTAGCGCGTCCGGTGAGCAACGCGAACGTACTTGATTTACTTGTTAGGCATTTTATTCCAATGTTTTGCATAACTTCTCTTGCTCGTTATAATATTTTTGAAGTTCTAATGTGTTAATTCGCAAAGTTTGCTTATTTTCTTTTTTTCCAAATAACTTCATTTCAATGACCGAGGCCGGATAATATATTTTTCTCTGCCATTCATGGTTAACTGTACGACTAATATCACAAACTCCACTAGTGTACTGAACATTATATTTATATGTTGTTGCTAGGTAACTTCCATAATAAAGAATACAAGATAACAAAACTATTATGATGATCTTTGTTTTCATTTAAGCCTAACAGTTAATTAGACAGAATCTGTCTTTTTCCCGATTTAGATGGATTCAGTCTAATATTTTTTATAATTCTATCATTTTATTAATTAAATCATTAGTTTGTTCTAAGTTTTCATTATATATCAAATGGATAAAGGCAGAAACATACCTAAATATTGTGAACATTAGATTTTACTTATCTTCTACTTATGTCGAGAAGCTGACTAAAAGTATTTTATAACTTTTATAAATACCATTTTATTTTTTGGATTCCCACCTACGCGGGAATGACGATCGGTTTTATAGCTAGCATTTTTTTTCGGTTTGTTTTGAACAAGTTGTCTAAAAAATCAACTTTAACCTAATAATAATTACTCATGCTTACCATTAAAAATAACAAGAAACAAGACCATCCTACATTAGAAAAATATCATCACACGACAATTTGATATTTTTATATATTAATATCATCACTACTGACACCACGCTGTCAGTAGTCACTTGTTACCCTATGCTTTCATTAATAAAAATATGGAGATATAAAATGGAACAAGTAATGAAACAACATGGTGCTTTTAGTTGGAATGAACTTATGACCAGCGATATCGATGGCGCTAAAAGCTTTTATGGGACGTTGTTTGGCTGGAGCATGCAAGATATTCCAAGCTGTGAAATGGGCTACACAATGGCAAAAGCTGCTGATACAGAAGTTGCTGGTATTATGGGCATACCAGAAGATTTTTCGAGTATGCCTCCTAGTTGGGGAAGCTATGTTACGGTTGATGACGTCGATGCCCAAGCTAAATTAGCCGTGAAATTGGGTGGCAAGATCGTACTTGCACCGCAAGATATTCCTGAAGTAGGTCGTTTTACCGTGATCAGTGATCCACAAGGTGCTATCCTGAGCTTAATCACTTATTTCGCAAAAGAATAAAACATGCCCAATCCATACTTCACAAACAAAACTATGAAATTTTTAAAACAACTCGCTTTAAATAATCAGCGAGATTGGTTTAACGAACATAAGCAAGATTATGAAGATGTGATACGCACCCCTGCTTTAAATTTTATAAGTGATTTTAGCGATGAGCTTATGATGATATCCCCTCACTTTACTGCTAAGCGCAAAAAAGTGGGGGGATCATTAATGCGCATTTATCGTGATGTTCGCTTTGGTAAAGATAAATCGCCTTATAAATTAAACATTGGTATTCAGTTTCGACATGAACGTGCTAAAGATGTTCATTCTCCTGGTTTTTATGTCCATATAGAACCCGGTAATAATTTTATAGGTGCGGGTATTTGGCGGCCTGACTCAGATGCATTGGGTAGTATTCGCGATTGGATTTGTGAAAAAGAATCTTTATGGATAGAAATCAAAAAAGATAAAACATTTAACGAACATTTTAAGTTAGGTGGAGATACTTTAATTCGCCCCCCTAAAGGCTACGATAAAGAACACCCCCAATTAGTTGATTTAAAGCGAAAAGATTTTATTGCTATCGCTAATGTTTCAAATAAATTTGTACTCAGTAATGATTTTCGAGATGATGTTTTTAGCTACTTCTCTGCCGCTGATATTTATATGCAATTTTTATGTGATGCGTTGGAATTGCGTTACTAACATTACTTAAAACTTTAATTATGCGCCGCGCTGACAGACTTTTTCAAATCGTACAAAACCTCCATCCGAAGCGAATAATCACTGCAAAAAAATTAGCTGAAATTCTCGAAGTTTCTGAACGAACCATATATCGCGATATGCAAGATCTTACACTTTCGGGTATACCAATAACAGGTGAAGCCGGTCATGGTTATAGACTACTAAAAGGCTTTCAACTGCCTCCACTTATGTTTACCGAAGAAGAAGTTGAAGCTCTGTTACTCGGTGCACGTATGGTGCGTGCCTGGACAGATAAAGATCTCGCCAGTGCTGCACATCAAGCCTTACTAAAAATTGAACATGTTATTCCTGATAAATTAAAACCTCATTTAGAACGCAATGATATGATCGTGCCAGACTTTCCAATGGAAGGGCAAGCCAGCGAACAATTAAAGATTATACGTAAAGCCATTCGACAGTTAAATAAAGTGACTCTCGAATATACGCGTGCGGATGGGCAACAATCGAAACGAATTATTCATCCACTTGGGCTATTTTATTGGGGTAAAGTGTGGACGGTTGTTGGTTGGTGTGAAATGCGTGATGCCTTTAGACACTTCAGGTTAGATAGAATGGCAACATGCAATTTACACCAGCAACAATATACTATTATCGCCGGTCGTAGTTTACAAGACTATCTCGATACGGAGTGTTGTGAATAGTTTCAAAAAGATTTTAAAATATTAATCGCTAACACCGCTTGCGCGTAAAATCCTATAGAAAATAGAATGACTCGTGAAATAGGAATACCAACACTAAAAACGATATAGTGAGCAAGACGTGAGAAAAAATAGATGGCGCATGCCATAGCCGTTGACTCATTATTGATACCTAATATTTGTATAATTAAGACTAACGGGGCAAATATAACTAAATTCTCTACCGCGTTTTCATGTGCAGCCATCATTCTTTGCGCCCATTGCGCTTTTGGACCTGCATCAGGGTTCGGATTCCATATCGCTTTGAATATACCTTCTTCATATAATCGATTTACGATATAGGGCAGCCAAAAAAGCCCCGTCATAGTAACCGTTAACGTTAACCAATATATCTCTGTGCTTAAAATTGTATTTTGCATATTAAGTACCTTTTATTATTAAGTTAGATTCATAATGGCATTTTGATATCGTTGTAATAAATCAGCATTGTCCATCGAGCCATGATGATGAATTTGTTTCCAGTCATCACCGAATAATTTAAATATTCGACTTGTACGGATTTTTAATCCCAATTCTATCTCACCTATAACTAAAGAGCCTCGCTCACGGCCTTCAACGTAAAAGACATCGTCAAATTGATGGTAATTAAAGTCATGATATTCAACATACACTCGTGCCTCACCTTGCATAATCTTTCCATAGGCTTCTCGTATTGCATTCCAGTTTCGACGAATGCCGCCAATAGGATTACTCATTGCAACAGCATAGTTTCTAGCCCAATTATTAGCTGTTTCATCCGCATTTCGCGCATTAAATGCTTTATAAAATGCAATTAATGTATTTATTGGATGTTCAGGGTCATCGAACATTTCTTGCCCAGTAATAATTTTTGGTATATTCATAACGCCTCAATTGTTGTATATACAACTATATATAGAAATAAAAGTTCTTTACTCGAGTTTATTAGCCGTGGATTTTATTTGTAATACGATATCGTTAAAGGCTTGTGATCCTATTTGCTTCTGCATTTTTTTATAAAGCTTGTCACCAATTTTATTTAATTTAACCGCAAGCTGCTTGCCTTTTGCTGTCGCTACTAAACTATTTTGACGACCATCATCGGTCGCCTGCCTCAGAATAAGCTTTTTATCTATTAGGGACTTAGTAAATCGGGTGATTGTTGATTTTTCTAGTTGTAACTGATCGGCTATTTCTCTTTGCATGAGATTAGGCTCTGCAGCAATCATGCGTAACATGTAAGCATGAGGAGCAGATAATCCGACCTCGTTATAGGCTTCATCCCAGATACGATTTATCTTTCGGACTAATCCATTGCTATTAAAAAACAGGCATCGTTCAAACATGCAACAATTATATACCCATATAGTTGTATATACAACTAAGATTTATCAAAATATATTTAATTAATCAAATAACCTATTAAAGCATTACATATTGAGAAAGGGGGTTACCGAAATGTATAAAATAAAAAAAATACTAAATATGTAGGCAATAAAACGTAATGGGCTTTCGCGTAAATTACTTAATAAGCTGGGGGCGTGTCCAGTATGTTCTAATTCGGCATGCTCTGCTTGAATTAAATTTTCCCGCTGTACTTCATATTCATCAATAAGAGACATAGCTTGAGAATATTGCTCATCTTCTCTGAGCCAAATACCGGCCATCGCAATTCCCCAATTACCCGCATGGGTTTCATAAAACTCAATACTATTATCATTTAATAAATTACGGATATCTTGTGCCTCATCTTCTGGCACATCACGCAATTTAAAAATTAATTTTGACATTCGAATTCTATATTAATAAGTAACGATAATAATTTAATTATCGTAACCTAAGTTTGGTGCACACCAACGTTCCGTTTCATCTAACGACATGTCTTTACGTTTAGCATAATCTTCAACTTGATCTTTATTGATTTTGCCAATACCAAAATAACTTGAATCAGGATGACTAAAGTACCAACCGCTAACTGAAGCCGCCGGCCACATAGCATAACTTTCCGTTAAACTCACACCAATATTTTTTTCTGCATCAAGCAACTGCCATAATTTTGGTTTTTCAGTATGGTCAGGGCACGACGGATAACCCGGTGCAGGACGGACACCACGATAATCTTCTTTTACTAAACGCGTATTATCAAAGTCTGTATTTTTGAGCGCACTATCTGGTGACCAGCTATTAGTATTGTCCGCAGAATAGCCCCAATTAATATGCCGTACACGCTGATGCATATGCTCAGCGTAAGCTTCGGCCAATCTATCGGCTAATGCTTTTAGCATAATTGATTGGTAATCATCATGATCTGCTTCAAAACGTTTTACGTGCTCATCAATACCCAAACCTGCAGTAACCACAAAACCGCCAACATAATCTTGTTTGCCGGTTTCTTTGGGGGCAACAAAATCGGCATTACTACGATTCGGTTTACCCGGTGGGCGCTCTGTTTGTTGACGTAAATGATTTAGGGTTAGCTGAACCGTACTACGTGATTCATCGGTATAAACTTCGAGGTCATCATCATTAATACTGTTAGCGGGGAATAAACCGACAACCGCGCGTGCTTTTAGCCAACGCTCATCAATAATTTGTTGCAACATAGCTTGTGCATCAGCAAATAGTTTTTTAGCTTCTACTCCTTTTTCAGCATCATCGAATATTTTTGGGTAACTGCCTTTTAATTCCCATGTATGGAAGAATGGTGTCCAATCAATATACGGTACTAGATATTCTAGTGGCATATCATCAAATACCTGGATGCCTTTAATATTTGGTATCGGTGGTGTGTAATCTTGCCAATTAATATTTAGTTTATTCTCTCGCGCCTTATCTAAGCTAAGCCAAGTAATTTTCGCACGGCGGCCGGCATGGGCGATACGAACTTTTTCATAGTCTGTATGTATTTCTTCAACAAAAGCATCTTTAAAATCTTTACTAATTAGTTTTTGTGCCACGCCTACAGCACGTGATGCATCTTTAACCCAAACGGTTGGGCCATGATAACCTTGCTCAATCTTAACGGCAGTATGTGCTTTCGATGTGGTTGCACCACCAACCATTAAGGGTACTTCAAAACCAAGTCGTTCCATTTCTTTTGCGATATGTACCATTTCATCTAACGATGGGGTAATTAAACCTGACAAGCCAATAATATCAACACCCTCTTGTTTCGCCATTTCAAGAATTTTAGTTGCTGGCACCATGACACCAAGGTCGACCACTTCAAAATTATTACACTGCAAAACAACACCTACAATATTTTTACCAATATCGTGTACGTCACCTTTTACGGTCGCCATTAATATCTTGCCGTTTGATCTTGCTGTACCGTCTTTTTCAGCTTCTATATAAGGTAATAAGTAGGCAACCGCCTTTTTCATTACGCGTGCTGATTTAACCACTTGTGGTAAAAACATTTTACCATCGCCAAATAAGTCGCCGACCACATTCATACCATCCATCAGCGGGCCTTCAATAACTTCGATCGGTTTATCAAATGCGGTACGTGCTTCTTCTGTATCTTCGACTACATAGGCATCAATACCTTTAACTAAGGCATGTTCAATTCGCTTTGCTACAGGTAACTTACGCCATTCTAAATCTTCAACTTTTTCTCTGGCTTTGCCGTCACCGGCATACTTCGATGCAAGATCGAGTAAGCGTTCGGTGGCATCCGGATTTTTATTTAATACAACATCTTCTACTGCGTCTCTTAATTCCATGGGAAGATCATCGTAAATTGCAAGTTGCCCAGCGTTAACAATGCCCATCGTCATGCCATTTTTAATCGCATAATATAAAAACACTGCGTGGATAGCTTCACGTACAGGATTATTACCACGGAATGAGAATGAAACATTCGATACACCACCACTTATATGTGCATGCGGAAGTGTTTGTTTAATTTCTTTGGTTGCTTCAATAAAGTCGACACCATAATTATTATGTTCTTCAATACCGGTGGCAATTGCGAAAATATTCGGGTCAAAAATAATGTCTTGTGGTGGGAAGCCAACTTGTTCGACTAAAATTTTATACGCACGTGCACAAATTTCAACTTTACGTTCTTTGGTATCGGCCTGGCCGACTTCATCAAAAGCCATAACTATGATTGCAGCACCATAACGGCGGCAAAGTTTTGCTTGGTTTATAAAATTCTCTTCGCCTTCTTTTAGGCTTATTGAATTAACAACACCTTTACCCTGAATACATTTTAAACCTTCTTCTAAGATTGCCCACTTGGATGAATCGACCATAACAGGCACACGAGAAATATCAGGCTCGCTCGCGATTAGATTTAAAAACGTTTTCATTGCCTCTTGACCATCTAACATGCCTTCGTCCATGTTAATGTCAATAATTTGTGCGCCACTTTCAACTTGGTCGCGAGCTACACTTAAGGCTTCATCGTAATTGTCTTCTAAAATTAAACGCTTGAATTTAGCAGAACCGGTTACATTTGTTCGTTCACCAACGTTTACAAATAATGAATCTTTATTAAGGTTGCAAGGCTCTAAGCCAGAAAGACGTGTAGTGAAATCTTCTTCTTTAGGTTGACGTGGAGGGTATTTTGCAACAGCTTCTGCAATCGCTTTAATAAAAGCCGGGCTGGTACCGCAACAACCACCGATGATATTAATAAAACCATTCTTTGCCCATTCTTCAATTTCGGTTGCCATTTCTTCAGGCGTTTCATCGTACTCACCGAATTCATTTGGTAAACCCGCATTAGGATGGGTATTAATATGGCAATTGGCAATACCTGCAATTTCTTCAACGTACTGACGTAATTCAGTTGCGCCGAGCGCACAGTTAAAACCAAAACTAATCGGTTTTACGTGACGTAATGAATTATAAAAAGCTTCGGCTGTTTGACCTGACAAGGTTCGACCTGATGCATCGGTGATTGTACCCGAAATCATAATCGGTAATCGTTTACCACTTTGTTCAAAATATTCTTCAACAGCAAATAAAGCGGCTTTTGCATTTAATGTGTCAAAGATAGTTTCAACTAAAATAATATCGCTGCCACCGTCAACTAATGCCTTGGTTGCTTCAAAATAGGTTTCGCGTAAGTCATCAAAACTTACATTTCTAAAACCAGGGTTATTAACGTCAGGACTTAATGATGCGGTTCGATTTGTCGGCCCTAACACACCCGCAACAAAACGCGGTTTCTCTGGCGTAGAATATTCATCGCAAGCATCACGAGCAATTCTGGCTGCTTCAAAATTTAGTTCATAGACTAAATCTTCCATGTCGTAATCGGCCATGGAAACTTTATTAGCATTAAAAGTATTGGTTTCTAAAATATCGGCACCCGCATCCAGATAGGCTGCATGTATATCACGGATAATTTTAGGCTGCGTTAATACCAGTAAATCATTATTACCTGCTAAATCACTCGGATAGTCTGCAAAGCGTTCACCACGATATTCGGCTTCGCCAAGTTTATAAGATTGAATCATGGTACCCATTGCACCATCTAAAACTAAAATACGTTGCTTAAGGGTTTGTTCGAGTAAATTCATGGAGGACTCATTTGGTAGCGGTTTATTTGAGCGCAGTTTATCATGCTTGCTAACAATGGACTATATATAAGGTATAAATTCAGCTTACTGAATAAAATAGAAACGGTTAACTATAGTTTAATTATAATAAGCTAAGCCATTGTTTGAGGTCATCAACCTCACGATTAATGTAATCAGTATCTTTAAATGCATGCCCCATTACACTTATACCTTGTGTACAAGTTAGTAAATGCATCGCAAGTTTATCGGCCTTGTCGGCGTCATAGTCGAGTAATTGTATTTGCTCAATTAACCAGTCTCGAAACAGAGTAATCATTTCTGTCGCATCATTGTAATTAATATTTTTCAGTTTTATTAACTCGCTACAAACAGATCCTACTGGGCAGCCATATTTAATAATATTCTCTTGGTAATTCGCTATCATTTCAACAAAAGCGATAAGGCGATCTTTAGCCTCAGGAATTCGTGTAGACCACTCGGATAACATTGTCTGAATACCAACTTTGCGACTTTCAATTACAGCCGCAAGAATGTCATCCTTAGTTTTAAAATGATAATAGAAATTACCACGTGAAATTCCAACCGCTTTAGATATATCGCTAAACGAAGTATGGTTAAAACCCTGCCGATAAAATAAATCATCGGCAGTTGACACAATTTTATTTCGCATTGTTTCGGCTTTAGTATTCATTAAATTATTATATAACAATCACGCTATCGCTGCTTCTTTGTCAAGGTATGGATAATCGGTATAGCCCACTTCATCACCACCATAAAATGTATCGGGGTTCGGCGTATTTAATTTAGCCCCCTTTCTAAACCGCTCAACAAGGTCAGGATTCGCTATATATAAAGCACCAAACGCAACACTATCTGCATTTCCTTCGGCAATCGCTTTAGTTGCCTTGTCGTAGTCATATGCAAAGTTTGCCATATAATGTCCAGCAAAATTATTTTTCAATTGTCTGTAATCTAGTTTTTTTGAACCATCAACCATATTACCTTCTAAAACATGTAAGTAGGCCAAGCTAAGCTTTCCTAACTGTTCAGTGACATAGTTAAACAGGGCTTGTGGATTCGAATCAGCAATGCTATTAAATGCATTTTCAGGTGATAAACGAACACCAACGTGTGCGGCATCCCATGCATACATTACTGTACCCAGTACTTCACCTAAGAATCGATACCGATTCTCAAAGCTACCACCATACTCATCACTTCTTTTATTTGAGCCATCACGTAAAAATTGATCAATCAAATAACCGTTTGCTGCATGAACTTCTACGCCATCAAAGCCTGCGGCTTTAGCGTTTTCAGTTGCCACTTTGTATTGCTCTAGAATGGTACTTATTTCTTCAAACTCAATTGCTCGTGGTGTGACATAGGGTTGCATCCCTTCATAGGTTACGGCTTCACCTTCTGGCTTTATCGCTGATGGTGCAACTGGAAGTGCATTGTCAGGTTGTAATGAGGGATGTGAAATACGCCCAACATGCCAAAGTTGTAAAATAATTTTGCCACCTTCTTGGTGCACAGCATCAGTAACTTTTTTCCAGCCCGCAACTTGCTCAGCACTATGAATACCTGGTGTAGCTGGATAGCCAACACCTTGAGGAGAAACCTGAGTGGCTTCCGTAATGATCAGCCCAGCAGTCGCACGCTGACGATAATATTCAACGTTCATTGCTTGCGGCACATTACCTGTTGTCGCTCGATTTCGTGTAAGCGGTGCCATAATGATACGATTGTTAACACTGATTGCGCCCAGCGTTGTCGCAGAAAATATGTTTATGTCCGTTTTATCTCTATTCATCAATGAGTTACTCCATTACTTAATTATATTTAGGACGACAATCCTAATTAGCAGTAAAAATAGGTCAATTGCCCTAAATTGTCAAGGTAAAGGTTTACGCTTATGAATTAAATATATACACATTAGGTCAACCGAACGCGCTGCACACTTTTCGTCTAAGCGCTAATTACATCGACATCTCCCTAAATTACATTTACCTCAGTTCGCTCAGTTCGCTCAGTTCAAATAATATTTCTTTTAATATTTGTATTATTTTATATTCAACAGAATCATGTTTAGTAATTGAGATACATTCTTTTAATTGTCGCAACACTGACTAGAAAGACGCACTTTTAATAAAAATTGCATGCAATAAAAACATAATAGGCTTACAGAACGATTTCGAATCAGTAACGATTATTTTAATTTTATAGCCAGATTATAAACGTTAGAAAATAGGGAAATATGCAATGGATGCAATAGTAAGCGGTTCAGTTAAAAACCTAACGTCAGAAGAATTAAAGTGGAAGCGCGTAAACATTTATAAATCACATATTAAAGGTGGTGTACCTTCTGTGTATCTTCGTATTAAGGTCGATATTTAAAACCTGCGCTTATTGATAACCGAGTTAAAAATTTTAGAACCTTTGTTAAAAGACGGTCATATTTTTTGACTGGTCGTTATCCAAACAAAACTCAACGTATCGGATAAAATCTGCTCATAAAACAACCAATCAATCCATTGGAAAGTAAAATCTGCAACACCGTGCGTAGCGCACATTTCGTTAATCTGTTAACTTCGAGACAATAAAAAACATACCGTAAATCATCATTATCATAGGACGTGCCAGATGAAATTCAGCCTGAACAAACAATTCTCCTCGTTACCCGTTATATTTTTAAGCCTGTTAATTGCAGCGGTTGGTATTAGTTGTGGCGGTGGTGGTGGTACACCACCACCGGCCAATGAAGATGCTAGCGGACTATATAATGGTACCGGCTCGGTCACGTTTACGGGCATTAATACTGGCACGGCAGTTGCGTTAACCGATGTTAAGGGAATCATTTCAGGTGGTCGGTTTATGTTTTTTGATATTGGTGCCAATACGGTTAAAGATCCCAATGCCAATGTGTTAATTGATGGCGATATTACATCGATAACGAAAACCGATTTAGTGGGTAGCGCCACTATTTACCAAGGCGGTCAGCTTGTGAGTACCGGCGTTGCTGTTACTGGCACGGTTACGACTAGTTCTAAAATACAACTTAGTTTTGCGGCCGCAACCGGTGTGGCCACTTCACCTGCTGGTGATTTTACGATTGGCAATATTAGTGCGGATTTTGATTTGGATTATAACAAAGGGGCGAGTTTGCCACGTATCAGTACACCAACCACATGGGTCTTGGACAGAAACAAACCTCGTGATGTTTTTATGTTAATAGCGGATATGAAAGCCGATAAGTTTACTTTTAAAACAACGATCCCGCCCCCAGTGGAGAAGTATGATTTTTCATACAGCAAGAATGTACCTTCAGCAACATGCCAGAATCTTGGTTCACAATTGGATATAGTTAACGAAAATGTAAACGTTTATAAAATGGCCGATGGGCTAACAGCCATTGTAAATTGCAATGTTTTTACACAAAAAACTGGCTTCACAGGCTTTGCCAGTGTTCTAGGTGAAACCGGTAACGAAAACACTTTATGGTACGGTGTAACAAATGGTTTGTATTCTATTTATACAGTACTAAAAAGACCATAATATGAAGAGCAAGTGATTAAGTATTTCAAGGACAGGAAATAAATAATGAGCAACGCGGTAAAAGAAAAACGAGCGGCCAATACTTCAGTTAAAAATCTAACCTCTGAAAGATTAAGATGGAACAGGATCAACATTTATAAAACGCATGTTGTGGGTGGTGTACCTTCGGTTTTTCTTCGCATTAAGGGTCGATATTTAAAACCTGCGATTATGGATAACCGAGGTAAAAATTTTAGAGCTTTTGTTAAACTGTATTTCTATAATGGGAAAGATGGTAGTACAGATGAATTATCAAGTAATTTTGGTTATCCAATTAAATTGAAAGCTAACTCTATGGCGTTTAAGGCCTTTGAGAAATACTCAAAAACAGATTACGGGTCAGCGGTAATAAAGGAAATGTCATCTCACCCTAACAAATACAAGGGTTTTAGCGTTAGGGATGCTCCTAGTTTGTATGCTAAGGGTGACTATGATGTTATCTATTTACCGAGTATATTCCCCAATAAATCACGCTTCCCAATTGGCGGGCAAAAGATTTTCGATCTTGCTATTATTCACCATGAATTTGCACATACAATGCTAATTCGATCTAAAGCCGCCAAAAGAATTACAATCCAAGATGAACTTTGGGCTGTCCGAAAAGCAGAAAACCCAATACGGCTAAGGCGAGGTGGAGGAAAATATGAACCTCGCTACGTCTATTACAATGGCCAGCAAACGGTTAACGTTATTACCGGCCAAGTTCTCTCGCTCCAGTGGACAGTCAGCAAGCTCGATCCCCGAATAATGGTTAAAGTCGGCCATAAGGATGCATTATGAAGTATTTAATAATGGTGCTAGCATTAATTTTTTCTTCGAAGTTAATTGCAAGCGAGGTTAAGTATATAAAAAGTGATAAATTAAAAATCATTTCAAATTGGCTAGAGCCTGATGAAATTCCAACATCAGATATTTATAGACATAACCTTATTGTACTATTTGATATTGTTAACGTGCAAACAATTCTCATAAAGGATCTAAATATTAAAAATGGTAAATGTGAAGACTGGATAGTAGCAAGCAGTGAAATTTTCTTTTTAAGTTTACCTAATGCCAATGACAATCAGAAAAAAATTAATATTAGAGTAAACCGCCCGTGCTCTATCGACCAAAAAGTAAGGTTGGAATTACTCGTTAAAACACAAAACAAGAAAGTTTACTCAAATATTATAATATTAAAAGCAGATTATAATAATCAGATACGCAGGGAGTATTACTAACGTTAGCAATAATCTGCTGCAATAAATAATGATAATATTATTAGTTAATTCTAAAGATGCTACAGCCATACTTAGTGCACGCCACTATATTGATGACGAATAGTAGAAGCCAAAGAATCGATAAATTCTAATTTCATGGGTAGATAGTTTTAGCTTAATGGAAAACGGCGTAACACAAAAAAGAAATTAAGCACTGCTGGAGAGTAAATAAAATGGAGCAACACATCATGGATGAAAAAGTGACAAATCGACCCCGAAAAAAATTAAACTCAAAAAGCTTTTTAGCCAGTAGCTTTTTATTTTTCCATCTAGGTTTACTCTCTAATGCCTACGCGTCACCCGAAGGTGGTCAAGTGGTGGGTGGCAGTGGCTCAATTAACCAGTCGGGTTTAAACACCACCATCAATCAAGCCACACAAAATATGGCCATTGACTGGCAACGTTATAACGTGCAACAAAATGAACGGGTTCACTATATACAACCTAATAGCCGTTCCATTTCACTTAACCGTATTTTAGGCAACAACGCTTCTACTATTCGTGGGCGTATTGATGCGAATGGTCAAGTTATTTTAGTAAACCCCAACGGTATTTTTTTTAGCCCAACCTCGGTTATCAACGTGGGTGGCATTATGGCATCGGGGCTAGATATAAACCCCAGTGACTTTATGAACGGCAGCTACATATTTAATGGAGTAGCAGGGACTGATGGGTTTGTTTTTAACAGTGGTATTATTAATGCGGCCACTGGCGGTAATGTAACATTGCTCGGTAAGCAAGTTAAGAACGATGGCATGATTGTGGCACGCTTAGGTGCTGTTAATTTAGCGGCCGGTAAAGCGGCGGTTGTGACCTTTGATAACGCGGGTTTGCTCGGCGTAAAAATTACCAAGGAAGTTTTACAAAATGATTTAGGTATTGACCCTGCGGTACTCAACAGTGGCACCATTAATGCCGAAGGTGGACGTATTTTATTAACTGGCAGTGTGAGCCAGGATATTTTTTCACGTGCAGTTAACACTGGTAATATGGAACAAGCAACAAGTGCAGTTGTTAATGCTGATGGCACCTTTACGTTAGGTAGCGGTGCGAATGTTGTGAACACAGGCACACTGGATGTTTCTGCTAACACAGTAAACCAAAATGTCGGCAATATTGTTGTTGTGGGTGAAAACGTAACAAGCAGTGGCATTATAAAAGCGGATTCTGAAAATGGTAATGGCGGCAATATTGAACTACATGCTACCGATACGACTTTGCTAACCCAAAATAGCGAAACCACGGCGCGCGCCAATGTTAACGGGCAAGGCGGCACAATAAAAATATTGGGGAACAACGTAGGCTTATTCAACTCAGCACAAGTAAATGCATCCGGTGCCAATGGTGGCGGTGTTGCTTTAATTGGTGGTGATAAAAGTGGGCAAAACAAACAAATACGCAACGCCGACTTTATTTACTTAGGCAAAGATACAAACGTAAATGCAGATAGCAAGGATAATGGCAATGGCGGTAAAGTCATTACTTTTGCAAACGATACTACAAAAATTTACGGCAAGCTCTCAGTGCGCGGTGGAACGAATGGCGGTAACGGCGGCTTTATTGAAACCTCCGGTTTAAAGGGTTTTGAGATTACAAACGCACCGGATATTGCTGCACCACAGGGCAAAGGCGGCACTTGGTTAATCGACCCGTACAATATTGATATTGTGGCAGGCGGCGGCTCTTCTAATATCGACACGTCGACCAACCCGTTTACCTCAACGGGTGGCACCGCCATAACACCGGCGAGTATCGGCGTAGATTTATTGTATACCGCGCTTAATAATAATGATGCCGTGGTCACTATCACCACCGGCAATACCCCAAGTACTACCGATGCTGGCGATATTAATTTTCGTACAGATTTTGATTATGGCAGGGGTGGCCGGCGAAGTACCTTGGTGCTTAATGCCGCCAATGATATTAACACCAACGCTCAAAAAGTTATCGCCAGTAACCGCAGCATAAATTTAATATTTAATGCCAATGCGGATAGCAATGCCGCGGGCGGTAGTGTGAATATTAATAATTCAGAAATTGATACCAATGGCGGCAGCTTCACTGCCACGGGAGTTGACTTTACCTTAACTGAAACAAATTTTGGCCGAAATATTAAAACCCAAGGCGGCAATGTGTCACTTAACATGACCGGCATTGTGACGCTTGATGGCGATATTACAACCGAAGGCGGTACGGTTAGCGTTGTTAATTCTGCCAGCATGAATACAGATAAATTATTGAGCACTCGCGGCCGAATTGATACGCGCAACGGAGCAACCGCGGGTACAGGTGTCGTGAGTATAAATTCAGCGGGGTTGGTCGATATTGGTACCGATATTTTAACGGACGGAAGTAATGTTATTATTACTTCAAATGGTTTTACCACCCAAGCCGGTGCCGATATTAATACAACAGGAAGTACCTTTACGGTTGGTACTGAAGTCGATGGTGATATATTAATTAATTCAGGTGCTGGTGCACTTTCAATCGGTGCAAGATTATTTACCCATTCAGATAGCAGTTCAAATGATGGCCGAGTTGATTTAACCTCAACAACGAGTGCGATAACGCTGAGCGATAATATTACGACCAGTGGTGGTAAGGTGACGATTCAAGGCGCAAGTTTTGATAACACAATCGGCGGAATACAAACGCAGGCAGGTGCTCAAGGTGATGTTGCTATTACAACATCGGGGATGATCAATTTAAACGGTGCCATCAACACCGATGATGGCTCGGTTGTGATTAATGCGGGGACAACCTATTCAAGTACACTTGTTGGAAATATTTCTACTAACAATAACGGCGGTGGTGCAAGCGGTACCGTTTCCATTAATGCACAAGGTAACTTAACGTCGGTAGGATTAATCAACACCAACAATGCCGCCGTTAATTTTAATAACGACTCCGCTATTACCACCGGTGGCATTGTTGCAATCAATGGAAATATTACAACCACGGGTGGTGATGTGGCGGTGAATAAATCAACCGGTTACAGCAGCGCGGGCGACATCGATTCAGGTACCGTTGCCATTAACTCAACCGGCACGATTACCTCGGGCGGGCAAATTGCGAGTAACGGCGGTTCAGTTGATTTAGTTTCAAGCGGTGGCTCCGTCACCGCTAATCAAATTAACCTAAACAATAGCCTTGTTAGCAACGGCGGCGTTGTTACCATTAATGGGGGCAGCTTTAATAGTGATGCTAATGGCACAATTAATTCGGGTAGTGGTAATGTTGCAATAACCACCGTAGGGGATATAGCCACCGGCGCGCAAATAACAACGACCACGGGTAACGTTAACTTAACTACCACCGCAGCCGGTTCTAACGTTTCCCTAAATAATGGTATTTCAACGGGCAGTAACCTTACAATTAATTCTCAAGATGCGATTACAGCAACCAATGCACCTTTGCTCATTGGGGGTAGTGCAACGTTTAGTAATACTACCGGCAACATTACACTGGATAACAGTAGCAATAACTTCCAGGGTAACGTTGCACTCAGTAATACTAGCGGCAACATTTCAATTGCCGACAGTAATAACATTAACTTTGCGACCTCGAATATTGGCACGGGAACGTTTACCGTGAATGCAACCGGTATAGGCCAAGCAGGCGCCATTATACAAAGCGCGAGCGCGGGTAATGTTACACTTAATAGCCGCGGTAGTCGTCTTAACTTAGATAATAGCGCGAATGAATTGACAGGCGCGGTTGCTATTACAACAACCGGTGCGGCAAGTGCAACGCTAAATGATGTGAGTGATATTCAGCTAGGCACGGTAAACACTGGCGGCAATTTAACGCTTCTGGCAGGCACCGTTGCAACCAATAATGGTAATATTGATTTTGCCAATACCAATGTGGGTGGAACATTAACCGCAACGGCTGGAGCAGGTACCACTAGCAACATCACTCAAAGTAATGCCATTGCGGTAATGGGTGATGCCGTTTTTAATGTTGAGGGTGGTCGAGATATTACACTTGGTAATGTCGCCAATAATTTTTCTTCTGGTATTTCATTTAATGCAAAACCAACGACGGGGCGCTTACGAAATGTAACCATTACCAACGCTAATAGTTTGAATTTACAAACATTAGATTTAGCGGGTAATTTAACGGTTACCGCTAGTGGTATTAGCAATTTAGCCGGTAGCATGGTGGTTGATGGTAATACGCTTCTCGATGCGCGGGGTAATAATATTGATTTAACAAATGGCACTAATGACTTTACCAATGTTGTTATCGCTGATGCACAGGATGTCAATATTATTAATAATACGGCTTTAAATATAGGTGATGGTGTTGGAAGTGTATCGAGTATAAGTGGTGACCTTCAACTCACAACTCGAACTGGCGATATTACGCAAACGGCGGCATTAACGATGGGCAACACAACTCTTGCAACCTTTAATGCCGATGCGGGTAATATTAATTTGAGTAGCCATCGAGTTAACGGAAGTTCGATTAACAACGACTTTAGCAATATTGTTTTAAATGCCGCGGGCAATGTTGACGTTGCGGATATTAACGGCATTAATTTGGGTGACGCACCTACCCAACCCGCTGCACCCTCTAACATTCGCGGTAATCTAACGGTAAATGCCAATACCGTGACCACTAATAATGGCAACATTACTCAAACAGCCGACTTGAATATGAGCGCAGGGACAACGGCGCGTTTTACTGTAGGTAATGGACAAATTATTTTAGACTCAAATAATAATAATTTTGAAACGATTGAGCTTAGTAGTAATAACGCCGTAACGGTTAATGATAGCAGTGGCATTACTTTAGGGAACAGTACCGCAAGTTCATTAACGGTCAATGCCGGAGGTGATATTACCGATAGTGGAAGTATTGCGGTAAGCGGTTTAACAACCCTTGCGGTAAGTGGAAGCAATGATATTTTTCTCAACACGAATAGCCATAATTTAAATGATGTTGTTTTTACGGGTAACAATGTTGCGATTAATAATGCGAGTGGTATTAATATGGGTGATAGTACGCTTGCGACAACCCCTAATTCAACCGCCAATGGCAACCTAACGATAATAGCAAACGGCAACATTACCGATATGGGTAGCCGCCAAGTTAATATTACGAATGCTGGTAGCACCGCAGAATTAACCGCTAGTTCAGGCGATATTAACTTAGCTAATACCGATTTTGCCGGCAGTGTAACAGCCACTGCCGCGAATAATATTACGATTAATGATGCAACCCGCTTAACGCTTAATACCTTAACGGCGGCAAACACCATCGATCTAACCGCTGGGGAAAATATTAATGGCGGGACATTAACTGCCATGCGTGTTGCTTTACAGGCTCGTACCGGTATTAACACCTCAACGCAAACAGCATCTCTTAAAGCGGATAACGTGGCGGGCAATGTGAATATAAGTAACACTGGCAATGTTACATTGGAGAGTTTAACCACATCGGGTGATATTATATTTAACAATGATGCCGACATTAGTATGGCCGCAGGCAGCGTTAATGCAGATTACGATGTTGGTAATTTAACAATGACGACGGCAAATGGTAGTTTTTTAGGGCTCGGTACCGGCGATATTAATAATGCCGATATCACCGCCTTTACTGCCACATTCTCTGGAAGTGCAGGATCGTTTGGTACCGTTGCAAGACCGCTATATTTAAATGTGAAAGAACAAGTGATTATTACAACCCGACAAAGTATTGCGCCAAGGCTAACCCCACCTGGTCCGCGTTTGGGAGTTACTGATTTTTCAACTTTTCAGTTTGACTTTCTTGATGCATCTAATGCCGTTGCCGGTGAGCAGTTAATTAGTTTAGAAGAATTAGAAGATATTGACCCCGCTATTTTCTCTGATGTACGGAATTATACCTATGGACAAATTGCAATACGGTTACCACGCGATCAATTATTTGAAGATGAATTAGATAAGGCCGAACAAAAATAATTATTAATGATCCTAAACTTTCCATAAAACCTATCACTGCTGTCCCGTTAACATATTAGCAATACATAGTAAGTTTTTGATTTTGTGAAATTTCAGCCTGCTCGAAAAAACAGAAGACATGAGATCGCATAAATTCATGCTCGGTGCAATTCCTTCTCCCTCCGGGAGAAGGTTAGGATGAGGGGGTAAATAAAACAAGCTGTTATCTATTATGATTCCCTCACCCCAACCCTCTCGACTCGGGTTCAAACTTCGTTCTACCGCCTCCATCCCTGGAGTCGTCCCTAAGGGAGAGGGAGTTAACGGGACAGCAGTGAAAACCTATATAACAAGTCCAAACATATTAAATCGCTTTAAAAACCTAAGTACATTTTTAACTTAGTTTAGCCATTTATGATATGCATGATTCTATAAACCTCTCTAGTCTTTCCTACTCTGAGAATGCGCAACTAGAATATCTCTAAAACAGGAAGTAAAACCCAGTATCTTATTGTTTTAATTGGTTTTATTGGGTTTTCTCACCCTTTAATTACGCAGTTTATTTAGTTACAGCTAACATTTATGTCAATAAACACCAAACAATCTGGCTACCCATAAAATTTCCTTTTTACCCAGTGTTAAAAAATGGCTCCTTTAATCAGAATTAAGAAATAAATAATGTTATTCTAGTGTGATGTCTCGTGATTACGCAAAAACCCCTCGACCAAAACACCCCAACAGCATTCCGGGTTGGGCCTGGTTACTTGCGGGTTTATCGATAGGCCTATTTGTCGCTTTACTCGTTTACATTAATGACTTTACTGCCAGTAACAATAAATCGGCAGTGAAAGATGCCTTTACGAGCATCGTGAATACTACGAGCGACAATGTAAAAGAATTAAAAAAACAATCAACGAGCTTAAGTAATAAATCTAGCGATTCCAAAACTAAAAACACTAAACCACGATTTGATTTTTACACCATACTCCCAGAACTCGAAGTCACTGTGCCAGATGAAGATCTTATTACCCAACAACAGCCGTCCACCGATACACGAAAACCCAAAAGTAATCCAACATCACCGCTTATATTGCAAGCGGGTTCATTTCGCCAACATGAAGCTGCTGATAAATTGAAGGCCACACTTGCTCTACAAGGCATTAGCGCGAAGATACAAACGATTACTAAGAGCAATGGTGATAAATGGCATCGTGTTCAAATTGGCCCCATTCGTGATTTAAGTATTTTAAATAATACTCGCCACCGCCTAACCAAAATGGGCATAGCGAGTATCGTAATTAAGCAGAAGAGTTAATTCTTTCCAGAAATATGCTTTACGTTATCGCATTTATTTTTATTGTTATTTTACTTTACGGCTCACAATGGTGGGTTAGCCATACCTTAAAACGCTATTCAACAACACAGGATCATTTGCAGGGCACTGGTGGTGAGCTTGCCAGGCACCTTCTTGATCGCTTTGATATGCAAGATGTTAAAGTTGAAATAGATGACCGTGGTGATCATTATGACCCGACTGACAAAGCTGTTCGCCTAACGACTGATAATTTCAATAAAAAGTCACTCACCGCTATTGCCGTTGCAGCCCATGAAGTGGGACATGCTATTCAAGATAATCGCAATGAACCCCTTCTAAAACTGCGCAGTAAATTAGTCAGTGTCGCTACGGTCAGCGAAAAAATAGGATCGCTTGCGTTTATTCTCATGCCTGTTGTCGTTGGTATTACTCGCGTACCCCATCTTGGCATTATTATGATGGTACTTGTTGTTTTAAGTATGTTTGTAGCCGTAATTGTTCACTTTGTTACTCTGCCCGTTGAGTGGGATGCAAGTTTTACCAAAGCCTTGCCTATATTGGAAAAAGGGTATGTTAGCGATGTTGAATTAGTGAGTATTCGAAAAGTACTACGTGCTGCGGCTTTAACATACGTTGCAGCTTCTTTGGCAGGCGTCTTAAATCTTTGGCGTTGGTTAGCTTTACTTCGTCGTTGATAAAGTAACGAATATTATTTTCTGGGTAGATTGAATCGTTGTCGGTACAGGTTTTCTAAGCTATCAGATTTATCTTTACAATCAATAACATCACCAAACTCAATTTCAATCGTTAAACCTTTCTCACGTTTATTAATGGCAGTATGCAATACTTTATTCGCGTTTGATCGTATAAACATGGGGAGAATCGGTAATCTATTTTTAACCGCAATGAGTCGCGAACCTTTTTTAAACTCAGCAAGCTCAGAACCCGTTGTATTACGCGTGCCTTCTGGAAAAACAGAAATAGACGCGCCTTCGCTCAAACCAGCTTTAATTTCACTAAAAAATTGTCCCATTTGATTTGATTCACGATCAAGTAAAACTGACCCGCCATGACGAACAAAGACACCATAGAAAAAAGAATTGAAAAGCTCTTTTTTAGATACCCATAGCCCTAATATGTTCGTTTCTTTTAGCGCAACTTCTATGACACAGGGGTCGATAATACTACGGTGATTACAAAGCAAGAGGTACTGGCCATCAGGATTAACTTTATCTAAACCTGAAACAGAAACATTAATATTAAGACGTTTAAGTAAGAGGCTGCTGTACTCATAACGAAGCAATTTTTTGCCAGCAATCGTTTTGTCTTTTCTTAATTTAAAACCAAATTTATTCGTTAAATATAACGAATAAATGGCCATTCTTATCTGTTTCAGGTTCAAAAAGAGACTCCATTAATTAAGCATGAATTATAACATGACTTTATATGGCAATGAAAAGTAGAACTAGTGAACTTGCGGATAATATATGTTACTTGCGACACCAATAGCTAATTTGTCGCTGCGCTTCCTGCTGAGCTGATTTTCGCTCATCATCTGTCATGATTGTTTTATCTTCGTTATTAATATTTTTGTAACGCGTTAAGTCATTTCTTGCTTTATCACAATTCTGTTTTATTCTTTTTTTATGTTCTTTGAGTTTAGCTTTTCTCTTATTCTCTTCAACTTGCTGAGCTTTAGTCTTTCTCGCTAAGACTTTTTCATTCTCTAGTCTTTCGTTTTTAATTTGCTCAGCAGTTTTTTTTGTACCATCTTCATTTAACTCATTCTTTTTCACTCTAATTTTTATTCCATTCTCTTTTTTTCCACAGGGAACTGACGTGAAATTAATAATCCCGTCCTTATTTTTGCATTTAAAGATCTCAGCTTGAGCTTGATTGATTATAAGCATGGAGAAAAAGAATAGACTAACGATGGCAATTTTATTCATAATAATTATATTTTCAATTGTTTAACCAGCAACATGCAGCCGCCCAGTACTTAAACGTTGTCGCTCATCAAATAAATGTCGAGCGCCTAACCACACAACAATAAGTGTAGCAAAACCTGATGCCGCTGTTATCATAAACATTATCAATATCTGATATTTTACCGCTTCTGCAGGGGGGGTTCCGCCTAGTATCTGACCGCTCATCATGCCAGGTAAATTAACCAAACCGGCCGCAGCCATTGCATTTACAATAGGAAATAAGCCAATACGTACACTTTGTGTTGCAATATCTTGAATAGATTGCCGCCATGACTGTCCTAATGCTAGTCTCGCTTCAATGACCATACGCTGTTGCCATGCGGTCGTAGTTAAACTCTCCAACGATAATGCAGAGGCCGTCATCGTGTTACCGATTATCATCCCCATTAATGGAATAGCATACTGCGGGGTATACCAAGGTGTATTATTTACCACCATTGTTAATACAAAAATACCCACGACAAAGGATGATAGAAAAACAGAAACCGTACCCAGCCCGTAACCCCAGAAACCCTTAAAGCGGCGTGTTTGTCGGGCCATAATCTCACGACCCGCAACAAGCAACATCACCAGCCACATAGCAGCAATCCAAATAAAATCTTCCTGTGCGAACAACCACTTTAAAACAAAGCCAATAAGTAATAATTGAACAACGGTTCTTATTGCTGCCACAACAATAAGCTGCGACATTTTTAATTTCATAACGTAGGAAAGAATAGCCATTATAATGACCAGCCCAGCAGCCAAACTTAAATCGAATATACTCAAACTCACTACATTCATACTTGGTCCTCAAGCAACGCTTTGTTTTTTATTTGATATTGTTTCGATGCAATGCGTTTTCTTTGCTCGATATCGTGGCTCACCCAAATAATGCTGCAATTAGAATCTTGTTGATAGGCTTTGAAAATAGTTTCTACACGTTTTGTATTTTCTGTATCTAAATTGGCTGTTGGTTCGTCAAGTAATAGAACCGTAGGCGTATTTGCCAGTAAACGTATAATGGCTAAACGTTGTCGCTCACCTGTCGAACAACGCATAACATCCCAATCTAAGACATTATCCAGTTTAGAGCTGGCAGAAAAACCGATTGATTCTAAATATGTCTCTAATTGTACCGATAATGGCAATTCAAAATGCTCACCAATCGTGTCAAACCACCACTGACTTTCCGCAGCAAAATAAGCCACTCGCTTTCGCCATTTATGTGCGGGGATAGAATTTGAACTTTGCCCGTTTAAATAACATTCACCCTGATGTGGAATTAAATCCGCAATAGCACGAAGCAATAATGACTTACCTGAACCTGAGTCACCTGAAATACTAATTGTTTCGCCAGGCATAAGTGCTAAATTAATTGCGCCTAAATTATGGCAACTAAAATTAGTTAATTTTAAACTGGATTGTTCATTCATTTATGATAGTTTATTCACTTATTAAAGTTAAAACTGTATCATTTTTATTGTTTTTAATCTTATTGGCGATGAATCTATGGAGAACACCTTATGAGCACACCTGATTGCCCGCAAAAATACCCTTATATTGAAAATCTAGAACCCGGCGACTATTTCTGGTGTAGTTGTGGCAAGTCTAAAAATCAGCCATTTTGTGATGGCTCACATAGCGGAACGGATTTTACCCCCGTTAAGTTTACCATTACTGAAAATACTGATGTTTATCTATGTGGCTGCAAACAATCAGCCGACGCACCATTTTGTGATGGGGCGCACAATAAGCTTTAAATTTTAATTATGGCTAAAAATATTAGAATTTAAGTGAGCAACGTAATAAATCAAAACCACGCCCACTTGAGGCGGCAAAAGCAGCCGTGCGACGTTTTTGTGTTTCTGATGTTTTAAATTCAACAAAAGAACCAGAAGGACTTGCCTCAGGTAAAGCAACAAAAGAAGGTGGTTTTGTTCATGAGAATGAAAAATCTGATGAAAACAAGGATGAAGAGATTAAGAACTAATTGGAATAAATGATAAAACGAGAAGTAACCATTCCGGATCAGCTTGTTACGCTTATATCACAAATTGTAGCGAATGAGCACTATGAAATACTTAACGAAGCATTTCCTAAAGGAAAAGAATCACCAATATTTCTAAGCACAGAAGAAGCCGAAGCTCTGATTACCCTAGCGGTTATTGAGAAAAATAAAGCGCGATTAAAATTCCCTTACTACGATGATGAACATCCACTCTATAACGAATCTCATGAAGAGGCATTTGATGATGTACAAATGGGGATTTATGAAAAAACTATTTATTATGTAACCACTGCTTTTAAAGAGGGTCAATTCGACCATTTAATTTAAAAGTATCTTTTCTTTTTGAATAAAAAAAAGGGCGGCCCCGAAATAAATCAGCGCCGCCCTTCTCTATGTAATTAACCTTAGCATTTAAAATGCTGGCTAACTACACTGGTTGAAGCTTACATTCCTGAGCCACGTGAACCGGTAAACTCTGGGTATGCTTCCATACCGCATTCACCGATATCGCAGCCTTCGTATTCTTCTTCTTCGCTAACACGAACACCCATAATCGCTTTAATCGCAATCCAAACAATCATACTGGTGACAAAGACCCAAACGAAGATTGTTAATAGACCGGCAATTTGAGCGCTAAATGTTGCACCATCATTGGTAAGCGGAACGACAAGTAGCCCTAGCATACCGACAACACCATGAACCGAAATCGCACCCACTGGATCATCAATCTTCATCTTATCTAAAGTAAGAATTGAGAAGACAACTAATGCGCCACCAGCAGCACCGATTAATGTTGCAGCCAATGCTGAAGGTGTATCTGGTCCAGCCGTAATTGCAACTAAACCTGCTAGTGCACCATTTAATGCCATTGTTAAATCCGCTTTACCAAATAATAGTCGCGCAATAATTAATGCCGCAATAACGCCACCCGCTGCTGCTGCATTCGTGTTTAAGAACACGACTGCGACTGCGTTTGAGTTTGCGATATCGCCAAGCTTAAGAACCGAACCACCGTTAAAGCCGAACCAACCCATCCACAAAATGAATGTACCAAGTGTTGCTAATGGTAAGTTTGCGCCTGGAATTGCATTGATTTGACCGTTAGGCCCGTACTTGCCTTTACGAGCACCCAATACAATAACACCAGCAAGCGCTGCAGCAGCACCGGCTAAATGCACAATGCCTGAACCTGCAAAGTCAGAAAAACCCATATCGCCAAGGCTATATAGTCCAAAAACAGAACCACCACCCCATGTCCAGCTACCTTCCATCGGATAAATAAAGCCCGTCATTACAACAGCGAAAGCCATAAATGCCCAAAGCTTCATACGTTCAGCTACTGCACCCGATACAATCGACATTGCTGTTGCAACAAAAACCACTTGGAAGAAGAAATCCGAAGCAGCTGAATAGACAGAATCACCACCAAACTTATTTTCAGCAGAAGCGGCCAACGCATCTTTTACTAAGTCGTCACCACCTGCAATGCCCTCTAAGAAGATACCGCCGCCATACATAATCTCGTAACCGCAAATCATGTACATGGTGCAAGCTATTGCATAAAGAACTACGTTCTTTGTTAAAATTTCAGTGGTGTTTTTAGCACGCACTAACCCGGCCTCGAGCATGGCAAACCCTGCTGCCATCCACATAACCAAAGCACCCATTACTAAGAAGTAAAAGGTATCCATGGCATATTGTAATTCAAAAATTTGATTTTCCATTTAAGGATTCCCCCAAGTTTATAAAGCTTCTTCGCCAGACTCACCCGTACGAATACGAATAACCTGTTCGACTGTTGATACAAAGATTTTACCGTCACCAATTTTTCCAGAGTTTGCTGATTTTTGAATCGACTCTAGTACTTGATCAAGCATGTCATCTTTAATTACAGCTTCAATTTTTACTTTAGGTAAAAAATCCACTACATATTCTGCTCCACGATACAATTCCGTGTGGCCTTTTTGACGTCCAAAGCCTTTAACTTCAGTTACTGTGATACCTTGAACTCCAATTTCAGATAAGGCTTCACGAACATCGTCAAGTTTGAACGGTTTGATAATTGCACTAACTAATTTCATTGTTATGCATCTCCCCTAAGTTGAATGATTAAAATTTTGTCGTATTACTGAGAGTCTACATTGCACGTGGTATGCCAATATAATTTATCCTTTAAAAACAACAGCTAAGGCTATAAAAGCTACTTTTCGCACTATTTTAGCGCACACATTAAGTGCGTATTATCCTACATCGCCCAGTATTGGTGCGCTTTTTTAGTGCATCTCTTTTATAGTAACCCTCCCTCTATGACCCCTTATGGTTTTCTCGCGCACGCACCTTATGCCTTACTTTCGAAGCAATGATGCTGTGACGCACTCGTAAAAAATAGAGATTCAACAAAAAAGCCCAACTAGATGCAACTAGTTGGGCTTTTTTTACTAAAGGATAAAACTTAAATTACAAATCAAACGTTTTCTTAACCGTTAAAAACAATTCCGTATCGTTTTTCACTCCACCGTCTTCGTAAGTAACAGCCAAACTCACATCTAAATCAAGAATATTTTTGGTTGCTTCAACTTTATAGTCATTCACACTACTGCCCACATCATATGAATAACGACCGTAATGAAAACTTAACAATACATCATCAATTAATTCAATATCTAAACCCACATCGATATAGTTATAGTCACTTGCGCCAGCCGTATCATCTGAACCATCGTAATAGGTAATGCCGGCAGGACCCCAGTCAAAGCCAACATAAAATTCTTTTGCGCCACCAGCAAACTGACTATCTGTGTATTCGTAAATGATATAACCAACATCAAGCCCAAAATCATCCCAACTATGAGCCCAGCCACCATAAATGTCTACCTCGAACCCACCACCAGGACCACTGTTTTTTTCATCAACGCTTGAACCCCAAGCGCCAATATAAAACTCACTGGCATGGGTGTAATCAACACCACCTTGAACGGCTATACCATCATCACTTTGTGTTTGACCACGAAAAACATAATTGCTTGTAATCGCTGCATTGGCAGTAAATGACTCCTCTGCAGCTATCGCCATTGGTAATGCACTTAAATAACTACCTGCACTTAACACTGTAATAGCAGGTAATGCTCGTAAAAAGGATTTAGCCATGGAGATTCTCCCAGTAGTTACTTTGAATATTTTATTCAGACATACTAACAAACAAAAAGCCTACTAGAGAGCATTTTTTCTTATATTTCAAAGAAATATTACAATCTAGTAGGCTTTAAGTTTCAATGACTAATCTTGCAATATTTGCATGATTAATAATGCTATTTAAAAGGTTTTTGTCCAGCTAACATTTACATTGATATCATCATTCGTTTTATCTGTATTGCTTACCATAAAAGCCAACTCACCTTTGCTAATTGTTGCACTATAATCATTATAATCTTCATATTGCGCGCCTGTTCGGTCGTAACTATAAATACCAAGGTGTAGGGTTAGTAAATATTTATCGGGTAATTCGAAATCAGCAGCACCTTCTAAGTAGATGTCCGATTCGTTAATATCAATAGAGATTTTTGCGCTAAAGTTTTTATAAACCGTTCCTGCATAGGCTTCAGTAAAATCGTCAGCTCCACTAGAACCAATATATTGGTAGGTAATTAAACCCGCATCAAAATCAAAATCACCAAATTTATTGGTATAGCCACCATAAATATCAAGCTCGGTGTCATTGGTTATATTTGAGGTCCACGTTCCAGCGTAAAAATTCTTATTAATGGTGTAATCAACTCCACCTTGAACGGCTGCTTCATCTCCCGTTTGAGAAACACCTCGCCAAATATAATTGGAGGTTGCGGTTAAATTACTCGAAATTTGCCCTGCATAAGATGTAGCGGCTGCTAAAGAAAGAGCTGAGAAAAGCCCCGCTTGTACTGCTAAATACCATTTTTTCATAATATACCTCTTTCACACTGTGTGTTTTAAGTTTAAACTTTTGTAATTAGATTTTGACGGCGAGTTTATCAGGATACTATATCAAATCCTGTGATCTAGCACCGATTATGCACAAAGACCGTGCAAAACTACCTGGGAGTGACCCATGTCATTTGCTTTTAATCCATTTTCAAAAGACGTATTAGATAGCCTGCAGCAAAAAATGCCTGAGGGTATCACAACTGGCTTGCAGGGGTTACAGTCTGATATTGAGCAGAATATTCGCGCAGCCATCGAAGCTAACCTTAAAAAACTTAATCTGGTTACACGAGAAGAATTCGACATTCAACAGCAAGTTTTATTACGCACCCGTGAAAAATTAGAAGCGCTAGAAATAAAAGTTGCTGAACTCGAAAATACAATTTAGTTGCTTTAGCATTTTTCTTCTCTATGGATGAACTAAACGGAAAATTACAAAATACATTTTAAAATGGAATTAAGTAAGGTAAGGAAGCCTATGTCACTCGCTATTGTTTATAGTCGCGCCCAAACAGGAATTAACGCTCCTCTGGTTAGTGTTGAAGTACACTTATCAAACGGTTTACCTAGCCTAAGTATTGTTGGTTTGCCCGAAACCGAAGTTAAAGAAAGTAAAGATCGCGTTCGTGCCGCAATTATTAATTCACAATTTGAATTCCCGGCTAGACGGATCACCATTAGCTTAGCGCCTGCTGATTTACCAAAAGAAGGCGGACGTTTCGACCTTGCTATTGCACTTGGTATTTTGGCTGCATCAGAACAAATCCCTTCAGATAATTTAAATCAATTTGAATTTATTGGTGAACTTGCATTAAGCGGTGAACTTCGTGGTATTCGAGGCGTATTGCCTGCAGCAATTCAAGCTTCGCGTGCAAAGCGTAGTTTATTTGTTGCAACAGACAATGCAGATGAAGCCGCCCTAGTAAGCGATGCACACATTTTTGCCGTATCACATTTATTAAATGTTTGCGCGCACCTGACTAAGCAAACTTTACAACCAGCACATAGTCAATCTTTAACTGCAACTCAACAAGAATTTTCGAAATCTGTAAATAATTTTAACGAAATTACTGCTCAACACCATGCTAAGCGCGCATTAGAAATTTCTGCGGCAGGTGCACATTCATTGCTAATGATTGGCCCACCGGGCTCAGGCAAAACAATGTTAGCCAGTCGCTTACCCAGTATTCTTCCGCCAATGACAGAAAAAGAAGCTCTACAAACAGCAGCGATACAATCAATAAGTCTGAATGGATTTAATTATGAACAATGGAAGCAGCGACCCTTTAGAGCGCCACATCATACCGCGTCGGGTGTTGCCCTTGTTGGTGGTGGCTCGCAACCACGGCCAGGAGAAATTTCTTTAGCGCACAACGGTGTTGTCTTTTTAGATGAGCTCCCCGAATTTGAACGACGTGTTTTAGAAGTTTTAAGAGAACCCATTGAATCAGGAAAAATTGTAATTTCTCGTGCAGCACGCCAAGCTGAATTTCCGGCACGCTTTCAACTGATTGCAGCAATGAATCCTTGCCCTTGTGGCTATTTTGGACATAGTAATGGTCGTTGCCGCTGCACACCTGACCAGGTGCTTCGGTATCGTAATAAAATTTCTGGTCCATTATTAGATCGTATCGATATGCATATCGATGTACCTGCTCTACCGATTAAAGATTTAAATAAAATAAATAACAGCAATGAGGAATCGAGTGAAACGGTGCAACAACGTGTTACCAAAGCACGAGAAGTGCAACTACAACGAAGTGAGTGCGCCAATAGTCAGCTCACAAATGCCAATATAAAACAATATTGTCAATTAAATAAACAGGATGCTGCTTTATTAGAAACAGCGATTGAAAAACTGGGGCTTTCAGCTCGTGCGTATCAACGCATACTCAAAGTTGCGCGAACGATTGCAGATTTAGAAAGTATAGAGCAGATAAATACTAAAATAATTTCAGAAGCGATTTCATATCGACGGCTTGATAGAGTTGCTTTATAAAAAACTAAACCGTCAGATACTGTTGAACAAGTTCCTCTGACAATCCGTCCATTTCACCCTGCGCAACATTACGACCACGATCCATTATCACAAAGTTCTTTCCAACACGACGCGCAAAGGGTAATTTTTGCTCCACTAATAAAACCGTAATATTTTCCTCTTCATTCAGCTTAATAATAATATCACCAATTTGCTGAACAATATTTGGTTGAATACCTTCAGTTGGTTCATCTAATAGTAAGATTTTCGGATTCAATGTTAACGCTCGTCCGATTGCCAGTTGTTGTTGTTGGCCACCCGATAAATCACCACCACGTCGGTGTAACATATCTTTTAGCACAGGAAACAATTCAAAAATACGTTCAGGAATTGCTTGCGTGTGACTTCCAACAACCGATAAGCCAACACGTAGATTTTCTTCTACCGTTAATTGGCCAAAAATGTCACGGCCTTGAGGAACATAGCCAATTCCCATCTTTGCTCGTGCTTCAGCCACTTTACCACTAATAGTCGTACCATTAAATTCAATTGCACCTGACTTTATAGGCAGTAAGCCCATTATGGATTGTAATAGCGTAGTTTTTCCAACGCCATTTCGACCCATTAAACAGATACAACTCCCTTCAGGAATATCAAAATTAACATCCCATAAAGTGTGGCTCTCGCCATAAAATTGGTTTACGTCTTTAATCGAAAGCATGTTTATTCATCCCAATTACTCACCAAGATATACTTCAATAACTTTTGGGTCATTTTGCACTTCATCCATTGTACCTTCCGCTAAAACTGAGCCTTCATGTAACACTGTAACGGTACTCGCAATCGATCGAACAAAATCCATATCATGCTCGACCACAACAACAGAATGGTCACCCGCTAAACGTTTTAATAGCTCAGCGGTCTTATCCATTTCCTGATGCGTCATACCAGCAACGGGTTCATCAACTAACAAGACTCGTGGGTTTTGCATTAACAACATACCAATTTCTAACCATTGTTTCTGGCCATGTGATAACTGTGCTGCCTTCTCATAAAGTAAATCTTCTAAACCAATGATGTCAGATACTTCAATAATACGTTCATGTTGTTGCGTGTTAACTTTGGCAAATAATGTTGGCCATACTTTTTTATCAGCCGCCATAGCTAATTCCAAATTCTCAAATATAGTATGTTGTGGGAAAATCGTTGGCTTTTGAAATTTACGGCCTATACCCGCATGCGCAATTTCATATTCACTCATACTGGTTAAATCCATTGTTTGACCAAAATAAGCGCTGCCTTCATCGGGTTGTGTTTTACCTGTAATAACATCCATCATGGTTGTTTTGCCCGCACCATTGGGGCCGATAATACAACGTAACTCACCGTCATTTATATACAGTGTTAAGTCATTGAGTGCTTTAAAGCCATCAAAACTTACGCTAATATTTTCTAAGTAAAGTATAGGACCATGCGTCGTATCGACTTCACCTGGAATAACCGCACGGCGACCAACAAACGGCAAACGCTTTTGTTCAACAAACTCGAAGACTTTGTCGCGACGCATCGCTTCTCTTAATTTATCTAACGACTTATTAGTGGATTTGACAGGAGATTTGTCCAGCGGTTTCATTAGCTGTCTCCCTCAGTCTTTTTTTCTACCGTATTTTTTTGAGCCATCTTAATGCGCATTTGATTCCAAACACCAACAATGCCCTTAGGCATAAAGATAGTGACAACCAAAAATAAACCACCTAATGCAAATAACCAAATCTCAGGGAAAGCTGCTGTTAAATACGACTTAGAATAATTAACCACCACCGCACCCAACGCTGCACCATATAACGTTGCGCGCCCCCCGATGGCAACCCAAACAACAAGCTCGATAGAGTTTAAGGGCGAGAACTCACCTGGGTTAATAATACCTACTTGCGGTACAAATAAAGCGCCTGCTACACCCGCTATCATGGCGGATAAAACAAAAATCCAAAGTTTAAAACTTTCTACTTTATAACCAATAAAACGTGTTCTATCTTCCGCATCACGAATAGCGACAACTACTCGACCTAGCTTTGATGTAATAACATAGCGGCTTAAAAAATACGTAAGGATTAAAAATAGTGCGCTGAGGAAAAATAATGTTGCGCGTGTGGTATCTGCCTGTAAGTCATACCCTAAAATATCTTTAAAATCGGTTAAACCATTATTACCACCGAAACCTAACTCATTCATAAAGAAAGCGAGTAATAAAGCATACGTTAAGGCTTGAGTAATAATAGATAAATACACGCCGGTAACGCGTGCACGGAACGCTAACCAACCAAACACAAGGGCTAATAAACCGGGCACCGCAACAACCATGATCATCGCAAACCAAAACATATCGAAGCCTTGCCAATACCACGGCAACTCAGTCCAGTTTAAGAACACCATAAAATCAGGTAGCTCTGCATTACCGTAAACTCCACGGTCTCCAATTTGACGCATTAAATACATACCCATGGCATAACCACCTAATGCAAAGAAAGCAGCGTGGCCTAAACTTAAAATGCCACAAAAGCCCCAAACTAAATCCAGCGCAATGGCCAACATAGCATAGGCCATATATTTACCTAATAAGGTCACCGTATACGTTGGAACATGGAAAAATGAATCAGCCGGAACTAATAAGTTTAAGACTGGCACAATCAGCATTATGCCAAGCAAAATACTGACAAAGGCTTTACCACCTTTATCATTTTGTAAAAAATCGACGATGAAAGATTTTCTTTGCATAAGACTAATCCTCCACCCCACGACCTTTTTTCGGGAATAATCCACGTGGTCTTTTTTGAATAAATAAAATAATAAATATTAAAACTAATATCTTCGCTAACACTGCACCCGACCAAGGCTCTAGGAATTTATTAAATACCCCTAAGGACATAGCGCCAACAAATGTACCGAGTAAATTTCCAACACCGCCAAATACGACAACCATAAAAGAATCGATGATATAAGCTTGGCCTAAATTAGGGCCAACGTTTGTTAACTGACTTAATGCAACACCAGCAACACCGGCAATGCCTGAACCAAGGCCAAAAGTCATCGCGTCTACCCATTCAGATTTAACCCCCATTGCTTTTGCCATGGTACGGTTTTGCGAGACGGCACGGACCTGTAAACCAAGGCGAGTCTTTTTCAAAATTAACATTAATAATAGTAAAACTACGATAGCAAATATAAAAATATATAAGCGGTTATACGTAATAGCAAAAATACTATTAATTTCTAGCGAACCACTCATAAAGGTTGGCGTTTCAACTGCCTTGTTAGTTGGGCCAAAAATTGAACGAACTAATTGCTGAAGTATTAAACTAATACCAAACGTTGCTAACAATGTTTCAAGAGGGCGACCATATAGGTAACGTATAACAAAACGTTCAATGGCCACACCAAATGCGCCTGCCACTAAAAAGGCTAAGGGGATCGAGATAAAGATTGAAGCCGTAATATAATCCGGTAACATTTGTTGTACTACATAAGTCGTATAGGCACCCAACATCATCAACTCGCCATGCGCCATATTAATAACACCCATCACACCAAATGTTATTGCTAAACCAACTGCAATTAGTAGCAATACCGAACCTAAACTTAGGCCAAATACTAGGTTCTCAAGAAAGCCGAACATACTGATTTTAGAATCGATTGTTTTCATTGCACTTTTGGCAGCTTTCTTAATATCAGAATCCTCTGATTCTTCGATAATTTCTTCTAGCTTTACTTTTACTTCTGGCAACAAACTTGTTGCTAATGTTTCAATGGCGGCTAATTTAACTTTTTTGTCGTCTGAATTTAATTCCCATACAGCCATACCCGCGGCAATATACTCTTTAATTGCGGCATTCTTCTCTTTTATATTAAGTTCTTTTAAAGTAGCAATAGAGCCTTCATTAATGTTTTTTAACATTTGCTGAACGGCCGCTTTACGTACCACAACATCCGTGCTTTTTAAACTTAACTGTGCAACATAACCACGTAATATACGACGCAGTTTATTATTCACTTTCACTTTCTTTAATTTATTTTTTGGGAAGATACCCAGATTTTTTTTATCTATAACAGAAGATGCTTGATAACCTTCATCGGTTTTAGTTGTATAAACGATCTGTTTAGTTTCTTTAATATAGTAAAGTTTGTTTTTTCGTAATACTTCAAATACGGGTAGTACTCGTGCATCATCTATTTTGACTAACTCAGCAATAACCACAGCTCTTTCAGAATAGCTGCCTTCGGTTAGATTTTTAACTGTATTTTCAAAACTACTATTTGAACTTTCTTCTGCCGAGTATGACATTCCAATTGCTACATGTGAAACAAAGCAAATTAAAATAAATTGTAATATGTATTTTGAGAAAGTCATTAGCTTATTTTTAAGATTATTATTTTTTGTTTCACGATCATACCTTGCAACTGAAAAACATAGAAGTCTTTTTCATATATTTACTAATACTTTGAAAAAATAAATCCCGACCGGATATTGCCGGTCGGGATTAAGGTCGGAGGTCAATTAAATAAATTACTTAAAGTTTTGTCCTGAACATTTCTTAGTCTTTTTGTTGTAGTTACCACATTTGAGTTTAACCCAATCTGATACAACATCTTTAGAACCTGGAAGATGGTCAGACCATGCATCACCGGGTACTAAACCTTTTGTTTGCCATACTGTTTCAAACTGACCATCTTCTTGGATTTCACCAATAAGAACAGGTTTAGTTATATGATGGTTTGGTAACATTGTAGAAATACCACCTGTTAAGTTTGGTGATGTGATACCAATCATCGCTTTTTCAACTTTATCAACATTGGTTGTTCCCGCTTTTGTTACCGCTTTAGCCCACATGTTGAAGCCAATGTATGTTGCTTCCATTGGATCGTTTGTTACACGTTTTTTGTCTTTAATGAAAGCTTTCCATTTTTTAATAAACGCAGCATTTTCTTTATTATCAACACTCATGAAGTAGTTCCATGCAGCAAGATGACCAACAAGTGGTTTGGCATCGATACCAGAAAGTTCTTCTTCGCCAACAGAGAATGCAACAACTGGAATGTTTTCAGCTGAAATACCTTGGTTACCCAATTCTTTATAGAAAGGAACGTTTGCATCACCATTGATTGTTGAAACAACCGCCGTTTTCTTACCTTTAGAACCAAACTTTTTAACGTCTGAAACAATACTTTGCCAATCAGCATGACCGAAAGGTGTGTAGTTAATCATAATGTCTTTAGCTTTAACGCCTTTAGACTTTAAGTATGCTTCTAAAATTTTATTTGTTGTACGGGGATAAACGTAATCGGTACCCGCTAGCACCCATCGCTTAACACCAATTTCTTTCATTAAGTAATCAACCGCAGGAATCGCTTGTTGATTTGGCGCAGCACCGGTATAGAAAACATTTTTAGAAGATTCTTCACCTTCGTATTGCACAGGGTAGAACAACATACCATTTAATTCTTCAAACACTGGAAGAACCGACTTACGTGATACTGAAGTCCAGCAACCGAACACAACATCAACTTTATTTTTTTGTAATAGTTCGCGGGCTTTCTCTGCGAATAAAGGCCAGTTTGAAGCAGGATCAACAACAACGGCTTCTAATTTTTTGCCTAATAAACCACCTTTTTTATTTTGTTCATCAATCATCATTAACACAGTATCTTTTAGTGTTGTTTCACTAATCGCCATCGTGCCAGAGAGAGAATGTAATACACCTACTTTAATTGTTTTACCTGCTTGTGCAGATAAAGAAAGTCCAAGCATTGTTATAATGATCAATGCAGAACTTACAATTTTTTTGATCCAGTTACTCATTATTATTTACCTCATTGTTATATTGGTTAGGAATAAAAAATATTGGCACTCCATCTGGAGTGCCAACTTTTCTAACATAACGCCTTAGAATCCGTATGTAAGACCAACAACCATTGAGTCATTGTATTTTGCACCCGCGCGATCTTCACCAGCGAATGTGTATTGTACATATGCATCAGCACCTGTTTTACCTATTGGTTTAGAGGCAGTAACATTTAAATGACGGAAACCACCGCTACTAGTTGTAGCCGTTCCGATTTTTGAGCTATCGCCTTTATCATATGTGTAGTAACCATAATCAAGGGCTAAAGTAATATCTTGTGGCAAACTTGTAGACCAACCCGCTTTCCAGTAAATATCACCAGAATTACCCCACCAACCATCTTGGAGTAAATACTGTGCGCCTACATAGAAATCACCAACGGTGAATTTACCTGTTGCTTCTAAAAGGTCTGAATCATCAACGTTTACATAAATGTATTGAATTAAACCTGCGTCCCAAGACATGTTTTCACCGATTTTTCCGCCGTAACCCGCATAGAAATCATTCTCAAAACCACGTTCATTTGTTTTAGTATCTGCAGGAGCTTCATAGCTATAGCTTAAGTTAGAGAACCACCACCCTGCATACCAACCAGAAGTATCACTACTCCAGTCAGCACCACCTTGAATTGCAGTGCCTGTATTTTCTTCAAAAATACCTCGTAATAAGTATTTAGAATGAACGCCAGCGTTGTAAGAAACTTCGGCTTGCGCAGCAGTCGAAAAACCAAACGTGCTACCAAGTGCAAGAACACCTGCCATAGCAGTTGATGCTAGGTTTAATTTTTTCATTTTTTATTACTCCAAAAGTTAGTTTTATATTTATTCATGAAGCCCTGGGTTATATAATTACCTCCCCCAACGCACATAAAATTCGCAAATAATGTATTTACTATGTTTCTATTCAGCAAACACTGTGCCAATATGAAAAGTACAATATAAACAATAAGTTATAGATAATTTTGGTTTGTAATATTACTGTAATGAGCCTTTGCAGTGCGAATGCACCAAAGGAGTGCACTGTTAAAGTGCGCAATTCAAGTAAAGCTTAAGACTAATTTAACATGCCTTCTTTTTTTATAAATTCAATAATACTATCGAGTCCTTCACCTGTTTTCATGTTGCTAAAAACAAATGGGCGAGACCCACGCATTTTTTTTGCATCACGATCCATTACTTCAAGTGAAGCACCAACATGTGGGGCAAGATCGATTTTATTAATCACGAGTAAATCGGACTTAGTTATTCCTGGCCCACCTTTACGCGGAATTTTATCTCCTGCCGATACATCAATAACATACAAGGTAAGATCGGAAAGTTCGGGACTGAATGTTGCACTTAAGTTGTCACCACCGCTTTCAATAATAACAAGATCAAGCTGTCCAAAGCGCTGCGTTAATGTATTGATTGCGGCTAAGTTCATGGAGGCATCTTCACGAATGGCAGTATGTGGACAGCCACCGGTTTCAACACCCATAATTCTATCTTCACTTAGCGCTTCTTTACTTGTTAGAAATTTGGCATCTTCTTGAGTGTAAATATCATTAGTCACAACAGCGATTTGATAATCGTCACGCATTTTTTTACACAGAGCTTCAACCAATGCTGTTTTACCTGAACCAACTGGCCCACCAACACCCATTCTTAAAGTTTTTATACTCACTTTTAAATCCTTTATTAATTTATTGTTATGAACGAAACAATCGAGAATATTGTTGCTCGTGTAAACTGCTAGCCATTACTTGCCCTGGACACATACGACCCAGTTCATCATCAGCTAAATCCATTGCAATACAAACAGCTCTATCCATTTTTGGCATTAGTGACTGAATAATTTGTTGCCCATGTGTCTGGCCTAAGGGAATCACTTTCATTGCCACCGTAATTTGATTTTCGCACCATGCCCATGCGTAGCCTAATAATAAATCGGCGATAGGAATATTCCAATGCTGCCCTGCTAATGCAAACATGAGCGGATAGCTACAACGTGAATCATTTTGCCAAATTTCAGCTTGCTTAATATCTAAGCTTGTTAATAAACGTGCCAGTGATTCGCCCACTTGTTTATCTTCAAGCAGTAATTCTTTTGTTTCGCGTGATGCTTTTATGTATGCTAGCCAGGTATTAATCGCTTCTTTATCATTATTTTGCCAAGCATTGTAAAATCTTTTCAGAATAGGTAGGTCAAGATAGGATAAATTATTGACTAAGATACCTTCAATCCAATCTAAACATGTTTTGTCATCCGTTACCCATTCACAATCTATCGCATACTCAAAACCTTGTGAATACGCATAAGCACCTACAGGTAAGGCAGGGCTTATCAACCGCCATAATTGCAGCATTGACATATTCTTTTGTGTCATATTATTTGGTTTAGATATCATTTCTTTGATATTTGATTTTTAAGCTTTCATTTTTGATGTTTTTTTACAATGGCATTTTTAATGGTGACTATGTGTATGGTCGTCATGAGAGTGACTATGATTATCGTGCGAATGCCCTGTATGATAAGCGCCTATTTCAGGTTCAAAGGGTGCTGATTCATATTTAATTGTTAAACCAAACCCTTTAACCATTTCATCGAGCACATGGTCTTTTAAATAACGTAACCATGACTCCCCCACTTGCAACGACACATGCCGATTTCCTAAATGATAGGCAGCGCGTGCTAAGTCGAAAGCATTGTCACAATGAACTGTACTCACTTCTTCATCCGCGGATTGTATTAAAACAATTTGTCCATCGATAGATTGCAAGCCATCACCACCACGTAATACTCGACCACGATCGATCACCACACCAACCTCTGCACCATTATTTAGTTGGGCACGAAAACGACTTTTTTGTCGTTTTTCAAACGGTAAGGTTAAAGTCAGTTCTATTGGAGTCGTTGTTAACTCATTTTTCGGGACAAATTTTTCTAACATCAATACTTCGGACATTTTTTCTACTCGTCATTCCCGCGCAGGCGGGAATCTAAAAAATAAGATGCACTTTAATGATTGGATTCCCGCCTCGGCTTTAGCGTCCTGCGTCGCCCTACCGCATACGTCCATGTATGCGTACACGGGAATGACGGTAATAAACCACAATCATTACCAAACTAATTAAGATTAAAACAAAAAATACCGCTGCGCTAATGGCAACACTTCGGCTGGTTCACATGTTAATAACACACCATCGGCTTTGACTTCATACGTTTGTGGGTCGACACTTATCTCTGGCATATAGTCATTTAACAACATATCTTTCTTGGTAATACTACGTGTGTTTTTAACTGCGACAACTTTTTTGTTTAATCCAAGTTCACCTTTAACATCAGCATCGACACCCGCTTGCGACATAAAGCTAATACACGTATTACTTAAAGCTTTACCATAAGCACCAAACATAGGGCGATAATGCACTGGTTGTGGTGTGGGGATAGAAGCATTTGGATCGCCCATTGGGGCAGCCGCAATCATACCGCCTTTTAAAATCAGTGAAGGTTTGGTTGCAAAGAAAGCTGGCTTCCAGAAAACTAAATCGGCTAGCTTACCTACAGCGATCGAACCCACTGCATGCGCTATACCATGAGTAATAGCCGGATTCATTGTGTACTTCGCCACATAACGTTTCGCACGATTATTATCATTTCGATTTGAATCACCTTTGCCATTACTATCATTACTATTCAATGCGCCACGCTGCACTTTCATTTTATGTGCCGTTTGCCAAGTGCGCGTAATCACTTCTCCCACCCGACCCATGGCTTGTGAATCGGATGCAATCATGCTGAAAGCACCGAGGTCGTGTAATATATCTTCTGCGGCGATTGTTTCTCGACGTATGCGTGATTCGGCAAAAGCTACATCTTCGGGAATACTACTATCTAAATGATGACAGACCATAAGCATATCTAAATGTTCATCAATGGTATTAACAGTATAAGGTCGAGTTGGATTTGTTGACGAGGGTAAAATATTGCTTTCACCACAGGCTTTAATAATATCCGGTGCATGCCCCCCACCAGCACCTTCGGTATGGTAAGTATGAATCGCGCGGCCTTTGAAAGCAGCAATAGTGTCTTCAACGAACCCCGATTCATTTAACGTATCGGTATGAATTGCCACTTGAACATCCATTTTTTCTGCAACGTTCAAACAATTATCAATAGACGCCGGTGTGGTGCCCCAATCTTCATGTAACTTTAAACCCATTGCGCCAGCATCCACTTGTTCTTCTAACGCTTCTGGCAAACTGGCGTTACCTTTCCCTAAAAATCCAATATTCATAGGCATAACATCAGACGCTTCATACATACGATGAATATTCCAGGGGCCTGGTGTACACGTTGTCGCATTCGTACCTGTTGCTGGGCCAGTGCCTCCACCCAACATAGTCGTGACACCTGACATTAATGCTTCTTCAATTTGTTGCGGACAAATAAAATGAATATGTGCATCAATCCCGCCAGCAGTAATAATTTGTCCTTCACCCGCCATAATCTCTGTACCCGGTCCAATAATGATATCAACATTCGGTTGTACGTCTGGATTACCGGCTTTACCAATACCACTGATTAAGCCTTCTTTAATACCAATATCGGCTTTAACAATACCCCAGTGATCTAAAATTAAGGCGTTGGTAATAACAACATCAGCAACATCCTTTGCAGTGCGTTGGCTTTGCCCCATGCCATCTCGAATAACTTTACCACCACCAAATTTAACTTCATCGCCATAAAATGTTTTATCTTCTTCTACCTCAATAATCAGCTCAGTATCACCCAGGCGAACACGGTCGCCTTTTGTGGGGCCAAACATCTCAGCATAAGCGCGTTTGTTTATTTTGCTCATGATTATACTTTCCCCATAACTTTTGCATTGAAACCGTAGATAATTTTGTCACCGGCATACTCAACTAATTCTACTTCTCGCATTTGCCCAGGCTCAAAACGCACCGCCGTACCTGCGGTAATATTTAATCGATAGCCTTTTGTTACATCACGATTAAAATCGAGAGCGGAGTTAACTTCGTAAAAGTGAAAATGGGATCCTACCTGTATAGGTCGATCACCTGTGTTTGACACTTCTACTGTTTGAGTCGCACGACCTTCGTTTAATTCTATTACACCATCATCAATAAAGTATTCACCGGGTATCATATTCGTCTCCTTACTGAATGGGGTTATGTACGGTAACAAGTTTAGTGCCATCAGGAAAAGTAGCTTCAACTTGCACGTCATGAATCATATCTGCAATACCATCCATTACATCATCGACTGTTAATAATGTTGCACCATAAGACATTAACTGGGCAACCGTTTGTCCATCCCGGGCACCTTCCATAACCGCGGCTGAAATATACGCAACCGCTTCAGGATAATTCAATTTCAGCCCTCGGTCTTTACGCCTTTCAGCAAGTAATGCTGCTGTAAATAATAAAAGTTTATCTTTTTCGCGTGGAGTTAATTCCATACTTGTACCTTTTAAAGTTTATTATGTTTCCCAAATACGCGGTAGGCAACTTTGTTTTTTTATTAACTGTGGTCGCGTAATCGACCAACACCGTGTAAAGAATGCCAAGGCTTCACGAGCATGGAAGCCAAAATATCGAATAATCAATAAATCATTATGTTGAGTACAACTCATTACTCGTCGTTCTGTATGCTCTTGTAATTCCTTTACAGTTTCCATCTTTAATGCTTCTGAAGCAGAGTTCGATTCAGTATTTAACGTTACTAGCATTGTCGCCATTACCGGAAAGTTGTTCAAGCCCCATTTTGCATTCATTATATCGGACTCACCATCAATTACATTACGGTCTATATAGAATGGTATGCCATTTCGTCTTACGATAATTTTTTGCGTTACAACGCCTTTTTTAAAAAATTCATTTCCTGCAGGACGTCCATAACAATTTATTTCCCAGCAGGTTAAATGTGCCCCATCATCTAAATCAAACTCTGTTTGTATTTTTGCAGCGCAATCATTATAAAAAATGGTTTCTTGTGGCAGCCATTCTAGAATAGCATTCTCTTTTATCTTGATTACGTTAGTTAATTTAGCCAAGTCATGATTACTTCGATAAAATTTATTTGCAGCAGGTGTTGTAATTAATGCATGAGATTCCGTATTCAGTTTTGCTTCTAGCTCTAAGATATCACCGCCGACTATGCCACCAGGCGGATGAATTAAGTAGCTATGGCAAACATCTTTCTCAGGGTAAAACGACTTTTGAACGACTAATGGGCCTTTATGTAAACGATGCGACAGAATTGTTTTATGCTGCGATTTTTTATAACCAAGCTCTAATCGAGCATGCCAACTCTCTTTAATTTTTTCAATTACAGAATTCATAAAAACAACTATTAAATAACCAACAAAGTTAGTTTAAATGCAAAAAGTAACGCAAGTATTCCGATAACAATTTGCACTATAATAATACTTTGTGGATAGCGTAAGAAAAGATGGGTTGCTGCGTGTCTAAACACACCACCAAAAATAAACATAGATAGGATGACGCCTAAAGAAAAGAATATTAAATATCCTATTGCAATAACTGGCTCAGATATTTTAGCCATAGGTATTAAAGCCAAAACAGATGCTGTACCTGCCACACCATGAATACTTCCAACAACTAATGCACGCGCAGAAGAGATACTATTTTCTTTGTTAGCCTTTCTCTGAATACCGAACAATGATTGAAATGATTCAACTAAAACTTGTACTCCTATTACGGCAAGGATTGCAGCAACACTAAGTTCAGCATATTGACTAAAAATAGAATTGAACGAAAATCCAAGAAAAAAAATAAATAATCCAATTAAAATCAAAGATACACTATGTCCAAGCGCCCAGTGAGAGCAATATCTAAATAATTTTTTCCACTGATTTTCATTAGCTGAAATCCCCGTAACAGTAAGCAAATGGTCAGCATCTAACGCATGCAACATACCGAAACCTAAGGAAAGAGCTAGTATCGTGGTGACTGAATCTAACATAAATAGTTTCCATTCTTAACAACAAACCTATGCTATTAAAACATAAGCGTGAAATATGTGAAACTAATATACTAAATCTTGAACGCTAGTAGAATTATTTAATGATTAAGCGAAAATCCATTCTTTCCCTATCAACCACGATTCCATCTCTTCTGCTGGTAATGCTCTACTCATAAAAAATCCCTGAGCAATATCACACTGATAAAATTGCAGAAGATCGTAAATTTCTTTATTTTCAATACCTTCGGCAACAACGCTATAACCTAGATTATGCGCAAGCTCTATAGTTGATTTCACAATAATATTATTGTCTCTATCTTCATGCATATTCATTACAAAAGATTTATCTATTTTTATTTCATTGACTGGCAATGATTTTAAATACGAAAGTGAAGAATAGCCGGTTCCATAATCGTCCACGCTTAACATAACACCTAATGCTGCTAAACGGTTTAGCGTATTCATTGAGACAATAGGATCTCGCATCGTTGAACTTTCGGTAACTTCAAAGATTATATTACTAGGATTAACTCGATATTTTTTTAATTTTTCCTGGACATTTTGAACTAATGTTTTATCACTTAAATCACGTGTCGATAAATTTATTGAAATATTTAAATGAATACCTTTATTATTCCAAACAGACCATTGCTGCAGTACTTTTTCTATAACCCAAATAGTCAATAAACGAATGGTACCTGTTTTTTCTGCCATCGGGATAAAACTATCAGGCGCGAGAAAACCAAATTCTGGATGTGTCCAACGTATTAAAGCTTCACAACCTGTTACAGCATTATGCTTTAAATCAATTTTTGGCTGGTAATATAGCTCAACTAAATCATCCGCAATAGCATTTTTTAGTTCCGTCATTAAATTCAAACGGTATTTCGTTAATTTATCAAATGTTATGTCATATATTGTATAGTCGTTTACTTCTTCACGCGCATGATATAACGCTATATTCGCATGCTGAATGAGGTCTTCAGGTTCTTCCCCATGATCTGGAAAATAAGATACACCCGCTCGCACCATGATATCAAATAAGACATCAGGCATATCAATAGGCTCGAGTAATGTCTCAGCGCATCGGCCAAGTATTTTATCAATATCATTTAACGTTTGAAATATAGGGACAATTATCGCAAACATGTCTTCAGCAATACGCGATAAAGCCGTACCACTTGTTGCATCTTGTATTACTGATACTGTATCTGAGGTTCTTAAAATAGATTTCAGTCTATTTGAAATAGTTCTTAACAGAGAATCATAGGCGGAATGTCCTATGGTATTACTAACTTCACTATAGTTGTCAAAACCTATCACAATAACGGCAACGCTGGTTTTATTCCTTTTACTTGTCATAATTAATTGTGACAATCTATCTTCGAATAAATAACGATTTGGTAAACCTGTTACACCGTCATGTAACAAAGTATCTTGTAATTCTTTTTCTGCTGCCTCCTGTTTTTGTACCGCATTCATTAAGCTATCAGTTTGTCTGTGAACGACATGATCAAGTGATTTATTTCTTAATAATAACTCTTTATAAAAGGTACTCATTTCTACAATATTATTAACACGCGCTAACATTTCGAAATGGTCAAAAGGTTTGCTTAGATAGTCTTTTGCGCCATGTTGCAAGACTTTTACTTTTGTTTCCATATCATTGTCTGCTGTAACGACAATGATGGGAAGGTATTCAGTATTACATTTTTTTCTAAGTTCATTTATTACATCTAAGCCACTCATAATTGGCATGTTTTGATCAAGCAATATAACATCTGGATTATGCTCGAGATAAAGCGCGACTGATTCTTCCGCTTTCATACTTGTAATTATATTTTTAAAGCCTGCCTCTAATAAGATAGCTTCTATTAAATCTAATATAACGTCATCATCATCTATAGCTAGAATAACGGCATTTTTATTGTCGGCAGTTAACTTCATTATGATTAATTATCTTCCATAACGATCTTCACTTGTTTTCTTATACGCCATCATTGTAAAAATACTCTTCTTCAAAATAATTACGCCTTATTACAATGCTGAGCACTTTACTTACAAGCAAACATCCTCCTCCATTTATGAAGGATTCTTGCGTATGTATCGGCAGATTTACGCTCTATCTTTAGAAAGGAAATTCGAATAGCATTATATTAATTGGTATGTAACTTATTGATATAGTTATATTTAACTTAAGCATATAACCTTTTTGTTTGGTTATACTTAAATATTGTATCGTTAGTCTTTTGTTTTTTTAGCATAGTGGCACATTTCAGTAAGGGCCTTCAGCTCAATCGGTATCTCGTTAAAGTTTTCCTTTTTAACGAGTGTTTCAAGAGTTTCGGCTTGTCTTGAGACATTAGGTAAGCCAAAACTCGCGGCTGAACCCTTTAGCTTATGAAGTATCGATTTTAATTCTACCCAATCTTGTTTATCCAATGCCTTAGACAACAAAATCACTTCGCCATCTAATCTATCAATAAACTTTACACGCAACAGATCCAAAGCCGAATCTATTTCATTGTCGTTGTTATTAATAGTATCGTTATCTTTGTTATTTTTCTTAATACTTAAATACTCACTTAATATTTTATAAAATTCATCTCTATCAACCGGTTTTGATAAAAAACCAACACAGCCTGCTTGCTGGCAACGCTTCTTGTCTTCCTTCATAGCATTTGCAGTTAGCGCTACAATAGGTGTTGTATTGCTTTGTTGTATAATTTTTTTTGTTGCCTCTAAACCATCCATTCGTGGCATTTGAATATCCATCAAGATTAAATCGTAATGCCCTCTTTCGGCAAGTTCAACAGCTTCAATACCATCAGATGCAATATCAACCGTTGCTCCTGTAATAGTAATAAATAATTTAAATAGGCCTTGATTATCTTCACTGTCTTCTGCGAGCAATATCTTTCCGACAAGTTCAGGGACTAAACCTAATTGTAAATCTTTCTCTTTAAATTTATTTACATCACTTCTACTTGTAGCAACCTCACTTTGTATAATATCCCCAGTTTTAATGTTAAATTTTAATTTAGTCCCCACTCCTTGCATACTTTCGACATAAATATCGCCACCCATCTTTTTCACTAATTCTCGTGAAATATAAAGTCCAAGTCCCGTTCCACCAAACTTTCGAGTTGTTGTTGAATCAGCTTGCGCAAAAGGTTTAAAGAGACGTTCTAATTGGCTTGCTGATATTCCAACACCACTATCATTTACAATAATATCAATATTATTATCTATTGTTGAGTATGAAATATCTATTTTTACAAAGCCCTTTTCTGTAAATTTAATGGCGTTACTACATAAATTTAAAAGAACTTGTTTCAAACGTGTTGGATCAGTTTTTATAAAAATAGGGATAGGGTAATTATAATTAACAGAAAACTCTAAGCCTTTCTCCATTGCTTGCAATTGCATTAAATGCGTTACATCTTTAATAAGTTTAAATAAATTGGTTCGTATTAATTCTACTTCTAAATTCGCTGATTCAATTTTAGATAAATCTAAAATCTCATTAATAACAGCTAATAAATGTTTACCGTTACGTAAGATAGTTTCTATACTTTCTTCATCTCGTTTAAAATTTTTATGCGTTAACATTGATTCAGAAAACCCGATGATAGCCGTCAGTGGTGTACGGATTTCGTGGCTCATATTTGCCAAAAATGCACTTTTAGCCTTATTTGCAGACTCTGCATCCATTTTTTCAATTAAAGCAATATGTTCAGATTTCTCTGATTCCTTACGCTCAGTTATATCTTGAAGTACACCAAAAAGTACAACGCCATAATTATCATCCATTTCTACTTCAGCAATAATAGATATATACCTTTTTGATCCATCATTACGATTTATCTCAAATTCCGTCTCGAATCCTTGCTTATTTTTAACCGCAGATTTATACGTTGCAATTAAGTCTCTGCGTTGTGTCTTGTCCACCATTTTTAATATTTTTTGTAAGCTTATGTCATCGCTATCACTGAAGCCAAGGATATTATAAATCTCATTTGAAACATTTATTTGTCGATTTATACTCGCAATATCCCAATGCCCCATATGTGCAATTCGTTGCGCTAACTCTAACCGACCTGTTCTTTCTTTTATTCTTAATTCTAATGTTTTATTTAAAAACTTTAATTTATCCATTGAGCTTTCATTTGATAAAATACTTCTTTTTAACTGTTGCATCATTAGATTAAAAACTTGTGCTAAAACACCAATCTCGTCACTACTACGAACGGTAACGTCTTTTCCAAGGTCACCATCTGCAATACGTTCTGCACCTTTGATTAATTCTCTCAATGGTTCTAACGCGTTATATTTGAATATAATAAAAATAAAAATACTTAGTATAAAAATAATAGAAGCATTTATCTTTAACTGGTTAATAAGGTCTTTTTTTGCTAACGAAAATAACCTCGAATGATCTATGCCAATCACTATTTCTGCGATTTTTTCATCAGAAAATATAACAGGAAATGTTGCTCGACTAATATTTTCGTTTCTATTAAGCTTACTAAGAACATTTAATATCTTCACATCATCATTTTTATTAACGACACGACTAACATATTCATTTTCATTATTTATAAAGTAGGAAAGTGGCAAACCATTTTTTGACAAAATAACGCCATAAATAATATCACCAACGAGAGATATGCTAGAAGTATAGTTATTCAGCGTTATATAGTCTTTTGATAAAATTGCCTCTTGGCTAACTTTAGCCAGAAATTGACTATTTGATTTAGCTTGATTTAATAGCGCATCGAGTGCAGATTTTTTATTATCAATATAGGTCAAATAAGCGCTTATCCCCATCGTCAATGACAGAATGATAACCATCATCGAAATGAACTTTACACCTAATGATATTTTTACTGCCGGTTTTTGCGTTTTAATCACAAAATTAAGTCCTGATTGAAGATACGGTTAGAGCAATTTTTTATCGGCCTATAGTCGCTAACTCTTTAATAGTAGGCATAAAATAAAGGCTTACACGGTAGGATATTACTAAAAGAGGGAGATTACTTAAATATTTATTGAAAAGTCTTCGCACACCAGTTTTCAATGATTTTTCTAGTTTCCTCTGGTTTTTCGGTTAATAACCAATGGTCTGCATCAACCGTTTCTATTTTTGCATTTGGAAAACGGTTAATCATCTCTTGCGTTTGCTCAAACGAGCTTACAGTCGCGCCAGCTGACAATAAAACCAGTACGGGCACTTCAATTTTTTCTAACGCAGGTAAGGGCTTGATGACTTCATTAATATCTTGCAGGTAATTCGCCAGTGGCAGGTATTTAAAATCAGCAAAGGGATTTGTATACAGATCCGCTATCTTTAACTCTGGATGTTTTGCCAAAGTTTCACGAGTACGTTCATCAAGCTCGCGTAAATCACGCTTGGGTATTTGCCGACGTTTAAACCCTAGTTTATTAAAAAATCTCAATAGTGTTCTAATCACAACTAAAATAAAACGATACTTTTTCGCCTTTCCTAGCCGGCCTTGTAAATGTTCAGGAAAAACAGGGTCGATTAAAATAAGGCCGCGAGTTTTATCAGGAAACTGACTCGCAAATTCAATCCCAATTTGTGCACCTAAACTATGGCCTAAGAAAACTGATTGATGGTAGTGTTCCGATTTTAAAACTAACTGTAAATCACTCAACCAGGTATCACGCGTATAGTGCCCTCGATACATTGACTCACCATGTCCGCGTAAATCAAGCCTGAGTAAGTCCCACTTATCATGTAATTCGGTATATTCGACAAACTCGCTAAAACGTGTGCAATTACTTGCCAAGCCATGCAGCAAGGTTATAAGCGGCTTCGATTGCTGCTCACTCGAAAGACGGTAACCAATACATGCACCATCTTCTAATTTTATTTGTAACTGTCTCTCTTGAGAATAGCCCTTCATTAAAAGCTTGTGCCTAAGCGCAAATAATACTGGTCTTCACCTATGGCGCTATCAGTACCTCGTGCATAACCAGCTGTAATTTTTACCACGGTGTTATAACCAAATATAGTATCCAAATATAATTCTACCCCTGTACCTGTATAGTACTTTTCTTCGCCGCCTTCATTCCAAGCTGCTCCACGGTCAATAAATACCGCAGCAGACATATTTTGTAATCCAATCGGTGGTGTCATTGCAACACGTTCAAGACGCCAAATTGGGAAACGATACTCAAGGCTTACTAATTTCATATTTCGTCCAACTAATTCACTACGACCTTCATCGTAGCCACGCAAACTATAATCACGACGATTAAACGGCGATGAAGAAATTGTTGAGCCTAGCAATCTTGGTTCAAAATTTGTATTGCTTATTCCACCGAGTCGAAATGGTCGAGTTAAATTTGAACCATCACCAACAACTCCGCGTAATGCCAAAACATGTGCACCACCTAATCGAATATATTCACGCCAATCTGCAGTATAAACTTTACCCGCATAGTCACTGTCACTAAAACGATCACTATCCTCTACAACAAATTGTAATACGCGCCCTTCAGCTCGGCTTACCGATTTAGCATGAGTGCTTGTATTATTATAAACAATGGCCGCACCCAATAAGTTATCTTCATTTTCCCCAATAGCAAAGGTACCCTTACGCCACGAGTCGTTTTCAGAATCTTTTATTGCCGCAAAATGAATCGATACACGATCATCCACTGATAGGATTGGTAAAACCATCTCAGCTTGAAAAACATCATTTCCTCTCACTCGCACTAAATTATCATTATTATCGCGTGATAATTTATTACTGTGTGAGGCATGTAATTTAAAAATAGGATAATAGCGATCGTAAGTATAATCTACCGCACCCACCCAATCAGAATAATCAGAATCATAATTTGCATATGACAAGGAGACACCATAAATATGCCTTGCTAAAACATCCCAGCTATAGGTAAATGCTCCTATCTGGTAATAATCATCTGATAGAACAAAGATGGGGTGATACCAACGGGGAAGGAAACTCTCTGCTGCAGAATATTCTTTAACGTCACTAATAACAATATCGCTAGCACTAAGATAATTATTTTTTTCCAGAGCTGTCGACTCATCTTTCGCTTCAGGCATATCACGTGATTGATTTAAAGACAGCTTGTACACATCAAAACCGGCACTGGTATAACCGATGTAATAAAGTTCTTTATCATTTATAGTTTGTACAGGATAAAATCCGCCACCAACTAAGTCCGTTAAACTTTTTGTTTCGCCTGACTCGATATTCCTTGAACGAATATTATATATTCCGCCATTATCAGAACTGTACAGAATGTTTTTACCATCAGCTGAGAAAGTTGGTGTTGTCTGAATAGCATTATCGTGAGTAACAAAAGACCATGTTTTAGCTTCTAAATCAAAAAACTCTAGATTCCAACCTGTTTTAGGTCTAAAAACAGAAGCAATAATTTTTTTCTCAATGGGCGACCAATCTATCGAAGAAATAACCTCTGCATCATTGCCCTTCCATAAAATTTCTATTTGCTTTCCATTGTTATCTAACAAGTGTAATTCATTTTTTGCTAAACTATTTTTAACAGCAAGAATGTTTTTCCCATCAACACTCCACGCCACCATCCGATATCGCGCGCACTCTGTTAAGCGTGTTTCATTACCCGTTTTACTATCAATATGAAATAGATCAAAATAAACAGCCGCATTTCGACAAAGTTCAGGTTTAGCGATAAGGATTCCTGCATTCGGATGAACATCGAATCGAGACGATTGTTTAGTTTCCGTTATAATTTCTGGCGCGTTATACCCACCCTCTTTTTTAGGTCGGATAACTTTTAACGCTCTCTTTTTATCGGCGTTGTAATCGATATAATAAATATTACCATCATCGAGCACTTTTAATGGCCCAGTAAAATAACCTTCATCCGTAAGACGTTTACCAATTAATTCACCACGGTTCTTAATAACTTCAGCTTGGTGTTTATATTTAATTTTCGTTGATGTTTCAAATTCATCCCAGAGAGCATAGAGATTCTTTCCAATGGATTGTGTTGCATTGGAATTTAATCGCCATGGGATCAAATTATTCGAATAATTATCAATCAAATCTATAATTTTATCCTTACCGTATTTTTTATCCATAAATTGGAAAAAATTTACACCGTAAAGATAACGGGTTGTATTCATAGGCCATTCTGTTACTGACGGAACATTAATGTGTGCGAGTGATTTAAATTTATTTAAAGCTTCCATTCGCATCATCATATCGAAGTAGCTACTTTGACCACGGCCAACACCACGCCGATTGTCTGTTTCGATATAGGTCGCAATACCTTCAATTATCCATGCAGGTTGATAGGCATTAGGAAAGGCTGAGAAGAATGGGAATATATACGCGGCTCGACCAAATATTTTACGCATGTAAGAGGCCGCGCCAGTGGCCTTATCTAAATGCAAAATATGCAAATATTCATGTTTAATAACCGTTTCTAACCAATCGGATATGTCTTCAAGGCTTTCAACACTGTCAGGGCCTGATAAAAAGATACCTGTTCTGTTTGAAGGAAAAGGCGTCGCCCAGCCATTCGATACGTCATACTCATCAGTTAAAATAATATCTGTCTTATCTTCAGGTACCCAATCCATCATAAGGCTGAGTTCGTTATGCACATTTTCAGCAATGGCTAAACTTTTACGCGCAAGTTTCTCTTCACCAGTATGGTAGTGGCAACGAAAGTGCTTAGACTCCAAGGTAAACCAATCAAGTGTATAATCGTGAAGAACAGCTGCGGATACAAGCTGCGTAGTAGCAAAGAAGATATTGAAAAATACCACAAGAGAAAATAATCTAACTATTGACCGACGAAACCCCATTAACTAATCCCTACAAATATTTACAACATTTTATTTTGGCAGTCTTAGGCTCAATTGGTAATTTAGATAAATACTTTTACAAATCTACACTTGCTAGCGGTTACCTTAGAGACTTGGCTACTCCTTATATATGGAAAGATACCATTGTGCACTCTTTTCTGCAATTTAAACCCTATGTTCATCCTGCTTTCCCAAAAAATGTCAATATCGACCAATGCATCAGACTGCTTTACACTGGGCATTAGAAGTAAAGCCCACGATTAGGAATGTAATTAAACCTCTATGTTGCAACAACTCAATAGTACTCAACGCGCTGCTGCAAAATGTATCGATCGACCGTGCCTTGTTCTTGCTGGGGCAGGAAGCGGTAAAACACGCGTAATTACCTATAAGATCGCCTATCTTATCCAAGAGTGCGGCTATCCTGCAAACTCGATAGCTGCCCTGACCTTTACAAATAAGTCTGCTCGAGAAATGAAACAACGTGTCTCAGGACTCATGAGCAAACAACAAACTAAAGGCTTACGCGTATCCACCTTTCATACTTTGGGTTTAAGTATTATTAAGCATTCATTACTAGCGCTTGAACTTAAAGCTGGCTTCTCAATTTACGATAATACCGATAGCTTAAGCTTAGTACGCGAGTTAATGCGTAAAACCTTTTCTGACCCAAAAGAACAAGCGGAGATGGCCCTACGGCAAATAGACCGTTGGAAAAATGCCTTTATAACGCCACGAGATGCACAGACACTTGCCAATGGTGACAAGCAATTAACGATAGCTTCATCTATTTATGAACAATACAACCATCACTTACGTACTTATAATGCGGTCGATTTTAATGACTTGATTATGTTGCCTGTATTACTATTACGAAATAATGAAGAAGCTCGAAACTACTGGCAGCAAAAAATTCGTTATCTACTAGTAGATGAATATCAAGATACCAATACAACACAATACGAATTAGTGAAATTAATCGTTGGCGCTAAAAATGCGTTAACAGTTGTAGGTGATGATGACCAATCCATTTATGCATGGCGCGGCGCACAGCCCGAGAACTTACTTAACTTAAATAATGATTACCCAAATTTAAATGTTATCAAGCTAGAACAAAATTACCGTTCAACAGGTTGCATTTTAAAAGCTGCCAATACTTTAATTAAAAATAATCCCCATGTTTTTGAAAAAAGTTTATGGAGTGATCTTGGTTTTGGTGAACAAATTCGTATTCTACCTTGTGGAAATGAAGATATCGAAGCTGAACAAATTACCGCAGAAATTTTACATCATAAATTTCAATACGGAACTAATTTTAAAGATTATGCATTGTTATATAGGGGTAATCATCAATCTCGTCTTTTTGAACGAGTCTTGCGTGAAAATAATATTCCTTATTATTTAAGCGGCGGTATTTCTTTTTTCTCTTATACTGAGATCAAAGATCTACTTTCTTACTTACGTTTAATCGCCAACCCAGAAGATGATAATGCGTTTATACGTATTGTAAACACCCCTCGAAGAGAAATTGGCCCAAGCACACTTGAATCGCTTAATGACTTTGCAAGTAAATATAATCACAGTTTGTTTAGTGCTTGTTTCGAAAGTAATATCACAACTCAATTAAAAAAGCGCGCTCAAGAAAATCTACACGACTTTGCAAAATGGATTTTAGATGTAGCTCATAGCGCAGAAAATGATTCACCTGTTGCTGCATTAAAACGTGTTATCCAAGATATAGACTATGAGCAATGGTTAACCGATACCGCTAAAGACGAAACAATTGCATTACGAAAGATTGAAAATGTTAATGAACTAGTCGGTTGGGTTAGTAAACTTCATACAAAAAATCCTGAAGCAAACTTACATGATATTATTACTAAACTCACGCTTATCGATACACTCGAACGCAGTGAAGATGATGATATAGGTGATAATGTTTCGCTTATGACCTTACATGCAGCGAAAGGTTTAGAGTTTCCACACGTGTTTTTAGTGGGTATGGAAGAAGAGATTTTACCCCACCGCACCAGTATTGAAGAAGAAAATATTGAAGAGGAACGTCGCTTAGCTTACGTAGGAATCACCCGTGCGAAAACCACACTGACTCTTAGCTTTGCAAAGCAACGTAAACGTTATGGTGAAGTTGTTGATTGCGATCCAAGCCGGTTTATTGATGAATTACCTAAAGACGACTTACACTGGATGGGTTCAAAATCGACGATGAGTAAGCAAGAACAAAAACAAAAAGGTCAAATGCATTTCTCGAGTTTACGTGCGCTTGTTGCGGGGGATTAATAAGTAGTCGCTTTATTCCAGTAAAGAAAAGAAACTGGCTTTAATTTCGGGGCATACTGATTGAAAAACATCAGAAAACAACATAAGTGTTAGTAAAAATACAAACTAACACTAAATAAGTGCCAGTAAAGAAAAGAAACTGGCTTTAATTTCGGGGCATACTGATTGAAAAACATCATAAGTGCCAGTAAAGAAAAGAAACTGGCACTAAAAAAACCGCTCCAGCCAACGAAGGCGGGAACGGTTTCTTGCACTAAATTATTACTTAGAATTCGTAACCATGTAATCAACAACCGCTTTCATTGCTGCATCATCTAGGCTAGAACCACCTTTAGGTGGCATACCTTTAAATCCATCAATTGCATGTGTGTACAATGTTGCATTACCTTGTGCAATACGCGCTTTCCACTCCGCTTTATCACCTAGTTTAGGCGCACCTGCTGCTCCAGTACCGTGGCATGCAAAACAAGCTGACTGATATGAATCTTTCGGGCTAGCGGCAGCCGTTTCAACGACCTTAGGCGCACCAACCGTTACTTGAGCAACCGGTTTTATACGTTCATTAACGGCTTCAGTTACCATCGTGTCTTGCGCTGCGTCATCTGAAGTAACTAATTTCGCCAAAATAATCATTAAGATTAAAAAGCCAAATAAAGCACCTACGATACCAATTAAATAATTTACAAATTGACTGTCTTTCATTTTCTTAAACCTTTTCTATTGATTTATTTATATAATTCAATAGGTTGCATAGAGACACCTACTGTGTAAAATTCTGCCCGAAGTATAGCGAGAAACCCTGTTTTTCGCTAGCTTAGTGCGCGTCTTTTGTACGCGCACTTATGCCTGAGAGAGCAAAGCGAGCGCGGCGTCTAGCAGAAAAGTAAAAAACCAAACTAACAAAGACAATCAACTCGTATATAAACGCACTTATGCCTGAGAGAGCAAAGCGAGCGCGGCGTCTACCAGAAAAGAACAAAAAAAACTAACGAAGACAATTGCCCCGAGTAAGGAGGAGCTCACTATCTAAGCCTGCAAAAGCAAAATACAATCATAACCAGATAACCGTAATAATTATTGAATACACTTTTTACAAAATAATTCTTCACCCAATTTGTCTTTCCGACCTGCCGAAGTAATAACCCACTCGCGATTCTGCCAAGGTGGCTCATGTCGCACATGTTGAGTATGTCCACACTCTAAGTCAGCTACCCAATCATTATGTTCATCAAGATGGAAACCAATTGTTTTCTGTAACATAACTAGCCTGCAATGCAGATATTGCGTCCACTTTCTTTTGCTTTATATAAAGCTTGATCTGCTCGATCAAACAACATTTTCACCGTTTCATTTTCACGTATTTCTGTAACGCCTGCAGATGCCGTTACCTTCACCGGCTTATCTCTAAAATGAAATGCACAAGCTTCAATCGCTAATCGTATTTTATTAGCTACTTTCATTGCAGCATCTAGTGTTGTACCTGGTAAAACAACAACAAATTCTTCACCACCATATCGAGCCACGAAGTCTGCATCGCGAATATTTTCAGCCAGCATTTGAGCAACGATACGTAAAACCTTATCACCAGCTTGATGCCCAAACTCGTCATTTACCCTTTTAAAGAAATCAACATCCCAAACCATTAATACAAAGGGGGTATCGTATTTTACATATCGATCGTGTTCTTGTTCTATCCATTCATCGTATGCTAACCGATTAGGAATTCTTGTTAACGTATCATGTGTTGCCTGTAATCTTTTCTGTTCTAACTCTGCACGTAACCTTTCTGCTTCTGCTTTTACAGCCATTAATTCTTTTGCGAGCTGATGAACAACCTTATCTGAATATTTTTGCTGTGTATTATCTTCACTGGTAAAAGTATCCATATGATGACGAATCATAATAACGTGTGATTTCACGCTATCTTTGAGGTTATCGATATTCGTTTCTTCATTTAAAAATTTATCTATACTATCCGCTGTTTCATTTAAGTGCGTTGATGCTTGCTCAACATTTTCTGCTCTTATCGTTGAGATTCCTGATAATTTTTTAACTTCATCATCAATCTCCTGTAATCTTGAACTCAACTCAGATAAAAATATCTCTAATTCTTTACGTTCATTTTTAAGTTCTAACTGTAAAGTCATCACTAACTCTACCGTTTGATTTAAACATTCTTTTAGCTGATCGGGTTCTGATATTAAGGTTTGACGTATCTCTTCAGCTTGCGGACTTAAGCTATCAGGTAAAGTAACTAATTCTAAAAATTCTATAAGCAACTGAACTGCTTGTTTTGAAATATCTGGGGTCGCATAATTTTCAGAGCTATTAACAATGAAACTACTCGTTATCAGATCAATTGCATCAATAGCATCTTGCCGTGTTTTACTTGACGCAGCTCTTAGTTGTAATTTACGTATTTTTGTCGAGTCAAGTAAATCACTAGGAATCTTTTTAAGCAGCGTTAATAAAATAGCAGGATATTCAATGACAGATTCTGCTCCATCTATTAAAGGTAAGTCATTCGTAACGTCTTTTTCATCTTGAACTATCTTTTCTATGTTAGATTCAAGCGAGTTTTTACCCACTAATGTTTCTTTATCTAGATCAGAGGAAGGTGGGCTTGAATTTTGTTTTGCACTCGCTTTAACCTCTTCGTCATACCAAAGTAATTCTTGATTTAAGAGCTTAGTAAAGGAATGTATAAACTTCTGTACTTCATTTTCTTTTATATTATTAAACTGCCTAGATAAACCGCGTTTAAATTTTTGCGCACGTTCAGTCCATTGAATTCGTTCAATACATTCATTAACAAGTTCTTTTGCTGAATATTCGCTTTGTCCGGGAGTTTCGTCAATGCTATCTAAATCACGAATCACTGCAATTATTTTATCTAGTTGTACTTTAAGATTTAAACTATTCTTACCATTTCGAATATCGTCACGAAGTGCGTTGAGTAATTTAGTGAGCCGTTCCTGCGAGGGATCAGAAGCTAAACTTATGCGCACAACGGCATTACGCAATAGCTTTTCAACTTGATGCCATTCTTCTTCTTTGTGTTCTATATCATCAAGGCTATCGTAATACTTCTTTTTCCATTGATTAGATGAAGTATCATCGTCTTTTGATTTTTTCCCAAAAACCATTTGCTAAAGACCTGCACTAAGCTTTGCTTTTTGAAAAGCAATTTCTTTTAATTCCAACCCCTTTGGTAATTCAATATCCATAACAATTGGCAAATGATCGGAATAAGTGTTGGTTAGAGCCTTGACGCTTAGTACCTTAAGTTCGGATGTTACTAAAATATGATCAATTGGTTGATGTGGTCGCCAACTTGGAAAAGTATGACACTCGGTTTCAGAACGTATTAAGTTTGTTTTATGAAATAACAGCTTCATTTCATCGCTGTTTGCAATGCAATTTAAATCTCCCATTAATATCGCATGAGCCGAGTCATTAACAAAATCACTTATATAATCAAGTTGACTTAAACGTGCACGCTTACTTAACGCAAGATGTAATACAAATATTGTTAGAGCGGATTCACCTTCTCCATAGCGAGCCATTATTGCACGCCGACCAGGTACAAAACCCGGTAATCGAATATCCGTTACTTCGTCAGGTTGATAGCGACTTAATATGCCACTGGCATGTTTGGCAATCTTTCCTAAATTGCGATTAACTTGGTGATACCAAAAAGGAAATTTTGCTCGCTCTGCAAGAAACTCTGCCAAATTAATAAAATTACTACGAATGCTACCGCCATCGATTTCTTGTAACCCGACTATGTCATACTCATGCATCAAATCAGCAATACGATCTAAATTTGTTAGTCGAAAAGTATGTGGAATTAAATGCTTCCAACTATGCAACAAATAATGATGAGGTTTTTCCGTAGTAATACCGACCTGCACGTTATAGCTCATCACTTTAAGAATATTTTTTTTTGTACTCATTTCAAATGCCAACCAATTAAATTGGACAGACCATCTCACCTAATTTACTGGTTAATTTTAGATTTTCACTATAATCCACTGGGCAATCAATAATACTTACGGTGTTATCGGCTAACGCTTTTTGCAATGTTGGCAAAAGCTCTTCACCTTTTTCAATACGGTAACCTTTAGCACCGAAAGACTCAGCATATTTAACAAAATCCGGATTGGTAAATTCAATATTTGATACACGCTTAAATTGACTCATTTGTTTCCACTCAATTAAACCATAGGCGTTATCAGTCCAAATTAAAATAACAATGGCTGTACCTAAACGCATTGCCGTTTCAATCTCTTGAGAGTTCATTAAGAATCCTGCATCGCCGGTTACCGCCACCACTTTTTTCTCAGGGTGAACGAGCTTCGCAGCGATGGCACCGGGAACAGCAATACCCATGCTCGCAAAACCATTTGAGATTAAACAGGTATTTGGATGCTCACAACGAAACATACGCGACATCCACATTTTGTGTGCACCCACATCACTAATCGCAATATCTTCTAGCCCCATCGCCGTTCGTAAATCCCAAATTATTTTTTGGGGTTTAACAGGAACTGAGCAATCGTCTTTATGTTGATTCATATCCTCAACAAGCGCATCACGCAAAGCGTGCATCGCGTTACCACTTGCCGGCGTTGCCCGTTTTGCAATACGCGGTAATGAGTGGGTAATATCCCCCACCACACCGATATCAACCGAGTAGTAAGCATCGACTTCGGCATGATTTTGATCGATATGTATAATATTTCTATCTTTCGTTGGATGCCAAAGATAGGGATGGTATTCAACCAAGTCATAACCAATACAAATAATTAAATCGGCTTTACCAAATCCACAGCTGACATAATCATTAGCCTGCAACCCCGCGCTGCCCAGCGCCATAGGATGTTTAAAGGGAATCACACCCTTTGCCATAAAAGTATTCGCCACCGGAATTTGTAATTTTTCGGCAAAATCACTAAGTTCTTTGCAGGCGCCACTACGGATCACACCGTTACCAGCAAGAATAATTGGGTTTTCAGCTTCCGATATCATTTTAGCAGCCGCTTCAACTTTTCGACTAGACGGCTCAGGTGGGTGAGGGTTTTTAGTGTCTATCGGTGAATCATCCACATCCATCTCGGCAATATTTTCGGGGAACTCGATAAAAGCTGCACCCGTTTTTTCAGTTTGAGCAAGCTTAAAAGCTTTACGTACAACTTCAGTAATCACGTTGGGTGACAAAATACGAGATGAATATTTAGTAATAGGTTGGAACATAAGTTCCAAATCAAGCACTTGATGAGATTCTTTGTGTAAGCGATGGGTACTCGCCTGACCTGCAATCGCAACCAGAGGAGCATGATCTAGATTGGCATCGGCGACGCCCGTCACCAGATTCGTTGCGCCCGGTCCTAGTGTCGCTAAGCAGACGCCAGCTTTACCTGTTAAACGCCCATAAACATCAGCCATAAAGGCTGCGCCTTGTTCATGGCGCACGGTAACAAATTTAATTGAAGACTCTAAGAGGGCGTCCATAACATCTAGGTTTTCCTCTCCCGGAATTCCAAAAATGTACTCAACCCCTTCATTTTCAAGGCATTTTACAAATAACTCAGCCGCTTTCATTCAGTCACTCTCTGTATATGAATTAAAGAATATCGGCTTTTTAGGAAATACCTTTAAATATTAACGTTCTCGATAGCCCTTATAGCCCCTCTACCTATTTCTTATTTTTACTTCGATTCAAGCTTGATCAATTGATCCAGTACTTTAATCATACCTTCATGGCCACCCGCGATAGTACCACCAGTACGCCATTTACCATTAACAACAAGCGATGGAACACCTTGTGCCTGATATCGCTTGCTTAGGTCTTCTGCTTTTCGAACCTTAGTATCGACACTAAAGGAATTAAAAACTTCCATAAATTTTTGTTTTTTAATCCCTGCATTTTGTTCAACAAAATTCGCTATTGCCGCTTCATTACCTAATCGCGCACGTTTTTCGTGCAACGCTTTAAAAAGTGGTTCATGAATCTTTTCTTCAATACCTAATAACTGATTTGTGTAATACACTTTTGCAAAAAATTTCCATCGAGGATTAAAAATAGCGGGGACACGTTTAAAAACAACATTTTTAGGTTTCGTTGCTTTCCATTTGCTAATAACAGGTTCAAATCTGAAACAATGAGGACACATATACCAAAACAATTCGACAACTTCTACTTGGCCTTTTTCAACCGATGTATAGACAGCGGGATTAATTTTTAAGTATTCAATACCCTCAGCATATTCTTCAGCTTGTGCAGACACTGGAACACTTGCCATTAAGAACAATGATGCTATACAAGTATATTTTTTTAAACGATTAAACACGGACAACTCCTTAATTTTCTTTCATTTAGTCCATAAACTCAGTAATGGGTTCAACTATAAAATGAAATAATATTTAATAATATGATCTGTATCTATAAGTAAGCAACCCAATCGAGTTACAGCTCACCATAAGAATGTAAACCAGATAAAAATATATTAACACCTAGAAATGCAAAGGTCGTAACAAATAAACCTATAATCGCCCACCATGCCATCGGCGTACCACGCCAGCCTTTTGTAAAACGCATATGTAGCCACGCCGCATAATTTAACCATACAATTAATGCCCAAGTTTCTTTTGGATCCCAAGACCAATAACCACCCCATGCTTCCGCTGCCCACATGGCTCCTAGAACAGTAGCAATAGTAAAAAAGGCGAAACCCAAGGCTATCGACTTATACATAACATCATCAAGAATATCAGTTGCTGGCAAACGTATTGCAAGTAAACCAGCAGGATTTTTCTTCAAAGCGCGTTCTTTAATTAAATATGCCACGCCAATCATTGATGCTAATGCAAAAGCACCATAACCAACAAAGTTCGCAGGTACATGTATTTTCATCCAGTAACTTTGTAAAGCCGGTACCAGCGGTTTAATTTCCGACGCACCTTTTTCAAAATGATACCAAAGCAAAAAACCAATAGAAGCTGAAATAACAAGCATAACGAAACCGCCCATTGCTCGTGTTTCATATTTCGCTTCGTAATACATATAAATCATCGCGGTTATAATGGCGAATAAAATAAAAACTTCGTATAAATTACTAACCGGTATATGGCCAACATCGGCACCGACAAGATAAGACTCAAACCACCGAACCATTAAACCCACTAAGCCCATCGTAATCGCAGACCAAACCATTGCACTGGCAACCTTACCGGCAAAGTCACTACGTCCAAATAGCTCTACAAAATAAGTAATCGTTGCCATAAAAAACAATGCACTCATCCACATTGTTGCTGATGTGCTTGATACTAAAAATTTCAAAAAGAATTTTGATTGCTCTTTGTCATTAACCAATAAATCAATAGCTGTTTGACCGGAGAAGCCTTTATCTGCGAGCATCTGCATTGCTGGATTATAAATACTAATGGCAAACAAACTTAAAGCGGTAACCATAATAAATAACATTCTTGATGGTTTCCAACCCCAACCTAAACCAATAAATGAAAGAGCTGAACCAAATAAAATACCCACTTCGTATTCGTCCATATAACTCGAATATTGCATATAGGCATAGATTGCTCCAACTAAAACAGCAATAGCAAAAAGCCAGTCGAAAAAATTTAAATCTTTAAGCCAATTCTTGGTTCGAAATTGTGGAGGAAGCGTGTTTTCGTTCATATCAATATGCCTGCATTTTTATAAAAATTATTAGTCACTGCCTAATAATTTAATTAATTGTGATTCAAACTCTAGATAACGTTTATTAAAACTAAATTCATTTCTATTCGTACTGCCTGCAAAAATCACTTCTAACTTATTTGTCTCTTTTTCTTTAACAATCATTAACCAAAAACGTTGTTGCGCAATGTAAAACATCATGAATATACCAATAATCAATAGTATGCTACCTGTATAAACAATATTTTTCCCTGGCGAACGTGCTATTTGCAAACCGGAAGCATCTCGCTGCGTAAACTCAGTTAACTGTAAATAAAATGGCGTACCATAATCAGAAAAATTAGCAATGGCTGTTATGGCATCTTCAAAAAATTGCTCATCACGTTCTTCAATACCATCACTAATATCAATGCCTTCCTCGCTTAAAAGCAGTAAATACAGATTCTGCAGAGCTTCTTTTAAAATCGACATTGACGCACTTGTAATACCACCAACTTTATCAGCAGGAACTTTAGATTTAATATCATTTTCAATGGCTGCAAAACCACCTTGTCGAAACAAGCTTACGATTCGCCCCATAGCACTTATTACTTGCTGTTGTAATTCGTAGTTCGCTTTATCGGCTTCTTTAACTGAGTCAACAACTGTAACCACAGCCATTTGCTTAATTCTTTTGTCATCATATAATAAATTATAAAATTCAAAAAAACGCTTTGTGCTTGCCTGCCTATCAACAGGTATATGAAAGAACGTATAATCTTGATCTAATGACTTGCGCATACCTGAGATAAAATAATAACGATCATTTATTTGAACTGGCGACATGTAATTCATATATTCTCGTGCTTGGCCACTCTCATCTCGCGCTTTAAATATAAAACTCGAACCATAGTTTACAAATTGTTTTTTAATGTTTTCATCTTTATTCGGGTTAACATTAAACTTCTTAAAGTCATCAAACTCCAAACTATATTTCTCACCAAATGTATCTAAGCTATATTTTTTATTAATGACCCCTTCAATCATTAAATTATTTTGCGTATTTTCAAAACCCTTTATAGATAATTGTAACGTTGTGCCACCATCACCAAAGCTAGCTTGGTAAATTGCGTAACCTCGATAAATTAAAGGATAGTTAACCGATATAGTGGAAGCAAAACTCTCTTTATCTTTTTCATGAATAATTAAGTCACTCTCAAAAGATTTAGGCTGCCCTGAATCATAATGCTCTACTCTAAAATCTTTTAGTTCAATTGAAAAAGGTAATTCTTGAACAAGGTAGCCATCCCGCACATTTAAGAAAGTAAAATTACTCGTTGAACCTTCAGGTAAAGTAATTGCACCACGAAATGAATGTGTATCTTCTGGCGTTAAACGACTTATCGGCGGTACATCTTTGGCAGCCAAATCTCGCGTTTCAACGACTAGGTCTCCCATCCATTCTTTTATTTTTAAACTAATATTGCCATCAATTAAACCACCCAATAACAGCACAATCATACCCACATGGGTGAAAATATAACCTAGACGATTTGCCCCACCTTTAGTCGCCACCAAGGTATGGTGAGTACCAAATGATTCATCTCGAATCTGTAAACCAAACTGCGATAAATACAATTTTGATTTCTGAACAATATGCTCAGTTGCCGTTGTTGATGCATCAAGTTTCCACGACGCAGTATGTTTCATGCTCTTTAAACTTTTCGCTTTAGCATGCATTCGGAACTGACGCATCTCGCGTAACATAGTTGGTGTATTTCGATAGACGCAAACACTGGTCGATAAAACTAAAAATCCCATTAGCAATAAAAACCAAATGGCAGAATATACATCGTACAAACCTAAGGCTAAATACACTTCATGCCAGAAGGGACCAAATTTTATAATGTAATTGGCATAAGGCTGGTTTTGTTGCAATACCGTGCCCACAATAGAGGCAATAGCAACAACCACTAAAATGCTAATGGCAAGGTTCATCGAGCCGAGTACTTCGAGCCAAATATTTTTACGATGTGTTTTCACACTTTTTTTAATAGTATTCATTTGCTCAGCATTATAAATGGAAAGAGGGGAGAGATCCCTTTTGATTTTCTCGTCTCATAAATTAGGCATAAAAAAAGGGCAGCAAAAGCCACCCTTTTTATAGCGTTATTAAAGCCTGCTACAAATTAATTTAAACCTTCAATATACGATGCAACCGCACTTTTCTCAGCGTCAGTCATACGTTCTGCAATCGTACGCATCATGCTGCCTGCGTCGTTAGAACGTGTGCCTTTAGCAAAGTCGTTTAATGCTTTAACAGTATACGCCGCATTTTGGCTGCTTAAACGTGGGAAGTTTGCTGCTGGGTTACCTGCACCACTTGGTGAATGGCAACCTGCACAAGCTGCTACGCCACTTTTTTCATTACCACCAGCATATATGCGTTGACCAAGAAGCACTTTATCTTTAGCTGCACCACCTGCTTTTGGCGTTTGTGCGGCAAAGTAAGCACCAATATTAGCCATATCTGTTTCAGATAAACTGGCTACTTGTCCGGCCATTGCAGGGTCTTTACGTGTCTTGCCCGTTTTAAAATCGGCTAATTGTTTAGCTATATATTTTGCATGTTGGCCAGCAATCTTAGGCCATACTGGATTAGCAGGAGCTGAACCATTAGCACCGTGACAACTAAAACAAACTTGTGACTTTGCTTTACCAGCTTGCGCATCGCCAGCCGCCATCACAGGCGTAGCTACAACGAATAAGGCTAAACTAGCGACAGCCATTTTAATTTGGATTTTCATTAATTTTTTACCTTGAGGTTAAACTAAAATAAAACGTTATCAGAGCGATACTGTATCGACCTGATAACGTTTTAACTTAAATAGAATTTAAGCTTATTTGCTGCCTTTTACCATAAAATCCACAGCTGCTTTTACAGCATCGTCACTAAGGCTTGAACCACCTTTAGCTGGCATAAAGCCTTTTTTACCTTTGTAGCCTTTGATTGCATGCTTATAAAGTGTTTCGTTACCTTGTGCAATACGAGCTTTCCATTCAGCTTTATCACCAACTTTTGGTGCGCCGGCTGCGCCAGTACCATGGCAAGCAAAACAAGCTGCTTGATAATCTTTTTGACCGTTTGCAGAAACGTTAGTTGTTGCACCAATCATTAATGCAGATGTTGCGATAATTGCTAATGTTTTCATGTAGTTAACTCCAAGTAGTAAATTGTTGTGTATATTTCCAAGCCTATCCACAAGACAGTATCAAAATAACATTCTAAAACGGTATAATACGCTTGAAACGACTAAATTTTGTTGCACTTTATACCGATTGCAGCCCCAATGGTCAAGCCTAATGGCAAGACTGCGGGCTGTTTCCATGATTTAAGTCATTTAAACCACCTTATATATAGAATATAACCAACTCAAGCTGAACGCCCCCTGAATATGCCCACTAAAAAACCATTAAAACAAGCGCATCCGATCTATCAACAAGCCACCTTTATTTGCAGTGTTCCCAAAAAAACCTCTGGGCCGCTAGATGCAGGTTATGAAATTGCTTTTGCAGGTCGTTCCAATGCAGGTAAATCCAGTGCCATTAACCGGATTACCCACCAAACCGGGCTTGCCCGCACCAGTAAAACACCCGGTCGCACCCAGCACTTAGTCTTCTTTGAACTTGATGCTACACATCGCCTAGTTGATTTACCCGGTTATGGGTTCGCAAAAGTGCCTGGGCATATGCGTAAAAACTGGGGACAAAACATGGCGGATTACATCGAAAATCGACTCGCCCTTAGGGGTATTATTTTACTCATGGATATTCGTCACGCCATGACCGATCTCGACAGCCAAATGCTTGAATGGTGTGGCAGCTTAGACAGACCGGTTCACGTACTACTCACCAAAGCGGACAAATTAAAGTTTGGCGCAGCAAAGGGTAACCTATTAAAAGTACAGAAGATGGTTAAGGACTTCAGCCAAGTAAGCGTACAAATGTTTTCGTCTAAATCAGGTGATGGTTTAGAAGAAGTTTGGGCAGTGCTGGATAAATGGAATGAATATAATTAACAAATTCTGCTCTTTAAAAATTCACAGATAATTTTATATACAATATTTAAATAATTCTCTACGACTACATGTTATTTCAAATGGAAAATTTACTTCTTCTATCCATTCTAGACAATTTAACGAATACCATTAAGTTATTTTACTTAAACTTACCAAATACAACCAACCGATAGACTTTCATATTCGTCCCACTCAAGTGAATGTGACGCTGTATTTACCAGAATAAATATATCCTTGTAGTTTAACGGTAATGTTTCTTTTTTCTTTAATTAAAAATCGAAAATATTCTAGAAATTTACATGTAAACTCGCCATTATTTAAACTTCATAATTTAAAAACACCAACGGAAATCGTTAAAATATTTACTATACTCAATGTACATATTTTCATTTTGGTTGAGATTCTTGTCTATACTCAATAAAGCAGCGATACCGTCTACTTAGCTGCTCCACTTTTTTGCAATTATCATTTAACACATTTTCGAGATATCCACGAAGCATAAATGTCAAAATCTAAAATAATAATTCTACTAGGCTTCGGTGCAATTTTATTGCTTGTGACGCTTTTAATAACGATTGGTGTCGGTTACTTAAATAAAAGTAAAGGGCACCTTGATGATGTAGTAAACACAAATAACTTGAAAATAGAACTTCTTACCAACATGCATCAATCCGCACGAGAAAGAACAATACATTTACAACAAATGCTGATAACTCTCGATGAAACAAGCTTTCAAAATCATCGAAAAAAGATGGCTTTTTTTGGTGGCGAATTTGTATTATCACGCAATAAATTATTAACGATGGATTTAAGTTCAAAAGAAAAAAAATTATTTGATAAACAGGCGGTTTTATCGAGAGACGTCGGACCCGTTCAAAACAAAATTGCAGACCTCGTTGATTTCAACGCTTATTCTGAAGCACAACAATTACTGGTTAATTCTGCTGAACCATTACAAAATAAAGTATTCGCTGTCTTATCTCAATTACAAGAACTACAGCGAGAACAAACTCAGAATGCTTTTAAAACTAATAGCGCCAATTATAAAAAAATTGTCGTCATTATGTTGGGGGTTACCTTTATTGTTATCGTACTTAGTATAAGTATTATATTTTTTATATTAAAGCTCATCTCTAAAAATGAAAAACAAAAGGAACGCTATCGCCAAGATATCGAACAACAAGCCTTCTTTGACCATCTCACTGGCTTACCTAACAGAAGATTATTTAATGACAGGATGTCACACGCCATCAGCTATACTGAACGTGACGAAACATTGATGGCGGTGTTATTTATTGACTGTGATCGTTTCAAACCCATTAATGATTCATTAGGGCATATCGTTGGCGATGCTTTATTAATATCTATTGCTAATCGCCTAAAACAAAGTGTTCGCAGCAGTGATACCGTATGTCGAGTTAGCGGCGATGAGTTTGCAATTGTACTAGAACAAATAAAACACATATCAGCAATAGATCGCATAGCACAAAATATATTGGGCGCAGTGGCCGCACCACATCATATTGAAGGGCATAAAGTTTTTACCACGGTTAGTATTGGCATTACCGTTTACCCTATTGATGAAAAAAATATTGAGGGATTACTCAGCTCTGCTGATATTGCGATGTATCATGCTAAACAGTCAGGCGGAAACAGATACGAATACTTCGATTCAAAAATGAACTCTCGCTATAAATTAAGATTATCACTTGAACAAGATCTGCATGACGCCTTAATTAATGATGAATTAGAAATTTATTATCAGCCACTAAATTCTATTGAAACAAACAATAAAATTATTGCAGCTGAAGCCTTGCTACGTTGGCACCATCCACAAAATGGCATGATATCACCTGTAGATTTTATCCGTATTGCCGAAGACTCAGGCCTAATCGTTTCTATAGGTGAATGGGTATTATTAACCGCTTGTTCACAAATTAAAAAATGGGAAGAGCAGGGTTATGGAAAAATTACTGTTTGTGTAAATTTATCTCCAAGACAATTTACCGATGCCAACCTTATTCCTGCCGTTAAAGATGCATTAGACGTATCGGGAATAGATCCAAGCCAACTTGACTTAGAAATTACTGAATCAACGTCAATGGCTGTAATTCAAGAAAGTATAGATATTTTACACAAGCTTAAAAAGTTAGGTGTGAATATATCTATTGATGATTTTGGTACAGGATATTCGTCGCTGAGTTATCTACAACAAATGCCGATCGATAATTTAAAAATTGATCGCTCGTTTGTTGAAAATCTCCATCATTCCTCAAAAGATAAAGCCTTTGTTCAAGCCATTGTCACAATGGCGCACACACTTGGTATTAAAACGATTGCTGAAGGCGTAGAAATATCAGAACAATTAGATTTTCTTGAAGGAGTTCGTTGTGAGATAGCACAAGGTTATCTGTTCAGTAAACCTGTTCCGGCTAAACAATTTGAACATTTATTTAAAAAGAAATAATAGTAAGACGTCTTATTACTTCAGCTTCGTAAACAAGTTATATTTTTTCGGCTTAAATTTTTTTAACGGACAATAAAAAGCCCCGGAATACCAGGGTTGTGGGAGAGGTATATTCCAGGGCAACGATTCGTCAGTTTCTCATGGGGTGATAGACCTGACGTACCATGTTTAACCCACCAGGGTCATAGTGGGTTAACCCATAGGTTAACCCAAAACAGCCTATTTAACACGTTGTTAGGGCTATTTTTTGTATCTTATTGCCTAAACTGGGATCCAGATCTCATAAATTAAGCATTTGCTAATGTGTTTTTCTGAAAAAGAATGGTTTCTGCGGATGCTGAGGGCTTGGAGTACAAGGCGCAAGCCGACGAAAAAACGGAGTGGGCATTAAGCCCATGAGTATTTTGAGGCGATATAACTAAAGTATAAGTCAGTGGAATTGTCTTAGGTTGTCTTCGTTAGGCAATTTGTACCTAAATGATAGACGCCGCGTACCCAAAGCACTTCGTGGGGCAGGCTCTTTGCTTTCGCAAACTCAGGCATAAGTGCGCGTACAAAAAACGCGCACTAAAAAAAACCTCGGTGTGTATCCGTGGGGATTTAACCGAGGTCAAACACGCTGGCTTGGGGAACCAGCTTTTCAATAACCGCCAAAAAGTATGAGGGAGATTTGACGGCATCATATGCCTAAACATATGACTGTATGATGTGTTTTAAAGAGTTAAGTTCCCAATGAATACAATTTTTTTACACCTTAAGCGTATCCCCAAATCTGCTCATAATTTAATGGGGTTGCGCGTTGAAATAAAAGACTTTCCATAATTTGATATCGTTTGTTGCTTGTATCACGCAATAATGGAACGGAGAATGCCTTGTCATCACTACCGATAATGCTTTTCACTATAGGTGTATTCGACTGGCCCACTAAACGTTTAACCACAATAGCAATCTCACTATTTGCTAAGCGTACAAACGTACCTGGAGGATAAATTCCTAATTCTTTAATCAGTTGTAAACATAAGGTTTCGCTATAGGCGCCACCTTTCTCAACAAAAAATTCCCGCAGTGCATCTTGAACTTGAATCTGTTTACGATCGGCTCGTTTAGACATCATAGCGGTATACACGTCAACGATCGAAATAATACTCGCCTCAATAATAACTTGGTCACCCTTCAAACCATTAGGGTAACCACCACCATCAATTTGTTCGTGATGTTGCTCGACAACCTGTAACCAAATTTCATCGAGGATACCGGCCTGTTTTAAAATTCTTACTGAGATACGTGGATGTTTCTTTATCATTTTACGTTGTTTATCGGTAAGTGATATACACTGGCGTTGTAAAATTTCTTGAAAATTTCGCATGCCAATATTTGCGGTTAAACTTCCAGCAATCATTGAAAGCCGATTTTCGTCACTGATATTCATTCGAGTAGCTAAAACCGAAGATAACATCGCAACATGAATGGGGTGGTATACCGAATATTTTTTATGCGTTGCAGGTAGATGAATAACAGCGAAAGCCGCTTCCATATCGCGGTCACATAACCACATGACATGCTCGGCTAACCGAATAACTCGATCTCGAGTTTTACGATCGCCATCTTCAATATGTTCAAGAATTTCACAAAGACGATCAGCATATTGATTGACCAATATAAACGGGCTACTGGTGTCATCAAATTCATCACTATGCTGAGTGACGATATTTATTTCGTCGTCACTTTCTCGACTGCGATAGATGCCGTGCTCAATAATTTCAGATATTTTTTCTACCGATGTAAAAACAAAACCGGCTTTTAACGTTATCCGGTCTGAGCCGTCATACACCGCCCAAGGAAGCGGTACATCGACCTGGATATCATTCATCGTTAGCTTGATTACGTCCATTAAAAACTCTATTTATCAATATGATACTCATATCGACTAATCTAAGTATAACTTTAACGACCAAAATCCTGCTTTTGATAAATTGAGCTACCTAATATTTCTAATATGATTAGTGTGCTTCATCCCAATTATTGCCAATACCAACATCAACAACTAGCGGCACACTGAGGGCTATCGCCTCTTCCATTGCATTACTAATCATTGCCGATGCGGCGTCTAAATCTTGCTCTTTAACCTCAAAAACTAATTCATCATGCACTTGCATTAACATGGCACAATCTAATATTGAATTTTCGAGCGCTTTATCTAAATTAATCATCGCGATTTTAATAATATCAGCCGCCGTCCCTTGCATGGGCGCATTGATTGCGGTGCGTTCGGCATATTGTCTGCGCATACCATTACGTGCATTTATATCAGGTAAATAAAGTCGCCGCCCTAACACTGTTTCAACATAACCTTGTTCACTCGCGACCTTACGAGTGCGTTCCATATAATCTTTTACACCAGGGTAACGTTCGAAATAGAGGTCGACATACGACTGTGCTTCGTATCTTTCTATATCAAGTTGTTTCGCCAGACCAAAAGCAGACATGCCATAAATTAGTCCGAAGTTAATTGCCTTAGCACGCCGACGTTGTTCTTTTGTTACGGCATCAAGTTCAACATCAAAAACTTCTGCAGCGGTGGCGCTATGTACATCCACCCCGTTTTCAAATGCAGTGACTAAACCTTTATCTTCAGATAAGTGCGCCATAATACGTAATTCAACTTGCGAATAATCTGCGGCTAAGATTTTATAACCTTTGTTTGCAATAAATGCTTTACGAATACGTCGACCTTCTTCACTACGCACAGGAATATTCTGTAAGTTTGGATCGGTTGACGACAGTCGCCCCGTTGCTGCAACTGCTTGATGGTACGAAGTATGAATACGCCCAGTGTTCGCGTCGATCATTTTCGGAAGTTTATCGGTATAGGTTGATTTTAATTTTGAAAGCGAACGATATTCTAAAAGTAGTTTAGGGAGTTCATAATCATTCGCTAACTCGACTAAAACAGATTCTGCTGTCGAAGGTTGCCCCTTAGGTGTTTTCGAAATAATCGGCAACTCTAGTTTTTCGAATAATATTTTTTGTAATTGTTTTGGCGAACCTAAATTAAATTCTTCGCCGGCTAAACTATGCACCTGCTCTTCTAACTCAATAAGTCGTTTCGCTAATTGTTTGCTTTGTTTTTGTAAGGCTTTAACGTCAAGCAAAACGCCGCGGCGCTCAATACGCGAAAGTACCGGTAATAAAGGCATTTCAAGCTCAGTGAATACTTTTTTAAGTGAATCAATTTTTTCGAGCTTTGGCCAAATAGCATGATGCAACTGCAAAGTAATGTCCGCATCTTCGGCTGCATATTCAGTGGCTTTGTCGATATCAACATAATCAAAAGTAATTTGTTTGGCACCTTTACCGGCTATATCTTCAAAGTGAATAGTTTGTTTATCTAAAAAACGTAAGGCGAGGGCGTCCATGTTATGTCGACTGCCAACGCTGTCTAACACATACGACTCCAACATCGTATCAAAGCTTATACCTTGCATATGTATGTCGTAATTCGCAAGCACGCTCATATCGTATTTTAAATTTTGTCCGAGCTTTGATGCTTTTGCATCTTCGAGTAAGGGTTTTAAAAGTGCTAACACGCTATCGCGATCTAATTGTTGTGGTGCGCCTTCATAGCAATGCGCGACTGGAACATAAGCGGCCTTATTATCTTCTACTGCAAACGATACGCCCACAATTTCGGCTTGCATATACTCTAGGGACGTTGTTTCTAAATCAAAAGAAAAAACCTCGGCTGCTTTTAATTTCTTAATCCATGCCGTTAATTGTTTTTCCGTTAAAATTTTTTCGTATTCAACAGCAACCGTTGGTTTTGCGGCTATTGCTGATGCGCTACTCGCACCGCTAGTCTTAATGTCATCAAGCTGTGCTAACCAAGTTTTAAATTCGTAACGACTAAAAAACTCTTGAAGTGCGGCAACATCAGGCTCAGCATTCACCAAGGTTTTTGGTGTGCAATCTAACTCAACATCGAGCTTAATCGTTGTAAGTTCTCGTGATAGAGGAAGTTGCTCTAAATTTTCACGTAAGCTTTCTCCCACCTTACCTTTTATTTCATCGGCATGTTCAATAATACCCTCAATCGTTTCGTATTGTTCTAACCATTTAACCGCGGTCTTAGGGCCGACTTTCGGAATGCCCGGAATGTTATCGGCCTTGTCCCCCATTAATGCCAAGTAATCAATAATTTGCTCTGGCGTTACCCCAAATCTTTCTTTAACGCCGGCAACATCACTATAAAGATCGGTCATGGTATTAATAAGCGATACATGCTGATTAACTAATTGCGCCATATCTTTATCACCCGTTGATATCAGCGTTTCCATTCCTAGCTCACTGGCTTGATGGGCAAGTGTTCCAATAACATCATCCGCTTCAACGCCGCTGACACAAACTAAAGGTAATCCCATTGCTTCAACAATGTCATGTACCGGCTGAATTTGCTCACGTAGGTCATCCGGCATAGGAGGGCGATTGGCTTTATATTCTTTAAACATAGTGTGCCGAAAAGTTTTACCTTTGGCATCAAATACCACAGCGATATGACTAGGTTGATACTCAGCAACCAGTTTACGCAACATATTAATTACGCCGTAAATGGTGCCCGTTGCTTCACCTTTGGCATTCGTTAAGCCGGGCATGGCATGATAGGCGCGAAATAAATAAGACGAGCCGTCAACGAGTAAAAAGGGCGAAGATTTTTTTGCTGATTGTGTTTTTATTTTAGTTGCCATGATAAATGCGTAACAGTTATTAAAAAAGGAAGAGGGTATTCTAACTGCTAAAGCATTGACAAGATATTACCTTCAGTCATTATTCAAGTTTACAACTAAATACAGGCTATACTTTAAAACGATAATCACAAAAAAAGAAAATCAGATGACAAAACCACATAAAAACCTTCATCCCGGATTGAGCGCTGTAAACGACTCTCAACTCACCCGTGAGTCATGGAAAATTTTCCAAATTATGGCTGAGTTTGTTGAAGGCTTTGAACGCTTAGTAAAAATTAGCCCGTCCGTCAGTATTTTTGGTTCAGCACGCACTAAACCGGACAGTCCCTATTACCAACTTACCGTCGATATCGCGCGAACACTTTCAGATGCGGGTTTTTCGGTGGTCAGTGGTGGCGGCCCCGGTATTATGGAAGCAGCAAATAAAGGGGCTTATGAAGGTAAGTCTCCCAGTGTCGGTCTAAATATACAATTACCTCATGAACAAGCGGGTAATGGCTTTCAAGATATTTCATTGACCTTTCGACATTTTTTTTCAAGAAAGGTTATGTTTGTAAAATATGCCTCAGCCTACGTGGTATTACCGGGTGGTTTCGGCACCTTAGACGAACTTGCTGAAATACTCACTCTTGTTCAAACCGGTAAAACGCGTAAAATTCCAATTATCCTTGTTCACCGACCTTTTTGGGAAGGACTGCTCAACTGGATTAAAGACACCATGGTAACAGAAGGTACTATAAACGCCGAAGACCTGGACTTGATGCAGATCATTGACAGTCCTGATGAAATCCTTGAGGCTATCTTTAGGCACTACGGTGACGTTGGTTTTGAACCTTCGCAGGAAGATGCAGAAAAAATATCGTTACTCTAAATCAAAGGAAAACTGACAATGTACAGAGCTAATTTAGCCTTCTTTTCATTTACTATGCTAATGGCCAGTATAGTTTTAGCTGGTACTGTTTTCGCCGCTAAACCACCGCCGCCACCGACACTCTCACAGTCTGTGGAAGACGACACTATTCCTTCATCTGTGCCTAAATTAGGGGATAATACCGACGTTACTATCATCCAAAAAAAGGATGCCACAATTGAAGAGGTGCGTGTAAATGGTAAACTTCGCTACGCTAAAATAACGCCGACAAAAGGCAAACCTTACTACCTATATGACAGCGATGGCGACGGGATTTTAGATGCCACCGAGAATGACATAAAAAAAGCCAATATAAACCAGTGGATTTTAATGGAATGGTAGTGAAATCATATAATTAACAAGCATAATTAGCCTAAAGCCAACCATCCCATCTGCCGATAAATAACTCTATGTAACCGTCCTTATATTAGGGGTGATATTTTAAGGTTACCTAAAATTAATGCAAATAGGCTAAACAACACTGTTTTGAATTTACCAACCCCCTCATTTTTCCATTTCGGCATTCGACAAAAACTGTTGTTAGTGCTCGTGGTCGTTTTATTCACCACCCTTACCATTAGTGGTTGGTTAACGCTTAACGAAGAAAAACAACGCATGATTGTACAAATTGAAAATCGTGGTAGCGATATTAGTCGTTTTGTTGCTAAGTCACTCACTTACAGTGTAGTTGGTTATGACTATCACACTATCGATTTATTGCTAAAAGAAATTACTCTTTCAGAAGAAGTGGGTTACGCAAAAGTTACCAATACAAAAGGCAAAGTTCTTTCTCAAGCAGGAACATTCATTAACGACTCACTACGTATGCAAATATTTACCGAAGCAATTAATCTCGACAATGATAATTTAGGTGAGTTAATGCTGGGCTTAAATACCGGCATGGCTCATGAGTTTATCGATAGTCAACGCTTTAAGTTTTTACAGCGCGAACTTTTTATTACTTTAATTATTGTTCTAGGTGAATTTTTTGCCTTGTCTTATCTTATTATTCGTCCTGTTGCAACTATATCTAAATCATTAATAACAGATGATGAAAACCAAATAGCTAGAGAAATTCCACTCACAAGTAACGACGAGTTTGGCATGCTCGCACAACAATTTAATCATTTAAATAAACAACTCAACACGGCTAACCTACAATTACGAGATCGAGTTGACTTTGCAGATAAGCAACTACGCAATAACGTTAAAGAGCTTAAAGCGCAAAAAGCTGAACTCACCCGGATGAATGAAGAATTTCTCAAACTTTCTGTTACCGATTCTCTCACGGGTTTATTTAACCGCCGTTACTTTGAAGACCACTTAGAAACTGAAATTAGTTTAACTGAACGCCACGGTGATACGTTAAGTATCATTCTTATCGATATCGATCACTTCAAAAATATTAATGATACTTATGGTCACGTTCATGGTGACGATGTTTTAAAAGAAGTTACTCATGCAATTAAAACGCGGGTGCGAAAAAGTGATATCGCCTGCCGAATTGGTGGTGAAGAATTTGTTGTAATTTGTAAACGTGCTGGCAAAGAAACGGCAACTGAACTCGCTGAAGATCTACGTAAAACGATTCAGGATCTCATCGTCCCCGTTACTGAATATCAAGTTCATGTAACCATTAGCTTAGGTGTCGTTACAATCACACCCGAAAACTTCCATACTCATGCTGGACATTTATACCGTTTTGCCGATCTTGCCCTGTATTTTAGTAAAGAAAATGGCCGAAATGCCGTTACACACTATGATGCAATTGAAAAGAAGCAACTCGCTTCGTAAATTTACAGGTCAGAAGCCATGTTAGTTAAATCATTTTCAGCAATAATCGTTGCTTTCTTATTTTGCTCTGCAGCTTATAGTGCAAACCCAAATAAAGAGTTAGTTCTGGGCTCGGTCGCAATGGATATTCCCGCTGAAATGCATAAACGCTTAAAACCCCTCACACAGTACTTAAGCAAAACGCTAAATCGCAACGTATCATTACATTTATCACCAAATATGGGGGTAGCCATCAAAGATACCATTGATGGTAATGTTGACCTGTCATATCTCACTCCTGTCGCTTACTTGAAAGCTCGCGCCAAAAGTAATGCTGAACTCCTTGTTAAAACGGTTACCAATGGTAAAGCCAGCTTTCAATTAATGATCGTTGTTAAGCAAAATAGTAAGATAAAAGATGTAAATGACCTTATCGGAAAAACATTTGCTTTCGGTGACAAACGCGCGTTATTACAGCGAGCGACCGTTGTGGGAGCAGGCATAAAATTAGAACAATTTAAAGAGATGAAATTTATCGGTCACTACGACAATATTGCACGCGCTGTTATTAACGGTGATTTTGATGCAGGCATTTTAAAAGATACAAAAGCATTCAAATGGCAAGATAAAGGTTTACGCATCTTATATAGTTCGCCACATTTGCCGCCTTATAATATTACCGCAAGTAAAAACGTTGACCCTAGTTTACTCGCTCAACTAAAAAAAGCATTCTTAGCGCTTGATAGCAAAAATCCAGAACACTTAAAAATTATAAAAGCGGTAGATAAAAAATATAATGGTTTTGCTGCAACCAATGACGCTGAATATGATGTTATTCGCAAACTCATTGCACCGTTTAATAAATAGCCAACAATTTTATTTTAATTAACTCGCTGATAACCTTCAGCGATAAAGTCTGGATAAAAAAGAACTCTAGAAATCTTCGTCTGAGTCATTTAATCATTATATTTTTTCAATTCAAATGACATACTCAGGTGTACGAAAGAGTTGATAACGATTCCCAATCCTAACAACGACCAAACCAACGCGCTTTAACCTTCCGCTAATCCCATACAGTCAGGTACAATACGACGTCTTCAATATTGGATTTATCTGGAATGTCTGTTTACACAACGGTTAGCGAGCAAGCACTTACTGAGTTTTTACAAGATTATGCTATCGGCGATTTAGTTAGCTTAACCGGTATTAGTGATGGCATTGAAAATACCAATTATTTTGTTGAAACAACTCAAGGTAAGTATGTACTTACATTATTTGAAGCACTCTCTGCTGAAGAGTTACCCTTTTTTCTCGACCTGATGGCACACTTGAACGAACACCAAGTACCCAGCGCCCATCCCATTGCTGACAATGACCAACACTACTTGAAGGCATTATGTGGCAAACCCGCCGCTCTGGTACAACGCTTAACTGGCAAAAGCGTCCTTAAACCCAATAACACACAGTGTGCTGCACTTGGCCGAGCATTGGGGCATGCTCATGTGGTCACTAGCAATTTTACGGGCATACGAACAAATCGACGTGGTCCACACTGGTGGCAACAAACTGCAGAAAAATTGTTGCCTCATCTAAGTACAGCCCAAAAGAAATTACTTGAAGATGAACTCGCATTCCAAACCGAGCACCGCAATGATAATTTGCCCCGCGGCACGATTCACGCAGACTTATTTAGAGACAATGCCTTATTTAATGGCGACATGTTAACGGGCATTATTGACTTCTATTACGCTTGTACCGACGTCCTACTTTACGATGTAGCCGTTACGGTTAATGACTGGTGTACGAATAACGATGGCAGCTTAAATGCAGAACGTTGTGGTCACTTTTTACAGGCATACCAGAAAGAACGCACTTTGAGCGACGCTGAAAAAGTCGATTGGCCCTTAATGCTTCGCGCTGCGGCATTGCGTTTTTGGCTATCACGCTTGCAAGACAAACACTTCCCTCGAGAAGGTGAAATGACACATATTAAAGATCCTCAGGTATTTGAAGATATTTTGATCGACCGGCGCGTAAATATCGCTCAAATAGCTAACTAAACCACCAAATTGGTCAACAGCTAACCTGTGGATAACTTTGTGGATGAAAATACAGATCGCCAAGTTACGCCAATCCTTAAACCACTTCACTTCGGAACGTCATAAAAACACCACCTGAAAACTTCATTTAATACAATCAGTTATGCTATTTTTATAGAGTTATTCGTTTTTTTGACATAAAATTGATGCTAACATGTTGATTTTTAAACACTGTGAATAACTTTCGTTGAGACGTATCCTAAAAGCCATTATGATGCGTGCTTTAATTTCAAGCCACAACGTATAGTAAGCAGTCACTTTCATGAATTTAAACAACATAATCCAGCCACTTGAGGCCATAAACGAACAAATGGGGAGAGCCATAAGTTGGCTAAGTCTGGCTGTTGTTTCCATAACGTTTACCGTTGTTGTGCTTCGTTACGGTTTCGACAGCGGTTGGATTTGGATGCAGGAATCGGTGGTCTATTTGTATGCTTGGATTTTTATGCTTGCCGCCGGATATACCTTGAAGCACGACGGCCATGTTCGTGTTGATATTTTTTATCGCCAGTTCGATGAATATCAAAAAGCTTGGGTTAATCTCCTTGGCAGTTTATTTTTACTTTTACCGATGTTTATCTTTATCGCGTGGTCCAGTTTTGATTATGTTCTCGCTTCTTGGCGCATTGGAGAAACCTCACGCGAAGCCGGTGGCCTGGACTTTGTTTATATATTAAAAACCAGCTTATTTTTAATGCCGCTGTTAGTACTATTTCAAGGTATGGCTTTAATACTAACCAGTCTAAAAACACTACTTATAAGTCGAGCGCAAACAAAATGATGGAATGGATCCCTCTCATCATGTTTGCGGTTGTCTGCCTCGTATTACTCACAGGCTACCCGGTTGCATTCGTATTAGGCGGTACAGCTTTAATCTTTGCATTTATCGGTATGCTCACAAACACATTCGATAGTAGCTTTTTAGCCAACCTACCCAGCCGTCTTTACGGCATTATGACAAACGATACTCTAATAGCCGTGCCACTGTTTGTTTTTATGGGCTGCATGCTGGAGCGCTCAAAAGTTGCCGACCAATTACTCGATACGATGTCCAAACTGTTTGGTTCACTACGTGGTGGGCTTGGCTTCTCTGTCATTATTGTCGGCATGTTACTCGCAGCAAGTACCGGAATAGTCGGGGCAACCGTGGTAACCATGGGCTTACTCTCGTTACCTACCATGCTAAAGCGTGGCTACGACCCGCAAGTTGCCACTGGGTTAATTTGCGCCTCAGGTACATTAGGGCAAATTATTCCCCCCTCCATTATTTTAGTCTTACTTGGCGACGTACTCTCAACCGCTTATCAACAAGCACAACTCGACATGGGTATTTTTTCACCCGACACTGTTTCAGTGGGTGACTTATTTATCGGTGCACTTATACCCGGGCTAATGCTTGTTGGTATGTACGCCTTATATATATTGTTATTAACGTTTATTAAACCTAATGCCGTTCCTGCCATCCCTGAAAGCGAGCGCGAACAAAACTGGCCGCAGCTTCTCATGCAAGTTATTAAAGCATTAATACCGCCGATTGCGCTTATCATTGCTGTACTGGGTTCGATACTCATTGGTGCGGCAACCCCAACCGAAGCCGCATCAGTGGGCGCAATGGGTGCCATTGTGCTTGCTATCACGCAACGTCAATTTAACCTGGCCATGCTCAAAGACGTTATGTTGAGCACTACGCGCATTACCAGCATGGTGTTTATTATCTTTGTTGGCGCCTCGTTATTTTCCTTAGTGTTCCGCGGCTTTGGTGGTGACGAAACGGTACGTAATATACTTACCGATTTACCGGGTGGCGCTTTCGGAGCCATTTTTATTGTTATGTTAGTAATGTTTTTACTTGGTTTTATACTCGACTTTATCGAGATCACCTTTGTTGTGGTGCCCATTGTCGCTCCAATTTTACTCACGATGGACATTAACCCAATCTGGTTAGGCATTATGATCGCCATTAACTTGCAAACCTCTTTTCTTACACCACCGTTTGGCTTTGCCTTATTTTACTTACGCGGTGTTGCACCAGACTCAATCTCCACAACGCAAATATACAAAGGCGTTGCGCCTTTTATATTAATCCAACTTATTGGCTTAAGTATTCTGGCGATATGGCCTAAACTAGCAACCTGGTTGCCCAACCTTGTTTATGGGCAATAAATACACACATAGGACTTTTGACTTTAAAAAAAAGCCTTCATAAAATAACGTTTACTTTACCGTTTAGGATTAGCTAGGAACTTAAATAATGGAAATAATCGGTTTACTTCTTGCACCTGTCATTCTAGCTGCCTTTATTTGGCTGCTTATCGTCGGTTTCAAAAAAAGTTTAGCCTGGGGATTTTGGCTTCTAATTGGTCCACTATTTGTTATTTTAGTCGCTATATTTCTCATTAAGCTCGATAACATACTCAGCATTTTATTAGTTTCTACTCTAGCGTATATTCCCGCAATATCCTTTGCTTATAAAAATTGGGAACAAGCAAAAAAACCGTTTTTAACTTATTTTATTTCATCGGTATTCAGTACGCTTATAAGTATTAACACCCTTACCAGTATTAGTGATAACAACCTTGAACTTTTAGTTACTCAAACACAACAAGGCCAACTCAATGAAGAAACAGCGGCAAGTCAAATGCGCGCTGAAATAAAAAGAATGGAACAGAGTGGCTCTTTGTCTGAACAAGATATACTCATAATGAAAACAGCCAAAAATATGGTTAACCAGATTGAAGCCAATTTAGAAAGCGATCCTGATTTTTATACTAAAACGATCAATCAAGATTACCAACGCGATCTAGCTAAGCTCGAAGCCCAACGTAAACGAGAAGAATCTGCAAAAAAACTTGAAGAACGTTTAAACAAACGTAAAGCGATTGAAAATAAACCACAAACTAAGCAGCCTCGTAGTTACCCAATCATTAAAAAAGCAGAAGTAAAAAACTACCTAGGATCACAGGTTATTCTTACAACAATACAAGAGCTAAAACATCAAGGCATACTAAAAGGGTTTGATGAAGAAACATATAGCCTTATTCTTGAGAAAGAACTTAAGAAAGGGAAATTAGAATTCAAAATTCATATGTCAGATGTAAAGATGATTCATTTATTTATTGACGCATAAAACTCTTTATCAATAATAAGCGGAGCAATTAATATGTCAGATAACAAAATTACAAAATCTAAACAACAGTGGCAAGAAACTCTCTCCGAAGAGGAGTATCACGTTTGTAGAGAACACGGCACTGAACGTGCATTTTCAGGCGAATATGCTGAGAGCAAACAAGATGGAATATACCACTGCACCTGCTGTGGCGAACCGTTATTTATTTCAGATACAAAGTTTGATTCTGGCACGGGCTGGCCAAGTTTCTTTCAACCCATTAACGAAGAGGCCATCGGCGAAAGTGTAGACGGAAAGCTTTTTATGAAACGAACCGAAGTGCATTGCAGCAAATGCGATAGTCACCTTGGCCATGTATTCCCTGATGGGCCACAACCAACTGGCTTGAGATATTGTATTAATTCGGTGTCACTAAAACTTAAAGAAAAATAAAAAAATAAATTAATAATGGGATCATTGACTCACGCAATGATCCCAGCCTGATTACAACCCACGAGCCGTTAAATATGCCTGTTCTGAAATTTTATGATACGCCACAACGTTATCACGGAATTTTTTATACGACGTAAAAATTTCGTTACTCATTTTATCTTTATTCGCAATTTCAGCAACAACGCTATCCGATAAGCCACTCAATTTTTTCAATACATCATCGGGGTATTTACGTACATCCACTTTATGTTTATTAACCAATGTATTCAGTGCTGCGTTATTACGCGCGGTGTACTCCGCCAACATATCGTTATTAACCACTAAGGCCGCATTACGTACAATGCTTTGTAAATCTTTTGGTAAAGCATCGAATGCTTTTTTATTCACTATCGCTTCTAATGTTGGGCCAGGCTCATGCCAACCAGGGTAATAATAGTATTTTGCTGCTTTATATAAGCCAAATGATAAATCATTGTATGGTCCAACCCATTCGGTTGCATCAATATTGCCGGACTTTAATGCAGTAAATAATTCACCACCCGGTAGGTTAACTGGTGTACCACCTGCACGCTTTAGCACTTCGCCGCCTAAACCGGGGATGCGCATCTTCAAACCTTTTAAATCTTTAATACTATTAATTTGTTTATTAAACCAGCCACCCATTTGAACGCCAGTATTACCGCAGGCAAGTGGTAATAAATTAAAATCGGCGTAGGCTTTTTCCCAAAGCTGCATACCGCCACCATAAAATAACCAACCATTCATTTCTTGAGCGGTTAAGCCGAAAGGCACCGCGGTAAAGAACTGAAAGGCTTCTCTTTTACCCTTCCAATAATATGCTGCGCCATGTCCCATTTCGGCAGCGCCACCAGAGACTGCATCAAATACTTCAAATGCTGGCACCAGTTCTTTTGCACCATAAACCTTTACTGTTAATCGGCCACCACTCATCTCAGTGATTAGCTTAGCCAGATTATTAGCGCCAGCTCCTAAACCGGGGAAATTTTTTGGCCATGTGGTTACCATTTTCCAATTCAGTTTAGTTTTCGCACTTGCAATAGCAGGGGCACCTAACAAACCACCTGCAGCGACTGCGGTTGCACCAATACTTGACGATTTTATAAAATCACGACGCTTCATTTTTTATCCTTATGCCTAATATAACAATGCCTTAATGTATTTATATTCCATGCCATCTTTTAATAAAAATAGCGACAAAAACATTTAATATTTGCTTGCTTTTTTTATAGTTTTTTATAATCAATACCTTGCATGATTATCCATAATCGGCACAACTAATCAATCACTTGTTGCTAATAAAGAAGAATCTAAGCAAATTCAAAAAAAGTAAAAATTTCCATAATAAAATTATAAAATGACTGGAAAGCAATAAATTTTCTGCCACACTTAAGCCCATTCTTATTAATAAAAATAATAAATCACAATGCATCTTTAAAGATGTTTTTATTCACGAATATAAACGCATATGTCCACTCTAAAATAAATGATACATTCTTTACTTCGCTTAAAAAAACACCTGGCTCTAACGGTTACGCTTAGCTTTATATTAACGCCCATTGTCGCTTACAGCGTGGCGTCTATATTTAATATGCCAACCAACGTTAGCTTTTTCATAACACCTTTTGGCTTAGTCCTTGCGGGCGCGTGCGCCTTACTTACTGTTTGGGTTTTCTTTTTTAGTTATAATTTTTTAAACCCCGTATTTACATGGCTTACACAACAACCTAAAACAGATTCCGCCGCTAACTCGCTACCTGAAAACTTAAGTGCTCATTTACATTCTTTTTCTTCAACTTATTGGTCATTTTTTCTTAGTTATATTTTATTTGTACCCACGATTCATTATTGGTTTATTGAGGCACCAACTTCATCGACCGCTTATGGTTCGCTTTTACAGTTTATGCTTTTAAATTTAGTTATCGCAGTTATCGTTGCGATGCCGGGTTATTTCTATTCACTTAATTTACTCGGTACAGTCAGTCGTTTTACCGGTTTATCTTACATACACGTTAGTATGCGCACCAAGATACTTTTAATTGGTGGTTTTATCCCTTTATTAATGACCACTATTATGTTGAAGTATTATTGGTGGCAAACAAGTAGCTTACCCATTGAAATCTTAGCCGCTTGGGGTTTTCTTGGTTTAGCCTCATTTATTACCACATCGATTTTCTTATACGGCTTTAACCAGGCACTTTCACCCGTTGAACATATTACCTCTCACCACGGTGCCTCTAACCATCAGCAATTGGCTGAGCGCTTAACACCCCGTTCAACCGATGAGATGGGCTTACTAGTACAAATGCTCGGTAAGCTATTCAAACGCTTAGGTGACCAGGAAGCGCATGTACACGCAATTGTTGAGCATGCCGCTGAAGGTATTATTATCTTAAACCGACAATGCAAAATTGAAACGGTTAATCCTGCCGCAGAGCAGTTATTTGGATTTAGTATTGATGAAATCCGAACAAAAGATTTCACCAGGCTCGTCCCTTCATTTAGCCGCAACATGCATGAATACACTCAGGGTGAGCATGAGATTGAAGCACAGCATCGAAAAGGTCATATGCTGACAATGTCGTTACGTATGACGCAGATGGTGATGGATAAACAAATTTATTATAACTGCATGCTCTCGGATATATCCGAACGCAAAGCAACCGAAAAAATGTTAATTCAAGCCGAAGCCCGTTACCGTGACTTAGTTGAAACGGCACATGATTTAGTTTGGAGCATGGATAACAAAGGCCGTTGGACCTACCTAAACAAGGCCGTGGCGAATATATACGGTTACGATGCTGAAGAAATGCTCTTTAAACATTATTCAGATTACCAACTACCCGAATCACGAGACCGTGATTTATCCGCAATAGAAACCATTCTAGCTGGAAACGAATTAGTGGGGTATGAAACAGTTCATGTCGACAAACAAGGTAATCATAAACACATAAGCTTTAATGCCAAACCAATGCTTAACCCCGATGGAAGTGTTGCGTATATTACCGGTACCGCACGTGATATTACATCGAAAAAAGCTTATGAAAATGAACTCACTTATCAAGCGCAACATGATTCTTTAACCGGTATTTATAACCGCAAATATTTCCAGCAAGAACTCGAACGGGTTGTTTCACGGGTTGCCCGTTCAGCTGCCGACTGCGCTGTTTTTTATATGGACTTAGATCAATTTAAATATGTAAATGATACCGTGGGTCATGGTGCTGGCGACAAGTTACTCCTTGAAACTACCAACCTATTACGCAGCCATCTGCGCGAAGGCGATTTACTCGCACGTTTTGGGGGCGACGAGTTTACCGTATTACTTTATAACTTAGATCGTGAGGAAGCTTGTGTAGTTGGCGAAGGCTTGAGAAAATTATTTGAACACTTCCAGTTTGTTGATAGCGGGCAAGCCTTTAACGTAACGTTAAGTTTAGGCATAGCATGCATTACTAATCAAACTACCTCTGCAGACGATGTACTTTCTCAGGCGGATATTGCTTGCAACATTGCTAAGGCAAATGGCCGTAATCGTATTCACATTGCTGAACCTGGCAGCAACGAACAAGATGGTCTTGCTAATGATATGGGTTGGGCAAGCCGTGTACGTGACGCATTTGAAAACGACCGCTTCTCTTTGGTATACCAACCGATTATTGCCGTTGCTGACGGGGCGGTTAACGATTATGAAGTGTTGTTACGTATGCAACGCGACAACGGTGAGATTATTCTTCCCGGTGGGTTTATGCCGGCTGCCGAACGTTTTGGCTTAGTTCACAATGTCGATCGCTGGGCTATTACGCGTGCCATAACGCATCTTGACGAGCTTTCTATACTGCATAATAAGGAACTGCGTTTTGCCATTAATCTATCTGGCCGTGCGTTTGAAGATAAAGAATTACTGCCACTCATTCGTGGTTTAATTCGTGATTCAAACCTTTGTCCGTCACAGCTAACCTTTGAAATAACAGAAACCGCAGCAATTGCTAATTTACGTGATGCCAGCCAATTCATTTCCAAATTAAAAGATATGGGTTGTGAATTTGCACTCGATGATTTTGGTTCAGGATTCTGTTCTTTTAGTTACCTTAAAAAACTTCCTGTCGATAAATTAAAAATTGACGGTTCATTTGTCCAAAACCTAGCGGAAACACAGGTCGATCAGGCAATGGTTCAATCAATGAATCAAATTGCTCATGCACTCGGTAAAAAAACTATAGCCGAATTTGTTGAAAATGATCAAACACTCCAACTACTTAAACTTTACGGCGTCGATTTTGCGCAGGGTAATTATTTAGGTTTGCCCAGTGCGACGATTCACCCCGCCATGGACTTCCAAACCACCATCCAAAAAGAAGACGAAGAGACCATTGTTTTAAATTAAAGCCAATATTTCTTATCGATTTAGTGCCTGTTTATACTAGGGTCTGTTGACCTTTCAGATGTTAGACTGATTTTGAGATAATTTTAGTTCTAACAAGGCATTTTTTACGTATCAATGCACTCCATTGATAGTAAAAAATAACGCCTGCAGGGCTAAAATTAGCCAAAATCAGGCAATAGATGAAAGATCAACAGACCCTAGTTAACACTTTTAAAATAATAGCTTAAGCTAAACTTAAATTCGCATACTCCATCACTAACCATTTACTACCCACTTCTTCAAAATTAATTTGTATGCGCGCATGCCGGCCTTCGCCTTCATAATTCATTACCATGCCTTCACCAAAACTTGGATGTTGCACACGCTGACCTAAATTAATTTTTAGGCCCTGATCATCTTCAGGCCGTTCGGTATAAGCTGAGGTTTTGCCTACTCCGGCGTAACCACTCGCTTTTTTTGCAAAGCCCGTTACACGGACTTGATGTAAGTATTCTTGTGGTGCTTCTTTTAAAAAACGTGAAGGTTTAGGATAACTATCTTCTCCGTAGATGCGACGTTTTTCAGCATAACTTAAGGTTAATTGTTCCATGGCACGCGTCATACCCACATAACAAAGACGGCGTTCTTCTTCTAAGCGTTCAGGATCTTCGGCTGATAAGCGATGTGGGAATAAACCTTCTTCAACTCCACAAATAAAAACTTGTTTAAACTCTAGGCCCTTAGCTGAATGCAATGTCATGAGTTGTACACAGTCGTCCCACTCATCACCCTGGCTTTCACCCGACTCTAAAACAGCATGTGATAAAAATGACGATAGCTCATCGATCGCTTCATCATCTTGTTGCCAATCTTCGCCTTCAAAATTTACCCCAGCTTGAATAAGCTCTTGCATATTCTCAATACGGGCCCGACCACGTTCGCCTTTTTCTTTTTTATAATGTGCTTCTAACCCCGAGTGATGAATAACATGTTCTATTTTTTCACTTAAGGTTAAGTTATCGATTAACTCAACGTGTTCATTAATTAAATCAACGAACACTTGCAATGCACCAATAGCACGTACTGTTAATGTTTTATTTTCGATAACATCTTGCACGGCTTGCCAAAGTGTAAGGTCTTTCTCACGTGCAGTACTGCGAACAACTTCGAGTGTTTTATTGCCAATGCCGCGTGTTGGTGTATTAACAATACGCTCAAAAGCGGGCGCATCATTTCGATTAGTCATTAAACGTAAATAGGCAAGGACATCACGAATTTCTTGTCTATCAAAAAATCGTAAACCGCCATAAACACGATAGGGCATAGCAACGGAAATAAGAGATTCTTCTAATACCCGTGACTGCGCATTGGAGCGATACAAAATGGCACACTCACTACGCTTATAACCGTCTTTAACGCACGCCTGTATACTATCAACAATATAATTCGCTTCGTCTATTTCATTAAAAGCCGAGTAGACTTGAATGAGTTCACCGTCAGAATCTTCCGTCCATAATTCTTTACCGAGTCGGTCGGTATTATTTTCGATTAAACCATTCGCTGCTTTTAATATATTACCGGTTGAACGGTAGTTTTGTTCTAAGCGATAGGTTTCTGACGGAGTGAAATCTCGACTGTACTGATGAATGTTCTCTATTTTTGCGCCACGCCAACCATAAATCGATTGATCGTCATCGCCAACCGCAAAAACGCGACCGCTTTCACCTGCAAGCAATTTAATCCATTCGTATTGTATGGAGTTGGTATCTTGAAATTCGTCGACTAATATATTTTGGAAACGCTCTCGGTAATGATGCAAAACATCAGGTCGCTTTTGCCATAGGTCTTTGGCTCGCAACAACATTTCAGCAAAATCAATCATACCTGCTTGCTGACAAAGCGCCTCGTATTGACGATAGATTTCTATCATCTGCGTTAAGTGCACATCGTTTTTTTGCCCTGGGTGCAACACAATTTGCCCAGCACGCAATCCTTCATCTTTTCGCGCATTAATATACCACTGCGCCTCTTTGGCAGGCCATTGCGAATCATCCAAGCCCATCTCTCTAATGAGACGTTTGAGGGTACGTTGCTGGTCATCACTGTCTAAAATCTGAAAATTCTGAGGTAATTCAGCCTCATCCCAATGCGCGCGTAATAAACGATGCGCGATACCGTGAAAAGTGCCCACCCACATGCCGCTGGCGGGTATTCCAAGCAACGTTTCTATCCGGCCACGCATTTCGGCTGCCGCCTTATTTGTGAAAGTAACCGCTAACACACTGAAAGGAGAGACATTTTCTGCCTGAATCAACCAGGCTATGCGATGCACAAGTACACGTGTTTTACCACTACCCGCACCAGCCAGCACTAAAGCATGGCCATTTGAGTGACAAACTGCCGCGCGCTGCGCGCTATTAAGGGGATCTAATATTTGAGAAACATCCATCTGCGCGAGTATACCAAATAGCGATAAGTATTTGACTAAACTCTTTGTAAAACCTGCCGATAAATAGGGTATAGGAACTCTACATATGCCAATGACATGACGTTATTCACCACTAATCAAAAATACCTATTTCACTTAGAAAAATAATTGTGACTTTATGGCTGACGCAAAAACAATAGAAGAATCATTACGCGCTCTCAAAGACGATTTTGCGGCGAAGCTTCCGAGCAAGCTTGATAAAATTGAGCAAGTATGGAACCAAGCTTCAGCGGAAAACCAAGAAGAAACGATAGCCGAACTTATTTTTTTATGTCATAAACTCGCGGGTTCCGGCGCATCATTTGGTTTTCAAGATGTATCTAAATACGCTCGGTTAGCCGAAGAGGCTTCAAAAGAAATCCAAAAAAACTCTGAGCTAAACAGCAATGTATCCTGGGCTGATGATCTACATCCTAAACTCTACCCTTTAATCAATGATTTACTTAAACAAAAAACGTCACACCAAGATAATATAACTCAGTCTAAAATTAAAAAACAAAAAATCAGACATGAAGCATCTGATGAAGAAAAGCTACTTATATACATTATTGAAAAAAATCGTTTAACCGCTGAAGAAATCACCTTAAAACTTAAAACATATAATTATAGCGTACGAAGTTTTTCTCAACTTGATGATTTAAAAGAAGCGATAATCGATAACACACCAAATGCCGTTATTATCGATTCCACCATTTTTAATACACAAACAAAAACAACCATTAACGAGCTTCGACAGGATTATCAATTTGAAATTATTCACCTTGCCAATAACAGCAGTTTTGAAACGCGTTTAGATGCTGTTCGTATAGGCGTCGATCACTATTTTACAAAACCTGTCGATTTTTCAACTGTTGTCGATGTTTTAGATGTACTTGCTGAGAAAGATACACCTATTTCCACAAAAGTTCTGATTGTTGATGACTCAATATCAACTTCACAGTTTTATTCCTTATCCCTTAAAGCAGAAGGCATTGAAACAAAAGTGGTCACCAACCCCTTTAAGGTCATGGATGAAATAATTGATTTTAAACCTGAATTGATTTTACTCGATCTACACATGCCCAAGTGCAGTGGACTCGAACTCGCTAGTGTTATAAGACAACAAGGCAATTATCTTAGTACCCCTATTATCTTTTTATCGAGTGAAACGGATACACAAAAACAATTATCGGCTCTTGAAATTGGTGCTGATGAATTTTTAAACAAACCCGTTAATGTTGATCATTTAATTGCCGTCGTTAAAAATAAAATAATTCGTTATCGCCAACTTAGTACGTTTATGCACAATGATAGCCTCACGGGGTTACTCAACCACACCAGCATTTTAACCACTCTGGATACCGAGCTAGCGCGTGCAAAACGAGAAGATGCTAATTTTAGTTATGTCATGATCGATATCGATTTTTTTAAAAACATAAACGACACCTATGGCCACTATATAGGTGACATGGTGATTAAAAGTATTTCTCGTTACATAAAACAAAACCTACGAGTCACTGATAGTGTTGGGCGTTACGGTGGAGAAGAATTTGTTGCTATTTTACCCGGCATCGATGCTGCAATGGCGACCAAGGTTATGCAAAAAATTCTCGATGGATTTTCAAAAGTCGATTTTGTACATTTTAATCATAAGTTCAATGTAACCTTTAGCTGCGGTATTGCAGACTACTCAACATCGAGCACAGCGAATGAAATCATTGACGCTGCCGACAAAGCGCTTTATGTTGCAAAAAATGATGGTCGTCATTGCATCAGAACCGCCACTTAATCTTTTAATATAGAAATTTAACAAAAAATCACTCGAATAAAGTGCTAAATATTTATTATTTTGCAATAATAATGTGATGCACTTCACCGTAATATTTGCAATATTATTCTTTAGCTTCTCAAGCTCTGTGCTTGCCAACAAAACGGTTTCCATAACCATTGCGAACGGCATTGAAGCTGAGTTCAATATTAAGCAGGCAAAAGGGAATACTTTACTGCTGGTTATTCCATCGGAGCATGGTCTACAAGAAGCAGAAACTCGGTTACTAAAAATACTGCCTGATTATGGCATCGAAGTCTGGCTCAGTAATTTGCTTGAATCTTATTTTTTAGAAAATACCGCCAGCAACCTAGAAAGAATACCCGCGCAAGATATCTATGTACTATTGGAAAGCATACACAAAAAAACAAATAAAAATATTATCATTCTTGCATCAGGGCGTAGTGCCATCCCAATTTTACGTGCACATGCGAGCTGGCCAAAGAAAATCTTACCCGCATATTTATCTGGCTTAATTTTAATGCATCCTAATCTTTTTAAAAGCACGCCCGAACCCGGAGCAATTGCTGAATTAATGCCTAGCGTCAAAAATACCAATCAACTTATTTATTTAATACAACCGAAATTATCCCCCTATTGGTGGAATCGTGATATTAGCTTAGAGGGCTTACAACAATCTGGAAGTGATGTTTTTATTCAAACTTTAAAAGATATACGAAATCGTTTCTACTTTAGAGAAGATGCAACAGCATATGAAATGCGTCTTAGAGAGAAATATCCAAACCTTATCTACAATGCAATTACTCAAATAAATCGCTACCCTAAAATACAGCGCGATATTACTGTAAGCTATCAAGCAAATAATGCTGTTACTTCCATAAAAAAAGAGCGCTCTTTATCTGCTTACAAGGGCAACCCAAATCCACCCGCTTTAAAATTATTAACTTTAGAGGGTAACGTTCTCGACCTCAAAAATGAAAAAGGTAAAGTTATACTCGTGAATTTTTGGGCAAGTTGGTGCCCACCATGTGTACACGAAATGCCTTCAATGCAACAATTGGATAACTATTTTCACAAAAAAAAGAAAAATGCATTCAAAATACTCGCGGTTAATATGGCAGAAGATAAAAAAACTATTAACGAGTTTTTAAGCTCTAAAGTTTCTGTTGATTTTGACATTATGTTAGATAGTGATGGGGCAGCTTTAAAAGCATGGAAAGTATTTGCCTTTCCAACCAGCTTTATTATCGGCAAAAAAGGTAAAATTCGTTATGCCATTTATGGTGGTCTAGATTGGTTTACTCCTACAATTAAAAACAAGATTCAAACATTAATTGATGAATAAACCAGCAACATTATGATTAGTATGTATTTTTCTAACTCATAAATTCCCTCAAATTCCATATTTCTAACGCTAAAAATACAATAAGACTAAAGTCGTACTAGAACATTGCCGATAAAAACCTACAAGTTTGGGTCATACAGTCATTAGAACTTCCGTCGATATGAAAATATAAGTCATAGTTCTTTTGCCGCACTAAGTAGGAAATTAAAATGCGCTTGATGAATCTCTTTATTATTTTTACAGCCAGCTTTTCGATAGTGGGTTGTTCAACACAATTACAAACCAGTATTAAACATAATGTTCACTTACTTGAAAAACAAACTCTCAAACAAGATGGTTTAACCTTTATAACCCCAACAACCATCACCGGCATGGAAGAAGACAAACAATACCTAGCGTTAACCTTTAGCCATGAATTACAAAAATTACGACCGGAATTAAAAGTTTCTGACTTATCGACAGCGTTAGGTGCCATTAATAAATCTGGCTATACGGAAAACTATGCCAAAATGTATGTTGGCTATGGAACCATCGGGATTTTTAATAAAGATATGTTAAAGGAAGTCGGGGCCATCACAAACAACCGTTATCTCTGTCAACTAAAATTAAGCCACTTTAAATCTGAAGCACAAGGCCGCTTAGGACTACTCGGCTTTAGTATGTTCGATACTGAGAAAGCAACCCTACGGCTATTCGTTCAAATTTGGGATAGCTATGAAGGTATTATTGTCTGGGAAGCCGCGCAAGAGTTAACTTATGCACACGATACCAGTGATGAAGATCCCGTTACCTTTGAACGCATGATTCGGCTTGCGGCAAAAGATATTGCGAAAGTGCTACCATAAAACTACACTAGGCTTTTTTCTAAGGTCTATATATCAGAATGAATTCTCAAATTGATGATGCAGTAAATGTACTCGGTGAACCGCTGTTAATCTGCAGCGAAAGCCCTATCACTGGTTTTTTTCGAGATGGCTCCTGCAACACTAATAAAGAAGATGTTGGATCGCACACGGTGTGTATTGAAGTGTCTCAGGAATTTTTAGAATACTCTCGCTTCAAAGGAAATGACCTCTCAACACCTGCTTTAGAGCATGGTTTCCCGGGTTTAAAACCTGGCGATCATTGGTGCTTATGTGCCGCACGCTGGCTTGAGGCTAAGCAACACAATATGGCCCCACGCGTTCACCTAATGGCAACACATAAAAAAGCGCTTGAAATTATTCCACTAGAAGAACTAAAAAAGTTTGCCGCGGATTTAAACTAAGTTACGAGTTGTTTACGCAATAGCTCAAGTACCGGTTTCGTATCAGGGCGGACTTCACGCCAAATATAAAAAGACTCGGCTGCCTGTTCAACAAGCATTCCTAAACCATCCGTAATCGTATTAATAGTTTGTTGAGCTGCCCATTGCATAAAAGGTGTTTGCGAACCGTACATCATGTCATAACAGCAGCCTTGCTGAGTAACAAGGTTGTCGGGTAACGGTGGTAACTCACCTTGTAAACTTGCGGCGGTTGCATTGATAACAATATCAAATAACTCGCCGTTCAAAACGCCTTGTGCTAAATCGTCATAACCACAAGCGGTTACACAACCTAGATCGTTAAAATGTTCAGCGAGAATTGTGGCTTTACTAGCGGTACGATTAACAATAACAATTTCCGTTGGTGATTCACTTAATAAAGGTGCAAGTACACCACGAGATGCACCACCCGCACCCATTAATAAAATACGTTTATTTTTTATTGTAATATTATGGTTATGTTTTAAATCGTTAACTAAACCAATACCATCGGTATTGTCACCAAATAATTTTCCATCTTTTATTTTAATGGTATTAAGTGCACCTGCACGTTCCGCACGTTCACTTCGTTCATCGACAAGTGCCCACGCTTCTTCTTTAAACGGTACGGTTATGTTTAAACCTTTGCCTTTATTCGCCACAAAGTTGCCCACGGCTTGTTTAAAGCCGCCGGTATCAACTTGAATCGCCGTATAGTTAATTAGTTGTTTTGTTTGTTCAGCAAATAACGAATGTATTTGCGGGCTCTTACTATGCTTAATGGGGTTTCCCATAACAGCATAATCATCTACCCGTGGTTCAAAATCGAAAATGTCTGTCATGCCCACAATTACCCTAAAGGATCCCTAAAATATTTTAAGAGAAAATACCTTTCAACATAAAGAAAATCATTATCGATAAAATAGCACCAGCAGGTAAGGTGATTATCCATGACATAAAAATAGTTCGTACAACATTCATGTTCAATGCAGCAATGCCTCGCGCCATACCGACACCTAATACCGCACCCACTAATGTATGTGTGGTTGATATTGGCAAGCCAGTGCCCGAAGCGATAACAACGGTCGTTGCTGCTGCAAGCGTTGCAGCAAACCCACGGCTTGGTGTTAACTCAGTAATATTGGTACCAACCGTGGCGATAACTTTTTTACCATACATAACAAGTCCAGCCACAATACCGACGCCACCAAGTAGGAGTATCCAAGCTGGCATCATTGATTTTTGTGCAACCTGGCCGCCACTTTCAACAATACTCACTACCGCGGCTAACGGGCCAACCGCATTGGCAACATCGTTAGAGCCATGTGCAAAAGCCATTGCCGATGCGGTAAACATCATCAATACACCAAATACTTTTTCTACGTTAGTAAAGTGATAATCTTCATCTGCGCTAGCATCAAACTTTAATTTCTGAATAAAATACCGACCCACAAACATTGAAATTAAGCCGATAATAATTGCTATTCCATAACTTTCAATCGTTGTAAATTCTAAACCTACGTGTTTTAAGCCCTTAAATAAAGTAACAAGAGCAATAATAAAACCGACTAAGAAAATATAATAAGGTACATATTTTTTAGAAGCTTGAAACGGTTTGTCAGCATCGAATATTAATTTTTGAACACTACGGAATAAAGCAAATGCCACCACACCAGCTAACAATGGCGAGATAATCCAGCTCATTGCTATCGTTCCGACCTTGCCCCAATGAACCGCATCAATACCTATGCCCACGGCGGCAAAACCAACAATCGCACCAACAATAGAATGGGTTGTTGAAACAGGCCAACCTGCACGCGTTGCAACAAGCAACCAAATACCTGCGGCAAGTAGTGACGCAAGCATCCCGTATATCAGCAACTCAGGGCTGTCCACCAATAAGCTGGTATCCATCATGCCTTTCCGAATGGTTGCTGTTACTTGGCCGCCAGCCAAGTATGCACCTAAAAATTCAAAAATCGCCGCGATAATAATCGCTTGTTTTATCGTTAATGCTTTAGAGCCAACGGATGTTGCCATTGCATTGGCAACATCGTTTGCGCCCACACCCCATGCCATAAATAAACCAAACACACAGGCTAATACTATAAAAATTGTTCCAAATTCCACAACGAATCTCCCACTAGTTCGTTATTACTACGCTTAGCTATTTAGCTAACATCAGTTCCAATCGACTTCCCACACGTTGCGCAATATCGGCAAGGTCACCTATCCAGTCAATAACTTTATACATAAACATAACATCGATAGGGGGTAAGTCTTTTTCTTGTTTAAATAACATCGTGCGGACTTTTACTTGTATTTTGTCAGTGTCGTTTTCAATTTTATTTAATTTTTTAATCATTGACTGAACGAGTTTAATTTCATTACCTCTAAAGCCTGTTGCAACAAGCTCATCGAGTTCATTAATCGCAATTTGTGCTTGTGCAGATGCGTCAACACAACGTTTTACAAAATCAATGATGCTTTTATGCATTGCACCAGGAAATTCTATTTGACGACCAAGCATCAATCCCGCAATGTCTTTACTCTTATTCGCAATGCGATCTTGCATTGTTAACACTTCTAAAACGTCACGTCGTGACACCGGCATAAATAAACCGGTAGGCAAATTTAACCGTAAAGCTTTCTTTAAAGCATCTGCTTCGTTTTCAATCTTTGCGATTTTTATTTGTGCTTTCTCAGCCTTACTCCACTTGCCTTCTAACGCTGCAGCAACAAACGGTTCAAGCGCTTCAATGCATGCTTGAACTTTTGCCATATGCGCTTGAAGGGGTGAGACAGGTGAACTTCCGAACAGGTTGGACATGTCGATAGGTGACATAAATGATTTCCTCTATTAATAAATATTAAAGCTTAATATTATTATCGTTACTGATACCAGCAACATCATTTGTTACATTTTTATGACGTTTTATTTTTGCGAAGTATAAACATTCTGGTTACAAGTACAACTGCTTTAGCGTCCAGATTAGCATTTAAAATGCTTTGATCTTTTGGGAGGATATGTTACTAATTTTAACGTCGGAATAACCACTGGTTTCACTATAGATATCTATGTGTTTTAGAAGCTTTCATCTTTTAACCAACCGGCAACGCGCTTGGCAAAATAGGTTAATACGCCATCTGCTCCAGCACGCTTAAATGCAAGCATTGATTCCATCACTACCGCTTTTTCATCTAACCAACCATTTTGTGCCGCAGCTTTTAACATGGCGTATTCGCCGCTCACTTGATAAACAAAAGTTGGTGCACCGTATTGTTTTTTAACTCGATGGACAATGTCTAAATACGGCATGCCCGGTTTAACCATCACCATGTCCGCACCTTCGTTTAGATCTAAACCAACTTCCCAAAGTGCTTCATCGGAATTGGCTGGATCCATTTGATAACTGTTTTTATTGCCGCCTGCCAGATTTGAAGCTGAACCCACCGCATCACGAAACGGGCCGTAAAAGCTTGATGCGTATTTAGCGGAGTAGGCCATGATACGGGTATGGATATGACCGGCTTTTTCTAGTGCCTGACGAATTTCGCCAATACGGCCGTCCATCATATCGGATGGTGCCACCACATCAGCACCAGCTTCTGCATGTGAGACGGCTTGTTTAACTAAAACCTCAACCGTTTCGTCGTTTAGTACGTAGCCTGAGTTATCAATCAAGCCGTCTTGGCCATGGGTTGTGAAGGGATCGAGTGCAACGTCGGTCATCACACCTAAATCGGGGTAGGCTTCTTTTAGTGCGCGTACTGCACGTTGCGCTAAGCCTTCGGGGTTAAAGGCTTCTTCTGCCTTTTCTGACTTTACGCTGTCCGGCGTAACCGGAAACAGCGCCACCATTGGTATACCAAGCTCCACAAGCTCGGCGGCTTCTTTCAATAACTTATCAATACTGACGCGCTCAACACTCGGCATTGAGGCAACCACTTCACGCTGGCCTTTACCTTCTAAAATAAACATTGGGTAAATAAGATCGTTACAACTTAATTGTGACTCACGCATTAAGCGACGCGAAAAATCGTCACGGCGCATGCGACGCATACGAACATTAGGGTATTTACCAAGGTGACTTTCAATATTGGCCAAAATGCACTCCTTACCAAACCAAGAAATAATACAAATTTATAACAGTTCTATAACTTTTGCGTACTGTCGAGCAGAACTTTACTGATAATACGTTATCATACTATTAACCCTTAAAATGAAAAAGCACTTGAAGCTTATTGCTTGGATAACACGCTATGATAAAAAATCGCATTCTACCCTTCCTCAGTTTAAGCCTATTGCTGTTCGTTAATAATGCGCTAGCAAGTTCTGAAGCTGAACCTGATACGTTATTGAAATCAAACACTTACAACCTCATTCAGGGTCTTAAAGACTCCAAAAGTACAAGCAAACTCAACCCTGAGGTTGTGCATAAGTTGGTTACGACACATATTGCGCCACAACTGGATTTTATTGCCGCCTCTCGTTGGGTGCTTGGTAAACATTGGCCAGAAATCGACCGCGCTCAAAAGATTCGTTTTATTAAGGAATTCAGGAAATTACTTATTCGCTTTTACTCTGTCGCGCTCACTGAATATGTCTCGAATAATGATGTTGACCACGGTGTTATCAAATTTCTTCCGCTTCCCAGCAGCTCGCATAAAAATGAAGTGGGCAACGACATAACCGTCCGCTCGATTGTTACACCACCGAATTCAACAAAAAAAGTGACGGTTAATTATCAAATGCACAAAACACGTAAAGGCTGGAAAATTTACGATGTTTCGGTTGAAGGCATTAGTATGATTGGCACCTACAAAAGCAGCTTTGAGCCCCAATTACGCAATATGGGCGTAGACGACCTTATCGCAAGCCTTATCGAACGAAACAACAAAATAGCGTTCAAAAAAACAAGCCTAAAGACACAATAAAATCATGTAGATTATAGGCTGACATGCCCTTAATATGACTAAATATCATAAAGCTTTAAGCCAAATTGGCCGATAGACTTACTAGTAGTTACTTTAACAACAATACTAGTTGTCTCTAGGGTTAAATGAAGAAAATTCTTGTCATTGAATTGTCTGCGACACTTCGCCATGCGCTCGCAACGATGCTCTCGCAAAATGGTTATGAAAGCTTATGCATCAATTCGTTTGAAGAGGCCGCAACGCATTTAACCAAAGCTAAAAATTGTATTGAATATGATGCGGTGCTTTTTAGCTGGCAAGTACAGACTGATACTGAAAATGATGAGCTGTTAATTCGGCTCACCGATTCACCTTTTTCCGAACTCCCACTCATTGTACTAGCCCATGAACCCGACCCAGCAAAATTAAGTTGGGTTGCTAGCCGCCAACACTCTGCTTTTTTACTTTGGGGTAACCATACCGATATTGTTGAATCACTCAATGTGTTATTTGAAGAAACGAAAACCGCTGACCCAACCATTGAATTACCCCATACCCAAATTCGTGTATTGCTTGTTGACGATTCACCCACTGCACGCGTTAAATTTCGTCGCTTACTTGAAGCACAAGGTTACCAAACCGATACTGCTTCCTGTGTTAGTGAAGCGTTTAACAAAGCCTGCTCACAAAAATATGATATTGCCGTGATCGATTATTTTATGCCAGACAATACGGGTGATGTGTTATGTCAAAAATTACGCTCTAATCCGTCAACAGCTAATATTACAATGGCCATTCTCACCAGTACCTATCTAGATAAAGTGATTACTAACTCTCTCAGTGCCGGTGCTGAAGAGGTTATGTTTAAAAACGAAGCCGATGAATTATTTGTTGCTCGTGTTAATGCTATGAGTCGCACAGTACAAACGACAAAACGCATTAATGCAGATAGAAATCGATTGGAATGTATTTTAACGTCCGTTGGTGATGGTGTTATCGGTATAAACAAAGACAAGCTCATTACTTTTTTCAACCCAGCAGTTAATGCCATTATGGGTTTTGATAATGACGCATTGTTAAGTGGAATAGAAATTACTAAAGTTTTTCACCGACAACAATCCGACAACAAAAAAGCACGTAACTATTTACAACAGGTTAATCAAGCGATTGAAATTGGCCAAGAATTTTATGGTATAGAATCTGAATTTATTCGCAAAGATGGTACACCGATACAAGTTGAATTAACCATTTTTCCCTTGCATACAGACGATCATCCTGAAGGTGCAGTTATTGCCTTTAGAGATGTATCAGAAACAAAATTATTAGTTGAAGAATTACGTTGGCAAGCTAACCACGATCCTCTCACTAAACTTATTAACCGAAAATATATTGAAGATACCTTAGACCAAGAAGTTTCACGGTTAAAGCGTACTAAGGATAAAAGCGCATTACTCTATATCGATCTTGATCGCTTTAAATATATTAATGACACCTTGGGCCATACGGCTGGTGACCAAGTGCTAATTGAAATTGGTCATCAATTACAAACCCGAATTCGTAAATCAGACATCCTCGCTCGCTTTGGTGGTGACGAGTTTGTTATTTTATTGCATGACATAGAAGAGGAGTCGCTCTTCGATGCTGTTAATGTTTTTCGCGAGTTAATGTCCGACTACCAATTTAACTGGGAAGGTAATCAGTACTCTATTCATGGCAGTATTGGCGTTGCCGTAATTGATAAACATGCCGCCTCTCACGGTGAAATGCTTGCTAACGCCGATATTGCTTGCCACATCGCTAAAGGTGAAGGACGCAACTGCATACACATTTATTCACCAGAACATGACGATAAAGTAAACATGGAATTAGAACTAGGCTGGTCTAATCGTTTACATAAAGCACTTGAAAAAAATACCTTTCACTTAGTTTTTCAACCTATTATTCCTTTACATATTATTGATACAAAAAATATTCCTGATACATCTGGTGAGCTTTGGCAAAGTTATATTAACCAAACCCATCCTGAAGGGATTATGTATGAAGTCTTATTACGCTTAGAAAATAATAGCGGCAGTGCTATTTCACCTTATGCATTTTTACCCACCGCTGAACGATTTAATATGATGCTACCGATTGATACCTGGGTAATTGATAGTGCTTTAAAAGCACTTAGCCAATATTCTAGTCAAGGTTATCAAACGCAACTTACCATTAATTTATCTGGGCAAACGCTTGAGTCATCTGAAATTGTCGATACCATCACTGATAGCTTTAAACTACATAATATAGACCCGACCTCGGTATTATTTGAAATAACAGAAACCGTTGCAATTAATAAAATTGAATCCGCAAGGTTGGTTATAAATAAACTTAAAGTACTCGGCTGTCGGTTTGCATTGGATGATTTTGGTAGCGGCTATTGTTCATTCTCACATTTAAAAAACTTGCCGGTCGATTTTATAAAAATAGATGGCCAGTTTGTAAAAGATTTTATGAGCGACCCGATGGACCGAGCTATTGTGACCTCAATTCATAATATTGCGCATTCACTCGGTAAAAAAACCATTGCCGAATTTGTTGAGGATGCCGAAACAATGCGTACCCTTAAAGAAATAGGCATCGACTATGTACAAGGTTATTACCTATCGCACCCACTAAATATGCTACCGAACTATAAAGTAAAAAAATCACAAGATCACCAAGCCTTATAACGCATCATTCAGCTTCATCCTGTATCTCAAGCCATCGCAAACTCTCTCTGATCTTTACGTGTTTTAGTGTACAATAATCGGCCTTTTCACCCTTAAACAGTAGGGTCGTTAGTTTTATATTTGGAGTGTTACACACGTGGATCAATATCGCGGAACAACCGTCTTATCAGTACGACGGGGCAATAAAGTCGTTATCGGTGCCGATGGCCAGGTAACGTTGGGCAATACCGTAATGAAAGGCAATGCCCGTAAATTACGTCGGCTTTATCATAATAAAGTGATTGCCGGTTTTGCAGGCGGAACAGCCGATGCCTTTACCTTATTCGAATACTTTGAAAGTAAGCTCGAGAAACATTCAGGCCATTTAGTTCGTGCAGCCGTAGAGATGGCAAAAGACTGGCGCACCGACCGTACTCTACGTCGCTTAGAAGCCTTGCTCGCCGTTGCAAACGAAGAAGCCTCACTAATTATAAGCGGTAATGGCGATGTTATAGAACCTGAAGAAGGTCTTATCGCCATTGGTTCGGGTGGGCCATTCGCTCAATCTGCGGCGCGTGCCTTACTCGAAAATACCGAACTGTCTGCAGAAGAAATTGTGAAGAAGGCCTTGAATATTGCCGGCGATATCTGCATCTATACTAATCACAATATTCTCATTGAAGAGCTTGATATTTAGCTTACGTTTTAAGAATACTTTTACCTGGAATTATTATGTCGCACATGACACCCCAAGAAATTGTAAATGAACTTGATAAACACATTATTGGACAAGCTGCAGCTAAACGTGCAGTTGCCATTGCCTTAAGAAATCGTTGGCGTCGAAGCCGCGTAGACGAAACATTACGTAATGAAATAACCCCAAAAAATATTTTAATGATTGGGCCAACCGGTGTCGGTAAAACTGAAATAGCACGTCGCCTAGCAAAATTGTCTGACGCACCGTTTCTAAAAGTAGAAGCAACAAAGTTTACCGAAGTCGGTTACGTTGGTCGTGATGTTGAATCTATTATTCGTGACCTAATGGAAATATCCATTAAACAAGCGCGCGAACAAGCTATGAAAAAAGTTCAAGGCCGCGCAGCAGATGCTGCCGAAGAGCGGGTTCTCGATATCCTCCTTCCTTCCGCACGTACTTATAATTTTGGCCCCGAGGAAAATACTAATCCTGACGAAGAGCCAAAAGAAGACACCAGCAATTCAACTCGGCAAAAATTTCGCAAAAAATTACGCGAAGGCGATCTGGATGATAAGCAAATAGAAGTTGAAGTTAATGCGCCATCCGTGGGCGTAGAAATTATGGCGCCTCCGGGTATGGAAGAAATGACTAACCAACTCCAAGGTATGTTTCAAAATATGGGCAACGCAAAAAAACGCTCAAGAAAAATGTCTATTAAGCAAGCCATGAAAACATTAACCGACGAAGAGGCGGCAAATCTTTTAAATGAAGATGAAATTAAAGACGCCGCACTTAATGCCGTAGAACAAAACGGTATCGTCTTTTTAGATGAAATGGATAAAATTGCTAAACGTCAGGAAGGGGCGGGCGCTGATGTATCACGCGAAGGTGTACAACGTGATTTACTACCGCTTGTTGAAGGCTCAACCGTTACGACTAAATACGGCATGATAAAAACTGACCATATTTTATTTATAGCCTCCGGTGCATTTCATTTATCTAAACCATCGGATCTTATTCCCGAACTGCAAGGTCGCTTTCCAATTCGAGTAGAATTAGATGCACTCACATCTGATGACTTTGTAAGAATACTAACCGAACCTAATGCGTCGCTTACCGAACAGTACAGTGCATTACTTGAAACAGAAGACGTACAACTTATCTTTACCGCAGAAGGCGTTAAACGTATTGCCGAAATGGCATATCAAGTCAATGAGCGTACCGAAAATATTGGCGCAAGGCGTTTACATACAATATTGGAACGCTTACTCGAAGAAATTTCTTTTGCCGCTGCCGAAAGGTCAGGCGAAACCGTTAAAGTCACAACCGACTATGTAAATGAAAACATTCAAGACTTAGCAGAAGATGAAGACCTAAGTCGTTACATACTTTAAAAACTAATTAATTATTTACAGGAATACCATCATGCCTAAACCAACAGAAATTAATTTACATCAGGCTTCACACGTTTTAGAAATTGCCTTTGATGATGGCCAATCTTTTAAAATGCCAACTGAATACTTACGTGTAAACTCACCATCGGCAGAAGTACAAGGCCACGGCCCCGGTCAAGGTACATTACAAATTGGTAAGCAAGACGTCAACGTTACAAAAATAGAGCAAGTTGGCAATTATGCCATACAATTATTTTTTGATGACAATCACGATACCGGCATTTTCTCTTGGGATACCCTCTATAACTTAGGCAAAGACATGGAAGAAAACTGGAAAAATTACCTAGCCGAATTAGAGGCTGCTGGTCATAAACGTCCTGAGCCTGAACACATTAAATAACCATATAAACTAACCACAGCGATTTTCACTGTGGTTAGTTTTCAATAATCTTAGCTTACGTCTGCACTTTACCATCCGTTTTTATCTTTACAAAACATCTATACTCATGCCTATTATCCTTTTAAAAACGTTATGGATGATATTAAGTCCTTAATTAATATTAATGAAAATTTCTAAATGATAAAAGAATTCCTCTCACTCGTATTAGAAACTGATTCGAGCATATTTTTTTTAGCAGCAGCCATTGCCGCCTCATTTACATAGTCGCTTATTTACTAATCGTTCAATATGTAATGTCCTCAATAAACAAAAAAATAACAGATGCTCCTGAAAGTGACCAAGTAAATAACAAGTATGGTATCTATTTTATTTGCATTTTATTTTGGCCAGCAGCACTGATACTCGGAAATAGCTATTTAGCAAAAACCGGAAGAATGTGTATCATATTATTTTTATGGTTTACGGCCTTTATACTTGCATTAGCCTTTTCTAGCGTCGTCTTTACTTATATTTATCTACCTGAAATAATCGAGTTTTTTAAAGCGCATGGTTTTTGGTAGTAAAAATGAAAGTTAACTCATTACAAATTTACTATTTTGCAACACCCATATTTTTTATCTTGTATTATTACTTTGATATTAACCTCCGAATATCTATTCCTAGTGCCGAAGAGTACTGGATTTACCTGTATTATTTAATCTGCTTTATTGCCAGCTTTTTTGTTTTCAAAAATATAGTCGTCGGCGCGCTATTTGCATTGGTTGAAAGCTCAATTAATATATTATTTTTATTAATGAGCGTCTTTATACCCATCGTTAATATTGGAAAAAATTCTGAAAATATTAACCCAGTTAATTTCGGCACAGCTGAGTTACTGCACTTTTTTATTACTGGTGCTATCTTGTTATATAGCTTTCACTCAAACCCTTTATTTAAGAATAAACGATAATCATGCATATTAACGAACCGACTCAAACATCAACGATTAAAAATTTGGCAATATTTAACTTAGGATTCCGGATATTCTTTCTAGCCGCTGGGATATTTTCAATCGTATCCATCGCATTGTGGGCGGTTATATATCAATACCCTTTAACACTAAATTTCAATACATTTTCAGGTAGCCAGTGGCATGCACATGAAATGATATACGGTTATGCTCTCGCCGTTATTGCCGGCTTTTTACTTACGGCGGTAAAAAACTGGACAGGGCAACAAACTCCTCAAGGTATGACCCTTTTTATTATTTTTAGTTTATGGCTGGTTGCTCGATTACTATTTTTATTCGGCTCTACATATATGTCCTTCGCTGCCTTTTTTGATATTTCATTTTTACTTTCAGTAACGATAGCCGTCGCCATACCTATTTTTAAAGTAAAGCAATGGAAGCATCTCGCTATACTGTCTATACTTATTCTACTTTTAATCTTTAATGTCGTTTTTTACCTTGGTGCATTTGGCATTATTGAACAAGGTGTCTACTTAGGCACTTATGCAGGTATTTTATTAGTCGTTGGTTTAATCTTAATAATGGCACGTCGAGTTGTTCCTTTCTTTATTGAACGCGGGGTGGATTATCAAGTAACGTTATTTAATTCAAAGATTATTGATATAACCACTTTAATATTATTTCTTGTCTTTTTTATCTCTGAATTATGTCTAACGATCCCACTGTTATCCTTGTCTTTAGCTATCGGCTTATTTTTAGTCAATACGATAAGATTGATTGGTTGGCATACAAAAGGGATTTGGAAGAAAAGCATGTTGTGGAGCCTATATTTGGGCTGCTGGTTTATCGCCATCGGCTTCTTATTATTTGCTGCTAGTAATGTATTCGGTATTTCAAAATATTTAGCTATTCATGCTTTTGCTGTTGGTGGCGTAGGCATCATCACGATGGGCATGATGTCTCGTGTTGCGCTTGGTCATACAGGCCGTGATGTGAGTGCACCGCCTAAAATTATCGGCTATGCACTTAGCATACTCGTACTTGCTACCATTGTTCGGATACTGTTACCCTTAATTGATTCCTCGCTCTACAATATTTGGATTGGTATATCTCAATTATTTTGGATTGTTTCATTTTTAATTTTTACAGTAACTTATGCACCTTTGTTATCTAAACCTCGTATTGATGGAAACCCTGAATAATCCTATAAGATGACTTCCGCACTTATTACCTGCTAATAATTGACTCGATACTTTTAACACAGTATGACTGATTTTAGTTATCACTAAATAGGCAGCATCGTTAAAGATACTGCCTAGAAGCTTGTTGAATGCTCAAAGTTTAAAAGGCAAAATCTTAGAAGACGGCGCGGATACACGCCTGTTAATTATTGCAGCAAAACGAATGCATCGCAGCACTAACCAATGATGATATGTTAGGAGCTCTTGCGATATAAAAGCACGTTTATTCCAATCAAGCTAATTACTCTTATTAAACAATCGCGGCTATGCCTTTTTAAGGATACGCACAACGAACAACAACAACGCAGCACCAACAGTTGCCGTCACGATTGCACCGATTAATCCTCCCGCTGAAATACCAAGTAGACCAAATACAAAGCCTCCTAATACAGCACCGATTACACCAACAACGATGTTACCAATCAGACCAAAACCTCCGCCTTTCATTAAAGTTCCAGCTAACCATCCTGCGACAGCACCGATTGCTAAAAATATGATTAATTCTGTTGCGTCCATAATGTCATCCTCACTATTACTATTACTATTATTAAATTTCTATGCCTAAAAAGAACACTCTTACTACAATTATTACCTTATCTTATTAATTCCAATGACGACACAGATGACACCGCCAATCATTCCTACCCAAGACTCAATAGGGGTCTCACCACTCAATGCTCTCGTAACTTGCGAACCTGCTGAGTCATAAATATTATACCCCCAAAATGTAAGCGCAATACCAACAACAATAAGTATGATTCCGATAGATTTATTATTCATATCAATGTCTTCCTTATATTATATTTTGTAATTAAGATAATTGTGTTTTGCATACTAACGCTACGGTAAAATAGACTTTTATTTTCATGCGATAACGTTTGAAGAGGCAACAAATTAATATTTTTTTTATCGTGTTATAACTTGATCGGGCATATTACCTGATAGTGCGGTATATAAATTAGGGAAACAACCGATGACTGCGCCGTCTACAAGCTTTTTATCTATTTCTCTTTCGTAACAACATTTATCGCAACCCATTAGCAACATACCTTTCTCCTTTGCAACTTTTGCAAAACGTTCGCCTACTGGGTCACCGTTTACTAATACATAATTAGTATCTTCGAAGAAGAACATACCAACGACTTCCACACCATGAGCATCATTTTCTAATTGAAGCAAGATCATTTGGCCGAGTTTATAAGATACAGAATGGCCTTGTGTTGAAAAAATATAATCGACTTTCATTTTATTTCCTTTAATGTCTAAGCAAATGATTGACCATCGGTTAGCATTAATTTTTTTTCATTATCTTCTTACAACAATATAGACTTTTTCATTAACCTGTATAAGCATTGCGTCTCCATAGCCAGCAAAGCTATCTGTCGGTTGGCGCATATTGCTAAGCGACACCGCTTACCGTTACTGGTACTGGGCAGACGTTATAAATTGACCAAAAGACTCGCACCATACAATAACACTATTGTATTTTGACGGATCGATACTTGGCGGTACGTTAACAACAAAGTTTTCAAACGTCCTAACGTCTCCGACACGTACCATACTCGTTTTCAAACGATTGAAGTCAGATTCAGTCTCAACAAATTTCGGAGAAAGGTAAAGCTTGTAGTCCGGACCCGGCGCCAGCTTACCCATAAGCGTAATGTTTTTTGAACCCACAGAAACGACACCTTCGCCCCAATGCAGTGCATCACTGTCTTTTAGATCTCTTCGGAATTTAGCGGTGTACTTGGCTTGTGAAGATATTGTCTTAATATAAGTTTCACTAGGAGCAGGCGGCGCAGTAAGAATAGGGAGTGCGTAGATACCGGCACCAAAACCAACGGCACCAACAACACAGTGTGTCGCAATGAGTAATACCAAAGTACGTGCTTTCATAACGACTCCGCAATTATACAGTTGTGAGTTAAACAAACGTCCAAAAATGTTCTAGGAGAGATTCAATATGCTATATCATAACCATTAAACTCTTCTCGGGCCTAATATCAACCAAAGAATAAAACCTAACACAGGGAGGATAAGAATCAATACAATCCATAGAACTTTCGTTCCGGTAGTACTTCCGCTGTCAATCGTTTTGATAATCGCCCATATATCAAGAATCAGTATTATAAGGCCAAGTAATCCTGTTAAATCTAACATCGTCTATTCTCCCTTTTATTATTATGTCTATCTAGGTATATCCTTGGCTATCGCTGTTCAACACTCTATGGATAATAACCGTGCCACTGTTAAGAATATACTAAAACTCTTGCTGTGCCTTATTGAAAGCTTCTTGCATATTCTTATAGCTTTTTAGAAAACCCGTCTTGATATCCTGCCAAGCTTCATTGGAACTGTGTTGCATACCTCCCGCCCATTCAGCCAATTTGTTGCGGTGTTTTCTAAGTGCCTTGAGACTCGCTCTGGCCTTGGAGCGCGCAGCTTGATCCATACGAGCTGCTTTTTGATCAAGTCGATCTTCCAGGCGTTCAATCTGTGCATCCAGTTTAGTAAGCGTTAATTTTATACGTTTAGCGGCTTCATCGCGTTGCCCGGTGGTATAATTTTTAATCGCTCCCGCAGCTTCTCTCATTTCTTCTTTGACATCTTCCATTGTCGTTTTATTTCCAGACGATGGCCCGGCAAAAGAAACGTTAGTAATAAGAAGTGAAGTGATTATGGCTGGCCATAGAATTTTTTTTCTAAACGACATGATATTCATATTATTTTTCTCCCACAAAATAAAGAGTGATTATTTAAACCTTGACGTAGCTGACTTAACCGATTCACCAAGAGAAAGCCAAGCACTTTCTGCACCCGTCTTAAGATCTTCCCAGGCATCATCACTCGCAGCCTTTAACTCTGTTAACTTCGCATTAGCCGCTGCCCGCTTCTCTTTTAGCTCCTCAACTTTTTGGTGAAATTCAAGCTTAGTATCAGCTTCTGCTTTATCGGCTTTGGCCTTTAACTTGTCAATGTCCGCACTCCATTCGTCTAGTTGTGCTTGCAATTTTTTTTGATACGACTCTTTCATGCTCATGTTTATTCTCCTTTTAACGAAATAAATACTCTTTGTGTTAGCGATATAGATGAATACATTTTAACGGCTGATATTAGGAATCACATTGAGATTTATCAATCGTAGTGCCTTGCGCTACTTATCTTCACTTGCCATCAATCAGATGGCCAATGAATTTTGCTTAACCTTGATCACTTTTGTTGCATGCACCACGATACTTTTCAGGCACATTGTCTGGGCAGACACCACACAACTCATTTCCTGGAACAGCAAAGTCTATTTTGCGCGGATAGGGCAGATCCATTGTGTCCATAATCGTTACAAATTCTTCTAGCGGTTTGTTTTTCCCCAGCCTTGGATTACGCTGTTTCTCCTGAGCAATGGTTGTAATAAAACGCTCTTCATAATCATGAGCAGGATAAACCAACGTTTCATCTGCAAGTGTGAATAATTTTTCATGAATACTGCGATACAAGGTAGCAGCATCACCAGACTGAAAATCAGTACGTCCACAGGCTTCAATTAACAGAGCGTCACCACTAAATAACATATTTTGTGTACCGTTATCGACCAGATAGGCGTGATGATGATCGGTATGTCCCGGTGTGAAAAGAGGATTAATATCAATATGACCAACCCGAAATGGCTCGCCCTCTTTGACGCCGATATCGACACAAGGCAACGCGTCGATGGCAGGGTAGGCAATCTTGCTACCGCTGAGTGATTTCAAACGTTGTGCTCCGCTAAGATGATCCGCATGAATATGTGTGTCTAATGTATAAGTTAACGTCAATCCAAGTTCACTGATAATTTTCAAATCCCTCTCTACAGTGTCTAGCACCGGATCGATTAACACTGTCTCACCAGTCTCATCACAACTTAATAAATATGTATAGGTACTGGAATCGGGCTCCAGTAATTGTTTGAATAACATAATACCTCCTGAATCGGGCTTACACCTTTACAACATTATCTCCAATGTGAGGAATAATAGTAACGATGTCAAGCATACCGACATTGATCAATCACAATGACTGCCAAAAAATCAATCGTTATGTTTTAACGACATGCCCCGATAATGTTGCTTAATAATAATTGGGCAAGTGGTATAGGTATTGTTATGTGGGTAAAATATCGTTAATGGCAACGGTACGAATTCAGGTAAATTTTTTATTCCACTTCTTGCCGCAAGCTCTCTATATTACACCGGTAGTAATCTGGCAAGCCACTAATTGCTTGTAGAATTTTTCTTCGTTTCAAGTCTGCCATAATTCGGCTAACACTCTCCGGTGTAACCCCGAGAACATCGGCCATTTCATCTACCGTTAGCAAAGTCACCTCTCTAGGGCCGGTGGCTTCGTCGGTTTCCACCAGAAACCGAATCAACCGGGCTACCCGGCTACGAATGGCGCCGGTGGAAAATTCCGTAATCCAAGTATCGGCCATTTTTAAATACTCATGCCAAAGTTCAAGCAATTGGCAATAGGCATCCGGATCGTCATCTTTAACTGTTTTGATTAAATGCATGGGGATTTGGTAAGCCGTAACCTCATCGACAGCCATGGCGGTATGCGAATGCGCTTCATCAATCAATCCATTGAGCCCGATAGTGGATCCTCGGTTATGCAGGCGGACGATTCTAGCGCGGCCATTCTCAAGGTGGTTGAGCAACTTAATTCGACCTTCGCGGATAACATACAGGGCTTCAACATCGTCACCTTCGCGGTAAATCGTGTCGCTGGGTGCGTAATGTACCAGACGTGTCGCAACAATCGCGGGGCCGAATGAGGCGAGTGTATCAACACAAAAACCCAGTTCCGCTAATTCTTTAATCGGGCCGGTTTGATACACGATTTTATCATGGTCATTCATAGAGGGTCACTTAACATCCATATCTTACCTTTATAGTGTCATGGTTAAACTACTCGTCACCACTCGTTTGAATCATAACCCGATTGAATATAATCCGAGAATAATTCGCTACAGTATATTATTTATGCTGAAGATAACCAATTGTTAATATTAAACTATTTAGCAAATACTGAGCTGAGAAGGGAAGAATATCAATCATAATTGATATTTTTCAATGCATCTCACTATGTGTTCTGAAAAAATAGCGTTTTAGAACAAAACTTAATAATCAGTTCATGCTTAAACAAAACCATGTAAATACTAATGGAGATAGCCAATAATGAGTAAAGAAAAAATAGCAAAAAAATTTGAAGAATCGGACGAATTGATGGACAAGAGTGTTGATACTAATATAGAGAGTCAACAACGTAGCCAGCGCGAAAGCGAGTTACAAAATTGGGATGAAATAAAAATGCGAAAATTCGCTGCCGAAGAAGATGTGAAGATTACGGCTGCCCACTTACAAGTCATTAATGTGTTACAAAAATACTATCTTGAGCATGGCCTTGCACAAAATGGGCGTGAGCTAGAGGACATGCTTGATGAGGTATTTTCAAATCAGGGCGGTCGCAAGTTTCTGCATCGCTTGTTTCCAGAAGGGCCTGTCGCACAGGGCATGCGTATTTCTGGATTACCGGTTCCAACACACAGTGAAGACGAAGGCTTTGGTACGGCGCGCTAAGTTATTATATAAACAGTTAAAAAAATTTAACGCATAAATTTAAACGACTTATTAACGGCAACTCATTCAAGTGAACTCAATACCAACTTTATTTCAGACCTCACTGAATCAATAGCGCTAACGATTTGACTAACGGAGTCTTTGTCGTTTATCATTGTTTTCCATTGAGCAGTCCACACTTTTTTTAATGTGGCTGCTCGAGCTTCAACAGTATCCGCTGTTAACGTACTTAAATCTAAAATTAGTCCAACCTTCACCCAGCCCTTTCTCGGGCTACCTTCTTTTAAATCACCATCGTAATAAGCGGTATAAATTAATTGCTCCAACGAAGATAATTCTATTAATATTTCAAAACAAGCCGTTCTAATATTGTTGTTCTGCTCAGAGATTTCCATACGCCAAACATTGTATGAAAATCCTAACAAAGCAAACAACACGCTAAATATAACGGTTGCCTGGTATAGATTGAATTTATTTTTTTTATTATCCATAATCTCACACTCAACTAACGCAAACTAAGCAGCGTGCTTAAATACGTTCTTGCTTAGGGCGCCTTGCATAATTTATTTAATTAAACATTCTCGCTTTATGTAGTGACAATGCATTGAATCTGTCAGTTAATTATCCGTAATTTAAAGTAGAAAGTCGTTTTTTCATTAGGAATTGATTCAAAGCCTATTATCCCTTGCTGTAATTCAATAATTTTTTTACTTATATTTAATCCTAAGCCCGTACCAGGAAGTTTGTTATCACTTCTTTTACCAAGCTGCTTAAATTTAGAAAACACTAGGTCATGTTGATCAGGTGAAATTCCAGGGCCATGGTCAGTTATTCCTACAACGACATAGTTATTTTCTATTCTTACATTTATCTCAATTAGATCATTTTCATGTGTAAATTTTGCGGCATTAGATATGAAATTACTCATCACTTGTAATAGTCGTAGTTCATCACCGTTCACCCGTATACTTTTAGCATTTTTTGGGTAACTAAATGTTAGAGCGGTATGACAATCCTTGCAGTACTGTTCATTTAATTCAACAGATTTTTCTAGTAACCTAATAATATTTAAATTTTCATTATTAAGTTGAAGATGTCCTGCTTCCATTTTGGCAACGTCTAAAATATCATTAACAAGACTGAGAAGGCGCTTAGTATTGTTAAGTGAAATATTAATTAATTTTTTGTGGCCGTCCTTAAATTCATCTATATCATTTCTTAATAGTGATACTGCACCATAAATTGAAGTCAAAGGGGTTCTTAACTCATGATTTACCATAGAGATAAACTCATCTTTAGTATGGTCTAGAATTTCTAACTCTTTTACTTTCAATCTTAATTCTAATTGGCTGACGACTTGTCTCGCTAAGGCGGCCAATGCCTCTTTTTGAGAGTCAGTGATTGTTCGCTCTTCGTTTCCAATGACACATAGCGTTCCAAGTTTGCTTTTATCGCTCATTATTAATGGAGCTCCCGCATAGAATTTTACATACGGCTCTCCGGTGGCTAATGGATTGTCAATAAATCGCTGGTCTTTGCTGGAATCTTCAACAACAAAAATATTATCATCAAGTATTGCGTGTGAGCAAAAGGCATATTCACGAGGTGTTTCGCGGGCATCCAAACCATGGTGTGACTTAAACCATTGTCTATCACTATCAACAAGACTCACTAAAGCAATTGGCGTCCTACAGATTTCTGCAGCAAGTTTGGTAAGATCATCGTAAGCTTGTTCCTCAAGTGTATCGAGTATTTCCAATGCGTATAATTTGCGAAGGCGATCTTCTTCATTCGCGGGTATTGCTGCTTCAATCATTATGTATATACCTTTATGATTTTAATATACGAGCTAACTCTATAGAAAGTGACCCAAACGTTTTATTATGAGTCAACTAGCCCGAGCACAGCGGGCGGTTGGTTATACCAGTGAGTGATAGTCCACAATTATAAGCAATTCGTTATTCATAATAGCATTTATTGCTCAATTTTCAGGTAATACCCGAATTCTTTTTCACACTATTTTATCCTTTTAGCGTTGGTACATCGCTCTTACTTACGCCCTTTTCTTCAGATATTATTTTAGCTTGATCATGATCCGAACTCGTTGCCTTTAGTCCATCTTGACCGACACCACAGTCGGGGTTATAGACAAGCGTTGTAAAGAGTGCAAAGTGATCGGAACCAATCGATGGCAATCGTCGTATATGTTTTAGTGTGAAGTGCTGACTATGAAATAGATGATCCAATGGCCAACGTGCAAAAGGGTAATCGACGTGAAAGGTATTAAAAATACCGCGCCCTACACGAGGATCAAGTAAGCCGCTTATTTTACGAAAAAGCCGAGTTGTGCTAGACCAAGCTACATCATTTAGATCACCCGTTACAACAACGGGTTGGGTCGTCTCTGCAATACTTTTAGCAATGACAATTAACTCGGCATCCCGTTCCGCCGACTTAGTATTTTCGGTGGGACTTGGTGGTGCGGGATGGACGAAATACATTCGCACTTTATCCCCTGTACGAAGCACCAATGAGACATGTATTGAGGGAATATCGTCCTCAACTAAATAACAGACTTCATCCTCACACAAGGGCAACCTAGAATAAACATGCATGCCATAGAAATTATCCAGCGGACAAATTACGCTATGTGGCATATCAACGTCCAAGACCTTGAGTTGATCTCCCCACCATTTATCCGACTCTAAAGTTACTAAAATATCGGGCTGATATTTTTCAACCAAACGTATTAGCGCATCGCTATTACGATTTGTTTTGAGTACGTTGGAAGTAATAATACTAAGCTGTTTATTGGGGTCACGAACTTTTGATGTTTTAACCTCCTTAGGCCAGAGGAAGGTATAAGGTAATATCCACCACAATTGCCAAAACAAAGATAGAGCAGTTGCAGTAATAAGCAACCAGGTAATCTTCATCTCGAAGTCGAGAAAAAGAAAATGAGCAATAAGCAAAGCTGCGGCAAGAAATGCAATCTGCAGACGCGGAAAATCCATCCCTCTAACAACCCAATGCGTAAATCTAAATATTGGTAACGTAGTGATAATGACAATAAATAACGTCGCTAAAATTAATATCAATAACATCTTACTTGTGCTTGCCTATAGTTAAGTGTAATTTCTTACTATTACTTGTGCTTTAAAAAATATTTCGTCTGGCTCATTATTCAATACCCTTTGCAACTTCCATATTTTTAATTTGACTTATCATTTTATTTGTCACATAACAACAAGCTAAGCACATTCAAAGCGTGCATTATTTTAGCGCTTGTTATACATTTTATTATTTCCAAACACTTAAACTTTACCCCAATCTTTTAGGACTTTATTAAATCCCTCTGTATCTTCGCTTAAATCGAAACACGAATAACCGTACCCTCTTTCTACAAGTTCTTCCGCTACTGGACCTATTTTTGACCAAGAACTATCTATTACCATGCCATGCTCTGCCCCATAACCTCCTATAATTTTTATTTCAAAAGGTGATTGCACCTTTAGATTGTATTTTTCTTTAAGTTTGTTAATTGTATTTGTTGATTTCATTTTTATTACGTATAACGCCAAGCTAACCTGCGAGCTACGAGGCGCGAAGCGCCGAGGTAGCGAGTCAGGTTGAGCGCCGTGTTAGCTGGGTTTAGCCGCACTATAGAGTGCCATTGTTCCATAGATAGTGCTGAAGGTTTGTCGCTGCGTTACTTCAACAAACCCGGCTTGTTCAAAGAGTGTGACGAGTTTTCCCGACACATTGTCCTGCGTATTTTTGTAACCATCGAGAAGTTGAACGAACAGAAACAACCCTCGCATCAAAACATTGTCGGCACGCCCCCAGTCAGCGACGTGCAACTCTGCTCCCGGTTTGAGAACTCGAAACAACTCCCGCGCTGTGCGTTCCTTGTTTTCCCATGATAGGTGGTGAAAGAACAAGCTTGAAACCACCCGATCAAAGTGCGCCACCGGATAAGGCAGGCTGTAGGACAGTGCATGGTCAAACTGCACTGAGACATTGGCTTTTTGTGCCTTGCGAGACGCAAGGGATAAAATGGCAGGATCTCCGTCCACTCCCGTGACGTTGGCTTGTGGCTGGTGTTGTTTTATCCATATTGCCAGAGTGCCTGTTCCAGAAGCCAGATCAAGTACGTGTTGACCCGGGACGAAACGGGCTTGTTTGATGAGAGCTTGTTTGAAACTGCGCTCCCGCGTAGTGGTACCGACTACAGCATCGTAGTAGGGAGTAAGCCAGTGGTAGCCCAATGCCGGTACGTATTTTGGTTCAGATGGTTGTTGCATTACTGCTCCTTTATTTTTACTCAGATAACGCAGAATTAAACGGCGCCGCGCCTTTTGCGGCGTCCGAGTGAGTGCAACGAACGTGGTTGATTGCCTTGTTATATTTTTTAGACATTAACTTTATAATTTAATACAAGCTCATCAGCTGGTATTCCACGTATACCCCAATTAGACATTGGTGTTTCAAATATTGTTATCTCTACATCTTGATTGTCAATACCAGTATATTGTTTCACCTTTGAGAATATTGAGTTAATCAGTTCTTTTTTTGCTTCTACTGAGCGACCTTCAAATATTGATAGCTCAATAATTGTATACTCTTGACTTCTATCGTCTGGATAGATGAAGTCTCCATCATTTAGTAAAATATAACGATGGAATTTTTTGCTTTCAGGGAGACCAAATACTTCCATTAATGACTCATGGATAGCCGTGGAAAGATTTTTCTTTTTTGTTTCTAAGTTGGCTTTAAGGCCATATATTTTTACTTGTGCCATGTTCTTCTTTTCTTAAATATAACGCTCTAATAAGCGGCGCGCGGTAGCGCGTCCGGTGAGCAACGCGAACGAACTTGATTTACTTGTTAGCTTTATTTTAATGAGAAAAATACCAAAAATTTTTCTCATCAGTTCCTTTATCCTTACACATTACCCCTCCTTGTAATACTTTATTTGATATTTCTACTTTATTGTTTTTTATTAGTATTCCTTGAGCATCACTACCACATATATCTTTTTTTGCTAAACCCCATTCTTTCCGAGTTCCCATACTAATTGGTGTACCAATAACAATAAATACAGAATTCACCTTAATGTCAGTATAACTATGCTGCTCAATCACACCATTGCTCCTTAAAAAATAGCAAGGAGGTTTTACTGACAAGACATTGCTAATATTCTTTGACTTTAAATAACATTCATTATTCTTTAATTCAATTGTAAATTCATTACTTAAAACCACAGCTTGATCTAATATCTTTCCTTGAGCATATGTGCACGATTGAATTATAAATAGGGCTATAATTTGAAATAACTTCATGACTTTAACTCCCAAAACCATACCTCTTTACCAAGTGAAAAATAATTAGGGAAACCCCCTTTCATTGATTTTCCATTCCATACATCAATGTGATCCGTTGCACCCCAACCATTTTTAATAAAAACAATACCCTTTTTTCTCTTAAAATTTCGATGCGTTACCTTTTTATATATCTTATGCTTACCAAAAATTGAAATTTTAGCTTTCATCCAGTTTGCAAGCTCCTGTGCAGCAAGTATATGATTTGGTGAGCGCTTTAAACCAGGATAACATCTTCTATTTGGGTATTTTTTTCAAAAGAACTTGTGTCTATACCTGACTTTTCCATTGCAACGCCCATTCGAATAGCACATTGATTTTTAAATGTACTTTTGTCACATGGATATGCAGGATAGGGGTGATTTTTCCATAGTTTATGTAATGTTGCTATTGCCATTTGTAATTTCCTTATTTTTAAAATGCTAACAGTCAATTAGACGGAATAGAAACATTTCAAATTGTTTCTACATATATAAACTTATTACTATATAGTAACGTGTCTCTATATATAGAAACTTTGTAAGTCAGAGTCAACTATTCTATTTCCAAGCCCTGCTTTTATTGCATCTTGGGCATTTATTAACCAAACTCTATCTTTCGGTGACCATATTCCACCGTATAATTTAGCTTTGTTTTGAAGTGCTTTTTCATCCCATGTAATGCGGACTTTTACTTTACCCTCAATTGAATAACCTTTATCCACTGTTCTTGCTCTTTCTTCATCTGGATGTGGAGGTAATGGCTCCCAGTGCTCTTCATCTATAATAAGCTCTACTGTTTTATATCTTTTCTTTTTTATATAGTCATATCGATAACGCACACAAAACAATTGACTACCATATTCTTTTACAAGTAACTTGGTTCCACGTTTTCCTGGTTTTAAAATAGCTCTTATTTTCATTAGCAATTCCTTTTGCTTGTTTTTGTTTACATCACTAATTAAGAATATATCATCAATAAAAAAAGGGCACAAAAAAACCGACCCGCTTTTCAGCTAAGGTCGGTTTTTTGTTTGAAGTTTTAAATTATGAAAAATTTAAATTTCAAATTTACCTTTTAATTTCTTAGGTACGGCAACGCCTTTGATGCGAACATACTTAGGCATACCATCTTTGTATGGAGGATAATCTTCACCTTTAATTAAAGGCTCCATGTAAGTACGGCATGCTTTTGTAATACCAAAACCATCTTTAGAAATAAAGTTGTCAGGCATCATTTTTTCTACATTAGCAACTTTGCTGAGGTCGGCCATTCCAACTTTCCATTTGAATGGTTTGTTAGAAATACGGTCTACCGTAGGCATTACTGAGTTATAACCTTTGATTGCGTATTGAACGCCGGCTTTACCCATTGCGTATGCCATATCAACGTCTGTTTTAGATGCGATATGTCGTGCTGCACGTTGTAGGTAATCGGCAACGGCCCAATGGTTTTTCAATTGAAGTTCCGATTGAATCATGCCGCTGATAACTGTTGCTGCGCCACCCAATTGTGCGTGACCAAATGCATCTTTAAGACCTGTTTCTGCAAGGAAACGACCGTCGGGCCAATGAACACCTTCAGACACAACAACTGAACAGTAACCATGTTTTTTAACATTCTTTTGCACTTCGGCTAAAAACTTAGCTTGGTCAAATTCTACTTCTGGGAACAAGATTACAGTGGGAATAAATGTATCTGGAGTTGATGCCAAACCGCCTGCTGCTGCTATCCAACCTGCATGACGACCCATTACTTCAACAATAAATACCTTAGTTGATGTTTTGCACATTGATGCAACATCGAAAGATGCTTCACGTGTTGATACAGCAACGTACTTAGCCACTGAACCAAAACCTGGGCAGTTGTCTGTAATGGGTAAATCGTTATCAACTGTTTTAGGAATATGGATTGCTTGAATCGGGTAACCCATTTCTTTTGATAGTTGTGAAATTTTATAACATGTGTCAGCAGAATCACCACCACCGTTATAAAAGAAGAAACCAATGTTATGCGCTTTGAATACTTCGATTAAACGTTCGTATTCGCGACGATTTTCTTCTAAAGATTTTAATTTAAAACGGCAAGAACCGAATGCACCAGATGGTGTATGACGTAAACCTTTAATAGTAGCAACTGATTCTTTTGAAGTATCGATTAAGTCTTCAGTTAAAGCACCAATGATACCGTTACGGCCGGCATAAACTTTGCCAATTTTATTTGATTTGCGAGCGGCTTCAATAACGCCTGCTGCAGAAGCATTGATAACAGACGTTACGCCACCAGACTGTGCGTAGAATGCATTCATTGGTGGAACTTTAGGTGCTGCTTTTTTCTTGGCTTTTTTCTTTGCTGGTTTTTTCTTCGCGACTTTCTTTTTCGCTACTTTTTTCTTGTTTACTTTCTTTTTGGCTACTTTCTTCTTCGCCACTTTCTTTTTTGCTTTTTTCTTAGCTGCCATGATAGACCTCGGTTAATTTTAATATTTGTGTTTGAATTTGTATAACGTTAACGGTTTAAGAACTTAAGTCTTTAGCCATATTTTTCTGTCGTTCATGATCGGCTTGAGTACGCAGTGTTGTTAATACGCAATCATGCAAATCATCATAAAATTGTTTTTCAGTGCCATATTGTTCTTGATCGTCATAAAAATATTGGCTGGAATATTGTGACTCGTCTGTTTTAGCAACAATGAAATGACAGCCTTTTTTTTCCCAATAAATCGCGGGGCATTCTGTTACTTTGCTATCGTCTTCAGTTAGACGCAATTCGATATCGGCTTGTTCAAAAGGAATACTTTCGCCATAACGTTCTTGCAGGCAGTCGCCAATGCTTTTCAGTTCTTCCGGAGTATAATCGGGGATTTGGGTCATTAATTTTTTCGCTGAAACGGTGGAGGGTGTATTCTCCATATTTAGAGCATTATTGCAAGTTTAGCGGCTGTTTTTCGTGGTTTTTACAGCCACTTATGTCAACGAACAAAGTGAGTGGACGTCTAACCAATACCACACAACTTGCTAACAAAGACAACTGGATTCCCGCCTGCGCGGGAATGACGATGAGAATTAACTTTCTGATCCTTTTATATCAATAATTCGTTGTATCCTTGCCTCTAATCTATCGACATCATTTCGAAGCGTATCAACAGCGCTATTAAAAGGTTCCA